>TARA_R110002012_G_scaffold252147_1_pt1 | contig 620934 bp, 536 predicted proteins | sample TARA_R110002012 | Tara Oceans TARA_R110002012 (sample SAMEA4396515) | marine metagenome | biome: Westerlies Biome; feature: [DCM] deep chlorophyll maximum layer (ENVO:01000326); material: water (ENVO:00002006), including particulate matter (ENVO:01000060) such as... | depth 40 m | reverse complement strand
AGTTTTATTGCCTGGTGGGTTTTGCCTGCCAGGTTTTTATTTTTTTGCTTGCATCAGGGAGTCATAACATAAACCAATCATTTAAATGAAATTATATATTTCTATTTGGTTATTGCCATCAATTACTTTTATTTACTGTTTATATAAATCAAAAAATATGAAAGTGAAGTATATTTTAATGGCAGTAATCTTCCTGCTTGGAAGCAAATCAGCTTTTTCTCAGGATGCTACGGCAGGCCCAATGATCAAACAAAAAAGTCAAACTTTATGGGCTGATGCTAAACCTGTTTTTTCAAACGAGGCAGGTACTTATTATTTACTAATTCCATATTCAAGTATCCTCTCAGTTCCCATGATGGGTGGAGCAAGCTTTCATAGTATTGGATTTGTCAATCACAATTCTGAAATGGAAAAATTAATACCTCTTGAATTTAGAAATGGTAAAAAGGAAGGGGTGTTTTCGGAAGCAGTTTCTTTTAATGACAATTTATGGATTTTCAGTTCTTTTCAGAATAAAGATGAAATTGTCTTAGGCTCCTATTCATTGGATACTGATAAACAGGAGTTAATCAAAGAAAATGAAAAAGTCCTGTCAATTGATACACGTGATTTAAAGTATGACGATGCAAATTTTACATTTGAAGTATCTCCAGACCAATCAAAAATCCTCATCAATTACACTTTGGTAGATTCAGAAGGTTATATACAGAGTTTTGGATATTCTGTTTTTGATGAAAACATGATGGAAATTAGAACTTGGAATGGTACTTTAGATATGTCCGATGGCATTTATCAACTTGATCAGTTTAGAGTGAGCAACACAGGGGACGTATATCTGCTAACTCGTTATTTTTCTGATAATCAGAATCTTAAAAACAGTACTGACTTAAAGAGAAATGGTTTGCTGTCATCAAGTAAGAGCTTATCTTATTCCGCTAACTATGAAATTCGATTAGTGCTATTCAAAAACGGAAAAACAGACAACATTAGTCTGACAGTTCCTGGTAAGTTCTTCATTAGTGCAGATTTCATCACGGGTCAAACTGGACTAATCGTTGCGGGCTTTTATGGTCCAAAAGGAACCACTACACCAGAAGGAGCTGCAGTTATGAGGCTGAATGATTCAGGTAATGTCATAAAACTAGATAAAAAAATCCTAACTGATGGCTTTGAGAAACCAAGTAATATTGAGGATAAATCAAATGGTTTAATGTCCAATGATAATCAATATGATGCCTACCGATTTACATTAAAAGACCTAATAGTTAAAGAGGATGGGGGTTATATCTTAAGCGGAGAGAGGACCGTAAATCAGCAGAAAAAAGAATCTGTTCCAGGTCATGCAAGTTATTCAATCGTAAATCACACTGACGATATTGCTGTAGTTGACATACAAAAGGATGGTACAATAAAATCAATTTATAGAATTGAAAAAGCTCAGGAAACAACAGCGCTCGAAACTTTATCAAATTCGTACTATATCACAGAGTTAAATGGCTCTATCTATTGCTTATTTACCAATATAGGAAAAAGCAATAAAAATTTTACGGGAAAAATGGTTGACACAAAAGCTGTTTTGGTAAAAATTGATGAATCAGGTGAATTGTCTAGAGATATTTTATTGACTAGCGACCAAACAGATGTTACAATAAGACCACAAGCAACTTATTTAAATGATAATAATCAGCTCATTTTATACGGTCATAAAAACAATAGATTTTGCAGGTTTTTAAAAGTAAGCTTATAAAGCAATTTCATTAATTAAGACTACTATTTCCCCAGGGTAAAAAAAATTACTCAATGATTTAGAATGAAAAGATTCGTTAAGCCTTTTTGATTCTTGATTACATTATTAAATGCAATCAACGCCATAGTAATTCAATAGGAATGCTAAATTGAAAAAAAAAAGCCGTAGTGCTCACCTACGGCCTTTCTTCTTGATTTTCTTGACCACCCATTTCATGGCCAAGGACATACAAAAACTAACTAATGCTCCGACAGCTGCCAAAATGCAAGTCTTGATAATATCAGCACTTTGCAAATTGACCAGCACCGTAAGGATTGTTCCACCAGCTGTGCCAGCCTTACCGTGGACTTGCATCTCCTTTGTTTTTTACCTCAGGCAGTGGAGGTATTTTGACCTCATCATCCACCGTCACCTGACTGACCGCAGTCAGAACACTAGCGCCAACAGTCAGATATCCTGCAACTGTAATCAATCCAGCTGGCAAAGTGATTGGAGCACCTAGAATGGCACCGCCTGCAGCTGCCAATACCAAACCGACAGTCCGCAATTTTCTAAATAAATTTGGAGTGGGCTTTTTTACCCTTTCTAAAATATTCATAGCTGATTTCTCTTTAATCGTGATGTAAATATGATTCTGCTTCTCTTGAGCCTCTTCAAAGATTTCCAAAAGCCTGTCCGTGGCTTCACCCGATCGACTTCCTTTTCCTATTCCTGTTAGCTCCGAGACTGGTGCAATGCAGCCTTCCAGTTCTGTTCGGGCATCATTAGCAGGATGGATTAAAATCCAACTCCTTCCTGGAACACTTTTCAATATCAGATGAAATCCCCTTTCATGCGTAATCCTTTTCTCCAAAAGGTATCTACCTTCAGGAATGCAACTGACATTTACTTCATTGTCCTTCCAAGGAAGTTCAATGGTATGGCAGATTTTTTCACTGCCATACCTTAAAGTTCCATTGGTTCCGCTTGACCTATAATTTCGAATAAGTTCAAAACTCATTTCCTAATTCTATAAAGGTCCAGGAATAGTATTGTCAATCTCCACCAATGCAAGGGCATTGTATGCACCATTTTTAAGCGGGTACATTGTCCCATTCACCTCCTGAAGGAATTCTACACCAAAGAGCAAAAAGATCGGTTCTTTTCCACCAGAAGGAACTGTGGCGGTTAAAGTGATAGCCGCTTCAGTTTGTGGTCCAATGGCTAGCTCACTGCTTTCATCAGTACCCAGACTGAATGTTTCCTCTGCGAAATCTACTTTACTTGCAGCTGACACCAAACGCATATGACTTGCCCCTCCAGGAGCAGCAAAAGTATTCTGCGGAATAAAAGCCGGAATGTTTATCGTTGCTTCCCCAGTTGCTCGATCAATAGCAGCCGTAAAAGGCGCATATATGGTGGCATTCAGCTTTCCACTTTGATTGAACTCAAAGCCCTTCAGCAATTCAATATCACCGTCAGTAGCCGTTCTTTCGCCTCTATCGTTGGATGTATCGCTTTTCACGACCTTCACCATTTCTCGAGTCATTCGGCTGGCCACTCGACCATCAGCCGCCTTCAAAAGCAAAGGACGAACAGAAGTTCTCAAAAGCCTGCCAGCTTTTCCAGCTCTTCCAAATTCAGCGCCATTTTCTCGAGTCCGTTGGAAAGCTGGATCGTTCTTCATACGCTCCTTGTCAATGCCCCCTTTTTCTCTAGCCAAGTAGCCATCTTTCGTTTTGTAGAAAGACAAATCTCCGATCTTTCCTTTAAGTTTGATAATTCCTTTTTGTCTTGCCATAATTGAAAAAAATATTTGATGAGCCACCAAAGTATTCTCTCAAATAGCGTTTGTCAAAAACGGACTTCCGTTAAAGGTCGTGTTGTCTTAATTGGCAATTATTGTCGTTAAAGCTTTCAAGAAATTGGCTATATTAGTGTATAGCATCCTTATGGATAAAGTATAGATAAAGTATGAAGTAATGATCTTAAAAAGAACCGTCATATACCCAAAGGACATTCAGCGCATAACAGGTAAGAGTGAACGCACCGGAAGAAGGCTACTAGAGAAGATTCGGGAAAGAAGAGGAAAAGAAAAGCACCAGCTCATAACCGTTTCCGAGTTCGCAGATTACACTGGAATAGATGCTGAAACAGTCCAGGAATACCTTACAGATTAAGCCAAATTTTTAGGTTCTAATCCAGAAATTTTCCCGCCTTTTATTCATAAAATTTGCCCTTTTTTGCGTATATTTAGTATAACAAAGAAACGTTCTTTGACAGTTTTAGCTTCAAACAGAGCCGATATTTGGCAACAAAAACGATTAAATTTTTAGTACCCTATTCGTGCCCTTTTAAACCATTCAAATCATAAGCAACTGATTATCAGTTTTAAATAAGGTTTTAGTGTGGTCCAGGTGGGCCCACAAAATTAAGCTTCAGTATCTCTACTGAAGCTTTTTTTGTTTTAAAAGCATGTTGCTTTCGTCTAATACTCAGAGAATTTAGCTGTGTATTTGCTCTCTTTCAACTTCACCTTAAGATCAGTAATTGAGCTTTTCGCAGCTTTTCAGCTTTCTAATATTCAAATGTGAAGGAATTAACTTGATTAGACTGCAGAGAAATATTTTCGCTGACACCAGATGTTTCTACTCCATTTTTTCGTTTTGTCCATACTATTGTAACTTCCGTAGAATTTTCAGGGACATTATAAGATACAACCGAATTTACATTTTTCCCTACCCATGACGTTTCATCCCAGGCTACAAGACCACTTCCATCGGCTGGATGATGAATGTTATTTACTCCGAAATTTTCAACTTCAGTCATGAAATTTTGGCTTGTATTAGAGAATAACGAGATATGCAAATAATCATTAGAATCAAAGGGAGAAGTATTTTTAACAGAAACTTCCAATTTTACGAATCTATTTATTTTTATAATAACACTATCATATGCTTCAAACACGCCATCATAACCGCTTGAAGTATCTGTTTGCTTGGTAGGGGCAAAGATGGAGATATTAGAAGCGTCTTTCATCAAAGCGCTAAAATTACCATTGGCATCGGTAGTTACATCTATGTGATCAATTTCTCTTTTACCGCCTAGGAGTCCTGATTCGTAGTATTGCAATACTTGTAATTTAACAGTTTGACCAGCCACTCCATCTCTATTAATGATCCTTTCAACTCTACCATTTGCTACAAAATAATCTTCATCCTCGATGCATGACTGAAAAAGAAAAAATAGTCCCAATAAAACAAAAAGACTCTTCATATTCTATTAAGGTAATAATTATAGAAGAGAATATCAATTAATGACCAGAGCAAAGCGAGCGTAGAATTAGAAAACTCTTAAAAATAAATCCTCTTTAATAGTAGCATTTTAATCCGCTAATGATTTTGTTGCTTGCCGTTATAAATCATGAGTAAAATGAAAGCAGCTACATTATCAGAAATCAAAAAGGAATTACAACACAAATCAGAAGAAGACCTGCAATCTTTATGCTTAAGCTTATCCCGATTTAAAAAGGAGAATAAAGAACTCCTCACCTATCTCCTCTTTGAAGCTTCTGATGAAGAAGGCTATATCCAATCGGTAAAAACTGAAATCGACCTACAATTCTCTGAAATCAATAACCAAAATTATTACTGGATGAAGAAAACAGTAAGAAAAGTGCTTAGGATCACCAGGAAATACATACGTTACTCCAAAAAGAAAACTACTGAAGTTGAATTACTTATGTACTTTTGCCAAAAGTTGCTGACTCTATCTCCTTCCATTAAGGGAAATACGGTTTTACATAATCTGTACGAAAGATTGGTCCTTTCTATTAGAAAAACGATTTCTAAAATGGAGGAAGACTTGCAATATGATTACAATACTCAACTCGAGCATTTGCTTTACGGAGAAAATTAGCGAGAAGGCCATCCTCTACATCTGTTAATATCATTATAAAATTCTCAACTCAAGCTGAAAGGCATAAAATTTGCTCATTTAGAAATAAACTATTTAGACACCTCTTAAATTACAAACCATGAGAAAAATGTACGCTATTTCGCTTTTTGTTGCTTTGATTGCCTGCTCAAGTTGCGCAACCATTTTCACAGGTACAAAGCAAAAAGTATCTATTGATTCGAATCCGCAAGGAGCAAAAATTGTAATTGACGGGCAAAATTTAGGAGTAACTCCTGCTAAAGTGAAAGTTGATCGAGAATTAGATGCCTTGCTTTATGGTGGAAAGGAAATACAATTTGAGCTAGACGGATACAAAAAGTTTGGATATGAATTGGACGCTAGATTCAATACCGTTTCCATAATTAATTTCTTTAATCCACTTTTTTGGGGAATTGATATTGCAAGCGGAGCCGTTACCCAGTATGACAATTACTATAATTTTCAGCTCATTCCGTTAGAATTCAATAATACCCGCTCGATTACAGAAAGCAATATGGAAAAATATGAGAAGCTTATTCAACTTAAGAAGTTACTTGAAGATGGAGTGATCACTCAAAAAGAATTTGAAAAGGAAAAAGCAAAAGTTTTAGCTGAAGAATAGCAAGATGTCTTTTATTATCTCAGTAATGTAATACTACCTGATCTTGCTATTCCACTTCCGTCACACCTGATTACAAAATAGTAGACCCCATCTGGGACAGGGCTACCATTAGCTGTGCCCTCCCAGTCATTGTTGTAAGGTTTAGCTTCAAAAATTTTGTTTCCCTTTTGATCATAAATTTCAACTCCACACTGAGTCAGACTTTCAATGTTTTCCACTTCCCAAAACTGCGCAATATCATCGTTATTGGGTGAAAAGAACTTCATCGGAACTAACCTATCTCCTACATCAGTTTCATCAACAGTAATCAATATTTCAGCGCTTCCAAAGCAACCATTTTCATCAAAGCCTTCCACTCTTATCAAGGTGCTTACTTCTGGAGTATATTCTATCTCATCATCAGTAATATTCAAAGATACCGAATCGGCAAACCACTCATAGTCACTGAGTCCGGAAGCAGATATTGAAACCGTCTCACCGGTACCAACGGAAGTAGCGGAAGCAAATAATTCCACATCAGGAATTGCGAAAGTCCCTATTGAAATATTAGCAGAGCCTTCACATCCATTTTGATCTGTGACATTTACTGAATAAGTACCTCCTGCATTTACAGAAATTGTTGGTGTAGTGGCTCCGGTATCCCACTGGTAAGATTGAAAATTACCATCCACTGAAAGCACTGCTTCATCTCCTTCACAAATAGAAGTGGCAGAAGTATTAATAACTGCATTAAGTGCAGCATTTACAGTAATCTGCTGTGAAAATTGTGAAGAACAAGAAGTAAATCCGTCATACGAGACTTCTAAAGAAACCTCAAAAGTACCAGCTTCATTATAAGCATGAGTAGGATTTTGATTATTTGAAACATTTCCATCCCCAAAATCCCATACATACTGAGCAATCGATTGATCTGCTACAATTGATTCATCCGAAAAAGAAACAGGCACATTAAGGCAAACATTGGAAACAAACTCAAAATCAACTTGGGGCGGTTCTAAAAAGGAAACTTCCAGCGTATCAGAATAAACCTTCGGGCAAAAAGTATTAATTTGATCGGTGATCTCCACATAGTAACTACCAGAAGAAGTCGGGTTAAAGCTTTCGGAAGTCTCACCTGAAACTGGATTAGCACCCTCATACCATTGGTATGCAAAATCATTGTCAAATGGCGAAATGCTTAGGACAACTGTCTCTCCTTGGCAATAGGTTCCTGCTCCAGTACGCGCTATGGAAAATTTAGGAGCAGAAATGACATCCACTACTATACTCTTGGTTTCGATGACACATGAACCCGCATAAACATCAAGAAAATAACGTCCCGCTTTATTGACATTAAAATTATCAACATTAACGCTTATTCCAGTTGCAGAAAATTCTTGCGGTCCACGCCATTCATATTTGGTTGCGCCTACATCAGTTGAATTTAAGGTAAGAGTACCTCCGGTACATACTGGATCATTTGAACTTATATCTGCACTTGCTAAGGATCCAGAGGATAAGATATTAACCTCTATGGCATCAGACATTTCGTTGCAACTCCCTCCGTCAGAAATAATAGACACTGTATAGCTCCCAGATTCTGAAATATCATCTAATTCTATGAAGTTTTCGGTTCCTGATTTCACTATAGTTCCATCCTGACGCCATTCATAAGTTAAACCATCTATATCTTGAGTTTCTAACACAACAGGGTTTCCTTGGCAAGAATTGATTGGGCCTTCGGGAGTGATGACAGGGGTAATACATCTGTTATTTCGCAGTATTGAAATATTTGAAGCCAATATATTATTGCTCTCATCATCCACACTTGAGAAAACTATATCGGGTTTACTATCTCCGTCAATATCCGCTACCTTAATATTTCTATTGATAAAGGTTACGGGAACAGAAACCTTGGGGAAATTCAGTCCTCCTGAGCCCGCATTATTCAAAACATTAACACTCTTGTTGGCACCAATGGTAGAAACAATTATATCCATATTTCCATCCCCATCCATGTCTCCAAAATCTAAGCCCCATGGCCTTAGGTCAGAAGATAAATTCTGAGCGGAGCTAAATTGAGGGGGATTTCCAGTTCCATTTGTTTGATTAATAAAAACTGCAACAGAAGAACTCAGAAAGAGTGTGGCTACGATATCTGGTTTATTATCTTGATTTACATCACCAACTTTTAGGTTTACAAATGTTCCTGCAGTATTAAACTGAACAAAGCTTTCAAAGTTAAAATTCCCAGGCGTACTGGTATTAGTGGCTACATAAAAGCCTCCCCCATCGGTGAGAAATTGATTTGATATTATTTCAGGCTTCCCATCTCCATTTAAATCTTCCACATCCAAACCCGCGGTACTACCGGCATTCCCTACGGTGAGCTCAATAATATTATTATCGAAGGAAAGATTTCCTCCGCTTGATGTATTTTTAACAATAAAAATTTTATTACCTGTTTGATTTGAAACAACCAGGTCTGGTTTTCCATCGAGGTCCATATCCTTAATTACGACCCGTTTAGTTGAAGCACCTGCCACAGTCAGCGTTTGAAGCGTAAAAGAAAAATTGCCGGGAGTGCTGAAATTAACTAAGATTAGTAATCTATTCCCATCATTTCCTTCAGTGAAAACTACTTCTGGTTTACCATCACCATTTAGATCACCAGCTGTATTATTTAATCCAGGTGTTCCAATATTAAGATTGGTTTTCACCATGCTTATATTTGAAGGAGTACTTAGATTCCTTAATACAGTAGCAAAATTAGAATTTGAATTTGCTCCTACTATATCATTTTTACCGTCACCATCGAGATCGCTGATCGTTACATCATACAAACCACTTTCTGCAAAGATATCAATCTGTGGATCAAAATCCGTACTTTCCAAGCCTTGTTCCCCTCCATAGCTTTGGATGAAATGCTCACCGCTATAGTATAAACGAGTAGTAGAATTTAAAACAGTAACATTATCAAAAGTAGCACCACTAGGCACCTTTGCTTCTATTAGCTGTTCGCTTACACTCACTATTTCTCCTTCAACACTACCAAAAAAAACTCTATTAGCATCCTCTAAACCCACACCGGTGATATTTACAATCTGGCCTGCATATCCATTTTTTGGATCAACAGATTCTATAAATGAGCTTTGGCCAAATACATCATTAGCAACAATTACAAAAAATAATAGAAGATAATATTTTGGATTGAATTTCATCATATAGGCCCATACATGGATTTAAGCGTCATTAATTAACATCCACAATAATGACTTTAATGTTTTTAAAATTGGTTATTTCTTCTGCTGTACTCTTCTCTTTATTTGCCTCTCTTCTGGAGAAAGTTTCATAAATATATACATAATAAACTCCATTTTGCTTGTTGAAAAATATATCTGCTGTGATATCTTCATCTTTTTTCAACTTTTTCACTAGTAGATCAGCGGAATTGAAATCATTAAATTCTTTTACAACAACATAGTATTTTTTATCTTTAATTTCACCTTCATCACCCCCTAGCTGTACATCCTGACTGGAAAATCTTGGAGCTCTTTCTTCTGTTCTTTCTAGAGATTTCAATTTAGGTCTTTCGACTAGCCTTTTGATTTTATCACCTATTTTGATGTTAAGTTGAATTTCATGCGAACCGTTAGCAATTCCATCAACTAATTTACTTGAAGGTTCATATGCATAGCTTAGAGACAGTTTCTGCATATTGAAACCTACGATTCCTGACATCCCGTAGTTAAGCCTATAGGATCCTCCAATCCAGAAAATTTCATTGAAATTTAAAGTACTCAGCAATTCTATTCTCTGCCCATCAAATTGAGAATACTGATAAAGCGCATAAATCTGCAAGGGAGCATACACATCCTCCAACTTGACAGTTCTTTTAAACCGACCAGTTCTTCTAGTAACGAGTTTATAATCTACAGGCTTTTTATAATAAGCCATGATGGTGAATTCCTCAAAGGGCGATATTTCGAAAGCTTCAAAATTTTGTGTATTGGCATACTGCAGTTTAAAGAGTCTTGGCAAAGCGGCTCCAATATTAATACCACTAGCGGTTTCCAATTTAAATCCAACATTGGAAATCGGTTGCACATTATTGTCCAGAAAATTATTTATTGCGGGATCGCTTAAGTCCTGAATTTGAGAAAAATCAATACTATTGGAAGTTACACCAGCTGAAATTCCGAATCGGATTGAGGAGGATTTAGTTAAATTGACTGCATAGGAATAGGTGGCTAAAAAATCGGTTGTAGTTATAAGCCCTCGACTAAAATTCCTTAGTGTGGCGCTTAACCCGTATTTTTTATAATCAAATGGCGATTCAAATGTTAAGGTGGAAACCATAGGTGCTCCCTCCACACCCATCCATTGCAGTCTTTGATTCAAGGATATATTTCTATATGGACTTGCCGCAGCTTCGGCAGGATTATATAAATAAGGAGTCAAGTAAAAATGATTATAAACAGGTAGCTCTTGAGCTACTGAGGAAAGTCCGGTAACAAGTTGAAAAAATAAACATGCAAAGATAAACTTGGACATAAAAAAGAGGTGACTTTTATACTTTCCTTCTATAAAATTTTATAAATCTACTACTAGAATAATAAAAAATGACAATATATTAAATACATACTCAATTAACATTACTTAAATAACAAATTTAAAAATTTTTTCAGCATTTTTTAAAGGATAGTGTGCACAATTACTTAGTTTTAGGGTTGGAATCGTTCCTGCTTATGCATAGACTCGAAATCACTAAAAGTATCTTTACAATCAGCTATAAAGCCGTATTCATCACTATCTCATTAGTGGTTTTACATTTATTTAATATTTCAAAAATAGATGCTCAAGTATATATCGGTGCCAAGGCAGGCGCAAGGACTTCATGGTTACAATATGATGATTTTGCTTCTGAGGATTATGATAAATCTCTTTTCTATGGGTATAGTGCAGGCTTTACTGGTGCTGTAAAAGTACAAAAAAGATTTACTCTTCAGCTTGATATCATGTATGCTCAAAATGGAAAAAAAATAGATGGGATAACCGATGCATCTCTTCAGAATTATGCTAAGTACCATTTCATAAATACTCCTGTTGTTTATAAATTAGATTTTAACGGTTCACTAGGGGCTAGATCCTTTAAATGGTACGTAGGGGCTGGGCCAAATGTGAATTTTTGGCTTGGTGGAAAAGGCATTTTGAAGTCTGTAGAACTGCAGGAAGAAAGTTTGCAAGAACTGCAATACCAAATAATTTTTGATAGTAAGCCCGCAAGCCCCAAATTTGGCGGATTGTATTATGAGGAATTTAACAGAGTCCAAGTTGGTCTAATAGTTTCAACTGGGTTAGTGGTAGAACCAGTTCCAGGTCAATCACTAATAATAGATTTTCGGTATGAATGGGGTCATAGCTATATGGCTAATGAAAAAGGAAGATTTACTAACGTAATAGCATATCAGGATGATTTGCGAGCGAGAAATCAAGCGATACAGATTTCAGTTGCTTATATGTTTGACATTATAAATAAGGGTAAAAAAGAGAAGAAATTATATTATAAGAATTAATTAAAGGTAATGATAGCTTGGTGTCAATTTATTGATGCTTGTACCAACTGTAATGGTCTCTTGAAACATGAAATTAGCTTATAAAATCTTAAATTAAACTAAAAATCAATGCTGCTAATAGAAAATATAGACAATAGTATTTTTATTTAATTATTACCATTTCATTACATAAAACATATATATCAAATAATTTATAAAGTCTGTAAAAAATCTTTTGATTAATATGCATCTCAATTAAATCCTTAAATTGTATTGATTCGTAAATTCACATTGTCATGAAAAAGATTTTACTTCTACTATTCTTCCCCCTATTTTCAATAAATTTACTCGCACAAGAAATTTGTAACGATGGAATCGATAACGATGGTGATGGGTTCATTGACTGTTTCGATGGCGATTGTACTGACAATACTGCCTGTGACGGCTTTTATCTTGGAAACGATGCATCTTGTGAAGCAGAACCGAATGCATTTCCTCAATTTTCACTCAAACTTGGCTATCAATCAAGAAATGACGCTTCATTAAACTTGAGCAGAATTGCCATCGGAGACTTAGATAGAGATGGGATTCCTGAAATATTGTCAACTACCTATGACGATGACAGAATATACCTCCTCAATGGTGATGACGCAACAATTAAACATCAGGCTACAACCAATAATCCCTCCTTTAGATCGGCCTCCATGATTAACATTTCAGATGACAATTGTGGAGAAGTCTTTATTATAAACGAAAACGGATGGAATAATTTTACTATTAAAGCATTCGATTGTGAACTGAATTTACTTTGGACATCAGAAAGGCTATACAACGATCCAGTTTTTCTAAGTTTCGCAGATTTTGATCGTGACGGTCAAGCCGAAATGTACTATAAGGATGAAATCAGAGATCCGCTGACTGGAGTTAGATTAGTACAAAATTCAGGTACAAATTGGAATAGTATTCCGAGCGGAGCAGTTGCCGTAGACATCATGGGTGATGAGGACTTGGAATTAGTGCTTGGAAATAAAATTTACGCTGTCGAATTAAATGCCAGAACAGCCGATGCAGGTACTTTAACACTTATTAAGACCATGCCTGCTACATACCAAACTAAAAATGGAGGATATCAATCTGCACAAAGTGCAACTACATCTGTTGCAGACTATAACCTTGATGGAAATCTTGATGTTATCGTAACAGGCGCAAATGGCGGAAATGTGTCCAGCGTGTTCTTTTGGGACGTAACAAACGATTTGGTAAAAGTTTTTAATGATCCCATAGGTACTGGTGATTACCAATTTGGTTGGAGACGAGGAATGGGAAGGGTTAATATTGCAGATTTAGATGGTGACGGGCAATTAAACGCAGCCTTTGTTTCAGGTAAATATCTATATGCGTTAGATGAAAATTGGAACTCTCTATGGGTAGATGAATTTGGTGATCCAGCGCCATCTGAAGTCAATGAAGAAACTTCGGGCATTACGGGATGTACTTTGTTTGACTTTAATGGTGACGGCCAATCTGAAGTGGTGTACAGAGACGAAGACTATTTATATATCATTAATGGAAATGATGGGAGTGTCAATACTCAAATTCATTGCCGCTCCAGGACATCGGTAGAATACCCAATAGTGGCAGATGTAGATGCTGATGGTTCTACTGAGATTTGCGTCACTTGCGCTAGTGAAAATTTCAGTTCTACTACTCCAGGAAGAAACTTATCATTATATACAGATGCCGAAGTCAGAATTTACAAATCTGCTGGTGAACCGTGGGTACCGGCAAGACGATTATGGAATCAACATGGCTATTTCAATGTAAATATCAATGACGATTTGACTGTCCCAAGAAACCAGCAAAAGCATCAAGCGGTTTTTTCAACAGGAGTTTGTACGAGTGGTCCTAGTCGACCTTTGAACAGTTTTTTAAATCAATCTCCATTTCTTAGTTCTGATGGTTGTCCAACTTATGCATCACCAGATTTAACGATAATTGAATCCTCTTTTGATGTATCTCCTCCTAATTGCCCGGAAGAAGATTTTACAGTAAGCTTTGACTTCGAAAATATTGGGGATGTTCCGCTATCTGGTGACGTTCCAGTAACATTTTACGATGGCGATCCTATGGTGGCCGGAACCAATAAATTGAATACTGTTTTTATAACATTAAATAATTTCACTGTGGGAACAACTGGTTCTGCAATTGACTTAGTAGTAAACGGAACAGGTGCGCAATTTACACTCTATGCTGCATTGAACGACAATGGTTCAACTACACCTACACCAATTAGCTTTCCTAATTCCAATTTCTTGGAGTGCGATTATGACAACAACATAGTTTCAGCGGAGGTTAATCCGATACCTTTTGCCCTGTCAACTGAAACTACTAACAATATCACTTGTTCAGCAGGAAGTGTTGCTCCTAATGGATCCGCTAGGGTATTTAGATTAGTTGGCGGTTCAGAAGTGACTTCTGATTATGACTTCTTCTGGTTTAATGGAACAACTGCCACTGGAACACCTGATTACACGGGTTCAATCTATACAGGACTAAGTGCTGGAACCTATACAGTTTTCGCCAATGACAAAATAGCCGGATGTAGTTCGGATACCGTTCAAGTGGTAATTACTGACAGCACAAGAACAATTGAGGCAGAAATTACGGTGGATAGAGGCAATGACAATTGTAAAAATCCTAATGGAAAGTTGACAGTAGCGGTAAATGGAAATGACCCCGTGGGTGATTTTGAATACGAATGGTATGAAGGAAACACAGTGGGTGGTGGTTTACAGATTAGCAATAGTCATGTAGCGAATAGCTTAGAGTCCGCTACTTACACCGTGCTAGTGACCGATAAAGCCACGGGATGTCAAACCATTGCTTCCATGGAGGTGCCAGACGAAACGGTAATACCAGTAGTCTCCCCTACAGCAACAGATATTGTTTGTTCTGATATCAATTCTGGAAGTCTAAGTGCCAATGTGGATGGGTCAACTGCAGGATATACTTTTGAATGGTTCATTGGCAGCAGCGAAAAACCAACGCCTGACTTTACTGGTAGCTCGGTAAATAACTTACCTCAAGGAAGCTATACAGTTAAAGCAATCGATAACAATACAAATTGCGAATCTGACTTGGTCACAGTTGTGGTTGACCAAACTGTTAATCCTGAGATTGATGATATTACTAGTACTGAAAACAATTCATGTGACAGTAGCCTTCCTAACGGTACGGTAGCTGTGTCAATTATCGGAAATACTGCGGACCACACTATTGAGTGGTTTGCTGGAGCTAATACAAGCTCAGCGGTTATAGGAACAGGACTTTCATTAAATGGTCTTGGTGCAGGAGATTATACTGCACAAGTTACTAATACTAATACTGGCTGTTTTGTAACCGATAGAGTGACGGTGGTAAATAATATAATACAACCAGTACTCAGCGTGAACGCAGATCCGGTAACTACCTGCTCTCCATTTGACGGCCGAGTGGAAGCTAGCGTTGATTTAGATGATGTGAGTGACTATACATTTTCGTGGTATGAGGGTAATCAAGTAAAAGCCTCGACTGACTTTAGTGAAACTGGAAATGTTTTAGATAATCTTGAACCTGGATTTTATACAGTTCAAGCATTTCATAATACCCGGAACTGTTTAGCTGATGCAGTTACTATTGAAGTTATCGATCAAGCGATTATTGCTATTACTCAGAACGATGCAGTGATTGCGCTTCCAACCTCTTGTTCGTCTCAAGATGGTATTTTGCAAGTAGTAGCAAATTCACCTAATAATACCTCCGGATTTCTATTGGAATGGTATAGTGGCACTTCAACAGCTGGCTCCCCTTTTTTATCGGAAAGTGGCGTTAATTCTTCCCAAGCTAATAATTTAGTATCCGGCCTATATACAGTGGTTGCAACTGATTTAGATAATGGCTGTTCCAATTCTCAAATTTTTAATTTACCTTTTGCCGATGCTCATAATTTGGAAACGGTCTCGATCACAAATGCAACGACCTGTGTACCCAATACAGATGGAGCAATTACAGTAGATTTAACTCCAACAGCATTAACTGGTTTTGATGAAGCTAATTATACTGTATACCTATATCTTGGTGATGATGTGAACGTTCCACCAATAGCAAGTCAAGCAGGCATTGCTGGAGATTCCATTTATACCTTCACTGGACTTGGAGATGGGGATTACATTATTGAAGCACGTGCCGATGCTTCACTAAATAATTGCTCGGTTTATTCTTTCGCAGAAATAGAACTTGATGCTACAGACCCTGTCGTGAATGTAATTAGCAATATACCCAACACGAATTGTAGCAATCCATTAGCAAATGGATCCTTAGAGCTAAATATAGATAATGGGGCATCACCATCCTTTTACACTATTAATTGGTACGAGGGAAATGATACTACTACTCCGTTGGGAACTAACATCGGAAATACTGCCGGAACTAATGGTGAAATCGCTACAGATTTAATTGGAGGTAGTTATACTGTTGAAGTATTCAATGACTCTACACAATGTTCAACCATTCGTACTTTCAGTATTAATGATAATCCTGTTGCGATTTCTGTTCCATCAAGTGATCTGGAAATCTCCAATATCACTCGTTGTGATATTAATGACAGTGAAGCTACAATAACCAACGTTTATGAAAATGGAGTTGTAGGAGACATAAATAACTATACATTTGAATGGTATGATGCCAATATGAATATATTGCCTGATGCATCAACGCCAAACAATTCAAATACTATAAGTGCTCTTGCTGAAGGCTCTTACTTTGTTCGAGCAACAAATTCTAATTCCGACTGTGCAACGTCATTAATTGAATTCTCTATAGAAAATGATATCGTTGAGCCGTCCATTTCTTTAGATTTTAGAAATCCGGAAAGATGTGTACTACCTTCCCCAGATGCTGCATTTGGGTTTTTAAGAGTAACAGCTACTGCTGCAGGCACTTCCTTTTCTTATGATTGGTATAACGGACAAGATACTACTAGTGCCATCGCAAATAGTGGGAGCGAATATTTAAACTTGGCTGCGGGATTTTATACAGTTAAGATTACAGATAGTATTTCAAACTGTATTTATACTGAAACCTATGAATTGGTCACAGAAGAGAATTCAGTAAATATCTCAGCTTCAGCAACTCCAGTTACAAATTGCGATAGTCCAAATGGGTCAGTATTCGCAACAGTAAGTTCTCCTGGAGATTATTCATACAATTGGATAGACGCAAATGGAAACACGGTTGGAACTACTAAACAGGTAAATTCACTTCCTGAAGGAGAATACACCGTTACAGCCACAGATAATACTGATACTTTTTGCGAAAATACGGCAACAGTTATTATTACAAATGATCAGGTAACTCCTCCACTCACAATTGATCAAATTGCTCCAATTACGGTTTGCGACTTAACTTTGGCAAATGGTGCAGCTAAAGTAAGCGTTGATGGTGCTTTTATTGGATATACATTTGAATGGTTTGAAGGAACGACTTCTAATGGAAGTTTGGTCCACATCGGTCCTGAATTTTCACAAATGGAAGACATTACTTATACTGTGAGGGTTACGGACAATCTAACGCAATGTACAAATGAAGAAAGTATCACGATAACTTCCGAGATCCCTACAGTGGCTCAACCCACCGTTGAGGTAGTAAGTAATGACACCCATTGTATAGTTGATAATGGCGCATTAAGGGTTGATGTAGGAGGTAATACTGGCAATTACAGATTTAGCTGGTTTAGAGGTGATAATGCAAATGGTACTCCTTTTACAACCGGGGATAGAGTTACTGACTTATCAGCTGGCGAGTATACAGTTGTAGCAACAGATACAAGAAATGGTTGTAGCTCTGAAGCTGTAACAGCCGAAATTATTGAAGACTTGGTGTTTCCGGAAATAATGACCGAATTTGAACCGTCCACATGCAATAATGATAATGGGTCTGCCACTGTTTTTGTAACTACCGCTGTAGATATTAGCAGAATCGAATGGTACAATAGTTTTGGTACCTTTATTAATACCGGACCTAATCTAACAGGTGTTCCAGCAGGAGATTATATTGTTAGTGTACAAACCGCAAATGGCTGTACAGTGGAAGGAGAAGTCAGTATTAAGGCAGAAATTACTGCTTTTAATGGTATTTCAAGAAACGGAGACCGTTCGAATAGCTTTTTCAAAATTGATTGCATATCTCAATATCCTGACAATAACGTGAAAATATACAATAGAGCAGGGACTTTAGTATATGAAGCAAGAGGTTATGATAACAATAATACCAAATTCGATGGTGTTTCTAACAAGGGTATTAATATATTAGGGGATAATTTACCAGATGGCACTTATTTTTATGTGATTGAAAAGAATGACGGTTCTAAGCCTCAAAATGGTTATTTGGAAATAGTAAATTAAAATTAATGTATAGCAAATTTCTTAATATTAAGACTTTATATTTAATAATTGCATTATTGTCAATGTCTGGTGTTTTAAAAGCACAACAGTATCCTATTTATTCTCAGTACATTTTCAATGGGTTAATTTTAAACCCCGCTTATGCTGGAAGCCACGTTCAATTGAGTGCGTCTGCAATGTACAGGAATCAATGGGTAAACTTTGATGGTGCTCCAAAGACATTGTTTTTTAGCGCTCATACTTCCCTGATGAACGAGAAAATGGGTTTAGGGCTGTTAATCAACGATGATCGAATCGGTAGCTATTCAAATCAGAATATATACGGCAGTTATGCATTCATTATTAAAACACCTAAAGGCAAATTGGCAATGGGTGTGTCAGCTGGCCTCAATATTCTATCTGCAGATTTTGGTAATCTCAACTTAGATGATATCGCTGATAATTCTTTTGCGAGCGTAACAGGTAACTTAAAGCCAAACTTTGGGACAGGAGTCTACTTTTATAATAAAACGCTTTTTGCGGGATTTTCAGTTCCTTTTCTATTGAATAATGGATTTGGGGATACTTCCTTCGAAAGTGCCTTGAATGAAATACGATCCGCTCGGTACTATTATCTAAATGGTGGTTTGATGCTACCTTTAAATCTTGAAAAAACAGTGCATATTCAGCCTTCAGTATTGATCAGAGGTCAAGAAGGAGCTCCACTGAATTTTGACATCAACACCAGTGTAATTTTTTATGATTTACTCAATGTTGGAGTGTCATACAGAAATATAGATGCAGTGGTTTCCTATATAGATTTCAAGTTGAGCGAATCTTTTCATTTTAGTTATTCTTATGATTGGACTACCTCAGCTATCAGATCCGCATCCAATGGAACCCACGAATTTATGCTTAATTATAGAGTGCGGCTACGAGATATTCACGATGATGTAAAATGCCCTAAGTTTAATTACTTTATGTAATTCGCTGCATTTTTTTGCGTTTTGAATAATATTGGTTTCATTTCTATCTTATAAAAGGTGTGAAAGCGCCTACTCATAACCAATAATAGTGACAGAATTACAAAATAGACAATACTAAACTATGTTATGAAGCTGTCTTAAATTTATCTAACCTAGCTCGTACATAATCTTCCAACCTATCATAACTTCGGTGAGTCTATAGCACGTAAAGTAAATCTAAGATGTATTAAATAACCAGATCCTTTCACGTTTTAAAACACATACTTTTTAATTGAGATGACCAATACTAAAAGACTTTTTGTTACAATCTTCCTATTATCTGTAATATACTCTTGCGATAATAGTACCATGTACAATTATCATGAAGCAACAATTAGCGTCCTTCCCAAAAACTTTGAAGCAGTAAATTCCGAATTTGATGATTATAATTCTGCTGCTCCTGGATTTGGAGAATCCTTCCCATTGTGCTTTTCATCTAATAGGCGATCAAGTGGTGGGGAGTTTGACATCATTTACAAACCCATCTACATATACTTTTCAAAAGAAACTGGAGAATTGACTGTAGAGGAAATAAAAAACTCTAACTCAGACTACTTAATAAATTCAGCAGAGATAGACAAGGTTCTTAGAAAAACAAACTCTAGTAGTAACGAGTTAGGCCCTTACATGACAGAGAATTTTCACTCAAGCGGAAAGCTGTTATTGCTATTTGCTAATGACGAATCAGGTGATTTCGACATAAAATTCATCCACGACCTTAATAATCAAGACTATGACTCCATCTATAATGTCCCAATTTTAAATTCTCCATTTGATGATTATTACCCTACATTCAATAAGGATAGTAGTCAAATATATTGGTGCAGCAATAGGAACGGCCAATTTGATATCTTCAATGTCGAGCTTGATAATTCCCATGACCTGGTTGACAAACTTAATGATCAGTCAGACAAAAGCATTCGTAAAATAGATGCACTTAATTCTTCTGCAAATGATAAATGCCCTTTTATTATCAAAGATTTTATGGTCTTTGCTTCAGATAGAGCCGGTGGATTTGGAGGTTTTGATTTATACTATTCAGAAAATATTAATGGAGAATGGACTGAACCACAAAACCTTGGGTCGCGAATCAATTCAGAACATGATGAATACCGCCCGATTATTCACCCGATGGGACCTGACTTTACAAATGACTTCATGATATTTTCTTCCAATAGACCTGTTGGACTTGGCGGCTTTGATCTCTATTATGTGGGCATTGATAAAGTTGACCCTTAAGCTAAATTATGATAGATGCTCTCCAGAATTCTTTTGAACTCTTGAAAATCATCTGGCGACAGATTTTCCCATGCTTTCATTCTAATTTTCTGCACCTCAGGCAAGCATTCTTCTACCATTGATTTACCGTTTATGGTTAAGGCAATCATAAAGCTCCTTCTATCATTGGGATGAGGCTTGCGGACGATCAACTGTTTGGCTTTTAATAAATCAATAATACGGGTCATGGTTGGGTGATCTTTGAAAGTATTGCTTGCCAATTCCCGCTGGTTGAGTTCTCCTTTATCATAAAGCTGCTTTAGCACGGCCCATTGGTCAATGGTGATAGTCCAGCCTAATTCCCTAAATCTTTGTTTTGCATACTGCTTTACCCTTCTGGCTGTTTTATCTAACAAAAATGAATACCGACTGTACTTCTCTGCTTCTTGCATTTTTAATAATTAGTATAACAACAAAGATACGGAAATTATACAGAAATAAGATTAGAATAGAATTGGATTAAAAGGCTATAGTTTTGAACCAACAGTTTGAAGCAGAAATAAAAACTTTTGTAATAGCAAACAATATATGCGTTAGCTGTAAAGAGAATTATCTAACAAAGATTATCTCAACCACTTAAAAAATGATATACCCGTAATCTACATTGGTGCATGGGTTCCTCGCCCACCCCCACCACCACAATAGTTTCTTTACCTTAACATTCACAACACGCGGGATTTGTATTCAAGTCATTGAATTTTTAAAAAAGGACTAGAAATTAGATGTATTTAATCTTTCCTTGAGTCAAGAAGAGTCATTTTAAATGATAAAAAGCAAGTTAGCAAAGCTTTACAGTTAAAATTAGGTCAATTTATAACGTTAATTTCCGTTTATTTACGCTCCTGTACTTTTGCTTTCTAACTTACTTATTATTGTCTTAATTTGATTCATCAATGACAAAAACTTTAAACATAGCGCAGAATAAAAGCAACTCTCTTTATTGGAAGTGTCAGTTTTTTGGATGGGGATTAGTGTCCCTTTTCTGGTTCTATATTGCTCTATTTAGAGATGATTTTGAATTATCTGATGCGATTATCAACTATATTTTTGATGTGGCTATTTGTATTGCCATCACGCATGCATACAGAACCATGGCAGTAAAAAGAAAGTGGAACCAATTGAATATAAAGGATTTAATCTGGAAACTCATCCCAGCCCTTATCATACTCTCCATTATGTTCATGATCATTATGAACATAAAAACATCAATCTATATATATTTAGCAGATAGACAAAACGATTCAATTAAAGAACTCTTCGTTTGGAACCCGTTTTTTGTATGGAATCCTGTACTAATAACTGGTTTGAGACATATGAGCATCTGGCTACTTGCCTATCATTTGTACCACTTTTACCAAAGAGAAGTACAATCAACAAAGATGAATGCACAACTATCTCTAATAGCTAAGCAGGCACAGTTCGATAATTTATCGGCTCAATTAAATCCTCACTTCCTATTTAACTCTCTCAATTCAATCAAATCGCTTATTATTGAGAATCCTAAAATTGCCAGACGTGCAGTAGACTTATTGTCGGATATTCTACGCTCATCTCTTTATGAAACGCAAGATTCAACAGTTTCATTGGAAGAAGAAATGGGACTAGTAAAAGACTATGTAGAGCTTGAAAAATTGCGATTTGAAGAACGTCTAAAATTTAATCTGGAGGTAGATGAGCGCCTGAATCATATACGAATACTGCCGCTGAGTATACAATTATTAGTTGAAAATGCACTTAAGCACGGTATCGATAAGCAATTAGATGGTGGGACTCTTGAGCTATCTATTAAAAAGGAAGGTAATAAAGCAGTTATAAAAGTAGTAAACCCTGGTACATTAAATATTGAGGGTGATAATAGAATAGGGTTAAAAAACCTAAAAAATCGCCTTCAACTGAAATATAAAGGAGCAGCACAATTTGAAATAAATCAGATAGAGAATGAATCTGTTCTAGCAAAATTAACAATCCCAATTATTGAATAATGGATACTTACAAAACTATAATAATTGATGATGAACGCCTGGCTCGAGAAGAGGTAAAAAGGGCACTTGAGAACTATCCTGAATTTGAAATAATTGGAGAAGAAAGTAATGTAGAAAAAGCTAAAGCATTGATTGAAAGTACGCATCCAGACATTATTTTTCTTGACATACATATGCCCAAAAAGTCTGGATTTGATCTTTTGGAAGAATTGAGTACCGTGCCTGAGGTAGTTTTTACTACAGCTTATGACCAGTATGCAGTAAAAGCATTTGAGGTAAACGCTTTGGATTATATCGTAAAACCCATTAGAGAGGAAAGGTTTGCCAAAGCGATTGAGAAGATTAAAAAAGGATTTACCAAAAGAGAAGAAGAATCCCCAGCACCATTTTTATTACACAAAAAGATTTTCATTAAAGATGGTGAAAGCTGCTACTTTATCCCTATCTCAAGCATTAGCCTTATTGAGTCGGTGGAAAATTATGCAAAGCTACACTTTGATGGAAAAACGGTTTTAATCAAAAGGTCTTTAAATCTTCTAGAAGAGAAAATGGATCCAAGTTTGTTTTTCCGGATCAATAGAAGTCAAATTATTAATACTGAATACATAACAGAAATAAATCCCTATTTTAATAATAAGCTGCAAATCACCTTGTCAACTGGCGAAAAGTTAGACGTATCTAATCGACAGTCTGCAAAATTCAAAAAGTGGAACAGCCTGTAATAGTATAAACCTTAACAAATCTGAACATGAAAAAGTATAGCGTAATATTTATTACCATGGCATTACTATATGCCTGTAATACAGCCCCTAAAGAAGAAAAAGAAAGTATAACTGCACAAAAACCTAGTTTAGAAGACTATCACATTGGAGAACAATGGACCTGGATGGAAAAAAGTGTTGCTGGCGAAAAAATCCGATGGGAAGGCCAAGACAAACGGGAAGTTGTTGCCTTTGAAGGAAGCCTAGGCTTTTGGAATGGTACTGACACAGTACTGATTTCCAATACCATCAAGGAAGAGACAAGCAACACTCCTTTTCGCGATTGGCCTTTGGAGGTAGGTAAAAAGTGGACTTTTGAAAGTAAGTGGGAAAATGCTGAAGGTACAGCTATGATCACCAATCAAGAGGTAGAAGTAGTTTCTTATGAAGAAGTAGTGGTTCTTGCTGGAAGATTTATGGCCTACAAGATTGAGCATAAAGGGACTTTCACCAATACAAAAGCAGGAAGTGGTAAAATGAATGATACCTACTGGTATGCACCGGCTTTGAAAACAAGCATCAAGCATGCTCAAGATGATGGCTATGGTTCCTATATGTTTGAACTATACGATTACAAAAGCGGAAAATAATTAGGATGAAAAATTTACTAATTATACTGTTTTTAATAAGTATCAGCATGAGTGCTTTTAGTCAAAATCTGGATTTTGAGAAAAGAGCAATAAATGATACAGCTGCGCTTGATCTGGCAATGAATAATTTGGCCAATCGTTACTTGGACTACACTAAAGCTGAAGGCATAAGCATTGGCGATCGGGAGCGATTGAGATATGAAATGATTGCTGGCCGCAATGAAGATGCTATCCAAACCATTAGAAATATTAGAGCTGGAAATACTTCGGAAGGTCATCTTACTTACTCGCAATACGAATTGTATCTTAAAGCGAAGATTCAGCAAAATAAGTCAGGCGAGAATTTCCAAGACTCTTATCGTTCTGTCTTCTCACAATATATAAAAAAATGTACTGATATTATGGCCTCCACCATTACGGTTAATTTCACTACCTATGATGGAGTGGCTCAATTTACAGATGACTTTCACGCTAAATACGCAGGTGTTCCGGAGGAAACTTTAACGGCTGATGAAGCAAAGAGCATCCTAAATGCATATTTTCTCTATCATGTGTATTCCCTTACCGAACCTATTATTTTCGAGGAAACAGAAAGAGATGAGAATGATAGGTACTTAATTGAAGAATCCCTTATTATCTCGGCAAGGGATAGTGCTGAAATTTCGGTCATCACCGTTCGAAAAAGAAATATAGCAGCTTTACCTGCTATTTTAATCTTCACTATTTACGCAGATAATTCCAATAAAAACCAAGCAATGATTGCAGCGTCAAAGGGATATGTTGGCGTAATTGCCAACTCTCGTGGCAAGCGAAAAAGCACCAATGCCATCGAGCCTTATAAACACGAATACAAAGATGTATATGAAACCATAGATTGGATAAGTAAACAATCTTGGTGTAACGGTAAGGTAGCCATGTACGGGGGAAGCTACAATGGATTTAGTCAGTGGGCTTCCATGAAAGAAAAAGTACATCCTGCTTTAAAAACCATCATCCCTTCGGTTTCTGCAGCACCGGGGCTTGATGTACCCATGGAGAACAATATCTTTCATAATTTCCCCTATAAATGGATTCCTTTTGTAACCAATAATAAGCTATTAGATAATGGTGCAAATTTTGATGCTGCTAGATGGAATAGAATGCAAAATACTTGGTATACAAATGGCCTAGCTTACAATAAGATGGATTCCATTGATGGCGTACCTAATCCATTATTTCAAGAGTGGATCAGCCACCCTACATACGATAGTTATTGGCAAGCCTTTATACCTTATAAGGAGGAATTTGCTCATATTGATATCCCAATTCTAACAACCACAGGTTATTATGATGATGGTCAGCGTGGCGCAATGTATTATTATCTAGAGCATTTAAAATATAATCCAACTACTGAACATTATTTATTACTTGGCCCTTATGATCATTTTGGTGCCCAGACTGAATCGAGCGCCAATTTACGGGGCTATGAAATTGATAGTGTAGCCAACCTTAAAATTCAAACTGGGCTAGCTTTTGAGTGGTTCGATTATATCTTAAAAGGAAAGAAAAAACCTATTTTACTGAAAGACAAGGTAAACTTTCAAGTCATGGGTGAGAATAAGTGGTTGCATAGGCCAACGCTTGCTGAAATGAGTAATGATTCTTTAGTATTCTATTTAAGTTCTAATGAAAAGGATTCGTCCTTTCAGCTTACAAAAAAAATGAACAAAGAAGTTGAACCTATTCAGCTTAGCATTGACTTAGCAGATCGGTCAACACCCAACAATGCAGATTATTACCCTTGGCCAATTATAAAAGATAATATAAACTTGAAGGACGGTTTAGTTTTCAAAACCAATGCTTTTCAAGAGGAAGTGGTAATCAATGGCTCATTTACAGGAGAGTTTAAGGTATCAACCAATAAACAAGATTTTGATTATTCCATCAACCTCTATGAATTACTGGCCGATGGAAGTTATTTTCATTTAAGCTATATTATAGGCAGAGCTAGTCATGCTAAAAGCATAGAGGAGAGAGAATTATTAACTCCAAATAAGGTAACAACCCTTACTTTCAACAATACCCGTATTATTAGTAAAAAAATAGCTGTTGGCAGTAGACTGATAGCGGTCATAAACGGAAATAAAAATCCCAATTCACAGATTAATTACGGTTCTGGAAAAGAGGTAAGTTTAGAAAACTTAGAGGATGCTGATGAACCTATAATTATCAATTTTCACCCTGAAAGCAAATTAAGAATTCCTTTATGGCGAGAGCCATAAGGGAATTCTTCCTTAAGACATTATTACTGATTTATTAAAAATATTTACATCATATAAAATGAAAGACTTAAGTTCAACACAGCATCAATTAACTATAAAGCGAGGAATTTTGGCTATAGTTGCCATGTACGCATGTCAGCTTTTAGCAGGAATTATCATTTCCTACGCTTTTAAGTTAGCACCAAATACGGACACTCCTATAGAAATTATAGGATTATCTTCTACCCTGCTGAGTGGCATCATGATTTTACTGCTATTCTGGTGGGATTTGAGAAAATCGGGAGACTCTTTTTACACTCAGATAGGTTTGCAAGCCAGTAAAATCAAAAATAGTAAAGCGGTTTTATTGGTATTAGCTGTATTAGCATCAACTCATTTTTTAGCATGGATATACAGATCAGTAATTCTTCCAGCCTATGACTATGGCGGGATTATCGGAGGCGGTTCCAAAATGTTTAGCTTTATTCAGGAAAATGGAGGTGCACTTGAAATGAGCGGCTTTTTACTTTTGGCTCTCATTGTTGGTCCAATCATGGAAGAAGTTGTTTTTAGAGGATACCTGCAATCTTCCATTGCCAAGAAATTACCTGCCTGGGCAGCCATTTTGATTACCTCAGTTATTTTCACAGTTGGCCACAGCCCTATGATTTTGTGGCCTATGTACTTCCTTTTTAGTATTAGTTGGGGATGGATCTATTTGCGAACCGGCTCTTTAAAAATGGCTATACTTATTCATATTTTAAGTAATTTATTTTATATTATTGTAGGTTTTGCCGGTTGGAAGCTTTTAGCATAACTTTAATCACTCTCAAAAACATGGACGCTCTAATAGAAAAAGTAAATAAAAGTAATTACCTAGAAATAGTAGAAGTCTGGGAGGCTTCTGTAAGGGCAACACATCACTTCTTGAAAGAAGCTGATATTGCCTACTTTAAACCACTCATCTTAAATAACTATTTAGATGCCGTTGAATTAAGGTGTATTAAAAATGAAAATAATAGAATTATCGGTTTTCTTGGTGTTGCTGAAGATAATCTCGAAATGCTTTTCATCCATCCTGAGGACAGAGGTAAGCAAATCGGCAAAAGCTTATTAACTTATGCTATTAATGATTTAAAAGTTAGCAAGGTTGATGTAAATGAACAAAATGAGCAGGCTGTTGGCTTTTACCAGCATTGTGGATTTGAGGTGATAGGCCGTTCAGCATTAGATGCCTCAGGTAAACCTTATCCTATGCTGCATATGCAGTTGAAAACACGAATGGAAAAGGGTGAGTAAAACAACAAGGACTCTTTTGATCTTATCAAAAGCTCAATAATACATTTATTAAAGGATCTGGCGAGATGTGATAATAGTTATATTAAAGCAGTTTATTAACACTTGACTTATAGGTTTGACCTATGGGAACTTCATGATCATTTATAAAAATCCGGTTGCCTTCAATAAACTTGCCGCAGAGTCTCTTCTTGAGTCCCTTATTCAGCCTTCAAACTTTTAATAGGATTTCCCAAGGCAGATGATATAGCATGATAACTAACAGTTACAAGCGTAATCACAATTGCTCCAACGCCCGCTATGGCAAAGACTGACCAGTGTAAATTAGTTTTATATTGAAAGCCTTCTAACCATCCGGAAACTAAATAATACGCTATTGGTATAGCGACTAAACATGAAAGACCTACCAAGACGAGAAAGCTCTGTGTAATCATCTTCCATATACTCAAGACAGAAGCACCTAATACCTTTCTGACTCCAATTTCCTTTGTACGCTGCTCTGCAACAAAAGAGGCCATACCGAATATACCCAGACAACTAATAAAAATGGCTAGCAAAGCAAATAAGCCGGCTACTGAACCAAAACGTTCCTCACTCGCAAATTTCAATCCATGCTGCTCATCAGTAAAAGTAAAATCCAATGGTGTAGACGGTAACTGCTCCTTAAAAACATCCTCAATTATAGCGATCGAAGCTGATGTACTTTGCTCTGGATTAAGTCTCATGGTCATACAATTCATAGGACTATTACTCATAGAGAATATAATAGGAGTTACTTCATCAAAAGGAGATTGAATAATTAAATTTTCGATGACACCAATTACGCGCAGTTCCTTAGTTTTTTCACCACTTCCGGATCTAATAATCTTTCCTATTGGGTCTGCAATGCCCATTTCTCGTACGGCCTTTTCATTTAGAATTACTGCTTGTAAATCAGAGGTGATATCTCTGGAAAAGTCTCTCCCCTTTATTATGTTCCAATTAATCGTTTTTCCATATTCCGGGGTCACTGCAATCTTCCCAAAATCAACATCGTAATTATTATCCTTTCCTTCCCAGGATAAGTTGCTGGTTCTACTGAATATCTGTGTTAATGGGCTAGATGATTCTGACAATTCTACAATTGCTCCTTTGCTTTTCAATTCATTCCGAAGCACGTCAAACTTCCCAGTAAAATCTGCGGAATTGCTCCACAACATAATGGTACCTTCAGCATCATATCCCATGGGTCGGTCCTTAGCAAATTCAACTTGCTTTTGAATAAATAATGTACCGATAATTAATACAATAGATGCAGAAAACTGTAAAACCACTAAAACTTTTCTAAGCATTAATGAGGACGGACCGGCTTTGAAGGATCCCTTTAGGACAGAAATTGGACGAAATGAAGACAGATAGAATGCCGGGTAACTACCAGACAGCAGTGCAGTGCCAAAAATGAAACTCCCGCAGAAAATCCAAAAATAAAGACTACTTAGCGGGAGTTGGATGTCTTTGTCAACTAATTCATTAAAGAAAGGCAGCGCTATGAGAACGATACAAAAGCTTAAAACAAAGGATATGATGACCACTAAAAAGGACTCAATAAGAAATTGATTCACCAATTGTCCTCTTCTAGATCCAATTGCCTTGCGAACACCCACTTCTTTAGCTCTCCTTTCAGACTGTGCTGTACTTAAGTTCATGAAATTAATACAAGCCAGCAATAATACTAGACCAGCAATTATGGCAAATAATTTTACGAACTTAATTAAACCTCCAGATTGTACTCCATTTTCCCAGGATGACTTTAAATGCCAATCATTCATGGGATGAAGGAAAACCTCTGGTTTCTGGGCTTTTTCTTCCTCACTAATATGGCTATACCCTGCCCTCTTTATTTGCTGATTGAGGCTTTCTAAATCAGTATCCTGAGCTAATTCAGCAAATATCTGAAATGAATTATTGCCCCAATCGTTAGTTACGGCTGCCTCTCTTATCCAATCTTGTGAGTTTTGGTAAAGTTTCCAGGGAGCAAAAAAGTTAATTCCATAAAAACTGGAATTTTTAGGAAAGTCAGCGTATACACCTGTTACCATCACTTCTAATTCATTATCAATTTTCATCATTTTACCTACTGGTCTTTCATCTTTGAAAAGCGCATAAGATAATTTCGATGAAATAATTATTGATCCTGGCTCTGTCAATGCTTTTTCATCTCCTTTAAGCATATGAATAGAAAACATTTCTATAACGTCCTTCTCAATAAAATTTCCAATTGAAGTCATCTTTGTATCTTCATGAGAGATAATTAGATTCTGTGGCCAGTATGCTAAAACCATTTTATCGAAGCCTTCTCCGTAGTTAGATTGAAGTTCTTCTTTAAGCGGGATTGGAAGCGCGGTTTGCATACTGATTTCATCATTGAGTTGCTGATGCTTCATCACTTGAGCTATTCGGTCATGATTTTCATGATAACTATCGAATGTCAATTCATCATAAACCCACAAACTAATTAGCATCGCGACTGCCATGCCCACTGCTAAGCCCCCAATATTTATAGAAGAATAGCCTTTATTTCGTAGTAGGTTTCTGTAACCAATTTTGAAATTAATTTTGAACATGTCAGTATAATTTGAATTGTATGACTTTGATTTTTGAATAGCAAATGGGCGTAGATAATTGATCACTTGAAACCAATAATTGATCTTGGCCTTCATCAAAGAGCGGTTTTCAACCCTCGAATGAAAATTCTCTTCTAGATCACCAAGGACTTCCTCAGCAAGCTCTTCCCTTAGGAAGCTTTTCAAGAGCTTTTGGGCCAACTTTGGAGGTGCTGGTTTCATTAGGAAAGATTTAAATGATTAATAGAGAGTTTATTTAAAGATAATCCAGGGATTTGATTCCATAAGGACACTTTGAAATCCTGCGAATTTTTCAATACCTCTTGACCGATAGCTGTAATCTTATAAATTCTTTTCCGTCTTCCTCCCCTGTTAGCTGAAGGTTCACCCATTTCCGAGCTTAAAAAATCTTTCTTAGATAAACGATCCATAGTAGAATGCACTGAACCAATGGAAACACTTCTTCCGGTTTGGTTTTCAAACTCTTCTGCAACTTTTAGTGAATATGCCTCTTCTCCTAAAATGGCTACGACCAGTAAAATCACCTCTTCAAATTCTCCGAGCTTTGTCTCTTTCATGATTACCTTTTTAATTGTAGAACAAATATACGGAAAGAAATTATATTTGTTCTACAATTTAGTATGTATTGCAAATAGTTTTTAAAAATGTATAAAGAGTAAAGGAAAAGATGTAAGAAGACCAAATGTGAAATTAGATAAGAAAGATTTGTCTCTTCCCCTAAAGTCGTGCCGTCTTACAACGTAAAAGTGCTTGGTATTAATGAAGCCAAAATGAAATTTAAGTACTACAAACGAGCTGCTTTTCAATGTTCGCCCTATTTATTTGTTAAATATTATCAATTGGCTTTTTAGAAATTTCTAACCGAAGAAATGGGATTCGATAATAAGAAAACTTTGGCTTACATTACTTATCGCTTATGCCCTTATCAAGTATTGTGGTTTTGTTGAAATCGCCAAAACTACATTCGAACAATATCTTTATCGACAAGCATTTTTTTAATCTCTTTATGATTCTCCCAGAATTTGGTTCGGATTTTCTGTACTGTATTCTGAAAATCGGGGTGATTTTTCATTTTTAATAGAATCGGGTCCTTATCAAGAAATAGAACGAACCAATATTGATAATTATCCTGTTTAGAAAATGCCTTTAAGCCGTTCATGCCTTTTTCGATATCCCCTTTGGCTGCAAAATAGGCAGCCATAGTTAATTCTTGATAAATAGATTGATCCTTTTCCGCAAAAGCCAAGTAGCTCTCATAAAAGCTCTTAGCCTCTTGTTCCCTTCCTAGTTGTTCTAACACAAATGCCATATTGAGATCATAATTATGATAAATATCTAATTTCAAAGCATACCTGATTGAAATAAGTTTTTCATAATAAAACCAAGCCTCTTCGTACTCTTCTAAGGTATAACAGACTTTTGCGACTTCACTGATCACATCAATTTTAGTCGTGTCCTGATTAAAGATTTCGATCAGCGCAAATTTAGTTTGTCTCAAATCATTATGCTGGCCAAGCTTAATATATTCATGGAGGTATTTTGAATAATGATTTTGAGGATTATAGGCCTTCGATTTCTTAATATATTTTTCTGCCTCATCGAGAAAACCTGTTTGCGCCAAAGCATTACTTAAATGCAAATAAGTGATACTTGCTGATACAGAATCTTTGTCTGAAATAGCTACTTCAATCCCTTGCAATGCGTGAATCAAATATTTTTTAGTATTGGGAAGCATATAGGCGTAGATATCGGACAAGAAATTGTGAATCCAGGCTACATTAGGATAATATTCCAAAACTTCTAATAAGGCTTCCTCTGCCTTACGAAAATCCTTGATTTGCATAAAATATAAAGAATTGGCAATCAAACTCTCACCTAAGTCAGCATCTAAAAGCATTGCCTTGTCAGCATAGTTCTTAATTTCTTCAGTGTGTTGTTTTTCCTCTCGAAAAAGGTCTAAATAATAATATGAGATTGCGATATAGGCGTAGGCATTGGCAAATTCTCCATCTTCTTGAATCGCTTTCTTAAATTGAACTATTCCTTCTTTCAGGCCATTCCCAGTATCATCATTTAATAAGGTTAGTCCTTTTAAATAGTAGTCATAGGCCACTAAATTATTGGTTGGGACTTTTTCTATTCGCTCTTGTTCTTTTGGTGTGATTACGGCATTGATTTCTGCGGCAATGCTTTTAGCTACATCAGCTTGGAGCGCGAAAACATCATTTAGCTCTCGTTTATATCGCTTCGACCAAAGGTGTTTATCGCTTGGTCCCTCAATCAATTGGATAGTTAATACAATTTCATCCCCGATTTTTTGCCCGCTGCCTTCAACGAAATAATTGACATTTAACTCCCTTGAAAGCTCTGGTATTGACTTTAAATCATTTCTATACTTTTCAGAGGTAGTTCTACTGGTTACTTTTAGGTCTTCAATTTTCTGAAAGTTGTCTAATATTGCCTCCATTAATCCATTCATGAAATAGACATTCGTACTGTCGGCACTATCATTTTTAAATGGCAGAACAGCCACCGACTTGGCTAATAGTTTTGAAGGGGTATTATTCTTTTGATAGTAAATTACTAAAAGTGCTATTGCTACTATTGAGAGAATCACTATTCCGACCAGAATAGGTCGTTTTAATCTTAAACTTTTCTGTGAATCAGGATTGCTAGTTTCGCTTAGGTCTCTTTCAATATTTATTTTTGATGTATCTCCAGGAGTATGTCCATATAATTCCCTAAAGCATTTCGTAAAATAAGAGGTACTACTGAAACCTACTCGAAATGATATCTCAGAAACTGTGAGTTCACTTTCTTTTAATAATTGAAGAGCATTTTGTAATCTAACATTTCTAATAAATACACTTACTGACTCTCCTATTTCCTGTTTGACTTTGCGAAGTAAGTTAGACCTGCTCATGTTCAAAGCTTCGGCCAGCTCGGTTACGCCAAAGTGTTCATCGCCTAAATTATCTTGAATTATAGCTACTACCTTTTGTAAAAAGGGGCTTTTATGGTTTAGATAGTCTAACATGAGAGTGCTGTGCTGATATGCAATATTCGGCAATTAAAACACCATTTACAACTGCTTATTTGACGGGTTTGCGTCATAGTTTATAGTCCTTCTCCATAGTTTGTATACAAAATGCATGGCTTATATCTATTGAAGCATGCTTGCTACCTGTCATCCATGTTTCCTACAGACCTTTGTGTAAATCAAAAATTTATTAACACTTAAAATTAAAATCATGAAAAGAATTCAATTAAAAACATCAAAAGTAGTTTATGTATTAGCTATCACAATTGCATTAAGCTCAACGGTAGCTTGCCAACAAAGCGAGGAAAAAAGTACTAAATCTGAGCAAGAAGAAAAACCAAGTACACCTATTCAAGAAGCAGCATTCTTCGGGAATGTAAAAGTTATTAAACAACATGTTGCAGCAAAATCAAACCTGAATGAAAAAGATGATTATGGTTCAACTCCCTTACATATTGCAGCCACTTTTGGAAAAACAGAAGCAGCCAAACTACTAATAGAAAGTGGGGCTGATTTAAACGCAAAAAGTGCGGATGGCTCAACTCCTTTACATGTAGCATCATTCTACGGTAGAGTTGAAATTGTCAAGGCTTTGCTTGAAAAAGGTGCAGAGACTTCAACAAAAAACTCTTATGATGCAACTGCTTTTGAATCCGTTTCGGCTCCATTTGAGGCATTAAAACCTATGTATGATCAAATCAGCAAAGATCTTGGGCCTTTGGGTTTAAAATTAGATTATGAGCAACTAAAATTAAACAGGAAGCTTATAGCCGAAATGATTAAGAATCATCAATAATCTGAAAAAATGCTAAGCGAAAGAAGATTTGATATCGATTGGTTAAGGGTCATTGCTATTGGTTTATTGTTGATTTACCATATAGCAATTGGCTTTCAGCCATGGGGCGTATTTATTGGTTTTATTCAGAATGATGAGTCATTAGAATGGATTTGGACTCCTATGTCCATGCTTAATGTCTGGAGAATTCCTTTGTTATTCTTTGTCTCTGGAATGGGCGTGTATTTTGCTATTCAAAGACGTAGTTGGAAAGGATTACTGTTAGAAAGATCAAAGCGGATTTTGCTACCATTCATTTTTGGGATGTTTGTAATTGTTCCTTTACATGTTTGGCTATGGCAATACTACTATCATCAGGACTTATCTTTTATGCTAAATCCTGCTCATCTATGGTTTTTGGGTAACATATTTATATATGTCCTGATTTTCACACCATTGTTCTTTTACTTGAAGAGTAAACAGCAGAGCAAGTTATTTTCAGCATTGAATAAAATCATGGCAAAACCCATAGCGCTCTTAGTTTTAATGATTCCCTTTATTGCAGAAGGGCTATTGGTACAACCTGAAAACTTCGAGCTTTATGCGATGACACCTCATGGTTTTTGGTTAGGAATGCTTGCTTTTTTGACTGGGTTTTTATGTGTTTATTCAGGGCAAAATTTCTGGCAGAATGTTACCAAATTAAGATGGGCAACACTGGCAATTGCTTTTACTTTATATCTTTTGCGGATACAAGGAGTCACTAGCGATCTGTTTAATTACCTCATCCCTGTGGAATCTATTTTATGGATATTTACGGTCTTGGGATTTGGTCACAAATATTTAAATCACCCAAGCAAAGCACTAACCTATTTAAGTACTGCAGCCTATCCGATCTACATAATTCATATGTTTTTCCTTTATCTGGCCTCTTTGGTAATCTTCCCATTAGGTATTCATCCTATTGCGAAATTAGTAGCAGTCATCATAGCTACTTTTGCAGGATGCTTTATAAGCTATGAGTTTCTCATAAGAAGGATTAGTTGGATTAGACCACTTTTTGGCTTGAAAGAAAAGTTAAGCTTTAGTAAAAATTCAGTTACCCAAAAGAATGAATTGAAATTAGGAAGTTATGAATAATCCACCCCTAAAAGTATTGATTGGTCTCATATTAGGACTCACCACTGTCGCTGTTTTTCTATGCGGATGTTCAAAGGATCTTTTTTACATACCAGGATCAATTGAGGAAGAAATGCAAAAAGCCGTTGATGGCAAGTTTGATGGCATGATTGTTTATGTAGATCAATCAGGAAAGTCGTCATTTTACAGTGCGGGATTCAATAATAGAGAAGAACAAATACCAGCTGATCCGCATGATTTATTCAAAATAGGGAGTATCAGTAAGCTTTACATTGCTGCAGCATGTACAAAGTTAATAGCTTCCGGAGCATTAGATCTAGAGCAAAAATTGGTTGATCTTATCCCAGAAGTGGTCACACATATTGAATATGCTGAGCAAATAACCCTAAGAATGATGATTTCGCACCGTAGTGGAATTCCAGAATTCATTTATGAACCAGGATTCAATGGAGGTACGACTGAAAGCTATTTGACCACAGCCGAATTGATCTACGATAAAGCTGCGGATTTTAAACCCAATAAAAAATATGCGTACTCCAATACCAATTATCTGTTGTTGGGAGAAATTCTTGACAGAACCCTTGGGTATTCTCATCATGAATTTATTCGGAATGAGATTCTTATTCCACTCGATTTAGATGAAACATATAGCCTCTATAGTGAGGTTGATTCCAATCAGGTCATGAGTGGATACTTAAAAGGCTGGGAACCCGACATAAAGTCTTGGGATCATACGAGACCTGGTGGCTCCATGATTGCAACAGCCGAAGACGTGGGTACATTCCTTAGAGCCTTAATTGATGGAAGTTTATTTAGCGATGAGGAACAAGCTATTTATTCGTCTGTATATGAATATGAACATACAGGATGGCTTCCAGGATACACCAGTATTGCTCGTTACCACAGCGATATTGATACGATAGTTATTCAATTCGTGAATACAAGTGATAAGGAGTGGTTCTGGCTTGAACTTGAACGTGTATACAGCAGAATTTTGAAATCCCTCGAAAAAGGACTTTAAGAAAAATAAATAATGAAATACCTTATCCTTTTTACACTGATGAACTTACTGCCATTTGTAACGACTGCACAGTCAAGTGACTCCAAAGGAAGTTTTGGATTCGCTTTAAACTCTAGTGTGAATGGTGAACTCTATCCAATTCGGATTGTACCTAGCCTGACCTATATCAAAGAAAAAAATCAACTCGAATTGGGTTTAGGTTTCAACCCTTTTAGCCGAAAATCTCAAAAACTGATGAGTGGTGAGTTTAACTATAAATACTTTCCAAATGGAACTGAGCATAAATTCAATATGTACCTGATAGCTCGCTTTTCATACATCAAAAGTGCTCGCGACACCTACTACCCTACCGATTACAATTACCTATTTTTAAACGGGGGCTATGGTATTGAAATCACGGCATTTAAAAAAGTGTATCTTGGAACGAATATCAGCACTGGATTATACACCTATAGTAACAAGTCCGATATTCCATATGCCGCATTTGCTAGTCAAAAGCTGTTTGATACCTTTAGATTTAACCTTTCTTTTCAATTCAATGTGGGATACAGGTTCTAGCCATATGTCAATATTGGATAGGAAAATAAAAAAATAAGACAGCTAAAAACGGATTATCTTTTGATTGAAAATTTTATCCTAAGGACATCCATGGTACAATTCCTTTTCCTTCCATTATGGGCAGCATAATTTCAATTTTTGAATGGTATCAAATGGCAAATACAGATAAAATAAAATCATTTGACACTCCTACAGAAGACCTTTTTATCATCATTACATAGAGAGAAAAAGAACTTAAAGAAGCTATAAACGCGATACAAAAGAAAAAGAATAAAACCATTACAAAGCCAGTAGCCAAGAATCGCTGAATATACAATAGCGATTTGAGTGTTAACTCAAAACATTTTTCAGTAAATTAATGTACATTGTAAGCTGAAAAGTAGCCGATTAAAATCTGCTATTGCTCATATACAAGAACCTTATAGCTAATTAAAATAAAATCATAAAAAACCAATGGCAATTAGCAGAAGCCAGATAAAGAATCGAAGGAGATGAACGACCAGCTGTCCATATCATCATCCAATAAATCCATTGTGGTTCTGCCTTTTGTTAACATGAGTGCTGACCCTGAAAACGAATACTTTAGCGATGGCATTACAGAAGAAATAATCAATGCCCTAACCACCGTTAAAGGCCTGAAGGTCATTGCCCGCACATCTTCCTTTGCATTTAAGAATAAAAATATAGATGTACGAACCATTGGTGATCAGTTAGGAGTAAGTACCGTTTTGGAGGGTAGCGTACGGAAAGCCAAAAACAGGGTTCGCATTACAGCGCAGTTGATCAGTACTGATGACGGTACTCACTTTTGGTCAAAAAATTTCGATCGCGATTTAGAGGACATATTCGCAGTACAAGATGAAATCAGCTTAAGCATTGCTGACCAGATCCGAGAAAACTTTGGTCACCTCAACATTCAAGAACATTTAATTGAAGCACCAACTAAAAATATGGAAGCCTATGACCTATATCTTAAAGGTCGCTACTACCATTTAATGTGGGATGGACAAGGAATGGTAAATTCAATAGCGCTCTATGAACAATGCGTAGCAACAGACCCCTCATTTGCTTTACCTTTCTTTGGTTTGGTGTATAGCTATGCCATGTATGGATCATGGACAACTAATAAAAGATTATTACAGTTGTCAGAAGAGAACCTTAACAAAGGTTTTAAGCTGGATAAACAATCCTATACAGGGCATTTTGGTCAAGCGACACTACATTTTTGGGGTCATTGGGATTTCATTAATGGCCAGAAGATTTTTCAAAAAGCAATAGAACTTAATCCATCCTATACGGAAGCAGAAGAAGGCTTATGCGAATTGTACACGGCAATAGGTTATTTCGAAAAAGCTCTATGGCATGCCGATAATATTTTAAGAATCAACCCTTTGTCTCCAAATCATTATTTTACCAAAGCGAATATTTACTATCTAAAAGAGGACTATTCGGAAGCGCTTAAATGTTTAGAGACCTCATTGAGCATCAATCCTGATTTCACACATTCTATCGCATTAAAACAAATCTGCTTAATTCTTACGAAAGATTACGAAAAACTAAATAATTTCTTAGATAAAACTCCTTTGGCAGAGAGACCAGAAGAATGCCGAGTATTGTACCAACTGGTCAATTCGGAAGATAAGATCAATGTTGATATCAGCCGGGCTAGTTCAATGATAAAAAAAGAGATTGGGGAAGCACTTTTCCCCTGGCCACTGTTTTTGATGGTCCATTTAGGGAAACACGAAATGGCATTGGACTTTTTGGAAGAAAACATCAAAATGCGTACCGGTCAAATCATAAACTTTATGAATATTCCGCTGCTTAAACCTTTACATCAATATCAGCGATTTCAAGATTTGGTACAAACTGCTTTCCGTGTAGAACTATTGCCGCCTAATTCTGAAATACAAATACAAATCACCTCTACTAAAGCCTTAATGGCAGATGCTGAAATCAAGACAGCATTAGGCATTATAGAAAAAGGAATGAAGGAAGAAAACTGGTTTCTAAACCCCTCTTTATCTTTACGGTCTCTAGCTGAAAAATTGAATATTAACAGCAACAAGATTTCTTGGTTACTGAATGAACGAATCGGCCAAAACTTCAACGAATACATCAATAGTTTACGTTTGGAGCACTTCAAAACGCTTGCTCTAAATCCTGAAAATAGCCACTTTACCCTTTTAGCTCTAGCCTATGACAGCGGCTTCAATTCTAAATCGGTATTCAATACCTTCTTTAAAAATAAGGAAGGAATGTCACCAAAAGCCTGGCTGAAGGCTAATCAAAATTAAGCCTATTTAAAGCAGGTTTTAATATCACTTTTAAGTTCTGAATTACATTTCAGGACGATTCGTCTTCCTTTTCACTCCATCTTTGTATTATCAATTCGATAAAGCAGAGGTAGGAATCATAACGGGAAGTGCTTTGCAGAAATCGAATTTCTAAAAAATGCATATGAAAACAGCATTATTAACCTTGACTTTGCGCGGACCATTTTTGCTCGCCAAATCTCAAGACACAAGTGTTGAATTATCAACGTTCGGAGTACAAACCGGAGTTTTAGGAATCTGGTTTTACAATGAAGTAAAACTGCCAAAAAACATTAGTGATATAAGTGATATAGCAGAAATTCTGTTATCCTGATGTTAAGTGCAAGCAGGAAGAAAAAACCATAATAAGAAAAACTGAATGAGTAAAATACATATTGTTTTTGGACCTCAAGGGGCAGGAAAATCAACATATTCAAAGAAATTAGCAGACGAAGTTAAAGGAATTCATTTGGGAATAGATAATTGGATGTGGAAATTGTATGGAGATGATCTTCCTAAGTCAATGAATCTAAAATGGATTATGGAAAGAGTTGAAAGATGCGAAAAACTAATATGGGAATTATCAGAAGATATATCTAATCGAGGATGTGATGTGATACTTGATCTTGGATTTACTAAGCGAGAGAAAAGGAAATTATTCCTGCAATTAGCCGAGGAAAACGGTAAAGAGATTCAATTACACTATGTGTCTGCAAAACATCCACTTAGACGAAAACGAGTATTAGATAGAAACGTGAATAGAGGTGCAACTTTCTCATTCGAAGTAACAGCAGGAATGTTTGATTTTATGGAAGGGGAATTTCATAAGCCAACAGACAGCGAATTAACGAATGCCGTAATAATAGATACCAACCCTAAAGAATAAGAGCCAGTACTTAACATTAGAGAACTCAGAATGAAAGAAGCGGAAGAAATTTGTCCAAGTAGTAGAGAAGAGTGGAGAGACTGGCTCGAATTGAATCATAAAGAAAAGGATGCCGTTTGGTTGGTTTTTTATAAAAGAAGCACTCCAAATTTCAATCTCAGTTGGAGTGAATCTGTTGACGAATCTCTTTGCTTTGGTTGGATTGACAGCACTAAAAAGACAATAGATGATGAGCGATTCATACAATATTTTAGTAAAAGAAGGCCGAAAAGTAATTGGTCAAAAGTGAATAAGGATAAAGTAAAAAACTTAATTGACCAGGGACTTATGAAAGATGCTGGCTTTAAAAGCATTGAAGTCGCAAAAGAAAATGGCTCGTGGACAATTCTAGATACTGTTGAAAGGCTAGAGATACCTGAAGACCTAGAACGAGAACTAAGAAGAAAGAAAGGAGCAATGCAATACTTTGAAAGTCTAAATAAGTCTTCTAAAAAGGGATTTCTCTACTGGGTTGCTTCGGCTAAGAGAGATAACACAAGAAATAAACGAATTTCGGAAATCGTTGAAAACGCGAGTGTACAGATGAAACCAAAACAGTTTAGATAAAACGGCTTACAATAATAAGCATACGAAATACTCTTTTGGCCACTGCGCTTGAGACTAAACTAAGATGAAATTTTAACACAACATAAAAATGAGGATAAATATGAAACCAGCGGTTGTAATAAGCCTTTCTGAAACAAAGGTTGAGGTAATAAGGAAATTTGATTCATCAGTAGAATCTGTCTGGAAACCTTTCACCAATACAAGCTTGGTTAGTCAATGGATGCTTGGCCCTCCTGGATGGTCAATGCCGATTTGCGAAATAGATTTTCGAATCGGTGGTATCTATAGGAACGTTTTTCGAAATGAAGTAGAAGGATTAGAAATTGACATTACAGGCGCCTTTCGTAAAATCGCAACACATCAAAAGATAGTGCAAGACGAGCAGCATAAGATTGGAAGTTCGAAAGGAGGAATCACTAAAAGTACTGTAGTCACATTAACTTTTGAACCAGTAGGTGAAAGTACCAACGTTAGAACATTGATTGAATATGGTTCTAAAAAGGAACGTGACGAAGCCTTGGCAACTGGGATGGGTGATGCAATGGAAATGGGTTACTGTCGCATCGATGAGCTCTTATCTAATTGATACTGTCAACAATAAATATCAAAATGAATAAAATAAAAACTCTCTTTTTTCTAACATCAATAATCTTTTTCACAAACTGTCAAAACAAAAACAATCCGACAGCAAAGTATTTGTCTGAAACACGAATAAACCAAATAGACACATTGATGAAAGTGTCATTTGATCGTGGATTATTCAACGGGAACATCCTTATTGCAAGGGGCAATAATATTATATATCAAAATGAATTTGGATATTCAGATGCCTCTAGATCAAAAAAGCTTAGTAGAAACTCAATATTTAACATTGGATCTATAGCAAAAGAATTCAACGCTGTTGCGATAATGATTTTAATTGAAAGAGGGCTACTAAATCTGGATGATAAAATCTCAAATTTTGAATTGCAATTACCAGAATGGTCAAATACCATTAGTATTAGGCATCTACTTCAATATACTAGTGGACTGCCAAGAATCAACTGGAACAATATTAAAAATGATGAAGATATCTATAACGAATTAAAAAATATTAAACATCTAAGTTTTATACCTGGCACAGATTACTTGTACAGTAACAATAATGTTTTTCTACAAAGAAGAATTGTTGAACAAGTATCTGGAATGAGTTTTAATCATTTCATTCAAAAAAACCTACTTATTCCTGGCGGAATGACAAATGCTATTATTGACGCGGATACTCAAAACCCTGAATTAGTAACCGCATTTAATAATGCTTTTGTAAATGATAGAGCAATGGATATCGAATTCTCTGGTTGGGTGAACCCTACTGTAAATGATATGTATAAATGGATAATCAACTTACATTCAGGACAGCTTATATCTGATAAATCGTTAATTACTTTATTTGATTCGCATTCTAAGGAGAGTTCTTCTGCACTAGGAATTGGGGTAATTGAGAATGACACTTTGCTAATTCATCAACATCATGGATCATCTTTCAATTATGAATCTTTTATCCATTATAATGTGAAAGAAGATTTATCAATCGTTTTATTGACAAATAATAAAAACCGCAAGCTTAGAGAAATAACTGATGCAGTCGAAAATATTTTAAAAGGCAATGCCTTTTCAATACCACAGAAGTCTATTTATCTCGCAATTAGAGAAAAATGTTATGATAATGCTAATGAGGGAATTCAGCTTTATAAAAACTTAAAAAAGCAAAATTTTCCGGAATATAATTTTTCGGATGAAAATGAATTAAACCAACTTGGCTATGATTTGATAAAGAAAGGTCAAATAGAAGAGGCTATTAGCATTTTTACATTGCTTATCTCAGAATTCCCAAATTCATCAAATGCATTTGATAGTATGGGCGAAAGTTATTTCCTAAATGACCAATTTGAATTATCAAAAATAAGCTATCAAAAATCTTTAGAACTCAATCCTGAAAATACAAATGCAGAAGAAATGATAAACAGAATTGAAAAAATAAATGTAAAAATAAACTAATGGCAACAAAGTGTATAATTGCTTCGCCAGTTCGCTGCGCTCGGGTCATTGCTAGTTCTAGCCTACTTTCGAAAATCCTCTCTGATTTTCTATTCGGATTGTATTTGCAAAATTAGTTGCTTAAACACACAAAAAAAACATACGCAAAAACGGTTGTGTGTAGTGAGAAAAATTGAACTTACTTCAATAAAATTAATCAAAAAATGATAAATAAAAGTTTTGAAAAAGCAAAAGAGCAAAGTAAATTATTAGAAAATGATTTGAATAAGAATCCTCAAAAGTACCGCGTATTAACGGGAGATAGACCTACAGGTAATTTGCATCTTGGACACTATTTTGGCTCCATTATAAACCGATTAAAATTACAAAGCTTGGGAATTGAGACTTATATTTTAATTGCCGATTATCAAGTGTTGACAGATAGAAATGTTTTTAATGAAATTTCAAAATTCACCTATGAACTAACTTTGGACTATTTAGCCTGCGGATTAGACCCTGAAAATTATAAAACTCATATTTTTCCACATAGTCATATTCCTGAATTAAATCAACTAACTATTCCGTTCCTGACATTAGTTTCCAGTTCAGAATTAAACAAAAATCCAACTGTTAAAGAAGAAATTACTGCTTCAAAACTGAGTAATATTAACGCAGGAATGTATATCTATCCAGTTCATCAAGCTGCTGACATCCTGTTTTGTAAAAGTAATGTGGTTCCTGTTGGAAAAGATCAATTACCTCACATAGAATTAACTCGGAAAATTGCAAAGCGATTTAATACCAAATTCAATAAGAATATTTTTACTGAACCAGTTGCACTTTTTACTGATACTCCTACTATTCTTGGGTTAGACGGCATTCAAAAAATGAGTAAAAGTCGCAACAATTCAATTATGATAAAGTCAACAGCTGACGAAACAGCAAAACTAATAAAATCTGCCAAAACTGATTCAATTCGTTACATATCTTACGACCCCGAAAACAGACCAGAGGTTTCCAATTTACTTAAGTTAGCATCTTTATGTTCAGATAAAAGCCCAACAGATATTGCTGATAAAATTGGTGACCAAGGTTCAGGAAAACTTAAACAGCTAACAGAAGAAGCCATAAACACATATTTTGAGCCTATTAGAAAAAAAAGAATAGCGCTTGAAAAAAATAAAGATTATGTCAGTGATATTTTGCTTAAAGGTATAAGTAAAGCGAGAGAAACAGCTATTGAAACGTTGAGTGAAGTCACTGAGGCAATGAATATGAAAATATAATCACTTCCCACAACATTGTATAAACATAATGCGGGCTAAAGCACTAAAATTGAAATAATTGAATTACAACAAACATATCAGTAGATTGAAAGTAAAGAGCTTCTAATCCGGAATTACGCTTATAATCACCATTAACACTATAAAAAAAAAAAGAATGAACACAAAAATAGTAATGATTTCAAGTTGTATTTTTTTAGGTGCTCTAGGAATCACTTTCACGTTTATACCTGATGAAATTATCTCAGGTCTGAGCGCAACACCAAACCCAATATCAATTTTGTCACTACAATTATTAGGTGCACTTTATCTCGGATTCACAATGTTGAATTGGATGGCAAAAGGATCTCTAATTGGCGGCATTTACAATAGGCCTATCGCTATTGGGAATTTCATGCATTTTGCAGTTGGAGCATTAGCTCTAATTAAAATAATTACTAAAATTCATACCCATTCAGAAATAGTTATTTCGTTAACTGTAGCCTATTCCGTTTTCGCAATACTATTTGGTTATGTCTTAATAACTAATCCATCCAGAATAGAAAAAAAAGCTTAAAAATTATGACACTTAAAAATGCAATTAACTTTTTTGAAAGTTTAGAAGCTGAGACAAATAGTAAATCTGAGAAAAAGGTTTACCAAGAATTTATTCAAATTATAAGTAGTGTACAAAAGAAAGATTTACCTGAAAATGATATTCAATCTATAGAAACAGAATTAGATAATCTTAATTTTAAATCGAACTCTGTGAACAGAAAAAAATATTACAAGAAAGCGATTAATGATTTTAAAAAATATTTAAAAGACACATTTTCCTTAACTACAAAAGGGTATTACACAACTTTATATGGTGGACTAGGATTAGTATTTGGTTTACTATTTGGAGTTGCAATTTTATCTAACATAGAACGCTCGTTAGGGATTTCTATAGGTTTAATTGGTGGAATGGTCATTGGTTCAATTATGGGTCGTAGCAAAGATGCTCAAGCTGAAATCTCTGGAAAGATGCTCTAATTTAATGATTTCTATACTTAAGACGCATATAGTTTATGACGGGTGAAAGGCTGCCAGCAAGTTTTTCTCTCCGTGGCGAACTTTAGCTCCGATGGACAGAAAAGTGCTTCAAAACGTATAAAACACATATTTATACTGTTATACAAAATTAAAGACAACAAGAATGAATAAAAGCAATAAAATGACAACAGGATTAAAAATAGCATTGACAATGGGGTTCATTGTTTTCTTTCAAGAATTCATACAAGCTCAGATAAATCAAAATCAACAATTTTTACAAAAAGTGGGTGTTGCGGATAGCCTCTATTCTGAAATACTTGATGAGTCAAGAAAGTTTTATGTGCAAATACCCGCTAACTATAATGCAGATAAAAATCAAAAATACCCCGTAGCATTTATTTTAGATGGAGAAATATTTCTACCTACTGTAAACGATGTTCAAAATTATTATAGCGGTGGTTTTACACCCGATATGGTACTTGTGGGTATTGCTAATGATAAAAACAGGATTCGAGACCTCACTACTTCCACCATAACCACCAAATATGGTATGCCCTTCAATGAAAAAAACGGAGAGGCAGACAATTTCAGGAAGTTCATTGAGAAAGAGCTAATTCCTTTTATTGAAAGAAAATATCCAGTCACTAATTACAGAACCCTGATTGGTCATTCCTATGGAGGTTTATTTACGATTTCCACACTACTTAATCAACCCGATTTATTTTCGAATTATTTAGCCATAGATCCAAGTCTAGATTGGGACAATCAAAAGCTATTGAAAGAGGCTCAAGACGTATTTGCAAACCAGAATTATACAAACAAAGCCTTATTTATATCATTGAGTGGACAACTACATATGCAGAACTCGCAAATAACGATAGACAATGTAATGCAAGACACCACAGACTATACCTTATTCCCAAGGTCTAATATTACCTTCTCAAATATAGCTAAACAAAATGCTAAGAACGGTTTATCGCTAGACTGGAAATTTTATCCGAACGACATCCATGGCACAGTCCCTTTCCCTTCAATTATGGACGGGTTAATTTCGCTATTTGAATGGTATCAAATGGAAAATACTGATAAAATAAATTCATTTGACACCCCAAAGGAAGAACTTTATAGCATCATAAAATATAGAGAGAAAAAGCTCAATGAACATTTTGGATATGACAAACCGCCTTACCCTGAGGAACTCCTAGCTATGTCAGGTTATATGAATATGGATATGCAACAAGCTGAAAAAGCGAAAATGTATTTCGAATTGGCTATTGAGTACTATCCGAAAAGTGCAAATGCTTATGATTCAATGGCTGATTATTATGAAGCTCAAAATGATATTTCGAATGCTTTAAAATATGTGCAAAAAGCTGATGAAATAAGTGATAACGATCACTACAAGAAAAGAATTGAAGAACTTAAAAGAAAATAACTAAGGCTAATCTTTTTATTAGCAATGGAAGTTGATGCAGTAAATATTAAGGTTTGTAACCCGCTCAAACTGTATAGTAGTTTGAAACGGAAAAGCCAGCATTCAGCCTCTACTCATACAGTATGCCGTTGTAACACATAAAAACAGATATATTATGAAAAAAAAGATTTTAATCATTTCACTAATGATGTCCTCTACTTTTTGTTTTTCGCAAGAAATCAAGACCTTATTTTCATCAAATGATAGCAAAAAAAACCTATCCTTTGGTAGGTATGGTGGGCCACTAATTGAAACTACTCAGATCAACAGCGATTGGGGACTAACGATAGGAGGAAAAGGGGGAGTTATTATTAATAATAAATTTGCTTTTGGGGGAATTGGAAAGCGTTTAGTTAGTAAAAACAACTTCTTAGGAAATAACTTAAATGGGAATGAAAGTACTTCTTTGACTTTAAATTATGGCACTGGAGGAGTTTTTGGAGAATATATATTTAATATGGTGAGTCCTGTTCACTTTTCTATTCCTATCAATCTTATGGCTGGAAATGTATCTATTGAAGAAAATAATGTTGATATTGAATCCTCTACCCTATTCATTTTTGAACCAGGAGTTAATTTAGAATTTAACTTTTCGAAATATTTTATTTCAGCAATAAGTGTATCTTATCGACAAGTATTCGGAGGCTCCTTAGTAAACCTTAATAATCGAGATTTATCTGGATTAAACATTGGTCTAGTGTTCAAATTCGGAAATTTTTGAAATATATGACAACTATGGTAAAAAAAAACTTAGCTGTCCTGTGTGACAGCAAAGCTTTTTAGCCAGAACCTTGGCCTCCTTAGTTGACACGAGCTTTCAGCTCGTGTCATCATAACCATCATGACCATTCAATAAGTGAACATAATTTAAAACTTTCTTTAAAAGAGAATGTCATTTTTGGCCTTAAGTCGTATTTCCACGATTAACAGCATCTAAAATAGCTAGCAAGGATATGACACTTGGCCAAGGTTGGTAAAGAAACAAACCATGTCGTGGGCTTTCTTTCGTTACTCAATGAACGAATAAGTCTAAGAATTCAATGATAGCATCAAAAGTTTTTGATTGAGGATCTACAAAGAAGATGCTTTAAATCCTACCAAAAGCATCCTTACCTTTTTGGCAATAGCTATGCACGAGGTGTTAATTCAAAATCGATATTCAATGACTTCTTTAAAAAGCCCTAAGCAATGACACCCAAAGCCTGCGTGAAGAATAATCAAATTTAACCTATCTCATAAGGTACTAAATATCATTATTAAGTACTGAATTTCATTTTAGGACGATTCACCTTCCTTTTCACTCCATCTTTACATTATCAAATCGATAAAGCAAAGTGAAGAATCATTAGATGATTCATTTCCCCTTTAAAAAAATGGACTAATAATAACGGGAGATACTTTGTGAAAATAGGAATTTAAAAAATGAAATTATGAAAAGGACATTATTAATCTTGACATTGTGCGGACTAACTTTTATCGCCAAGTCTCAAAATACTAGCGTTGAACAATCAACATTCGGACTACAAACTGGAGTTTTAGGAATCTGGGCATATAATGAAGTGAAACTTTCAAATAGCATTGCACTGAGAACAGAACTTGGGTTTGATTTTGGTATCTGGGAAACTACTTACTATGATGATTATAACTCTCCGTTTATCCTCACCCCTGTAATAGTTATTGAGCCGAGGTTTTATTACAATCTCAAAAAACGCTCAAAGAATTCGAAAAGAATTGATGGAAATAGCGGCAATTTTATTGCCTTAAAAACTAGTTATCATCCCGATTTAGCCCTGTTCAATACTGACGATGCTCCTGTGGTAAGTGATTTCGCCATTATACCTACATGGGGAATTAGAAGAAATTTAGGAGAGCATTTCAATTATGAAGCAGGTATCGGAATAGGATACAGTTTCACATTTGCTAAGCGCGCAGGTTATTCTGAAGACAAAGGTGGACTAGAACCAAATATGCATTTGCGCATAGGGTATAAATTCTAACATAAGCAATAATTATTCTTAAGACTTTCTGCCTAAGGTAGGGAGAGATTTATAACAAATAATAAACACATGAAATTTAGAATTTTGATTTTGATACTTTTCTGCACATCACAATTGCATGCCCAGATATATACTATCAGTGGATATGTGAAAGATGCTAGATCGGGAGAAGTATTGATCGGAGCAACAGTGGTTGATAAGAACCAGCCTAGTATAGGAATGGCTGCCAATATATACGGTTATTATTCCTTTGAATTACCTAAAGGAGAGTATACGCTGAAAGCGAGCTATGTGGGGTATGCAATCAACGAAGTAACAGTAAACGTCACAGAAGATATTTCAATAAATTTTAGTTTGGAAGAGGAAGCTTCAAGACTGGAAGAAGTAGTAGTGTCTGCAACGCGAAGTGATGAAAATGTTAGTTCAGTAAAAATGAGTACTGAAAAACTTCAAATTCAAAGGATTAAATCAATACCTGCTCTTCTTGGTGAAGTCGATATAATTAAAAGTCTACAATTATTACCGGGCATTTCTACGTCTGGGGAAGGCACTTCCGGCATGTTTGTAAGAGGAGGAAGTGCTGACCAAAATTTAATATTATTAGATGAAGCTACTATCTATAATGCCAGCCACCTTCTTGGCTTCTTTTCTGTTTTCAATCCCGATGCAATAAAGAATGTAGAGATTTATAAAGGTGGAATCCCTGCAAAATATGGCGGTAGAATTTCTTCCATATTAGACATTCAAATGAGGGAAGGAAATAATCAAAAATTGCAAGCATCTGGAGGTATTGGTAGTATCAGCAGCAGATTGACAGCTGAAATTCCTGTTGTAAAAGATAAGTCTTCTTTGCTTTTATCGGGAAGGAGAACTTATGCTGATATATTCCTAAATTTTCACCCAGATAAAGACGTAAGTACTAGCACGCTCTATTTCTATGATTTCAATACGAAATTTAACTACAGGTTTAGCGATAAGGATAAAATTTTCGTTTCTGGTTATTTTGGTCGCGATAAATTGGGTCTTGGAGATTTATTCGGTTTTGACTGGGGCAATGCCACTTTTTCTACCCGTTGGAATCATCTTTTCAATGAAAAATTATTTCTAAATACTACTTTACTCTACAGTGATTTCGACTATGGGTTCGATATAAGTTCTGCGGGATCAGGCTTCAATTGGAATTCAGGCTTAAAAGAGTACAACCTAAAACTTGACTTCGATTATTTTCTAAATAATAATAACACCTTGTTTTTTGGTGCTAATGTTATAAACCATGTATTTGCTCCTGCTGAAATCAAATCGGAAGATTTCAATGTTCAGGACTTCAGTCTCCAAAATGATTATGCATTAGAAACAGCACTTTATGTGAGTAATCAGCACACCATCAATGATAAATTGAGTTTGGAATATGGTGTTCGGTATTCCTCATTTGCAAAGATTGGGCCTGATTCGGTATCTATTTATGAAGAAGGTCTAAGAAAGAGTGCAGAGAATCAAATAGGAACTGAGGTTTTTGACGAAGGTCAGCTCGTTCAACATTATGGTGGATTTGAACCGAGATTAGGAATTAGGTATATGGTTAATTCCAAGTCTAGTTTGAAAGCTTCTTACAATAGAATGCGTCAATATTTGCAAGTGGCAACAAACGCAACTGCCGGTTTTCCCACCGATCGATGGATCCCTGCTGATTATCATATCAAACCTGTAATTGGCGATCAAGTCGCGGTGGGTTATTTCAGAAATCTAAAAGATAATGCATGGGAAATCTCAGTGGAAGGGTACTATAAATGGCTTCAAAATGTGGTAGATTTTCTTCCTGGAGAAGACGTTTTACTTAATGACAGAATAGAGACCGCAGTAGCAGATGGAATTGCATGGTCCTATGGAGCGGAGTTCATGCTGAAGAAAAATATTGGAAAAACAACAGGTTGGTTAAGTTATACTCTTTCAAGAACTCAAAGACAAATTGAAGGTGTTGCAAGCGGAGATCCTTATTTAGCTCGCTACGATAAGCCGCACGATATTTCATTAGTTCTATCGCATAAGTTTTCTGAGCGCTTGTCCTTCTCTGGAAATTGGATATATGCAACAGGTGCAGCTGTGTCATTTCCAGAGGGAAGATACAACATGAATGGACAGAGTATTCCTTTTTATGATGATAGTAAAAGAAATACTAGCCGGATGCCTGACTTTCACCGCATGGATTTAGGGCTAACATATGAATTGAATAGCAGGTGGAAGCATTACAATCATGAGCTTACATTTTCATTTTATAATGTTTATAACCGCCAAAACCCCTTTTCAATAGAATTTAGAGAAGTCACTAATGAAAATCCAAGGTTTGATCCAGTGCAAGATGGACCAGTAACCAGTACTAGACCAGCCGCAGTGAGAACTTCATTATTTGGAATTATTCCTTCCGTAACCTATAATTTTTCTTTTAACTAATGAGAGCAAATAGAAATAAAATATTGAGTGTACTTTTTGCAGTTCTACTTAATTGGAGCTGCCAAAACATTATTGATTTGGACTTAGAGCAATCTGACACCAGGTTAGTAATTGAAGGCGAAATCCTTGATAAAAACACGATTAAGCGAATCAGAGTATCGCAAAGTTTAAATTATTATGATACTGGTAGAATGAACCCAGTTACAGATGCTGACATCAGTTTGCTAGATGAAAATGATAATCTGATTAGTAGCTTTTTTTATAATACCCAGGATAGCATCTATCAAACACCCGATTCCTTGACTTTGGATGTTGGATCAGCGTATAAAATTCAAATAGAAGCGAATGAAGAATTATTGGAAGCAACAGGAAAAATCTTAGAAAACCCCACTGTAGACTCAATTTATTATTTGTCTGATCAAGAGCTGATGGAATTGGGACAGCCAGTATTCGAAGAGGGTTATTTTCTGTTTGTAAATGGTAAACTGAATAATGAGGGTGTGGAGTATTTTAAATTAGATATTTCGGTAAATGATACACTTCAAAACTCAAGAGACGATATTTCGAATTCAATTTTGACTTCTGAGTTATTTGGAAAGGAATTTCAAGGACTGCCCATTCCTGGTTCTTTTGAAGAAGAAGATGAAATCTTTTTAGAATTTTACGCCATAGAAGAAGATGTTTACCAATATTATTTAGAATTCACCAATCTACTTTTTAATGACGGGGGCGTATTCAGTGCACCACCGGTGAATCCTTCTACGAATATTAATAATCTCACAAATCCTGAAAATAAACCGTTGGGCTTTATTCAGTTTAGTTCAGTACAAACGAGAAGTATTATGATTAAGAAAGGGGATTAAATGCATTTTAGTCTAACATCTGCCAATCGAGTAGAAAAATGCTATTCAAAAATGAATAGAAAAGTAGGTTGCAATATATAAATCAGAATAATTACAGTTTTTTTAGCTCAATTGATTTGAATTATCAGCATACTAAACTTAAAAACAATTAGTCAATAGTAAACAATAAATAAACAAAAATTAAACATGAAAAATCGATCAATTCTATTTACCTCAGTAGCTTTGTTGTTCATCCTTAGCTCGTGCGGTGTCAGTCATTCCTTTATGCTGAACCAGAACCAAAACACTACCCAGGTACATCTTGGCAGTAATAATTTCAGTGTGGTAGAAAAAGTAAGCGGTACCTCTGAGGTATCATATGTTCTGGCCATTGGTGGGCTTAACAAAAGGCGACTGTACCAAGATGCTTACAGTGCCATGGTAAAAGATGCAAATTTGACTGGTTCTAAGGCCTTAATAAATATTGTGACCGAAGAACATATTGGTGGGTTTCCTCCATTTTTCACGAAACGAACACTCACTGTAAGTGCCAACGTAGTTGAATTTACAGATTGACCAGTAAACAGATAATGTCTTAGTTTGAAAGTATAACTATTATAGCTAGCAGTAATTGCTTGTTCTCGCCTTGTTTGGAATTCCTTGCAGAATTTTCAGCTTGGTGAGTACTTGCAAAGTTAAGTAGAAATCCACGCTACTGCTCATAGCAGAGAACGTTAGTAGGAAAATAGGTTAATGACTTATATTAATTCAAAAACAACCTTCTAAAAAAGTCCTTAAATAGCGGTAGACCTAGTCGATGAAGTACTTGTGGTTAATGTTTATATTACATTTACTGAGTTGTTAGGCTTCATTAAAAACAACTAATAACCAATATAATTTTTATTTTAACGTATTTAAATTCAAAAGAAATCAATGAAACATTACATCTACTTATTAGTACTTATCGCATCGATTTTAATGGTCAATCAACCTGCAATTGCACAAACAACTGAGTCCCAAACAGAGCAATTTCAAAATCGAATAGTCGATTCCATATTTTCTAAAACTTTGAGTGAAAGTCGTGACTTTTGGGTAAGATTACCAGATAATTTTCAGCCAGATAATGATGAAAAATATGCCGTGATTTATCTAATGGATGGATTTTCACTAGAAAGCACTTTGGAAGCTGTTTACGGTAATTACTGGGGGCATTACCTGCCCCATATGATACTTGTTGGGGTTTCTAATCGCAAGAACCGAACAAGAGATTTAACTACTTCGCAGCTAAAAATGAGACGCGGGAGTGCATTTGATTATGAAACTGGAGGTGCAGAAACCTTTACTAAATTTATGGAAGAGGAACTCATCCCATATATTGATAGTAAGTATCCAACCATGAACTACCGCACATTAATTGGTCATTCCCATGCAGGGCAGTTTACCATAAATATGTTGGTTAACCATGCACATCTCTTTCAAAATTATATAGCCATAGATCCAACTTTGGATTGGGACAACCAAAAATTATTAAAGCAAGCTAAAGACAAATTTAAAACGGAAGATTACAATGGGAAATCGCTTTTTGTTTCACTTGCTGCAGAGATGTTACATATACAAAATGAAAGTATAACTATTGATAATGTAATGAGTGACACTTCAGAATTCTCATTGCCTGCACGTTCTATAATAGAATTCTCCCAACTTGCGAAGAGCCAAAATCAATTAAACTTTTCATGGAAGGTTTATCATGAGGATTTACATGGTACTGTACCGCTACCAACAATAAGAGATGGGCTGATTTTTCTTTTTCAATGGTATCAGTTCAAATCTCCTCAAAAATTTAATAATCCAGAAACACCTATAGAAGAATTGGTTTCGCTATTGAAGGAGCAGGAACAAATCTATACCGAACATTTTGGTGTTCCCACTGCACCAATGGTAGACGAAATGTTAAATGGCTATGGCTATATGAATATGCAAATGGGACAGCCTGAAAAAGCTTTCATGTTTTTTGAAATGAACATTAAACAAAATCCAAATAGTGCAAATGCCTATGATTCGATGGCTGAGTATTATGAATCTCAAAACGACAAAGAGAATGCCTTAAAATACTTAAACAAGGCCTTTGAATTAAGTGGTAAAGATTACTATAAAGAAAGAATTGAAGCGGTAAATAAAAAATAACGAAAGGCTAACAACGTATATAAAAATAGTAGTTTATTCGCTTAAATAAATGAATATCAATAAATTATAGGTCATTTGAAACTGAAAAAATAGTGCGTAAAATCCGCTAGTTTTCATATACAAGAACGTTAGGCCAAAAGAGCACTGCGCTTATATCTAATAACTAGAGGCTAAAGGCAATAATTGCGTTTATTCAATTGTTAGCAAACATTAAGCAAAATGCAGTAGCAAAATAGTTTCTGAATTTTTTTACTCAAAAAACAAAAAATATGAATGAAAAAGAATTACAAAAAATAGGTGGGGCTTGCGCAATTTTTGAGGGACTTATATATATCGTTGCCTTCATTATTTACGGAGCTATACTAGTATATCCAGATGCTACTGCCAGTGCAAATGAAAGACTTAACTTCCTAACAGAGAATCACCTGACTTTTTCATTATTGACTTTTACCAGCTATATTTTATTTGGGATAGTATTGGTAGTATTGGTTATTGCAATCTACCATCGATTAAAAACTTATTCACTAATTAGTTCACAAATAACATCTGTTTTTGGTGTAATTTGGGCTGGGTTGGTTATTGCAGGTGGGATGATAGATAATATAAGTCTCAACGCTATCATTGAAATGGGAAGTAAAGAGCCTGAAAATGCAATGTTAGTTTTTTCCGCTACTAATATCATTACAGAAGGGCTTGGTGGTGGAAATGAAATAGTTGGAGGAATTTGGGTATTATTATTAAGTCTAGCTGCCTTGAAAGGGCATTTGTTTTCTAAACCACTAATTTTTTTGGGTATTCTAGTTGGAGTAGCAGGAATATTAACAATTTATCCATTAGATATTTTTACAGAGGTTTTTGGAATTGGTCAAATATTTTGGTTTTTATGGATTGGAATATTTATGATACGAAATCCATTGATAGAAAAGACTAATTAAAACGTTTGCTAACACTATATATGAAATCATAGCTCCCTTTCGGTCGCTACGCTTCATATACTCACCGTTGGCATTTATTAAAACGAACTATGAGAATCACTTTAATATTATTTGTATCATCCATTTTATTAAGCTGTTCTAGTGAAGCTCAAATTTATCCAGACATAAATTGGGCAACTCATCAAAATCCGGTGGAAGCAGGTTGGGGTGATGCAGATAGTAGAACTTTCACTCGCTATATAATTGATAGCACCTATATTACTGGACTGGTCATTATTCATAAAGGACAGGTTGTACTTGAATTCGGGGATTTAGAAGAAAACAGCTATATCGCATCATGTAGAAAAAGTGTATTGGCTATTCTTTATGGGAAATATGTGGAAAATGGAGTCATTGACCTTGATAAGTCACTTAAAGAATTGAAAATTGAAGACCATACTCCATTTCTTGAACTTGAACAATCAGCAACTATCAAAGACTTAATATCAGCACGTTCAGGAGTTTTCTTACCTGGCTCAAATGGTGGTGATTTCAGAAGACTTGCACCTGAAAGAGGATCTGTTAAACCCGGTAGTTATTGGCTATACAGTAATTGGGATTTTAATTTGGCCGGATATATTTTCGAACAAGAAACGAATCGAAATATCTATGATGAAATAGAGGCACAGTTAGTAGAACCTCTTGAAATGCAAGACTGGGAGAGATCTTTGCAAATAAAAAATGGGAATCTGGAAGTGTCGAAGTTTCCAGCCTATCATATATGGTTATCAACAAGGGATATGGCTCGTTTAGGTTTGTTGATGTTGAGAAAGGGTAAATGGAAAGAAAAGCAAGTTGTACCACAGAATTGGGTAGAGGAAATGATTACTCAAAGAACCTCTTATCTTGAAGCCCAGAAAAATGCACCTGTTCTAAAAGAAGACGGCCTTGATCTTGGATATGGATATATGTGGTGGTTAATAGAAAACACAGAAGACGCTAGATTAAAAAATGCTTATTCAGCTCAAGGTGCATTAGGACAAAACATTACTGTATATCCAGAAATAGATGTTGTCCTAGCTTTTAAAACAAAAAGCGATTATAGACGGAGAAATAGCATTCAAACACAAATGAATGTGATTAGGAAGGCTGTTGAAATCTACAATCCAAATTAAAAAATAACCCTAAGACTATTATGAGAATAGTAAATTACATAATGATTTTAAGCATATTTATACTAGCCTCTTGTAATCAAGCAAAAAAGCAAAATAGTGATTTTACGAAAGCTGCTAAAACGGCCGAGATTGATACAGAGGAACTGGTGGCCATGCTGGATACCATTTGGAGGACTGAACAGGAACCTATTCGAATAAGGGATTCTCTGGGCAAAGTATATGGTTATGAATGAGAAGAATTTCAGAAGCAAAATGAAATATACCATAGAAACCATGATATAAACGAAAAGAAAATACTTTAACTTCTGTAAAGTATGTGCCTTCACAAACATATAAAAATTAACAAAATGAATAAAAATATCATTGCAGTACTACTTTTACTGATAGGTCTTAATCAGGTAAAATCACAAGATGCTGGACAAATTGTAATCGGTACAAAACATTCACTTAGGTCTAATATCTTGAATGAAGATAGAGAGTATTGGGTTAGTATCCCTGATTCATACCATGATAAAGCATCATCCCACAAGAGATACCCAGTGCTTATTGTACTTGATGGAAACTCGCACTTTAAGCCCATAGCAGGAATCGTAAACTACATGAGTTCTGATGCGTACAGAAGCTTGACAATTCCAGAAATGATTGTGGTGGCTATTCAAAATGTTGATAGAAGAAGAGACTACACGCCAGACAAAGTCATTACAGTTAGAGAGAATAATACAGGTGGCGGAGATAGCTTTCTGAGTTTTTTGGAAGAGGAACTGATACCTGAACTAGATCAAAAGTTTAGGACTAGTCCATATAGAATGCTTTTTGGACATTCCTTAGGAGGTTTGTTGGCCACTCATACCTATATGAAAGAAAAGACAGTTTTCAATTCATTTATTGCAGTTGACCCAAGTTTTGGGACATGGGATTCAGAAACCATGGACAAAAAATTAGATTCACTGACAGAACGACCATTTGAAAGATTTATTTACATAGCCACTGCCAATTGGGGCAAAAGGAACATCAGAAATCGTGATCGGCATGTACGGTTATATGAAGCATTGAATAGCAAATGCAAAGGCGAATTGCCTGCAAAATTAGAATACTTCGATAATGAAGACCATAGCTCAGTTCCAATCATTGCTTTTCATAATGGAATCTCCGCAATTTTTAAAGGCTATGGGATTTCCTATCGTGATGTGAAAGATAAAGATCAACTAATTAGGCATTTTCAAACACTTTCTAAGCGACTTTCATGGCACTTCCAACCTCCTGAGTATCTTGTAAACCAATTAGGTTACAGAATGATACGAAGTGGAAATGATAAAGACAAAGCCAAGGCATTAGAATTCTTCACATTGAATGTAGAAAACTACCCTAAATCATCTAATTCCTATGATAGTCTTGGAGAAGCTTATGAAATATTAGGTGATACTCAAAAAGCCATCGCAAATTACGAAAAATCTCTTGAGCTAAACCCTAGTAATGAACACGCCAGAGTGAAAATAAAAGAATTAAGCAATAGAAAATAAATACGATTGGTAACATCCGCTTTAGCAAATGCGGGATAACTTGTGAAAGTAATTGCAAAAAAATAAACTAACCAGAAAACTAAATGCCAGAAAATTTATCGGAACGTAAAGAAGTCTGGAAAACGATCTTTCTATTTCTCGCTCTCGTATTTGCGCTTACTTCACCTTTCCATTATGCCATTGTAAAATTATATCCATCGCGGATATATGTTGGAGCAATCATGTGGTGTCCTGCTATTGCTGCATTTATCACCTTAAAAATAAAAGGGCGTAAAATTTCATCTCTGAATTGGAATTGGGGAAATTGGAAATATATCCGATGGTCTTATTTCATTCCTGCCTTATATGGGTTAATCACTTATATACTAATCTGGAGTTTCGGATTTGGAAGTTTAGCCAATGAAGAAGTAATTTTAGACTGGGGAAAAGAACTTGGTTTGTTTGGAATAGGAACGTTAAATCCAACGGCAATAACAATAATAGCCATTATTTTAATAGGTACTGTAGAAGTAATAAGAGCCTCAGCAACAACTTTAGGAGAAGAAATTGGATGGAGAGGCTTTTTTATCTATGAATTGAGAAAGGTACTTTCATTTACTGGTGTATCTATTTTTAGTGGATTTATTTGGGCTGCTTGGCACTGGCCGCTGCTTGTGTACTATAATAATAATGTGCTATTGGAATTTATAACATTCTTCATAGTAATTATTTCTATGTCATTTATTATGACATACTACACTTTTAAATCTAAAAGTCTATGGCCAGCAGTAATTTTTCACGCAGTGAGCAATGTGTATATTCAAAAATTATTACCCCCTCTAACAATGAAAACTGTTGGAACTGAACATTGGCTTGGTGAAAACGGAATTATGTTTGCAATTGTGACTTTCGTTTTTGCAATTTACTTTTGGAGAAAAGCAATTAAAGATAAATTGTAACTGAAAAAAACAGGGCCTAATCGAGTCGGCCGTGAGCCATAAGCCCACAGTGCGCCTAGCACCCTTTGGAATGATATGGTATCTTCGATACCATTGGCCCATACTCGGCACACACACTAAATATAGGTCATTGAGCAGATGGTGCTAAAATCGAAAATGATTACATTTAAGAAAATATTTAGCAAATTGGTAATTTGAAGCTTTGTGTTTGTAAAGGCACATACTTTACAAACAACCTGAGGATGACATAAAACCTAAGAAATATTGTTTTAATGGTTATTAAATAAGGATTCGGAATGAACTCATGGAAAACAAATTTGTAGACTATTTTTCAAGAATACCTGCGCTTTCAAAAGAAAAGGCAGAGGCCATTGCCGAGAGTATGCAAACAAAGCAATTCTATAAATGTGAGTTCTTGGTACAGTAAGGACAATTTAAGGATGAATTGTAGGCTTTCTATTATCTGTTCTTAAATGAAATACGATTTAGCTCGCTTATACAGTTATAATCACATTCCCTCGTTTATGTCCCATTTCCACATATTCATGTGCTTCCGCTATTTTCTCCAAGGGATAAACTCGGTCAATGACAGCTGTGATCATGTCTTGCTCCGCCAAGGATTTTAAATTCATGAATGCTTCTTTAGGAGTTAATGGCGTTCCATGATCGATGGAGATGTATTTTCCTTCAGATGTCACTGCTTTTTTACTTGCTTCTTTGAGTGCCGAAGACTTATTATTACCTACGGCATCAATAACATATTTGTATGTTGAAAGTTGCGATTCGGCATTATCTACCCTATAGTCAATCACTTCATCGCTACCCAAAGACTTCACTAAATCAAAGTTTTTGCCGCTGCAAACACTTGTAACGTGCGCCCCATCATGCTTTGCCAATTGAATCGCCATGGTTCCAATACTACCCGAAGCGCCATATATCAGTACTTTGTCTCCATTATTAATCGAAGTCTTCTTCAATAAATGAGAAGCAAGTAATCCACCATAAGGAATGGCTGCTGATTCTTGAAAACTTCTGTTGTTTGGTTTGTGTGCAATGTTCCAGTCCTGAGGCAAGCAGATGTACTCTGCATAAGAACCAAAATGACGTTTTGTTGGTGAAACTGAACCATATGCAAATACCTCATCGCCTACATTAAACTTGCTTACTTCCTTCCCCTTGGCTTCAATAATACCCGAAGACACCATTCCCAAAATTGGGTTTCTTGGTTTACCGAAACCAAAAATCATCTGTAGAATAAATCTCGAAACCGCTGGTTCGTTCAGTCTTCGAATAAGAACATCGCTGGTTGTTACCGAGGTAGCTTTAATTTTTATAAGCACTTCATTATCCTTTGGTGTTGGCTTCTCAAATTCCGTTAATACTAAGTTTTCAGAACCCCCATACTTTAAACATTCAATTGCTCTCATAATTTTATTTTTTAGTGTATCATTATGTTAACAAAGTTATTAATGGTGCATTTCAATTTCATTGACTTGGGTTAAGAAGTGCAAGACTCTAATCTATCTCTCCCCGACCTAGAGGACATGTACTTGCATTTTCTTAGAAAAACTTTTTCTTTTAGGACGCACTCATTGATTAACGGGGTGGCCTGAAAGAAAAAATTACCTTCTTTGAACGCTTATCTTCGATGCTTGAATGCCTTTTTTCCTCATTATAGTATTGGAAACTGACCAGGTCAAAGCGAACCTGCTTCTAGCGACACCTTGGTTTAAACTTGCTTGTAAACCTATGTGTCGGCAGACAGATTTTCTACATGTCAAATCAGTAAATTTAATAGTCTTTAAAACTAAACTTACTGTCGAGTTTTTTGGGGAGACATCAGTTTGTCTTTATAGAAGGACGGAAAATTGATAATGTAACACTAGACAGATTTAATGAGAAAGTAAGTGGTAGGACTAATGTGAAAGCCTCAGCTTTGAGATCTGCTAAAAATCTTTGAATAGAAAAATAGCTAATCCTACCTCGCTTGACTAAACTGATGGGTTTTAAGAATTAGCATAAATAGATTTCCCCAATCCAAATTAATGACTAGGTTGCTTTCAATTTATTAATTAAAGAAAAGTTTAAGTATTTTGCTTAGAACTTGACTTATAGCAGCACAAACTAATGACCGAAAGCGTAATAAATTATTTTAAAAAGATTACAAATCTTTCATCTGAGGAGAGCAAAATACTCTCCGAAACTATGGAGCTAAAGACTTTCGAGAAAGGAAGCTTCTTAATCAAAGAGGGGCAGTATGAAAACGAGAGTTTTCTTGTAATGAAAGGGCTGGTTAGGCAATATAAAAATGTTGATGGCAATGAGGTTACCACTAATTTCTTTACAGAAGAACAATGGATAATCAATTTTGAAACGGTGGAAGGTAAATCAATTTCCAAGTATAACTTGTTATGTGTGGAAGATACCACAGTAGTCATTGGTGATGAGGAAAAAGCCGTTAAATTATTTCAACAGTTTCCGAAATTCGAAAGGGTTTCTCGCCAAATAATGGAAACCGTCTTTAAGGAGCAACAAGAACAGATGGTCTCTCATCTTACTGATAAGCCAGAAAACCGATACTTAAAGCTTTTGGCTGCAAGACCAGATATTTTCCAAAGAGTAGCACAATACGATATTGCCTCATATATTGGGGTTAAACCTGAATCACTCAGTAGAATAAGAAAAAAATTAGCGCAAAAGGATTAATCTATAGCGCTACTCTTTTGTCTGAACCATTGAATAGAATATCCCACAATAAAAATAGTAGTGGCTATTTCTATCACTGCGAAGAATAAATAATAGCTTGTAAATGTCCCAACAAATAAGGAGGCTACCGTGGCTAAAGTCTTTACACTACCTGCAAAAATATTGGCTATTGCATTTGCTTTTCTTTTCAATATTCTAGAGAGCAAAACCATCACAATAGGAATCTCCATTAAGATTCCCGCATAAAGTAGGAAGGTTTCATCAATCACCATTCCTTCTACTTTTCCCGTTAAATACTGCTTTAGCAGACTTGAATCCATTAAACCAATTAAATCACAATACAAATAATTTAAGGTCACAAATATCCAAAGGACGCTTAAGAGTTCTTTTTTATTTTTCATTTCTTTCCTTTTTAGATTTCACTTTCCATTTAATAGCGTCTATTGTTATGAAGGTAGTAGCAGCAATTTCAAATGCCGAAAATACAGCATAATGTGGGGTGGGTTTCCCAATAAATAAAGTACTAGCCTGCACCAAGGTCATCACTGTGCCTGAGGCTATTTGCACCCAACGCAAGGTCTTTTCATCTTTTATGAGGTGAGGTAAAAACACATTAGATATTGGGATTTGCATAAAAACGGCTGCAACTGATAAAAATTCAGGTGTAATCTTGGTTCCTTCTACTAAGCCGGCTTCATATTGTGCATGAATATTGGCATCCATCAAACCTACTAAATCTGCATACAAGTAATTCAAAGAAGCGAATGCCCACATACTTGAATATAGATTGCGCCTGTTTTTAAGAAAAGGTTCTGATTGCAACTGATTTGTAAGCTTCAGATTATTATTAGCTTGAACTATCATCGCACTTGAAACTCCCACTTCCAAGTTTAAATTATCCCATGTATTCGACTGGTATTGACTTTGAAAATCCTTTTTCTTGTTCCATTCTAGCTTATCAGCTAAAAAAAGCTTCTTCTCGAATTTTAAATTGTTCTTAAATTCAAAATTACTAGGAATACTATGTCGATTGAACTGTACAGCCAATCTACCCTCCTGAGCAAAACATGATAGGTTCAAAAGTATTCCGCTCAACATTAAAATGATCTGTTTTCTGATATCCATTTTCTTTTTACTTTTATGATAGTACAAAGTAAATCTGCTGGGATATCATTATCATTGACTTTGGTTAAGAAAGGAATTACTAAACCTAAACTTTTTGGTACTAGATAAAGCCAGTAATTAACAATAGCTATTCGGAAAACCATTCGCCTATTAAGAAAGTATGGTCCCCAAAAAAATCATTGTATTGGACGCACATCTAATGTGCTTGAATGCCCTCATTGCTCAATATATCATTATAAGTTTTACTTCAGTAGTAAGTTAAAGGTCAATTAAAGTCCTTTTGTGGTAGATAAACTTTATTCAGAGGACACATCAATAATTAAAAACAAATGGTTCAAATCTTTAATCTAAAACGCAAATCTGGTTCAAATCTTTAATCAGATTGTGATGCACAATTATAATATGTAAGACCAATAATCAATCAGTTTAGACCTGATAGGTAGTTTCAACTCCTGCTTCACTACCTTTCAAGTTACTGCATCTATTCAGATATCCTCATCGCTTTTTATAAATGCCAAAAATATTTCCTATCATTGCTAACTAAAATAAATACCCCTTTTCTATTAAGATGAGAACACTCCTCCCTATTTTACTAATATTTAGTTCATTTGTGACTTCCTGCAAAGACCAAGAACTTCCAACTCTTCTGGAAGTAGATTTAACTATACTTGAAAAACTCGATTCGATCTCAGCAATAGAATTTGAACAAGAGCGAAAAGACGCTACTCAAGAATTCTGGAATGAAATGAAAAACAACAACAGCATTCCCTATACAAAAGATAGTCTTGCCGTTTTCTTTTATTTCGGAGATGCTCAAGAAGTGAGCTGGAATGGAGATTTCAATTCATGGTCTCAAGACCAAAGTTTTAAGAATGACGGAACAAATATAGAAGGTACCAAATTATGGTATTGGTCATCGGTATTTCCTAAAGATGCCCGTTTGGACTATAAAATTACTGTAAATGGTAGTAATTGGATTTTGGATCCTCAAAACGAGCACCAGCAGTGGAGTGGTTTTGGACCTAATTCTGAATTAAGAATGCCCGAATATGAAGCTGAGAGTGCTTTAGAAACTGCTGCAGGAATTCAAAGAGGAACGGTCGAGTCTTTTCAAATTTTCAGTAACCAATTACAGTATGAAATTGCATACCAAGTTTACTTCCCTGCAGATTATGAAAATTTGAAAGACCTTCCTATTATCTATGTCACTGATGGCCATGAGTATAGCGATGAGAAATTAGGCAATATGATTACAGTACTGGATAACTTGATTGCAGATGAATCTCTACAGCCAATTTTGACTGTATTTATTGATCCACGAGATCCGAATAACCTGAATACAAACCGCAGACAATCCGAGTACCCTATAAATGTAAATTATCTGGATTTTGTCACTGAGGAACTGATTCCTCAAATTGATACACAATACAAAACCGATTCTCAAGCTGACAAAAGAGCTATTCTAGGCACCTCACTTGGTGGAATCAATTCATCCTATTTTGGAGCCAAAGCCTCTCAGCATTTCAAAAATATTGCTATTCAATCCCCTGCTTATTGGTACCGAGCCAATCAGATTTATGATATCGTAAAAGCAGCTGAACATTCTGATACTAAAATTTTTATGACTGCTGGCACCTTCAATGACGGGCTTGAAAATGCAATAAAAATGAAAGAAATCTATGAATCTAAAGCTTTAAATATTGAATTGATGACTGTTAATGAAGGTCACAGCTGGGGAGCTTGGGCTGCCCAATTAGATGATATTCTAGTCTATTTTTACGGCAAAGAGTAAGCTCAAAGCGAGACGAAAAATATTTTAAATCTTTAGCGTCTCTGCCATCAGTTCATCAGCTTGGTCCCAATCCATATTTACAATGGCAATAGAGTATAAGGTTGGCATCATCTTCCCATATTTTTCGCGTAGCAGCAAATCGATATCATTAAAAAGCAAGCCCTTTGTTTTTCCTATAACTAAGGTCTGCGGGTGAGTTTCAAAAGTACCGTCTTTCAAGCGTTTACGCATTTTAGCCTTTTCAATCATTAAAGCATTCAGGATAAGCTTCTTTTCGATTAACAAATCAGTAATTTCAATTGCTTGTTCCTCATTATCGGTTACAATGTGTATAAGTACCATTTTCCACTAATTTTAGGCTAACTATTTATTTAAATAAATTCTAAATAAAACGGATATTTATACATTTTGTTAAATACAACTTGAGAAATCTGTCCACCGCATATTTCAAATTATCCTCCCCAATGGGATTTAAAGATTGTTAAATCTATCCCAAAAGCTAGTTTCATGTCATTTCGAGTCATACAATTGCTATTGAGCTCCTTCTTTACATTACTATGGTATTTATAAATTAGCCTGAATGATTTCAAAAATAAACCGAAACGAAATGTCGTACCTTAAATCCCTTATTGGTTCAGTGTTTCAACTTGCAAGACTCCAGTATGAAAATCAAGGATAGTTTGCTGAAATAATAAAGTGAATTTTGCCTGCTCTAGATTAGCCTGTGCCGTGATTAAAGCTTGCTGTGCAATTGATAAGTCTGAAAGATTTGCTATTCCTTCCGCATACCGCTCATTTTGCATCTTATAGGCCTCTTGAGCAGAATTCAATACTGATTCACTCACCTCAACTCTTTTAACAGCTGCATTGAAATTTAAATACGCATTTTGTACATCTTGAAATATGGTTCTTTTAAGGTCCTCCACATCAAGTCGGCTATTGGCCAATTCTACTTGTGCTGTTGCAACTCTTGATTTGTTCACGTAATTACTGAATAAAGGAATACTTAAGTTCAGTCCAACAGTATTATTGGGGTATAGATCAAATAACTGTTCACTAATACCAAGCGAATTCAAGGAGCTATATTGTGTCCCATATTGATAAAAAGCTGATAAGGTGGGCAGATAATTTGACTTCAAAAAATCAATATTTGTATCGGTCGCCTGGCGCTGCAAATCTAGTTGCTTTAGATCTGATCTATTTTGAATGGCTAATTCAAACAATTCTGATAATTGGTAAGCCTCGAGTGATGTACTTGCTGATCCAAAAGCTTCGGACACTTCATAATCTTCTAATAAATCAAGCTGTAAAGTCTGTGCCAGACGTGCCTTGTCCAATAAGTAAGTATTCTCTGTTTCTATAAAAGATAATTCCAATTGGTCTAAAGTAGCTTTTTGTGCGAGAGCATCTGCTTGGGGTCGTAAACCCGTCAAAACAAAGCCTTTTATTCTTTCTAGCTGATTTTTCTGATCTTGAATTGCATTGGAGGAAATCTCCATCAACTTTTTATCAAGTAATAGTTGCAAATATTGTTGTGCGATGTCAAATACTACTTGCTGCTTACTTCTTTCAATTGCACTCCTTTGAGCTTGATAGTTTAGATCGGCCATTTTGATTTGATTAAGTCTACCAAGTCCTCGGAAAATATCAACAGAAGCAGAAAGGTTTCCTGACAATCGGTTCGCCTGAACATTATTAATCTCAAAACCATCTTCCACCAGCTGAAACTGTTGCCCACCTTGACGCGCTGCTTGAACATTAGCTGAAACCGAAGGTAAAAAATCAATTTTCGATTGCGTTTCCTGCATAGAAAGAGCATTCAATTGATTCACATTCTTTCTCAATGCTATATTTTGTTCTAAACCAACTTTTATGGCCTCCTCAAAAGTTAATATTTTCGTGCTTTCTTGCGCTTGAAGTGAAGAACAAATTAGTAAGAAAGGGATGATTATAATTCGTTTATAGTACTGCATTTTTCGATTCATTCAAATAGTCTTTAGTAATTGCGCCATCTTCCAATTCGATTATCCTAAAACCGTATGATGCATTCTCTTCTGAGTGTGTTACTTGAATAATAGTAGTTCCTTGAGTGTTAAGCTCTTGGAATAATTCCATTATAATTTTCGATTGAGAGGAATGTAGATTCCCGGTGGGTTCATCTGCTAGTAGAATTGCCGGTTTTCCAATTATAGCGCGTGCAACTCCCACCAATTGTTGCTGCCCTCCCGATAACTGCTCTGGGAAAAGATCTTTCTTAGCTACTATCCCAAATCGATCCAGGACATCAGCAACCAGGCTTTTTCGTTCAGCAGATTTCACTCCACGGTACAATAAGGGCGTTTCAATATTTTCATATACTGTCAACTCATCGATAAGGTGGTAGGCTTGAAAAACAAAGCCAAAATACTCCTTATGGAGCGTTGATTTCTTTTTGTCATTGAGCGAATGAATCACGCTACCATCCAAAAGATATTCCCCTTGAGAAGCATTATCTAATAAACCGATAATATTCAATAGCGTAGATTTTCCAGCACCACTTGGTCCCATTATGGTCAGGAATTCACCTTTTTCAACTGTAAGGTCTATGCCTTTCAATATAAATTGTTTGCTAAATCGATTTGAGATTGATTTGTCAATATCTGAAAGTTGTATCATCTCTATATTTTTTAATGTGTTTTTTCAATTTGTGTGCCAGTACCGACTACTAGCTCTAACAGCCAATCAAAGCCTTTTTCCTTTCTATTACTGTCCAAAAGCGAGAGAATACGTCCGAAAACGGACACGGAATTTAGGCTTCCAATGAGTGTTGCCACTTGTTAAATCTCTTCTTAAATTCACGCTAAATCTATTGTTGAATTCACTGAATTTCATTTGCAAATAGTCCTTTCCTATTCTTTTTTCTTCTATACAACAAGGGTTTCCTGTTCTCAACTGAAAGGATTACATCTCAAAAATAACACCCCTATAATCCCCTCAAGGGGATAGTTCTCACAGATTTATTTTTGTTGCAAATAATTTGTTAAATAGCTATTTGTAAATTACTAGCAAAAAATCAACCTTCAGTCAAGATCAATTCCGTGCGACTCCCCCCTTGAGGGGGGTTGGGGGGTGTTAGTTATTAACTTGAATCTGACTCGCCTTAAAAACAATTTACAGATTTAACCTTTTTGGTAATTTCAAACTTTGAAAACGCTATTACGGCAGACTATTCATCTTTTAAAGTGTCTGCTGGGTTAATTTGTAAAGATTTAATGGTTTGGAAGCTGATGGTGATCCAAGCAATACCTAAGGCTGCTGCTCCTGCTCCAGCAAAATAGTACCAGGCAGGTTCAATGCTATAAGCAAAACCCTGTAGCCAGCTATGCGCTGCCCAATAGCTGATAGGTAAAGCAATCACAATAGCTATCAATACGATTTTAGTAAAATCGGCCGATAAAAGCTTTACAATTTGTAATCCTCCAGCCCCTAAAATCTTCCTGATGCCAATCTCTTTTTGTCTGCGTTCTGCAGTGAAAGCTGCCAGTCCGAACAAACCTAAACAGGAGATAATAATAGCTATTCCAGCAAAATATCGAGACAGTAGAGATACTCTTTGTTCTGCCTCATATTGCGCCTGATAGTTACTATCGAGAAATTCATAATTCAATGTGAAACCAGGATTGAAGTCTTTATACAATGATTGTATCCCCTGAATCACTTCATCCGGTCTACCTGCTTGCATCTTTACGAAAATGCTTAGCATGAAGCTTTTATCAAAATGGAAGAGCATAGGAGAAACCTCCTCATGTAAAGAGGAGAAATGAAAATCCTTTACCACACCGATGATTTGTTTTTCTTTTCCCCACATGGTCACCGTCTTGCCAATCGGATCTTCCAGGCCCATTACCTTAATAGCGGCTTCATTAAATATGATCTTTTCTTCTTCCGCTCCGAATTTTTCTGAGAAACTCCTTCCCTCTTTCATTTCTATGCCTAATGTTTCAATCAATCCGTAGTATGCTCTAGCCTGCTCAAATAATATATTGCTGTCGGGATCCTTTCCCTGCCAAGTAACACCTGTGGTAGAAGCACCACTTTTCACTATTGAGTGTGTTGTTGCTGAAGCATTCTCCACACCGGGAACCTCCTTTAATTGATTAATGAAGGGTTCCAGTCGATTAGCTACTGCTCCTTCAATTGGAAATTTTATCACATGATGGCGATCATAGCCAAGATTTTTATCCTGTACATATTCAATTTGCTTGTATACAACCCAAACTGACACCAAGAGAATGATGGAAATCACAAACTGAAAAACTACTAATCCCTTTCTCGTCCATAATTCGCCAGTAGATGTGGTCAATTTGCCTTTCAAAATGCTTACAGGCTTAAAACCAGAAAGGTATAGAGCGGGATAGCTGCCCGCCACCAAACCAGTAAAGAGCGTGATGAGTATCGTAGCTAACAGTAAATTGCTACTCAGCTCCAGACTTAGTTGCTTTCCGGTGATTGCGTTAAATTGTGGTAGTAATAGAAATACCAGCAAATAGGCCACACCTAATGAAATGACGGTCATGCTGACTGATTCTCCAAGATGCTGAAAAACCAAGTGCCTTCTACTGGCTCCCATGGTTTTCTTCACTCCTATTTCTTTCAGTCGCCTGGAGGCTCTAGCTGTACTTAAATTCATAAAATTGATACAAGCAATAGCCAATACAAATATGGCAATGATAGCGAACATTCTCACGTAGGTTATCCTACCTCCTACTTCCTGCCCATTCTCAAAATTTCCATGCAAATACCTGCTTGAATATTGCTTAAAAAAGGGCTCTACATTTGTATTGGGTACTTTTTCTTTAATTATAGAACTTACTTTATTGTTAACCGCTGCCACATCTGTCCCTTCTACCAATTGCACATGCGTCAGCGCAATATAATTACCCCAATGATTTCGTTCTGGGCCCATCAAATCATCAATAAAAACCGAGAAAGGGAGCACAAATTCGAAAGATTCTGTACTACTCTTCGGAAAGTCTTGAATTACTCCTGAAACTTTGACTTGACCCTTAAATTTCAAAATCTGCCACCCCAGGCTTTCGCCCATCACATCAGTGGTGCCGAATAGCCTTTTCGCTAAGGATTCGGTCAACACAATGCCGCTCTTGTCTGATAAAGCCGTCTCAGGATTTCCTCTTAAAAATGGAAATGAGAAAAGTTGAAAATATTCATCTCCAGAGAATTTCCCTCTTGCCTTCATTTTGTCTTCCCCTACTGATAATGAAAAACCTTCACCAAATTCATCTGTGTCAGTATCTTCCACCGCTGTGAGAACCTCAGGTATTTCCTCCTCCAAAGCATCTGCAAGTAGTGCCGGTACATTGGGAGCAGAACGAATTTCTCCATTTTCTTCATGGTGCATATATATCTGATAAAGCTGGTCATCCTTCTCATGAAATTTATCCATCGAGAGTTCATCATTCACCCATAAATAAATGAGAAGGGCACAAGCCATACCTGTGGAGAGTCCTAAAAGATTAATGAAAAAAGTACTTTTGAATCGCTTGAAGTTGCGATAGATGATCAATAGGTTATGTTTGAACATTGTCAGTGTTTTTATTAAAAAATTTCCTTAATTGTTTTTCCAATTAAGGTGCCATAGTATAAAAAGTACCCATAAGAGTTGAAAATGAAGACTTTGGGATAATGAATGTTCAAATTTGCAATGGTAACGCCCGATTTCGGGCATTCTACACTTTTAAAATAATACCACTCAGGTTCAATACTATAAGCAAAGCCTTGCAACCAGCTTTGCGCTGCCCAATAGCTGATAGGTAAAGCAATCACAATAGCGATCACTACTATTTTAGTAAAATCGGCCGATAAAAGCTTTACAATCTGAAATCCCCCAGCCCCTAATATTTTCCTGATGCCAATTTCCTTTTATCTGCGCTCCATTAGCATCTATACCCGAAATAGTAATCCAAGTACTTTCAAATCCATTTGGAGCAAAAGAAACTAAATTTTTCAGGTAATATTCTACAGTGTCGAAACTGAAAAAATGAGATGGGTACAAAGAAATCTTTTTTGATTGTATACTCAGTAAATCGCCGATTTCGAAAATACATTGACCAATATTTGAAGCACCTGCTTTAGCGCTGCAAGCATCTAAAAGTACATCACCTTTATTATCGTATAAATATATACTGTCATCCTATTCAATTTTAATGTATTCTCAAACAATTTCCGGACACACTCGCATAGAATGGATTAATGCCACTATCATATTAAAAAGTATTTAATTCTTAATATTATTAAGTGGATTTACTGTTGAAACCTTAATTGAGTGACCAATTACAACAAATGCAGCGATTGTAATGGAAAATAAGCCGGCAACAATAAAGGTAAATATTCCCATGTTAAATTGATATGAAAAGCTTTGCAACCATCTACTAAATACAATATAAGCAAAGGGGATGGAAATTACATACCCTAATAGTACTGGTCTTACAAATTTATTCATAAAAACACGAACAATGTCAGTTGTTCCAGCTCCTAATACCTTTCTAATGGAAACTTCATTTTTTATATTTTCTGCTAGGAACATGGACAAACCAAATAAGCCAATACTGGCTAGTATTATTGCTACAAGGGTCAGTATATTTATTAAAAACCCGAGCTTTATCTCCGTTTTATATAACTTATTGTAGGCATCATCAAGAAAGAAAAATGAAAAAGGTTCTTTATTACCGACAACTCTTTCCCAGATATTCTCTAAGTCACTAAGTGTTTGGCTCATATTATCACTTTTTACTTTGATAGACAGAAATCTTTCGTAATTAGTAATTGTTAAACACACGGGTTCTATCTTATTCTTCAAAGAACCATAATGAAAATTCTTCACTACCCCGATTACAAATCCTGACTTTTTCATACGAGGATATTCGATTCTCTTACCTATCGGATTTTCCCAACCAAATTTGTCAGCTAATTCCTGATTTACTATAAATGCCTCTGTGGAATCAGTGGAAAACTCTTTACTAAAGTCTCTGCCTAGAATGATTTCTAACCCGAGAGTATTGATGAAATTATAATCGACCCACACAATTCTCACCCCCTCTCGAATCATTTCATCATTTTCTCCTTGTCTCGATATTCCGTTGATCATGAACTCTCCTCCCGGTACTTCAGTTGCACCGCTAACATTCACTACAGCTGGTAGTTTACTCGATAAAATCTTTAAATTATTTTTAGCATTTGATTCTTCTAACTGAGTTATGGGAAGGATTAGTACATTTTCTTTATCCAATCCTAGATCCTTGCTATTAACATAATTCAACTGCTGCATAATGATATAAGATCCTATTATTAAAAAACTGGATATACAAAATTGAAATAAAACCAATAGCCTTCTCACTCTAGGAATTGAACTTCCTGTATTTGTAAGAGACGACCTTATACCTACTATCGGACTTAAATTAGACAACACCTTTGCTGGATAGACTCCGGCAATACAACCTATAATTAGTGGCAGTAGAATCACACCAGTTACTAGATATGGATTATTAAAAATATCCATAAACTCCAGAGATTTACCTATTGTAGCATTGAATTTAGGTAAAACTAATTGCACCAGAAAAACACCAATAATTAGTGCAATAGAACTTATCAATGTAGCTTCTCCAACTAACTGGCCATATATATCTCCTTTTTCTGCTCCATATATCTTTTTAAGAGATATCTCCTTATGTCGTTTTGTTGAATGAGCTATTACTAAATTAGCATAATTTGAAGCAGCAATTAAAATTATAAAAAACAGTAAAGGAACCAACATATAAATATATACTATATCTCCATTGACCTCTAATTCACGTATTGATTGAGAGTATAAATGAATATCTGTAACAAGATTAGCTTGATACGAAATCTTGGAATCATTATTAGTTTGAGCATCTAATAATGGTTTCATAGAAGTTTGTATTGCAGTGGCAATATCATCTGCGTTAATATTGCCTTGAGCTAGTACATACGTATAAACACTATTTCTACTCCAGTTTAGAAATCTATCACCTTCCGTGGCTATCATCGTTTCCATAGATATAAGAATATCAAAATGAAAGTGTGAATTTTCTGGCATCTCTTTAATGACAGCTGTTACTTTATTTTCTCCATATCTTCCGCAATACATTACCTGACCAATAGGATCTTCATCTCCAAAAACTTTCTTCGCTATATTTTCTGTAATTACAACTGTATTTGGTGCAATTAATGCCTGATTTAAATCTCCAGAAACCGCTTTATATGAAAAAACATCAAAAAAAGTCTTATCCACTATAGCAATCTCTTCTTCTCTAAAACTCTTGTTTCCAAATCTTATAGTTTGTTCAGTGGGACTTTGAAGTACTCGAGTTCCCGTTTTCAACCGCGGAATATTTCCAATCAAGTATGGAAATAAATTTGTTGTGGTAGTTACCCAATACTGACTTTCACCCGTTTCTGCCAAAACATCTTTTTCTATTCTATATATGTTTTCTGCATTGTTATGGAATCTATCATAGCTTAGCTCAGATTGAATAAAAAGTAAAATCAGGATGGAAGCACCAATCCCTATCGACAGTCCGAACAAGTTTAGTATGTTTACAAACTTATCATTTTGTAGTCGTCTTATTAAAAACTTCAGATTGTGTAATTTCATTTTTTCTAGTGTTGATTGAAAGCTCGTATTCTATTAAACACATGTAAATCGTTGATAGTGATTTATATTTTTTGTCAAAAAATTGGCAACTAGTTTCTTATTATCGAAGATAAAAAAATAATTCCCAGGAAATATTTTTACTTCTAAATTGAAAATCGATTCTTTCCCACTCGATTTGGCCTGCTCAAGAGTAACATTTTCATCTTCTCCAATACCGACAAATAAAGGAACTTTCAAAGGTTCACTTTTTGTAAAGCAATACTCTTCAATAGCTTGAAAATTAGCTCTACTCATCCTTTAAAACTTTAGCGGGGTTTCTGTTGGCGGCTTTCCATGTATGTAGGGCAACAATACTGATGCTTAAAAGCAAAGCGATTACACCCGATATCAAGTAAATCCAGATAGGCATTTCAATTTTAAATTGGAAATCATTTAACCAGTTGCTGATAAAATACCAAGCCGGATAAACAGCCAAAAGAAATGCCAAGCCGATAAGGACCACATACTCCTTTGAAATTAAAACAAGGATATTGGACAGTGAAGCACCCATAACTTTTCGAATGCTAATTTCTTTGGTTCGCTGTGCAATCGTAAAAGAAGCCAAACCAAATAAGCCGAGGCAACTGATCAAAATGGCGATCACTGTTGAAAAAAGCAGCACCTTTCTCAATCGGACTTCACTTAGGTAAAAATTCTCGACCGTCTCATCCAAAAATTGAAACTCTCTAGTTTCATTTGGATAGATTTTGTCATAAGCATCCTGCATAGCATCTACATTAGCTTTTAGATTTACTTTTGGAGCTAACTTGGCATTTACTGTAAATAAATTTCTATCATCATAGCCCATTATCATAGGTCTGATGGCTTGATGAAGCGACTGAGTGTGTATATTCGGAATTACTCCTACAACAGAAAGAAATGTACTGTCATAGTCTAACTGCTTACCCAATGCCTCACTAGCATTTTCTACACCTAGCTTATCAAGGGCAGCCTCGTTAATGACAATTTCAGATTGATCTAATGTATAATTTCTTCCTGCTAAAATCGGAACTTCATACAAGGGCAGATAACTGGTATCAGCAGTTTTAAATTGCATGCTTACTTCTTCAGGAGCACCATTTAAATCATGTTCGACCGTGCTAGTCCACAATGATCCAGAAATCATCATATCGCTGCTTAAGCTGACTTTTTCCACTCCAGCAATTGCTTCCAATTCGTTTTTAAGTAATTTGGTTTTGTCTAGGGTTCCCTGGAAGGGTGTAGAAATATGCAAGACCGCTTCTTTATTGAAGCCAATACTCTTGTTCAAAAGAAAATCAATCTGAGAATTGATAGCTAATACTACGATGATAAAAGCAATGGAAGATCCAAACTGGAAAACAATCAGATTTTTCCTCAAGAAGTATTGAAAATTAGACTTCCTCTGCCCTATTCCTTTTTCCTTTATTGCTTTTATTGGGCTATAGCCAGAAAGAATCATGGAGGGATAAAAACCAGACAAGAGCAACACCACGATAGAAAGTACGATCAAAAATAGGGCATTGTTGATATTCCAATAATCGAATTTAAAATCTGCAGGAAGAACCTCTTGAAAGTACGATGTGGCCAACTGACTTAGTAATGCAGCGCCAATAACTGCTAACAGAATAATAACATAGGTTTCTACCAAAAATTGACTAATCAACTGTTTTCTAGAGCTACCCAATGTTTTTCTAACTCCAACTTCTTTCGATCTCAATTTAGCCTGAGCAGTTTCCAGGTTTATAAAATTGATACAGGCAATAAATAGAATAAAGAAACCAATAATAATCAAGCCATTCAAAGTGCTTCTATCAGCTGAATTCCCACTGAATGTATCCGAAAAATGTAAATCCTCAAATGACTCAAATTCAAAATTAGTAGTCCAGTTCCCATCAGCCTCTACGAATTTTTCTTTAATCGCAAGCAGCTCATCCTCTGCTTTCTCCCTCTGATTTGCCGCAAGCTTGACAAAAAGCTGAGCATTTGAACTTACGGAACCCCAATCATCTACATTCCTCTTTGCCCTAATTTCTTTATTGCTCAATAGTGTCTCATAGGATATGAAATCCGTAAAAATCAAATCCGTTTTATGCTTTACGTCCTCCACTATTCCACTCACCATTACTCGTAAGGTATCGGAATAGACTAACTCCTTACCCAAAATCTCATCTATAGGCTGCTCACCAAAATATTTTTTAGCAACTGAATTTGTTAGGACAACCGCATTAGGTTGATCTAAAGCACTAGAAGGAGAACCTGCTAACCAATCATATTGGAAAAGCGAAAAGTATTTTTCATCAGCAAAAACCACCTTCGTACTGATTCCAAAGTTTTCAGTTTCATCCGCTGACTCCACCAAAAATCTGTAAGCACTAAAAATAGGAACTACTTCTTCAGCTGCAGACATTTCATTTCGAACAGCTTCTACTAGCGGAATTGGAGTTCCCGGATTAGGCCACTCCTCCTCTCCATTACCCGTTACAGAGGTGATTCTATAAATTCGATCGCGGTCTTTCTGATGAGTATCGAAGCTGTATTCATAGCTCACCAAGTTATATACAACAAAGCAAGCTGCTATCCCAATGGAAAGTCCAATGACGTGAATGAATGACCTAAGTCCAAACTTTCTAATATTTCTGAATGCTATTTTTAAATGATTTTTCAACATAAGATCATTTTTTGGAGACACATACTATTTTCTACTCACTTTTCAACACCTTAGCAGGATTACTCAATGCCACTTTAATGGAATGATAAGCAACCGTGATCCAGGCAATAACAAAAGCCGCTATTCCGGATAGCGCAAACAATTCCCATCCAATTGAGATTCTGTAGGTATAACTTTCCAGCCAGCTTGAAATGCCCCACCATGCCAATGGCACAGCAATAAGGAAAGCGATCACTACCAGTTTTGAAAATTGCTTAGAAAGCATAAATACAATTCCATTAATGCTTGCCCCCAGTACTTTTCTGATTCCAATTTCTTTGGTGCGCTGCTCTGCCATAAAGGAAGCTAAAGCAAATAGTCCCAAGCAGCCAATGAAAATGGCCAGCCCAGCAAAAACAGTGAAAATCTTACTTAAACGGATTTCAGAATTGTACATATCATTAAACTCCGCATCTAGGAAATCATAATTAAAGGGCAGGTTGGAGCCAAACTGATTCCACAGTGCTTCAATTCCTTTTATTGAGGATTGAAGATCATCCGTATCTAATCGTACTGCCAGAATACTGCTGTTATCGCTTAGCATAAACGCTAATGGTCCTATATCATTTTTTAGTGACTCGTAATGGAAGTCCTTTACTACTCCTAAAACCTTATATTTATCGAAATTTTCAGTTGAAAACTGGCCGGTTTCCTGGTCAAAGGAGTTAGTCTGAATATAATTATCTGCGTTCCTATCCGTAAAGCCAAAAGCTCTAAAAGCTGCTTCATTAATAATTACTCCAGATGAGTCAGTTGATAGCTCTGCACTAAAGTTCCGACCATGTATAATTTCCATTTGATACGTCTGCAAATACTGATGATCAACGGACCAGATTTGTGTACTGACCAGGTTATCTTCAGTTGGCTGTTCTCCTTCACGCCAAAAGGTATTATCACTTCGATTGTAGCCACTCACAGGTAAAAATCCACTGTAAGAAGCATCCTCAACATTAGGAAGTTTCTGTACTTCCTTTTTAAAGGATTGCCGCTGCTCATCAAGCATATAAGCATCATTGACAAGTAAAACTCGCTCCTTTTTAAAGCCTAATTCCTTATTTTGAATAAAGTTGATTTGTTGATAAATCGCGATGGTTCCAATGATCAACAGAATACTTATAAAAAACTGAAACACTACTAAGCCGCTTCTAATAAAAGCATTACCAGAACCTAATGACACCTTTCCTTTTAACGTTTCTACTGGTTTAAAAGAACTCAAATAAAATGCTGGGTAAAGCCCGGCTAAGAGCCCAACAAACAAGGCCAGCACAAACAAGCCCCCTATAAATAGCAAATTGACATCAGGCATTACTAAAGTCTTACCAGTAATATTATTGAAAACTGGCAAAACCAAGATAACTAACAATATACCCACTAAGAAGGATATAAAACTCACCATCGTAGACTCCACTAGAAACTGTCTAATCAAATTTAATTTTCTAGAGCCTAAGGCCTTCCTTACCCCTATTTCCTTGGAACGATTGGATGAACGAGCAGTAGATAAGTTCATAAAATTAATACAGGCCAAAATGATGATGAAAATGGCAATAGCTCCAAAAAGATAAATGTAGTCCTTATTCCCCATCAACCCGATATCTATTGTAAAATCGGAATTCAAATAGACGTCTTTGAGTGCTGTAACTTCAACTACATAATAATTTCCAAGGGCCTCAAGCTCCTGTAAGCTTTTCCCCATAAACCTCATGATTTCCGGTTCTAAATACACATTTACTGCCTTATTAATTTTGGACCGCAACACCTTAGGATCGACATCAGGACCGACTGTAAAATAGGTGTAAAAATTATTACTGGTAAAGGAGGTATTTTGGGCTCGGCTTAGGTTAGCCATTGACATCAAAAAATCTGCTTGAAAATGGGAATTTGACGGAAAATCCTTAAAAACCCCTGTAATCATGTACGTTTCTTCTCCATCTAAAATCAAAGATTTATTTATGGCGCTTTGATTAGGGAAGTACTTATTTGCCATCCGCTTACTTATCGCTATAGTATTTGGACCGCTAAACTGGCTTTCTGGTTTTCCTTCTAAAAGTGGAAAGCTAAACACCTTGAAAAATCCCGAATCAACGAACATCAGTCCTTCTTCTTTGAAGGACTCGTCCGAATCAGCACGTTTGACCAGATAGGACCCTACCGTTCTGATTCTTACTGCTTGATTCACCTCAGGTATTTCAGTATTTAACAGGGAAGCTAAAGGAGCCGGTGTAAAGGGAAAACTGGCTTCATTGTCCCCAATCTTTAAGTCTCTAGTCGCCCTAAAAATGCGATTTTCATGAAATTCATCGTATGAGAGTTCATTTGAAACATACAAGAAAATCAGCATGCTACAGGCTACACCTACTGATAACCCCGTAATATTGATAATGGAATAGAGCTTATTCTTGATAAGGTTCCTCCAGGCAATTTTTAGATAGTTTTTGAACATGTTTTCACAATTTTAGATGGGTCGTAAATTTCCGTTATTCACTTCTCAGTGACTCTACCGGGTTAATCCTCAAAGCCTTATACACCTGACTTCCAATTGTTAAGGCCACAATCACAAGTACCAATACAAATCCTAATGCAAGCGTTGCAAATCCAAAATCTACTCGGTAGGCATTATTTTGCAACCACATATTATTGACGAAGTAGGCGAGCGGTCCGGCTATCAGGTAAGAGATCCCGATCAATACTAAAAAGCTCTTGGTCACGGTTTTGGTGATATCAAAAGCTGCAGCTCCTAAAGTTTTTCTGATGCCTATTTCTTTGGTTTTATTCTGAATATGGAAGATTACCATCCCTAATAAGCCCAAGCAAGCTAGTGAGACGACAATGAGGGTGACATATCCTAAAATCGCTAAGATGGCAGTATAATGGCCATAACTCAAACTCATATCATCCTCGAAATAGGTATAATTGAAGGGTCTGTTAGTATGTTTTTTCCACCCTGCCTCAAGTTGAGCCAGTGTTTGCTGCTCATTTTGATCTTGAATGGTCACGATCATACTGTTTACAGATGAGGGTTGATAGCGCAAACACATAGGCCCTATTTGTTCATCCATCCTTTCATAATGGAAGTCCTTTAAAACCCCAATCACTTCTAATTCTGTTTCATCTATTTGAATTAGCTGTCCCAAGGCTTCATCAAGGTTAGCATATCCCAATCTTTCTACTGCAGATTCATTGATGATGGTAAATCGTTCTTTCTTAGGCATGTTTTCCGGAAAGTCTCTGCCCGCCAAAAGCTCTAGATCCAGAGAATTCAAATAATTATCTCCTACACCAAAATAACTTATGAAAAAGCTATCTTCTGTTTCAGGAATTTGTACTTCGCCACCATTATTTCTTCCCAGAGCGGGTAAATGCGTGGTGGCTGAAATCGCTTGAACAGACGGAATTGACCTAAACTCATTTTTGATCTTTTCATAGTCCATCCCATCCAATTTCACATTGAGTATATTCTCAGTTTTAAAGCCATGATCAGTTGTTAAAACCATATTAAACTGCTGGTAAATGGTAATTATCGTCACCACAAAAAAGATGGTAAAAGCAAATTGAGTCACTACCAGCACCTTTTTAATGCTGAATCGGGCAATTCCAATTCTCTTTCCTAAATTCTCAAGATTAATAGATTTTTTCAGTGCCACCAATGCATTGGTAGTGGAAAAGAAGATAGCGGGTACGATTCCGGCAATCAATCCCGTGAAGCCGGCAAAGCCTACATACCATAAGTAGAGATAATTGACTTTATCAAACCTAATGGGTGCTCCCAGACTCACAAACATATTATTTAGGGCAGGATGAAGGTATTCGACCATCAATACAGCAAAACCAAAAGCGATGAGTGCGATTAGCAAAGCCTCCACCATAAATTGGAAAATAATATGTTTCTTCTCCGCGCCAATAACTTTTCTGACACCAATCTCTTTTGCACGATTCATCGCTCTGGCTGTGGTCAGATTAGCATAATTAAAACAAGCGGACATCAACACAATAATGGCTAATCCTAGTAATATGTAGATGATAAAAGAAGGTAAACCCACTCCCATCGTATTGCTTTTTAAGGGGCCCATTGCTATATTATCAAGACTCTGCAGTTTGAAGAAGTATTCAAATTCTCCCTCTTTTTCATAATTGGATTGAGCAGCGCTTAGAAAGAATTCGTTTAGACCATCTTCATCAAAGTCTTCAGAGGTTTTAATGTAAATATAGTTGTCGTAAATATTCGTCCAGCTGGTTAGAGGAGCCAATAAGAGGCTGTCCTTCTCCAAGCTTGGTAAAATTTGAGTAGATGCTAAAGCTTCGAAATTAAAATGAGACTTTCCGGGGAACTCCTCCAATACTCCAGTTACGATAAAATCACCAACTCCTTCCATCTGAATGCTTTCCCCTATTGGATCTGCATCAGTAAAGATCTTTTTCGCCAATTTATCGGTTAGGACAATGCTGTTGGGTAAAGTGAGTGCTTCTTCTGCGTTGCCTTTAGCCAAGGGAAAATTGAACATTTGCAGAAAATTATTATTTGCAAATAGACCTTCAAAGGGAATTTCCGCCTGGCTCCAAGTAGCTGTGCCCTCGAAATTCTTTTTTAATAGCGCCAATTGCTCTACTCCTGCTTGCTCTTTTAGCATTTCCGCTAAAGGATAGGCAGTAGTGGCGGTTTCCCATTCGTATTCCTTCAATTGAATACGATCAGTAACTACTCTGTAGATTCGATCTTCATCCGTATGAAAATTATCGTAGGTATATTGATCAGCAACAATGATAATAAGGAGTAAGCAGACCGTCATACTCACAGCAAGACCAAAAATATTAATGAATGAGATCGTTTTGTTTCTCAAAATATTACGGAAGGCGACTAAAAAGTAGTTTTTCAACATGGCTTTGTATTTTAAAGGCTAATAATGCAAATTCTCTTATACATGGAATTGCTCTCGGATATTCTCTGTGACCACTTTTCCATCAAATAAATTGATTACTCTGTGGGCGTAGTTTGAATCATGCGGGGAGTGCGTTACCATCACAATAGTGGTTCCTTCATTATTCAGTTGCTCCAATAGCTTCATTACTTCTTCACCATTGGCTGAATCCAAATTACCGGTTGGCTCATCGGCCAAGATCACATCGGGCTTGGCTACTATGGCTCTGCAAATGGCCACTCTTTGCTGCTGACCTCCAGAAAGTTGCTGTGGGAAATGATTTCTTCTGTGCATGATGTTCATGCGGGTCAGCACCTCTTCGACTTTGGTTTTTCGCTCAGAAGCAGGAACTTTCATGTACAACAATGGCAGTTCCACATTCTCAAAAACAGTCAACTCATCAATCAGATTGAAGCTCTGAAATACGAATCCTATAGATCCCTTTCTCAACTGCGCTCTTTGTCTTTCTGAATACTTAGAAACTTCGTGATCTACAAAGTGATAAGCTCCTTCGCTTGGATTATCCAGTAGCCCTAAAATATTAAGCAAGGTAGACTTCCCGCATCCTGAAGGACCCATAATGGCTACAAATTCCCCTTTTTTAATTTCAATATTAATCCCATCCAAAGCCGTAGTTTCCACTTCTTCTGTGGTGTATAATTTTTTCAGCTCTACCGTTTTAATTACATGATCCATATTCTTTCAAGTTTACAAGTTATCAAGTTGACATGTTTTCAAGTTAGCAGGTTGGCAAGTTGGCCTGTTCACAAGTTCGCATGTCTGTTGTTTCTAATTTATTTATATAATCTATTTCCTAATTACATTTCCCATTTCTCCCATCATCCCACTTCCATCTATACCTATACTTCATGCCCAAAAAATAACCTTTGGTTATTTTCTTTTGTGTTCTCTTGTCTCTTTTGTGGTAGAAGTTTCCTACGACTGTGCATATTCACAAACATTACTTTTTAACCACGACTTGTCCCGCATTTATCGGGAAAAGAATCAAAACCTGCCTGCCGGCAGGCAGGGAAAACAAAAGATTTTTTTCGCTAAAGCGAAAAACACATCCCTCATCCATCATCCTGCTTCTAACTTCGTGCTTCCAACTTCCATCTTCTAGCCAAATCCGGTCCGACCTTCGGTACTGACCTATGTGGTATCACCCAACTTCCTTTTCCATTCGCAGCCACCAGTCCCCCCTTTGGGGTCTAGGGGCTATTTCATCCATCACCCTACACCCATCATCCATCATCCTACTCCAAGCTCAGCTTCTCATTATCCCCATAATTATCATATCCTGACACAATCACTCGATCTCCTGCCTCCAGGCCTTCCATCACTTCATAGTAATCCGTATTTTTGCGGCCCAATCTGATCGCTTTCTTATAAGCCACCGAAGCATCTCCCTCACTAATCACATAAGCCCAATTACCGCCTGTATCTTTGTAAAAGCCGCCTACCGGAAGGAGCAAGGTCTCTTCAGTAGCGCCTAATTCCAGCTTAATTCTGATGGTCTGGCCTCTTTTGATTCCAGAAGGATGCTCCCCTTCGAAAACCATATCCACTTCAAATCTTCCATTGCTAATAGTAGGATAAATTTTATCAATAATAAGTTGATACTCAGCCCCTGAAAAAGTGAAACTTCCTTTCTGTCCGACATCTACTCTAGGTAAATACAATTCGTCTATGCCTACTCGTACCTTATAATTATTCATCACATCAATTTGGCCGAGTCGCTGACCTGAAACTACTGACTGTCCTACTTCCAATTGCGGAGTGGAGAGCTGACCGTTTCTGGTGGCTTTGAGGGTTAAATTATTAAGGATATTCCCAACCGCATCTAGGCTGCGTTGCATTCTTGATTCTGAATTAGCCAATTGGCGTAATTGATACACTCTGGCTATGGAATCATTCTTATAGCTTTTATAAGTTAATTCTCTTCTTCTTCGATTGTATTCGTATTCTTCCTTCACTTGCTCAAATTCTCTTTCAGAGATCAACTTACTTTCATAAAGGGTATTGAATCGTGAATACTGAGGCTTTAATAATTTCAACTGATAGTCAATTTCAGCTAATTGTGCTTGCTGGCTTAAATCGTTTTGATCTAAAAGCAATCGGGTTTGTCTTAAATTATTGATTTGCTCATAGAGCTGAGTTTCACGCTGCATGACTTCCAACTGAAGATTAGAATTGGTTAAGGTCAAAATGGTATCGCCCTTTTCCACTTCTGCTCCTGACTCGCGAGTAATTTCCGCAATAATCCCTCCTTCTATGGCATCGAGATAAAAAGTTTGGCCCGGCTCAATATTGCCCGTCACCGGAATGAAATCCTTGAACTCACCCATTTGCACAGTGGCAATGCTCAATCGGTCTTTATCTACATTAAGCGTGGAGCGGTTATCAGCAAAAAGCAATTGGTACACAATGAGGCTCAACACGAGCACTCCTCCCCCAATCATTAGTAACCTTTTTGTCGTCCACTTTTTTCGTACAATTTTCTTATCCATCTAATTTTTGTAATAATGCAAACTCACATTTACCAACTCTGTGCCAAGTATCATAAAAGAAGCTTGAATAGCATTTAAAGGCAAAAATCAGGATATACCTGCGTTCATAATAGCACGCGAACGTCCGAAATCGGACGTGGTGGTTTTGCGGAAATACCTTAGATAATATTCAAGACTGAAATCATTAGATTGAGAGCAAAATAACTAAGCCTCACGCGGATCATGCCGGAAAGGGGTCACTTTAAGGACATTATAGAAGGGAAATACGCACTCTTGTGGCTACCATTATTTTTAAAACGATAAATAATCCTTTAGATTACTAGAAATACATAGCGCATACTATTAACTTTGATAACGATATCAGCCTGTTTTACGCAAGCTAAAAAAATTACATCCGAATAGCATAATTTGATTCAATGGACATAAAATTCATCAATAGGTCTGATAACAGTATAGAAATAGAAAGACCTCCAGGAGAAAAATTATTGAACTTCCTATATCATAATCTCATTGGAGAAAAATTATTTTTGCCGATAGCCAAGCAAAAATTTATTTCAGAATTGTACGGGAAAAGAATGGACAACCCCAGTTCTAAAAAAAGAATTGAACCCTTTGTGAAGTCTTTGAAGATCGATATGTCAGAGGCACAGAAACAAATGGGCGAATTTGAAACATTCAATGATTTCTTTTACAGAAAGTTAAAGCCAGGAGCTAGACCGATAGAAGAAGGATTGGTCTCGCCAGGAGATGGTAGACTTTTAGCATTTGAAAATATTTCTGTGCTATCCACTTTTTTCGTGAAGGGCAAAAAATTCACTTTAAAAGAATTTTTACGAAATGACACCTTAGCTGAAGAACACGCGAATTCATCAATGGTCATCTTGAGGCTAGCTCCCAACGACTACCATCGCTATCATTTCCCATATGATGGAGTTCCAACACAAGCTGAAGAAATAAAGGGCGTTTATTATTCGGTATCGCCTATTAGCGTAAAAGAAAAATTCACAGAAGTTTTTAATGAAAATAAAAAAGAGATCTGCAAATTAAAAACAACTGACCGAGGCGAAATTTTGATCATTCCAGTTGGAGCAACTATGGTCGGTAGTTTGAATTCAACATTTGAAGCTGATACATCGGTCAAAAAAGGAGAAGAAATGGGCTACTTTGCCTTTGGAGGTTCCACTGTCGTTTTGTTATTCAATTCCAATTCATTTGAATTGGACAAAGACTTAATTGAGAATACTAAAAACAAATTAGAGACCTACGTGAAAATGGGAGAAAAAATAGGGACCGCAATTTGAAAGTAACTGTTCTGCTTCTGTTAAAGTAATGTATGCATTTATGCTAACTCAATGCAAAGCAAGCGTTCAGCTATATCTCACTTTCAAAAAATTAGCGATTCTCATTTCAAACTTAGCATAAGGAGTAAAAATAGTATTTATAAAGCCTATTATTGCCGATACAAATAAGTTAGGGCAACATGCATCCACATTGATTTCCTGATCTCGAACGGTTATTTGAGCACCGATAAAAGAAGACTTTTGAACGATTATACTTTTTTGTGATTTAGACCCTAAAGTATAAACTGAGTAGCCTGAAAATTGAGTCTTTAAAATCTGGATCAATTCACTGAATTGAGGTAGTTGTGATCCTTGAACAATCATAATCTTTTCATTTCCTGATTGATTAAGATACAAATTAATATTGAATTGTTTCGATTTTCCAGTCATGCTGTGCCTTGTAGTCTTATTAGTGATCAGATGCACCTCTAACAATTCATTTCGAAAACTGAAGGTACACTTACAAAATACCAATCTGCAGGATTGTGAAATTTACAGACCGTGTTCCCGCCATGCTCTGCATGGTGGTCCTGATTGCCTACCTACAACATCAAATGAACATCTAACATGCCCTTTCCACCAGCATAATTATTTGCAGAAGAATAAAGATAATGATGTGGTTCTGCAACCTCACCACTGACTACTGGATTATGATGTATGTAATCTAAATTCCTTTGAATAGCATCATTTCTCCATAATTCTATTGGCTGGTTATGTTGCTGCCAAAACTGAATATCATTTTTGGTCGTTTTATTTCTTTTTGCAGCCAACTGCATAAACCAAAGATATCTTTCTCGCTTACTCTCTTGTGGATTGGTTTTAATTAACTCAATCAATTCCTTAGCTGTGGAACTTTTAAAACTTTGAAGCAATCTTTGTGGATTCTTTTCTTTTGCCCGAAATATGAGATGAACATGATTACTCATGATTATCCAAGCACCTAAAACCATCCCTTTTTCCTCAATACAAAACTTTAAATGCTTGACTATACAGTCTTTATATAACCTCCTTGTAAATACGCTTAACCAGAACACAGTTGCAAAGCTTACAAAATACCAGCCTATTGGATTGTGGAATTTATAATTTCTACTCATAGAAAATAAAACTATAAAAAAATTCTAGCTTATGCTGCCACCATGCAGAGCATGGCGGGAACGAAAGGGAAGGTGGTTAGGATTTGGCATTCTTGTGACAAAAGAGGCCGCGGCTGATTTTATAATTCTTTTTGAAATTCAGATTCTCCCTGAGTGACTATTGGGGTTTCCTGAGTGGTTTTGAGGGTTTTTTGGGTGTTGTTGGAGCCTTTTTGAATTTTTATTACTATTTTTCTGAATTTTCCAGTTTCTTCTTTAATCTTTTTTCTTGATAAAAAAGATAGAAAAAATCAAGAAAGTTTAAAGCTTCCTCGCGCAATGCCAACGCTGGCCCGCTAAACTTTCCTCCCTCCCGCTTTTCCGAGTGCCTCGGAAGTGGGGGTGTTAGTCCTTGTCTAGCATTAATATGGAAAACTGATTATCAATTTACTACTTTTCTAAAATATTCATCAAGTTCTGATTGCGGTGTAATTTAATAAAATGACTATCCTGATTTTAGTCTTTCCCACACTTCCCTATAAACCTATTCCGCAGTGGCAGAATCAGATTCTGGCCGAATGCCGAAAATCAATAGATATCCAATCATCCAGAATTCAGCTACGGAAGCAGGAATAGTGAGGTACTCTACCCATGAAGCGGATACACCACCATATCTAAAGAAGGCATTAAGCAAATAGCCGATTCCTCCGAGTATTAAAACTCTGCCTAACCATAGAGGCATTCCTTTTGAGCTAGTAATAATGAATCCCAAAGGGATCAGCCATAGCCCAAAAAACAGTGAACCAATACTCCACGACTTAGCACTCATTTTTGTTAATAAATCTACCAATAAAATTTTATCTTCCACTATGAGTTCAGAAGCCGCTACTGACATAGCGACCGCCATTGCAATTGCACTTAACATAATCACCATTGAATTTACGGTACCCCAAACCATAGTAGCTAAAGCAGCGGTTTGATTAATTTTTCTAAAAAGTTTATAAAACCATATTGCAGTAAGTGCTTGAAAAATTATGATAGCAAATTCTAGCAATAAGCGAATCCTGGCTGTTGATTCACTTTCCATCAAGTTCGTTAAGGTCTGCTGTGGGTCTGCTGTATAGACTTCTGAATGGAAGATAAGAAATCCGAAAATACCAGAAATAGCCATTAGCAAATACCAAATACCTGCCAGTCGTGCTGTATTTTTTAACTCATTATGGTTTGTAATCATCTCAGTTTAGTTATTGGTGGGAATTGAAATTGAATACTATTAAGATGCGCTAAATGACAATAAGTTGCATCAAATAAAGGAATTATATTGATTTAGTACTTCTTTAATCTGATTTCAAATGATCCAGCTATAAAGCTACTTTGAATAATTCTTGTTTTTCCTATTACTTAGTAATTGAGTAGATTTTTATATTCTCCTGAGAGACCTTGCAGCTTCCCTAGATGATTATTGACCCTTCCTAAGCCATTTCATCCCTTCCTAGATCATTTTACCCTCTTCCTAACTTATTTTAGGGGCTTCCTAAGTAATTTCACCCCTCTCCTAGATGACTTTACCCCCTTCCTAAACCATTTCACCTCCTCCCTAGACCGTTTCACCTCCTTCCTAAGCCACTATTTTGCTTTCCTAAGTGACTATGGGGGCTTCCTGTCAGGACTTTAGCCCTTTCTGCATCACTGCTATTGCGAGCTGCCCAGCTCACTGCTGGTGCGAGCTTCACAGCTCGTACCAGCAGTTTTGTACAAGTCTGCGCAAAACAAGAAGCCGTCCACTACTGACCGTAAACGTCCGATATCGGACGCGGTAGTGAAATATAGGAATGCGTTAGCTTCCCGTAAAATTGCCTCAATATGACTTAAATAGACTTTCTCAACATTTATAATCTTTATTTTAATTATATTTATCAAAACGGTATAGCTTTTGACTATTTGGCTTTATTATCGCAACCGAATAATACTTTTACATAATGAATGAGCAAAAAGTGGGTAAGCTACTTATTATTGACGACAATCAAGATCTTCTCAATGCCGCTAAGATTTTTCTCAAGCGCCATTTCTCTAGAGTAGATACTGAATCTAATCCTGAAAAAATTCCACTATTGATGCAGTCGGACAGCTATGATATCATCTTGCTCGATATGAATTTCACAATAGATGTCAGCACAGGCCAGGAAGGTTACTTTTGGCTAGATAAAATACTGGAAATCGATCCTAGTGCTATTGTCGTTTTGATAACGGCTTATGGAGATGTAAATACTGCCGTGAAAGCCATCAAGCAAGGCGCTACTGATTTTGTATTGAAGCCTTGGGATAATGACAAACTATTGGCTACACTTCATTCGGCTATGAAGCTCAAGAAAGTCAGTAATGAAAACAGTTCCCTTAAATCTCAACACAAACAGCTTTATGCTGATCTGGATAAGCAGTTTAAAGATATCATCGGTAATAGCGAGCCTATGCAACAGGTTTTTGATACCATTAAAAGGGTCGCTAGAACGGATGCTAATATCCTAATAACAGGTGAAAACGGAACGGGTAAAGAATTAATTGCCAGATCGATCCATAGAAACTCCTATCGGGATGAAGAGGCATTTGTTACCGTTGATTTAGGAGCCGTAACAGAATCCTTATTTGAAAGCGAATTATTTGGTCATAAAAAAGGCGCTTTTACGGATGCCAAAGAAGACCGCCCGGGAAGATTTGAAATGGCACAGGCCGGAACCCTGTTTTTGGATGAAATTGGAAATATTAGTGCGCCACAACAAGCTAAACTCCTCACGGCCCTGCAGAACCGTAGAATTACCCGTGTTGGAAGTAATACGCCTATTGATATTGATATCCGATTAATCAGTGCGACTAATATGCCCATTCAGGAAATGATCAATACGGGTCAATTCAGACAAGATTTATTATATCGAATCAATACCATAGAAATTCAATTACCTGCCCTGAGAGATAGAATAGCGGACTTACCATTATTGGTAGAGCATTATATTAAAACCTATGCTAAAAAATACAATAAGGAAGTACACAAAGCCAGCGAGGCAGCGCTCAGCCGATTGATGAAATATGATTGGCCGGGTAATATCCGAGAGCTGCAGCACAGCATCGAACGCGCTGTGATCATGAGTGCCAGCAGCATTTTACAACCGGAAGATTTCTTTTTTAATGCTAGCCATAAGGACGATAAGAAAAACTCAAAATTTGATTTGAATCACTTAAACATAGAAGAAGTAGAAAAGCTACTCATCAGAAAAGCGCTTGATAAGAATTTTGGAAATATCACCGAGGCAGCAAAGGAGCTGGGACTCACACGCTCTTCTCTTTATAGAAGACTAGAAAAATATGACCTATGATGCACTCCTCTAAACATCTTAAAAAGTGATACTTAAGCATTTTAGTCTTCGAATAATTCTCCGATTGATATTTATTTTTGTCAATATGGGCTTAATGGCTTATCTGTTATTTGAATCCCAGAATTATTTGGCGCCAACCATTTTACTCGGATTGCTTGTTATTCAATTCTTTGGTTTGCTGCGTTTTCTCAATGCGACAAATTACAAATTGGTCCGATTCCTTGAATCTGTCCGCTATTCAGATTTCACCTCTAGTTTTGGAGCGGATAATTCACTAGGGAAATCCTACAAAGAAATTAACTTGGCCTTTAACGAAGTGGCCGATGCTTTTAAGCAAACACGTGCTGAAAAAGAACAAAATCTCCTCATCATTTCAGCGGTACTACAGAATATTCAAACGGGGATCATTCAGTTCGACAGCAAGGGTGAGATCGGTATTATCAATACCATGACCAAAAAATTGCTTTTGACCCCTCAAATCAAACATTTAGACGACATCAAGAAATCTCGACCTGAAATACATCAACGATTGATGGAGTTAAAACCCGGCAAAAATGAATTAATCGATGTCAACAATGAAATCAAATTATCCATTAATTGCAGCCTTCTCAGGATGGGGGAAAAGGATTGGAAAATTGTATCGATCCAAAACATTTACACCGAATTACAGCAAAATGAATTAGATGCCTGGCAAAATCTTACGAAAGTACTTCGGCATGAAATCATGAACTCCATCACGCCTATTGCTACTTTGGTGGGATCATTGACCGACATACTTCGTGAAGATGGCGTTAAAATGAAAGAGGGTTATCTGATTCCTGAAGAGTCACAAGAAGATTTGAAATTGGGCTTGAAAACCATTGAAAACCGTAGCAGAGGTTTAATCAATTTCATCAATGCATATCGCGACTACACGAGTATTCCAAGTCCAAAATTTGAAAAAGTAAATAGCAAACAACTGATTCTATATGTATCACGATTGCTATCTGAAGAACTCAATAGGGCTAACATTAAAATTGATCTGCAATTACCGGAGAATGAAGTTGAAATTTGGGCGGATGAAGAGCAGATTCAGCTCATCCTGATTAACCTTATTAAGAATGCGCGCGAGTCACTTGATACTCACCAGAATCCACAGATTACTATAAAGCTGATTGTGGCGCAGAAGAACACTTATATCAATGTGGAAGACAACGGACAAGGCATAGTCCCGGAAGCGATTGAACGCATATTTATTCCATTTTTTACCACGAAGAAAGATGGCTCCGGGATCGGTTTGAGTCTTTCCCGACAAATCATGCAATTGCATAATGGGAAACTGAATGTAGTGTCAAAACCAGGAGAGTTGACTAGTTTTAGTATGCAGTTTCCGAAGGCATCTGGACACCTAAAGTGATTGAATTGTAAAAAAGCAGCATATAAATAAAACAGAATAAAGTTAATGGTAATCTAAAGTGAATATATTCTAATACTTCATACAAATAGTAGCACTATTCCATATCAAGAACCAACACTCATCTTCTCAGGCTTCTTTCGATTTGAAGTGTTCATATTTGCAAACGCATTTCTAATTCGGTTATAGTCCAAGAAATAGCTAAGTCTTACCGATAGACTATTCAGTTGCGGCTGACTAAAAAGGTAATCAAGATTTTCATTTATACTTTGCCCGCTTTCTTGCAAATAACTGTCCAAAGCATTTCGATAGAGAATGGTAATCTGACTACCCGGGGCAAACCACCATGCAAACTTCACATCCAGATTCCAGGTATTGAAAGACACATCATAGATATTTTCTCTATCAGGCTCTTCCGTCAACTCTCCGTTTTGCTCCAAACTGTAAAGCTTGCTGTATAAAGCACCAGAATAATAGTGTCGGAAAATAAGGTTTAAGGAAATCTTATTATTAAAAATGTAATTTCCTCCAATGGAATTTTCTACAGTGATCCTGTCTCGTTGCCCGAATATGATATCATCACCGTCCATATCAACAAATCCCTGTTCTTTGTAAGAAGGATTATAAAACAGGCCATAGTTTAAATTGAACTTATTAGAAAACCTATAGCGCGGATTTAAGCTAAGAAAAACACTACTTCTACCCTCCTCAAAATACTTATACCAGTCAATGAATCCTTCAAATGCCAATTTCTTTCTAAAATCGGTATTCATCCAAATCCATTGATCTTGGTAACCAGGAAATTTTACATGCCTTCCATTTATTCTTGGTTCATAAATATCATTCGTTCCGAAAGGCGTTGTTTCAATACCTCCTCCAAAACCAAAAAACTCTTTAGTGGTAAAACTTGAATTAAAATTAAAGGTGAAATTGCTAAATAAATCAGGATCTAGCCTTCTGAAATGGTTGAGGTTAAAATTCAGAAACATATTATTTAAGTTTCCCCTGGGCTGGAGATATCTGTAGCCATAATAGCCGATATAGCGTACATAATTGGTATTAGTAGAAAATCCTAAGTCATTGATATTGTAATCTAAAGTTCGTAGATCCAATCTTCCCTCTAATCTGTGTTCGCCACTTATTTTGGAAACCCCAGCCTGAATCTCTGTCCCGAAAACGGTTTCCTCTTCCAAAAACCTCCAACTTCCCTCAGTACTGGCGCTGTAATTCCATGTATTAGCTTTATTAGTATGGCTTACATATAAACCAGTAGCATTAGCATCACGATAGTTTCCCAGTCTACTTACATTGGTATTAACCAAGGAAAAAGAGCTGTTATCTCCAAATCTTTGATCTAAAACAGTTACATTATAGTTAGTATAAGGCTCCACCTTTTCAGTTCTTATTTCACCTGTCTCTTCATTTCTTATTTGGGCAAAAGCTTCATTAGTAACCGCATTAAAAAAGCCTATACCTAAACCATTTTCGGTTCTTCCGGATACCTTTGTGGCGTTTATTAATTCTACTGCATTAGGTTGAAATATTATTTCTTCCCCATCACTTACTGTTGGACTTGCTGAAGGTCTGCCTCCAATTCTTCTCGAGTAAAACATATCCCCTTTGGAAAATAACTCTGTTCCCTCGTTAAAAAAAGGTCGCTGTTCATCAAATTGCACCTCAAAAGCAGATAAATTCAAGACGTTATTATCAAATCGAGCCTGACCAAAATCAGGAATTAGAATCATATCTAATGTAAAGGCATCTGAAATACCGTATTTTAAATCTAAGCCCCCATTGAAATTGAAGTCCGTATTGCCATCATAATTATTAGCATAAGCCGAAATATAAGGTTGAAAAGATAATCGTGTCGGAGTTTTGATATCTTTAATTCCATGTATTTCTCCATCGTAGAGTGAAAAAGCCCCTTTTTGATTATCCACATGATTCCAACTATAGCGAGTCCTCGTTCTAAAAACCTCTCGTTCCATATTAAGGCCCCATTCCTGCACCTGCTTTTTAGGAAATCTCAAAATAAAATAGGGAATGAATAGTTCTGCTACCCATCCATCATCGGTAATATTTACTTCACTATACCAAACGGCATCCCAAGAATTATCCTCGTCTCCGTTGGTCATTTTAGCATCATACTGCACACCTGCAGCTGTAATGATAAACTGCATGCTTTGCTGCCGGTCATTATATCCATTAAGTAGAATAAAAAAGAAATCATCCGCCCCTATATCATCTCTCTCGGTTAATTCTGTAGCTATTTTATGCGGCTCAGAATCCTTCATTTTAGCCCCAAAATAAATCCCCAAATCATCGTAGATAATTTTAACCTCAGTCGCCAAGCTATCAGGTATTGGTTGTCCATTTGTAGGATTTCTTTCAACAAAATCTTTTGCAATGGGAGCATTTTCCCAAGCTAAATCATCCAAAATCCCATCAATTTTGGGGGCTTCAGCAATTCTGGGGATATTGATATTTTTGCGGAAAATACTGTCTGCCTCCTGTGACAAGCTGAAAAAACCGAAGAGAAAGAATAAAGTAAAAAAGTAACACCTTAACATGCTGATTATTCAATTAATTAGTTAATCCGAAACAATTGCAATCCTACATTTTCCAGCATAAAAAGAAGTTCATAGATGTTCATTTCTCTCTATAGTGAGCAAGTAGATATGGTTAATGATGTTTAATAACTTCAAATAGTTGCAATTATTTCATTGTATTTACTCTCACCAATAATTAAACCATTCTAAAAAACCGATTTAAACGGCCTTATACGTACTTATAGGAAGGTTTTAATGTTCGATTATGAACAAAGATGACCGAAGGTGGACAACCAAAACACGCTAAATTAATCTTTTGCAAGAAAGCATATTCACATTAGGATAAATTTTATAAATTGAGACACACTAAACCTACTGACTATGAAAACATTATCGATTTCCAGTACCTTCTTGCTCTGCATTTTTTTACTCGCTTGCAGTTCTCAGAAAGTAACAGAAAAGGAGGAAGACAAGCTTACGCACTATACAATTGAAGAGTTTTACAATAATATTAATTATTCAGGCGGGTATTTTTCCCATGATGAGTCAAAACTATTAGTATCAAGCAATGCAACGGGCATTTATAATCTTTACGCCCTACATACTGATGGTTCTCGGATTGACACCCTTTCGAATAATGAAGATGAATCTTGGTTTGCGGAATCCTATTTTCCAAATGATGATCGCATCCTATTTTCAGCAGATAAAGGAGGAAATGAAATTAGTCACATCTATTTATTGGATACCGATGAGAATGTGACCGACCTCACGCCTTCTGAAAATGAGAAAGCATCTTTTATAGGATGGAATAAGGATTTAAAAAGTTTTAAATACACTTCTAATAAAAGAGATCCGCAGTTTTTTGATATCTACGAAATGGATATTGAAAACTTTGACAGTAAGATGATATTTGAAAATAATACAGGTGGTAATCCTTCTGGCATTTCTGATGATCATAAATATGTGGCCATCAACAAACCTATTACCACATCCATCAATGAATTGATCATAGTGGAAGTGGAAACAGGCGAACAGACCAAAATATCGCCTGAAAACCCAACGGCAAGCTATGGAGCACAGGAGTTCAGTGCAGACAATAAATCCCTCTTGTACACTACCAATGAAGGAAGCGAATTCACTTATCTGAGTAAATTTGATTTGGCTAGCGGTGAATCTGAAAAGGTAGTTGAAACAGAATGGGATGTTTGGTATGCCAACTTCTCTTGGGAGGGTACCTACCGTGTAATGGGAATTAATGAAGATGCCAAAACCACTGTGAAAATTACCAATACCGAGGAAAGTGCAGAAGTGGAATTGCCAGAAATAAAGGGTGGCAATATCAATGGAGTAGGCATCTCAAAGAGCGAAAACAAAATGCGATTATCAGTAGGAAGCTCTAAATCTCCTACTAATATTTATGTCTATGATTTTGAGAGTAAAGAACTCAATAAACTCACAGAATCTTTAAATCCTGAGATGGATCGAGAGGATTTAGTCGAGGGAGAGGTCGTTCGCTATCCTTCCTTTGATGATTTAGAAATCCCTTCCATTCTATACAAACCGCATCAGGCTTCGGCAGATAATAAAGTACCGGTATTGGTTTGGGTCCATGGGGGCCCTGGTGGTCAAACTCGCCTCAATTATTTTCCTTTAATTCAGTATTTGGTTAATCATGGATATGCCATAATAGGTGTTAATAATAGAGGCAGCAGCGGCTATGGCAAAACCTTTAACCGATTAGATGATCAAAAGCATGGAGAAGATGACTTAATGGATTGCGTTTATGCTAAAGACTATTTGGCCACATTAGACTGGGCCGATACTTCTCGAGTAGGTATAATTGGAGGCTCTTATGGTGGATATATGGTGATGGCAGCTTTAGCTTTCCAGCCTGATGCTTTTGATGTAGGAGTCAATATTTTTGGTGTAACCAATTGGATTAGGACATTACGTTCCATCCCAAGCTGGTGGGAAGCTCAAAAAACTGCTTTATATGAAGAATTAGGAAATCCTAATACAGAAGATTCAGTGAGACTTTATAGAATATCTCCATTATTTCATGGAGATAAAATCACTAAGCCAGTGATGGTACTACAAGGAAGTAATGACCCAAGAGTATTACAAGTTGAATCCGATGAAATGGTGCAAAATGTGAAAGATAAAGGCGTGCCGGTAGAATATGTGCTCTTCCCAGACGAAGGACATGGCTTCCGTAAGAAGGAAAATGAGATTGAAGGCTATGGAAAGATTAAGGTATTTTTGGATGAGTATTTAAAGTAGAATAGCTTCTAAAAAATAGAGGCATCAGTTGCTAAGCTGATGCCTCTATTTTATTAATATTTCCGACTTTAGTCATTTGCTATATCCTTTATGCTTTTCTCAATTTGCTTTCCTGCTTCATTCAATTTCCGTTCGACTTTCCCGGCTTCTTTTTCAATTTCCTTGGCTTTTTCCAACAGTTTATCTTCTAAGCGCATCACCTCATTATCTAAATCCTTATCCAATCGCTTCAATTCAATTCTTAATTTTGCCATCCATCTGTTGAAATTAATAGACGCTTTGCCAGTTTCAATTGAATCATCTCCATTTTCAAAAGATGCCATTCTTCCCGAGGAAATATTTTCTGATTGACCTTCCACTTTAAATGCTACGGTACCTTCCGCAACTTGAACCTCTAGTTGCTCCGTGTTGGATTTCATGCTAAACTCAGTTCCTAATACCTCCACTTCGCCCAAATGACCTTCAACTATAAATGACTTATTAGAAGACTCTATTGAGAAGTAGCATTCACCTGAAATGGCCACTCTACGTTGATTAAATGCTTCTAAGTATTCAAGCTCCGAATATTGACTAAGAAAAACGATACTACCGTCAGGCAATTCTACCGCTTCAGAATTTTCATTAGTGGTGATTTTCTTTTTAGAACATGCAGAAAAAAGGACTGAGAATAAAAATATGTAAAAAGTGTATTTGAAATTCATTGTCATTGTTTTTTAAATCATAATGACAAATTTATAACATAAGCCTTATACTTTTACAAATACCGAAAATTATCTCGTAATTACTTATTAATCAGGATGATAGAAAAAAGCATGCAAAAAGGGAGAAATGTTTCGCCCCGTCAGGGCTTCGTTGAATTGTAGACTTCTAGCGTAGGGCTTCATCCCCCGTTCAAATATTTCGTCCCTTCCGGACTAAAATTGATAATTTGCTCTAAAGGAATTGACTCCCGCCAGCGTCCCGCTGGTGGAAACTACTGGCTCCTCCGGAGCATTTGGACAAGAGGGGAACAGCCTCTACTTCCTTTTTATAACCAAAGCCGTTCTGTTCACACAATAGATCTTAATAAAATCTCCACCCTTTTTCTTAAAGCTTTCATGAATAGTAGACTCAGCTATTCTCTTATGACCTCCAAATTTTGCATCATCACTGTTTAGCAGATATTGATACTTCCCTGCTTTAGGTACCCAGAATTCATAATCTGGAACCGAATTATTAGGATGAAAATTAAAGACGAATATCAAATTTGACCGTTCAAAAATCAAAACCTTATTGGTTTCATCAATATTCAGAAGATTTGCAGGAGATGCTTCTAACACATTTTCATTCTTTAAAAGCGCTAGCATTGCTTTCTCAAAATCGTTGAGGAAATGATATTTCAGCTCTTGATTATCAACCAAAGACCATTGTCTTCTTGCGTATTTGTAGCTCCAGTTGTTACCTTCTCTTGGGAAATCCATCCATTCAGGATGTCCGAATTCATTGCCTATAAAATTCAGATAAGCTTCCCCGCCAGCTGCCGCTGTCACCAAACGAATCATTTTATGTAAAGAAATCCCACGGTCAATAATCAAATTATCATCCCCTTTGGCCATGTGCCAATACATTTCTTTATCCATCAGCCAAAAAGCTAAGGTTTTATCTCCTACCATGGCTTGATCATGCGACTCGGCATATGCCACGGTCTTTTCTCCGTATCTTCGATTGCTCAACACATTCCAAATCTCCTGCATGCTCCATTCTTCATCTTGCTTGTGCTTGAGCCATTTGATCCAATTATCTGGAATTCCCATACCTAAACGATAATCAAAGCCTAGTCCCCCAGCTTCTATGGGCTGGCACATTCCCGGCATTCCACTCATATCCTCTGCGATGGAAAAAGCATGAGGTTTAATTTCATGGATTAAAGTATTCGCTAATTGTAAATAGCGGACTGCATCCCAATCCACTCCGTCTTTAAAATATTTATCATAATGATCGAAACTCACCCCTTCTCCATGGTGATGATATAGCATAGAAGTTACGCCATCAAAACGGAAACCATCAAAATGAAAATCTTCCAACCAGTATTTTAAATTTGAAAGTAGAAAACGGGAAACTTCTTCTTTTCCATAATTAAATAATTTGGAATCCCATCCTGTGTGGTAACCCCTACCACCATGATGGAAGTACTGGCTTCCACTTCCATCGAAGTCATTTAAGCCTTCTGAGAAATTCTTTACTGAATGAGAGTGCACCACATCCATTATTACCGCGATCCCCATTTTATGAGCTGTATTCACCAAGGATTTTAGATCATCGGGTGTACCAAAACGAGAAGATGGGGCATAAAAATTGGCAACATGATATCCAAATGAACCGTAATAAGGATGCTCAGCTACAGCCATCAATTGGATGCAATTATATCCTAATGATTTTATTCTAGGTAAAATATTCTCTTCGAATTCTTTGAATGTACCTACTCCTTCTTTTTCTTGCGCCATACCCGGATGTGCTTCATATATCACAGGATTTTTAATTGCACTTAAATCAAATTGAGAATCGGTCCATTTAAACTCCTTCTTAGGCGACCAAATCCTGCCTGTGAAGTCATAATTTTCTGTATTCTGGATTGCATACTTAATGTAGGCCGGAATTCTGTCATTCTTACCATTGGCGGCTGTCACCCTTACTTTTACTTGGGCTAGATTCTCTAATCCTTCATCATCAGATATTTCCACATGCCAAATACCATTCTCATCCTTTTTCATAGGATGAGCATTTTCATCCCAATTATTAAAGTCTCCCACCAAAGCCAAGGCTTGAGCTTGCGGAGCCCACTCTTTATAGCAGAACCCTATTTTAGTTATTTGAAAGCCTAGCTCTTCATGTCGATTAGCAAATTTCAATAAGCTTTCATACTCATCTTTAATCCTATCCAATTCAGATTTATAATAATCATAGCGAGTGTGAATATCATGCTCATAAGGAGCCAACCACGGGTCATCTTGAATAATTTGTAACATCTTAAATGATTTAGACTTTTCTAAAAATAGGAAAAGATTAGCGAATCTTACAGTGTTTGAAATATTAAGTTATTTCCCTACTAATTTACCCATAAGATTGTAGATTTGCGCACTCAATTAAAATAACATTAATAAGAACGAAGACATGCGAGTAATCACCAATATGTTAGCGCCCAAAGAATATGAAAGTAAAAATGAATCGGGCAATATCTTGAATATTGATATGTATGATGCTAAAAGCAAAGATTATTTTTCTCCAATGGAAAGTCTTTTAGCCGCTTTGGCTTCATGTGCATCAGTTGATCTGGTGGAAATGATTAAGAAAAGAAGGAAAAACCTGATGGACCTTCAAGTGGAGACTACTGGGGAAAGAAGAGATGAACATCCACGAGCTTATGAAAGTATCCATATGATATTTACAGCAACCTCAGATAATCTGAACGAAGATGAATTTATGAAATTAGTAGAATTGGCAGCCGGTAAATATTGCTCGGTTTCGGGGACGCTGAATGTAAAAGCTACTTACGAAGTGGTAATTAAGGAAGTATAATTAAAGCTCCTAATGTAAACCGCCAAGGCGCAGAGACGCAACGGTTATCTAGCTCAAGAGAAAGAAATTAATATTGCTTAGCGTCTTTGCGGTTGATTTTAAATGATTATTTACTACTCGTTTAATTCCGTTCTTAATTAAAGTTGAGTTAAAATTTATTAACAAACCTAATTTATTATCTGTCAATTTTAGATAAGTTAATAATTGTGTAGTATGGATTGGTTCAAATTTTTGAACTGTTTTCAATTCTAATATCACATCTCTTTCAACCCATAAATCAATTCTGTAGCCACACTCCATTTCTATATTTTTATATTTCAATGGAAGCTCAACTTGCTTTTCGACATATAATCCTGCTTTTTAGAGCTCATATATTAATGCATTTTCATAAGCAGACTACAACAATCTCGGACCTAGATTAACATGAACTTCATAAGCGGCATTTACTACTGCCTTTGAAATTTGATTCTCTAGCATTTCTTAAAACTTGTCTTTACAATCTTGTCTGATATAGTCAAAATATTGAATATCAAAGAAGCAAAGCATTAATTTTGTAAAGGTGACTTTTGTTTTTCTATACAGTTCATTGCAAAACCTCAGCATTTTATGTCACCAAGCCTGTTTTGTAATCTATTTGCTGGTATTCTTCTTTGGTCAATTTCAAATCTCTTCGAGCATTTTGGATCTCAGGTCTGAAAAATGAGCTGTAGAGTAGCAAACCGGTGAAAAGTCCCATTAAGCCACTATGATAGGTCATAGCAAATACTGCTACAGTGATTACTTGATATATGGCTAAACCAATATATTTTACTAAAGTAGCACTTCTGTACTTCTTCATTTTGGAGTGCAAGTCAGAATCCTGAGCAGCAGATTTATATTGTCTGGCTGCCAAAAAATGAAGAAATACAATTTCTATAATCGCCAGAATCACAGTGATTCCTACCACAGTATTTTCTAAATCAGCTGGAATTCCAAATAATTTTGCACTTCTATTTTCAGCTCTTAAAAAAACTAATGCAAATAAAAATAATGGAGCCGCAAGCAATGCGTAATAGGTCATTTGCAGTGATTGAAAAAACGACTCCCAATATTTATAATTCGATTTTTGATCCATAAATTTTCACTGCTTTATTCAGATGCAGAATCTAACAATTTAACTGCTGACAAGCCCAAATGCTCAACTAAAATTTTCTTATACTCGGTAGTATTCTTATAGCCGCCATTTGCATTAAAGAACTCCTCAATTATAGGTTGCCAATCGCTTGATTTTGGCATCACAAATGCAAATTCTTCTGAACCTTCATCCCCCACCTTATGTCTTTTCAGTGGCTTTCTTTCCTTCACAGCTGATAAATAAAAGGCCAAGTCCAAATATGATAACGATTTTTTATCTGTTAAAACTTTTTCCAGTACATCAGGACTAGAATTCACATAACTAACTGCCAATTCAGGATAATAAGTAGATTTTAGATTATTGATCCTTTTCTCATTCAATGTTCCTTTGGCAGTATAAGCCGTAAAACCTTTGAATTTTTGCGGGACTTCACTCATAGATCCCAAAGAAGGGACGCTACTATGGGTAACCAGAATAGCAAAATTGGTTATAAAAGACGGACTAAAATATATTTCACTTTTTCTGGCTTCTGTGACAGTGATATTTCCTAAACCAAAAACACCATTTTTTCCATTCTTTACACCATTATACATAGCGCTAAAACTACTCCCGTTTCCTAAAAAGCGAGCATTCAAATTAATGTCGTGATTCTGTCTAACATACTGCAAGAAATCATTCATAATGTCAACACAAACTCCAGTCAATTTCCCACTTTGATCTTTATAAACGAAACCAGGAGTTTCTACATAAGTGAAAGTCACTGTACCATTACCTGCTGCCTTTGCAGTGGCATAATTATCGCCAGATAAATTCTGCGATAAAACAGTGGAGCTCATTAAAAATAATAATGCAACTAATCCAGTTTTAAAATGTCTCATAATATTAATTTTAGGGGTAATGCTAATGCTATATAATTAGATAAATAAGTTATTACTCTTTAGGATTCAAATTTTCTTGAGGTAAAGCGTATTTCGGAGCAATACTTAACGAATTTTTGAAATATTTTTTTGCAGACTCCTCATCTCCTTTTCCTCTTGCTATTAATCCTTGCATATTTAATATCACTGCTTTAAAAGGAACCTCGATCTCGTTCCCGGCAGCATCCTTTGCATAAACATTGCTGCCATTCACAATATTCTTACCTAAAAGCAATTCCGTATTGATCATGGCATCATCAAATTTCTTCAAGGCATATTGCTTTTGAATCACTTCATATAAAACAAAAGCATCATCCGATATTGTGTACAGCTTTTGGTACATTTTTAATGATTGATCCAAAGCACCTAATTGATCCAAACTCTTTGCACCAATTTGCAAGACCAACTGATTATTCGGATTTCTTTTTAAGGATTCTCTACTAACCAAGGCAGCAGAGGCATATTGACTAAATTCGAAATAAATATAGGCTAAGGAATCCAAATATGAATGGTTGTTTGGCTCTAAGACCATTAGATCATAGACAGCGTTTTTTGCTACCTGAAAATCATTGAAACGAATCGATGCATTGTATTTTGCCTTAGCTCTTGCAACAGCATCTTCATTTTGAGCTATTGAACTAAAATTAAACACCAAAAATGTAAGAGTAATTGTTAACAGTATTCTTTGCGTAAATTTTTGCATATTCATTTTTATTAATTGAAGAATTACCAATATTGTGCCAATATTAATAAATTTAAGTTCTTATGAGGTTTTTAAATTAAGTTTTCGACCAATTTCAATCATAAAATCAAAGGCCTCTTCCTTATCATTCTGGATTTTTCCATCCAAAATTGCCTCTTTTATTTCGCTTTTGATTATCCCAATCTCTTTACAAGGTGATAAATCAAAAGCTTTCATAATATCTTCTCCGCTTACTGGAGGCTGGAAGTTTCGTACTTGATCTTTTTCCTCCACTTCTTTCATTTTCTGTTGTACAGTGTCAAAGTTTGCTCTGAACTGCTTAACCTTATTCATGTTTTTAGAGGTGACATCAGCCCGGCATAGTGTCATCAGATCTTCGATATCATCGCCTGCTTCAAATAGCAATCTACGGACGGCATTATCAGTAATATTATCTCGTACAAGAGGAATAGGTCTCAAATGAAGTAGCACTAACTTTTGAACGTACTTCATTCTTTCATTCAAGGGCAATTTCATTCTTTTAAAGATTTTAGGCACCATTCTGGCCCCTTTATCTTCATGCCCATGGAAAGTCCAGCCTTGTTTTGGATTAAACCTTTTGGTAGCAGGTTTTGCAATATCATGTAAAATTGCTGCCCATCTCAACCATAAATCTCCACCATACTCTGCCGTATTGTCTAAAACTTGCAAGGTATGATAGAAGTTATCCTTATGCTTGTAACCATTCTTTTCTTCCACCCCTTGTAGTTCCACCATTTCGGGGAAGAACTTGTCCAGCAATTGAGCATGATATAACAACTTAAAGCCATAAGAAGGCTTCTCGGTCAAGATGATTTTGTTCAATTCATCTGTTATACGCTCTGCTGAGATTATTTTTAATCTTTCTGCATTCTTAATAATACTATCAAAAGTAGTGGGGGCAATATCAAAGTTCAATTGTGCTGCAAAACGAATCGCTCGCATCATCCGCAAAGGATCATCAGAAAATGTTATATCAGGTTCAAGTGGCGTTTTAATGAGCTTCCGTTTCAAGTCTTTTACTCCGTCAAAGGGGTCAATTAAAGCACCGTAATTCTCTTCATTCAGACTAATCGCCAGAGCATTGATTGTAAAATCACGTCTATTCTGGTCATCTTCGAGAGTTCCCTCTTCAACTATGGGTTTCCGACTGTCTCTTTGATAGGATTCTTTCCTTGCCCCCACAAATTCCAGTTCTAAATCTTCGTGATGAATGCTGGCGGTACCAAAATTTTTAAAAACCTGGAATTTCTTTTTAGGACCAATTTGGTTTGCCACCTCTTGAGCCAAAGCAATTCCACTTCCAACGCATACAAAATCGATATCTTTAGAAGGACGCTTTAAAATCAAATCACGCACATAGCCTCCCACCACATAGGCCTCGATACCGAGAGAATGGGCACTTTTTTTAACTAACTCGAAAACAGGGTGCTGTGCAAGAATTGCAGAGAAATTCATTTTTACTACTTAGATGGTTTTACCAAGTATTGAATACTTAATAGAGCACTAATAATGACCTCTTATTAAGCAATTGTAAATTTAGTATAATTTGATGATAAGAGGATGAAATCAGGAAGTATTTTGAGTTTGGATTACACTTTTTTAGAGATTCTTACGTGAATGAATTCATGAATGGTGTAAGCCATCGTTATATTTTAATCTTCGATTAAAATGAATAGATCCCTTTCTTCAAAGGGATGACGCACGGAATGGAGTCTGAAGTCTGATTATAGTGCTTTACCTTTGTTCAAAATGGTTTAAATAACTTATACCCCCTATCTTCTCATGTTGTTCTGTGCGTCATCCCTGCGAAACTTGTCCCGCACTGAAAGTCGGGAGGCAAGGGATCTTGCCCTGTTGAAACTTCGTTTCAATTCATTTCCATAAAAAAATAGCTCTACCAAATTGGCAAAGCTATTTATTATATGATTAAAAAATAAACTCCCTAATTCCTTCTGTTAATTTCATCTCGGATTTTAGCTGCCTTTTCGTAGTCCTCATTTTGGATCATCTTATCCAAGAGCTCATTCAATTTATCCATTGACATATTCTTTAATTTGTCAAAATCAGATTTTGATTGCGGACCTGAGGGACCTGGTGAGGAAGACTTTTCCACGGGCTTTTTCAATTCAGAAATATCCTCTTCTTCTTTCTCGTCAGACAATACAATGCCAGCTTCGGACATGATTTTTTCATAGGTATAAATCGGAGCATCGAATCGGATTCCGATTGCAATTGCATCCGATGGCCTGCTATCTATTTCTATTCTCTCCATGCCGTTATCACAAACAATTTTGGCAAAAAATACGCCTTCCTTTAAATCAGATATCACAATTTCCTTTACAGAATAATTGAAACTGTGAGCAAAAGACTTAAACAAATCGTGCGTCATGGGCCTATTGGGGACAATCTTTTCTATTTCAATAGCAATTGCTTGTGCCTCAAACATCCCAATGATGATAGGAAGCCTTCTGCTACCTGGCGATTCACCTAAGACTAAAGCAAAGGAGCCAGATTGTGACTGACTAGACGATAAACCTAATATTTCTAATTTGATTTTATCCACAAGTGAATTTTAGTTTTGCGCTGCTTTAATAGCTTCAGTTAATTTTGGTACTACTTCAAAAGCATCTCCTACAATTCCGTAGTCTGCTGCTGAGAAGAACGGTGCTTCTTCATCTTTGTTAATCACCAAAATATACTTAGAAGAATTCACCCCTGCTAAATGCTGAATGGCTCCAGAAATCCCGATCGCAATATACAGCTGAGGAGAAACTTTGACTCCCGTTTGCCCAACGTGCTCGTGATGAGGTCTCCAGCCAATGTCTGAAACCGGCTTAGAGCATCCTGTAGCTGCACCTAGCGTTTTGGCCAAATCTTCAATCATTCCCCAGTTTTCAGGACCTTTCATTCCTCTACCACCTGAAACGACTAATTCTGCTTCCGGTAATAAAATTTCGCCTGTTTGCTTATCCTGAGAAGTAATTTTCACGGCAAAGTCTGAATCATCCAAAGTGGGTTCAAAAGCTTCAACTGAAGCATCGCCACCATCTTGTTTTAATTCAACTGCATTTTTCTTAATCCCAATAATTTTATTTTCAGTGGTCATTTCCACATTAGCAAAAGCTTTACCAGTATAAATACTTCTTTTCACAGTAAATCCACTTGAAGTATCTGGTAAATCTGCAACGTTGGAAACAAAAGCTGCTTTCATTTTAGCAGCAATTCTTGCTGCCACAGGATCACCCAAAGATGATTTTGCAAGTACCAAAGTACTAGCACCTACTTTTTCCATTGCCTGCGCAATTACTTTGGCATAAGGCTGGATTAATCCTTTTGCTAATTTTTCATCTGCAGCGTGCAAAACTTTAGTAGCTCCTGCTGATCCTGCTGCTTTTAAAACAGCTTCATCTACAGGACCTAGTGCAATTGCTGTAACATCATCACCCATTGCGGCTGCATAGGATACTGCCTCCAAAGATGATTTTTTAATTTCGCCTTCTGCGTGTTCTATAAATACTAATATTGACATTTCTTTCTTATAATTTCGTTCAACAATGATTAATCGACTACTCCGCTATTTTTAAATAACTTTAGCCTCGTTTTTCAACAATTTCACCAACTCTTCTACATTGTCGGCATCAATCATTTTCACATCACCTTTTGCAGGAGGTAATTCATATTGCTGTAATTTCACTGCCTCAGAAGCATCTGAAGGAGCTACTACATCAAGCTTTTTACTTCTTGCTGACATAATTCCCCTCATGTTAGGGATTTTCCATTCTGCAATTGGCTCTTGACAACCTGCTATGAAAGGCAACTCTAATTCCAAATACTCTTTACCACCTTCAATCTCGCGAGCCAACTTTGCAGTTTGACCTTCGATATCTAATTTCATTACTGGAGAGATTGCTGGTAATCCTAATAACTCGCCTACCATTCCATGCACCATACCACCATTGAAATCAATGGATTCTCTACCCATCATGATTAAATCGTAACCAGCATCTTTAGCGTGATTAGCAATTTGTTCCGCTACAAAAAAAGAATCAGTCGGTTCAGCATCAATTCGAATCGCATCATCAGCACCGATGGCTAACGCTTTTCTAATAGTTGGCTCTGTTTCAGAAGTGCCAACATTTAATACGGTTACTGTCCCGCCTGTAGCTTCTTTCAATTCAACGGCTCTTGCCAAAGCGTAGTCATCATATGGGCCAATGATAAACTGTACTCCGTCTGAATTAAACTTTTTATTATCGTCCGTAAAGGAAATTTTGGCCGTAGTATCCGGCACATGCGTTATGCAAACTAATATTTTCATAAAATATATTGAGTTTATAGTTCTATGCTAAGAGCACTTTTTGCTCAAAACAATTTGAAGATTTATAAAGTATAACTGATATTAAAGCCCGAAGTTAAGTATAATTGAAAAAAATAAAAATTGAATCCGACTAATGAATGAAGATAGAATAGCACAACTTCAAAAATTCAAGGAAGAATCTCCCAATGATCCCTTTATAATCTATGCCTTAGCCACAGAATACAAGGAGGAAGCACCAGAAGAGGCCAAGAAACTTTTCGATGAATTACTACTGAAACATGAAAACTATATAGGTACTTACTATCATGCAGCAGCATTGTATTCGGAATTCTTTGACAGAGACAGGGCTGATGAAATCTATCAAAAAGGAATTTCTGTTGCACACAAAAATGGAGAGCATCATGCGCTAAGGGAATTGCAAAATGCCTATACTAATTTTCAGTTTGAGGAGTAGATTTTAGATGCTAGAGTCCAGATTCAAGACATACACCTTCGTTAAGCTCATCTTTTTTAAAAAAAGAAAGAGTCCTAAAGTGCATATGCTATTGAAAAAAGAGCCGATCTATTTTTGATTTCGATACCTCCCGAAGAGCCAAAAACAACAAGGCCAGGATAGAAATCTTTAAATCCAATAAAAACATCACAACCAATACTAAAGTCTTTTACTATTTGCTGATTTATCCCTACAGTATATCCCAATTCAGTTTGGGAGGCCAGAAGAGATACTGGATCTTGGTCTTTTGGTTGCCAATGTCTAACTATTAGGCCAGTATTTATAGACCTATTACCACCTAATAAATACTTAATCATAATAGGAACTTCAAATGCCAGATTCCTCTGTATTGCTGTATCATCTAACAATGGAAGTAGCGCCCCTTTTCCGTACCAAAATATTTCATCTACCAATGGCGATTTACTTTTGGCTCGAAAATAAAAGTTCAATCCAGACTCAATTAGAACTCTATTCCCAATAATCGTTTTTGAAATTCCAAACCCTATGCGATTTACCATTGCTGGGTAATCTTCTGTTTCATATCCTGACACAGCAAATTTTGTTATTCCCATTCCAAATTTGGCAAAAAGGTTATAGTTTTTGTTTTTATCCGTATTTGTTTGGGAGTAGGCAAAACATACTGAGCTTAGATAAAATCCTAGAAATACTATTAATCTCATTTACTTAAGGTTACTTTCCAAAGCATTTATTTCGTAAAAAATTGATCTTATAAATAGGGTATTGTCTAAGTATTATTGTCTATTTAAACTTCAAACTGTCATTAAAATTATGCTCCATTTAAAATTTAATTGCGGAAAGCAGTTAATTTTTCTTTTAAAGTAACTTGTATTGCTCTGAGGGCAAACAAGTCATTCTCCTGACATTCCTATGTATTAACACAGGTTTTACTCAACCTCATAAATTACCCGCGGTTTAAGGAGGTAAATCAAAACGAAATATATCAATGAGTAATTTAAAAGTTGTAAAAACAGAAGAAGCAAATTCAGTATCAAAAGAAATTTTTGAAGGCATGAAAAAACAAATGGGCATGGTGCCTAATGTTTATGCTGCAATCGGTAATTCAGGTCCTGCTTTGAAAGCTACCATGGCTATTCAAGAAAACTTAGCTGAGGGTGAATTCGATGGAAAAGAGCAAGAAGTAATTGCATTATCTGTTGCGGAAGCTAATCAATGTGGATACTGTTTATCAGCCCATACCGCTGCTGGGAAAATGAAAGGACTGTCTGTTGACGAAACTGTAGAAATAAGAAATGGTGAAATAGCTGATGAAAAATATAAAGCTTTAAGCGATTTGGCTAAAGCCATTACTGATAAACGAGGCTACCCAGATCAAAAATTGTTTGATGCATTTTTTGAAGCTGGCTACAATCAAGCGGCTTTATCAGAATTAATTGTATTAGTGTCCTTAAATACAATTACCAATTACACTAACCATATTGCCCAAACAGAAATTGATTTTCCTGTTGCTCCTAATTTAGAGGAGGCATAAAGCATGTCCATATAATCCCAACAGCAATTAACTGTTGGGATTTTACTATAGCCTCCAAAAATCTTCAAGCATCGTTTTACTCTTCAGCTTAAAGAAGAAATAACTCAAACTCACACTAAAAAATCCATTATCTTCATAAGTAACTGTTTCATTTGGCAAAGCTTGGGGAAAATTATGAGTGTAGGTCATCATCAAATTAAATGAGCTCAGCGAAATAGAAATAGGAATTTGTATGCTGTAATTCATCAAGCCAAAGTTATTCTCTGTCGTCAATCTTCTTTCTGAATAAGTCCTTACAATATCTTGAATCTGATCAGGTGTAAAATTATTTCTTCGTAGAAGTACAGATGCCGCAACGGGCCTTTCTTCATACAACAATTTGGTCAAGTAGTATTGTTGTCTCCTGTTAAGTTCAGGATAATTTCCATTTTCAATAATTCGCAAGAGATCGAAATATGGATTATCTGATTGCTTCCAATACACTACTTCTGAGTTCCCAAATTGTACCGATGCTCCTGGAAAAACTCGGATTCCGCTAATTAAACCATCAAATTTCCATTTATAATTAAAAGAAAGTGTACTATTTATTCGGTGAGCCAAGGAATTACCGTAAAGCAAACTGTAGTCAATCCCAATATCTAGATATTTCGGACTATAGTAATTCGATATGTTAAGGGCTTTATTAAAAGGCTGGTTATTTAAAGTATCATTGTAAATATAGAAATCATGTGATACAGAGAAATTCCAATCGCTAAAGAATGTTTTAAAATAACCTGCTGAGAGTGTGGTGAGGAAATACTGTGGTTCATAGGCACTGTTGTACAGTCCGTTCGCGTCCACAAAAACTCCTGTTGGATGAAAATAGCTTATCCCTGTTGATACACCAAACTGAGGCACTTCACTTTCCCTTCCTGCAGCAGTGACTTCCCCCAAATAAGCTACTCTACTCATAACCGCATGGTATCTGATTTCCTTTTGCAGCATCAAGCTATCAACTAGTTTTATAAGGTCTGCTGTTGAATCTTCTTGTCCAAAAAGAGATTCCAATTCCATAAATAGAGAATCAAGCGCTTGATTGGTGCTATCCTTCTGTGCCTGCGTTTTAAAGGGCATAAGCAACAAAAGGTAGCCCATTAGGAAAATGAGATACCATTCTAATTTGAATATTTTCAACAAAAACTGATTCAAAATGAACAAATGATTTAATTATCCCTGAATTTCCGCTCTTGCCGGTTCTGAAACCTTTCTTGTTTTTCCTTTCTTTCTTTTAGCCTTTCTAGCAATAGCCTTTTAAAATCATCTTCGGCTTTTCTCAGCGCTACCAGTTGTCTATTGCTTACCACTTTATTTAATCTTTCTGCATATTTTCTTTCAAGCTGAACTTCTCGCTCTTTAATTTTGAGTCCTAATTGAAGGAGGTCTTTACTCTCTTCTTCTGTTAATTGCCCTTTTCTATATTGTTGACGGGCTTGCAAGTACTCTCTTTGAAGCGCAGTTCTTTCTTTGGAAAATTCATTGTATAACGGCCAGAATTTTTCCGCCTCTTCAGGGCTCAAATCCAATTTTTGGGTTATATAAGCTATACGTGCACTTTCTATTTTATCACTTTGTCCTTGCATGTTAAAAGCAAGAAATAAGCATAGCACTAATATAATATGGAACCGTTTCATTCTTTTATTTTTTTATAAACTATAATATTCCAATAAAGCATCTGCTTCATCTTCTTCAAATTCAAAATACTCCGTAGGATCCTCTTTCATTTCAGCTCCAGATTCATCGTACACAAAACTTCCTATTTCGTAATAGCTAACATCTGAATATTCCAGATATGCTATAATTTCATCATCACTAACCTCAGCAAGTATCTCAGTATAGCCTTCACGGGTACTCCTGCTTTGATTGTTAAAATACCATATGGTGATGACAGACACAGCTAAAAGCGCAATTGATGCCGCCACCGCATAAAAATTTCTAAACAGAATCGTTTTTCCGCGTGATTTTTCTGTAGTGTCTGTATCAATTTTATTCAAAACATCCATTTGCAGTTGATCGAAATAACCATCAGGAGTCTTGAACCCCTCAGTCTTTTCAATCTCATTCAAACTTTCAATATGTCTTTTTTTGTTTTTCATTTACTATTTAGATGTTCCTGACCTCAAAAGGTTTAATGTGACTTCAAAAATTCCTCTATTTTTTTTACTGCATGATGATAGGATGCCTTGAGGCTTCCTATACTTCCATCAGTGATTTCTGCTATTTCCTCATATTTAAGATCATCGTAATATTTCATATTAAAAACCAGTCGTTGTTTTTCAGGCAACTTCAATATTGCCTGCTGCAATAGCTTTTGTATTTCATCTCCATCCATTAAAGTTGAATTACTGATTTTCGTTTCCAGAAATTCGGTGTATTGCTGTTCATTTTTAAAGCTATTTTTTCTTTTTCTTAGCTGCTGCAAAGCCTGGTTGACAGCTATTTTGTACATCCAGGTATAGAGGGATGCCTCTACATTAAAAGTATCAATTTTATTCCATATTTTAATGAAACATTCTTGTATTGCGTCATTAGTATCATCATGATCAATTAAGATTTTTCTAATGGCAAAATATAGCCTTTCTTGATATTGATCCATTAACAATTTGAAGGCCGCCCGTTTTTCTGCAGGACTTTTAAGTGAGTAAACTAATTGTTTTTCTTCAGCCTTCATATATTTTTTACCAGAACCAAAAGTACTTAAGTATTTAATCTTGAGTTAAACTTTAGTTAGCAATCATTCTGTATTCCTCTCCTTCATGGAAATGCACTAAACCTAAGTTAGGTAGACCGCTTCGTAATTTAAAGAATTTGAAATTTATAAATGGTAAAAGAGGAAGAAATGCTTCCTCTTTTACAGATGATTAAATCCTCAGGCTTTCTTAACCTTCCACCGTAACAACTCGATTATTAATTGTTACCGTATAACTTCCATCGCAACTTCCATCACCATAGTCTACTGTTCTTGTTCTTTCTCTATTTCTGAGGCTGAATTTCACTTCTTTTATCCCGGCAGTTCTGAGCATTCTACCTTCACTTAGACAACTAAAATCTATTATAATCGGCTCTATAATTGTATGACTCCAATTCACCCCGCGGGTTGACTCTCCATTTAATGAACCAGTGATTTGGAATCTATTCGTACTTGGGTCTCCATCGCCTGCTCCTTCTATCCATTCTCTTGTACGACTTCCGTTGGACACAAAAGTATTGCCATTTGGGTAAATCAATGTAAAATCTGTTAGGGTATAAGTATTCTGATAATTTCCGTTTTCATTTTCTTCTGCTCGAACGATAAAAATTTCTCCAGTTACTTCAATATTATTAACAAAGTAATTATCAAAAGTGATTACCCGATCAGAAATATACAAACTGCCTTCATTGACATAACTAACTAATATTTTCCCAGAACGCTCTTTGCCATAAGGACCAACGCAACCATCGCCAAAGTCAATAGTTAAGACGTTACTTTCGCTATCCCAATTCGAAGTAAAACAATTAGCAGACCGCTGCGAACTGGAAGCTACTTCTAATTCAGCCAAGTCTGCAAGGGACACTTCCTGATCAGAATTATCTTCCGCAAGCGTGGTATTTTCTACAAGTTCAATTTCTTCAGCTTGTTCTTCACTGTCAATTGTCATTTCTTCATCTTGCTGACAAGCTTGAAGGCTAAGTATTCCAATTACAATTCCTAACAACAATACTGTGCCTTTCTTCAATTTAAATTCTCTTAATGTTTTCATCGTTTTAAATTTTTATTTACCCCTTTGATGTCGCGAATTGAAAAAGGTTTAATGGTGTAGTGAAATATTTTTGGTAAAAAGTGTAAATTCATGGGAAATCAATTAATTAAAATGAATGTCAATGCTTGCGGGAAGTTTAGAATCAATCACATTTTCAAAAAAGAAAAAGGGAAAATATTCTAAAACCTAGGTCTAATGTCTTAGCTTTTACATTCTATTTGAAACAAGATGATCAAATTGAGCAAAACAATTATCTATTATGAAATTAAATAGCTTTCAAGAAAAACTCAATAAGGAGGACAAAACTGACTTTAGCGATCTAAAAGCCGTTTTCATAAACTGCACTTTAAAGAAATCACCGGAAAAATCTCATACTTCGGGGCTGATCAGCATGTCTGCCCAAATTATGGAAGATAATGGTATTCAAGTTGATATCATTCGTGCAGTGGATCACGAAATTGCTTTTGGGGTTTATCCCGATATGACAGAGCATGGTTGGCAAAATGACGATTGGCCGGCCATTCAAAAAAAGGTAATGGAGGCCAATATACTTGTGATAGGTACTCCAATTTGGCTGGGTGAAAAATCTTCTGTTGCTAGTCAGGTAATTGAAAGACTCTACGGCTTTTCTGGTGAAACCAACGATCAAGGTCAATATGCTTATTATGGCAGAGCAGGGGGATGTTTAGTAACTGGTAATGAAGATGGAATAAAGCATGTGGCCATGAGCACATTATATAGTTTACAGCATTTAGGTTATGTAATTCCTCCACAAGCTGATGCCGGTTGGATCGGTGAAGCAGGACCTGGTGCATCGTATATGGATAAAGGAAGTGGCGGTCCTGAAAATGATTTCACCAATAGAAATACCACTTTTATGACTTGGAATTTAATGCATATGGCTAAACTCCTAAATGAAAAAGGCGGTATCCCAGCACATGGGAATCAAAGGCCAGCTTGGGATAATCGTGATAAAAAAGATCATCCTAATCCTGAATATAGGTAGATAATATTAAAGTTTAATTTTCTATCCGTCTCATAAGAAAAGTAGTCTTAATCCAGTTGAACTATTTAAATTGAAAGATATACTATTTCTACTCTAAAGCTTTTTGACTTCTCTCTCAAAGTTGCTAATTCATCTATTTATTTGATTTCTAAAGTTTAACAGACTAATTTAGAAATTATTACCAGTCTGAACCTAGAATGAAAAACGAAATTAAAACAGCTCCTGCCTGGCTCAAAAGAATCCAAGAAGGCAGCTGGGAGCCCGAAATATTGATTTCCGGTATAGTACTTTTCGGGTTATTTAAAATTTATCCATTAATTGCAGAATTAAATTATTTCCTGGATAATAATTCTTTCTATATATTTTCGAAGACAACAGCAAATGACACGATAACTAGCATACTTAAATTTGCAAACATCGTCCTTACTTTAGGTTTTGTTACACACTTACTCTTCAGAAGTGTTTGGGCTGCATTTGTGGGTTTAAGCTATGTATATCCTAAAGGTATTGATTTTGATAAACTTAAGTATCCTAACCGATATATTAATCATATAGCAAAAGGCAGCGACTACACAGCTCAAATAATAAAGTTAGAAAAAGTTTGTAGCACCCTCTTTGCTATTAGCTTCTTAATTTTTATGTGGGTTTTAGGGCTTGTATTCTTTACAGGATTATTGATCATAGGATTAACTATTGTTAGGGAAATTGTTGGTAGCAGTAATTTCCAACTTCTATTTGTGGACGATATTCTTTCAATTTTTTTCGTCATTAGCTTGATAGACCTAGTAAGCTTAGGTTGGTTTAAAAGAATCCCTTACATCAATAAAGTTTTTTATCCACTCTATCGCTTTACCGGCTGGATTACCCTATCATTTCTTTACAGAAATATATATTATGGCTTAATAAGTAATCATAAAAAATGGAAAATCAGCGTAATTCTTCTCCTATTCTTGCTTTCTTCCACTGTCACTCTTACTTTCCTTAGATCCAAAGAAGGTCACTTTGGTAGGACTATAGCTTTAGAGATAAAAGATGATTCAGAATACAGACTCAAAGAAGACATGTATAGAGACAAAGTTACAGACAATTATTATTCACGCTATATGCATATTGATAGTTATATATGCAAAGATGACTATTTAGAATTGTTTGTAGTGCACACAAGTGCCTACGAGAATGACTTTATTAAACCTAGATGCAATTATGACAGCTTGAAACAGGGAAATAGCAATGCAAATGACTCATTAAGATTTGCTTGCCTAAATCAATTTTATGGTGTTGCCCTTGACGGCAAATTACTGGAAGATGATTTTATTTATCAACGGAACTCGCAAACTGGTCAGGATGGACTATTGTCAATAGTAGACATTTCCAATTTGAAATCGGGTAAACACCAAATTGATTTATATTACGATTTTTTTGATGCAGAAAAGGATACTACCTACCATAATAGTGTAAGTCAATTATCTTTTTATAGGACATCAAAACCTAAAAAGTAATACCTACTTATTACAAAAATAACCCTTAAATAAAAAATCTTGTGTATTACAATACTTCACTAATTAGGTTCCAGATTGTAGTTAAAATTATTCTATGTGAGAAGTGTTACATTATTTCCTATTCTGGAAGATAATATTTGGATCTCGAAATAGAGTAGCATTATGACGAACATAAATTTAGGCCTAAAAGAAAACTGGAAACAATTTACCTTATTGGTGATAGTCAACGCATTTGTTGGCGGCATGGTGGGAATGGAAAGGAGCATTTTCCCACAATTTGCTGAGGTAGAATTCGGAGTAGCCTCCAAAACGGCAATTTTAACATTTATAACTGCTTTTGGGATCAGTAAGGCCGTAGCCAATTATTACACAGGAAAATTAGCCAATAAATTTGGCAGGAGAAATTTACTACTCATTGGATGGCTCTTGGCTATCCCTGTGCCAGTTATGCTGATTTTCGCTCCTAGTTGGACCATTGTAATTTTAGCTAATATTTTGTTGGGCGTTAGTCAGGGATTAACCTGGAGCAGTACAGTAGTGATGAAAATAGACCTAGTGGGGGAAAAAGACCGCGGGCTCGCCATGGGATTAAATGAGTTTGCAGGATATTTTGCGGTTGGTATAGTAGCCTTTATCACAGGTTATGTGGCCAATAGCTATGGCATTACCCCCTACCCTTTTTATATTGGAATTTTCCTTTCAATCATTGGTTTTATTTTGACATTACTCTGGGTGAAAGATACAAGAGGTCATGTAAATAAAGAAAATGGTATTGATAAAACTGTGAAGCTCAAAAACATCTTTTTGGAAACCACTTTCAAAAATAAAACCTTGAGTTCTGTTACCCAAGCAGGCTTAATTAATAACTTGAATGATGGAATGATTTGGGGACTTTTACCAATGGTGTTGTTCTCATTGAACTACGATAATGAAAATATTGGAATTATTACCGCTATTTATCCTACAGTCTGGGGGATTGGTCAGTTATTTACAGGTAAAATGTCTGACCATTATTCCAAAAAAGGCATGCTTTTCTGGGGGATGTTATTGCAAGGTGTTGCCATACTGTTTATCCCATTCTGCAGCAATTTCACCGTTTTAGCTGGTCTATCTGCTATTTTAGGCCTGGGAACTGCCTTGGTTTACCCCACCTTTCTAGCCACTATTTCACAGACCACCAGTCCGCAACAAAGAGCGGAAAGTATTGGGACTTTCAGACTTTGGAGAGATTTAGGCTATGCTTTTGGAGCGGTCATTTCAGGTATTACTGCTGACTTCTTTGGAGTAAATTACGCAATAATATTGATTGCATTGCTGACGATTACTTCTTCTATTGTTATTAAATTCAGGATGCCATCTACTATTAAAAACATAAACGATCATGAGAGCGAATGATTTGTCTTCATTCACTCTCATTGATTTATTAGAAAAGTGTGTACTAGGCTAATTCTTCTATCAAGTTCTCAGTTGGATTAAAAACTTGATCTTCCCTTGATAGTCTTCTCCACATTAAATTTCCATCATACATATCAGTGATCTCTCCATCATCACTCATCGCCATAAGGAAAATCCATCTGTTATCACAAAGCTCTTTTATAGAAGAATGTTTTTCAAGAATTTTGTCCATAGCCTCTGTTGGAGCATTGATTACTACACTTAATCGTAATGGTTCATGTTGATAGTTTACCCCATCGTGTATTGATTGCATCGGCAACCCGCTTCGTAGATCTCCTGCATAACCTTCCAAAACACCAATTCCTGACGTTACGTTATGCAGCGTTTTATTGCCGGAGCCAAAATGTTTATTGTCAACAGTGGATCCGTAATATTGCAGGTTAATCCAGCTTGTTACCACCATAGGCGCTGTCATAATAGCTTCTAGCACTTTAAATCCAGTGTCTTCATTCCAATTGTAAGAATGCAAAAACGATCGTCCTTCCAAGTTCAGCCCTTGAGTGATATGTCTTGGTGCCACAATAAAAGAAGAGCAACCTGCTAATCCCCATTCCGGCCTAACTTGCGACCAATCGTTACTTCTTGCCTTTATGAATGTATCGATATTGCTTTTATCGTCCATGCTCATCCTAAGAACTCTTTCTGCTCTAGTTGCTTTCCCTGCTTTTTGAATTCTTTTTTGAATATTTTCTAAATCTTCTTGATGAGTCGAAGGAACCCAATTAGTGTTAAAAAGTGATACTTCATCAATTGTAGTATCATGCAAACAGGCTAGAAAATAAGTGGTATCAGGAATATTAATTTTCTCTTCTGCTAACTGCTTTCGAACTTCTTTATCGTTTAAAATCATCGAAGCTACTTTAGCATTAGCTTCACCTGATTGACCTGCACATGCACCGCAGTCTAAACCAGAAGCGTGGGGGTTATTGACAGAGGTAGACCCGTGACCGACAATCATTACTATTCTAGCAAAATCTTCTGTCAGGGACATTGCCTGCAAAGCTCCTTTTGCCATAGTTACTCTGTCCGATAAAGGAATTCCTGTAGAGAAATTATGACTTTTAACACTTTCGATATTCACTGATAGATGCTCAATATCTGATTTACTCAAACCATTTTTATGCGGATGCGGAACTGGTCTAGTCAGTCCAAACGAATCTGTAAACAGTTTAGGCATAAGCGAGAGTCCAAGCGGGCTTACGAAGCCAAAACTGCTAATAGCACTTGATTTGAAAGACTTCCAAGCAGAATCAAAAATTTTATTGAGTTTTCTTCTTGATACCGACCTATCGTTTTGATTTTTGTCGGCTATACTTTCTTCAACAATAAAAGAAGATGGGATTAATGCAGGACATTGGTCAAAGCCCTCGTCATGGCCCAGCTTCCTAAAGTTGATAGGGAATCCGAAAAATCCGGCAAAACCTAAGGTCTCGATTTCAGGAGCCACTGACTCCAAATTTCTACGATAAACTTCCGATCTCACATCAATACAGAAAACTGCCTGAACTTTAGCGCTGTCATCGTTTTTCTGTCGAGAAGGGTTTTGTTTGAATTTCTCGATTAATCTTCTTTGAGCCGTTAAGTCAAATGCCTCTTGTAGAATAATTAAGTCCATTAATTCTTCATTTAAGGGATTTGACTCCTTTAATTTAAGCATCTCTCGCTTAGATCTTCTCCACTGACTCTCCACCAGGGGATTTTTCATGGCATGATAAACTCCATATTCCCAGCAGATTAACACGCTTAAGAACTCACTCAACTGCGCTCCTGCACGACCATACCTTTTATTATCCCAATCAAAATGCGCAACGTAGGAAGACCAACCTCCTAGACGTAGCAGAAGACTATGTAAATAAATTGGAAGGGCATCGTCTTCAACACTTAAATCATTGAGCGCAAAATGTGCAGCTTCAATGTAATTATCCGGTAAAGATTTTATCACCTTATGAAACCCTCTCAAACCCATCAAAGATGGCGACCTATTGGTTCCCGCCTCTATTTTCCACGAAGCAAATAACCCAAGGTCATGATTACTATCTCTCCATTGAGTTTGTGATGAATCAAAATAAGAAGAAGCCCAAGAAGAGATACTGTCCACCATAAAATCTGGCCAATTGGCTGTTGTTACCTTCCTCGAAACCTCACTGACGGTTTCTATCTTAGGAGCACTAATACTGTGAAATTCCTTCTTTCTTACTCCCTCAAGGAATGATTGTGCACTTTTCTGTATTCTCCTTTTATCAAGCACTCTTTTTAGGTCTGCTAGCAGTAGTTTATTCTCTTGGATTGCATTCAGATAATATTCAGCCTTCATCGTTGTTTGAATACCTGCCAATCCGGATAATTGCTGCGCTACAGATTCAAAAGACTGATCACCTAATCCTAGGTAAGGATTCACAGCCACAAAGCTTTCCAGTGGCCACAAGGGGGCAATTTTCTTTGAGGCATTATCCAAAGCATTTGTAATTCTGTCGTAATCTGAATTGAAATTGGATTCTTTCGTATTTTTTAGCATTTGATGTTTTTTAATGAAACAAAATCTCATTGAAGCAATAAAGACCTCCTAAAGCCTTCATTTTTGATTCTACTTTTCGTATTTGCATTGTAGCAAACTCTAAGCATTTTCATTATCATATTTATTAGAAAGAGCAAGTTTAACTTTTCTCCCAGCGATCTAGGCTTGAAGAAGATTTGATATAAAGTGCTCCTACCATTCTATCGTAGATTACATTGGCATAAAGTCCATTTCTAAAATGAATAGACCATTTTCTCCAGAACTTTTTGCCTTTTATAAAAGGAGAAAACATCTGAATTAGCACCAATCCTATGAAAATCACTAACCAAAAAAAGAGCATGACAGTAACTAGATTTGAGGGTTGACTAACTACAGGAATTTGTGATTTAAGTACATTTGCCATTAGAGCTTCCAAACTGAAAAATGCCAGCGCCACCACTGCAGCAACCATTGTGATTTTCAAGATTAACTGCTTAGAATTTTTAGTACTTAGAGTAGTTCCAATCAGTAAGGACAGTCCCATCACTATGATGCAACTTACCACCAATAGTGATAATTCCTCTATTGGATTTACTCCCCACAAAAGAGCTAAACTTCCAAAAATAACAAAGGCCAAAATGATACTTGCTATAAGAATCAAAGGATTGGAATTGCTTGGCTTAAGATTGATTTTAGATGCTTTTTTCACATCGATAAGGCTGCCTGAAGAAAGAAATGCGTGTGCCTTGTAGAATGAGTGTGCTACAAGGTGCAGGATTGCAGCAGCATAAATTCCAAATCCGCACAATAAGATACTAAACCCCATGTGAGAAATACTAGAATAACCCAGTGCAGTTTTTACAGAAGATTGTGTCATGTAGGCAATCGAACCAAACACGGCTGTAAAACCACCGAAAATTATTAGTATAATAGGAGCGTAAGTCATTTCGGTCATTAAAAATGACATCCTGGCAATTAAAAATGGCCCTGCATTTAATAAACCTGCATGCAACATGGCCGATACCGGTGTAGGAGTTTCCATCACCTCCACCAACCAGGCATGCGTAGGGAATAAAGCAGATTTCAAAATGGCAGCTGCTGCAATAAATATCATGGCCATTTCCAATGCTATTGGAAAGGCTCCAGCAGGATTCTTCATTGCAAGGATGATTTCCTGTAAATTGCCTGTTCCAAAATGATTATAAAGGAGAAATATGGATGTTAACAAAAATAAATCCCCTAAGCGAGCAGAGATGAATTTCTTGCGTGCAGCCAATTTCGATCTTCGTCTTTCCGCATAGAAAATCAACATTCTTTGTAAAGAAATACTGGTCAAAACCCATGAAACCCAAATCAACCCTAAATTTCCTGCTAACACCAGTAATTGTACAGAAGCAATAGTAGCCGCCAGTCTTCCAATAAAAACTCCTTGTTTACTATCTCCATCCATATAATTAAAACTAAACCTCATCACAATAAAGCTGATGAGATTTATCATAGTGAATATTAGTACACTCAAGGCATCTAACCTTATGGAGAACCCTAAGCCTTCATAGGCTATGCTGTTACTCTCCAAAATCCCATATTGATATACAAATGCGCAAGAAACTAGCGCTATGAATATACCCAAGTAAATACTGATTCTGCTTATCAATATTAATTTAGCAGGTCTTATGCCTCGCATAAACCATGATAATAATGCAATAAATGAAAATAGGATTGGGGAAATCAGAACCAAACTAGTCATTAATTCCTTAGTCATGCTCAGCAGTTTTTAAACTAGTTCAATTATAATATTTGAATTAATTTTAACAGCTTTCCCTTCCTCTTTGGCAGCATCAATAATTTCCAACAAAGATTTCCTACTTTCTTTCAACTCCACAATCCTTTTCAGAGAATTTTCATCCGGCTTTCCATATCGCTCATGAGAACTAAAATCTCTCAGATTGTGAAAATTAATTTTTTGACTAATTAGATTAGACACAATTTCTTTAGCTTCTACTGCTGAATACTCTCCTTTCACTAGGACTTCAGTCTGCTTATTGACTAACACTTTTTCCATAATTTTTAAAATTGTTTAATGATTTATGAAATTATTTATACAAATTTGAGAAATATTACTCATATATTTTTATTTATATGTTTTATACTACTTATAAACTATTGTTATGAATTATACTATCCACCAATTGCAGATCTTCCTAAAAGTGGTTCAGAAAGAAAGTATCACTAAAGCATCGCAAGAACTTTTCATGACTCAACCTGCGGTTTCCATCCAGTTAAAGAATTTTCAAGGGCAGTTTGATATTTCACTCTATGAGATTATTGGCAGGAAACTACACATCACGGATTTCGGAAAGGAGATTGCTATAATAGCTGAGAGGGTTATTGAAGAACTCAACAATATAAATTATAAAACTGAAGCCTATAGAGGTATGCTGACTGGGAAACTAAAAATCTCTTCGGCATCAACTGGCAAGTATGTTATTCCATTTTTTCTCGAAGAATTTCTGTCCCAAAATCCTGGAATAGACCTAGTTTTGGATGTCACAAATAAAACAAGAGTTATCCAAAGTCTGAAAAACAATGAAATAGATTTTGCTTTGGTAAGTGTAATACCTGGTCTACTGGACGTTGAAGAAGAGCTTTTAATTGATAATAAATTATACCTAATAAGTAACGAACCGAAACGAAATGACAGCAAAGCACTCATTTATCGAGAAGAGGGATCTGCTACCCGAAGCGCTATGGAGCATTACTACGGAACTCATAACTCTAAGGACAGAAAAAGACTAGAACTTACCTCAAATGAGGCAGTAAAGCAAGCTGTAATTGCAGGACTAGGAAATTCTATAATGCCTCTCATTGGGATAAAAAACGAATTACTAGATAAGCAATTATATATTTTACCTGCTGACGATTTACCTTTGAAAACCAAATGGAGGTTAATTTGGCTGAGCGGAAAAAGGATTTCTCCCGTGGCTCAAGCATACCTAGATTTTATTAGAGTTAGAAAAAATGAAATCCTTGATAAAAAATTTAAATGGTATCTCGATTACAAATAGTCAAATAAAATCTCCACTATTTTGCTCCTGACCTGCGCTTGTGTATCAAAAAGAATATAAAAACGCCTCCTTCTTATTAGAAAATTTTTGCTGTCTATATTTTATAGTAAACATTTGAATTCACCTTTCATTCCCCTACATTTGCAACAGAATTATGGTTTCTGTTGGAAAACAATCCTTCAGGATTAAAAGGGAATTCGGTGCTTGGTTTTAATTTTTTAAAACCGAAATTCCGAAACTGTCCCCGCAACTGTAAGTCCAATTTTTGTTTGAAGTGCAATACCCTTGCCACTGTCCGCCTTTTGGCTGATGGGAAGGCCGCAACTTCATAGGACAAGTCAGGAGACCTGCCATGGCTCATGAATATTTTCGACTTTCGGGTGAAAGGTCAGGAATGTACGAAAGCTATTAGCGAACTTTTTTACATCTGATTTTGACCGTGGTCGCATTAAACTATATTTTATGCGATTAGGTGTGTTATTTTTATTGCTATGGTTCGGTGATCAACTATTGGCACAAAACCCACAAGACAGTATGACTGTTTTGCAGGAAATCTCTGTGCATGGAAATTTTGAAAAACAATTTCTACCGGGAAACAACATCCTATTGCCTAATCCTAAAACACTTGACTTCTACAGTAGCGATAACATCAGCAATGTTCTGAGGCAGAATAGTAGTATCTACTTCAAAGAATACGGAAATGGTATGCTGACGACCATTGCCTTTCGTGGCACCAGTGCGAGCCAAACATCCGTGTTATGGAATAATTTCAATATCAACAGCTTCACCTTAGGCCAAACTGATTTTTCCTTAATTCCAGTTCATGCCATTTCAGAAATTTCCATTATTCCGGGAAGCGGAAGCAGTATGGGCGGAAATGGTGCATTTGGAGGTGCTATATTGTTGGAAAATCCCCTGCAATTCAAATCGGGTCATCGTCTAGCCCTGAGTCAACAATTAGGCAGCTTTGGTCAACTCAAAAGTAATCTATCTGCCAATGGAAGTAGAGGGAAATGGGCTTACAGCACTAAATTATATTGGGGTAAAGCAGAAAATGATTTTACCATTTTGCAAACTGGTGAAAAGCAAGACAATGCGCGTTTTGAGAGCTGGGGTGTAAATCAAAGCATCGGTTATAAAATCAGCAGTAAAGACCAAATGACTTTGGCCATTTGGTACCATGATAATTTCAGGGAAATACAACCTCCAATTGGATCGAGCAGAGACCTAAACGAGCAGACAGATCAAAATCTAAGAACTCTTCTGAATTATGAGAGAAATGGTGAACACCACCAGCTAAAAATTGGAACAGGCTACTTTACCGATGAAATGGATTACAGATTAGGTCAAGCTATTTCATATTACAAGGTAAACAGATGGGAAAGCTTTGCCGATTATAAGTATTATTTTTCCAGAAATCATCAATTGAAAATATCGGCTCGACACAATCACATAGAAGCTCAAAACCGAAACTATGAATTGGGAAGAGCTACTGAGGAGCGTTTTAGTTTTGGAGCCTTGTTCAAGGGAGAAATTTTGAAAAATATAGACTATGCTTTTCATCTAAGACAGCAGGTAGTGCCGGGAGTACAAATTCCAATTTCACCTTATGCAGGATTATCCACTATTTTACTTACAAAAGAGAGTCATCAACTGAAGCTCAAATTAAATACTTCTTACAACTACCGACTTCCTACTTTAAATGATCGATTTTGGAATGAGGCAGGTCGGCCTGACCTGAAAGCAGAAACTTCTTGGAACAAAGAAGTTACAATATCCTCTCGACATCATTGGGGAAAAACAGAATCGGAATTCTCTATAACTACATACCATAATCAGGTAGATAATTGGATCCAATGGATTCCTGATCCTAACAATCAATGGCGACCAAGAAACATTAAGAAAGTACTAGCACAAGGGATTGAAAGCAGTGCTTCTCTTCATTTTCCAACAACTTCAGGACTAGATCTTGAAGCTAATGGTCAATATAGTTATACCGCATCTACGGTGATAGAAAGCGAAGGAAACCGAAATGAAATTGGCAAACAATTGATATATACTCCATTGCATAAAGCCAATACCTCTGTTACCATTGTTTGGAAAAAGTTTTCGTTGGATCTATTTCAACAATGGACGGGAAAGGTTTACACTACTAACAGCAATACAGATATCTATGCATTAGAATCCTTTCTATTATCAGACATAGGCTTGAAATGGAGTAATGAAATTTGGACGACCTCTGCTCAAGTAAAAAACATATCAAATAAAGAATATCAGTTGTATTCCGGATATGCTATGCCCGGAAGAAATTTTCAAATCAGTATAAATAGAACCATTAAAATTAATTAAACATGATAAAAAATTACCCTAACTTATTTAAAGTAATTGCCCTTTTATTTTTCCTTTCCGCTTGTGAAGAAAAGGAAGAAATTAATCTGAAAACCTCAGGAGTATACATCTACAACGAGGGATCGTTTGGAAACAATAATGCTACGATAGGAAATTATGATCCTGAAATTAATGAATACACGCCCATTGCTTTCCGAAGACAGAGTAATATGAGCTTGGGAGATGTACAGCAAAATGCATCATTTCATGATTCCAAAATATACAGCGTACTGAATGGTAGCAACGATATAAAAATAATGGATGCTAATTTAGATTACGAAACATTGATAAAGTTTCCAGAATTAGACAAGCCTAGAGACATAGCTATATCAGATGATTTGGCATTTATATCAAATTGGGGGCCTTATAATGAGAATTTTGCCTTAACCTCTAGTGAAATACTCGTTGTTGAATTAGAAACAAATCAACTTGTCGATACAATAGAAACCCAGGAATATCCTGAGCATCTTTTTATTAAAAACAACAAGCTAATTGTAGGACATGCTAGTTTTGATGGAAGTATCAGCGAATTATCTATTATAAATATTGATAATTTAGAAATTGAACAAACTATATCTGTGCCCAAAGGTCCGCAAGAAATTATCGAAGATGAAAATGGAAAGATTTGGATTGTTTGCACTAGTGGAAGTTTAGTTCAACTCAACTCTTCATTAACAAGTATTGAAAACCAAATTGATCACGAGAATGAAATACTTGGCGATATCGACCTCTTTGAAATGGACATATTCTTTTATTCAAATGGTGATATATTTTCATTAAACACAACTGATTACAATGTGACTAACACCAATATATCGGTTGAGATGCAAAATCCCTATGCATTTGGCATTGATCCTGTTTCAGGTGATTTTTATCTTGGAGATGCTGTAGATTATGCAAATGAAGGTCTGGTACAGAGGTATAGTAATGATGGAGAATTGATAGATTCTTTTACAGCTGGTATTATCCCAACTCAGTTTTCATTTAATGTTGATGGAAAGAGATGATCAATACTTCAGAAAAGAAAATCAATCATGCCATCACCAAAGTAACCAAAGCAGTTTTTCCAAACACAACCAATCATTATGATACCCTGTTTGGAGGAACTGCTTTGCAATGGATGGATGAGGTGGCCTTTATAACGGCCACCCGTTATTCCAGACAGAAAATGGTCACCGTTAGCAGTGACAAAATAGATTTCAATAAAGCCATTCCTGCTGGAACCATAGTGGAATTAGTGGGTCAAATTGAGAAGGTCGGAAATACTAGTTTGGAGGTCAGAGTAGATGTTTTTACAGAAGAAATGTATTCCAACCACAGGGAAAAATCTATTTCTGGTTGTTTCACTATGGTGGCTATAGATGAAAATAAGAAACCGATTTCAATCACATGAGTGCAAAAAACATAAAGATAGAGAAGGATGATTTTTATATGGAAAATGGCTTTTTCGTTTTCACTGAAAAATATCATTTAAAAAGAGGTTATTGCTGCGGAAATAAATGCAGACATTGCCCTTATGATTTTAAAAATGTGAAGGCAAAAAAATAACGAAAACATTCAAATTATTTTTTACTTTCGTAGCTAGCTAACTGAACAGAAGATTGAAAAACAAGACTACGAACTGTCTTAATTGTGGTGAGCAATTAACACCTGATCAAAACTATTGCCCAAATTGTGGCCAAGAAAATTCCGACAAAAAGCTGCCTTTAGGTGCTTTTATAAAAGATTTCTTTTCAAACTATATTAGTTTTGACACTATATTATTCAAAACTTTAAACCCCTTTATTTTCCGGCCAGGAAAGCTCACCAAAGCTTTTAATGCAGGGAAAAGGAGAAGGTATATCAATCCTATTAGATTGTATTTGATATTTTCCCTTTTCTATTTTTTCATGATTAGCCTTACAGTTCCTAAAGATTTGATTGACTCAGGATTAAGATCAGTTGTCAATCAAAAATCCATTACGGATTCGCTAAAAGTTGAAGAACTTGATAGTTTAGGAATTCAACAACTGATTAATAAAGCAGAGCAAAATAAAGTGGCAAATAAGGAAGATTCCATTAATAAGTGGGCAACCTTAAAATATTGGGCAGCAGATGAAAATTTAAGCGATGAGGAATTTGAAGCGAAACTTGATAAAGTAGGTGGAAGTATCGAAATTATTCCCGCCAGTTATAAAAGATCATTTGTATTGAATTCTTCCATGTTCACCTATCAGGCCATTAGAAATCTGCCTTTGATGATGTTTTTCTTCCTCCCCGTTTTTGCTTTTATCTTATACCTCCTTTTTATGAAGAAAAGGTATTATATAGAACATCTCATTCATGGGCTGCACCTTCATGCATTTGCATATTTTATTTATGGATTAGCCATTTTATTAATCAGTCTATTTTCTACAGCTGAAGAATGGATTATATTTCTAAGTTTTGTTTGGGTTAGCATTTATACCCTTTTCTCCATTAAAAGGCTGTACCAAAACAACTGGAGTAAATCTATCTTGAAATTTCTAATTTTAGGAATCTTCTATTTCACTCTATTAATTTTTGGCTTCCTTTTTGAACTTTACGTTTCATTTATTACTATTTGACATGTCACAGAAAATTGCCTTAAGTTGGAGCGGAGGAAAAGATGCCTGCTTAGCACTTCACATGCTGATGCAATCCAGTAATGTTGAAGTAGACCATTTGCATACAGTAATTGGAGAAGAAACTGACCGGGTTGGAATGCATGGCATCAAGAAAGAATTGATTGAAGCGCAGGCAAAATCATTAAACCTACCACTCAAAATAAGTCACCTACCGTCTGATAAAAGCAATAAGTCATATGACCAAGTGATGAGCGAATATGCTGAATATTGTAAAACAAAAGGCATTGACACCATTGCATTTGGGGATATATTCTTAGAAGATTTGAGACAATACAGAGAAGAAAGAATGGCAGAAACAGGCATAAAATGTGTATTCCCATTGTGGGGAAAAGGAACTAAAGCCGTTATTGAAGAATTTTTGGATCTAGGATACCAAACTAAAATTTGTGCAGGAGATGCATCAAAACTTAATAAATCCTTAATTGGGCAAACCATTAATCATCAACTCATTCAGAACTTAGGTGAGAATGTTGACCCATGTGGCGAAAATGGAGAGTTTCATACCTTTGCTTATAATGGGCCACTTTTTCAAAACTCAATAGAATTACAATTGCTTTCAATTCACTCTCATTTTTATGTTTATAAAATTGAGGATGACGGAAAAACCAAAGAAATGAGAAGTGAATTTTATTTTGCTGATTTTGAATAATGACTACTCGGCTTTACAGATTTTGAAAACCGAGCAGATCACCATTATTCCTTAATTATCTTTTCTACAATTCTATCTCCCTTCTTATCAGTAATAATCATAAAATATAGACCTTGTTCCCATGCAGACATGTTAATTGACTGTTTATTCTGGAACAACTCACTAAAGTAAAATTTTCGGCCGTCTGCAGCTAAGACAGATATTTCACGGATATCCTCTGAAGACTCAAAATCAATAAACAATTGATCTTGAACAGGATTAGGGTAAATATTCACGAGTCGATTTAAGGAATTTCGATTATTCAAAACCATGGCATCAATCGTCATAGTGGCAGTACTAGTTCCACAATCATTATAGGCTGTTAAGGTGACTTCAAACGGGCCTTCATTATCGTAAGTATACACTGGATTTTTATCAGTAACTATGCCCGAGCCATCTCCAAAATCCCATTCAAATAAATTAGAGTTTCTTGTTAAGTTTACAAATGTAATTTCACCGTCTTCAACTGAGACCGTAAAATCTGCAGAAGGTAAGCATTTTGTTAAATTTACGTTATACTCGAACTGTGAAGAACCACAATCATTGCTAACAGTGAGTTGGACTTGATAATTCTCAGCATTTTCATAAGTATGCACTGGGCTTTCTTCTGTTGAAATATCACTTCCATCTCCAAAATCCCATTCATAACTAGTACCACCCAAACTGCTATTGATGAAGTTCACTTCCAAATCATTAATTGACGCTGAAAGATTTGCACTTGGTAATCCATCAACATTATTAGAAAGAAAAGTTGTTAATGTTTCTCCATTTTCTAATTCTACCTTGCACCGGAAACGCATATCTGCCAATCCCGACAGCTCTGAATTTATTACAAGCTCAGCCGAATTCACACCTGAATAATCATTATTATTTGTTAAATTTTGGGGAACATCGCCATCTACAAGCTGCCATTGATAATTATTAACTTCAAAGCTCTCATCAACTTCCACTCTTAATCGAGCTTCTGCACCGCAAGAAGTAAAAACGGGGTGTTGCACAATTTTTTCTTCTATAGTAGGTCTAACTAAGAGTAATCCATTATTAATATCGCTAATTGCAACAATACCGCTGTCAAAATAAGGGTAGTTACTCCAACTTCCGCTAAAAGAAGTATTATTCCCTTGCGTAAAAGAATCAAAATAAGCTACCTCTCGCAAATCACCTTGGGCAATTCTTTTACCATCCAGAACTATCAACCCATTTGTGTAATTAGATTGAAAAATTAATGACCCCTTTGTGTATAAGTTATGATCAATAGCTGTTCTTTCTGATAAATATTCAGTTAGTAAAATTGGATTGTCTAGATTTCTTACATCCCAAATCAAAGTTCTGGTATTCAGCCCATTATTCAATTCATCTAACTCATCATTTGAAATAAAAAATTGATGGTCTTCGGTTAACCATCCTTGATGAGAATATGCCGATTGTGAATATCCCATTTTCGAAATCAACCTGGTATCTTCCTTGTCATTCACATTTGCAATTGTCACAGTATTCTCATTGGCATTGAAGCAAATCTCCATTCCTTGGTATTGCTGATCTGGGCCATTATAAATAACACATTGTCCATCATGAGTATAGCCATCTGAATCAAAACAACCTGCAAATTCAGGATTTTTTGGGTCTTGAATATTGACTATATGCAATCCCCCCTGACCACAATTATTACCTGCACCCCTGGCTCCTACTATATACGCAAATCCAGTTTCTTCATTGATCACCACATTATGGGCACTAGAAACACCAGCATAAACAGCATCCGCGCTAAACATTTGGATTGAACTATTTGCCTCTCTTAGTCTTGTTAAATCAAAGACCTGCATGCCGTGACCAGTATTATTATCAGCAACTACAAAAGCATGATTTTTGTAAACTTTAATATCTCTCCATGAACTGGGATTTCCTGATTGGCTTGGAAGTCTTCCAATAATCCTCGGGGAGGCTGGATTGCTGATATCAACAAAGACAGTCCCGTTTGTCTGCCCCATCAAAACATATTCCTTTCCAGAGGAGGGATCTGTCCAACCCCAAATATCATTTCCATCGACCCCGTTGGTACCTGATAACTCGGCATTATTCAGCCTAGCAAGATATTCTATTTGATTACAGTCATATCCTGCAGCCTTTCCATTTTCGCACGGGGTTTGGGCAAAAGAATAATTCAAAATTAGAATATAAGTCAATAGGAAAGTAAATATTTTGGCCATGATAGTTTATTTATAATATTGATTTAATAACGTTCTTGCAGCTTTAACAGAATGCTTATTGCCCTGTCTTACTTCATCTTCAAATTTGCTTAAATTTTTCAATACTTCAGGACTTTTGTAGAAGTTTTGTTTTAAAAAATGATGAATTGTCTGATGCATCCAATGAATTGCTTGTTCTTTTCTGTTTAATGCAAAATAACCCGTTTGCTTTTGTTCTACTTGAAATTTATCTAATAACTGAAAAATCTCAACCAGCCCTTCACTATTCACTGCTGAACAAGTCTTTACCTCAGGTACCCATCCATTTTCATTTGCAGGAAATAAATGTAAAGCATTTTGATATTCTTTTTTGGCCTTTTGAGCTCTATCAATGTTGTCTCCATCTGCTTTATTAATCGCGATGGCATCAGCCATTTCCATTATTCCTTTTTTAATGCCTTGCAATTCATCGCCAGCCCCTGCTAGCATCAGTAACAAAAAGAAATCAACCATGTTTTTAACGGAGGTTTCAGACTGACCTACACCTACTGTTTCAATCAGAATAAAGTCATATCCGGCTGCTTCACAAAGTAACATTGTTTCCCGGGTTTTGTGCGCTACTCCTCCTAATGCATCTCCTGATGGTGAGGGTCTTATGAAAGCATCTGCAGATCGACTAAGTTTTTCCATTCGTGTTTTATCACCCAAAATACTACCTCCTGTTTTTTGACTGGAGGGATCTATGGTTAGAACAGCCAACTTCTTTTTGTTCTCAAGTACAAGTTGTCCAAATACCTCAATAAATGTACTTTTCCCAACCCCCGGAACTCCGGTAATTCCTATCCTGAACGATTTTCCAGTATAGTCATAAATCTTATCTATCAATTGAGCGGCTAACTCATTATCACTGTCCAGAGTACTTTCAACAAGGGTGATAGCTCTACTTAATCCTACCCTACTGCCAGAAAGCACACCTTCTTGATATTCTTCTAAAGATAATCTTCTTCGTTTTTTCAATCTATATTTTCTTTAAACCCAAAAGTTAAGATGCAAAACGTCTAAAGTATAATTTTTTTACATATAATTGTTAAATTCAATTAATTATTATAATTTTACTATTCAGATAAAAAGTTTAACTATTTTAATATAGGATGAAAGGGAGTATATTCAAAAACATATGGATAGATTCAATTTTAGCAACGGCATTTATTTTCGTTGTAATCTTTGGGTTATTTTCTTTAATCAATGTTTTTGATGCTATTGATCCAATTGGAGAGGCTTTAGAAGATGTAGAGTTCAATGACATTGTATACTCCACATTAAGGGAAGATCCCTCAGCTGATGATAACGTGGTTCTTGTGAACATCGGGAGGCTTCCTCGGCATATGATAGCTGAACAAATAAGAATCATCAATAAATACAATCCTAAGGTAATTGGATTGGACACTTTTTTTCCTTTTTCAAAAGGAGAAGCTCAAGACTCTGCACTGGTCAATGCAATAAGTGAAGTAGACAATATTGTTATGGCTACCAAACTTGAGCGATATAATGAGCTCAATGTAGTAGATTCCTTAAAATTATCTGCAGAAAAATTCAGGGTACATGCAGAAGATTTCGGCTTTGCAAATCTAGTGACAGGAGAAGGAGTGACACAGGAAGATGTAAAAACATGCCGTTCCTTTGTTCCCAAAGATTACTTATACTCTAAGGATAGCACTCATTTATTCTTCGCTGTGAGGCTAGCACAATATCTTGCACCTGAAAAAGTGGAGCGTTTTTTGGAAAGGGATAACGAAACAGAATACATCAACTATAAAGGAAATGCAATGGGCAGCGAGACCAATTTTGCTCCTACCTTTTTTGCTTTGGATATTCCAGATGTTTTTAATGAGAATTTCGTTCCTGAGTTAATAGAAGGAAAAATAGTAATCTTTGGTATGCTTGGTGAATATTTTGGTGACCCGTATACGATAGAGGACAAATATTATACTCCTTTAAATGAGAAATATGCTGGCCGAGGAAAACCTGATATGTTTGGAGCTGTAATTCATGCCAATATCATTTCTATGATTTTAGATGAGGATTACGTTTATAAACTTGAAGAACATTACCAGATCATAATTGCAGTTTTACTATGCTATTTGAATGTTGTGGCATTTATGTGGGTTTACTATCGTTTAAAAAATTGGTATGATGGTATAACCAAAGTAGTTCAACTGATAGAGTTATTGCTTATATTAGGAGCAATTATCTATAGCTATCATCTGTTTAACATTAATTTGGAATTAACACTTGCAATGGGTGTTGTGGCAGTAGTGGGTGACTCCTTGGAAGTATATAATGGAGTAGTAAAAAATATGTTTACCAAAGAAGGTAGAAGAGAATTATTTAGTGTAAACAAAAGTGAGATCGACAAAGTAGAAATCAATTAAATCAATTATTATGAAATCTTTAATCAAAATTGTAGTGGTGGCATTGTGGCTAGGTAATTACGCTGCCAATGCGCAAAGTTACGTATTTAAGGTCCTGGCCAATAAAGGTGATAATTCTGTTAAGTTGGAAGGAGCTGATTGGACAAAGCTGAAAACTGGTCAGTCATTAAATTCTGGAGATGAGCTAAAATTATCAGAAGAAGCATATTTAGGTTTGATGCATAATTCAGGCAAAACTTTAGAAGTAAAAACCCCTGGTTCTCATACCGTTTCAGGTTTGGCAGCAAACTTAAAAAGTAAAAACACAAGTGTGGCCAGTAAATATGCTGACTTTGTGATGAACAAGATGAGTGATGATGAAGGTAGCGGAGATTACAGAAAAAGTCTAGGAGCTACAGGAGCCGTAGACAGAGCTTTGGCGAGTGGTGCTTCTATTAAAATAATGGCTTTAAGCTCAAGTGAAATCATCAATGATGAAGTAATTCTTCGATGGAATGAGCCGAAGCAAGAGGGAGAAATAGAAGGTTTATCTTATGAATTGACATTCAGCAACCTTTTTGATGAAACCATTGCCACTGAAACGGTCGATAAGACTTCTTACTTATTGGATAGAAGTAAAGAACCATTTGCTGGTCAAAACTTCATTAAAGTGAAAGTTCAGGTTAAAGGTGAAGATTTGAAATCTGATGATTATGCTATTACCATTAAGCCAGAGGAAGAAACGGCAGAAATAAAAGAAATACTTGAACAGCTCAAAAGTGAGATAGAAGGCGAATCTGCTATGGATAAATTAGTGATGGCGGCTTTCTATGAAGACAATGATTTACTTTTGGATGCTTTAACAGCATACGAGCAAGCCATCCAAATGGCACCAAGTGTACCGGTTTTTGAAAAAGCTTATGAAGATTTCTTAATCAGAAATGGTTTTACGAACTGATATTAAAACCAAAACTAAACTAAAGAAGGAAGCCTGAAAAGTGCTTCCTTTTTTTATGCCAATAATTCCATATCTCTAATGAGGATTTTTCTTCTATCGAAGTTGATGATGTTTTAAAACTTTTTATAAATACATAAGTAATAATTAGGAGTTAAGGATAAATTTATATAATTTAACCTTACAAATAAATTAACACCTTAAAATCAAAGCCTTATGTTAAAAAGAATTTACATTCTAGGATTTGCCATCATGTTTTTCAGTTGCACGAAGGAAGAACATTTTGATTTAATTCTAGATACCCAAAACAATGATAAGTTTGCTGTAAATATTGAACAAGCTGACTCAATCGCAGAGAATATTAATTTTCTGATTGATCAAAAGGATGATCAAAGCAAGCGAGGCGGTCAAGAATTCATAAATAAATCAGTAACGGAAGTTATTCCAGTAAAAAATAAAGAAAATGAACTTTCATTTTATACCATTAATTTTAAAGAGGGTGGTTGGGTTTTATTGGCAAGTGACAAAAGAGTAAATCCCATTTTAGCTTATTCTGAAGATGGAAGCTTTAACCCTGAAAAAGCAAAAACAGCAAATGGCATTTCTTTTTGGATGGATAAAGCTTACGATACAATAAATGAACTTAAAAAGAACAAAGAACAATCTTTAAAACTCAAAAAATTATGGGGAAATATTCAGGTTGGAGGCTTTTCTAATGCATTGCCTAATGGAAGGCCAATGGATGAACCTGACTGTTCCAATTATACCGAATTTAATGAAAAACTGTTAACCTTTCCATTTAAGTGGAGACAAGGAGGTGGTTTTAATGATGCTTTACATATAATACAATGTGATGATAACACCTCAACAAGAGCGGTAGCAGGATGTGTACCTATTGCCATTGCTCAAGTAATGCGATATCATGAATTTCCTACTAATTATAATTGGGGAAACATGAGTAACACAGTGGGTAATACTACTTCAGCAAATTTTATTTTAGATATTCATAATGCAATTGATAATAGATGGTGGAACGAACCCTCTTACAGTTGTGAAACTGCATCAGAGGCAGTTACAGGCGTTGGAAGCAACAAAGATAAATCACTTATTTTTACTGGCGATTTTGGTTACTCATCCGCAACTCAGTCCTCATTTATTGGTGGTACTGTAAGAGTGGAACTAAATAATAATAGACCTGTTATTCTATCAGGTAGTAGCAGTACGGGTGGTCACATGTGGGTTACAGAAGGATATCAATTATATACTTATCATTATGATGACTGTACGGGTACTAGTATAGCCTATTATCGAATGAACTGGGGTTGGGGATCAAGTTCAGATGGTTTCTATTCATCAAGTTTTGATCCTTCAGGCAATAATGGACCTTATAATTCTAATCAAAAAATGATTTATAATATACGACCTTAAAAGATTTTATTATTACATAATTCCACAATCAACTAACCTTTAAAGTAATTTTTAATTAAAAGACAAATAAGATGAAAACTCAATTTTTAATACTTGCAATTACAATACTATCCATGAGTTGTAAAGAAGATAATATTACTAATGACAGAATTGAAATCGATATGTATTTTTCATTAGTAGATCAAAATGGAAATGATTTATTGGATCCCAACAATGCAAATCATATTAAGGAGTCAGATATTAAATTAACTTACTTCATGGACTCCTCTTTACAAAATCCAGAATCTAGTAAAGAATTACGCTTTTTAAATGAAAAAAAAGATGGTCTTTATATGTTAAGTTTAGTGCCTAATCATACAGACAATTATGAAAAACCAATTACACATGTTGAATGGGGAGATTTCAAAAAAGACACCTTAAAAGCATCAGTTGCGAGAAGTCAGGGTATTCTTGCGTTTGCCAAAGTATGGTTAAATAATGAGCTTATTTATGATCCGAGCGATCGTGAATTGGAAGATGGATATTACAATATCATACAACTCAATATTGAATAGAAATTTATTTTAGAGTAGAATTACTTTTTAACTTCAATTAAAAAATCAATAGCGAAACATAATTTTAATAATAATTTAATAAAATTGGTTCAGAACCTAAAAAGGAAGCTTTTGAAGGCTTCCTTTTTTTATGCCAATAATTCCATATCTCTAATGAGGATTTTTCTTCTATCGAAGTTGATGATGTTTTTCTCTCTCAGTTCATTTAAAATAGTGGTAACAGTTTGCCGAGAAGTACCCGTCAAAGCGGCTATATCTTTGTGGGTTAAATGACTGGGAATCATCATTTCAAAACCGATTTTTTTTCCTTTTTCATTCGCCTCATCTCTAAGAAACTCTACAATTCGAGTACGAGCATCTTTAAAAACTAAAGACTCCAATCTCCTTTCCGTTTTACGCAAACGCAGTCCAATCAATTTCATCATTTTAAAACTTAAAGGCTGGTTGTTGGCCATCAAATTTTTCATGTCATCCAATGTCATGGGACAAACAATAGTCCCTGCATCCATGGCCTGAGCAAAATCCTGCCTTTTATCCTCACCAGTCAAGGCCAACTCACCAAAAATCTCTCCTTTGCTTAAAATCGCTTTAACTGATTCCTTTCCGTCTTCCAAATAAGAGCCGATTTTTATCCTTCCCTCCGCTATCATATAAATATAATTAGAAGAATCCTCCGGGAAATAAACAAACTCTTCCTTCTTGAATTTCGTCATGGGATGATCGTCTTCTATGCCTTCAATTTTATGTGGGCAAAGAATGTTAAACAAATCAACATTTTCAAAATACCATAGTTGAGTAGAATCTGCCATATTACTTGGAGTTAGGAATTGTAATAATTGTTACTAAATCTAATTTTATACTTTACGGAACTAAACAAAAATAAGTTCATAATCATTACTTTTGCAACAGGGTAAAATATTCCTACTTCAAAAAATTGAAATCCTAATTAACAAAATATGTATTTATATATTAAGTCTTTGCATATCATTTTTGTAGTCACATGGTTTGCAGGATTATTTTATATCGTTAGGCTTTTTATTTATCAAACTGAGGCACTCCAAAAGTCTGAACCTGAAAAAGGTATTCTACATGCCCAACTTAGTAAAATGGCAAGGCTCTTATGGAATGTGATTACCTGGCCTTCGGCTATTATCACCTTGATTTTAGCTACAACTTTACTGATTCTACAACCCGTTTGGTTGCAACAACCCTTTATGCACATTAAACTAACTTTTGTGTTTTTCCTTTATTTATACCATTTCTCCTGTCATTATATTTATAAAAAACTCCAAAAAGGAGAAATCAAATACAGTTCTACACAGTTAAGAATTTGGAATGAGGTGGCAACTCTTTTTCTGGTTGCCGTAGTATTCTTAATAGTACTTAAAAATGAGCTCGACTGGATTTGGGGCACGATAGGCTTTATCAGTTTTGGAGTTTTATTAATGGTGGCTATTAAAATTTACAAGGCTTTAAGAGAGAAATAGTAATTAATAATTTGCAATTAACAAAAATGAATAAATTTAAATCTAGTATTCTGTTCACACTTACAAGCTTAATCTTAGTGGCTTGTGGTTTAGAAAATCAAAAAAATAAAAAAGCTGAATTTCCTGTTTTGGGAAGAAAGCAATACGTGGAAAAAATTGTAGATGGAAAAACCGTAACCGACACCGTTGACCATACAATTCCAGATTATAAATTAGTTAATCAGGACAGCAATTGGGTAACTCCAGAGACTTTTGAAGGCAAAGTTTACGTAGCAGATTTCTTTTTTACTTCCTGCCCAACTATTTGTCCGACCATGAAAAAGGAAATGTTAAGGGTGTATGAAGCTTACAAAGAAAATGATGAGGTTGGAATAATATCTCACACTATTGATCCCGAATATGATACGGTTGCCTTGCTCAAAGATTTTGCTGAAAAACTAGATGTTAAGGCTCCAAAATGGAATTTCGTAACAGGAGAAAAAGAGGAAATTTATGAGCTGGGCCAGAAAGGCTATATGGTTACTGCCATGGAAGATGAGAATGAAGAAGGTGGCTACCTCCATAGTGGAGCTTTTGTTTTAGTAGATAAGGAAAGAAAAATCAGGGGGGTGTATGACGGCACTCGTTCTGAAGAAGTTGATAAATTGATCACGGATATTGAATTACTTTTGGCCACTTATGATGAGAAGTAAATATTCATCATTTAGTGATCTCATTATTAAATTTACTAAAAGCTGTCAGCTTTGTAATTAATATGAAATGATAAAAATGGAAGTACTTCAAAACTTTTATTCAATGAAACCTGACAGGTTTCCTATCAGACTGAGATTTATAAAGTCTTGGCAATTATTAATTATAATTTTTATTCCAATTATATCTTCCTGTGGTCGATATGAGGAATTTAAAAATTCTGCCACGGCAGACTATTCCAGTGAAAAAATGCAGAAGTACGCCAAGTATATGGTACAAGGAAAGCAGCTTTACACTACTCATTGCAGCAATTGCCATCAGGAAAAAGGGGATGGTTTAGGCAAGCTTTTTCCGCCTTTGGGTGAATCTGATTATATGTTGGAGGATATTCCAAGAAGTATTTGCGCAATAAAAAATGGATTAAAGGGAGAAATTATAGTGAATGGAAAAACCTATAATCAAGCAATGCCAGCCTTGGATCGATTGACCAATTTGGAAATAGCTGAGATTTCAACCTACATCTATAATAGCTGGGGAAATGAGACAGGAATGATTGAGCTGGAAACAGTTGAAGAGTCACTCTCCAACTGTCAATAACGTTATTTTAAATATTCTTGAGCCTCAGCAATACTTTTTTTCATTTTTTCACTCACCTCAGAAATGGAAGATTTTTGCTTTTTGAGATACTCCATTTTTTCAGCATCGGACATATTTTCCATTCTAGGATCGTAATTACGCATCCAGTTCATCATAGCTTTGTCAGATTCTTCTAAAGCAATAATCAAAGTTTGGATGGTTTCTTGCTTACTTTCGCTTACTGAATCTTTTTTACTTCTTAGCGATTTTTTCAGTTTCATAATGTCATCCATTTTAGGCATTACTTCATCATGAATGGCGATTGTCTCAGACTTTAATTTTTCAACTTCTTTTTCTTTTGATTCACAACTCATTAAAAAGCTGATCATTAAAAGTGCACTTATTCTTAGTATAGCGTTCATTATTTTTGATTAGATTTTTTAAACGGATACGTTGAAAAAAAGCCGAGGTTCTTAAAAAAATGAATTAAGGCAATGATTTATAAAAAATAGTTTTGTCTTCATCTGAACTATAGATATAACAGTTCGGAAATTTATATAAATAGCTACAAACCGCTAAGTCTTTCAAGGCATAAAGTGCATGAAAAAAAGAAAGTGATAGTAAAACAAAAAGCCAAACTCCAGTAGCATAAAAAGCAGTCATCAATGGAATCACAGAAAACAAGAAAAATGTGAAAGCGCAAATTAGGAAATAGCTCTTTTTACTTAAAACAAAATCATTGGCTTGAACATTAAAGCGGAATAGATTCCAGTTCCATCTGAAATTAATTGTTTTAGCTCCAAAGAATTTAAAAGACAGCGCATGCACTAATTCATGTAAAACAGGACTAATTAGAAGAGAAAGTAAAAGGCCACCCGTCAAACCAACTATCCAAATTCTATGCTCAATCTCTGCTACGTTGTTTGATAAGGACATGTAGACGCCAGCCAGCAAGCCAACGAATAGATAAACCCAGTAAATCCTTGTCACAGAATTTTTCCTTCGAATAAAAGTAGATATGAATAAAAGCCATTCTGAGCTATCCATGATGGATAACACATTTTTATATTGGCTTTTATTTTTTAACAACTCTGGACTCATCTTCACATAAATGTACGTGAAAATTAGCATGAAGATTAATAGACAATGTTAAGCTTTAGTGAATTTTAGATGTAGATGGATACAAAAAAAAACAGCTGCCTTGAAACAGCTGTTTTTTCTCAATTTTTTACCCCTTAAAATGGAGAACTAAAACTTATTTCTTTTCTTTGACTGGCTTCTCATCTAAATCTTCACCATTAATTTTGGCCCTGATTTTAGTTTCCAGTTCCTCCATCAATTCTGGATTATCAAGAATTAATGATTTTACAGAATCTCTTCCTTGTCCTAATTTATTGTCCATATAAGAAAACCAAGAGCCTGCTTTCTTTATCACATCAAGTTCTACACCCAAATCGATGATCTCCCCTACTTTGGAAATGCCCTCTCCGTACATAATGTCAAATTCTACGACTTTAAATGGAGGAGCAACTTTATTTTTCACTACTTTAACTTTCACTCGGTTACCGGTGATATTATCAGGCCCTTCCTTAATACTTCCAATTCTTCTAATATCTAAACGAACAGAAGCATAGAATTTCAAGGCATTACCCCCAGTTGTAGTTTCAGGATTACCGAACATTACGCCTATCTTTTCCCTTAACTGGTTAATAAAAATACAAGAACAGCCTGTTTTGCTGATAGCGCCAGTCAGTTTTCTCAATGCCTGAGACATTAATCTTGCTTGAAGGCCCATTTTACTGTCCCCCATTTCGCCCTCCAATTCACCTTTTGGAACCAAGGCTGCAACAGAGTCGATCACTACTATATCTAAGGCACCAGACCGAATTAAATGTTCGGCAATCTCAAGCGCCTGTTCCCCACTATCTGGCTGAGATATCAACAAATTCTCTGTATCGATACCTAGTTTCTCTGCATAAGATTTATCAAAAGCGTGCTCAGCATCAATAATAGCAGCCATTCCACCTGCTTTCTGCGCTTCAGCAATACAGTGCATGGCCAAGGTAGTTTTACCTGAAGACTCTGGGCCATAAACCTCAATTACCCTTCCTCTTGGAATTCCTCCTATCCCTAACGCAATATCTAGTCCTAATGAACCAGTATGAATGGAAGGTACATCTACAACCTTTTCATCACTTAACTTCATCACGGAACCTTTCCCGTAAGTTTTATCTAGTTTATCAATTGTTAGTTGTAATGCTTTTAATTTTTCGCTTTTTTCGCTCATCTTTAATTTTTTCTATAGGGCTTATTTGTAAATTGCTGCATCGAATTTAGCAGGAAAAGAATCAATTGCCAAATGCTTAAGCCTTGCTTTACAACTAAATTTTATGAGTAATAAATTTATTAGTGTTTTCATCATCATTTTAGGCTTTAGTGTTAATCCGTTGATGGCTCAATTGGATAATACAGGCTTTGAGCAAAGGATAAAAAAAGACAGTACGATTGAAGATCCATTCAGCTTTTCATTAAGGGTTTTGTCATTCAATAAGAATAATGAATATTTCAATAGAATTGTAAAAGGATATACATTATTTGGTACTCGTTTTATTCCAAGTATCGGCTATCAACTAAATGAACAAGTGAATATACAAGCTGGTGTATTTCTCCAAAAAGACTTTGGGAATAACAATTTGACCTATTCTATCCCTTATTTCAGTATTTTATATAATTGGAACCACAGTCAATTAATTTTTGGAAATTACAATGGTTCAATTCATCACAGAATGTTGGAACCGCTTGAAGATTTTGAAAGGCTTTTAGTAGATGCACCTGAAAACGGTTTGCAATACTTATACAATACAGAAAGAATCTTTTTTGATGCCTGGATCAATTGGGAGAAAATGATTTATCAGGATTCTCCTTTTAAAGAGGAAGTTTCTGGGGGCTTGGTAAGTCAATATGATCTATTTAAGGAAAATGGTAATACGGCCTCACTCCATTATCAATTTAGAGGCTATCATAAGGCTGGTCAGATTGATGCTCTAAGAGGCCAGCCCTTAATTACTCGATTTAATAATGCAATTGGCTTATCATTCGAAAGCAAGACTAAGAATGGCTTTGTTCACGGCCATAAATGGGAAGGCTATTTTTTACATTATATCGACAATAGTCCTCAGTTTCGTTTACCATATACTCAAGGTTACGGTTATTATCTTAATGGAACCTTGGAAACATCCGTTGGAGACTTCATGCTTAGCTATTGGCAAGGAGATCATTTCTATTCCTACAAAGGGGGAAGACTATATCAGTCCTACACCACAGATCCTAACTCAAGATTTTTTGAAGACGAAAGAAAACTTTTAATTCTAAGGCTAATGAACGAATTTAATATTGGCGAGTCCTCTACCCTCCTACTAAGATTTGAACCGTACTGGGACTTTAACAATCGTTCAATTGAATTCTCTCACGCCATTTACTTCAATATTTTCAAAACTATACCCATCAATAAAAAGAATAGATGAAATCCATTTTCAGGAAAATATTATTGCTCGCCTGTTCAATAGTCTTGATTATTATTGTGGTAAAATGGGACTTAATTCGGTATGGCTGGCAACAAGGGAAAGGCCAATTTACTATCATGTATAAAGCTAAGCCTCTAGAATTTTATTTAGGAAGTTCTAATTATCCTGATTCCTTAAAACAAAAAATCAGATTAGTACAAGAAGTCAAATTTTTTGCACAAACTGAATTAGGATTTGAATCGGAAGGACAGTACCAAAAAATGTTTGACCAGCAAGGAAAAGAATTAATGTGGGTTGTCACTGCGGCTTATCCTTATCAACTGGAAAGCTATGAATGGAAATTTCCGATTTTAGGGAAAGTGGCTTATAAAGGATTCTTTATTGAGAAGGAGGCATTAAGATTAGAGCAAGAAATGAAGACCCAGGGCTACGATGTTAGATTGCGCACCGCCAGTGCCTGGTCAACCTTAGGCTGGTTAAATGACCCTTTATTAAGCAATGTCCTAACCTACGACACCGGCAGACTAGCAGAATTGATTTTTCATGAATTAACGCACGACAAAATATTCATTAAAGACAGTGTTGATTTCAATGAAAACCTAGCCTCTTTTTTCGGGCAAGAATTCACCAAAATGTTCTTTGAACACCAGAAGATAAAGTTTAAGCCTGCGTATGAATCCTATTTAGCTCAGCTGCAGGACAGACATCATTTGAATCAATTTGTAAGGGAATATTTGCCGAAATTCGATAGTATGTATGAAAGAATTGATGGTTTTAGTACTACGGAAAAAGAAAACCAGAAATATTACTTTTTTGAAAAGTTTAGAAAGGAACTAAGCCAAGAAAGATTTAAAAGTTCAAAATACGCTGAGTTTCCGAGCAGCCAGATTGAGATTAATAATGCCTACCTTCTCTCATTCAGACGTTATTCCGGTCATCAGCAGTTATTAGAACAAGAATTAAAAGTACAATTCAATGGTGATATTTTAAAGATGTTGAATTTTTATCAAGAAAACTTCAATTCTTTATAAAGAATGTATCCTTAAGTTTAATTAGATATTAAGAAATTGTTATTACCATTTTAATCGCTTAATTTATAAATATTTTTATCGAATTTAGCCTAAAATAAAAAAAGCAACTAACCATGGGAAACAAGCAAAGCCATAAAGTGCTTGTCGTTGATGATGAATCAGACATTCTTGAGTTATTGGAGTATAACCTCACCAAGGAAGGCTATGAAGTAAAAACGGCTCAGGATGGAAAAACGGCAGTTGAAAAAGCTCAAAAATTCCAACCCCAATTGATTTTATTGGACATTATGATGCCCAACCAAGATGGAGTAGAAACTTGCCGTCAACTCAGAGAAACTCCAGAGGCAGCCAATGCATTTATTATTTTCTTGACGGCAAGGTCGGAAGAGTATTCGGAAGTGGCTGCCTTTGAAAATGGTGCAGATGATTACATTACAAAGCCCATTAAGCCACGTGCATTGATGAGCCGGATAAACGCATATTTTAGGCGTGATGTCAAAAAACAAAAAGACAGTAATAAAATCACCATTGGTAATTTAATGATAGATCGTACGAGCTATACGGTTACTGTGGATGGCAAACAAGTATCCTTACCGAAAAAAGAATTTGAACTATTATACTTTTTGGCCCAAAACCCTAATAAAGTATTCAATAGAGATGATTTATTGCAAAATATTTGGGGTTCTGACGTTTATGTTTTGGCCAGAACGGTTGATGTTCACGTGCGTAAAGTCAGAGAAAAAGTTGGGGATGGTTATATTTCCACTGTGAAGGGAGTTGGTTATAAGTTTGATATGGAATAAATTTGCTATATGCTTTTTAATTCCAGAGGGGTTTCCATTTTATTAGCGCTATCAATTGGCATTGTAACAACTGCTTTCCTAAGCTTGTTGGAAGGAATAAGTACTACAGCCCTCATCTTGACATTTATTTTGGCCTCCTCTTCGTCATACTTACTTATAAGCATAGTATTGGAATTTCTTTTTTTCAAGGAAATCAATAAGTTATATGAAGTGTTTAATAAATTAGGTGAAAAAGATTACTCCTTTGTGAATGATATTGAAACCCAGAAATCATTCAATCCTTTAAGAAAAATTAATCAGGAAATTTTCAGCTATGCTGCTAACAAACAGCAAGAAATTGATGAGTTGAAGAGAATGGCGACCTATAGGCGAGAATTTTTGGCTGACGTTTCCCACGAATTAAAAACCCCAATTTTTGCAGCGCAAGGGTTTGTTTACACTCTTCTCGATGGCGCTGTTAAAGACAAGAAAGTAAGGGGTAAGTTTCTAAAAAAAGCTGCTAAGAGCTTAGATGGCTTAGAGATGTTGGTAAATGACCTGCTAACACTTTCTCATATAGAAGCAGGTGAAATTAAGATGCATTTTGAAGAAATTGATTTATTGGCTTTGGTGGAAGATGTATTTGATCAATTTGATGGAAAAGTTGATAAAAAAAATATGGATTTACAATTTGATAAGCCATACGAACCTCCAATTAATGTCATTGCAGATTACCAGCGGATTTATCAAGTAATTGTCAATTTGATCTCCAATGCCATCAAATATTCCGATGAAAACACCGAAATTGCAGTTGGTTTTGAAATAACTGAAAAAGATGTAACGATAGCCATACAAGACCATGGTGCTGGAATATCCCCAGAGCACATTAAAAGAATATTTGAAAGGTTCTACCGGATTGATAAAAGCAGGTCAAAAGAAAGGGGTGGCACTGGCTTAGGCTTAGCTATTGTAAAGCACATCATTGAGGCTCATGGCTCATCTGTTTCTGTTACAAGTACTGTGGGAAAAGGCTCCTTATTTAGCTTCAAACTTCCTGTAAAAAAGACCCCTGAACCATTAGTTTCCGTATTGGAAGATGATTCTGAGACAGAATAAAGTTATCTTTGTGGCAATATAAAATTTACAATGTATTACAAAGCATTAAACCCTCTGATTATAAAAGAGTCAGACGACTATATTTTTATCAATAAACCGCCCTTTGTTTCTACATTGGCAGACAGGAACGATACTGTGACCATATTGTCATTAGTCAAAAAATACAATGATGATTATCAGATCTGCCACAGATTGGACAAGGAAACATCTGGCGTCTTGTTGGTGGCAAAAAATCCAGAAGCCTACAGAAATGCCTCGATCCAATTTGAACATAGACAAGTTGACAAAACCTATCATGCTATAGTAGATGGCCTTCATCAATTTCAGGAGGTAGAAGTTAATTTGCCATTGCATACTACAGCTTCAGGATATGTGAAAATCTCTCACAGAAAAGGCAAGAATGCTTCAACTAAATTCAACACCATAAAAACATTTAAGAAGCATTCTCTCATTGCTTGTAAACCTGAAACCGGTAGGATGCATCAAATTAGGGTTCATTTAGCATCTTTAAATGCCTCCATAACTGGAGACGAAACCTATGGGGGGCAGGCACTCTTTCTTTCTTCCATAAAAAAAAGCTTTAATGCTGGAAAAGGAGATGAAGAACAACCCATTATCAAAAGATTTGCTCTACATGCATTAAACATAAGCTTAACTGATGTAAAGGGTAAAGTCATAAGTGCAGACGCCCCCTATCCTAAAGATATAGAAGTAGCATTAAAACAATTAGAAAAAAACAGGTGATATAAATAATCACCATTATTAAGGTAAAATAAATAATATCCTCACCTTCAAAGAGTAATTCATTGCGATTTTTTTCGTAGGATGTTGTTTTTCAATTAATAAGCATCTATCTTTGTGTCCCTTTTAGCGGATAGTTCGCCCGATCATAAATGTTTACTATCTGTAAAAAGCTAATTAATAAGGAGTTAAGAACTAACAAAAAGAAAAAATAGTGGATACGCTTAGTTACAAAACCATCTCGGCAAACAAAGCCACAGTTGAAAAAGACTGGGTTGTAGTAGATGCTGCAGGAAAAGTATTAGGTAGATTTGCCAGCGATGTAGCCAAAATTCTTCGTGGTAAAAATAAACCAAGTTTTACGCCTAATGTTGATTGTGGTGATAACGTGATTGTTATCAATACAGACAAAATCATTATGACCGGCAAAAAGTGGGATGATAGAACGTATCAGACTTACACAGGATACCCTGGTGGTCAGCGTGAAATCACTCCTCGTCAGTTGAAAGCAAAATCTTCTACTTTATTAGTAGAAAGAGCTGTAAGAGGTATGTTGCCGAAAAATAGATTGGGTAGAGAATTGTTTAGAAATCTTTATGTGTATGAAGGTGCTGAACATGGACACGAAGCTCAAAAACCTAAAGTTAAAGAAATCTAAAAAATCAATAGATGGAAATTATAAACACCATTGGTAGAAGAAAAACATCTGTTGCTAGATTGTACATGCAGTCGGGCAAAGGTGCTATTACCGTTAATACAAAAGACGTTAAGGATTATTTCCCAACTGAAATTCTTCAAGCAATCGTTAATCAACCATTTGCCACAACAAAAACTGAAGGTTCTTTCGACCTTAAGGTAAATGTTGATGGTGGTGGTGTTGCAGGACAAGCAGAAGCAGTACGATTGGCAATCTCTCGTGCACTTTGTGAGCTTGACCCAGAACACAGGCCAGCATTGAAAGCAGAAGGCTTCCTTACTAGAGACCCGAGAATGGTTGAACGTAAGAAATACGGAAGAAGAAAAGCGAGAAGAGCATTCCAGTTCTCTAAACGTTAATTTTTACAAACAATATAAATATAAAAACTTATGGCTAAGCTTGAGTACAACGACTTACTTGAAGCTGGTGTCCATTTCGGACACTTAACAAGAAAGTGGGATCCAAAAATGGCTCCTTACATTTTCATGGAGCGTAATGGCATCCACATTATCGACTTGAATAAAACATTGGCTGCTTTGGACGAAGCATGTCATGCCATCAAAAACCACGTTCGTTCTGGTAAAAAAGTTCTTTTTGTTGCAACAAAAAAACAAGCTCAGGACATCGTGATGGAAGAGGCAAAAAGATTGAACATGCCTTATGTTGTGGATAGGTGGCAAGGTGGTATGATGACCAACTTTGCAACTATCAGAAAGTCATTGAAGAAATTGGCTAACATCGATAAAATGCAAAAAGAAGAATCATATCTTAATCTTGCAAAAAGAGAAAGATTAATGATTCAGCGTGAAAAAGAAAAGATGGAGAGAGTATTAGGTGGTATTGCTGACTTAAACAGAATTCCATCCGCGCTATTTGTTATCGATATTAAAAGAGAGCACATTGCAATTAAAGAAGCTCAGAAATTAAATATCCCTGTTTTTGCAATGGTGGATACTAATTCTGATCCTACTCAAGTTGATTATCCAATTCCAGCTAATGATGATGCTTGGAAATCAATCAGCTTAATCTTGAAATCTTTCGGTAAAGCTATAGAAGAAGGCTTAATGGAAAGAAAGCAAGAGAAAGATGATGCTAAAATGAAACAAGCAGAGGAAGAGAAAAAAGCAGTTGATACTAAAGAAGATGCTCCGAAAAAAGAGACTTCAGAAAAATCTGCTGAATAAACCTTCTAATGAACAATATTGAATAAATCAATAAATTGAACATCGGACTAGATTCGGTGTTCATTTTTTTATTCTAACCTATTCTACATATTTAACATTAAATCTAAAATCAAATAAGCATGGCTATTACAGCACAAGAAGTAAAAAAGCTTAGAGAAATAACAGGTGCCGGCATGATGGATTGCAAAAAGGCATTGACTGAGGCTGATGGTGATTTTGACAAAGCCATTGAGTTTTTAAGAAAAAAAGGTCAGAAATTATCTGAAAAAAGAGCTGACAGAGAAACGACTGAAGGAAATGTATTCATCAAAACTAATGATGACCAAACTCAAGCTTTCTTGATTTCTTTAACTTGTGAAACTGACTTCGTTTCAAAAAATGAGGACTTCCAAAAATTTGGACAAGAAATTATAGAGAAAGTTGCTACTGAAAAACCAGCAGATATGGATGCTTTAAAAGCAATCCCTTACCAAGACATTACTATTGGTGAGAAAGTTATTGAAATGGTGGGTAAAATCGGTGAGAAAATCGAAATCAGTCATTACGAGACCCTAACTGGGGAGAAAGTAGTTTCATATGTTCATGCTGGTGCTAAATTAGGCGTATTGGTTGCATTGAAAAATACTGATGGTGTTGACGTAACTGATGCAGGAAGAGATGTTGCTATGCAAATTGCTGCAATGAATCCTGTTGCAGTTGACAAAGACGGTGTAGATGCAACTACTATCGAAAAGGAAATCGAAATAGGAAAAGAAACTGCTCGTCAGGAAGGTAAGCCAGAGGAAATGCTGGAAAAAATTGCTACTGGTAAATTGAATAAATTCTTTAAAGAGAATACTTTATTACCACAAGCTTTCGTAAAAGATAATAAAACTTCAATTGCTCAATACTTAGATTCAGTAAATAAAGGAATGACTGTTACTGAATTCAAAAGAGTAGCGATTGGATAAAGTAATTTCTAGAATCTAGATTTAAGATTCAAGATAATCGACAAAGCCTTTGGATATAAATCCAAAGGCTTTTTTTGCTTCAAGAGTTATGTAATAGCAGAAGATTTCGAATTATTTCAATAATCGTTCAATCTGTGCTTTAGGAATAGTCCTCAAATCCTCCTCATTATCAATATCAGTCAACTCTTGCAGCAGAACATATTTTAAACCTATTTTCTTGAAGTCTTTTATAGTGCTAGGCGCTACAGTTTCTGTACTCCATTCCTTATCGGAAAAAACTTCTGAATGCAGCTGATTCATTCCTAATAAATAATAGCCTCCGTCATTACTTGGTCCTAATACTGCGTCTTTACTTTCCAACGCCTTAAATGCTTGTTCAATCACTTTATCATCTAAAGCCCAGCAATCGCTTCCGATAATGCATACTGATTCATACCCATTCTGAAAAGCCTCCTCAAAGGCAGACTTCATCTTTATTCCTAAATCTGGATTTTGCTTTTGAAGGGCCTTGTAGAAAGGCGGCTCATTAGACCACAAATCATCAAAATCTAGAAAGGAAGAATAATAAATCGCTTTATTACCATCCACCTTTTCAGTCACCTGTTTGGTTCGATGAAGCATATTCCGATAGAAATTTAATGCTTTTTTATCTCCTATTGTGGCCGCCAATCGGGTTTTGCATTTTCCCAATTCAGGGTTTTTTACGAAGATAATCAGTAGTCTTTTTTTATTCATAAATCTTTATCCCTTTACCTTCTTCTAACCATTTGCCCCAACGCTTATTGTAGGTATGCACACTATCGGTAATTTCCCCTTGCTGATTCACTACATTCAGGTCCTCATTTTTCCACTGAAAGATGCCACCATACATATTGCTTACATTTTGAAAGCCTGCTTCTTTTAGTTTCTCCCCTATTTTTTCGGATCTATACCCTACTGAGCAGTAAACAATTACTTCTTTATCTTTCGGGATATCTTCAACTTGGGAAATATCAAATCTATCATAATCAATAAATTGGGCATTGGGCAAGTGACTAACGCTATATTCTTTTGCTGAACGTGTGTCCAATATGAATACTTCATTTTTATTCAATTTCTTATCTACAGCTTTAGGCTGAATAAGTGGCACTGTTTTTTTATAAAGAGATTGCAACTTTTGGTCGTACGTCTGCTGACCACAAGCCACTAAAGACTGTAAAAATGATATTAACATGATGTTGATCCAGATTTTAAGCATAATAAAGTTTACGATTTTTATTCTTTCCAGGCAATTCAATTACGATAAAGACCAGCAATGAGATGTATTCAAATGCCACTATTCCCAAATTCTCCTCATAACCACTTACACTGTATCCCCAATAGGTTAAAAATATGGTAAATGACCATAGTATTGGAAACCTATATCCACTGATGATTCCCAATACTAAAATAGGCAAAACGTACCATGGGTGAACTGTGGTAGCCAACAGAAAATAGATAATGTAAGTCCATAACATCCTTTCGGACAATTTAATTTTTGGAGATGCCAATAAGTTGAATATTATCATTGCCGCAAAAGACAAAATTCCCATCCACGGTCCTGAAGTGGCAATAATATTATAGCCTTTGACAGCAAAGCCGATTTCACGAATTAAGTAATACAGGCTAGCATTAAATTCGAAGTTTTGAAAATATAAAGAACTGCTTTTTATAATCCCCTGGAGAGCATCAGAAAATAAAAATGGAAGAAAACTCATGATAGCAATTGCTATAGCTACCACAATGAACTTTAAATAACTTTTCATATCTAGCTTCTTAAAAAAGCCAGCCAATAAAATTAAGGGTAACAATTTAAAACTGATGGCTAATCCCAGAGACACCGCACTCTTGTTGTGATTCTGCTTTTCGAATTCAAAAATGGCCCAAATTAAAAAGAAAACAACAAAAGCCTCAAAATGGAGATTTCCACTTAATTCTAATATGACTAGTGGATTAAAAGCATATATAAGCAAGAGTTTGGAATCTTTTCCATATTGTCTTAAGACTTTTGGAAGCAAGAACAGTGTACCAATTTCAGCAAGAATTATAAATATCCTTATCACAATAATTCCCATTGAAATATTTTCAAACAGCCCCGCAACTGAAAAAATCAACTGATTCAAAGGCGGATAAATACTATAATAATTGGGGGAATTTAATTGAGCAAACAACTCTGAACTTAAGATATTGTCTTGGACTATTCCTCTAGGTAAATAAGCATAAGCATCAACTCCCTCCCACCATAATTTTCCATCCCACAGAAATCGATAGACATCATCAGACAGATTTGGGATTAGTAGAAGCAATAGTAACCTAAAAAGAATTCCGAAAGCAATAATTTCTTTCAAGGAAAATCTATCTTTTTGATATGCTAAAAACAAATACAAGACGAAAAGTGCTGTGTATTGTGCAATCAAAAGAATGTTTTCATATCGGAAAGTAAAGTAACTGGTGCTGATAAGCAAAGTGCACATCAACAGCAATCCTATATACTTTTCAAAATATTTCAACTTACTTGATTTGTGGTTTCACCGAATGGTAAAATATCATTAAAAACCCCAGCATCAACATTAAATGGAAAATAATCAAGCCGTAGTCGCCCAATTGAATTCCAAGAAAGATCGCAAAAGCAAAATATCCAGCCAACAATATCTCGATTACACTCAACCAACTGAATTGTAACTTTATATACTGATTGTCCTTCCAGCTTTTATTTTTATCTGAAATGTTAAATTTTGGTGTTCGGATGAAGGCAGATTTAAAACCAAGTAATCCTTCCGCAACCGCGAGTGCATTATGCAATGACAAGCCCATGGATACTGTAATAAACAGCGGGAAGGTTTTAAGGAAGTATTTAATGTGTTTTTTCCCTTTCATTAAATGCTTATTTGCTACCCAATAGAAAATGGCTATAGAGAAAAAACCTAATAAAAACACACTCCCAACTTGAAACAAAAGTGCTAATTCAGGGTGAATGCTCTTTATCCAAAGCATAGGAACACTTAGTAGCGCAGTTATCAAAATCGCAATAAAAATTGAGCTATTGAACAAGTGAAAAAATGCATGCAATTTATTAGAAAATCCCAATGGTGCTTTTAGTACTTTAATAAAATTCTTTCTAGCAGTTTCCGCACCCCCTTTATTCCATCTAAATTGCTGAGACTTAATCGCAGGCATTATAATCGGTAATTCCGCTGGAGATTCCACATCTTCTCTGTAGAGAAATTCCCAGCCCTTAAGTTGCGATCTGTAGCTTAGATCCAGGTCTTCCGTTAAAGTATCTGCAGACCATCCACCAGCATCTCTTATCGTTTCTTTACGCCATACGCCACCAGTTCCGTTAAAATTAATGAAAGAGCCAGCTTTGTTTCTTCCTACTTGCTCAATAGTGAAATGGGCATCCAAACCAAACGCTTGCAAGCGTGTAAGTAGTGAATAGTCTTTATTAACATGTCCCCATCGAGTTTGAACAACACCAATTTTTTCATTTTGAAAATGTGGGATAGTGGCCTTCAAAAAATGACTCTGAGGTATAAAATCAGCATCGAAAATTGCAATAAATTCTGCATCCGTCAAGTCCATCCCATATTGCAAAGCACCGGCTTTGAAATCTACTCTTTCTGGTCTCCTTATAAGGAGAATATTTTTCCCTAATGATTGCCAATGCTTCACTTTTGCTTCCAGCATTTCAGTAGTTTCATCTGTAGAGTCATCCAATAGCTGAATTTCTAATTTATGGTCTGGATAATCAAGATTGCAAACCGCATCCACTAATCTATTCACAACATATTTTTCATTGAAAACAGGTAGTTGGACACAAACTTGAGGATATTCCTCTTCCATTACAGGCGTTTTCACCACTTGACCTTTAAGCTTCTTCTTGGCTTTTATATAGTGATAAGTCAAGTGTAATTGTCCCAAACTAAAGAAAAATATAAACAGTAAGCTAAGCCCATATAGTACGATTATAATCCACTCCCAAGTCATGCTCATAAATATTTAAAAATCGTATATAAAATCTTGTATCCAGCCATAATGGTTCCGTACACTGTGCCTGAAACCTTAGATTTTCCAATTCGGTTCCTATAGGCCATGGGCACTTCAGTACATTTCATTTTCAATTTGGCCGCTTTCACTTGCATTTCGACCGTCCAGCCAAAGGTTTTATCCTTCATCTCTAATTCCATCAATCGCTCCCATCGAATGGCCCTAAAAGGACCTAAATCAGTGAATTTATAGCCATAAAAAAGTTTTATCAACCTAGTAGCCAACCAGTTTCCAAATACCTGAGGAAACGTCATACTTCCTCCTTCTCTCTGACCTAAAGCTCTTGAACCAATAACTAAATCCACTCCATCGTCTAAAATAGGATTTACTACATCTGGTAGCTGCTCTGGGTAATCGGAATAATCGGCATCCAAGAATACTACAATATCAACCTTTTCCTTTTTAGCCTTTACAAATTCTATTCCTTTTAAACATGCATTACCATAGCCCTTAATTGGCTGATCTAAAACCAAAGCTCCTTCCCTTTCTGCTGCTTGCCGTGTTCGGTCTGTAGAATTATTATTGACCACCACAATTTCCTCCACCCAATCCTTAGGAATGGCTTTTACGACCTTTCCAACAGCATTTTCTTCATTAAATGCGGGTATTATTACTACTATTCTTGAATCCATCTGCTTAATCAGACTGCAAAAGTACAAAAACACTTCTTTTTAATTGTCTCATGATGGACATAATTAAGTTATAAACATGAAAAAAAGGCAGCTACACATTCTGATTAGTGTCATTATGACTTATCCAGCTAAACCTTTTCTTTTGGAACAGGTTTTGATGTACATACATCAAATATTAAAAGTCAAAATCATGAAATAGTCATAAGCCCTATATACCAACCGAGATGAATATAATAGGTCATTGAATATTGGTAAACTAGGCCTTCGAACCTTGACTATTGCATGTGGCAACTTTAAAACAGTTATATACACATGAACTTACTTGAAAATAAAGACGTATTAAGAGGCTTATTACTTCAGGGTGATCAATTAAATACTATTGCTGGGGGCGTGGTACAAATTGAATTTAAGCTAGAACAGCATAATGACGGATTTTTAATAGTTGTTAATGCACCAGGAATAGAGGCGGAACAGTTAAAGATAATTTCAGACCAAAACTCATTGCAAGTATTTGCTACATTGAATCATCCATCAGAGAACCATGGCGTTATGATTCCACTTTTCTTCAGAAAAGTAGATTTGCCTTTATTTGCAGATACAAGTAATGTAGATGCTGTTTATCATGAAAATAAGTTAGAAATATCTGTTCCTATGGGAACAAATAATACCAGCAGTAAAAAAGAAATTAATATCAAACAAATATAAACTTGCGTGTAGATGAACTTATCTGCATTGAATTCCTTGAATACACAGAATCCTCTTCCTGAATCCGAAGAGGATTTTTTATTTTACGTCAATATCCGATAACTCAAATCAGGTATTCTGTTTAAACCTTCGATCAATTCATTACTAGGATTTACTTTATACTTTCTCGATTTGGTCTCCACTTTATAGCCATTAACTTTATCTTGAAGCTCCAATTTCACTTCACATTCTCCCCTAAAAGTCTGACATAAATTATCAAGTTCGACAATTAAATCTTCCGTAATAGCATTTAAATCGAGCATGATAGCTAAGCTCTTCGTCCGTTTATCTCGAAGTTCAGAAAGTAATTCCACCTTACTTATTTTAAACTCTAAGGCTTGATCACCCCATGGCTTCTTCCCAACTCTTCCTGAAATAAAGATAAACCAACCGTTTTCATAAAATTGCTTATTGGCTAGGTAATCATCACCAAACATGAAAAAAGTGAATGACCCACCGTAATCTTCAAGGGTTAAAGTACCAAAAGGTTTACCTGTTTTGGTTTGCCTATGCGCTATTGAAGTAACTATACCCCCTACTTTCACTTCATTTTTAGAAGCTAAACTATCCAAATCGTTTAATTCAGAAACTTGAGTATTGCAGAAGCTTTCCATTTCAAAGCGATATTCGTCTAAAGGATGACCTGAAATAAAAAGCCCAACTACTTCCTTTTCAATATTAAGCTTCTCTAATTCCGAATAGGGTTCCATTTCCGCAACTCTTGGTGGTGGAATAGCTACTCCGCCCTCTCCACCAAACAAAGAGGTCTGTGCGCTGTCCTTTTCATGCTGCAATTTTTGAGCGTATTTAATGATTTTTTCAATCAAAGTCCCTTCTCCGTTATCAGAAGTCAAGAATTGCTTTCTATGATACTCCTTAAAGCAATCAAATCCTCCAGCCATAGCCAATGATTCAAATGTCTTTTTATTGACACTTTTCAATGGAATTCGCTCTGCAAAATCAAAGATGTCTTTGTATTGCCCGCTTGACTTTCGTTCTTCAATTATGCTTTCCACAGCGGCTGAACCAGCTCCTTTTATAGCGGCCAAACCAAATCGAATTTGACCGTTCTCATTTACTGTAAATCCGGGATTAGATTCATTCACATCTGGCCCCAAAACTTCTATCCCTGCACGTTTACATTCTTCCATAAAGAAAGTGACATCCGTGATTTGCCCCATATTATTGCTCAATACAGAAGCCATGTATTCAGCTGGATAGTGTGCTTTCAAATACGCTGTTTGATAAGCTACCCAAGCATAGCACGTAGAGTGTGATTTATTAAAGGCGTAAGCAGCAAAAGCCTCCCAATCTTTCCAAATCTTCTCCAACACATCTTTTGGATGACCTTTTTCAGCACCCTGATTAATAAATTTGGGCTTTAATTCTTCCAGCAAAGCAAAAATCTTCTTACCCATTGCCTTACGTAAAACATCGGCCTCACCTTTCGTAAAGCCTGCCAGTTTCTGCGATAAAAGCATTACTTGCTCTTGATAAACGGTAATACCATAAGTTTCCTTAAGGTATTCTTCCATCTCATCAAGATCGTAGCTGATTTCTTCTAAACCATTTTTACGTTTTACGAAATTTGGAATATACTCTAGTGGTCCCGGGCGATAGAGAGCATTCATAGCAATTAAATCCGAAAATTCAGTCGGCTTTAATTCTCTTAAATATTTCTGCATTCCAGGTGATTCGTATTGGAAAATACCAACCGTTTCACCTTTTTGGAATAATTCATAAGTTTTTTCATCATCTATCGGAAATTCATCTGGATCAAGCTTAACTCCATGTCTTTCCTCTACAATTCTTACCGCATCTTTGATTAGCGTAAGGGTTTTCAAGCCTAAGAAATCCATCTTCAGAAGGCCTGCATTTTCCACCACCGCATTATCAAATTGCGTGCAGTACATATCCGAATCTTTTGCCAAGGCAACTGGAACAAATTTGGTAATATCATCAGGTGTGATTATAACCCCACAGGCATGAATACCCGTGTTTCTAACGGAGCCTTCCAAAACCCTAGCTTGATTGATTACTTTCGCAGAGGCATCATTCGCTTTAGCCAAATTCAATAATTCTTCGGCCTTACTAATAGCTTCTCCATTATTTTTCAACTTGGCTGACAATTTCTTTTTATCAGGAGCTAAATCGAAAAGTGCTTTTAATTTGATATCAGGAACTAATTTGGCTATTCTATCAGCATCCATTAAAGGCAATTCCATAACTCTGGCTGTATCTCGAATTGCAGATTTAGCGGCCATTGTACCATATGTGGTGATCTGAGCCACTTGATTAGCTCCATATTTCTCAATTACATAATCTATAACTTTTTGCCGTCCGTGATCATCAAAGTCAATATCAATATCAGGCAAGGAAACCCTATCTGGATTCAAAAAACGCTCAAAAAGCAGATCGTATTTAACTGGATCAATGTTGGTGATTCCTGTGCAATAGGCCACAGCTGAGCCAGCAGCTGAACCCCTACCCGGTCCTACAGAAACGCCCATTTCTCTAGCCGCAGTGGTGAAATCTTGTACAATTAAGAAGTATCCCGGATAACCAGTTCTTTCGATGGTTTCTAATTCGAAATCTAGCCTCTCTTGAATTTCAGAGGTAATTTCAGGATAACGCTTTTTGGCACCTTCAAAGGTAATATGTTTCAAATAGGCATTTTCTCCTCTATTACCTCCATCCTCTGCATCTTTTGGATCTATAAATTCTTGGGGGATATCATATTTTGGTAGGAGTACATCCCTTGCTAGTTCAAAACCTTCAATTTTCTCTGCAATTTCTGCTGTACAAGTAATGGCTTCAGGATAGGCAGCAAAAAGCTTCTTCATTTCATCAGGAGATTTGATATAGAATTCATCATTTGGCAAACCAAAACGATATTCTCTCCCTCTTTTCCCTACATATTTCTTCGGCTTCCCTTGCTCACCAGTGGTTTCTCCGTCTTTTACACAAAGTAAAATATCCTGAGCTTCGGCATCCTCCTTGTTGGTGTAATAGGTATTATTTGCTGCAAAATATTTTACATTATGCTTTTCAGCAAATTTTAATAAAACTTCATTTACCTTTTGTTCCTCAGGAACTCCATGCTGATTTAACTCTATATAAAAATCATCTCCAAACTGTTCCTTCCACCATAAAAATGCTTCTTCAGCTTGGCTTTCTCCCGCATTTAATATTAAGAAAGGAACTTCTCCCCATAATCCACCAGTAGTGGCGATAATATTTTCTTTGTATTGTACTAAAGCTTCTCTATCAATCCTCGGTACATAATAAAATCCCTCCACAAAAGCGATGGATGAAAGCTTGGCTAAGTTATGGTAGCCAGCTTTATTTTTCGCCAAAAGTACGGTCTGGAACCCGTCATCCTTGTTCTTTTTATTGTTTCTATCCTGCGTTAAAAAATACTCACAGCCTACAATTGGCTTCACCCCTGCTTTATTTGCATCTCTTACGAAATTATAAGCACCCATCATATTGCCATGGTCTGTCATAGCGATAGCTGGCATCCCCAATTCCTTAGCCTTATTGACCATTGATGGAATTTCTGTGGTGGACTGCAGAATTGAAAACTGTGTATGGCAATGAAGGTGAACAAATGAAGTATCAGACAATTCTGATATATCAGCATTTTTAGCTTGCTTTAAAGCATCTGCCGCTGCCTTTTCTTCTGACTTTGAACTGCTTGCAAAATTTGCAACATCCAGTTTTGGGGGCTCATATTGAATGGCTTCAATCGAAGTATCGCCCAAAGGCTTGACTACATTTTCCGAGATCAATCCAAAGAAACACTTAGCGGTGGCATCTACATCATAAGCAGCATCGTGCGCATCGGCAAAATCTTGACCAAAAAGCTTCTTGTGCAATTCGGTCAAGGTTGGCCATTTATACCTTCCACCTCGACCGCCAGGAATCTTACAGAAATCAGTCCCTTCATCTTTAGTATCGATGATGGGTTTTTCAGTCAAGACCTCAACTGAAAGCTCTTTTCTCAGCATTTCTGCTCCCATTATGGAAACGTCAAAGCTGATATTATGACCAACCACAACATCCGTTTTCTCTAAAACAGTTTTGAAAGCTTCTAAAACTTCAACGAGCGGCTTACCTTCTTTTTGAGCTCTCTCTGTAGAAATGCCATGTACTTTCTCCGCATTATAAGGAATGTCGTACCCTTCTGGTTGAATGATATGATTTTGAGCATCTAAAAGCTCACCGTTGGCTCCGTGTAATTGCCATGCAATCTGGACGCAGCGAGGCCAATTGTCTGCATCACTTAAGGGTGCATTATAATTTTTTGGTAATCCGGTGGTCTCGGTATCGTAAATTAAGTACATAAAACTATTGCTGAGAGGATGGTCAATTTCAGAGTTTGAAATTAGTGAAAGGCAGGAAGAATGGAAAGACAAAATTTGGAAAAAGTTTTTAAGTGATGAAGTGCTTTGGTGACTAAGTGAATAGGTCTGGATGTGACTAGATACTTAGGTTTTATTTTAGCGGATTGTAAAGTTGAAAGTAGGAAGGAGGAAGTGCGCAGTTAGCTACGTTCAGAGGGTTTTACCAATAAAACATTTAAATAGCAAATGGTCAGCGGTTTCGGTCTGAAGGATATTCCATGAAATTGTTATTACCGATTAGACGGTTTTAATCTTCAAACCACAGAACATAAAGCCCTCTCCCTCTGCTAGCGAACTATCGTTACATCAAATCCCAAACGGAATTTTAATACCGCCAGCATTTTTAGTAAACCACAAAAGCGACAAAAGCATAAAGAAAAATTTGCTAAAGCAATTTTAGTTAAAACCATACTGGCCAATTGATTTGTCAAAACGGTCATAAGTAATCGTTTAAAATCCGCTATTCAGTCTGGCTGAAACTTTTGTTTTCTTTTGTCACTTTTGAGGTAAAATATGTTTAATGAATAGTTAAGTCACATGTATTAATCAAACCGAATGGCTTTAATTGGTTTCATACGGGCTATAAACCAAACAGGAAGAAAAAGTGAGATCAAGACCACTACCAGTACCAACAAATTCAAGCTTAAAATCATTTTGAAATCCCACAGGATAGGCACAAAACTCATATAATAATTTTCTTGATCTAGTGGGATGATTTGAAAGTAGTATTGCAAGGCAGCAAACCCTATCGCCACAAGATTACCATACAACAAGCCCTTAAAGGTCAAGCGTAAACCACTCATTAAAAAGATATTTCTTATTAGTTTATTCTTTGCACCCATAGATTTTAACATCCCAATCATAGGTGTTCTTTCCATGGTTAGAATAAAAATGACTGCAACCATATTAAAACAAGCCACAAACAGAATCAAAGCCAAAAACAAACGGACATTTTGATTTAACAATTCTAACCATTCAAAATACTGTGGATATTTTTTACTTGTTAGGTTTACAAATTGATCGGCTTCAATCTTATCAAACACAATAGATTCAGCTGCCTCTTCATCCAGTTTGTCATTAATATAGACTTCATAACTTCCCACTTGGTCTGAACCCCAATCATTCAATCTCTGAATCATCTTAATATCACCAATAATAATTTTTTCGTCAAAATCTTCCAGCCCTGTTTCATAAATACCCACAATTTCTAATTGCCTGTAGCGCGGTGGGTTTTGTACAAAATACATGATCACTTTTTCGCCCAATTCAATTCTTAATAATTGAGCAATTTCTTTACTAATGATTACTTCAGTGCTATAATTATCGACTGCCACATTGGGAAAGCGACCCTGAATTAGATTTGAATCAAAGTTTGTCGTATCATAATCCAACCCAATTCCTTTGAGTACTACGCCTTCAACTGCTTCTTCTGTCTTCAATAAACCTGCTTTATACGCAACTGCCTGTACATGCTCAATGAAATCGAATTCATTATGATGTTGAAAAAATTCAGTTTCCATTGAAATAGGCGACTCATCAAAGGAATTACTAAGCGTATATTTTGTGACTTGCATTTGTCCTGCAAAACTGAAAACCTTATCCTTTATGGTCTTCTGAAACCCTCCTAAAATAAGCAATGCAACCAGCATGATTGCCAATCCAATAGCTATGCTACTGATTGCAATCTTATAAATACTGCTGGAAAATTGACCAGTTTTAGAATTAATTGTACGTTTCGCTATAAAATCAGGTAGATTCAAGAATTAACTTTATTTTTGATTTATGATTCAAACTGCAAATTACAATTTCATTGGCAAACTCATTCCGCTTTGCGGTCTATTTTTTACGATTTTGGCAAATGCTTGCGTAGCACAGCAAAAATCGCCAATTCCAGCTGCTTATCAAACAACAGAATATCTAACATATTTGAAAGGGAAATCAGTAGGCATGGTGGTTAATCAAACCTCAACAATTGGTAAAACCCATTTGGTTGATACCTTGAGATCACATGGGATTAAGATCAAAACAGTTTTTGCTCCAGAACATGGTTTTCGTGGGGAAGCAGATGCAGGGGCAAGCGTGAAATCTGGAATGGATGAAAAAACTGGGCTCCCCATCATCTCTCTTTACGGGGCCAACAAAAAACCTACTAATGAGCAATTACAAGATTTAGATGTTATCATTTTTGATATTCAAGATGTGGGTGCTAGATTTTATACTTACATCAGCACAATGCACTACGTGATGGAAGCTTGTGCTGAAAATGATATCCCATTATTGATTTTGGATAGACCCAATCCCAACGGCATGCATGTGGACGGCCCCATTTTGGAAATGGAACATCAATCATTTGTAGGCATGCACCCAATTCCAATTTTACATGGTTTAACTGTAGGAGAGCTGGCACAAATGATCAATGGTGAAAAATGGCTCAAAAATGAATTGCAATGCAAATTGAAAATCATCAAAAATAAAAACTACAAGCACAATGATTCTTATTCACTCCCTATCAAACCATCGCCTAACCTTCCCAATGATTTAAGCATTGCGATCTATCCTTCACTTTGCCTTTTTGAAGGAACAGTAATTAGTGTGGGAAGAGGAACTGAAAAGCCGTTCCAGCAAATTGGGCATCCTACATTAAATGATTTTGAGCATACTTTCACGCCTGTAAGCATGCCGGGAAGCAGCGTTCACCCTCCATTTGAAGATCAGAAATGTTACGGAATTGATCTCGGAATCAAAGATTTTGAGGAAGGAATTTCTTTGAAATACTTAATTGAACTATATAGTGCATTTCCTGAAAAGGATAAATACTTCAACAATTTCTTGACCAAATTAGCAGGAACGGAATCTTTACGCCATCAGATTGAAGCAGGATTTTCCGAGGAAGAAATCAAAATGAGCTGGCAGGCTGGTTTGGAAGAATATAAGGAGATGAGGGCGAAATATTTGATGTATTAGACCACTTCATATCAAAAAAGGAGGAATTAGATAATGAGGGATGCAAGGTGAAGGGGGTGTTGGGTGAATCCCCAAATAGTACTAACCTTTGCTGTTTATCCATCGACACCAAGCATCACTTCCTTCCAAAAGAATCCTTAAAACAGGAAATCAAAAGTGTTTTCATGAAAGCTAACAACAATCATTATATCTTGATTCTAGGTTCCAGTATCTAGAATCTATACCAAAACCCTGACTTAAATCATATTAGCTCCTTATTAATCTCAGTACGGAATCCATACAATTGTGCGAATTTTGTGAAAAACAATTGGGAAGATGGAAGCGAAAATAACACCTCATCAGACTGGAAACATTCAAGCGAACGACTGGATTCCAGCTAAGTCATTTTACAGCTGTAAAAATGGAATATGTACTAGTTGCTTAGCAAAGCATGAAGATCGTAAACAATTAGTTTTACCGCTATCAAAATTAAAGGAACCCGATTTCAAAATAGATTTAGGTAACTTCTTGAAGAGCCTGGCCAAATTTGATAGACCCGTATTATTTTACCACAGAGACTACCCTATCATAGAACAAGCCTTAATCAAGTTTACAGGACATGAAAACTTCGAGAATTCTTTTAAAATAGTTAGACCCTTTTTGCCTAAAACCACAATTCCCGCTACCATTATTTCACCCTATGCCTTGAGTAAAAATAACCGATTAAAAGAACAAAAATTGGTCAGTTTGACAAAAAGATTTTTTGAACCTCTGGGATTTATTAAGCTACACCTTCACTCTGTTGCTGACTATCATGAGTATGCTGAAAGCGAAAAAGTAGGTTTGTTGATGTTGCCATTGAAGGACTTACCAGATTATGTTCAATATGCAATGCATTCAAAGGATATAAAAGATGTAATTCCAGCTATTTTTCAGCCTTGAGATTTATTAAATTATAAGTGAGCTCACAATTATAATTAATTCTATTTTTTTTTGCAATATATTTATTTTTTGATAGTTTTGAACTATTCAATTAATCAAAGTGATAACTTTGATTAAATATTTTACTAGTGAATATTTTAACCAAACCTATGAAGCGTATTGCACTTAATCCTTCCGGCCAAAGGTCTGTGTCCCAATTCTACTTCCACTTTGATTTAAATTTTTTGTTTTATTTAAAATTTAAATTATGAAAATGTTCAAAAAACAAATCGCAACTGCTATATTATTAGTTGCAGGTTTATTTTCCAGTAGTTATTTATTTTCTCAAAATGAAGACAAAACGCTAGACCCAAATGATTATGGTGGCATTTGTTGTGATAATTTTGGGAATGTATGTTGGCATCCTAATGGAATGGTATTTCTTGGTGCTAAATGGTATTCAGGCGGACCATACTGCCAATGAATTAGTCCTGCAGTGTGAATTTACACTGCAGTTTTTTTATAAACTAAATTACTCATGCTTAGAACTGCAATCTTTTCAGTAATAACTATCTTTCTTACTGCTTCCTGTCAAAAGAAAAGCTTAGATCAAAATTATCAAATCAGTAAATTCCGGAACAATAATATACAATACAAGACCTTAAAGAGCGAAAAATTTGTATATAATCAAATCCAAGTACCTCACAGCATCACAAAAGTAAACTCCAAAATAGTAGTAACAGAACTGGCAGGAGATACTTTAATAAGTGTTATTAATGCCGAAGACATGACTTTTGATCATAAATTTGGCAAAGAAGGTCAAGGTCCCGGTGAATTTTATAAAATTTGGAATTTATATCCGGCCTCGGAAGAAAATGAATTTTGGATTTATTGCCCTGAGACAAAGATTTCAACGCTTTATGATTTAAATGAAGGCAAAATCACAAAAACCTATAAACAGACTTCAGATGATGTGTTAGCTGTCCAATTTGCCCCTACTTACAGAAATTCATTTGTTGGGATAAAAGCTGATGGTTCTTATCAATTTGCAGAATTTTCTACGATGGGCAGAGAGATTGCCGGATTTAATACTTGGGATGGCTACGTTGAAAAATCCGAAGATATTCCTAAAAATGTAATTGCCTCTGTACATCAGGGGAAATTATATTCAAATCCTAGTCAGGATAAATTTGCTTTAGCTTGCATAAATAGAGATATGATTGAAGTCCTTGATTTAAAAGACTCAAGCATTTTATCTATTCGAGGGCCGGAAAATATCATCCCTGAATTTACGGTGGACTATTCTGCGGGATACCCAATGGCACTTACAGATAGAGAAACCGATGTTTATTGTTATTTTGATGCCTTCCTCAGTGAAAACTATATCTACGGGCTTTATTCTGGAGAAACTTCAATAAATGTAAATCAGTTTCACTCTGACATAGCTAAGATTATCTATAAATTTTCATACAAGGGTAAATTGATTGCCTCCTATAAATTGGATACTTCGATACAAAACATCCATATTGATGAAAAAGAATCCAAAATTTATGGCGTTACTACGGATAAAAATCCTGGAATAGCAGTTTTCAGCATGTGATTAAAGATTATTACAGGATTCAGCTCATCAGCTTTAGATCTATTGAATACTCAATTACCCTAATCCACCCTTTACGATTTAATATAATCTATATTCCGCATTAAACCACTGTATTTAGTACGCTTAACAGCTGATTTTCTAAATACTTCGTTGAAAACCTCTTGGGTCATTTCTTGCCAACCCTGTTTATCCATTTCTTTTAAGAGAGGATTTGGTTGAAATGCTTCTTCTTGGTGGGATTTCGAAAAACGGTTCCAAGGACAGACATCCTGGCAAATATCACAGCCGAAAACCCAATTCTCCATTTTACCGGAAAACTCAGTTGGTAAATCGTCTTTTAGTTCAATGGTTAAATATGAAATACATTTTGAGCCATCCACAACTCCATCTCCAACTATCGCATCCGTTGGACAAGCATCCACGCATTTGGTGCAGGTACCACAGTAGTCTTGCATTGACCCATCTTCTTCTAACTCCAAATCAATTATGAGCTCTGCGAGAAAGTAGAAACTACCTCTTTGTTTATTGAGTAATAAGCTGTTTTTGCCTAACCAGCCCAAGCCACTTTTTGCTGCCCATTGGCGTTCCATCACAGGAGCCGAATCCACAAAAATTCTTCCCCCAACCTCTCCTATTTCTTCTTGGATTCGCTTCATGAAATCTTTCAATTTGTCTTTTATAACAAAATGATAGTCTTTTCCATAAGCATATTTGGCAATTTTATAGGAATCGCTTTTGGCTAAGTCTTGTTTTGGATAGTAATTGTACATTAAAGACACCACTGATTTAGCGCCTTCTACCAGCTTTGTAGGATCAAGTCGTTTATCGAAGTGATTTTCCATGTAGTGCATTTTACCATGGTATCCTTTTTTGAGCCAATTTTCTAATTTGGGAGCTTCCTTTTCCAGAAATCCTGCTTTGGACACACCACAGAAATCAAAGCCTAAATCTGAGGCTATGGATTTAATTGTTTTAGTATTTTTTTCCTTTAAAGAGGCCATTAAGACATCAATCAAAAAGACTACCCATTTGAGCGGGAGGTACATTCCCTAAATGCTTATAAGCCAGTTCCGTAGCCTGCCTTCCTCTTGCCGTTCTTTTCAGATAGCCTTCTTTGATTAAAAAAGGTTCATATACTTCCTCAATAGTGTCGGCTTCCTCTCCTACTGCTGTGGCTATGGTCCCCAAGCCAACTGGACCTCCTTTGAACTTTTCAATAATGGTGGTCAGAATTCTATTATCCATTTCATCCAGCCCATGCTGATCTACATCCAATGCATTCAAGGCAATTTCTGCAATTGATTTCGTGATGGTTCCATCCCCTTTTATCTCAGCAAAATCACGAGTTCTTCTTAAAAGTGTATTGGCGATTCTTGGAGTTCCTCTACTTCTTCTCGCTATTTCGTAAGCAGCATCATCCTCCATTGGCGTATTTAAAATAGCTGCAGAACGCTTTAATATTTTCTTTAATAATTCTGCATCATAATATTCTAAACGGGCATTGATCCCGAACCTTGCCCTTAATGGAGATGTCAGTAAGCCAGAACGAGTGGTAGCACCAATCAAAGTAAAAGGACTTAAACTGATTTGCACGGAACGGGCATTGGGGCCGCTATCCAACATAATATCAATTCTGAAATCTTCCATTGCAGAATAAAGGTATTCCTCCACTACCGCGTTGAGTCGATGGATTTCGTCAATAAATAAAACATCTCCTTCTTCTAAATTGGTTAACAAACCTGCTAAGTCTCCTGGTTTGTCCAAAACCGGACCTGAAGTGATCTTTAAATTAGAATCTAATTCATTTGCTATGATATGAGAAAGGGTAGTTTTTCCTAGTCCGGGAGGTCCGTGCAGTAGCACGTGATCTAAAGGCTCAGACCTTTTTTTAGCCGCCATCACAAAGACTTGAATATTATCAACAGTCTTTTGCTGGCCGGTAAAGTCACCAAAAGAAAGGGGACGAAGGGCTTTTTCAAACTCTCTTTCTTCCGGATTCAAATGTTCCTCATCTCCTGTTAGGAAATCTTCTCTCATATCAACTGATTATTTGCGGCAAGTTAATCAAAAAATGAGGATTTTGAAGGGATATTAATTCTTGACTTTTGTGATAATACGGATCTTAGGCCAATGGCTATAGTTCTCGCCTTGAATCCAAACAAAAAATGACCTGCTAACGACAGGTCATTTAAAGGTTGATAGTCTACCAGTTCTTATTCTTTTTTGAGATATATTTCAACTACACCATTTTTGGCTTTTTCTCCATATTTTTTAGTTGCTTTTTTATCTTTCAACACAACTATATGATCAATATTATTTGGTTCAATGTCCTTTGGTTTATAACCTAATTTTTTTAGATCTCCATCGATCACAAACAAAATTGATTCATTATTAAAATTAAGAACATCTAAAACATTTCCCCTGTCGAAATCCATTTGTACTTCACCAGGAAAATCACCTTCATTCGTTTTATATCTGATGTCAATCACTATCGTTTCACTCTCGCTTAGCACTTCCCCAACTTGATCTCCTACAATTTCACTTGTAAGAATATCGATCTCTGCATTTTTAGCATCCTTGGAAGGCATCACTATTTTGATATTTTTTATTTGTCTAACACCTAAAGCATTTTCAATACTGATATCTTTCTCGATTAATTTTCCGTCAATTTTCACTTTGACATCAGAATTTCCGTTCGAATCAAATTTCTGAAGTAGTTTTTTCAAAATCTCTAAATTACTTGTGTCTTGTGTGTAATCGTTCTGACTATGAAATTGCAGTTCAACCGGCCCAGGTATAATAATTTCAGATAAATCGGCAGCCATTTTCTGAGCTTTTGCAATGACATTAGAATTTCTTAAAGCATTTTGACTGAATGAATCAGTTGCTGCCTCTTCCACTTTATCCTTTGTCGAATCAAAATTCTTAGCAGGTTTGAATGTGAAAAACTCAGTGGAACGGTCGAAAACATACGTATTATGATGTTCATTTTCCTTAGCCCAATCTTCTCTATCATAAGTTTCAAAGTATTTTCTTGTGAAAAAATGATAAGACGCATTCTCATCGATCTCAAACATGGTAGCGATTTGATTTTCTCCAAAGGGCAGACGATCATTTAAAGTTTGAAGTTCTTCATCGAGGTACAATTTCACTTTAGCATTCTCTGTTTTTGCAATTAAAGTGTTTTGTGTCATTTCTAAAACCACTCCTAATCGACTATTTTCTGACTTAAACAGCACAGCTTCACTTGATTCTGTCAAGTGTTCGGAATCTACCGTATTCTCCATTAGTTCCGTTTTGTTGACTAATTTTGATGCTCCAATCGGCTCTTCTAATTTATAAAAAGTGAAGCTCATTAGAAATGAAATAATCATCAAAAGGCTTAAAAATGGCTTTAAACCTATATTATTCTCTGGTTTCTGTTCAAAAATTCTCATAATTCTCATTTTAAGGTTAGATTGTTTACTGGAAAAAGGAATAACATAGTTCAAGCTTTGTCTATAGCTCTCCATATTGAGCAAGGCATGTGCATAAACTTTCTTATCAATTATTTGAGTGACTTGGTCATCACATCTGTTTTCTCTTTCTTTTCGAATATTTTTTGCCAGCCACCACATGACTGGGTGATAAAAGAATATCACCTCAAAAGTCATGGTCATAATATTGACCAAATAGTCTCTGTATTTTATGTGATACAATTCATGTAATAGAACTGCTTCTATTTGCTCAGGGGGAATGCTAGTGAAAAATCCAACTGGCAAAACAATTATTGGCTTCAAGAATCCAAATGTGAAAGCTGAGTTTATTCGATGGCTTTCAAATACTTTGACATTATTGTTAATTTGAAATTTTTCAAGTTGCTGAATTATAAAATAATTCCAACTTTCAGGAACACTGCTTTGGGAAGAAACTATTAAGCCGCGGGTATAAAAATAGCCTCCCATCATTTTGATACTAAAAACCAATACCCCTATCAACCAAAATATACCAAGAGATTTAAATAAAAACTCCATATTGAAAGCCTCAGATTCTTTACGATTGGTCATACTTTGATTTTCAGGAATTTCAAAAACCACAGCATCAGCATTGAAATCAGGAGCAGTTTGGCTCACTTTCGTATTAATTGGAATTGGTTTCTTCTGAAGGGAGTTATTTTGGAAATATAAAGTGCCGGCAATATTCAGAAAAAAGAAGAAAATTACCGCAACAATACTTTTGTGGTAACGATCAGTAGATGATTGATTTGAGAATATGGAATCGAAAGCTTTTACAATCAGAAAAATCAGTAATCCGCTCAATAAGCTGACGGCCACCCAAACACCCAATAATTGAATAATGGAACTTTGAAATAAACTCATCATTTTATACCTCCTTTTTCCTTTTGTTCAATCCACTGTTTTAATTCCCGCAACTCTTCTTGAGTGGTTTCTTGGTTTCCCAACAAATGCATCATCATTTCTTTTGCAGAACCTTTAAATAATGTTTCTGATAATTTATTGAATATAGAGTTCTTAATAGATTGCTCGTCAAGCTCAGAAAAATATATAAAAAGCTTACCTTCTTTTTTTCTGCTTAGCATTCCTTTATCCTGCATTCGTTGCATTTGCTTCAAAGTGGTAGTATAGCCAACTTGCTTTCTTGCTTCCAGTTTTTCGTGAATTTCACTGACTGTTAAACCTGGTTTTTCCCACAATTCTTGCAAAATTTCTAGTTCTGCCTCGGATGGTTTTTGCTTGATTTTATTCATCTGATCAATAATTTAAAGGCAATCAAACGACAACTGTCGTAATATCCAAATTTTTACACGACAAATGTCGTAATTATAAATAATATTTTCTCAAGTCTTAGTCACTTTCTTAATCATTATTCGTAGACAGCCTTACTGCAGTACTTGCTGCAACACAATAGAAAATGAAAACCACAAATCAAAAAATCATTTCTCCTCCTGATGAGGACGAAGTGAACTGGCCCGTAGTAATTGGGATAATTGCTACAATGGCCTTTATAGTATTGCTTCTCAATTTTGCGTAGTTAAAAGAAGGCGGCACTTTCACACCGCCTTCTTTTATTGCCTTCTCAGTCCTATAATACTCATTAATCATTCTTCTTTTAAATTGAAACAATTATATTGTCATAAACATGAAGCAAAAGGAAGAATTTTTACATCAAGGGAGCAGCTTTTGGGGTAGACATCAGAACTATCTTTCCGAGTTCGTATACGGTGGGATTGATGGCAGTATTACGACATTTGCAGTAGTTGCAGGTGCTATAGGCGCAGGACTAGATAATGCTGTAATTATCATTCTTGGCTTTGCTAATTTATTTGCAGACGGATTTTCCATGTCAATAGGAGCCTATATGTCAGCAAAATCAGAGAAACAACATTTCAGAAAGCAAAAAGCAATTGAGTATTGGGAAGTGGAAAATTTACCAGATACAGAACGTGAGGAGATAAGAGAAATTTATATTGAAAAAGGATTTGAAGAGCCTTTGCTAAGTCAAGTGGTCGAAGTCATTACAAAAGATAAAGACAGATGGGTAGATGTTATGATGAAAGATGAACTTGGCCTAATAGAGGATAATAAATCCCCTTTTCAAACGGGATTGTTCACCTTCATTTCCTTCGTAGCTATTGGATTAATTCCTTTGTTGGTTTTTGTTGCTGATTACCTCAATATTGAGGTAGCTCATAAATTTCTTTGGTCTAGTATTCTTACAGGAATTGGCTTTATTATCATAGGTTTTCTTAAATCTAAAGTAACCAATAATTCAATAATAAAGGGGATTTCAGAAACTTTGCTTTTAGGCAGTTTAGCAGCAATAGTAGCCTATTTTGTAGGGGACTTTTTGGAGCATCTAATAAAGTAAAGGATACTAGACAAATCTATCCCCTTTTTCAGCTTTCACAGCGTTAACTATTTCCTTGATTTCTTTTTCAGCATTCTTCCTGCATATCAAGAGAACTCCATCTTGTTCTGCAACCAGAAAATCATGTAGATCTTGAATAACCACTAAATCACTTCTATCGGTGGTTACAAAATTACCAGTGGCGTTAAAGCTCATCACGTTTTTAGGAGTGGCATTATCCTGTTCATCTTTTTCACGAATTTCATGCAAACTTTCCCAATTCCCTAAATCAGACCATCCGATGTCAGCTAAGAGCACAAATACGTTTTCCGCTTTCTCCATTATACCAAAATCAATCGATATATTTACACATTGGGTATACGCCTTTTTTACAAATAGATTTTCGTTGGTTCCAAAATACTGACCATCTCCATCAGAAAAAATTTCAGCCAAGTCGGGCAAGAAAGTCTCATAAGCTTGAAGAATGCTTTTGGCCGACCAAATGAAGATTCCTGCATTCCAGACGAAATCCCCACTTTCAATAAATTTTTGAGCCAATCCAATTTCAGGTTTCTCGGTAAATGTTTTTACTTTCTTGATAGTCGCTGAGTCTGGTATGTATTGAATATATCCATAGCCAGTTTCAGGCCTGTTAGGATGCATGCCTAAAGTAATCAATTGATCATTTTTAGAAGCGCTATCCAGTGCTACCGCAATAGATTGATGAAAAATATCCTCCTTCAAAATTAAATGGTCTGCTGGAGCAATCACCATGGATGCATCTGGGTTCTGGCTTGCAATTTTGTGAGCAGCATAAGCAATACAAGGTGCAGTATTTCTTTTGTAGGGTTCTAACAACAATTGTTGGGTTCCGATGTCACTAATTTGTTCGTGGATTAAGTCCTCGTATTCCTTATTGGTAACTATATAAATATTTTCTTTAGGAAATTTAGCCAAAAATCTTTCATAGGTCATTTGAAGTAAAGATTTCCCGACTCCTAATAAATCATGGAATTGTTTGGGTTTTCTGGAAGTGCTCACTGGCCAAAGACGTGTTCCTGTCCCTCCAGCCATGATGATCACATAATGATTTTTATTCATAAGTTTTATGGTTCTGAGCAAGGTAAAGAATGCTCATAATAAAAAAATAAAAGATTTTTTAGGTTGGTACATTTAACGCCCCCATCAATACAAATGTTATACTGCATTTTCTGAAGTCCCAAAAGTGCAAAAATAAAACCTTATTGTAAAATGAATTTAGTTCAGCAAATAAACATTCAATCCAAAATTGCGAAAAATATGATTTAAGAGAAATAAAGCATTTTCAATAATATTCTTACACTCGACACATTATATATTAAAGATAATAAGGCAATGTTTTTAATATTTTTTATTAAATTCAAAGTATCTCATGAATAGCTGTTAAATTTGACATGAGATTCAATGAATATATAATAATTAAGCAATTTGTGCTAAAGAAATGATAGAAGAGCAAGAAGCTACTTTAAAAGAAAAATTAAAAGAGATATTTGGATACAATCAATTCAGGGGAAATCAAGAATTGATAATGCAAAATCTAATAAATGGTAAAAACACTTTTGTGATTATGCCAACTGGAGCAGGGAAATCACTCTGTTACCAACTACCTGCTATTTCCCAAGAGGGAACCGCCTTAGTAGTATCGCCACTAATTGCATTAATGAAAAATCAGGTAGACACCTTAGTCGCATTAGGGGTAAATGCTGCCTTTCTAAATTCCACCCTTACCAAGACAGAAATAAAGAGGGTGAAGAAAGAAGTGATGAACGGAGACTTAAAACTTCTCTATGTTGCTCCTGAATCTTTAACTAAAGAGGAAAATGTTGAATTTCTAAAGCAAGCTAACATCTCTTTTGCTGCCATTGATGAGGCTCACTGTATTTCTGAATGGGGCCATGACTTTAGGCCAGAATACAGAAAAATAAAGGCAATCTTACAGCAAATATCAAATATCCCAATAATTGCTCTGACGGCAACGGCCACTCCAAAAGTACAACTTGATATTCAAAAAAACTTGAATATGGAAGAGGCCAATGTATTTAAGTCCTCTTTTAACAGGGAAAACCTCTATTATGAAGTGAGGCCTAAGAATCAGGCCAAAAAGCAGTTAATCCGTTTTCTTAACGATCGGAAAGGCAAATGCGGGGTTATTTATTGCTTAAGCAGAAAAAAAGTGGAAGAAATTGCAGAATTCCTGAATGTTAACGGGTTTAATGCTGCTCCTTATCATGCTGGTTTAGAAAGTGCTACCCGTATGAAAAACCAAGATGATTTCTTGAATGAAGATGTAGATATCATTGTGGCTACTATTGCTTTCGGTATGGGCATTGATAAACCGGATGTTCGCTTTGTGATTCATTACGACACTCCAAAATCTGTAGAAGGATACTATCAGGAAACGGGCAGGGCAGGCCGAGATGGATTAGTCGGTGATTGCTTAATGTTCTACAGCTACAACGATATTCTTAAACTTGAAAAATTTAATAAGGATAAGCCTGTAACAGAAAAAGAAAATGCCAAACTCTTGTTGGAAGAGATGTCTTCCTATGCAGAGTCATCTGTATGCAGACGGAAACAACTACTGCATTACTTTGGAGAGGAATTTAGTGACTATTGTGGTAAATGTGATAACTGTATACACCCGAAGGAAAAATTTGAAGCAAAAGAGGAAATGACTACTGTTTTAAAAACAGTAAAATTAACCAAGCAAAGATTTGGTATCAATCATTTAGTAAATGTAATCAGAGGTTCTAAAGATCAATATGTAAGTAGTTACGATCATGACAAATTGGACGTACACGGAGTTGGTGCTGATCAAGATCCTGAATTCTGGAAGTCGGTAATTCGGCAAACAATGCTTTATGGATATTTATCCAAAGACATCGAAAATATTGGGGTATTGAAAATAAATAAAGCAGGAGAAGACTTCTTAAAGAACCCAACTGATGTTCAATTTACAGTTAATCATGTTTATACTGATGATGGCGATGAAGATCAAATTGAAAAAGAATCAGTTTCGGCTAAGGCCTTTGATGAAACACTCTACGCTCAATTAAAAGCGCTTAGAAAAAAAGTCGCTAAATCAAAAAATCTTCCACCATATGTGATCTTCCAAGATCCGTCTTTAGAGGAAATGGCTACCACGTACCCCACTACCAATGAGGAAATGGCAGCCGTAAATGGCGTTGGTCTAGGAAAAGTTCGGAAGTTCGGAAAACCGTTTATGGACTTGATTAAGGAATATGTTGATGAAAATGATATTATCACAGCTGCGGATGTTATGGTAAAATCATCTGTCAACAAATCCAAAATGAAGATTTTCATCATTCAGCAAGTCGATAAAAAAATTGACTTGGAGGAAATAGCTGAAATGAAGGATATTTCTTTTGAAGAACTGATTGATGAAATTGAACATATTTGTTATTCAGGAACCACTTTGAACTTAAATTATTACTTAAATCAGATAATCGATGATGAAAAGCAAGAGGAAATTATGGACTATTTTCTTTCTGCAGAATCTGACAGTATTGATGAAGCATTGGATGAATTTGAAGATGAATTCAGTGAAGAAGATTTAAGGCTCATGCGTATTAAGTTTTTATCTACTTATGCAAACTAAAAACAATTGATTTATCCAAAGACTGTCCATCATCTGTCTAGAATTGATATTATGGAGCTAAGAGTGGACATAACTGAATTTTCTAACGAATGAGAAAATGATAGACAAAATTTAATCATAATTGTCCCGTAGCCACGGGATAGAATAAGTAAAATCAAATCGAATAAATGAATATACTAATACTGGGCTCTGGAGGAAGAGAGTATGTTTTTACGGAAAAAATTGCTGAAAGTAAAGATTGTCAAAAACTTTATGTCGCTCCTGGAAATGCAGGTACAGCCACTATAGCTGAAAATGTAAATTTAAACCCAACTGATTTCAAAGGAATAGCTGATTTTAGCTTAACTAAAAAGATTGATATGATTGTGGTCGGACCTGAAGCTCCATTGGTGGCAGGCATCAGGGACTATTTTGAAGCTGAATCAGATTTAAAGAAAATCCAAATTATAGGACCCGGAAAAGCTGGAGCAGAATTAGAAGGTAGCAAGGAATTCGCAAAGAGTTTTATGCACAGACACAATATTCCGACAGCAGCTTATGCCACTTTCGAAAAACCGACATTATCTGAAGGAATTTCGTATTTACAGACTTTAAATCCACCGTACGTACTGAAAGCTGATGGCTTAGCTGGTGGTAAAGGGGTTGTTATATGTGATAATTTACAGACTGCAGAGCAATCACTTACTGAAATGCTCCAAGATGAAAAATTTGGTGAAGCCAGTAAAAAAGTGGTAATTGAAGAATTCTTACTGGGAATTGAACTTTCTGTCTTCGTATTAACTGATGGGGAAAACTACAAGATTTTACCTGCAGCAAAAGATTACAAAAGAATTGGAGAAGGTGATACAGGATTAAACACAGGTGGAATGGGGGCAGTTTCGCCAGTAAAATTTGCGGATGCAAATTTCATGGACAAAGTAGAGTCCAAAATAATCCAACCCACTATTGATGGTCTGAAAAAAGATAGCATAGACTATCAGGGGTTTATTTTTATCGGATTGATGAATGTTGGTGGGGAGCCTTACGTGATAGAATATAATGTAAGAATGGGAGACCCTGAAACACAGGCGGTTTTGCCGAGATTAAAAAGTGATTTACTATCCATATTTACGAGTATGAATGACAAAAATTTGGATCAGGCTTCATTTGAAATTAGTGATAATACTGCTGCAACTGTAGTGCTTGTGGCAGGAGGCTATCCTGAAAGCTATGAAAAGGGCAAAGTGATTAAAGGACTAAAGGATGTAACGAATGCAAAAGTCTATCATGCTGGAACTTCTACCAAAGAAAATGAGATCGTTACATCAGGGGGTAGAGTTTTAGCCATAACGGGAATTGGTGATAATTTAGAAATTGCATTAAAAAATGCATATGCTGGCGCAAATAAAGTGTGTTGGGATGATATTTATTACAGAAAAGACATTGGTCAAGATTTATTGGCTTTAGACGGTCTATGACCAAATTAATTAAAAGAAAACTCAATCCTGCTTCAGCTAACGTCTGATTAGTATTTAGATAAAATTCACAATAAATGTGAAAATATAAAATGCAAAGGCGGTTGAGAAATCTTACAGAATAATAATCAAATGAATATTCCTCTATATTTCTTTTGAGGGCATGTATTCATTTAAATTTAACTGATAATGCTACTCTGAAAAGTAGCTTAAAATAAAGTATATTATGGGATGCTCATCATGTGGTACTAAAAATAAGGAAGGCGCCACAACAGGTTGTCAAAATAACGGGGGTTGTAGTACAGGTGGATGCAACAAAATGAATGCTTTCGACTGGCTATCCAATATGGATTTCCCCAACTACGATAATTTTGATATTGTAGAAATCAAATTTAAGGGAGGTAGAAAAGAGTTTTTTAGAAATATACATAATCTTGATTTAACCACTGGAGATGCTGTTGTAGTAGATGTACCAAATGGTCATCATATTGGTTATGTTTCCTTGCAAGGGGAACTGGTACGCTTGCAAATGCAAAAACGAAAGGTCAAAAATGATGATGAAATCAAAGCCATATACCGCATTTCAACAGAAAAAGATTTAGAAAAATGGTACGAAGTGCAGAACAGGGAATTACCTACTATGTACAGAGCCAGAGAGGTGATTCAAGAGTACAAATTGAAAATGAAATTATCCGATGTTGAATTTCAAGCGGATAACTCTAAAGCTACATTTTTCTACTCAGCGGAGGAAAGAGTTGATTTCAGGGAATTAATCAAAAAACTAGCGGGGGAATTTAAGATAAGAGTAGAGATGCGCCAAATCTCCCTGCGGCAAGAGGCTGGTAGACTAGGCGGTATTGGAAGCTGCGGACGTGAATTGTGCTGTAGCACATGGCTTACAGACTTTAAAAGCGTTTCTACAAGTGCTGCACGATACCAAAATCTATCATTGAATCCGAGTAAACTTTCAGGACAGTGCGGTAGATTAAAATGTTGCCTTAATTATGAATTGGATACCTACATGGAAGCACTAAGTGGAATTCCTGAGGTTGAAAAACCACTTCAAACCAAGAAAGGGGCACTGGCTTTACAAAAAACTGATATCTTCCGAAAAATTATGTGGTTTAGCTATTCGGAAGACAATATATGGCATCCTGTAAAAGTGGATAGAGTAGCAGAAATAATTGCGCTTAATAAGCAGGGAGAAAAGCCTGATACGCTGATGGAAGACGTTTTAGAAATTGAGGATTCCGTTCAAATTAATAGTGATTTAATTAAGCTTGACCGTAAATTTTCGAAGCCTAAAAAGAAAAAGAAAAAAAGCGGCAAATTTAAATCCAGTAATGTAAAGGCCAGCAATGACGCAAAATCAGGAGATAAAGAAAAACCACAAGTAAACTACAAAAAAAATAAAGGAAAGAGAAGGTTTAATAAAAACAAGAACACTCCAAATAATAATAAAAAAGATTAATGAAGGTATTTTATAGTATTTTAGGACTGGCATTCCTATTGTTTTCTTGTACAGAAGAGCGCTATTACGAGGATAATCATGATTTCACAGACCGAATTTGGAATATGGAGGAAAGCGCTGAATTCAAATTCAAAATAGATTCAATTGAACTGCCCTACCAGATCAAATTGAACGTACGTAACACTATGGATTACTCCTACAGAAATCTATATGTAAAATATGAAATATTAGATTCGACAACTGTAATCGAAGAAAAATTACTGAACATAGATTTATTTGAATCAAAAAGCGGCAAGCCATTTGGTGAGAGGCAAAGCGAAATATATTCACATCAATTAATTCTGGAGGACTCCGTATATTTTGCTGACAAGGGAACCTTTACTATCGGTCTTAAGCAGTATATGAGAGAAAAAGAATTGGAGGGTGTTGTTTCTATTGGAGTTAGAATTGAGCAATTAAAGTGATACTAAGGGTAGCTCAGCCTCTTCCTGTTTTATAAACTTCAAATTCTTTAAGAATATGAGCAGCTATTTCATACTCACTTGATCGTTTGACAAACGCTGGGTCAATATTTAAAAAATGGATAAAATCGGTCAAATCATCTCCTTCCAGACCAGTTAAATCCTTCACTATTTCAGGATTATATTTTTTGTCATTTACAATTTTATTTCCTTGATTCGCTACCGTTTCATAGTACTTTACTTTGTTCTTGTGTTCTTTACTAATCTTTTTTACTAAAAAGGAAATGGGTTTAGTTACCGCATATTTCAATGAATTGTTATAAGTGGGATCATAATTTATCGGAATCTTACTTTTGGGTTTATTTGGTTTCATTCCAAAAGGTACAAAATTGTCATTTTCAACTTCTCCCATATCCACTAATTTTCTTCGAAAATCTGCTTCTGTTTCCGGTAGATTACTCACTCTCACCTCATCAAGTTGAATTACAGCAGGATTTAGGGTAATCCTAAGATATTCAGCATTACCCACTACAAATTGCTTTGAATTAAAGTTTATGTTTGAAGCAACCAACGTATCTCCTTTTATGACAGATAAAGAAAAAGTTCCTTTCTCATCAGAAATGGCCATTTTATTTTGAGAGGTATTTACAATATGAACTCCTTCAATCGGCAAACTATCTGCAGCTGAAGTAACTTTCCCCTGCAATTCCTGAGCTGAGACATGCAAAGTAAAAGTTACCATCAAAAAGAAGGTCAACACTATTTTCATTTTATGGTATTAAAAGTTTAAACTCTTTTAACTCAACGCTAAAAAGTGAATTTTTATTTGCTACTATACTCTTCGAATTTATCAAGAATTGTTTTGACCACTTCATAATCACTTGATTTAGATAAAAAATCATAATCAAAATCCAAATACTCCATAAAATCCATAAGCTCCTTGGCAGTTAAACCTGTAAGTTTCGTAACAAGTTCTTTATTATATTTCTCACTATTGGCAAAAACTTGTTCTTTTGAAGCTTTCAGTTCGTAGTAGTCCCTTTTTGCTTTATGCTTCTTACTAAACTTTTTAGTAAAATAAGAAATAGGGACAGTTATTGATGGATTAAAATTTTCATCAGCACCAAAAACAACATCGGTTTCCCTATTATAAAGTTTAGGTATTCTGCCTTTAGGCTTAGCTGCATTAACACCAAAGGGAATAAATGAATCTATTTCCAGAACTCCAAGATCCATAAGCCTTCTTTTAAAATCATTTTCATCCTCTGGTAAATTCGTCACTTTTACCTCCTTCAACTGAATTACATTTGGATGCAAACTAATCATTTTGAAATCAAATTCTTGAACCACAAAGTTAGAAGACTTGAAACTTACATTCGAAATCTTAATTGTATCGCCAATGTTAGCTATTAAATTAAAATACCCATTTTCCGAAGTAAAAGTGAGCTTTTGCTGTGATACATTAAGAATATGAGCACCCTCAATAACCTGATAGTCCTCTGATGAGAACACCACGCCTGTAATCTGATCTTGACCCCATAGCAGACTTGGAATAAAAACACAAATTGCAACTATAAAAACAATACGCATGAAAAAGAAAACGCGCCATGCATATGAAAATTATTCCAAAGACCGATCTAAAAGTCTCTTATCAATACTTTTGGTGGTTTTAGCCCCCAACTCCCTCAAAATCTCAGTTCTTCTAATCAAGTTGCCTTTACCATCATATAATTTTTTCATGGCGTCAGAATAACTATTTTGAGTAGTTTTAAGGTTATTGCCCACCTTTAGGAGATCATCAGTAAAATTTGTGAATTTATCGTACAGCGCACCGGCTTGTGTAGCAATTTCAATAGCATTTTTATTTTGCAAGTCCTGCTTCCAGATGTAGGAAATTGTACGAAGAGTAGCCATTAAGGTAGTTGTAGATACCAAGACGATATTCTTATCTAAAGCTTTTTCATACAGAGTATGATCTTCCTTCAGTGCAATGGTTAAAGCTGGCTCGTTAGCTACAAACATTAACACATAGTCTGGTTGATTAATATCATACAAATTTTGATAATTCTTCTCACCTAAAGTTTTGATATGAGAATACATACTGTCCAAATGATTTTTAAGGAAGCGTGCTTGCTTAATATCATCATCAGCATCAAAAAAGTTACTGTAAGCAGTTAAAGACACTTTAGAATCAAGCACCAAGTACTTATCGTCAGGCATTTTGATGATGTAATCTAACCTTTGATTAGCTCCCTCTTCATTCTTATAATTTTTTTCTTTCTCGTAATGCACTCCCTTTTGCAAACCAACCTTTTCCAAAATGGCTTCCAATTGCATTTCTCCCCAATTTCCTTGAGATTTCGAATCGCCTTTTAAAGCCCTGGTCAGATTTTCTGCTTCTTTGGTTATTTGCAAGTTCAATTCTTTTAGAGAGCTAATTTGCTCTTTTAAAGCTGTATTCCAGACTAGACTTTCTTTGCTACTTTTCTCTACTTTCTCCTCAAATTTATCGATCTTCTCTCGTAATGGATTCAGTAATTCTCCAATATTGGTTTTGTTTTGATCCGTAAATTTCTTGCTTTTTTCCTCGAATATCTCTTGTGCCAAATTTTTAAACTCGCTTTTAAACTGCTCCTGAAGTTCAGCAAGTTCGGATTTATGTTCATCCAGCTTAATTTTCAAATTTTTATAGTCCGACTCCACTGAAGAAAGTTGTCGAGTAAGTTGAATATTTTTTTCTCTCTCTTGAGCGTGAGCTTCTTTCTCTTCTTTTATTTCAATAGCTAAATTATCCCTCTGACTTTTCGATACACTTAGCTCTGTTAGGACTTGCTGTTTTTCGCCTCTTAGCTGTTCTAAATCCTTTCCACCAGTGTTTTGAGACTTAAAAATAAAATATGCCAGTACTGCTCCGACAAGTAATCCTATGACAACGCCAACAATTTCCATGATGCTAAAATTAAAATACTATGTAGTTGAACAAAATTAAGGATTCGAAGGGAGAGATAATTAAAATCCAGAAAAATAATCCAGAAAAAATAGACATAAAAAAAGCCGGATCAACCGGCTTTTCATTATCAAAATATTATATTATTAATTAAGTACGAATCTAATCGGAATTACCCTCTGAGAACGTACCGCTCTACCTCTTTGCTTACCAGGTGTCCATTTCGGTGCGTTTTTCACTACTTCCACAGCTACTTCATCACAACCTCCACCAATACCTTTTACTGCTTGCACGTCAGTTAATGATCCATCTCTTTCAATTACGAACTGAACATAAACTACACCTTCAATTCCCATTCTCTGTGCTTGACGTGGATACTTATCATTTAATTGGTTAGCAACATAGTCATAAAAAGCCTGGATTCCTCCAGCTGGTTCGGCTTGTTGTTCTACAATTTGGAATACCTTATCAACTTCTTCTTCTTCACCTTCTTCCTCGAATACCATATCCTCAATTGCATCATCCTGATCCATATCCATGTCCAAGTCTAATTCAATTTCTTCCTCAATTTCTTCTTCATCAGGGATCTCAATGATTTCAGGAAGCTTTACTTTTGGTGGCGGGGGAGGTGGCTGCTCCGTAGGTGGAATCTCCATGATTTCCTCCATATCGTCATTCACCGTACCTAAGTCCATGGCCGGCCCTTCATCATAAAATTTGTATTCAAAAGCAAAAAACACCAAGGAGATGGAAACAACCAGTCCTATGTTCAAAAAAAGCGTTGACTTTTTGTTGATGTCTGCTTTCGGATTCTTTTTAAGTTCCATAATTAAACATCGTTTAGATAGTAAAACTATTATTTAATGATTTAAATTCAAATTATCTTATCATTCTTTTCAAATAAATTCGAATTAAATTTTATAAATCAGATAAAATACAAACCATCCTGCAAAAACTCCAAGACTATTTGCTACAATATCTGATAATTCCAATCCTCTTTCAGGAATGAATGTCTGACCTATTTCAATTGCCAATCCGTAGATGAAACTTATTGAAGTTGCCAAAGGGACAGCTTTATAACGAAAGTATAAAAAGGTATATTGTTTGGAGAACCCTAGAATCAAAAGAAAACACAAGACCGAAAAAACGAAAAAATGGGCAATTTTATCAAAATTCAAAAAATCCCATACGCTGGTTACTGGCATTGATTCTCCAGGAGTTAAGCCCAATAACAATATGAGCAAGAACCAGATGATTCCAAACAGGTTATACCTGAGAAACATATTTATTCTCCTATCAATTCTTTGTAAGCCTCAGCTGACAGCAATTTTTCAACTTCAGAGGTATCGGACAGTTTCAGTTTAATCATCCAGCCTTTCTCATACGGGTCCTCATTTACAGACTCAGGTGCGTCTTCCAAATCTTCATTAAACTCGAGAACAGTTCCACTGATAGGCATAAACAAATCAGAAACAGTTTTCACAGCTTCTACTGTTCCAAAAACTTCTCCTTCTTCAATTTCTTCATCAATAGTCTCAACTTCCACATATACAATGTCGCCTAATTCGCGTTGCGCAAAATCAGTAATGCCAACATAAGCTTCATCACCTTCAACTCTCACCCATTCGTGATCTTTGGTGTATTTCAAATTCTTAGGAATATTCATTCTTAAATTATTTTAAAATGGCTAATGATTAATATTTTCCCAAAATTACATTCTTTTTTCGGATGCAAAAATATTTATTGCAATCCGAAGCGAACTTGTACACCAAAGGACGTATTTGTGGTTGGAAATGAGTTTTGAACTCTCGGTTCGTTGAAGTTTCTTTGAAAATAAAAATTTAAGTTTAATCTTTCATTTACAGTATAATTAATGGTGGGCCTTAGTTGGAAATTTATTGTGCCATCAACCAGTACATTCCTGCCATCATCTAAGGTTCGTTGCACTACTTCTGTATCTCTGACAGTCACACTCAAATTCATAGTCAAATCATTATCAAGTGAGACTGTTCTACCTTTGACTTTAAATGGTAAAGTGAAATTAGGGTCTGTAAATCCAATATCGATCACAATATCATTGCTTTTTTGATCTGTAATTTGAGATGTTTCTGTGCTTAACGCCACGTTTCTCTCTTTTTTATATTCAAATTTGGCTGTTAATCTACCAGAACTTCTTAAGCTTACTCCGATCAAAGGTGAGAACCTTTCTGAAATCAAAACCTGACCGATTGTATAAACTGGTAAATAAAATCCGCTATCAGAAACCGCTGTTGGTAGCGGATAGTTTTCCAAACTATTACTAAGATTTAAATTACTTTCTCCACTGTAAACCGCATTATTTATATAATTATTAATCGTTAATGTGGATACGTAAGCATGACTTAAACTAACGCTTGGAAATACTTCTTTGATTGCCTTGATATTGGATAAACCTTTATAATCAACTCGCCAATTTGGAAGAGGAATTTTTGGAAAAGGATTATTTGAGATTTCCTCTGGAGATGTGCCTGTATAAGCCGCTAAGAAAGATGGGATTAAAACATCTTGATGGTTTAGTTGATATTCACCACCACTAGAATTGAGAGTGGAGAGTCTTTGTCTTAATATATCTCGATTTTGGCGTACTTCTTCAAAAATGGACGAACTGTTTTCATCAGTAGGAACAAATGCAGTATTAATCATATTGTAACTCATTATATAATTCCCGCTTCTCGTTGGAGTTAGATTTACGAAAGCATCAGCTTCATCACTAAATCTAAAGAGTTCGCTGTAGTTTTCGTTCACTGTTCTATTAACATCGATTTGAATACTCAAATCTTTCGCTGGCTCAAGTGTGGCTTTCAAATCGAGTGTTTTGGTGATTGATTGAGTGTAAAAATTTGACTGAGAAGTTGACTGGGCTAGCCAATCATTCTCTGCGGCTCGAAACCTTATACTTGGATCTTGACTACCAAACACAAATGGAAGACCAGGTGCTGTAAGGGAAGAGTCAAGTCCGAAAAGATAAACTCTGTTTCTAAATCCTGGAAGTAGAGTCCCTCCTCTTTCATTATAACTACCCGTGATATTTTTTACGGACATCAGTAGTTTTAATAATCCTTTTACGATTGGGGCGCCCGGTTGTGTCCAGGTTGTGTCTTTTTGGTTTGCACGAAGTCTAGGAGGATTATTAATACTATTCAAGATCTTAACTTTATTATAAAGTTTATTCATATCCAATCTCGAATTCAGTCCCCACTCACTACTGTTCTGTATGATGTGGCCTAAAGTATCTATTTGATTCAAAGATCCTGAAGTCCAATTAAAATCAACCTTATAACGAGCTTCCGCTGATATCCAGTCTGTAAACGGAATCTTACTCAATGGGACTTGGTACCCGGTCACTACACTTTGATCAAAATTCTTCATCCTACCAAAGTTTTGAAGATTGGTCATAATGCTATCCCTTTTTTCTTCGGTATTGATTTCTCCAGGAGCCTCATCAATGATTGAAAATGCTCTAGCGGAATAATTGATATTAATGTTTTCGGTTAGATTCCAATCAAGATTATAATTTCTGTTTAATGTAAAAGATTTTTGAAATTGAGGCTCAATTCCATCGATCCCAAGCCTGTCGTTTCGTAATTGCGTTTTTATATAACTTCTATCCAGATCAGCACGAAGTCCGAAAGTTGAAGGTAAAGGATTAATATTAATATCTTGAATGAGCTTTAAATATGGCGAACCCAAAAAGCCTACCTCTTTCAGTGGTGCTATACTAGCATTCGGAAAACCATAATTATAACCGACTGCACCTTTATAATTTCTAGTTTCAAGTTGTGCTGTTTGTAAATTACTTCGATTTATGTCGCTATATGCATAGGTAAAATCAAAATTTGAAATAGCAAAAGGCAAAACTAGTTTATCTACTTGCTTTCTTTCCTTTCTAACATTAGTGAAATTTATACTTCTTCTCACTTCTTGATCAACTACTAAATTTCTATAATCTTCTGCCTCCTCAGCAGTTTCAAAACTTTCAAGTGCAGCCGTGAGAGGAATATCAGGATCTCTCGGATCAAAAAATGGAGTGGCCGTAAAAGTTTGATAGCCCAAATACATAGGGATTTTCACACCAGATTCATCCCCAAAAAATTTCCCTAAACTAATATTAGCTGATATGTCATATGCTTCCGTGGTTTCTCTTGTTCTTTGTGCAATGTTTTGTTCAATTCCACCAAAACCCACTGTTGAATAATTGGTACCCATAGTGATATTGGCAAAATCCGCTAATTTTGCATTTAAAGTAGCATTAGCTGCCCAACCGTTGGTTTGATCAAAATCAGTAACCCGCATTTCATTAGCCCAAACGCAAACGTCTTTCGGCAAAGTACTACCGCCATCAGGATTACGAATACCTACCATCATAGTTTGCACCGAGCTCATATCTGGTCTTCCTCTTACCGTAAGTGTATATTTCCCAAATTGCTCGGTATATGGCAATAGTATATTTTGATTTCCTAAGACTCTATTTCTTCTAGATTTTAGTTCATACAATTTATTAATATCAAGGTCGATTTCATTCTCCAATGGCCAAATATCTCTTGGATCAGTGGTTTGATAAGGTGTAATTTTTAAGGGAATTTCAATTTCGTAGTAATTATCATCAAAATCAGTTCCCAATCTCACAAAAGCAGTAACGTCATCATCTGAAATATTTGAGCCCTGTGCATGTAGAAACATCTTAAGAGTATTATAATTAATTAAATCAAAATTCACGTTCTTAAATGCTGCCACAGCTTTACCCTCCTCGAGATCATCAACACATAATTGAATAGATTTTTCATTCTGTCTGACTGGGTTAGCCACAGCAGCAATATCCTGATCACGTGATATGCCAGGAGGCAAAACATAAGGAACTTTACCAGAACCATTTTCAGAATTGGCTTCAATACTAACTGCAGAAATTACCAAATTAGAGGGCTTTTGCTCTGGGGTTTCAATAATTCCAGTTCGCGCCAATGACCCATCGTACTTACGCCATTGTGATCCCACCAAACGGAAATCAGCCATTCTTAACACAACTGGCTGTTCAAAATCTGTAAGAACTGTTCTAATATACCGGATAGTTTTGAACCCTTGAATCTCACCTTGAGTTCTTGACGGATTTCTTACCGGAACCCTAAATAAATACCACTTTACATTTTCATTATCACTCGAAGCGGTCACTTCATCCACAATTAAGGGATTGTTAGCCACGTTCAGATTGCCTCTAGTTAGAGGCACTTCATATTCATAATACTCTTCTAGAGTGGATACCGTCCTATCATTATTCAAATCTTCAGAATTGGGATATCTACTACCAGATGGGTTAAAATCTTCACCCCCGTTTCCAGCGGGAGTATTTCCCTCCATATTGCTGAAGCTCTTATACCTTTCTACTATCGGAGCTTCTCTTGCATCGAACTCATCTCCTAAAAAATATTGAAAATTATCTGCAGAGACATCTGCCAAAATCCTAGCTTTTGCTTCTTCTGAAATCGCAGAGTTGGCATTAATCTCATTGACAAAATCAGAATAAAACTCAGCTTCCAAATCGTTTCTGACTCCATCCAAACCAATATCTTGGTTCGCTCGAGCAGAAGGATCTGTAGAAAAAACATCAGTTATTGGAGCATTGGATGGCACTCTTCCCTCTTCCGTTACATCAACTTCGGCTGTATTATCGTAATTAGCAGGAAGTCCATTTTCATAAGCCAGTTTATTATCAGGTAAAATGTCTTCAGATACACTTCCCAAATTAAAATAAAGCTTACCTCCGGTAGTATTATTAGTAGCGTCTTCAGATCCATCCGCAACCACTCCTCTTTCAGTTTCAATAAAAGGATCTAATAACCAAAATTCAATATATTCAATATTATTTTTATCAAAATCTACCTCAGAAGTTATAGCCCTTGTGATACCCCCCCAGTTCTGTTTAGGATTTTTTAGTAGACCATCAGAAGTTAAGTCACTGTTAAAGTTATACATCCCTCTTTCTTCAGGAAAATATGCAATATCAAAGGTTTGTTGAGCATTTAAGCCTATATTTTCATCTCTATTTTTATAAATTTCTTGAGCAGAAACATATCTGGCATAATGATTTTCTTTCGCTTCATCTGATACTTCAGGGAGATTTTGCCCCGATCGGTTGTAAAAGGTAAGATCAATATTATACCAAGAAAGTTTCGCTCTCTTTTTATTAGCCCCGTACTTTCCTTGTCCTACAAATCGATTGTCTTGCGTAGCAGGAGTAGCTGCTAAATTCCAACTCACAAAATCGCTACCTAAATTATTGACCGTTACAGACTGCTCGAAATCATCTAAGTAAGCAGTACCTTCGCCATCTACCTGACTACTTGTGCCTGGTATCAATTGAGCAAATTCACCTCTAAAAGTCAGAGAAGAAGGCGCTTTGGTATCAATAAAAGGAATGAAATCCACCATCTTAGTTAAGAAGGGGACTTCATCACTATAATTCAAATCTAATCCCCACTTGGTATTGCTTGATGGTTCAGATCCAATGGTGTATCGAGAAACTCCTAACGGTCTTTGGGTGTGTCGTAAGACTGTGGCGCCAACATTGAATTTATCACTTACTACATAATCGAAACGAGTTCCAATCAAAGTTTTAGATTGAAAATTGAACATATCTTCTGTCTCGAAATCAATATCCAAATCCCGTCCGGAGCTTAAAATTCCTTCATTCAATATAATAACCCTGCCTAAATTATAGTCAACCCTATAGTCAATCCCTTCTTGAAGCGGAGTTCCACCAGCACTCACCCTTACTGAATTCTCAGCAATATTAAGGCCTGGCAAAGCAATTTCAGTGGAAGACCCACTTTCATACTGTCCTTTTATAAAAAATTTATCTTTGGAAGTAAGTTGTTGTGCGTCATTTTTAGTAGATCGATATAAAGTATTAAAGACGTATTTACTTTTGAAGGTTTGCTCATCATCTCTAAATAAACTATCTAAACTTCTTCCAAATGGCTCTAATACTGGGAAAATTATCTTGCCTTCTTGCTGATTAATGGTTAAGCCATTAATGTAATCAAAGTTACCATCAGGTTGAGGGTCATTATTTTGATTGAGGCTATCAAGATTAAAGACTCTGAGCAATGGAATATCTCTCAGCGAACTTTCATGTAAGCTAGGGTTATCTTGACCCGTTCTATCATCTCTGTAAATTATCCTTAGCTGAAATCCTTCCTGACTGATTTGATTTCCTTGGAGATTGTAAATATTTTTCATCATCAAATCCCAAGTAGGAACATCCACATTAATTTTTGAGGGTCTTAATAATTTCAATAACACTACATCGTCATCGGGCCTACTACCATAATTTTCTGCCATTTCACCTACTTGATACCGCTGGCCATTGTATGTGTATTCATAGGCAACCGCCAACATTTCATCGTTTTGGAGCTGTCTTCTGAGAGAGATATAACCTAAGGCCTTATCAAAATTGTATTCAGTGGCATCTAACTTCCTTGCTACATTTATGATTTCATAATCGACTGTACGAGACAATTCAGGGCTTGATGTTTCTAAGGAATTAAGAAAATTATCATAATTTTTACTGTAATTATTGATTTCTGCCCACAAGTCATTGGCATCATTATCAGTAGGGCTAGAATTTGAAATTCCTGATTGTAAATATTGAGGTTGGTTTATATTATTGGGATTAGCTTCCCCCAAATCCATAAAGGCAGCAATAGATCTTAGGTTTTGGGTATTCTGGTTCCTATTTAAAATATACACTTCTACTCTTCTTACATCTAAACTGGAATTTACCCGGGGCAATCCATTCAACCATCTTTCATAATTATTTCTAAAGAAATGCCCTAAAAAGAAATGTCTATTTTCATCATAATCTGAGGAACGCACTTCAAATTCTTGTCTCTGTGACCCACCTTCAACTTTCACACTCTCCGCTTTTCCTCTCTGTGTTGAGGCAACACTGGTAACAAATAAATGCCCGAATTGCATTTGCGTCTTTACACCGAACAGGTTTTGAGCCCCTGACATTAGTGAGTTATTTACCGGCATACTCACATTTCCAATTTCAATTTTCTTGAGAATCTCTTCCTCATAACCCGTGTACTCTACTTTTAAATCATTCTGAAAATCAAAGGAATTATTATTGGCAAAATTGGCAGTCACGGCAAGTTTTTCTCCTACTTTACCTACCGCATTCATATTAATTTGCTGATCAAATTCAAAGCTTGAGTATCTTTGTTGTTGTACTGGCAGGTTAGGGTTTTCATTCCGAGTAAATCTCCCACCAAAATCTAAAGTGATAAATCCATTTGGGATCAATTCCACGAAGCTACCTCCAAATAATCTATCAAAAACCGGGCTTACATAAAGGGGAGGAATTAATGATCGGCCACTCACAGCACTTTCACCATCTAAACCTAATGACCTTTCTTTCCAATATTCTTTTAGAATTCGATCATCCTGATACTTTGCAAATTCCTCGTAGGTCATGGATGATGTCGGCCGAAAATCAATATCACCTATGGTCTCATAAATTGAATAATTGAAACCAGTATCAATTTCTACATCCAAACTTAAGGCAGCAGGGTCTTCCAGCAATAATGGACTATTTCCTAAATCATTAGAAAAAGGGTCTCCGTAGCGGTCTTGTGCTTGATAAGTTGGTCGCCTGCTGGGTTGATAATTCTTTACGCTATCTACTTTGGTACTATCTGTTTTAACAGTATCCTGAGCTTGCTGTACCTCCTGAAACATTTCATAACTGAATCCGTTACTTTTAGAGAATAGCTGATAATGTCCTCCAATCAAGAGGAAAAAAATTATTAAAACCCGTAAAAGAAGTTGAAAGCTTCTACTTTGCAAAATACAATTTAGTTTAGGCTGATTTTAAGGCTTGCTTAATTAATTGCTCTAAAGTAATATTTTCCTTGTTAGCTTGCAATATCTTATCAATAACCTTTTCAGCGGAATTTTTAGCGAACCCTAAATTTATCAAAGCTGATAACGCTTCATTTCTTAAGCTATTGTTTGAAACCACAGAAGAATGGCTAGATTCTGAAATTAAACCTTCTTTTTTATATTTATCTTTTAATTCCAAGATCACCCTTTGAGCAGTTTTACCGCCAATACCTTTAATGGATTGAATTTGCTTTACGTTTTCCGATACAATTGCAGATTTGATTTCACTTGGATTCATAGCCGATAACATGCCAATTGCAGTTGAAGGGCCAATTCCTGAAATCCCGATCAAATCTAAAAATACTGCTCGTTCTCCTGGTAAATAAAATCCATAAAGTGTTTGAGCATCTTCTTTGACGTGGAAATGAGTCAAAATCTTTGCTTCTTTTTTATTTTTTAATGCATCATATGCTGAAAGCGGAATGTTGACATGATAACCAACGCCACCCACCTCAATGATTAGGTGGGTAGGTTCTAGCTCAATAATGAGTCCTTTTAAAAATGAAATCATAAGTTAGATCTATTCTGATGGTCTTGTGCATCCACTACTGAGATGGCTACCATATTTACTATTTCTCGAATTGAACTACCAAGCTGAAGAATATGCACTGGTTTATTCATCCCTAGCAAAATTGGTCCAATTGCTTCTGCATTTCCTAACTCCATCAATAATTTGTAAGCAATATTCCCTGAAGCTAAGCTTGGAAAAATAAATGTATTGGCTCCCTTATCCGCCAGTTCGCTAAATGGATACGTTTCCTTTAATAACTCTTCATTTACTGCAATATTGGCTTGAATATCACCATCGATGATCAGATCAGGCCATTTTTCTTTAGCTATTTTTCGAGCTTTAGCTGTTTTTTCTGGTATCTCTCCTTTACTGCTACCAAAATTAGAATAAGATAAAACTGCCATTCGAGGCTCATAACCAAATACTCTGGCACCTCTAGCTGTTAAACCGATTATTTCCACTAGTTCATCCACAGTGGGATTTGTATTTACCGTGGTGTCGGAGAAAAAGAAAGTACCCTTCTTGGTCAATAAGATATACATACCTGCAACTCGCTTTCCCTCTTCTGATCCAATGATCTCCAATGCAGGCCTAATAGTTTTAGGGTAATCTTTAGTAAGCCCTGAAATCATGGCATCAGCTTCACCCAATTCCACCATCATACTTCCGAAATAATTTCGGTCACGCATTAATTTTACAGCTTCATATTGAGTAACTCCTTTTCGCTTTCTTTTATCATATAGTACCTTTCCATACTCTTGACGTTTATCATCATCCAGGAAATTATCAATGATGTCAACCCCTCCTAAATCTAACTGATGAGTTTCAATTAGGGCTTCAATCTTTTTACGATTCCCTAATAAAATCGGCTGAGCAATCCCTTCATCGATGACCATCTGCACGGCCTTAAGTATGTTAGCATTATCAGCCTCTGAAAATACAACGCGCTTTGGATCTTTTTTAGCTTTGGTTAAGATTCTATTCATCAATTTCTGGTCAACTCCTATCCTTTTTTGGAGTTCGACTTCATATTGAGACCAGTCTCTAATATTTGTTTTCGCAACACCAGATTTCATGGCCGCATTGGCCACAGCAGGAGAAATTGTTGTTATTAACCGAGGATCCAGCGGTTTTGGAATCAGGTACTCTCTACCAAAAACAATTTTTTGGTCATCGTATGCCTTGTTTATTAATTCAGGAACAGGTTGCTTGGCCAATTCAGCTATTGCATAAGCAGCAGCCAGTTTCATATCTTCATTAATAGCCGTGGCTCTAACATCCAAAGCACCTCTAAAAATATACGGAAAACCAATTACATTATTTACCTGATTAGGATGGTCAGATCTTCCAGTAGCCATAATAATATCCTTACGTGCCGCCATTGCATCTGCATATGGAATTTCCGGATCTGGATTGGCTAAAGCAAAAACTATAGGGTTGTCGGCCATTGCCTTTATATGCTTTTTATTGATAACATTTCCAGCTGATAAGCCCAGAAACACATCAGCACCTTTCATAGCATCGTATAGATCGTGAACATCTTTATTAGCGGAAGCAAAAAGCTTTCCTTGTTCACTCAAATCATCTCTATCCTTTGTTAAGAGACCCTTTCTGTCAAACATATAAATGTTTTCGATTTTTGCTCCTAAAGAATGATAAAGCTTAGTACAAGAGATGGCAGCAGCACCTGCTCCCATCACTACTATTTTAACTTCTTCTATTTTTTTACCCACCAATTCCAATGCATTGATTAAAGCGGCACTGGATATTATGGCCGTCCCGTGTTGGTCATCATGCATCACAGGAATATTCATCTGCTCTTTTAAGGCAGTTTCCACTTCAAAGCATTCAGGGGCTTTAATATCCTCTAGATTTATCCCACCGAAAGTTGGCTCCAAAGATTTAATGATCTCAATTAACTTCTTAGGATCCTTCTCTTGAATTTCAATATCAAAAACATCAATTCCAGCAAATTTTTTAAACAAAACACCTTTTCCTTCCATTACTGGTTTTGATGCATCAGGTCCAATATCTCCCAAACCCAAAACTGCTGTTCCATTGGAAACCACACCTACTAAATTACCCTTAGCAGTGTATTTATAAGCATTTTCTTTATCTTTCTCTATTTCTTTACAAGGTTCAGCCACTCCAGGAGAATAGGCCAATGCCAAATCCGACTGAGAGCTTAACATTTTGGTAGGCACCACTTCAATCTTCCCGGGTGTGCCTTGCATATGATAGTTTAATGCGTCTTGTCTACGAACTTTTTTAGGCATAACAATTTATATAAAAATGAATATCTACGTTGAAGCAGGAGAACTTCACATTCTCCTCAATTGAAAATAATAAAACAATTATTAAGTAAATGTAGGAAAGACTATGACAAAATTCAGCTTAATAAAGCATTTTAGTGAATTTTAGTCTTTGATACTTTCAGGGACCTTAGCAGTACCCAATATTGCTTTTAACCTGCGCATGGGTTCCCTTTTTGACTCTCCGGGTGCATCCACATAGCCTTCTAGGTAATACAAATCCCCAGATTCTTCGTTAGCAAACAAGTAACTCACAAATGAACCCCCTCTAGAATTGTCAGAATACTTCCACAATCCTTTTATTCTTAAAGCATAATTATTGTTCAGGTTTATGGTATCAATAACGAAGTCCATTTCGTCCTGACTGGTTAGATGTAAATCGGGAAGATCCTTGTCTGTGATGTATTTTTCCCCTAGCGAATTTCTAAAAGATTTAATTTGATCAGGATCAAACACAGATTCATCATTATAAGGCATTTTCACCATCCAAATGTTATACTCCTCTTTAGAATCTAATTCCCTTACCCAAATAAAGTCTTCACTTTTTTGCGCTACATCAAAACCAACCGGCACAATTAACTCAAGATTTAAAGAATCTTGAATATAATTCATAATACCTTTTTGCGCTGTCTTTTTGAAACTAGCTACTAATCTTTCCGCTTCTTTGTCATTAAAAAATTCTTTGATCCCTGATCTATTCGAATTTATATTCTTTATCAGCTCCTCTTCATTTCTTCCAAATAGGTACAGTACTTCCTGCCCTCGAGCATAAACATCTTCCTGATTGAAAGAAAACAAATCAGGTTTTTTTTCTATTTGATTTAATGAGTTTTCCGTAAAATACTTTTTCATGTATTTTCCCTCTGGTTTTTCATTATCCAAAGTAGCGACAAACATCAAATTCTGAGAAGCCTTAAAAACACTGTTAAATTTACTCGGGTCCACAGGTTTTAAATCATATAGTTTTTCATCTTGAGGCAAGACTGTAACATTGGAAGTAAAAATTTCTCTCAATAGGTCACCCAGCTGTCCTTCCCATAAGCTGGGCGGGATAACTAAAATAACTTCTCCTGCTTCTCCTCTCGCTTTTTGTAAAGTAGATTTTGAACCATCATCTTCTTGTCCACCTTTGCCTTCATCACCACACGAAACTGTGAGAAGGGAAAATAAGAGCATGACCGATAAGATATATAATTTATTGATTTTCAACATGATTATAGAATTATGAATTTTCTTTAATTTTAAGGATCTGACCTGGTTTAATACCATTTCCCTCCAAATTATTTATTTTTTTCAACTTCTCTACCGAAAGTCCATCAAATTTTCTGGAAATATCCCATAATGTATCTCCATCTTGAACTTTATATTCCCCAGTTTTCAAAGCTTGATCAATATCAGTTGCAGAGCTTCTGCTTATAGAAGCAAGTTTTTTGTTCACATTATCGTAAAAATCATCTGCGATCCAAATACTTAGTGGTTGACCAACTCTTATGACAGTGCCTCTCAAATTATTCCATTGCTGTAAATCCGCGATTCTAACATTATAAGTTTGTGCAATTTTACCCAATACATCTCCCGACTGCACCTTATAATTCAATTTTTGTCTTCCATAAGTACTCCCCACTTCATTTCTTGCCAATCTTTCAAAATGTTCTTTTCCTTGTCCGGCAAACCTCATGATTTCGTCCAAATTTGCAACTACAAAATCTTTTTGATGAGATGGAATACGTAATTTATACAAAGTGTGATTATCAGAAATCACACCCCGCTTGAGCTCAGGGTTTAGATCATCTAAAACATCAATACAAATACCAGAATGCTCTGCAAATAATGGCAAACTTAAAAATCCTGAAACAGAAATGGTTTCATATTTAGGCATGTATTCGAATTCCTCTATAAAGAGATTGTGCTCTTCCAAATAATTCATGCTGTACATGATAGCAATAAATTGAGGGACATAAGACCTTGTTTCTCTATATAAATACGGATAAATCTCCCAAAAATCTTTTTTATAACCACTTCTCCTAATCGCTTTTCTCACATTACCAGGCCCAGTATTATAAGCTGCTAAAGCTAATTGCCAATCATTGTAGAAATATTTATAAAGAAAAGAAAGATATCTGCAAGCCGCATCAGTAGACTTTTCCATATCCATTTTCTCATCTATATACCAATTTTCGTTTAATCCATAATCCAGTCTAGCAGTAAGCGGCATAAATTGCCAGAGCCCGACAGCACCCGCGGGAGACTTAGCTTTTGGATTTAAACCAGACTCTACAATGGCTAAATACTTTAGTTCATCTGGTAAATCGTATTTTTCCAAGTAGCTTTCGATCATTGGAAAATATTTGCTTTGTAACTTGGCTACCTTTCTAGTATATTCTCTATTAGTTACAGTGAAATAATTGATAAATGAATTGACAATTGGGTTATAGGTTAACGGAATTTCATTTTCAATCTGAGTTAGTCTTTCCTGTACAATTTCTTGCTCATATTCAGGAACATATTCATAATGATGAGATATTTTAATAAGACTATCATTTTCCTGATCTGATTCAGTATTTGAAGCAGATATAGAGTCAGGAATTACATTTTCTATATCGTATATGAATTGTTGGCCGAAAACTGGAGTTAGGAACAGCCACCATAAAAAGCCAAAAACACATATTTTTTTAACCATCACACTAATTTATAATAAGATTATGATTTCATCAAATAATCAGCAAACGCATATAATTCACTTTCTTTGAATACGTCCGTCATTATTTGCAAGCCAATGGGTAAATTTTTTGCATCCACGCCATTTGGAATAGAAATGGCAGGGACACCAGTCACATTAGCTTGAACGGTAAAAACATCCTCTAAGTACATTTCAGCAGGATTATCTCTATTTGCACCTAAAGGAAATGCCGTGGTTGGAGTAGTTGGCAAGACAATAAAGTCATATTCTGCCAGCATTTTTCTCGTTTCGTCTCTAATAATCCTTCTTACTTTTTGGGCTTTAGTGTAATACGCGTCATAGTAACTGGCCGACAGCACAAAAGTACCTAGCATAATCCTCCGTTTTACTTCCTCACCAAACCCTTGAGAACGAGAAAGTTTGTACATACTTTCCATATTGTGTGCTTCTGGCGCTCTATACCCATAGCGGACTCCATCAAAACGGGATAAATTAGCACTTGCCTCGGCAGTTGTTAAAATGTAGTAGGTGGGCAATAAGTAATCTAAATGCGGAAAAGTTACTTCAACGACTTGGTGCCCCTGACTTCTCAACCAATCCAGTTTGGCTACAGTTGCTTCCTTAATTTCCGTTTGGAGCGCTTCATTTTCTAAAGTCTCCTTTAAGTATGCAATTTTTAGCTTTTTGCTAAGCTGAAGATCTTTTGAATACGCAGGTACAGACTCATTAGAAACCGTACTATCAAATTCATCATGACCCGCAATTACTTCTAATATTTGGGCATTGTCCTCAACATTTTTAGAGAAAACACCTATACAATCAAAAGAAGAAGCAAAGGCAATTAACCCATATCTTGAAACTCTGGAATAGGTAGGCTTAATACCTACAACACCACAAAAGGCAGCAGGTTGCCTAACTGAACCTCCAGTATCTGTACCTAAAGAAGCCATGCACAAACCGGCTTGAACGGCTACGGCAGATGCTCCTGAAGAACCTCCTGGCACTTTGGAATTATCCGCTGCATTTAAGGTGGGGCCAAAAGCCGAATTCTCATTGGAAGAGCCCATTGCAAACTCATCACAGTTTTCGACTCCAATTATTATGGCATCTTCATCGATTAATCTTTGGACAGCTGTTCCAGTAAACTGCGATTCAAAACCTTCTAAAATCTTAGAGGCAGACCTCACTTGGTAGCCTTTTTGAACCAATACATCTTTTATCCCAATCACAAGTCCAAATAATTTCCCTAAAGGCTTACCAGCAATAAGCTTCTTTTGCAGATTTTCAGCTTTTGCTAATGCTTCATTTGCATATACATCTAAAAACACATTGAGGTGCTTTTGCTCCTCAATTTGCTTTAAATAATGTTCTACAACTGATTTTAGGGAATACTTATTTTGCTTCAGACCAAGCTGAAGTTGTTTTAGACTGTGATAGGTCTCCAATTTTATTGGTCTTTAGTATTGCTACTTTCTGTGCTATCTGTTTTAGAGGTAGTGTTTTTAGTACCTCCATCTTCAATATTGTCTTTTATTTCTGTAGTAGCGTCTTTAAACTCTCTGATACCTTTTCCTAGTCCTCTAGCAAGGTCTGGAATTCTTTTAGCACCAAAAAATATTAAAATCACCAACATGATTAGAAGAATTTCCCATCCTCCTAATCCTCCTAAAAATGCAAATACTGTGTTCATTGCTCAATTATTATAAATGTGAATGTAAAGTTAATTAATATTTAACTGCCTAAGCAATCACTCATCAAAAAATTGATTGCTTATTTAAGCTAAAGGCTGAGAATGGGTAAATAGTTCAAGGCTGACACTTTAATTTCAAAACTTACTTCTTAAACAACCATTGCTCAGGATTTAGCTTCTGGCTATTTTTCCAGACTTGAAACTGGATTTCCGATGTTCCATCACCATTGGTATATACTGTACCCAATGACTGTTTAGCGTCCACCTTATCCCCTTTTGTTACTTTTACATCTTTCAATTTAGCATAAACAGTGAAATATTCTCCATGCTGCACCATCACTACATTGTTCATCCCCGGAATAAATGCAACATTTCTGACTTCACCGTCAAAAACTGCTCTTATTTCCTCATTTTCATTGGTTTGAATATCAACCCCATCATTTTTTATCTGAATATTCTTATATACTGGATGCGGGTGTGTCCCGAATTTTTGTGTGATAAAACCAGAGTTAACAGGCCAAAACAGCTTATTTCGGTTGCCAGCAAATGAATCTGATAATTCCTTAGCTTCCGGGGTTAATGCAAATTTAGTAGAAGAAGTACCCTTAGAACTTTTCTCAATTTCTTTCTTTATTAGGTCTGCTATAATTTTCTCAAGATTATCAACTGCCTTCTTCCGCTCTTCTATTTCATTTTTGACCTGCTTCTCTCTTTTATTCAACTCTGCTACCAAATCACTCTGCTGCAGTTTCAATTTGTTGAGTTCCCTATTTCTGAATATTTGTTCCTGTAATAAAGTACTCTTCTCAATTCTCACCTCTTCAACACTTTCCTTTTGGCCAATTAACAAATCTTTGATCATTTCAATTTGATTAGCTTGTTGCCTACGCATTTTGCCATAATATTCCATGTACTTGAGACGCATGAACATCTCGTAAAAGGAGGAGGAGGCAAAAACATAAGCCAATTTACTCAATGACTGATTGCTTTTTTGAGTTGCATAAAGCATACTAGCGTACTCAGCTTTCATTTTGTCTAGGTCAGATTCCATTGAGTTAATGATACTGCCAATTTCATTTAATTTTTGATTTAATAAATTTAGCTCGTTAGAAATCGAATTTGTGAGAGATTGTTGAGCCTCAATTTTATAGTTTAAGGCATTCAGCTGACCAATTGTAGCTTTTTTCTTAGAAGTGGTTTGGCTTAATATTTTTTCTGCCTGGCTAATTTTTTCTAGGTTTTCCTTCTTTTCTTTTTCAAGCTCTTCCCTAGATTTTTGAGCCAAAATGGAATTACTTCCAAAAAAAAGTAAGGCAAAAATGACTATATGTAAAAAATTAATTTTCATACTTACCCGGGACACTGAAAGGGAAAGAAATTGGACTATCACTTACTTCCACTTTTGAGTGATTAATTTCAACTTGTGTCGATTCCTCTGTTCCTTTGGCTATAATTTCAACATTAGTATTGAATGGAAATGCCTGATTTGCCACTATGTTAAATTCGGAAAAAATAATTTCCATTCTACTTCCGTCTGGTATCTCCCGAACTTTCACGTTTTCTACCTTCCTATTTTTGGAAGAGGCTCGAGTTTCCAATTCAAACCTACCCCTTTGTTGAGCAATTTTCAATTCTCCCGCTCTTTTGGAAAAATTATCATTCCTTTTAAAATCAAAAACCTGGTTTCCTAAAATAATAGACTGGATCATTTCAAAATTAATATCAAAATTAAGCGCATTGCTTAAACTTTGGTAATTATATCGATAAACGTCCTTATTAACCCTATCCATAAAAACAATAGTATCTTGACTGATGAATCCTCTGGCTGCCTCAATTCCGAAAACCGGAGAAACAGAAATCCAAATAATACTGTCCTTCTTCATTCTGATACTTGCGCTTGAACTTAAGCTTCTGTCAGGAGAGCTGAATCTGATCTTTGATTTTGCTTGTAAATAATCGAAATCAAATCTCTCCAGAGCATACTCTTCTTCTATTGAGGAAGTAGGTAAAAGCTTTTTACCGCAAGAGGATAATACTAAAACTGCAGAGCATAACAGCACACTAAATAGACGCATCATAATATTTTTTATCAGCTATTTTTTTATCAATTAAATCAGAAGCTCCACCTAAAGATTTGGCTTTCTTCCATTGTTCCAATGCTTTTTCTTTTTGACCTACTTTAAATAAAGCATCAGCGTAATGTTCGACAATAGTAGCAGAAGTTTGATTTTCTGCCGCTTTTTCCAAAACTCTTAGAGCTTCTTCGTATTCTTCATTTTGAAAAAGTACCCAACCGTAAGTATCCAAAAAGGTGGTATTTTCTGGGTTTGCTTTCACCATTCTACTTGAAAGCTCTTTCGCCCTCTCTAAATTTTTCTTTTTTAATGACAAATAGTAAGTATAGTTATTGATGGCGAAATAATTATTTGGGTTTGCTTTGATCGCTTCTTCATAGGTTGAAAAGGCTTTTTCATATTGCTTATCGGCATGATAAGCATCCGCTAACTGGGCGGCAAAACTGCTTTTCATTCTATCATTTCCGTAAACAATTGACTTCCCTTGCTCCCACATCATAATGGCATTTTTGAAATTCTTCAATGAAAAATGTGCCGAGCCACCATATAAATATAAAACGGGCTGATTTGGGAAATAAGAAATGGCTTCATCAGCATAATCAATTACTTTTTGGTAATTATTCTTTTCCATTTCTAATGACAATAGGTTTTGCCAAAGTTGTAGGTTATTGCCATTAATTTTAACTGCCCTTTCATAGAAGTATTGAGCACTGTCCATTTCCTTTAGAGCAAAGTGTAAATCACCATTAGCAGCATAGGCATTGGCATCATTGGAGTGAACCTTTAAAATATTAGATCCTAGCTGCTTAAGTTCTGAATTATTTTCATTCTCTGATAACTTTTGAATAAGAGCAACGAAATTATTCAACTTATCTTCTAATTGGATTTCCTCAGAGTTAAATGCTTTCTTAAAATACTTTAATGCCAAATCAATTTCATTGGTTTGTCTGTATAGCTTAGCCAATTCCATTTCTACTAGCGCTTGATTTGGATGTTCATTCAAATATTCCTTCAAATAATCGACTGCCTCCAATTTTTTATCATTTGAAACTAATATTTGCGCAACGGAAACTGCATAGCTCCCTACTTTAGGATACGCCTTAACAAGCCGCTTTCCTTCCGCAATCGCTTCTTTTAACTTGTTTTGTTTTAAATAGATCTTTTGTTTCTGAGTACTAACTTCCTCCAAAACTCCCAAACGCTGCTCAATCCTATCATATGTTTTTAAAGCTGAATTAGGGTTTCCATTATACAGATATAATGCCGCTAGTTCCAATAAATAATCATCTGGAGCTTCTTCATTGAGTTTATACAAGACTTCGTATGTATCTATCGCACTGGATAAATCCCCTAAGTCAGTATAAATTTCAGCTTGCAAGGCCTGATAGTAATAATTATTAGGTTCCTCATCAGTTGCTTTTGAAATATAAAAAAGTGCCTGTTCGGTATCTTCACTATCCTTTAGAATTTTGGCAATTTTAAAATTCAAGGCAGAATTCTCAGGCATTATTTGGTGCGCTTTCATAAAGCTGTCCAATGCTTTAGAAGGATTATCGATTGCCAAAAAGTGCATTCCCTCTACTATCAAAAACTCGACATTGAATCGATCAACCTTTAAAGGATCAGCGTCAGGCAAAATATCCTCCTGCTGAGGAGTTTCAGGTACTTGTGCATTCACCACAAAAGCTGAACTCATCAAAAGAACCACAAAAAACAAAATGCTAACGCTATTCCCTATCTTAATTTCCACTCTATCTCTATTCAATCACCTTATTGTAATCACCAATACTTAAATCCTTAGCCGCTCCCTGATATAATACAAAGCTTCCTAACATACTGTTTTTAAGTTGCGCTTCAGTTATATTGGAGTTCTTTTGAATAATGCTGTTACTTATTCTGCTATCATGAACTTCTGTATTATCTCCGATGGAAACGTGAGGACCCACCACAGAGTTTTTTATTGAAACATTATCACCCAAATAGACGGGAGGAATAATTACTGAATTCTCAACATTCGCAGAGAGACTAATCAATTCTTCATCCTTAATGAACTCCAAATAGCGCTGATTGGTATAAACCGTAGCATCTTTATTGCCGCAATCCAACCACTCTGTCACAGTGCCAGGGCGTAATTTGACTCCTTTCGCCTTCATATTTTCCAATGCCACTGTGATTTGGAACTCACCACCTGCATCTTTGATATCGTTATCCAGTAAGTATTGCAACTCTTTCCTTAAGTCTTCGCCCTTCTGGAAGTAATAAATACCTATAATTGCCAAATTGGAAACCGGAGTGTCAGGCTTTTCAATGAAATCCGTAATTACATTATCATCGTTCACTTTTACAACACCAAAAGCGGAAGGATCATCAACTTTTTGCGTCCAAATGATCCCTTCTTCAGATGTATCTAATTTAAAATCAGCCTTGAATAGGGTATCAGCAAAAGCCACAACAGAATTCCCATCCAATAAATCTTTCGCACACATAATGGCGTGGGCAGTACCTAAGGCTTCTTCTTGATAATGGATGGAGCCCTTTGCTCCTACAGATTCAGCAATATTTATTAAACTTTCTTCAATCTCCTTCCCAAAGGAAGATTTAATAATAAAACCAATTTTATCTACCTCGCTGCCGCAAACTTTTGCAATATCTTCGACCAATCTCTGCACAATTGGTTTTCCGGCTATCGGAACTAATGGTTTTGGAATTGTTAAAGTATGAGGACGCATTCGTTTTCCCATACCTGCCATTGGAATAATAATGTTCATAATGATTTATATCTTTTAATGCCGATTGGCTTTATAGCTTAATTAAAAACTAAATTTAAGAAAAAAATGATTCTATCTTAGACTTTACCAGTACTTCCAAAACCACCGGCACTTCTTTCAGAGTCTTCAAGACTATCTACTAAACTCCAGTCAATTTGCTCATGTTTAGAAATCACCATTTGTGCAACTCTTTCCCCTGATTCAATCAAAAAGGAATCGTCTGAAAGATTTACCAGTAAAATCTTAATTTCACCTCTATAATCTGCATCTATTGTTCCTGGACTGTTCAGCACTGTGATCCCGTGCTTAAATGCCAACCCACTTCTAGGGCGTATTTGCGCTTCATGTCCTTTAGGTAGTTCCATATACAAACCTGTCGGCACAAGCACCCTTTGCATTGGCTTTAAGTCAATAGGTTCACCCAAATTGGCTCTTAAATCCAAACCAGCCGCACTGTCTGTTTGATATGCAGGTAATTCGTTCTTCGATTTATTTATAACTTTTACTTCCATAATTTATTATTGAAAACTCAAAAGTATCATTTTAATTTATTGGATAAAATACTCTTACGTTCATACAGAAACATCAAGGCAGCATAGAGCGCACTAATTCCGATACCTAAACCATAATTGAGCCCTGTATTGGCAGGTTTAAAGTAAAAAAATACTGCAATTATTACGCCAGCAATCAAAATATTCAAGACTATCTTTCCTACGGGATAGGGTATTTTAAAATGCTTCTGCCCACTAAAATAACAGTATGCGGTCATACTAAAGTAAGCCAAAACTGATGCGAAAGCAGCTCCGGTATATCCCAAAATAGGTATTAAAAGGATGTCTCCCATCAAAGCTACCAGTCCGCCAACTATGCTAATATAGACTCCATAGTACGTTTTATCAGTCAATTTAAACCAAATACTAAGATTTATATAAATCCCAAAAAACAATTTCCCTAGTAGCAATATTGGAACCAAAAACAAGGCATCACGAAAAGCATCTTTACTTAAAAATATTCTACCAATCAAATCTGCATTCAAACTCACTCCCACCCAAATCAGCAAGGAAAGCGAAACAAAATAATAAAGCACCTTTGCAAAAAGCTCTGGGGCTTCTTTATCTTCTGCCTGACTAAAGAAGAAAGGTTCTCCAGCATAGCGAAATGCTTGAATCGCTAATGCCATAAAAATACTAAGTTTGAAGGTAGCAGAATAAATCCCTAAGGCTTCTTCAGCATTTACTCCCTCATAAAAATTTTGCGGCAACAAATATTCAAAGATGATCTTATCCAGTTGCTCTACGGCTATACCCGCCAAACCCATTAACAATATTGGTACTGCGTAGACCATCATTTTCTTGGTTCTCGCCCCATGGAATCTTAATCTGACTAAAAATATTTCCTGATATAATATGATCAGCATGCATGCATTCGCCAACAAATTGGCTAGAAAAACATATCCTATATCAAATGGCTCTTGAGTGTCCCATTGCATGTATCCTGACTTTGCCAAAAATGGAAACAGCACCAAAAAGCATAAATTAAATAATATATTCAGCACTATACTGCTCATTCGAGTAAATGCAAATTTTCGAGCTTTATGAGCTAAACGTAGTTTTGCCAGTGGTATAGCGACTATGGCATCTACAAAAAAGATGACAGATAGATAACGGACAATGTAAGTTTCAACAGATAAATCCAGAAATTGTATTATCTGTTCAGCAAATATAAATATTGCGCCACTAAAAAGAATAGAAGTTAATAATATAGAGGTAAAAGCCTGTTCGTAGTAATTTCCTGATTTTTCTCTGGTAGCAAAACGGAAATACGCTGTTTCCATTCCGTAGGTATAGATTATATTCAAAAAGGCAGCATAGGCGTACAACTTGGTAATAGTTCCAAATTGATCCGTCATAAAAACTGCAGTGTGAATAGGAACTAACAGATAATTCAACAATCTGCCCAAAATACTGGGCAATCCATATAAACCGGCTTCGGATGCTAATTTTTTTAATGGATTCATGCTGGGAAGGTGGTAGTAGGATGCGGTAAGAGGGAAGTTGAGTACCAGAAATAAGAAATAGGAAGAAAGAGACCAAAACGATACATCATCTTCCTAATTCCCATATTTTTCTAATTATTAATTAAAAAATTATTAAGTATTAATTACTGCTATTCACCTTTAAACTCCGCAGCTCTTTTTTCTAAGAACGCTTTTGTTCCTTCCTTGAAATCTTCGGATTTGCAACAAGCCGCGAAGCTATTGGCTTCAGTTTGATAACCATTTTCTTCTCCAGCATAATAAGCATTTATGCTATCAATCACCATCCCGATAGCTAAAGGAGCTTTGCTATTGATTTTACTTAATATAGCATTGGCCAGTGTCATTAATTCGTCATGACTTTCAGCGATGTGGTTTACTAACCCAAGGCTTTTCGCTTCTTCAGCATCGATGAAATCAGCTGTCATCATTAATTCCAAAGCTTTTCCCTTGCCGATCAACTGCGTTAATCTCTGTGTACCGCCATATCCGGGGATTATACCCAAATTTACTTCCGGCTGACCAAATTTTGCATTAGGTGTTGCAACTCGCATATGACAAGCCATAGCCAATTCACAACCACCGCCTAAAGCAAAACCATTTACCGCTGCCAAGACAGGTTTATGGCACTTTTCTATCATCTCAAAAACCTCCTGGCCGTTCTCGGAAAACTTTCTGCCATTCATTTCATTGAGTTCTGATATCTCAGAAATATCCGCCCCTGCTACAAAAGCTTTTTCTCCTGCCCCAGTTAAGATGACAGATTTCACATCCGGATTATCATAAATATCTTGGAAAGCTTCACGCAATTCTTCTATAGTGGCGATATTTAAGGCATTTAGTTTTTCGGCTCTATTGATGGTGACGGTTAACACACCATTATCATTAGCCAGTTGTAGGTTTTCAAAATCAGCCATAAATGAATTCTAGTTTCTTTTAGAATGCAAATATAGCGCATGCGAATGCAACCACAAAGAGCTAATTGTTATAATGACTGTAATCTTACCACTAAGTTTTGGATATTAGGGGCTTAATCGAGTAAAATGAGTGGTTCAACGTAAATACTATATACTTGACAACCAATATGTAGGGAGTAGTCGTATATTAAGTGTATTATGTAATAAATCATCAGTGATTTACTTATTGATATTGAATAGATTAGATCTATTGAAGTATATTTGCATTATAATCTATATGAAAATGAAGAACATTTTATTTATTACCCTACTTTCTACTGTACTATTAACTAAAGCTTATAGCCAGAAAACTAGTAATGATAATTACGAGGGTATTTGGACGAATAATAGTTCTTGGCAAGGTGGTACAGCTCCTAACACTACTGGATTAGGGCCTGAAAACATTACTATACAAGGATATATAAATAGAGGTGAATATCCAGCACCAACTCCGGGTACGTCAACTGCATTGCAGTTTGCTACAAATAATGAGGGAAGGGATTTTACCGTAAATGATACATTGGTAGTATATGGAGATGTTGTATTTGAAAACAAAGCAATGCAATTAGTCATTGGCACAGGAGGAGTCTTTATAGTATTTGGCAATTTAGTTTTAGATAATAAAATATCTATTAATACCGAAGGAACATTAATAGTTAAAGGTACGGTCAGCAGAGATCAAGGCAATACAAATCAAGCTGATTATTCAGGGAATGGTAATGTATATGCTACAGAATACACTGGTACTTCAGATGACATTATAAACGGTGGAGACCCAAATAGTGCAAGAACTATTGATCAGCTATCAGATGATGGTTTTTCTGATTTAGAAAATTTTGTAAATGGAGATGGTCAAACTTCACTTCCGATCGAACTAAAATCCTTTACTACTACCAAATCAAATAAAAATATCAATTTAAACTGGGTAACCGCTAAAGAAGAGAATTTCTCACATTTTGAGATTGAGCGTTCTTTAGACCAGAGCAATTGGGACCCAATTGGAATGGTTCAAGGTTTAGGTGAAAGTAATTCAGATGTCTATTATGATTTTACGGATAGAAATAGTCCGTTCGGTGTTGTTCATTATCGATTAAAAGCAGTAGATATTGATGGATCTTTTGAATACTCACCAGTTTCAAGCATTAAAGTGGGGTTTGAAGGTAAATTAGCGGTATCGCCTAATCCCGTGAAGGATGTTTCCAACTTAAAAATTCAGGTACCAACTGAATTTAGAGAGAAATTAGCTTATGTAGGGTTATTTGACCTAAATGGTGTTAAAATCCAGGAATTTAGAGAATATAATACCGATGGCACACTGCAAATCAATCAGAAATTGAAGTCCGGCATGTACATCTTAAAAGTAATTCATAACGGATTACAAGAAAATATTAGAGTTATTATTCAATAAGATAACTCATCATCATGCAACAATAGGGTTAGCCTCGCAGCAATGCGGGGCTTTTTTTTGTTCATAGCATAATTATAACCAGGTACAATACACCCCTATGATCCCCTCAAGGGGATACTTCGCACAGATTTACGGTTCTTTTTTAATTTGGGGAGGAAATTGCTTAATTGAAATAAATTGACCAATATTCAACCATAGGAGCGCCTAGTAGAAATGTGAGGCTTTTTTTGACCCCTAACCCGCCTGAAGTCGATACCTTTGTCACAGAAAGTTATGTTTTTGTTATTAGATATAAGATTGTTTCTCCTTAAATCTATGCCCTCAGTTAATTTGACAGAAACGATGCTAACTTATATTAAATACTCTCTTAATTACGAGCAAAATATCCACTTGAAGGGATTATAGAAATATATTTTAAGACTATGGAACTAGGTCTCCTAATTAAAATCGAACTCATCCGTGGAAGCCTCAGGAACTGCTTTCTCGTCTTTAATCTCCACTTCTACTGTACCTTTTTTGAACTGTGCTTCTTCTTGTTCCCTTATTCTTCTGGCAATTTCCTTATCGTATTCCGTTACTTTAAATTCAGTCCTTCGGTTGGTTTCATGTTCTTCTTCCGTTTCAGCATCTTCAATGATCAACTGGCTTTCCCCGTACCCTTTAGCCTTAATTCTTGAAGGGTCAATGCCTTGAGAAATAATATAAGCAACAGCTGATTCTGCTCTTCTTCTAGAAAGATCTTGATTATATGCCGCCTCTCCCCTGGCATCCGTATGTGAACTTAGTTCAATTTTTATCGGTGGATTATCATTTAAAATAGTAACTAATTTATCAAGCTCGACTGCCGCATCTGCTCGAATATTAGCGGAATCGAAATCGTAGTAAATATTCTCAAGCTCAAAAGCTTTATCCAAAATAATCTCTTCGAGCAGAATTTCTGTTTGGAATACTTTATTAGTAATTAATGAAGTCAATTGGCTTTTATCCAATGTTTTTCCTATTGTAGAAAACGTCTTTCTGGTGGTAAAAAAATTATCTCGCTCTGCAATAATGAAATACTCCTCCTCTTCAGATACTCTGAAATTAAATTTCCCATCTTGCCCAGTTAAAATTTCTCCAAGCAAAACGCTGTCTTGAGAGAAAATTCTTACGTTTACACCAGGCAGAATTACCTCCACTTCATTTGAATTATTGGTAGTAGTTACGCCTTCAAGAAAATAGTTGATAATTTTAAGATTTGGATCTTCATTCTTAAATGTATAAATATCATCTCTTCCTTTTCCTCCAGGCCTGTCACTTGAAAAGAAGCCTCTATCAGGTGAATACATAAATACAGCAAAATCATCTTTATTGGAATTCATAGGTTTCCCTAAGTGGGAGATTGTAACCTTCCCTCCTTTTCGGTCAGCCACAAAAATATCAAGTTTACCTAATCCGGGATGCCCGTTGGAGGAAAAATATAACTTTCCATCCTGTGAGGTGGAAGGAAACATTTCGTCTTCTGGTGTATTAATTTTCTCACCCAGATTTCTAACATTCCCCCATTGACCTCTGCTATTAACCGTTGCAGAGTAAAGATCAACCCCTCCAAATCCACCTTCTCTTGTGGAGGAAAAATATAGTGTTCTTCCATCTTCACTAAAGGCAGGAGTAGAATTCCATGCTTCAGGATCATTTATCCTCATTAATTCAGGTTCGGACCATTTACTATTTCTATATCTTGTAATATATAGATTAACATCATTAAGCCCTTTCCGTTTCCCTGTATTACCTCTTGCAAAAACCATAGTTCGACCCCGTGGATCAATGGCCACAGAACCTTCATTTGCATCTGGCCAATTAATAATTGGGGGTAGTTTTTGTATGCTACTTGTGTCCACATTTGCACCCCGTGATTTCACCTTGTAGATATCAGAGTAATTGTCTCCGGTGGCCTTGTATATCTTGCCATCGTCATCTCTAGTTGAAGTAAAATACAATTCGTCATCATGAAAAAATGGAGCATATTCTGCTGCTGGTGTATTTATTTCCTCTAGATTTTTAACCGTATAGAATGTTTGATCCTCGAGGATTTCGTCAATATTGGAAAGGTTTTTCAACTGGAATTCGGCCAATCTCTTAATTTCAGGATTATTTGCGTTGGGCAAATAATTCTCCAAGACTTCCTTGGCTTGGGTGTAAGAGGAATTCGACTTTAATGCGAGTGCGTAATTATAAAAAACTTCATCTTCTCTATATCCTGAATCGATGGCGGCCTCATAAAAAGGTGCAGATATCTCCAATCGATTGGATAGTCTGTATGATTCAGCTGTTTTAAATAATGCTTGAGCAGCATTATCATTTTTCTTTACCGCCTGTTTATATAAATTGATAGCAGAATTAAATTCACCTTTTTCAAACTTTTTCTCTGCCTTTTTATAAACAGAACATGCGTTTATGAATAAAAAACTAATAAAAACTAAAATTTGTGCAGTATTCCTCAAAAGTCGATCCTCCTGTTTTAAAGTAAACGAAAAAGTTGCAATAATTATACTTTTGCTCTCAAAAATCTAGCCATCCAGCTATCACTCACAGGAATTAACCAATGAGAATCAAAATCTCCTTTGCTAGTCACCATATTGTTAAAAGTCAATAAATCGGGCGTAATTTCTTCTGACTCCACTTTTGATTTAATGCCCGCTAAGTTTTCTAAGAAGATTTCATCATTTCTTTTAAAAGCTACCTTCCCTTTGTCAAGCAGGTTGACTTTTAATTCATTCTCTATAGCCTTAATGAAATGTACTGATTTATCAATTGAGCAACCTGTTGCAGGTGCTTGAGTTTCATCTACGGCCAATATTATAAATCGATTAAATTTAACTTCAATCGAAGCTTTTAGTGCTTGATTATGAGCTGTCCAAGATTCCACAAATGCTTTACCATTATCAAGAATAAATTGCTCCTCAGTCTCATTGAGTACCCTATCCGATTGGTAAACCCACAGTCTTGAACTCTTATCTAACTCATTAAAATTGGTGTACATATCTGATTTGTAATTATTTGTTTTGCTAATGCTAAAAAATTATAACGTTGATTCAAATTTCTCCAATTAACGATTCTTAAAGTTAATAAGTTCGAAGGAAATTACTCAAAAAGAACTCTGAGCCTTCGCTAGCTCCAAGTTCTCTTTATTTTTGTCTCTCCTCTGAAATTTGAATAGTCAATTCAACTTTACGATTTAGTGTTGCTGACAAACACTGCTTCAATAGAAAATAAAGCAAACCTGTCACGGCTCCTGGCTAAGAAATTAAGGCTGTAAAATAATCCAGTATTGATAATTAAGGTGTTCCTGACAGGTTTAAAAAATTTCTGTAGATCAAGTTAGCATTCCACCATCAACCTGAATTACTTGACCTGTAATATAAGCAGACATATCAGATCCCAGAAAAACGCATAAATCTGCTACGTCCTCTGGCCTTCCACCTCTTTTCAATGGAATGGCATCTCTCCAGCCTTGAACTGTTTTCTCATCCAAGGCATCGGTCATTTCCGTTTCGATAAAACCTGGTGCAATGGCATTTGAACGAATATTTCTTGATCCTAATTCTAAGGCTACAGATTTGGTGAAACCTATAATACCTGCTTTGGAAGCGGCATAATTTGCTTGACCAGGATTTCCTTTAATACCTACCACAGAAGTCATATTGATGATAGAACCACTTTTTTGCTTCATGAAGGTACGGTTTGCTGCTTTCACAGTATTGAAACAAGATTTTAAATTGATATTAATGACATCATCCCACATTTCCTCAGTCATTCGCATCAACAAATTATCTTTAGTAATCCCAGCATTATTCACTAAAACATCCAAGCTACCAAAATCTGAGACGACATTTGCTATCAACTCTTCTGCTGCTTGAAAATTTGAGGCATCGGAACGATATCCCTTAACCTTTACACCGTAGGCATCAGTTAGTTCTTTTTCTAATGCTTGACCTTTTTCAACACTAGATAAAAAAGTAAAGGCTACGTTAGCACCCTGTTCAGCATACTTTTCGGCAATAGATTTACCTATTCCTTTTGAAGCACCCGTGATAAGTGCGGTTTTTCCTTCTAATAGTTTTGTCATAATCGGTTTGTAGTTGATTGTAAAAAGTCTAAAATTACAAGGATTAAGCTAATTAAGAAAATGAAAGGGGAAATAGACTTAAAAAGATTTGTCAATAAATATGAATATATCATTATTGCTCCCTTACTATTAACAGCATTTTGTATTCATTTATATGCAACTTCTGGTGGTTTAATTTGGAATTCAGATTCCTTTCACTACTGGTCCGCATCAAGGAGTTTTCAGTCAGATTTTGTTCTTAAAGCTTATGACGGTGGCGTTTACACATTCTGGCCACCCCTCTTCCCGATAATAATGAGCTTCTTTAGTGAGAAAGCTTATTATATTTTTCACACTATTTGTTTACTGTCCGCCTTACTATTTATCTACTGGGTTGTTAAACTAAAATCTAGTAGAAATTTAGCAATTCCTACTTTAGCAATATTCTCTGTATCAGTTTACCCTTATCTTGTCTCTAGCTTTCTTTGGTCAGAAACAATCTTTATCCTTCTTTTTTACTCAGGTTTATATTTCTACATAAAATGGAGAGGTGAGCAATCCAAGATTCAGTTTCTGTTTATAGCTACAATCCTGTTATCCCTAATGTGTTTACAAAGAAATGCAGGTGTTTTTATCATACTAGGACTTACAATTCAATCAATAGGTACCTTTCTAAAGGAAAGAAAATGGCATTATCTCCTAAAGATGATATTCATCCACCTGGTCATAATAACTCCGAATGTTGTATGGAATATTAATCAAAAACTCAGGTTTCCTGAAGAATTTTATTTTTACAGCAGTCCGCCAATTATTGACTTCTTTTCAAATCTTAAAACGTTTGCAAGTGAATTAATAAGAATATTTATACCCTATAGTGACCTAATTCCCCCATTTCTATTAATTACTGGAGGTACAGTTATTTTATCAGTCCCCTTATTGTCAAAAATCAATAACATTCTATCTACTATATTTCTGACTTACATTGTTTCATTCTTGCTATTACCCAAATTTGAATTAAGCGAAACAGGCAGATTTCTAGCTCCTGTTATACCCTTATTAATTTTACAACTAACAACTATTTCGAAAAGGCTTTATGAAAAACTAATTTCTAGTAAAATGAAAATGGTATTATCTGCACTTATCGTTATTCTTTTAATATATAATATTACAAGGACTACTAAAAACGTAGCGCAATGGAATTATAGAAGTAAACATCAGCAAAAGTCAGCAAAAATATTCTACTAACAACTGTGCTTCAAACTTCATAGGCCCATATTGCTATTTTATGATTATAATTTTAGCCTGAAGTCAGCCTAAATAAGAATTGAACTCAAGTCGAAAGAGTCCGTCCTGAGTCCATTCCAGAAAAAAACATTTCTGATCGCTCTCAAAACACTATAGCTTCCCAAAAGAGCAATACCAAAATAAGTAACTCTTTTAACAATAATCGATTGAGTAGATTTAATGAGATCATCAATTTGAAGAAACAGATTTAAGAACAACAGCAAATAAAAAATTGCCAGGTACCTTTCAGCTGCATAATACTCTACTCTAAATACAGATATCATTAAAACGCAATAAATTATAAAAAGTAAGGGAGTCAAATAAATCTTACTTCTATGGTTCTGAAAGTAGAGCAGAGAAGATTTATAAATGACAATAAAAAGAATGACTACACTTACAGATCTGCTAAAGAGGCCATCAATCATATAAGGAAAAAACCAACTCGTGATTGCTTTACTATAAGAGGTGAGATTATATCCAATATGGTTAATTCTTCCTGAGATTAATGGAGTTATAAACCTATCCCAGCGGCCTAAAAATCCTTCGCTGAACAAAAATACCCATCCAAATGAAATAAAGAACAAGATCACAATTGAAAGTAAAACTATTTTTTTTCTTTTTGATCTAATTAGGAGAAACCCAAAAATAGGGACAACCAAAAATATACCTGCAAAACGTACAAAGGGAAGGGTTATTAACAATACAATTGCCGAAAAAACATAACTAGTAAGTTGAGTTTTATGGTGTTTTTCAAGTAAAAAAAAGGTTAATAGTAGAATTGTTAAAAACAGAGGTTCTGTCCATAAAAATGAGCTAATTAGTAAGTGAGGAGTTGCGAAAATTACTATTGTTAAAAATGTATAGCGCAAATAAGCATGTTTGATCTGGTGAGACCAGTAAACACCAAAGGCTTGAATAACAATAAAACAAAGAAAATTTAACCAAACCATATTGCTCTCACCCAGAACTGCAATTAAGAATGGTAAAACTGGTGGTTTAACATTGAATCCTTGTATTTGAAAAAAACCAACTGAATTAACCTCATTCGCAATTTCAACATACATCCTTGAGTCGAAGGTATAGCCCAATCCAAAGAAATTCACAACCCAAAATAAAATTCCGGAAATGAATAATGTTAAAATATAATCGAAATACTTTTTAATAAAAAAAGGAATAAATGTTTCACGCATGCAGAAAGGACTTAAAAAACAAAAACTTATTCAATGATATGGAAAATTTGATAAAAGCAACAAAATTTTTTTCTAGCCCCTTTTCCATTAAATTTGTCTGTAAGAAAAAAGAATCCAAAATTTAATTAATCAATATTATGGCATCAAAATATGACATTATAATAGTGGGCTCTGGCCCCGGAGGTTATGTAGCGGCAATCCGTGCTTCTCAACTAGGTAAAAAAGTAGCTATTGTTGAAAAGGAAAGTTTGGGCGGAATTTGTTTAAATTGGGGCTGTATCCCTACTAAAGCATTATTAAAAAGTGCCAATGTATTTGAATATATAAGCCATGCGGAAGATTACGGAATCTCTGTGAAAGACGCTAAAGCAGATTTTTCAGGTATGATTAAAAGAAGTCGTGGTGTTGCAGATGGCATGAGCAAAGGTGTACAGTTCTTGATGAAGAAAAACAAGATTGATGTGATTATGGGCTATGGAAAGCTGAAATCTGGTAAAAAGGTTGAGGTAGAAGCTGACGGCAAAAAAACTGAATATTCTGCTGACAGTATTATTGTAGCTACAGGCGGAAGGGCAAAAGAGCTGCCAAACCTACCGATAGATGGTAAAAAAATTATCGAGTACAGAAAAGCGATGAGCTTAGAAAAACAACCGAAGAAAATGGTGGTTGTAGGTTCAGGTGCGATTGGAGTGGAATTTGCTTATTTCTATAACTCTATTGGCACAGAAGTAACCATAGTGGAATTCATGGACAGAATTGTTCCAGTTGAAGACGAAGAGGTTTCAAAAGCACTGGCTAAAACGTATAAAAAAGCTGGTATAAATATAATGACTAGCTCAGAAGTGACTTCTGTTGACACCAAAGGTAGCGGTTGCAAAGTAACTGTTAAAACCAAAAAAGGCGAAGAGAAACTAGATTGTGATGTAGTACTTTCTGCTGTTGGTGTTTCTACCAACTTAGAGGGTATTGGTTTAGAAGATGCTGGTGTTTCTACTGACAAAGGAAAAGTTTTAGTTGATGATTATTACAAAACGAATGTAGATGGAGTATATGCCATTGGCGATATCGTTCATGGTCCAGCCTTAGCACACGTAGCTTCGGCAGAAGGTATTATCTGTGTTGAAAAAATAGCTGGTGAGAATCCAGAGCCATTGGACTATAAAAACATACCGGGTTGTACTTACTGTAGCCCAGAAATTGCATCCGTTGGTTATACTGAAAAACAAGCTAAAGACGCTGGCTATGAATTGAAAGTAGGTAAATTCCCTTTCTCTGCTTCAGGAAAAGCGAGCGCTGCCGGAGCAAAAGATGGTTTCGTGAAATTAGTATTTGATGCAAAGTATGGTGAACTATTAGGTGCCCATATGATAGGTGCTAATGTTACAGAAATGATTGCTGAAATTGTGGCCGTAAGAAAATTAGAGACTACTGGTCATGAATTGATTAAGACCGTTCATCCTCACCCAACTATGAGTGAAGCTGTGATGGAAGCGGCTGCGGCTGCCTATGATGAGGTGATTCATATATAAATGAAAAGTAGCTGAAACCTTTCAGGTTTGATTATAATAAAAGCGTTTGATTTAGAATATCATTTTAATATATAGCTATTGAAAACCTGCCTGGTTTAAAACTTCAGCATTATCAAAACAAAAAGCTGTTTAGCAGATTTAATAAATTGAATTTGCCTAACAGCTTTTTTTATTGACTTAATATCATTTATTTAGCAAACGAAATTTACAACCATAGCACAAGTAGTTAAAATATCAGAGGAAGTTCTTATTAAGGAGCTCAAAGCACAGAAGCCCAGTGCTTTCGAGTATCTGTACGATAATTATAGTGCAGCTATTTATGGCGTTATAATAAGAATAGTAAAAACAGAAGAAGTTGCTCAAGAAGTATTGCATGATGTTTTCATGAAAGCCTGGAAAAATATCAATGCATACAGCGCTGAAAAAGGGCGTCTGTACACATGGTTAGTGAATATTAGCAGAAATGCTTCCATCGATAAACTGAGATCCAAAGAAATAAAAAATACAAGCAAAACCGATTCAGTCTCTGACAACGTACATACCATTGACAATGCAAATTCAACAGAGCAATCAATTGATGGCATAGGTTTAGAAAAAGTTTTAGATAAGCTTTCAGACGAACTTCGATTTGTTATTGATCAAATGTATTTTAAGGGCTATACGCAAACTGAAATAGCAGATGAGTTTGACATTCCATTAGGAACAGTCAAAACTCGTGCTAGGACTGCTATGCGTACATTAAGGGAATTATTATTGTGAGTAAAATTGAAGCGTACATATCGTCAGGAGTAATCGAAGCCTTTGTTTTGGGTCAGCTAAATGAAGCCGAAACAAAAGAATTGCTTCAGTATGCCGAGGAGCATGAGGAAGTACGAACAGCTTTAGATGAAGCTGAGGAAACCTTATTTGCCCTAGGTCAGACAGGAAGTATTGCACCTCCGGTTGCTTCTAAAAATGCTCTTTTTGAGGAATTGGGAATAGAAACAAATTCAACAAAAGACGAAGTTGATTATAATTTTTCTAAACCAGAGATGAAAACGGAAGAAAAATCCTTTTCCATATATCCATATTTATCTGCTGCAGCAAGTATAGTTGCTGTAATCGGAATAGTCTTAAGTGGCTATTATTACAATCAGTGGCAGGAAACCGAAGCCAGATTATCCAATATTATTGCCCAAAACCAGAGCATGGCTCAGCAATATAATGTGGTCAAAAACCAAATGGATCAGTATGCAAGTAATATTGAGATTCTGAGACAGCCTGGAATTGAAACAGTGCCCATGAAAGGTTTGGATATTGCTCCTAATGCTCAGGCATTTGTCCATTGGAATAAGAAAACCAATGAGGTTTATTTAAATGCTAAGAAAATGCCAGCAAATGAAGTCAAAAATCAATATCAATTGTGGGCCATAGTAGATGGAAGTCCTGTGGATATGGGTGTTTTTGATGTTGCAGGTGACATGACAAGCTTACTCAAAATGAAAACTACGAGCAAAGCCTCTGCCTTTGCAGTTACCTTAGAGCCAAGAGGCGGCAGTGAAAATCCTACCATGGAGAAAATGTATGTAATCGGTCAGATTTAATCACGGATTTTAATTTTCTAAAAGTAAATCTAAAAGCATAATTTTCCTCTTTTTATGATGTTTTGATGTAATTTATTTTTTAAAAATGTTGAGATTTTATCAATTATAAGATTGGTAGATCCCTTTATTCAGATAATATCCCAATTTTTTCTGTAGGCTTCTACATTTCATCGATAAAATGTCAGAGATTAATTTTCTTTAGTTTTATTACATACATTTGCTTTTACTTAATTCTTAAAAGCAATTCAACTTCATTAATCATAATATTACATAATCATTGGTTAAGCCAATAAATGTAATGTCATGAAAAAATTATTTTACTTCATCTTAATTGGTTGTATTTCGGTACACTTTTCGTTAGCACAAAATATCTCTCCAAGTGAGCAATTTATTGATTGGAGTGATGATTCAGCTTGGTCTTCTGGTAACAGACCGCTATCGAATCAAGGAGGTCAAGATATTTTCATTGACGGTAGTGTAACAAGATTCTCGAACTTCACATTAGGTACTACGAATTTTTTTGGTGGTAGCAACCCTTCCAATCTAACCGTATATTCTGGGGATTCTCTTGTAGTTGACGGTGATTTAACTATAAATCCAGATTCAGAATTAACAGTTGAAGATGGTGGCTATCTCTACGTAAATGGAGACTTAAATAATCAGGGTGAATTCTTTATAATATTTCCAACTGGAGACGGTGGTATTGCAGCAAACGATGGAACCATTGCTGTCAATGGCGACTATAATCAAGGCCCAGGGGCAAATATTAGTAATAACGGTACAAATTCTAAATTTTATGTGGAAGGTAATTCAGATGGAGAGCCTACTGACGGACAAATCCCACCCGAAATCCAAGAGATATACAACACACTTCCAATAGAACTCAAAGTTTTCGAAGGAATTCTGGCAAAGAACGCAACTCAATTAAATTGGATAACAGCCAAGGAAGAGAACTTTTCTCATTTTGAGATTGAAAGATCGGTCAATGAAAAACCCTTTGAAGTAATTGGCCTCGTGGAAGGACAGGGAAATAGCATGACGGATGTTTACTATGATTTCACAGACCTTTCCATCCCATTTGGCATTATTAGATATAGATTAAAAGCAGTTGATATTGATCATAGCTTTGAATATTTTGAAGCCATAGAAATAAAAAATACTTTTAGCAATCAGGTTTCTGCTTACCCAAACCCGACAACTAACATTTCAAACGTAAAAATAGTGTTACCTAAGGAGTTTAAGGGAAAACTAAACAAGGTAAGCTTATTCAATTCTTCTGGAAGAAATTTATATAATCAATTAAATTTTGATCCTCAAGTGTCAAAATTGGAATTAGGCGAACTGGAAGAGGGGATGTATATCCTAAAAATCTATCATAATGGACTTACTGAAAATCTTAGGATTTTTGTTCATTAAGTACAAGAACTCAGTAAAGATAATTTAATAGCGCTTGCCCCCATTTGGGTGTTTTCACCCAAACTTTATTATTGTCTCTGAAATCTCACAGAAAATTGAAGGTGAAAACACCTTCAAGAGGGAGTAGTTAGATGAGAGGTGGTGAGGGATTAAACTTTGTATAATAGTGGCTGAGTAAATACAAATCTTTTTTATTTATCAATTGAGCAAAGGTAAATTGAAAAAAAGACAACGTTACAAGAATTGGAATGCCCTAATTACTAATTATTAATTCGTAATCATTAATTATTTTTTACTTGCATTAAAAAGCTTCTGCTTTTCATCTTTGCTTAAGCTCTCATATCCTTTATCAGATATTTTATCCAATATTCTGTCAATCTCTTCTTGCTCAATGGCTGAGGAAGCACCAGAAGATTTCGCGCTGCTTTTACTTGCTCCAGTAGGCTGTTTCTTTTTATAAGTGACTTTTATTTTCGGTTTAGATTTAAACAGACTTTGGATAAAACCTAAAGTCATTTGAATCCATAAACCAAAATCTGTTCCAGCTTGCAATCCTCGCACATATAAAAAGCCAATCCCTGCACCACCAAGGTGTGCAATATTTCCTCCAGCATTTGGTCCTGCAGAACCAAGAAGGGATAATATGATATAAACTGCAACGATATATTTTATCTTGACTGGGCCTATAAAAATTAAATGAAATTTGTGATCTGGCAGCAAAGTTGCTGATGCAGTTGCCACAGCATAAACTGCTGCTGAGGCACCCACCATGCCGTTCGTCCCTCTTTCAGCTAAGAAAGGAACCAAATTATATGCCAAAATAAACACAACTGCACCTGCAAGTGCCCCTAAAACGTATAGATTGACCAATTTAGCACTCCCTAGATATTGCGAAACTAACATTCCAAACCAGTAAAGCACTAGCATATTGAGAAGAATATGGAAGAAACCAGCATGAGAGAATGCATAAGTAATAACAGTCCAGGGTCGGTAAATAAATCGCTCTAGATCTGGTGGAATAGTAAATTGCGCATCTACTATAGCAAAAAGTCCCTCCGTCCCAGAAAACTTACCTATTAAAGCCAACAAACCCAAACCCACAAAAACCACCGCATTGATAATAATCAACTGATTCAAGGCATTGTTGGGCCTTTTAAAATTTTGCTTTAACTCATCGAAAAATCCTGCCATCTTCTTTAATAAAATCTGTTACTGTTCTTCTGCCAAATTTTCAACAGAATAAATGCAATCAACATTCCACCTAAATGGGCATAGTGCGCCACATTATCGCCCGGAACATTCTGTATGCCTGCATATAACTCATATAATCCATAGAAGGTTACAAGGTATTTAGCTTTGATAGGGATAGGTGGAAATAATAAAAACAGTTCCGTATTTGGGAAAAGAAATCCAAAGGCAAAAAGAATTCCAAATACTGCCCCAGAAGCTCCAATTAATGGTACATTTCCTTGAAATCTAACCACTTCTTGAACCCTTTGAACACTCGCATCAATATATTCTTGACTACCTGGGTTTTCCCCATAAGCATCAATGAAATCATACCATTGCCTATAAGCATAATTAGCATTCTCTTGAATGAAGGAAACAAAACCCTCATAATTAGGATTCTCAATATATTGTTGAGCAGCACTTTCTAATTGCTGCATTTCAATGAAATTCACAACTCCATATAGCATACCAGCACCAACACCTGTCACCATATAAAATATAAAAAACCTTTTTGAGCCCCAAAACCGCTCTAGCATGGGACCGAATATGAATAGGGCAAACATATTACCCAACAAATGCCCAAAGCCAGAGTGCAAAAACATATAGGTTATGAACTGGAAAGGCCGAAAAGAATCCGCAAAAATATAGCGCAAACCAAAGTACTGGGCTAACTCAATATTTGCAAAAGAAGGAATCAGTAATAGTGCTATATTTATTAAAAGTAGGTTTTTAACAACCGGAGTAAGTCTCGCAAACATAAATTTTTATAATATAAATTGTATAATCTCTAAATTTAGCTTCTCGTTAGTTGAAGAAACTTGCAATTTTATCAAGGTCAAAAATAATAAAAGTTGAATTACCTGAGGGTGCATAATTGGGATTTTGACAGGCAAATAATTTATCAATCAAGGCATTCATCTCTTCTGAATTCAATTTATGGCCTCCTCTTATGGCTGACCTCTTTGCCAAAGAACGAGCTATATTTTCATTTTTTGATATGCTCAATACATTTTTATTATGTTTAAACTGATCTATCAACCCTTCAAACACCGATTTTACGGAAGTATCTGTCAATTCCGTGGGTGCACCATTAATCACCACCGTATCTTTCCCGAAAGAAGAAATTACGAATCCCAGTGCTTTTAGTTCCTCTTCCATATCCATCACCAAAGTATAATCAGGAGTTGATAGTTGCACTTGCTCCGGAAAAAGGAACTGTTGTGAACTTCCGTCACTATGCTGTAAATGGCGATTGAATTTTTCAAATAAAATTCTTTCGTGCGCAGCCTGCTGATCCACTAACATCAAACCGGATTTGACCTGCGTAGCAATATACTTTTGATGAATCTGGAAAATACTTGATTTAGCTTCTCCCCATTCAGATTTTGGGGTTTTAGTCTCTCTTTCTTCATTGATGGAGCTACCGAAAGTCATGGATTCTTGTCGGTCGTCTTTAAAATCATCATGATCTTCTTTACTAATTTTGTCACTTAGCTCTTGAAAATTAGACAAGATTTTATCCCACTCCCCGTCATTATCTTTGGGTTGTTTAAACTTTTGATAATTGGCCGCTTTCGTTGAGAATTCATCAATTCTATTTCTTCGTGGAGCATTGAAACTAAAATTCACATCACTGTCAAAATCCAAAGCTGGTGCTACATTATGTGCTCCTAAGGCTTGTCGAATAGCCGCTGCTAAAATACCGTAAACCATCCTTTCATCATCAAATTTGATCTCGGTCTTGGTAGGATGAACATTTACATCAATTCTTTTAGGATCAATTTCCAGACACAAAACATAAAAAGGATGTGCCTCTTTTGCCAATAATCCTTCAAAACCGTTGACTACTGCATGATGCAAATATCCGCTTTTGATGTATCGGTTGTTGACAAAGAAAAACTGTTCACCACGAGTTTTTTTGGCGAATTCCGGTTTCCCTATGTAACCATAAATTTTTAATTGATCTGTGGTTTCTTCGCAGGCTACCAACTGCTCTTGATAATTCTTTCCAAATAAGCCGACTATTCTTTGGCTTAATTTGCCAGCATTGAGCTGGTAAACATCCATATCATTCTGGTGCAAACTAAATGCTACCTGGGGATTTGCAAGAGCCACTCGATGGAATTCATCGATTATATGTCTCATTTCCACGGCATTGGATTTCAGAAAATTCCTTCTTGCAGGAACATTATAAAAAAGATTCTTAATTGAGATGGTTGTCCCACCCGTATGAGCTGTGTGGGATTGATTTCTGATTTCTGATGCTTCAACTTGAAGCAAAACACCAAGTTCAGCTTCTGGGGTTTTGGTTTTAAGCTCAACTTGTGCAACCGCTGCAATTGAAGCCATGGCCTCTCCACGGAATCCCATCGTTTTTAATGCAAATAAATCGTCTGATTTCCGAATTTTAGAAGTAGCATGTCGTTCAAAACACATCCTAGCATCAGTTTCAGACATCCCTATGCCATCATCTATCACTTGTATAAGTTGCTTACCTGCATCTTTCACCACCAATTTAATTTTGGAACTTCCAGCATCAATGGAATTTTCCAATAATTCCTTTACTACAGATGCGGGTCTTTGAACCACTTCACCAGCAGCAATTTGATTGGCAATTGCATCAGGCAACAACTGAATTATATCTGACATTTAAAAAAGTCTATAGATTCCAGGTTAAAATTAAGTAGTAGTAACTGTGAAACGAATGATCAGTTTCTTGCGATGAATCATTTTCTCTTCCTTAGAAAAATATAAAGCGGGACCAATAGGAGCAATGCAAAATAGACACTGGCACCATACATCAAGTATCCTCCAATTGACAAACCAACCATAATTATCATCAAAAATTGAAATAAGTCTGCAGAACGATTAGCGCCTCTTTTGGCTTTAAATGCCTCTCGGATACTTTCAGATTCACCACCATTTCTTTCGTTTTTTAACTCTTGCCTTATTCGATGGGTCCTTTTTTCTAAATCCTCTTTCACAGGATCGTAGTACCTAGGCTGTATTTCAAACCTTTGATACTTTGGAAGTCTAAATATGGACGGAAATTTCATAGGTATATTATTTAAATTTTAAACGGTCAGATGGAATTCATATTAAGCACTTTCAAGCTGATCAGTAAATTTCACCTTCGAATATTTTTACTCATTTCACCATCAGCTATGCAAAACAGATGAATAAAAGAACGAAGCGAACGTTATGTAAGTTTAAATTGTAAAGTGTTGATATCATTTCAATTAATTTCAACAAATTAGCGAATAATTAACAATCTAATGGAATTCATCTTTCCAAGAAACAAACTTAATGTTAATTTAGCTTTTATCATAAATTCAAAACTACCACATGTTTAAAAAAGTTTTTTTCTTAACATTTATTAATATTTCGCTTGTTACAAGCTCACTTTTTGCTCAAAAAACATTGTACCCAAAATGGGTTGACAATACCTACCACGCAATGAGCTTAGATGAGAAAATTGGTCAACTTTTCATGGTGGCTGCATATTCCAATAAAGACGAACAACATGTTAAAAATTTAGAGATTCTGATCGAAAATCATCACATAGGGGGGTTGATATTTTTTCAAGGTGGTCCAGTTCGGGAAATAAACATCACCAATAGATTGCAGGCAAAGTCGAAAACCCCATTATGGATTGGAATGGACGCAGAATGGGGTTTGGGCATGAGATTGGATAGCACCATGAATTTCCCTAAGCAAATGACCTTAGGAGCGATTCAAAATAATGATTTGATTTATGATATGGGTGCAGAAATTGCGAGGCAAGCTAAATTACTTGGCATACACGTAAATTTCGCACCAGTTGTAGATGTTAATAACAACATTAAAAACCCCGTTATAGGATATCGTTCCTTCGGAGAAGACAAAGAAAACGTTGCTCAAAAAGGAGTAGCCTACATGAAGGGAATGCAAGAAAATGGTTTAATGGCCAACGCTAAGCATTTTCCTGGACATGGAGATACGGATTCTGATTCTCATATGACATTGCCTGTAATTAAACATGATACTACTAGGCTGAATGAAATAGAACTGTATCCGTTCAAAAAATTGATCGAGAATAAAGTCAATAGCATGATGGTAGCTCACTTGCATATCCCTGCTTATGATAAAACGCCTAATAAGGCCACAACACTTTCTTCAAATGTAGTTACTGACTTATTGAAAGAAAAATTAGGTTTTGATGGGCTCATTTTTACTGACGCATTAAATATGAAAGGCGTAAGTGATTATTATGCTCCAGGAGAAACTGACTTATTAGCCTTTAAGGCCGGAAATGATGTTCTGCTTTTCCCTATGAATGTTCCCAGTGCAGTTAAAATGATTAAAAACGCATTGAAGCAAAAGGAATTGACAGAAGAAAGATTAGAGGAAAGTGTAAAGAAAATTCTTCATGCAAAATACAAATTGGGGTTACATACTGGATTTAAGAAATTGAAAATTGATAATATTAATGAAAAGCTATATACAACAGACGCAAAAAATCTAAACGAAAGACTTTATGCTGAAGCAGCTACACTTGTAAAAAATGAAAAGAAGTTTCTTCCAATACATATCTTAGATACTACCAATTTTGCCTCAATATCTTTAAGAGGCAGCAAAAACAGCATATTTCAGCAATATTTAAGTAAATATGCAGATTTTACGCACTACAATTTATCGAAAGACAACATGGACTTGGGTGATTACAGTCGACTAATGGATCAGTTAAGCCAGTATGAAACGGTGGTGGTAGGCATTCACGACATGAATAATTCTTCCTCAAAGAGATTTGGTTTAAAATCCGAAGATTTACTTTTCCTTCAAAATTTGTCAGAAAAAGCCAATGTTGTTTTGGCTGTTTTTGGAAATGCTTATAGTTTAAAATACTTGCAATCCTTTCAGCATGTTCTTTTGATGTATGAGGACAATGACATAACACAAAAATTGGCTCCTCAGATGCTTTTTGGAGCTAAGGCAATAAAAGGAAAGTTACCTGTATCTGTTGCACCTAATATGCCCGCAGGTACTGGACTCAATTCTACAACTCTTAATAGATTTGGCTACAGCAGCCCATTGGATGTTGGAATGGATCCAAAAATATTGGCAGAAATTGACGCTATAGCCGAAGAAGCCATTAAAACAGAAGCAACACCTGGTTGCCAAATACTAGTGGCAAAAGACGGACAGATTGTCTATGAAAAAAACTATGGGTATCAAACCTATCACAAGTATTCCAAGGTAGATGACGAAACTATTTATGACCTAGCTTCCATCACTAAAGTATCGGCCACTCTTCAAAGCATCATGTTTCTGTATGATAGGGGAATCATTGATTTAGATAAAAAAATAGTCAATTATTTACCTGAGCTGAAAAAAAGCAACAAACAGAATATGACCTTACGTAATATTTTAACGCATCAAGCAGGTTTAGTTCCATATGTCCCTTTTTGGAGACAAACTCATGATATGTTTGGATTGAAAACACCTTTATATCAGAATCATGAAGCTTCGCTTTATCCGCATCAGTTGGCCTCTGGGCTTTATGGACATCAGGTATTAGGTGATTCTATTTGGCAATGGGTCATTGATTCTGAACTGTTGGAAAAGCCCAGATGGAAAAAGAATTATGATTATAGGTATTCTGATATGGGTTATTACATTATGCAAAAGATCAGTGAACGTATGATGAATATGACTTATGAAGAATTTTTAGCTGAAAATTTCTATAAACCAATGGGCATGAATACTATGGGTTTTTTACCCTTGTGTCGATTTCCTGAATCGCAAATTGCCCCTACTGAAAATGATTTAGTTTTTAGAAATGATCTGATAAAAGGCTGGGTGCATGATCAAGGTGCGGCCATGGTTGGAGGAATTGCAGGGCATGCAGGCTTGTTTAGCAATGCGAAGGATCTGGCCATTTTAATGCAAATGAATTTATGGGACGGCACCTACGGAGGAGTACGATATTTTAGTAAAGGCACGGTGCCATATTTTACAAGAAAGCAATTTGACGAAAATAGAAGAGGTTTAGGTTGGGACAAACCAGTGGAAGAAGAAGGTCCTTCCCCAACATCTCATTATGCCTCTCCCCTAACTTTCGGACACACTGGCTTTACAGGCACTGCCGCTTGGGCAGATCCTGAGTTTGGTCTGGTTTATATCTTTTTGTCTAACAGGGTTTATCCTGATGCCAATAATAGAAAACTGATCTCTTCCAATATTCGAACCCGCATTATGGATATTATCTATCAATCTATTTTTGAATATGAATCTCAGCAAGAGGAGTATGTCAATTGATTAAAAAACTAATTGAGCACACAAAAGTATTTTGAACATAATCATGAAGGCTTACGTTTTAAATCTCAACCTACAGTATTACTGAATTTAACGACATTGATTAAATGAATATAGGAATAGTTTGTTATCCTACCTTTGGTGGAAGTGGAGTTGTAGCAACAGAATTGGGAAAAGCACTGGCAAAGAATGGACATAATGTTCATTTTATTACTTACTCACAGCCTACTCGTTTAGATTTTTTTAATGAAAATTTATTCTATCATGAGGTAGATATTCGAACGTATCCGCTGTTCCAATACCCTCCATATGAATTGGCATTAGCCAGTAAAATGGTGGATGTAACCCAGCACGAGAAACTAGATTTATTACACGTGCACTATGCTATACCCCATGCATCAGCAGCATATATGGCTAAACAAATTCTTAAAGAGAAGAATATTGACATTCCAGTGGTAACTACGCTACATGGGACAGATATCACATTAGTGGGTAAAGATCCTTCTTACGAGCCTGTTGTCACTTTCAGCATTAATAAATCAGATGGAGTAACTGCAGTTTCAGAAGATTTAAAAAAAGATACTTTAGAGCACTTTGATATTTATCAGCATATTGAAGTAATACCTAATTTTATTGATTTAGGTAGGTTTAAAAGACAGAAAAAAGATCATTTCAAAACCGCAATTTGCCCAAATGGTGAAAAGTTGATGGTACACACTTCAAACTTTCGCAAAGTCAAAAGAGTAGAGGATGTTATCTACGTTTTTAATAACGTACGTAAAATCATTCCAGCAAAACTTCTGCTAGTTGGTGACGGTCCAGAGAGGATCAAAATGGAAAAGTTATGCAGAGAATTAGGCACCTGCGATGATATTCGCTTTTTAGGTAAATTAGAAGCTGTAGAAGAAGTACTTTCAGTAAGTGATCTATTTCTAATGCCTTCCGAAAAAGAAAGTTTTGGATTGGCGGCATTAGAAGCCATGTCATGCGAAGTACCAGTCATATCTTCTAATGCAGGAGGAATTCCTGAATTAAACATTGATGGCGTTACGGGCTTCACTTGTAATGTCGGAGATGTGAAGGACATGACAGAGAAATCACTCCATATTTTAGCAGATGAAAACCTAGATCAATTCAAAAAGAATGCCCTTGAAAGAGCCAAGAAATTTGATATCACGAATATATTACCTCTCTACGAAAATTTCTATTCCAAAATTCTTAAAAAAGAAGTAACTGAAAGGATATGATAACCTAATATACAGAACAATTGATGACTTTAGTCGTTAATTGGTCATAGTTAATCGAAGAACAACTTTTTCAATTGTCACTTTTATTAGTTATGGATTTAGCTCAAGACAAAAATATTAAAGGTTCGGGAACCAAAAATTTGTTTAAAAACCCCATACTAGAAAAATTAACAAGAAGTCATTTTTCTATACCCTTAAGTATTCTAGCAATCATTTCTATCTACTTAGCTTATTTAGCACTAAGCAAATTCAACATTGATGGAATTGTATTTACTGCATTGTTCACTTCGGGTTTCTTTGGTTGGACTTTAGGAGAATACCTTATCCATCGCTACGTCTTTCACATGGACGATGACAAAAGATGGAAAAGATGGATTACTTATACTTTTCATGGAATCCATCATGAATACCCAAAAGACAAAGATAGAATTGTGATGCCACCTGCAGGTGCAATTTTAATCAGTAGTGTAATTTTTGCTGCCTTTTGGCTAATTATACAAGATTATGCATTTGCAGTTGTGCCTGGATTCTTAATCGGTTATCTCGTTTACGCATTTGTGCATTATGCTATTCATGCATATCAACCTCCAAAAAATTTCCTGAAATGGTTATGGATTAATCATAGTATACATCATTATAAACATCCTGATCAATATTTTGGAGTATCTTCTCCTTTTTGGGACTATGTATTTAATACCATTCCCAACAAGAAGAAATAATGGCATCCGTAAGTATTTTAGGTTGTGGGTGGTTAGGGTTTCCTCTTGCTGAAAAATTAGTAAATGAGGGCTACAAAGTAAAAGGAAGTTCAACGACCCCATCGAAAATAAAAGACTTACAAAAAGCAAGGATAGAGGCGTATCAAATTGAACTACCCAAGAGTAAGATTGATTCTAATTTTTTTGCTTCAGATTTTTTAATCGTTAATATCCCTCCTCAAACCTCCAAAAAAGGAGTAGACCATCATCGAGAAAGTTTAGAGGCAATCGTAAACCAGATTCCCCAAAAGCAAAAAATAATTTATGTAAGTTCCACTTCTGTATATCCTAAAGTTGATTATTCTATCGATGAAGATCATGATTTGGATTTACAATCAGACAGGAGCAAAGCGCTGATTCAGGCTGAAGAGCTACTCATAGAACACTTTAGAGAAAAATTGACGATCTTTCGTTTTGGCGGTTTATTGGGCTACGATAGAATACCTGGAAAATATTTCTCAAACAAAAAATTAGAACAACACCAGCAAAAGGTAAATTATATTCATCAAGATGATGCCATAGGCTTGATTTTGGCTGTTTTATCTACAAATAAATGGGGTTATGTAATAAACGGTGTTGCACCAAAACACCCCACGAAAAAAGAGGTGTTCAATCAAAATTCAAAAGACTTTAATTTCCCGCCCCCAGTTTTTGGAAATGAACAACAAGTTTTGACTAACAGAATCATCAAAAGCATTAAAATTGAACATATTTTAGATTATTCATTCATTTACCCTGATCCTTTGCATTTTTTTTATACTAATTGAAGAAATGACTTTTTAAAGATTTTATTATTTACTATCATTCGAGAGTTTTATAAAAGTTATGTGCACACTTACATATTTACCACTTTCTGAAGAGCAGTATATATTGACGTCCAATCGAGATGAAAGTCCAGATAGGGGTCAGTCATTTTTCCCTGCCTATCACCACGTAGAAGGTAAGAATATAGTGTTCCCTCAAGATCCAAAAGCTGGAGGGACCTGGGTTGCAACATCTGATAAAGGAATCAGCGTATGTTTACTAAATGGAGCTTACGAACCGCACGAGATCAAGCCTCCATACAGAATGAGCAGAGGTCTGGTTGTGATGGAAGCAATTGAATGCATAAAGCCTGATGAATTTTTTAAAAATTACGATTTTACAGACATTGAACCGTTTACGATGGTTGTTCTATTTCATGATCCACAGTTAAAGATTCTTGAATTTAAATGGGACGGTGAAAATACTTTTTTAGTGGAGAAAGACCCTAAAAGTCCACATTTATGGGCTTCTGCTCAACTCTATACCAAAGAATCTATAGAGAACAGAAACACATGGTTTAAAAAATGGCTAAGTGAAAACAGTGTATACTCTGTTGACGCCATCCGAGAATTTCACAAGAATGCTGGAAACGGGGATCTTCAAAATGATATGATTATGGACCGAGGAGTTGTAAAAACGCTAAGCATAACCAGCATTTGTTCCCTGAAAGGCATTATGAAAATGACCAATCATAACTTATTAGAAAATCAAATTCAGGAAATTAGCTTATCCCAGCATGTGAACCAAGAATTCTCACATCATATCCTGTAAAATCCGACTTAAGTTTTATTCCTTTTCCAAAATACAATAAATTAAATCAAATAATAGTAACATTCATCTTCTTATATTAGTTAAGCAGAGATATGTTAGGTTATAGGTTTACAAAATATTTAGCTCACAAAGATTTATCAGATACCACATTTGATCAATTATTCAATGTATTTAATGAACTATTGATTATTACCGGTGGTGATGTAAGCGAGGCTTTGAATTGGCTCACCAATATTGATAAGCAATATAATATTACAGATGCTAACTACGGGATGGGCGATTTCATAGAAGACTTAAAGAATAAAGGCTTTATCTCAGACAAAACCCCAGATGGATCTTTTGAAATCACTGCCAAAACAGAGCAGAATATTAGAAAAAATGCTTTGGAAGAAATTTTCGGAAAACTGAAGAAATCTGGAAAGGGCGAGCACAAAACCAATTTTACTGGACTAGGAGAAGAACCCGGAACGGACAGAAGAAATTATGAGTTTGGGGATCTATTGCACCAAATCTCTATGACAGATTCCTTACGAAATGCTCAAATCAACCATGGATTAGGAGATTTCATGCTAACTGAAGATGATTTAGAGGTAGTTGAAAGCGAATATAAAACACAGACTTCCACTGTTTTGATGATTGATATTTCACATTCCATGATTTTGTATGGGGAAGATAGAATAACTCCAGCTAAGAAAGTGGCAATGGCGTTAGCTGAACTTATCACCAAGAAGTATAAAAAAGATACTCTTGATATTATTGTTTTTGGCAATGATGCATGGCAAATTCAAATTAAAGATTTACCATATCTGCAGGTGGGTCCATATCACACCAACACGATTGCAGGATTAGAGTTAGCTATGGACTTGCTAAGAAGAAGAAAAAATAAGAATAAACAAATTTTCATGATTACGGATGGGAAACCAACTTGCATGAAACAAGGCATTAAATACTACAAAAACAGCTTTGGACTAGATCCTAAAATATTGAACAAAACGCTCAATTTAGGGGCACAATGCAAAAGGCTGGGCATTCCGATTACTACCTTCATGATTGCTTCAGACCCATATCTCCAAGAATTTGTTAAGGAATTTACCACAGTAAATAATGGCAGTGCTTATTATAGCAGTTTGCAAGGACTTGGCAATTTAGTTTTTGAAGATTATAAAAGAAATAGAAAAAAAAGATACTGAAATAAGTTTATGAGCTACGAAACACTCGCTACCCAAGATAAATTAAAAATCACAACCCTAAAAGAATTAATGGAAAGTGGTTATCAACCAAAAACCGTAAAAGAAGAACTCCGACAAAATCTTATAAAAAAGATGAGAGCAGGGGAAAATGTTTTCGAAGGTATTTGGGGATATGAGGATACAGTAATACCAGATATTCAAAGAGCAATTCTTTCTCGTCATAACATCAATCTGTTGGGTCTTAGGGGTCAAGCAAAAACACGTATTGCCAGAATGATGACTTTATTACTGGATGAGTACATTCCTGTTTTGAGAGGGTGCGAACTGAATGATGATCCTATGCAACCACTTTCTAGACAGGCACAAGATATTTTAGAGGAAAAAGGGAATGAAGCCCCCGTGGTTTGGATGCACCGAGAAGAACGATACACAGAAAAATTAGCTACTCCAGATGTTTCGGTTGCCGATTTGATTGGTGATGTTGATCCAATTAAGGCCGCAACATTGAAACTTCCTTATTCAGATGAAAGAGTAATTCATTATGGATTGATTCCTAGGTCACACAGGGGTATTTTTGTAATTAATGAGCTGCCCGATTTACAGGCTAGAATTCAGGTTGCACTTTTCAATATTTTACAAGAAGGCGATATTCAGATTAGAGGATTCAAATTAAGATTACCACTTGATCTTCAATTTGTGTTTACTGCGAATCCAGAAGATTACACAAATAGAGGCAGTATAATCACTCCATTAAAAGATAGAATAGATGCTCAAATAATAACTCATTATCCTGAATCTATTGAAATTGGCAGAAAGATCACCGCTCAAGAAGCTGCGATTAAGGATGAACAAAATGACGTAGTTGAATTAAACGACCTTTCGAAGGATTTAATTGAACAGATAGCTATAGAAGCGCGCAGTAGTGAATATATTGATGAAAAAAGTGGTGTATCAGCAAGGTTAACAATATCTGCCTTCGAAAGCTTAATTAGTGCAGCAGAACGCAGATCATTAGTTAACAAAGAAGAAAAAGTGTATGTGCGAATGTCTGACTTTACTGGTGTTGTGCCTGCTATTACAGGAAAGGTGGAGTTAGTTTATGAAGGAGAGCAAGAAGGCCCCGGAATAGTGGCACAGACATTAGTCGGAAAGGCCATAAGATCCCAATTTGACCACTATTTTCCAAACCCTGAGGAATTGAGAAAGGATAGGGAAAAGAAAAATCCCTATAAGTCTATAATCAAATGGTTTAATGATGGAAAGAAAATAGACCTTTTTCATGACAATACGGAAAAAGATTATCAAAAAAAGTTGAAAGAAATTCCTGGTTTGAAAGATTTGGTGAAAACCCATCATAGTGGACTCAGTGAAAAAGAAACATATTTTATGATGGAATTTGCTCTGCATGGGATGGCTGAATACAGCTTACTTAGCAAACATGCATTAGCAAAAGGTCATAGTTTTAAAGACCTGTTAAGCAGTATGTTAAATTTTGAAGATTCAGCTGAAAATGATGATGATTTTAATATATAATATTATATTTACCATAGAACCATTGAATAAAAATATAGTTGAAGATAGCTGACAACCTTGTAGGGGAGATTGAGGAGTTGCTTGCTGAAGCTCATGCAGTTTCAAAAGAAAGTATTACAAATGCCATAAGCTTAACGGAAAAAGCTCTTTTTAAATCCCAAAAAATCAAAAGTAAGAACGCTGTTCATGCAGATGCACTGAATCAACTATCGCTTTTACAAAGAAAAAACAAGGAATTTGCAACTGCCAAATCCCTTGCTGAACGAGCACAATCCATTGCCAATAAAATAAATTATGAAAGAGGAAGAGGAGATTCCTGCTATAATTTGGGCACGATTTATAAAGAGCAAGGAAAGTTCAGTGAAGCATTACCTCATTTAACAGATGCAGTTCATTATTATGCAAAAATCAAGGATTACGGTTTCCATGCAAAGTCATTGTGTCTTTTGGGTAATCTGTATGAAGAATTTCACGATTTTAAAAATGCCTACCTTGCATATGAAGAAGCTTTAGCCGAAGCTGAGGATCAAAAGAACAACAATCTAATAAGTGATATATTTTTAAGTCTTGCAGGTATTAACTTGAAATCAGAGAAGATCCCCAAGGCAGCACTCTTGGTTGAAAAATGCATTACCTTAAAAGAAGAACTTCATCAAAAAGAAAAGTTAGCAAGTGCCTACTATCTTGCTGGAAAAATTAAGGTCAAGTCTGGAAAATTAAAAAAAGCTGAGGAAAGTTTTGAAAAAGCTCTATCACTATTCACCAAATATAACCTACAAGCAGGAATGGTGGAAAGTATGGAGAAACTTGGTAAAGTCTATTTTCAAGAGGGCAAAATAAAGGAAGCCATAGACATTTTAGAAGAGGCAGCTCAAATTGCCGAAAAGGGGAATTTGAACCAGAGCCTATTTAAATGTCATCAATTACTGTTCCAGTGCTTTAAGCCGGTAAATACATCTAAAGCTCTTTTCCATTTGGAGGAATATGTCAAATTTAGTGAGGAAGAGAACAATAAATACATTCAGAATCTTGTTGACGGCTACGAAGTAATTTCACAACTGGAGGATATTGAAAAAGATGCTGAAATCGAACAAGAAAAAGCTTCTATTATTGAAAAGAAAAATACTGAACTTGATTCTTTCTTTTACCGTGTATCACATGATTTGAAAGGCCCAATCGCCTCCTTATTGGGTTTGAGTGATTTGGTTGATAAGGACATAAAAGACCCTGAGGCAAGACACTTTTTTAAAATGTATGACCACCAAATCAGGCGTCTAAATATGATTGTAATGGAGCTAATCAATATCACTGAATTAAACTACAGAGATATTAAATTAACACCTATCAACTTCTACGAAATAGTAGACAATTGTATTTCAGCATATGCTTATTTACCCAATTACAATAAAATTAGCTTCACAATTGATATTGAAAGTAATCTCTACTTTAAATCTGAGTGGTATATCGTTAATACGATTCTACAAAATCTAATTGAAAACAGCATTAAATATGTTGATGAGGAGAAAGCAAACCCGGTGGTTGAAGTTAAAATTTTCAAGAAAAAAGGAAAAATCCATGTCAAAGTATGTGACAATGGTGAAGGAATAGAAGAAAAGCATCTATCAAAGATATTTGATATGTTCTACAGGGCCAGTGAAAATGGAAGTGGAACAGGCTTAGGTTTGTTCATCATGAAGAGAGCAATCGAAAGACTTAAAGGAGAAGTATCGGTCAGCAGTGAGCTCAAGAAAGGCAGCACTTTTGAAGTTAAAATACCCCTTCCTCAAGAAGAATTTAAGTAAGTAGCTATACGCCAACAAAGCTATAAACAAGGCCTTAATTAATACCTGCTACTCAATAAGACTCGCTTAAAGAACTCTTTAGGGACTAGTCGTAAATTTTGCTTATTCGAACTCAACTATTACCTTAGCGAAGTCAACGAAGGGGTGCCGCATAATAACGGGCTGAGAACATACCCATGACCTGATCCTGATAATGCAGGCGTAGGAATTAATAAATTAACAAATGGACATTTTAAATGAACTATATGAAGGCCTTCTCAATATGGGTTGGCTGGAAGGATTTGGTGTGTTTTTTGGCATACTGTACATCTATTTTGCAGCTAAAGAAATGATTTGGTGCTGGTATGCTAGTCTTGTTAGTGTAAGTATCTACTTAGTAATTTGCTACCAAGTCCAACTCTATGCTGAAATGGGTTTAAATGTCTATTACCTGGGCACTACAATTTATGGATGGTGGCATTGGAAGCATCCTAAAAATGACCAAAAGGAATTGCCGATTTCTAGAATGAAATGGCGTGAACATGGAATCTTCCTATTGTTAGGAATACTTTTCACAGTCGGTCTAGGCTATATTTTAGTAGAAAACACCAATGCCCAACTCCCTTATTTAGATTCCTTTACTACAGTTTTTGCCGTATTAACCACCATATTGGTGACTCGTAAAGTCCTTGAAAACTGGCTCTATTGGATTGTGATTGATACCGTTGCGGTTTACATTTACTTTCAAAGAGAATTATATTTAACCTCAGTACTCATGGCTGCGTATGTAATCATTGCACTTGCCGGTTACCTAAATTGGCGGAAAATTTACTTTACCAAGTACGCATGAAAAAAATCGCAATTATTGGACCTGAAAGTACAGGGAAAAGCACTCTTTCAAAAGCACTGGCAACACACTATAATGAACCTTTTGTCCCTGAATACGGAAGAAAGTATTTAGAGGAAAATGGAAAGGATTATAATCGATCTGATCTATTGGCCATTAGTAAGGGAATGGTAATTTGGGAAGAAAGAATGAGTTTTATAGCTAAAAACCTGCTCTTCTGCGATACTGATTTAATCATGATGAAGGTTTGGTATGAAGTAAACTATGGTGAATGCCATCCTTGGGTATTAAATCATTTACAGTCTCGTCCATACAATTTTTACTTGCTTTGTGCTCCTGATTTGCCTTGGGAGGAAGACCCACTTAGAGAGAACCCCAATATGAGAGATAAGCTTTTTGAACGTTATCACAATGAGTTAGTGGAATCAAATTTGGACTATACCGTTATTTCAGGAACAAAAGATAGATTGGAAAGGGCTATTGAGGCTGTGGAGAAAATAAGATAAGGAGGGCTTTTCCACTTCCCTCCTTATTAGACAAAGTGTTTTATTTTTTAATCAATTTCTGTTGCACTCTGAAATTTTTGGTCTCTACAGTGATAAAATAAACTCCCGGACTAATTTCATTCAATGGTATTTCAAGCTTATTATTTGTTTGAAAGTCATGTAAACCATTATACACCGTTTTTCCTGTCAAATCACTTAAAACTACACTACTCAATCCTAAATACTCATCACCAGTATACTTCAGATTCAGATCATTTCGGATTGGATTGGGAAAAGCCCGAAATCCTACAGCCATCAGACCTTTCCTATTTGAAGTAAGCGTTATTCCTTCTGATTGAACGGTACAAAAGTCGGTCGATACTTCAACTGAATAAACCCCTGATCTTTCTATCGAAATAGTTTGTGAATTAGCTCCATTAATAGGCTCTCCATCCAATAACCATTGGTTGCCTTCTTGATAATTTGAAGTTAGTCCATTTTCAGTTAAAGTAATAACTGCTGGTTCAAGTTTTTCAACATAAAGAGTGGCAGTATCAGAATCAATACTGTCTCCTTCAGTTTTCAGTACAATTGAATAATAATCAGTTGGTAGATTATCTGACAGAGAAAAACTGAAGAAGTTATCTTCAATACTTATGGCATCCAATTCAATAGATTGTTCATTTCCAGCCCCATCCATCAGCAATGCGTGATAATTAAATGAACTGCTCAATTTCCCAAAAACATTTTCAAACCTTAGGTCAATAACTTGATTCGAACAGGTTTGGGTGGTGTCTTGACCCAAAGTTATGCTGGCCTTAACATATATTTCATTTGAAGTATATTCACAGTTGCCAAAAGATTTTGTCTGAAAATACAATCCCTCTTGAAAAACCTCAAGACTATCCAAATCCTCAGAATTACCAACTAGCACGTTATTTCTGTACCACGTGGTATGCTCATTATCGTTGGAAATTAGAATATTATCTACTTTGGTAATAGTAGATGCCTCAGCGGTATCAACAGTTATAGGTCTAGAAACTATTTCAAAATCACCTGCTGTTGGTACGGTTGCAATGAAGTATTCTCCGACCGCCAATTGCTGCGGGATCTTTACATTCATGTTGAAACTAGAAGAATCCACGATTTCTAGCTCCGTTGCAGATGACATACTAACATCAGTAGATAAAATCACCTTAGCTAATTGATTTTCGTAATTGAATCCTAAGTATTGATAATCTATATTGACCACTGAATTAGGGCAAACTATATCACTTGAAATATCAATGATTTCGAAAGATGCACTTTTAGTTTCGATGGAATCATAATGAACATAGTTCTTTTGAAAAACTTTTTCAGTCCTATCTCCATTGAATGCGAAGATTTTGATGAAGTAGTTAGATTCCTCAGTAAAATCTGAAGCCTGGTATAGTACTTCTTCCGTATCTCCAGCATACAAAATCCTTACACTATCAGTCAACTCAGGGGCACTATTGAAACCGGTGAAACTGTTATATGTACTAAATTCCAAAGAATCTACTGGGGTAAATTCAAAATCTCGAACTAGAGATGCTACTACGATAGAACCATCTGCTTCAAAACCATTATAATCAAAAGCTATTGAATTACTTTTAATCTCAGTAATATTGAAATCCTGTAATTCCGTATCCGGCACTCTAATCCAAGTCCTTGCCTCCACTACAGCTGAAGTATCAGTTTTATAATGAGGATCAAACCCATCTAAATCGTTAAAGCTATAGGCTTCAAAAACGTAATTGGTGTTCTGTTCAAGATTACTTACCGTAACCTGATCTCCATAACCTGAAAACAGAATATATTCATCATCATTGAACACTGGATCCACTTTACCGAAACTTGTATTTGCTGGATAACTAAAGTAATTGTTTGGCTCAAACTTAGTAGCGAATCTTTTTCTACCCACAATTAGCACCTTTTCTTCAGGATTAGCATCCCAAGACAAAGTAACGGTTGAATCCGTAACAGTTGCCACTTCTAAATTCTTAACTATTGAGTCAGGCATAGCTGACAATTCTCCATTGACTGACTGGATATTAAATCTCGGACCCGGAGGGTTAGCGCTTGATCCACCTCTTTTTCTTAAATAAGCACGAAATCCATCACCCTTCGTAAGACTCAAATAGGTACTATCAAATTCTTTGGGATCACCAAATGAACTCAAGTAAAATTTTGTAATAAAGTCTTCTGTATTAGAGGAATTCAGACTCATTTCCATTACGTTATACTCTGAAAATTCCAATTTAATGACAACTTTTTTATTTTCATCATTTGGTAAAATTGTTAGATATTGCCGTTGATATTTTCCATCACTATCATGAGAATATCCAATTCCTTGTGCACTATATAAGGTTTGTCCATTAGCCACTACGGAGTTATCGTAAGAATCACCAAAAAACACATCATTAGCATTAGAGGTTTTAAAATCAAATCTTGAAGCACTACTACTGTAGCTTACCATTGAATCATATTGGTTATAGCTATATAATTCCAGATAATATTGAGTGTTAGGTTTTAGGTCAATCAAATTTAACGACTCTAAACCTTGTAGATTTATTAGTTTTGCGCTTCCTAAAGTATCAGCAGATTCAAAACTACCAGCATAATTATATTTTGTATTTTGTACAGGGTTTTCATTACCTTTTTCTCCCTCCCAAATCATAAGAAGTGGTTCCCCAAATACTAAATCTCTCCATTTTACTTCTATCTTGGTTGAGTCACCATATTCTAGATATACATTGCCTGGTCGTTCAGGGCTTGACGGTGTTTTTATAGAGTCAATCTCCCAACCTTCTACATTATCATAAAGAAGCGATCTTCTGGCTATAAATCTATTCGCTCCTTTGGTATGATTATCGTAAATCTCAACATTTTCTATTATTAATGAATCATTTTCTGTTGACATGTAACCGTGACTACCTTTAGTACCAGAGTAGATCCTCCACTCCTGTTCAGGGTCATTTATTATATGATTTACAGTCAAATTAGCATCGGGACTTATCATCAGATCTCTTCCGTTTAAGAATAAGCTATCAATTGAAGGGGACTGATTGATCTCTAATTCTTTATGGTACTCTATCTTAGAAACATTATAAAATCTTGACGAAGAAGACAACCTACGTCCAATGTTTATATAATTAGGCATGGAAAGTAAATTTACGCTCCCATTTTCTGATAAACTATATGATATGGACAAGGAATCAATAGCATCAAAATCTACAGTTACATCAGAAAATCTGATACTATACAGTCTATCTGGAATCGAATTAACCTTATACAAATGAGTACTATCTCTTCCTTCAATATATATATAATCCAATCCATACTTGCTAATATCCTTGGGGATATCAATGATATTTTCTGGTAAGGCCCCATAAAATCTGCCAGCCATTGTATTAGGACCAACTTTAACTGAATCACTAAGAATCATATTGGATTCTATATTCCAATATGGATACCTGCTATAACCTTCAATGCTATCGTAATTATTGAAAAGAAGTTCTTTAGAATCTAAGCTGACATTAAAAGAATAAGCATATAAATTACCCCAAGCATCAATTTGAACCGTATCTTCACTGGAAAAGGAATTTTCATCAATAATTACAATACTTTCTTTGTTTGGAATGGTATCATGACTAACGTTACCCCCACTTGTTGTAGCCCAGTGGCTTTTGTCATTCCAGTTTCCATAACCGTTTACCCAGTAAAATTTCTGGAAATCTCCTGTAGTAAAAGTGACCTTCGTAGGGTTTACTTTATTAACACTATAAGAATCCGCATATCTTTGGGCATAGTATACGGTTGCATAATAAGTAGTATTTGGTTGAAGATCTTCAAGCAAGAGGTAATCCAAACTATTCGGGAAAGATCCTCTATCGGAATACACGATTTTACCATTTTCTTGGGTGTAATTCAAAATATCAGACTCATTCATCACAAATTGATCCAAGTCTAAGCCCTCATTAGGATCTGTACTTAAATAGACGATCTCATAAAAGTATTTAGGTGATTCCCAATCCAGCTTAATAGTTGTGGCAGTGGCATCACTTGCTGTAAGATTACTTACTTGGGTGCTTGGAGCTTCTTGGAAGAGTGCAAAACTATACATGTCATCGTAGAGAAAATTTGTTGACTTCCCAGTTCCGTTATACTCTAATACCGTATAGCTATAAACTCGATCACTTCTTATCCCATCAATCACTACCGAGTTATCAATACCATTATATAATACCTTGAATTTTCTTCCTTCATTATTATAATGGTCTTCCCCTTCTTCAAAATTGGAATTTCCCTGTGGGAAACTTTTACCGTCAAAGTCAAGCTTTGTCGGAGTAAAAAATCCATTTTCAATTGCAATTACAACTCTGGCTTCTCCATTACCATTTTCCCATTGTAACCTAATCTTTTCATTTTCTAGTACTTCATAACTAACGCTTTGTGCTGGGACAGTTGGTCTATTTGAATCCGTACTAAAAGAAATTGAATTCCGCTGCCCATAAACAGGTGAACTGGTATCAAAGAATTCGTAAAAGTCAACCTTATAATCCCTGCCAGGAACTAACTCAGTCAATTTGACTTCTTCCCCTGTTCCTATTAAAAGTATTTCTTGAGCACCTAATATATCTTGACCTACCTCATAATTAAGACCATTAACTGGTGTCATGGAAGGTTTTTCTGATTTATTTAAAACAACCAGCACTTTATCCCCATTTCCTCTTTTCCAGCTTAAATCAGCTGTATGTGCGCTTAGATTATCGACACTCAGTGAAGAAACCGTTTGTGAAGGAGCAGACTGCTCAGTTTGAAGAAATAATTCTCCATAAAAACCAAACGGTCCCTGCGAACTACTGAAACTTCCTGAATTAATCTGGTAATGAAATGTTAAAGCACCTTTATCATTACTTGCTACCAAGACATCAAGAATTTCGTAAGCACCTTTTACTTTGCCACTATAATCTACTAAAAGTGGGGCATCAGTATTTTCACCATCATAAATCCTAAACTCAAATTTACTGGCACGATAATTTAGATTTACAAAATCTGTTTTAAAGGCTAGTTTATCTCCAGTATTCTGTGGATAGAAAGTCTGTGTATAACCACCTTCTTTACTCACCCTGTAACTAAGTACTAGTGGATCATAAAGTTTAGTCTGTTGATTAATTGTAGCACTACCTTCTTCCATGATAAGATCTTCTTGACTAAGAGTCGTATATGAATTAGTAGTTATTTTATCCAAGCCGTATCGAGTGCCAACGGCATTCTCACTTAGCACTATATAGGCAAAATAATAAGTTGTCCCCGGTGAGAAACCTGCCATGTTGGTAATGGGGCTTCTTGATATTTTTTCAACAGCAAAAACTCCTTCAATGATTTCATCTCCTTGGCTATATATGTCCGCATTGACAATAAAATCATCCACCAATACGTCCTTGATAGCAGAAGTATCTATGGGGTTTTCACTTGCTAGCGTTAAACGATAATTATCATCAGGGAAAGGATTTCCGTTGACAAGTAAGTATCCAGTATTTTCAATGGTATTTTTTGTAACCATAGCATATCCACTGAAACGATAAGAATAATTCCCTGCAATGTCTGCAGGAGCTACTAAGTCATTACCGACTTCAAACTGATAGGCTGTTTCAGCATAAACTATTTCTCCGCCAATTTCATTATATTCCCAAATCTTCACACTATATTTTCCTACATTAGGTAAACTGCTGACAGAGACTGATGAAATATCACCATTAGCTACCACATATTCATTTGATGACACATTTTCACCAGAACCAAATACTGAATTTGCAGTGTAAGATTGATCATTTACTGGTGAAAATTGAATTGCGTTACTATTCGTATTCATTACAACCAACCTTTTCAATCCATTACCTGGAGTAAATGAAAAATCTATTGAGGTATCAGAAAAGTCGGTGATTTCATAATTTCTTGATCTCTCGGTGGGAGCATTTATGGATATTTCTATATCGGCCTGCCAACCATCAGAACTAAAATCTGAAGTTTCAAAATCATCACTTTCAAATTTAACAGTTAAGGACTCCCCGGAAGAAGCCACATTTAATGGCAGAGAATGACTTGAGCCAGAATAGGATTCTAATAAATTAGCCGTTGTATCAGCTCCATCGAAAATTCTCAGTTGCTCGTATGAACGAAGTTCTAATCTATTAAAGGTTAACTTTACTGATTTACCTGCTTCAGCTGAATTTAATGTTAATACCTGTGATCTGTTCGGAAAATAATATCCAGATCCACCATCATCATAAAAACTATCCCCTGAATTAACAGTAACACTCCCATTTTTCATATAAATATTTCCGCTCTCCAAAGTAGTGGTACTTTTTGAAAAACTCGTTGAAGTACTTTGGTATTTTATACTGGAATTATCAGAAGTTGAATTAACTTCCATTCGGGTTATGTAATATTCCGTATTAGGATTTAAACCTTCAATTTTTACTTGATTTTCGCTCCCTTGATATACTACATAAGTATCCGTTCCGACTAGCTCTCCATTCCCAAAAGTAGTGTTTGCAGTATATTCCGTATCATCTGCGACTGTTACATCCGGGTAAGTACCCTCACGCATAAAAACGATTCTCTCCATTCCATCACCTGCAGTCAAGCCTAAATAAACACTATCGCTAAAAATTCTTGAATAATAAAACTGACCATTATCTGTTGGCGTGGGTACTGAGTTAATTTCCCAACCTTGCGAATCGTCAATAATTAAGGAGTTTTCCAAAGCGAAAGTAGCCGTTCCGGTAAAATCTACATCTGAAATATTCACATAAGTCCCGTTAATATTTATTCCTGAACCAGTAAGAAAGGCTGTGGTTCCCTCAGTTGAAGAAATGATATGTGCCAAGTTGGTTTCTGTACCATTTGCATCAATAGAGGAAGTCACCGTCTGAGTACTTCCAGCTTCTAATTCAAGCTCTACACCTTCATTTACTTGTATAGAAGAAAAGGTATTATTTCCCGTAACATATACATCATCAAAAAGATCAGGTTCAGAAGCAATTATATTATCATACTGTTTTGACCCTCCATGAAATTCATCATTCACGTTAATTGTGGAATTGGTACTTATCACGGTAATATTGTCATCATCATTTACATTCCACCTTTCTACATTAATAGTCGCATCTGCAATATTTAAGGTTCTTACTGAAGAATAAAGCGCATAGAAGTAAGTGAAGTTGAAATTGTTTGCTCCGTAGTTTACCGTGCCCGAACTATGATAAAATACATTAGCACCAATTCCTGAATTCATATTCAATTGGGCACTTCCATCAAGGGTAACACTCACTGCATCAGGATCACTGTTGAAACTATGCTGTGCAACAAAAAGAGATTCTACCTCATCAAAAGTGAAATAAATAGCGGAATTAAGGCCAAGACTTACCTGATTTGATATATATAAAGAGCCGTAAATGTCCCAGTCACCTGTACCAATAAAATTAATGGCAAAGCCTAAATTATCTGCTGTAAGATCATGAAACGAAATATTTTGATTAAAATTGACTTGCTGGTCATTAGCCGAGAAAGAGTTGGCATCGAAAAACAGATTATCTTCTTCACCGGGAAGATTTGTATGAAGCGTTGACCCTCCACTAGTTGTTGCCCAATGGCTAAGATCGTTAATATCACCTGTGCCACCAATCCAAAAATAATCAGCTGCGTGAACGTTTAATGAAAATAAAATTAAAAATAAAGACAATAGGGATTTAAGGGGGGAGTAAAATTTTTCCATAAAGAATTAAATGTATTTAAGAATTATTTTTACAGGAACAGATTTTCCCAAACTTCAAAACTAATATATTAATATTTTGCAGCAAACTACTTTAATACAAATATTTACAGAAACACTCTATATCAATAAAATACTTAAAATAGTGATATAGAATTTGCAATCTTCAGTAATCACTACTATACTTGCAACATCAATTAGGGGTGCCTTAATATAACGGGCTGAGAACATACCCTGAACCTGATCTCGGTAATGCGAGCGTAGGAATTTTGAACAAAAATCAATAAATATGAATTTAAAATAGGATTCTGGAACGATTGTTCCTGATAATCCATTGTGAAGATAAAGCGTTTCAACGCTGGGGTGCCTTAATACAACGGGCTGAGATCATACCCAATGAACCTGATGCCGATAATGCGGTCGCAGGGATTTTGGTTAAGGAAAATGAAGGAGGTACATACCCCGCCTCCACAAGTTTCACTAACAAACAATTTACAAAATGTTACAATTAACTAAAAAGTGGTTTTCAACTGCTTTAGTAATGCTAATGAGCATGCAATTAATGGCTCAAAATAGCATTGTGGGAAAAGTGATTTCCCAGGAAGACAATTCACCTTTAGTGGGAGCCAGTGTGGTCATCCAATCCATACAAAAAGGAAGTGCAACGGATATTGATGGGAATTACCGCATCAATAAAGTTGAAACTGGAGACTTTGAAATAAAAGTTTCTTATATCGGATACAAACAGATGGTAAAGAAAATCACTGTGGAAGGCCAAGACATCCAGCTTAATTTTGAGTTGGAAAAAGATATACAGTTAACAGACGAGGTAATGGTTTCTGCCACCAGAGCAGATGAGAAAACACCCACCACTTTCACCAATATCAAAAAAGCTGAACTCAATAGGCAAAACTTAGGACAAGACATGCCCATGCTTTTAAATTATACTCCTTCCATGGTCACCACTTCAGATGCAGGTGCTGGTGTAGGCTACACCGGTATGCGAATCAGAGGAAGTGACGGAACCAGAATAAATGTGACTGTGAATGGAATTCCAATTAATGACTCGGAATCTCATGGGACTTTTTGGGTAAATATGCCAGATTTAGCCAGCTCGGTGGATAATATCCAGATACAGCGAGGAGTTGGGACTTCTACCAATGGAGCCGCTGCATTTGGTGCATCCGTCAATATGCAAACCTCAACACCAGCTCAAGATGCATTTGGGGAAGTAAATAATTCTTTCGGCTCTTTTAATACCAGAAGACATAATGTGATTTTCAATTCAGGAATCACGAACAGTGGCTGGTCATTTGAAGGGAGATTATCTTCCATTCACTCTGATGGATATATTGATCGAGCGAGTTCCGATATGCAATCCTATTTCTTATCAGGGGCTTACTACGGGGATAAAACCATAGTGAAAGCTTTAGCTTTTGGCGGAAAAGAGCAAACTTACCAAAGCTGGTGGGGTACTCCGGAAGCCCGCTTAGAAAATGATGAGGAAGGAATGCAGGAGGTGATAATTAATAATGGATACACTGATGAGCAAGCAGAAAATCTGTTGAATTCAGGTAGGACATTTAACTACTACTTATATGATAATGAGACCGACAATTATCAACAAGACCATTATCAGTTACACTTATCTCACCAGTTCACTGAAAACCTTCAAGCCAATGCCGCTCTTCATTATACGTATGGAAGAGGTTATTATGAGCAATATAGAAATGATGATGACTTGGCTGACTATCAGTTAAATGATATTGAGATTGGCAATGAAACGATCAGCTCGAGCGATTTAATTAGAAGAAGATGGTTAGATAATCACTTTTATGGTTTTACCTACAGCTTCAACTATCAAAAAGCAGATTGGGACATCACTTTAGGCGGTGCATATAATGAATATGATGGCGATCATTTTGGTGAAATTGTTTGGGCAAGATTTGCAGGTAATTCAGAAATTAGAGATCGCTATTACGATAACTACGGTAGAAAATATGATTTCAACAACTTTTTAAAAGCAAATTATCAGCTTAATGAAAAGCTAAATCTATTTGCCGATTTGCAAATTAGAAATATCAATTACCTCACAAAGGGTATTGATGCTGATTTGGCTCAAATCAATACTGGTGGAGAATATACATTCTTTAACCCGAAAACCGGTTTCACTTATAGCTTACCTAATAACAGTCAATTTTACGCATCAGTTGCTATAGCCAATAGAGAGCCGGTTAGAAATGATTTTGTAGATGCACCACAAGGCATAATACCTCAGCATGAAAGCTTATATGACTATGAGTTAGGCTATAAAAAGCAAGCTCGTAATTATAGTACCGAAGTTATAGTGTATTATATGGATTACGATAATCAATTGGTATTGACCGGAGAACTTAATGATGTGGGTTCAAGTATTAGAACAAATGTGGACAATAGCTACAGAGCCGGAATAGAATTAATTGGTGCCTATAAATTCAATCAACAATGGTCTCTAGGTGGAAATGCTACATTCAGTCAAAATAAAATAGCCAATTTCACAGAAGTGATATATGATTATGGTGAAGCTTTTGATGAATTTAATGTTATCGAAAATGAATATAGTAATACAGATATTTCATTCTCCCCTAACATCATCGCAGCGGGAGAAATTACATATCAACCCTTGAGGGGCGTGAAGTTCACATTTTTAAATAAATATGTAGGCAAGCAATATCTCGATAACACTTCAAACGATGACAGAGCTTTAGATCCATATTTCGTAAGTGATTTTGTAGGAAGCTATCAATTTAGTTTGCCGTTCTTGAAAACAGCTGAACTTAAATTAATGATCAATAACGTTTTTAATGAGATGTACTCAGCCAATGGTTATACCTTTGGCTACAATGCTGGAACTTATGAGGTAAGAGAAAATTATTTATATCCTCAGGCAGGCACCAATTATTTATTGGGCTTGAATTTGAGGTTTTAATAACAACGAAATATCATCAATCCTGACAGATTTTAAAAATCTGTCAGGATTGAAGTAGCACCTTTATACTTTATTCATGCAAAATAAAACATTCATCCCCTTTTACGACATCAAAAAATATCCTCATGAGGTTTTGGTTGTAGATGCTCATCATCCGCAGGGCTTTGACTTATCACATTGGAGAGGAGCTCCTGCTCCTAAAGGCTGTCAGGCGGATACTAGTACAGAAATTGTACTAAAAGCCATTCAGAATCAGCTCCCTGAGTTAAATAAAAAATATGTGACTAATAATCACTACGACATAGACGGCTTTCTGGGCGTTTGGGCAATTTTTAATCCTTCTATCGCAATGGAAAATTATGATTTATTGACTGAAATGGCTCAAATTGGGGATTTTAGAGAGATAAATTTTCAATATCTTGAATGGAAAAAAGCATTGAAAATCGTCTGTTGGTTGAATGAGAAAGAAGCAACTTTATTCTACCCTCCTTTTGGCGCACCAGAGATCGCGGAAAAGGAAATGGAAGCCTGTGTACCTAAATACATTCATTTTTTAGATGCTTTCAATAAAGTAATTGATTTACCATTAGAAGTAATTCCTGAAACGGAAGAATTCAATTTAGTTTTGACTCATCTTGCAAAAATTGATCAGCAAGAAACAATTGATGACATTAGAATGCATATTGTAGATGCAAAAGAACCACTGCATTACTATGCATTATATAACAATAGTCAACTGGCTGATATGGTTATGAGTATTTATCCGGACAATCGATACGAACTGGAATTTAAATACACCACATGGATCAATACCAACAGAAAACATTTTCCAAGAATCAGTATGGAAAAGCTATGCGATCAATTAAACCACATTGAAGAAAACGGTAAAAAATGGGAGGCCGAACATTTTACGGATACCGCCCCTATTCTTCGTTTGAAAGGAAAGAAATTAAGCAAAAAGGAACGTTACTTAAGCCCTTGTTTTAGGCCTATCTATTCTTCAAGTATACGACCGGAAGATTTCAAAAGTATTTGCTTCAGCTATTTTAACGATCATTATAACTTCTTAAAGAAAGGCGAAACACTTGATTGGAAACAAGTGAGAAAGATCAATGACAAAATATTTACTTAAATAGTCAAATGAAAAAGGCCAGATCGCTTCAAAAAAAATGCATATCTGGCCTTTTCAAATTACTTAAATATTCATCTATTTCTCTTCTTTCTTGTCTTCAGCTTTTGCGATCAAAACCTCAGGAGCCTCTTTTAACAATGTATTATACCAGCTCACCAACTTTTTCACATCGGAAGGATATACTTGATTTTCATCATAATTAGGCAAAACATGCTTTAGAAATGCCATGATCTCTTCTTTTGATGATTTTGCATCAATCCCCAAGTCATCTGCAAACTCATCATGCATGATATTAAAAATCTTTTGCAAAGGAACATTTCCTTCTGCATCAGTTGTATAGATAGATATTTCATCCAAAATGGAAACTCTATCGTGAGCATGAGCCACAAGCTTTTGCTTCTTTTCGTCCAATGATTCTAAAATAACGCCTGTTCTGGAAGGCTTAACTACCTGAAACAAACCACCTTTTCCTGTTACTGATGCTATATCTTTTAAAGTCATGTTTTATGTGCTTAAATTTTGTAGGACGAATTTACTGCAAACATTTTCGTTTTCACAAAATTGGGGGCTGGATTTTCAGGGAAATTTGAAATTGATTAATACCATTTAGTCAAAAGTGAATTCAGATGATGACTGGAGTGCTACCTAGCACGAATAGAAAACCACAAAGAAACAAAAGAACACATATGGTATTTCCCTTTAGTGAAGAAATTAATAAATCTGAACACTTATCTCCTTGATATCCTATCAGATATTTCGGTAAAAATATAAGTTACAACCTATTCCTATGTATTGTTTGTGAACTCTTCAGTATGAGTTTGTAATAGTACCGGGGATCTCTGTGTTTTGCATAAAAAAAGCAGCTCCTTTCGAAGCTGCCTTTACACCTGTTTATTATGACTGCAATGATTTCAAACTTTAATCTACATTATCGTGCAAGAATTTATTATTACCCAAGATCTGATTATCATCATTCAAATTGAACCTTGATACATTTTGTTCAGAAGAATGCGGCACATCTCTTAATTTGACCTGCTTCCTTTTGTAAGCCGGAACCTCCATTTGCTTGTAGGCTTCAGGAGTATTGGTATGACCACCATTTAAATTCTTCAATTTTTCAATTCTCTCTTTTGAACGATTTCTTAACATTTCTTGACGCAGAGCCTCTTTCTTATCAATATCATCCTGACTTTCTGATTTATCCACTATTTCGTAATCATTGGATAAACTTTCAGTAAAATCATCTGCGTAATCGTTCTCTTCTTCCACATATTCGGGTTCCTCTTTCTTTTTAGAAGGGAATCCAAATGTGTATCCTCTTTCCTCCTCGGCAGGTGGTCTCGATTCCTGAGTGTTGCGTTTCTCAAAAGTGAACGGACTTGGTTCATTCTTTGGCTCAGGCTTTTCCTCTTCCTTCTCATTTCCGAAAAGTGTGATTTGCTTATTTGAATCCAAATCATAAACCTTTCTTGCTTCCTTATGTGGGATAGCGTTCTCTTTATAGCCGCTTTGATCGAAACCGGTTGCAATTACAGTTACAGACAAACTTTCTCCTAAAGACTCATCCATCCCATGACCAAAAATTACTTCTGCCTCATCACCTGCTCTCTCTTGAATATAATCAGTAATTTCTGTCAATTCATCCATCTGCAACTCTGCTTTCTGACCAGAGATAATGGATAACAAGATTTTCTGAGCACCTAGAATATCTGTATTATTTAACAAAGGAGATGACAATGCTTCTTCGGCAGCTCTTAATGCTCTACCGTCACCATCGGTCTTAGCTGAGCCCATAACTGCAGCACCTGCATTTTTCATCACCGTTTTAACATCCTCAAAATCCACGTTTACCTGACCTGGAACTGTAATGATTTCAGCTATACCCTTGGCACCTGTTGTTAAAACATTATCGGCTTTCGCAAAGGCATTTCCAATGGTTAAATTACCATGGATCTCTCTTAATTTATCATTAAGAATCACCAAAACCGTATCGCAATTCTCTTTTAATTGACGGATTCCTTCCTCAGCTTGACGAACTTTTTTCTTTCCTTCGAAACTGAATGGCGAAGTGACAATTCCCACAGTAAGAATATCCATCTCTTTGGCAATACGAGCTATTACCGGGGCAGCACCTGTTCCAGTACCACCGCCCATTCCAGCTGTAACAAAGACCATTTTGGTATCATTACCCAATAAATCACGGATCTCTTCCTTGCTTTCCAATGCTGCATCTTTTCCCTTTTCCGGATTTGCACCGGCACCCAAACCACTGGTTAGGTTGGTTCCAATCTGCAATTTATTAGGCACAGGACTAGATTTCAAAGCCTGAGAATCTGTATTACAGACTACAAACTCAACATCCCTGATGCCTTGGTTAAACATGTGATTAACAGCATTACTGCCACCCCCACCAACACCTATCACCTTAATGATAGATTTGTGGTGTTTTGGAATTTCGAATTTATAAGCTCCTTCAGTCATAATATCCGTGTTTTAAGTTCTTTCAGTGTCATATTGATCTTAAATTCATTACACAAATCATCTTGTTTGGTCCTGAATATCAGGTAACCAGCAAAGACAATCAAGTAATTGCCTTATAGGCGCTATTTAATAATCATCTTTATCGTCAAAATCATCTATCAAAAAACTCTTCGTTTTATTGATAATTTTTGAAAAGAAGTCTCCTTCTCTTTTAGCACTTTTTTGCTTATGGTTGATAAACATATTCTGGTTATTCAACTTAGCTTCCAAGTACCTATTTTCTCGCTCATCAATTGAGCGATAACCTGCCAATACTAATCCTACAGATGTGGCATACATCGGGCTTTTTACAGCCTCTATTTTTGTTCTTCCTAAATGTTCGTTTGGATAACCGATCCTAGCATCCATTCCAGTTAAGTATTCTACTAGCTGTCTTGCGCTGTGCATTTGCGAACCACCACCTGTGATGACAATTCCGCCAGCCAAACGACCTTCATAGCCTGAAGCTAATATCTCTGCATGAACCAAATCAATGATCTCTTCCATTCTTGCTTCCACTATATGAGCCAAGTTCTTGATAGATATCTCTTTTGGCGCTCTATTTCTTAACCCTGGAATGGAAACGATTTCATTTTCACTAGCTTCAGTTGAAATCGCTCGGCCAAATTTGGTTTTCAATAATTCTGCTTGTTGTTGCATCACCATACAGCCTTCCTTAATATCTGAGGTAATGATATTACCACCAAAAGGTATCACACCAGTATGACGAATGATATTCTCGTGGAAAATAGCAATATCGGTCGTGCCACCTCCAATATCAACCAGACACACTCCGGCTTCTTTTTCATCATCAGACAAAACGGCCAAGCTAGATGCCAATGGTTCCAATATCATATTTTCAATATCCAAACCTGCTCTTTTAACACATTTCTGAATATTATTTATAGAGTTAATATCGGCAGTTATTACGTGAAAATCAGCTTCCAATCTAATGCCCGTCATACCGACTGGATCTTTAATTCCATCGTCATAATCCACAGTATAAACTTGTGGCATAACATGTATAATTTGGTTTCCTGCCGGAATGACCATTCGGTGCATATCGTTTGTTAAGCGATTTACATCTTCAACAGTAATTTCTTCATCTCTATCTTCTCTGGTAATACTACCTCTTTGGATAGAGCTCCTGATATGATGACCAGCGATCCCCACATTCACCACTTTTATATCGATACCGGAATTATCTTCTGCCTCTTCTACCGCTTTTTTGATGGCTAAAATGGTTTTCTCTATATTGATGACCTTACCTTTAACCACTCCATCAGATACAGCCTTGCCCATGCCCAAAACATCAAGCTTGCCATAATCATTTTTGTGTCCGACTATTACCACAATCTTAGTGGTTCCTATATCTAATCCGACTACTATTTTATCATTTTGCATGTCCATGTATCGCCTTAGGTTTTTTATTCACAAATGATTTGTTCTTTAAATTGTAAATTTACACGATCGTAACGATTCCACCCGCGGTCGGGCAAAATCTTATCGTAAAATATTTTAAGTTTCGATAATTTATCGGGATAATTATATACTGTACCAAATTCGATCAATTGTTTGGTTACTTGTGGGTATATATTGATTATTCCTCGATCATCTACTTCCAACTGTGCAAATTGTGCACTCCAAAATTTATCTTGTTCTATAAATTTTATAAAATTAAATAAGTCCTTTCCCGCATCGTCTTTTAACATATCTTCTTTCAAGTAACGATTAAAGAAATCTCCCGACAAAACCATGACTCTAGCAGTAAATCGTTCTGATACTGGAAGAATTTTTCCTTGGTCACTGATGTAATGATCAGATCCATTAGCATTAAAGATTCTGGCTATAGGCCTTGCTTGAACTGCATCAACCATCATATTCCCTGCTAAATCACGATATACTTCTGCGGCTTGAATAAACCGATGTGCATTTACTCGTTCTTCCAAGTCTTTCAATTTAAAATTCTCGTAAGGAAGATTCATGATCATTTCATTCCCATTATTGGTCAATAAGCCATTAATATCTGCTTCATTAATGAAGAAATTTCCTTGTTGATTTTTGATATTGATGATAATCTTTTTGCAAAGCACTTCATCTTGCTTCTTACTCACAAAACCAATACTTACCACAAAAACTATAAGTGGTAAAATAAATTTTAGGACGATATTTATACTTCTCTTAAGCTGCATTTTGCTTATTAAACATTTTTTTTAATGGTTCAACTAAACGGTCAATATCTCCCGCCCCCATTGTTATGAAAATCTCGAAATCACGATTGCTCAGATACTCTACAATAGACTCTTTTTCAACCTTATATTTTTCATCTACTTGAATAGATTCCAATAAAATATCACTACTTACGCCCTCAATAGGTAATTCCCGTGCAGGATATATATCCAACAACATCACTTCATCAGCCAAACTCAAACTTTGAGAAAATTCCACAGCGAAATCTCTAGTTCTAGAGTATAAATGTGGTTGAAACAATACACTTACTTTTTTACCAGGGTATAGAGCCCTTACAGAAGTTAACATGGCTTTGATCTCACTCGGGTGATGAGCGTAATCATCAATAAATACAAAGCCGTCTCTTTGTATCACATATTCAAACCTTCGTTTTACTCCTTTGTAGGTCTTGATTCCTTCAATGATTTCCTTTTCACTTACTCCCAACTGATTGGCAATTGCTATCGCCACCACAGCATTTTCCACATTATGAAAGCCTGGTACCGATAACTGAAAACCGTTGATAACTTTATTATTAAGGCTGACATCAAATACAAATTGCGCATCTTTCACTTGCACATTTAATGCTCTAATATCCCCTGCATTTAATCCATAGGAGTATGGCTCTGCCTTTATCTTTTTTGAGTAGATCTCATCCCATAATCCATCTTTAATATAGATTTGACCTGCTGGATTTACATTCTCTAGAAAAAGAGAGAAAGACTTTTTTAACTCTTCCAGTTTACCATAAATATCCAAATGATCTGCATCAGTTGAGGTCACGACTGCTATATTGGGTTTTAGAGTCAGGAAAGAACGATCAAACTCATCGGCCTCAACTACAATAATCGCCTTCTTGTAATCACATTGATTCATGACCATATTGGTACCATAATTCGTGGTAATACCACCTAGAAACCCAGCTATATCTTTTTTGCCACTTTTCAATAGGTGAGCTACCATAGAACTAGTGGTTGTTTTTCCATGAGTTCCAGCAACAGCCACGGTAAACATACCTTCGGTTAGTTTACCTAATACCTCAGACCGTTTATACATTTTAATTTCCTTTTCCTTGAGGTAATTAAAACCTTTATGCTCTTTCGGAATTGCAGGGGTGTAAACTATTAGAACTCCTTTATCATTATCAAATACAAAGGCTGGCATATCCTCAATTTCATCATCAAAATGAATTGAAATCCCTTCATTTTCAAGCTTTGTGGTCAGTTCGGTTGATGTTTTGTCATAGCCATATACTTGCACCCCATTATGGTGAAACCATCGAGCTAAGGCACTCATACCGATGCCTCCGATTCCTATGAAATATGCGCTATGTATATTTTTTATCTTCATTCAATCATTTTAAAAATAATCGATACTATTTCTTCTGTAGCTTTAGGTTTAGCCATTTTCATAATATTTTCAGAAAGCTTTTTTTGTTGATCAACATTCTTCAGTAATCCAAAAGCTGTAGGTAATAAATCATCTACAGCGTCCGCATCTTTAACCAGTAAAGCCGCATCTTTTTTGACTAAAGCCTGAGCATTTTTGGTCTGATGGTCTTCTGCAACATTAGGTGATGGTACAAAAATTACTGGTTTTCCCACGACTTGCAGTTCCGAAACTGATAATGCCCCTGCCCTAGTTACGATAATATCAGCAGCTGCATATGCTTCATCCATATTCTTGATAAACTCCACAACTTTCAATTGATTCGAATCAGCATTTTCAGATCGAACTAACATTTCTTTATGGTAAAGCTTTCCCGTTTGCCAAAGGATTTGGTGATCTTGTTTGGCCAGCAAATCTAAGTTTTGAGCAATACTTTCATTGATAGTTCTTGCTCCCAAACTTCCACCCAATACCAGAATTGTCCTTTTATTTCTATCTAATCCAAAGCTTTCCAAAGCAGATGATCTCTCCGGTAATTGCAATAAGTTATTCCTTACCGGATTTCCAGTAATATTTAATTTTGAGGAAGGAAAATATTGTTCCATTCCTTCATAGGCTACGCAAATCTGCTTCACCTTATTTTTAAGCCATTTATTGGTTAATCCTGCATAAGAATTTTGCTCTTGTAACAAACAAGGAATTCCAAGATTGGAAGCCGCCCTTAAGGTTGGACCACTGGCATAACCACCCACACCAATTACAGCATCTGGCTTAAAATTCTTAACGATTTTTTTAGCCTGTCTTAAGCTGTTTAGTAGTTTAAAAGGAAAACTTAAATTCTTGAGGCTCAAACTCCTTTGAATACCTGCTATCGGCAATCCAAAAATCTTATAGCCCGCTTCTGGTATCTTTTGCATTTCCATTTTACCCTCTGCTCCCACGAACAGAATTTCAGCATTTGGTAATTGCTTTTTGATTTCATAAGCAATAGCCAATGCAGGGAAAATATGACCTCCAGTGCCGCCTCCACTTAAAATAAATCGATATGGTTTTTGCATATCCATTTAGGCTGCTTCTTTTTTAGGTAAATTTGAAAACTGCTTTTTGCCTAGGGCATCTGGGGTTTCTTCAATTTCTCCACGACTTACACTCAATATTATTCCCATTGCAATACCTGTAAATAATAGTGAGGTTCCTCCCATACTTAAAAGTGGAAGTGGTAAACCGGTAATTGGCCCCAGCCCAACAGCCACTGCCATGTTAACCATGGCTTGGACGACAATAGCAAAACTCAGTCCTGCCGACAGCAATCCTCCATAGGCCCTACCGCTTGCAGCTGCCGCTTTCATACCTCTATACAATAAAGTCAGATAAAGTAGAATCACTATTCCAGCACCTATCATTCCATATTCCTCCACCACAATAGCGAAAATAAAATCCGAAAATGCTTCCGGTAAGAAGTTTCGCTGGCTACTATTGCCCGGTCCTTTTCCTGTCACACCGCCTGTAGCCACAGCTATGTATGATTGTTGAGCCTGAAAAGGTATATTTTCCTTACTGATGAAATTCTCAACCCTATTAATGGCAGTTTGCCCCCTTTGCCCCACTACCATGGCAATACTTACTGCAAAAACTCCCACGAATGCCAGCATAGCCAGATATTTGACCGGTATCCTTCCAATAAAAAGTAAAAGCATACAGGTAAGGAATAATAGTATGGCTGTAGATAAATTAGTCATAGCTATTAACCCGCAAATCAGACCACACCATAAGAGCATTGGAATTAGCGACTTCTTAAAATCATGTATATTCTGCTGTCTTTTAGACAACATACCCGCCAAATTGATAATCAAGGCTAATTTAGCTAGATCTGATGGCTGAAAGGACTGATTAATAAACGGAATCGTAATCCATCGTGAAGCGCTGTTTAGGTTTACTCCAAACTGCCATGCATAAATCAACAGAGGCACAGACAACCAAAGCGCTAAACGCGATAATTTTGAAAAATATCTATAATCTACTTTGTGAGCCGCCCACATAGCAAAAAAGCTTAAAAACACTAAAAAGCTATGGCGAAGTAAATAGTATTCTGTATTGCCCCCATATTTGAAGTAAGCAATAGTTCCAGTAGCACTATAAACCACTAAAATACTGAGCATTCCCAAAGCAAAGACCACCGACCAAATTACGGGATCTCCTTTGAGGTGCTTGTCAGTCCAAGCTTTAATATTTTGTATACTTAGCATGACTGCGATAATTTTTTCAATTCTATTTCTCTTTCCAGTAATTGGAATGCCAAGCGAAATTGATTCCCTCGGTCTTCATAATTCTTAAATAAATCGAAACTTGCGCAGGCAGGAGATAATAATACTACTTCCCTATCTTTGGATAACTTGTATCCCATTTCTACTGCTTCCTGCATCGATTGCGTTTCTTCGATTATTGGACACCTATCTTTATAATAATCTTTAATTTTTGCATTGTCTTTTCCTAGACAAATAATGGCTTTCACATTGGTACTGACAGCATCCAATTGACTATAATCATTTCCTTTATCAACACCTCCAACAATCCAAATTATTGGTCGAGTAAATGCTTCCAAGGCATAGTAAACTGCATCCACATTAGTCGCCTTTGAATCATTTATAAATTCAATCCCATATATGCTCCCCACTGATTCCAGTCTGTGTTGAATACTTTTGAATTTCGGAAGACTGTCAGTAATCTTGTCATTCTTAATTCTAGCAATTTTGGATGTTAAAATAGAGGCCATGGCATTAGTCTGGTTATGTTTTCCTTTTATAGTCAGTAATTCTTGAGAAAATGTATGTCTTCTTTCATTCAAATTAATGATGATACCCGATGGGTTTGCGTAAGCCCCTTCATATGGTAAATCATCAAATTTCAACTCTAATAATTTCGAAGAAAATAGGTGTTCATCCAGATTCTTGTTAATTAAATTATCTTCGGTATATAATATTGCAAAATCATCTTTATCTTGATTTTTGAACAAAGAGAATTTAGACGCTACATAATTTTCAACATTATAATCGTATCTGTCCAGGTGATCGGGTGTGATATTCAATAGAACTCCAATATGTGGTTTAAAATCAGTAAAACCATCAATCTGGAAACTACTACATTCAAGCACCCACCAATCAAAATCCTCGTCTACTAATTGCCCAGCCATGCTTTTACCAATGTTTCCGCCCAGCCCCACAGATAATCCGGCTTCTTTAAACAAATGATAAGTCATCATAGTAGTAGTGGATTTACCATTAGTACCTGTTATGGCTACAATTTTTCCTGTGGTATATCTAAATGCAAACTCCAGTTCATCGATAACTGGGATGCCTTTAGCAAGTGCATTTTTCACTATTTGCACCGTTGATGAAATACCCGGACTTTTAATTATCTTATCTGCATTTAATATTAAATCGTCAGAATGATTACCTTCTTCAAAGGGCACATCCACTTTTTTTAACTTCTCTTTATTAGAATCTTGAATAGGACCAAAATCAGACACAAAAACATCATATCCCTTTGCTTTTGCTAGCAAAGCAGCACCAGTTCCGCTTTCTCCTGCTCCCAATATGACGATTCTCTTTTTCACTATATTTCTTATGTTATAAGTTCTTAGTTTTAGGTTTTAAGTATTACATCTTGATTCTAGGATCTAGATTCTAGATCATCTCAACTTTAATGTTGCTACTGATATAATGGCTAATAAAATACCCATAATCCAGAAGCGGTTTACAATTTTTGATTCATGAATTCCTTTCTTTTGATAATGATGATGCAATGGAGACATTAAAAAGACACGCTTTCCTTCACCATATTTCTTTTTAGTATATTTAAAGTAGCTCACCTGAATGATTACAGATAGATTCTCAATTAAGAAAATTCCGCATAAAACAGGAATCAACAATTCTTTTCTGACCACCAATGCTAGAACTGCAATAATTCCACCTATTGATAGGCTTCCAGTATCTCCCATAAAAACCTGAGCTGGATGGGTATTGTACCACAAAAAGCCAACACAAGCGCCCACAAAAGCCGCGCAGAAAATCACAATCTCCCCGCTGTTGGGGATAAACATTATATTGAGATATTGAGAGAAAATAGCATTACCGGAAACATAAGCAAAAATTGCTAAGGCCAACCCAATAATTGCGGAGGTCCCTGCAGCTAAACCATCTATTCCATCGGTTATATTGGCACCATTACTTACAGCAGTTACTATAAAAATCACCCATAACACATAAATGATTACTGTATATCCATCAGGAAGAAAAGGCATTATATTACTATAATCAAATTCATTATTTTTGAAGAATGGAATGGTAGTTACCATTGATTTAACATCTTCAAAGGATTTTTCTGATACCATTTCCACACCTTGAGAAACACTAACCGGTGATGCAAACTCTCGAATCGTAACATCAGGATGATAAAATAAAGTTAAGCCTACGATTAATCCTAAACCAATCTGACCAAACACTTTAAACTTGCCCTGTAATCCTTCCTTATTCTTTTTAAATACTTTAATATAATCATCCACAAAACCAATTAGACCCATCCATACTGTGGATACAAGAAGCAAAATGATGTAGATATTATCGATTTTAGAGAAAAGAACTACTGGAATTACAATAGCCAAAATAATCATAATCCCACCCATAGTAGGAGTACCTGATTTTTCAATTTGTCCCTCAAGACCTAAATCACGCACTGTTTCACCCACTTGCTTTCTTCGTAATTTATTTATCAATTGCTTACCAAAGGTGATGGTGATTAGCAATGAGAAAAGCGTGGCCATTCCTGCTCTGAACGAGATATACTGAAATACCCCTGCTCCAAGCAAGTCCATTTTTTTATTTAAGAAGTCGAATAAATAATATAGCACTATTCTCTTTTTTTATTTATTATGTATTAAACTCAACATTTCATTTACTACTTCCTTATCATCGAAATGGCTTCTTTCGCCTCTCACTTCCTGATAAGTTTCATGGCCTTTACCTGCCACTAGAATAATATCTCCCTTTTGCGCAAAACTACAAGCCAATTTTATCGCTTCCTTTCTATCAGGAAGATTGGTTACTTTTCTCACTTGAGAAATAGGCACTCCCTTCTGCATATCGGCAATGATAGCTTCCGGCTCTTCATATCTAGGATTATCAGAAGTTAAAATCACTCTATCACTAAACCTGCAAGCAATTTCTGCCATCAAAGGCCTTTTCGTTGTATCTCTATTCCCTCCGCAGCCTACTACCGTTAAGACTTGTTCATTACCCGTTCGTATATTATCAATAGTCTGCAACACATTTTCTAAAGCGTCAGGGGTGTGTGCGTAATCTACTATGGCCGTGATTCCAGCATTATTTGGCACTTGCTCAAATCTGCCATTATTCAATTCGATTTGAGATAAATTCATTAGAACCTCTTCGCTTTCCTCCTCCAAAAGGTGTGCTGTTGCATAAGCTGCCAATAAATTATAAGCGTTGAAATAGCCAATTTGCCTAAACCAAACATCTTTTTGATCAATATTTAGCTCCAACCCTTGTAGCGAATTACTTAAAACTTTGGCTTTATAAGTTGCCATCATTTTTAAGGAATAAGTATGTTTTGAGGCTTTACAATTTTGCAACATCACCATTCCTCTTTTATCGTCAACATTTACCAGCGCAAATGCATCGGCAGGCAAATCATCAAATAATTTCTTTTTGGCTTTTATGTAATTGTCAAAAGTCTTGTGATAGTCTAGATGCTCATGTGAAATATTAGTAAAAACGGCTCCAGCCAATTTTAAGCCTGCCATTCTCTCTTGCTCAACAGCATGACTACTGGCCTCCATAAAAACTACATTACAGCCAGACTCCACCATCTTTTTTAAAAGCGAATTCAACTGTAAAGCGTCAGGTGTAGTATGAGTTGCAGGAATTACAGCATTATTAATCTGATTTTGAACCGTAGAAATCATTCCCGTGTGATAACCTAAGTTCATAAAGAGCTGATGTAACAAACTGACAGTCGTTGTTTTACCATTTGTACCCGTTACAGCAATCAGCTTCAATCTCTCAGAGGGATGACCAAAGTAATTATCTGCCATAATGCCCAAAGCTTTGGCAGAATTATCCGTCTGAACATAAGTTACTTCAGGATGAATTTCAGTAGGAATATCTTCACAGACTACAGCTACTGCTCCTTGCTCTACTGCTTTAGAAATATATTCATGACCATCTACTTGAGTCCCCTTAATGGCTATAAACACATCTCCAGCCCCTACAATTCTAGAATCGAACTGAAGTGCATCTATAGCAATATCAGTGGCACCCGAAATGCTGATCAATTTTACTTTATATAATATGTCTTTTAAGTTTGCCACTAACCTACTTCTAATTTAATTGTACTTCCCTTCAATGCTCTCGAACCCGGATATTGTGATTGCTGAGAAACCCTTCCCTTTTCCCCTTTCACTTCCACCTTCAAGCCTGTATTTTCTAAAAGATATAAAGCATCCCGCAATGTCATACCCCTAACGTCAGGAACCAATCCTTGCTGATGATCATTATTCGGTTGCCATTTGATGGAGTTATTATGAATGGAAGCTCGAACCCATTCAATTTCTTGTCCATCAGCATGATTTGAAACACCCAAATAATTCAGCATGGCTGATAAATCTTGTTTGTTACCAGCTTGAACCACAGGGAAAATACCAGTTTCAGGCTTATCAGCAAGCTCATATTCCTCATGCATATTCAAATCCAGCGCAAATATTTTGTCGGCAATCTCTTTAAAAACCGGGGCAGCCACATCGGAACCATATTGCTGATATCCTTTAGGATTATCCATTACCACAATGGCTGAATATTTGGGGTTATCTGCAGGAAAATAACCGGCAAATGAAGTATAGTATTGCCTAACATAGCGCCCATCTTTCAAACTTTGGGCTGTACCCGTTTTACCTGCTATTTTATACTCCGAATTGCTAATGTTAGATGCAGTTCCATTTTCTACAACTCCTTCTAACATGATCTTTAATTTATCTAATGTTTCTTTTGAGCAAATCTGACTGCTGATCACACTGGTTTTGAAAGTATTAATTTCTTTGTCTGTTTTCTTAATTGATTTCACCAAAAGCGGACGGATCATTTTCCCGTTATTCGCTACTGCATTAAACAAAGTTAAAGTATGTAATGGCGTTAATTCCAAGCCATAACCATAAGCCATCCATGGCAAAGTGATTCCGCTCCACTGCTTGATTGGTGGAATATTCGGCTTCCCTTCTCCGACCATTTGAAAACCTAATGGCTGCGTCACTCCCATTGTTTTCAAGTAATCTAGGAACCGCTGTGGATTTTCACGAAATGTTTCATCTACTAATTTCGCAATGGCAATGTTAGAAGATTTCTCAAATGCATCTTGAATTGACATTGTTCCATAACCACCTGGTTTATGGTCCCTCACTTTGTCCTTATAAAATTTCAATTCTCCATTACCAGTTTCAATAGAATCAGAAAGTTGAATATTTTTTTCCTCCAAGAGTGCCATATAAGAAGCTAATTTGAAGGTAGAACCCGGCTCTCTTAAACCATGGCTTCCGACCGCATAATTATAAACTTCACCATATTTTCCACTTGAAAGCTTTTTCAGATTAGAAATAGCTTTGATTTCTCCCGTCTTAACTTCCATAACCACTACACAGCCCATATCGGCATCATGCTTTATTAAATGACGTAATAAGGCTGATTCAGAAACATCTTGTAGATTAATGTCAATGGTTGTTTGAATATCAAAACCGTCTTTGGGCCTGATTTCAGAACCATCATTTACAGGCCTCCAACTGCTTCCAGAAATTTTCTGGAATAATGCTTTCCCATGGGTTCCGGCTAAATACTTATTAAAGCTGTATTCCAGGCCAGCTCCATAATCGTTCTCATTTAAAAATCCTATAGTTCGGAAAGCCAGATTTGAGAATGGTCTAAATCTTTTATCTGTTTTAGTGAAAATTACTCCGCCACCTAATCGTCCTTCACGAAAAATAGGCCATGTTTCCATTTCCTTTTTCTTTTGATAACCAATTAGGTCACTTGAAAGGAAAATGTACTGCTTTCCTTTTTGTCTGGCCGAAGTTATTCGTTGTTTATAATAAGTTGAGTTACGCCCAAAGCTTTTTGATAACATTAAGCTTAATGAATCAATACTTTCTCTGAATAATTGATCATCTGCTATGGTGGGATCAAATGCTACTTTATAAAAAGGCAAAGAAGTAGCCAATAAACTTCCATTGTCAGAATAAATATTCCCCCTAGTAGCTTTCACTTCCTGATAGCTCATATTGATTTCCTCAGCCATTTTTTGCCATTTATCTCCCTCCATCCATTGGATGTGGAAAATCTGGTACATAATAGCCCCAGCAAAAATGACAATAGCCAAAAATGCCAATCGAACTCTGAGCAATATGGACTTCTTAATATTCACCTTTTTCTATTACTATTTTGAATGGTGGTTTTTCTGATTCCTTTAACCCTAATTTTTTAACTTTTTTTGCAACCTCCGATTGTTTGGATGCAAACATATATTCTGATTTCAAAGTGGTATAATCCGCTCTTAAATCCTCCACTTCTTGATGAAGCTTATCGATTTTACGCGTGGTCTTATCGGCATAATGACTATTACCTATATAAAAAATTCCTATCGCTACTAAGAATAAAACATACGGCAGATAATGCACTGGTAATCCCCCTTCGCCATTATTCCCGCCCAGCTTTTTATCCAACTTGGAGAATATGCTCCCTGAAGCTGAATCTTTCGCTTGGTTTTTATCCTTCTTTTTAAACGTATTTTCACTCATAACCTTTCAGCTACTCTTAATTTTGCACTTCGAGCCCGATTATTACTTGCTAATTCATCCTCCTCAGCAGTAATAGGCTTTCTATTGATCGCTTTAAATGGCTTCAATACATTTCCGTAGAAATCCTTTTCCTCTTCACCGTCTAATTTACCTTTATTAATAAAATTTTTTACCAATCTATCTTCCAAGCTATGGTAGCTCATCACTACCAAACGACCGCCTGGCTTAATCAAGTCTTCCATCTGCAACAAGGCTTCTTCCAAAGCTTTTAGCTCCTCGTTCACTTCAATTCTGAGTGCTTGAAAAACCTGTGCGTAATATTTATTTTCTCTGCCGCGCTTAGCGAATTTCTGTAACACCTCTTTCAATTCTCCTATCGTATTGATGGGAGCATTGGCTCTTGCAGATACAATAGCAGAAGCTAACGTTTTGGCATTTCGAACCTCGCCATAAAGTCCTAAAATTTTATGCAACTTCGCTTCACTGTAATCATTCACCACTTCTTTTGCACTCACCGGAGCATGCTGATCCATTCGCATATCCAATTCTGCATCAAAGCGAGTGGAAAATCCTCTTTCGGCTTTATTGAACTGATGGGAAGAAACTCCTAAATCAGCTAATACCCCATCAACTTCTTTGATACGGTATAATTTCAAATATTTTTTTACAAATCGAAAATTAGCCTGAACAAACTCAAAACCAGAATGGGCTATTGCTTCGGCATTGGCCTCAGCATCCTGATCCTGGTCAAAGCCAAATAGCTTTCCTTCCTTAAGTTTTTCTAAAATAGCTTTTGAGTGTCCCCCACCGCCAAAAGTCAAATCAACATAAATGCCGTTGGGCTTAATAGCCAAACCCTCCAGACATTGCTGTAACATAACCGGTTCGTGATATTCGCTCATAGGGATTAAGATTCAAAAAGGTGTTTCTCAGCTAAATCAGAAAATTCTTTCTGGTCTTTAATGAGGTAATCATCATATTTCGATGCATCCCATATTTCAACTCTATTTCCCATCCCTACTACTATCGATTCTCTTTCTAATCCGGCAAAGGCCATCATGTTCTTAGGAATCAAAATTCTTCCGGCACTATCGAGTTCCACGATTGCATTGCCCCTGAAGAAATTGCGCTGTAGATTTCTGTATTCTGCATTAAATTCGTTCAAGCCGGCAATCTTTGAAAAAATCTTTTTGTATTCGAGCATCGGGTAAAGCACCAAACATGGCTCAAATCCTCTGCGCACCACTATTTCATCACCGCTACCCTCAGGTAGAGCATTTTTGATCTTGGCAGGCAAGACCATACGCCCTTTGGCGTCTAGCTTACAATCATATTCACCGGTGAAGAATGCCATGCTTACAGTTTACACAATTTCTTATATGCAAAGCTAAAACAATATGCGACATTTCATACCACTTTCCCCCACTTTTTTACACTTTTCTTCAAAAGATTACATTCTTGACATAAAAAAGTCAAGGAAAACTGGCTCAAAATAAAAGATTCGCAGTATTTCTTTCTGTCCTCGACTATTGATTATTTCCGGTCGATGAAAAAATAAACTCCTGTTATTCAATAAGTTATGACTTTCATAATTTCTATTGGAAAATATCGTAACTATTTGGAAATCAGAAATAAATCGTAATCCAAGAAAAAATACAAAGTGTAAGATTCAAAAAACCTGACTTTTGGGTGTAATCTTTACGCAAACTACAGCAAAGCCAATATTTCGGTTCTATCTTGATCAAATTCGGGTGGTGGGGCAAGGTGGGAGATTCTTCCCATGAATGATAAATTAGCCGCAAAATTTCTTAATCCTGTTACAGATTCCTCAAATTTCATAATCATTTCTTGGCCGTCATTTCCTTCCAAAGCCTGTCCAACCGATTGCAATTTTCCGGCAGGAACCTGAGCAGATTTTAATTTATTGAGTAGGGTTTCCGATTCAAAAGACTGGGCTTTTTCCAGCAATAATTGATTTAATTTTTTTCTATTTTCTACTCTCGAGGCATTGGTTTTAAAATCTTCATCCAGAGCCATTTTGGGTATTTCCAAAATATCACAAAGTTTTTGAAATTGAGTATTGGTCCCTACAGCCAAAAGAATTTCTTTTTGATCGGAAGTATGCAAAACTGTTCCATAAGGTGAAATATTAGGATGCTCAGCCCCCATCTTTTGCGGATCGTGGCCTGCAATCAAATAATTTGTAGCCTGATTGGCTAATGAAGCAATTGCAGATTCAAATAGTGATACTGATACTTTTGCTCCTTCATTGGTCTTAAGCAGGTTGATATATGCTAGTAAAATTGCTTCTTTCAAGTGATGTGCAGCTAAAACATCCACTAGAGCAACTGGCATTTTCAAAGAGCTACCGTCAGGTTCGCCATTCATACTCATAAAACCGCTTTCCGCCTGGATGATGGCATCGTATCCCACCCGTTCATTATCATCTCCATAGCCTGTTATTTGGCCGTAGATAATCTTAGAATTGATGGACTTTAAAGATTGATAATCAACCTTCAACTTCTCAGCATCACCTGCTTTATAACTGGCAATTACGATATCGGATTTGGTAATTAATTTATGTAAAATGGATAAGTCTTGCTGATCAGTGATATCGAGTCCAATTGATTTTTTACCGCTGTTCGCTGCCGAGAAATAGGCTGAAACTGAATCTTCAGCATTTTCATTGTTAAGCTTCCATGAGCGGGTGACATCGCCATTTGTTTTTGGATTTTCTATTTTAATTACTTCAGCGCCTAGCTCAGCAAAAAACTGACCTACAGAAGGACCTGCGAGGACGTTTGCTAATTCGATTACGCGAAGGGTTTTGAAGATTGGAGGCATATTTAATTTTAAAAGTAAATTTGAAATTGGTATAAATTTCGTATGATGAATTTATGAATATTTCTTTCCATTTGGTTACATATAGTAGAAAATAATGTCTCAGCTGGCATTTTTACCTATTTACTTAATTAGATTTTTGATTCAGTTATCAGTTAGTAGCAGAGTTCAATACTTTAATATCACTCAATCTTTTTTCTTGATAAAAAAGATTCAAAAAATCAAGAAAGTTTAATGCTTCGACCCGCTACACCCACGCTGGCTTGTCTGCACAAGCAGGCCCGCTAAACTTTCCTCCCCCCCCCCGCACTCTTCGAACAAATTTTGTAGATTAATTAAATTGAGAAGATTTTATGAAATTTCACATTCCACTAGCCTCCAGCTCGCAAGAAAATAGCAATTTTGCAATACTTTATGGTATTGTTAATCAACAATTGCTTTGAAAAAAAAACTAAACCTCAGTCAATTTCCACTTCCCTCTTTTGAACCAGATAATTGAAATTACTGCTAAAAGTGCAAAGGCAAAAACAATCCCCAGGTAAACACCATCAGAACCAAAACCTAGATCATTTGCCATGAAATAGGCCAATGGAATTTGAAACAGCCAGAAGCATACAAAATTAATGATTGTAGGTGTTTTGGTATCCCCCGCCCCGTTGAAAGCATGACTCAACACCATACCGTAAGCGAAGAAGATATAACCAAAGCAAATATAGCGCACTGCCTTGATAGCTTCTTTTTTTACCGTCTCTACATCCGTGAAAATCCCTACAATTTCATTAGAAAAAATATAGAAAATTAAAGACACCGAGAAAAGGAAAACAACATTATAACGAGCTGCCAACCAGACGGATTTCTCGGCTCTATCCGGTAGTTTTGCCCCTAAATTTTGTCCCACTAAAGTTGCGCCTGCATTGCTAATTCCAAAGGATGGTAGAATCGTGAAAATGATAATTCTCAGAGCAATCGTGTAGCCTGCCAAAACTTCACTTCCAAAATTAGATATGATTCGAACTAAAAATATCCAGCTTGCGGATTCAATTAAAAACTGTCCTACTCCACCGGAAGCAATTTTTACAATCCTTTTCAGAACCGCGAAATCTGGCTTAATATGTTGAAAAGAAACACTGATCACACCAGTCCCTTTCAAAAGGTGATACAATTGATATAAAACCCCAATGCTTCTGCCTATTGCTGTAGCCACCGCAGCGCCAGTCACACCCATGGCTGGGATAGGTCCCCATCCGAAAATAAAGATCGGATCTAGGATCATGTTCAAAATATTGCTTAACCACAGAGCACGCATGGCTATGGCAGCATTTCCTGCGCCACGGAAAATTCCATTGATCAAGAAAAGCAGCATAATGGTACCATTGCTAGCAAATAGAATCTTAGTGTACCATTTGCCCTCTTGAATTAACTCTTCTTCGCCTCCCATTAATCGAAGAACATCCTCGCCATAAATAAAGCCTGCCACACTCAAAACCAAAGAAACTGCTACTGTCAAAATGATGGATTGAACTGCTGTATGAGAGGCTTCCTTCTTCTTTTTCTCCCCGATTCGTCTGGCCACCATAGCGGTTGCTGCCATGCTTAAACCAATTCCTAATGAATAAACAATAGTGATTACGGATTCCGTAAGTCCAACAGTAGCCACTGCATTCGTACTCACCTGAGCCACAAAAAACACATCCACCACGGCAAAAAGCGACTCCATCACCATTTCTAAAACCATAGGAATAGACAATAGAATAATAGCCCGGCTAATTTTTATATTAGTAAGGTCCTCATTAGTGCCTTTGATAGCATACTGAAGAAATACGATATATTTTCGGATTCTTTGAAGCATTGAAATGCGATTTACACAAAAATTTAATAATGAGTTAATTTTAACTGATTAAATTGCTGTTACTTATTTTAAATCCATAGTAAAATGAAAAATCTAATTCTCTTTTCCCTAATTCTTATGATTTCGGCATGCTCCCAAACTCCTGAAAACTACGAAAACATAGACTGGCAAGGCCACAGAGGAGCCAGAGGGGTTTATCCTGAAAATACCTGGCCTGCATTTCAATATGCCATAGATCAAAACATGACTACTTTGGAAATGGATGTAGTCATCACCAAAGATGAAAAAGTGGTGCTTTCACATGAACCCTATTTAAACCACAAAATATGTTTAGATACTGCTGGTCAACCCATCACTGAAAGAGCAGAAAAAGGATGGAATATATACAAAATGACTTACGAGGAACTGCAAAAATGTGATTGCGGAAGCCTGAAAAACCCTGATTTCCCAAATCAAAAACAAGTTAGTTCTCCTAAGCCCTTACTCTATGATATTATTAAAAAAACAATTGAATACTGTGAAAAAGAAGGAAAAGAGCTTCCTTTTATGAATGTGGAAATTAAGTATGAAGACGGCATGCAGAATGTCTATCATCCTAATATCAAGAAATTTAGTCGCTTAGTCTTTAAGGTACTATTTATGGAATACCCACAAGAAAAATGGAACATCCAATCATTTGATTTTGATGTATTGAAACACTTCCATAAAACTTTCCCTAAAGTTCCATTGGCCGCATTGGTTTATGAAAGTGGTGCTTGGGAAAAACAGTTTGAAGAATTGGGGTTTACGCCTGCAATTTACAGTCCTTATCACCAATTAGTGGATAAAAATATGGTGACTTCGCTTCATGAAAAAGGAGTAAAAATCATCCCATGGACAGTAAATGAAGAAAAAGATGCTAAAAGATTACTGAAAAAAGGGGTTGACGGCATTATTACAGATTATCCTCAATTAGCCGACAAATTCCGCAATAATCCTTAATTTTGCTGTGAGAAAAAAGATATAAAACCTGTCAGGTTTTATTTAATTAAATGTAACATATAGTAAAATAATTACTGTACCCTTAATATCTTAAACCTGACAGGTTTCTGCTTTTTTTTGAAAAGAGCAATCTCATAATTCCTAATTATTAAATACTAATTAAATATTATGTCCAACAAAAAATATGATGTTTACGGAATAGGTAATGCCTTAGTCGATATTATCACAGAAGTATCAGAAGAGTTCGTACTGGAGAATAAAGTAGAGAAAGGGGTAATGACATTGGTTGAAGAAGATCGTCAGGCAGAACTACTCAATTCTATGAAAATTACGGAAGAGCACATGCAAGGCGGAGGATCTGCTGCCAATACCTTAGTAGCCGCGAGTCAGTTTGGTGCCAAAGGATTTTACTCTTGCAAAGTAGCCAATGACACTGAAGGCGTCTTCTTTCTTAATGATTTGAAAGCAAATGGGCTAGATACTGTTTTAACTCCAGAAACTGCACCCGTTGGGACAACAGGGAAAGTTTTGGTGATGACCACTCCTGATGCTGAAAGAACGATGAATACCTTCTTAGGAATTACTTCTGATTTTTCTGAAAAAGAAATTCATGAGTACGCACTTAAAGATTCTAAATATTTGTATCTGGAAGGATACTTAGTGACTTCTGAAAGTGGATTGGCTGCTATGAAAAAAGCTAAGAAAATTGCAGAAGAAAATGGCGTAAAAACTGCCTTAACTTTTTCAGATCCATCGATGGTGAGATATTTCAAAGAGCAAATGGAATCTGTGGTGGGTGCTAGTGTGGACTTACTATTCTGCAATGAGGAAGAAGCTGCTTTATTCACAGGAGAAAATGATATTGAAAGTATCCGGGAAGAATTAAAGAAAGTGGCGAAGAAATTTGCCATCACGCAAGGGAAAAATGGTGCTGTTATCTATGATGGAGACACATTTATTGATATCGAACCCTACCAAGTAAAAGCCATAGACAGCAATGGTGCAGGTGACATGTTTGCCGGTGCTTTTTTATATGCCATTACCAATGGTCATAGCTATGCTGATGCTGGAAAATTAGCCTCTTTGGCCAGTTCGAAAATCGTTACGCAAATGGGACCAAGATTAACTTGGCCTGATGCTAAAGAGTTATTGAATAGATGGCAGAATAATTAGTAATAAATAATAACAAAATAGAAATTATAAATAATTTTCGAAATGGAATTTAAAAGCCTCTTAACGTGATTTAGAGGCTTTTTCTTTTTCAAATATGTTGATCAACCAAAATCGTATTTCCATCGGGGTCGGTAATTACAAAACTTGCCGGACCGCTTTTACTCCCGTCCGTTTCTTGAGCAAATTGAATCCCCTTGCTTTTCAATTCCTTTTCAATTGCTCTAACATCATCATAACCTTCCACTTCCTGAGCACTTGAATCCCAGCCCGGATTGAAGGTCAAGATATTTTCCTCAAACATGCCTTGAAAAAGTCCAATCAAAGAATCCCCATTTTTCATAATGAGATAATTCATTTCCATATCTCCTCCAAACTTTTCAAATCCTAGCTTTTCATAAAAGCTCTTTGAGGTTTGTAGATCCTTTACTGCTAAACTGACTGAAAATGCACCTAACTTCATTTTATACAATTTTTCTTTAACTTATGTAATCAATTTAATAAAAAAAAATTAGTTAGCCGTTTCTTCGACCCAATTTTTAATTATCGAAATTTTTGATCACAAATTCCCCCACTTCTTTTCCCACCTCTAAACCAACTTCATTATCTGTTCTAAAATGTACCCCTCCTTCAAAACGCGATTCTGAACATTCCAAAGCGAGCTGACGAAACTGCCTCTCATCCCTTGGAAATAAATAAGACAACACCTCAGCCAATGCACCGGCCACAGTAGTATGTCCCGCAGGATAGCCAGGAAAGTTTGGAGTCTGCACTAGTAAAGGTTTAAATTCTGGATCATACTGGAAGGGTCGAATCGTCCAGTAATGATATTTTCCGTCCCATGCTGCAATGGTAGCATCAAAGCGGGCAGTATGAAATAAGGCTGTGGCAAAAGCCGATTCAAAGGCATCCAAATTATACTCCAAGATTTTACGTTCAATCAGGAGATCAAAAACGGGTTGACTTTTCCATTTCCAAGCAATATCACTGCTTTGGTGGGTTTTATTGAATTGGCGCAGTTCTTCCATTTCCTCTTCCCAATCATTTGGCGGTGGCCCAGGAAGGAATTGATCTTGACTTTCTAAGGTCAATGGTTTCCACTTTGCTTTCATGGGATCCCATTTACTGGGAGTTCCCAACCATAAATTTTTACCTTTAGGAATCTTTCCGTTCCATATTTCTTTCGTCCCATCAGTTTTAGCATAATTTATATATTCTGCTGCTATCGCTTTACCAATTTTAATCCCCTTCTCAATATCGGAAGGAAATTGTAAAGCGGTTTTGAGCCGGGCTTCCTTAAACTGAGAAAACAGGCTATCCATTTTTCCTTTGCTTTCAGGGAAATAATAAGAGATTACTTGATGGGCAGCAGCTGCTGCTGCACTCCATTCACAGACAAATGAAGAGTAATCAGTTTTTATTCCAAATTGAGTAATTCCCTCATTTAATTCATAGGGTGGGCTTTGATTAAATTTTAGTTTGCGTTTCCAAACTACTGCCATTGCATCGTAAATTGCTAAATGCAAAATTGCGACTCTGCCACCATTTTTATGACCCTGATATTCATTACCGATCTCCATTAAAATCTGATGCCATCGGTAAGAGGGGTAAGCATTATTCCAATACTTAATTTGTTGGAGGTCAGAATCATTGAGGTTTTCTTGCAATAGTTGAATACTCTTAATTTCTTCAGCCATTTGTTTCTCCGACAATGGATCAAACTGTTCTGCAAAATCAAATTTAAAAGCTCTGTATTCAGTTAATTGGGCATTACTTCCTACACTTGATAGCATGGCTAGTAGAAAACTTAAAGAAAATATAAGCTGTTTACAGTAATCTGAAAATTTAGTCATTAGCACTTTATTTTTCGCAAAAATAAGCAAGACATGGTTAATAAAAAATCTCACTATTAATTACCAGATACCAATTATTAAACCAGCCAGGTATGCTTTCCTAGCACTTTTTATTACTTCAAATCAACGATATCTTTCCTTGATTTCACATTCAATTTTGAATAAATACTGCTGAGGTGCGATTTCACTGTGCTCAAACCAATATTGAAATGGTCAGAGATCTCTTGGTTACTAGCCCCTCGTTGCAAAACCTCAAATATTTTTCGTTCCTGGATACTTAATTTTTCTAAATCACTAGCTTTTTTAAATCTTGTCCTGAAGATTAAAAATCCGATAACCGTGGACATCAATACAATAGTGACAACAAGTAAATAAGAATTTGAGCTTTGATCTTTAACTGGCAATTCACTCCGAAAAGCCTTGAGGTATTCACTATCTGTATTGTCCCACTTACTAAAATAAGTTTCTAAAAACTCAATATTCGAAGGATTTCTTGAATTAAGGTCACTATTACAAAGTGCATAAAGTGAAACTAGTAGGTTATTTGAAGTATCTGCAATCAGCTGCAAATCCTTCTGCAATTCTGATTCAAGCAAGGCACGCTTTGATGCAGAACTTTCAGAAGCGATACTATCCGCAAAAAAAAGCAACTGCGTCACTTTCTGAAAATCAGAATTACTACTTGATCGCATGAAACTGACCTGTCTAAATGGTGGGTTTTTAGATGTATTGATTAATTCAAGATTACTCTCGCTGTTTGCAATGATGAACAAGTGGTTTTCATTTTTTCCTCCAATTATCAATGTTGCGCGGCTATCCCCTTTTTTAATGAGGTGAAGCCTGTAGAGATTATCTGATTTAGGTAAGAAATCTAAATGGAATTGGAAGTAGCCAAGACTGTCAATGGTAGCCGCTGCCAAAATCATTTCATTCGACATCAAATACATATCATCAAACGTAGGTATATGAGATAAGTAAATCTTAGAATCCCAAGAGTCATCTATCGTTAACTTTCCCGATATTTCAACTTCTGATTTCTCTAGACCTAACATACTCATAGGATTTAGAATAAAGCAAATAGAAAATACTATAACATACCTACCTAGCATACTGTCTACAATTAATTTTCCGTACGTGCCTGAATCTCTATTTCACCACTTGCTTCGGTAGGAATTATCTGTATTTTCCACTGTCCTGCCTGCGGTTCATTTAAGGACTTCCTAATCGTACCCTTCGCCATTTCTCTCTTTATTGAATTAAGCTGTGTTCCCACTGTGAAGTTCCCTTGCTTCTTGTTATCCGGACTGTAGAATTCAATTAAAAGCTGTCCACCCGAAACAGATGTGCTAATTATAAGGTCAAATCTGATGGTATTTTCTGAAATATTTATGATTACCTCTTTTGACTCTGAGTCGTTTTCCAAAATAATACTTCTTTGCAGATCCAGCGAGGTCTGTGACTTATTTGAAATAGAAACACCATTGTTCTGAGATTGTCCATAAAATGTTATTGAACACATTAGAAGGAAAGTAAATAAAACTAGACTGTGATTTTTCATGACTACATAATTATAAGTTTAACAATCATTTTGTCAAAACTATTAGACTTCACTTTATAAAAATAAAGAATTGGGTAGGAAAAAGGTCTCATATTAGTATGAAAAAAGGCTTAACCCCTCTTCTAAGCTGTATTACCAAGTTCTTTCCCATAGCTGGAATCTTATTCGCTAAAGAAGCACTATCTTTAAAGCTTGATTTGTCAATATCCATATAGATGTGAATACTGTTATAATCAAATAGGTGATTAAATTAAATTTCCAACCATAATGCTGTTTTTTGGAGATGAAATAAACAAGTAGAAAATTTATTATGATATAGAAGATATGTAAAGTGGCAGATCCAATATTAAGATAAATACCTATTCTTCCTAAGTCATTTGGATTTTTACCTATAAAACTCAATGCACCTGATAGAACAGCCATATAAAAACACGTAAATAGAAATGGATAAAGGTTATAGTTTGAATACTTCTTTAGTAATAAGTAAAAAATAATCGCCTGAACAAGGGAAATAATCGGACCAACTGAACTGATCAATTGAAAGTGCCAGTCATGATAATACTTCCTAATTTCAGGATAGGCGGTATTGAGAGTCATTCTCATTTCATATCCAAGCAATTCTCCCATCATCCAATGCGAGAACTCATGAATTAAAAAAGTGAAAACTACAGCTAATAATGAATAGAGGATATATTTTAAATTCCACATGTGAATACCTTAGATGTATAGACTAATTGTTACGGTAAATTAAAATCTTTTTTCTTATGATTCACAATTCTTGCAAATAAAACACTGCTCTACAATTCCTTCTTGTCGAGCTATCCTAAAAAAGGCTATCTCTTTCATTTATTTGAACATTGCGTCTCCAATATGGCAGCTATTTATATTAGAAACTGCAGTCAAAAGGATAATCACGACTTGCTCCTCTTTTCGTTCATGCTTATGCCAGACGAATTCGCCTGGAAGTTTGAAATATTGACCATTCAATTCACCCACAATTTAAGTTGACCCATTTTCATATATAAATGAGAATCTTTGATTACTGTTTACTTCTTTGATAAATAAGGTATTTTAATATCAAAAGCTAAAAATCATAGTACTTCTTAGTTTTCATTCTAAAAACACGTTTGCAATTGCTTTCACTAGCAACAAATATGGGGAATTTAGGAACCCATTGGAAAACTATCCATCCTACTTTATCCAGCCCACCTTCTGCCTCCAGTTGTCCATTTCTTGCTTTCTTTTTTCAAAATCAGCTGGGGGAACATTATTTTCCAATCTGGCTTGCTTTCTAATTACCTCCGTTTGCTGTTCCAGCGTGTTTAGCCCAATCGATTTTCTTCGTTCGTTTACTTGAGCCCAATTATCAACTCTATTTGGACTTAATTGCCTCTCCTCGCTCCAATCAAATTGAGTGCCGTAGTGTTGTGGATTACCCTCCAAAACCGCTATCCTGTCGGTCAGGTAAGCTAAATTCTTTGGGTTAGCCTTTTTTGCCTTAACTTCATTTTCGAGTAGCTGTGCACACTTCCGCATGAAGTCGGGCCGACTAATTGAATGTTGAATGATCAACCAGCTGGCTTCAGATGCTTCTTCGCCCACTTTCTCAGGGGTCGGATAACCAATTGCATCTATAATTTCATCAAGAATCCCTGCATTCTTGTTATGCAGCTCTTCCATTTCTTTATCATAACTTTCCCCTAGCTGGCCTTTGTCCACAAGTTGTTGTCGAAGCGCCAGGTCAGCTTTCTTTATTTTAGTTATTGTACGAGTAATTTCTGGGTAGGTCATATTGAAAAAAAGTTGCTTCTTGTAACACCGAGGCGAAAAGTGAAGACTTTCTGGAAAGTTTCATTTCCAATGCTCTGAAAAGCATGTATACGATAAGACGTACTCTTAAATCCTATAACTGCCATTTCTATTAATCTGGGTTCAACTTTTTTAGAAATTCAGATTTTCATTAAATCCAATATTCTGTGTTTTATCTCGATATAGTCTGCTATTGCATTGAAAACTTTTAATTGCAACTCTCTATGTACAGCAGTCCTGAATCCTAAATTATGAATCTAACTCAGCTTACTCTAAAATATTTCATGCTATCATTCTTCTAATTCTAAAAAGTTAACAGCATTATCGTAAAATATTTTCTTTTTGTCCTCTTCAGTAAGAAAACTATAACTATTTAACTCGTTTATACTTTTTTCAATGGCATGCGGCCACACCATCTGGTCGGAGCCAAACATAACCCGGTCAATTAGCCCATATTTTTTCGCATTCCTTAAAAATTGCTCCGCAAAATCCTTCGGTTGCTCGTGAACCCAGAGAATAACACCTAAATCAGTATACAATTGGGAATATTGAAGCATCAACCTTAGGGCATTTTCATAAAAAACTTCCCCTGCATGCATCATATAGATTCTCAAATTTGGGAATTTAGCGAGGACATCCTCAATTAAATAGGGGTCACCAAATTTAATTCTAAAATTCGGACAACATCTATAAGTAATATCAGCTGGTCCTCCTCCCGTGTGAACAGCTACTGGAATATCGTATCGTTCGCAAATTTTTAAAAAGGGCTCAAATTTGGAATCTGACAATGCAAGTCCATCGTAGGCAGCTCCTATTTCTCCAAATACTTTCAGTTCGCCAGATTCAATTAGTTGCCTAAAAGCAATCGTATCCTCTGGTGGACTATTTGTATAATAGCCTGGGATAAAAATTCCCTCCTTATCCAATTTATTTGCCCCCCCGATAGTGCTGACGTCCGCTTTTTTAACATTGTATTTATGGAGAACTTTCAGCAATTCAAACCTATAAGTTTGATAGTCTTTTGGGGACATGACACCATCAGGCGCTGGAGCTGTGTAATAAGTTTGCTCCGTATAATCATGAAGATGCATGTCAATAATTGGTTGATTACCTCCTTGAGAAAAACTAAAAAATGGTATAAATATCAGAATGTTCAATACCCTTTTCATTTCGTCTGGTTTTTAATTCATCAAGCCAGTCAATAAACACGTAGCCTATTAAAATTAAGAAAAATTAAGTTAATTACCGAGGTAATTGGTAGGATTATATTTTTTAAATTAATTTTCATAAAAAAGTCAATCCTGCAGTTTACCATACCGTCTACGGTAAAATGAAATCACATTAACCTCATAACAGCCATGATTTTTAAAAGAATGCTAACAACCTCGATCTATCTTGTTCTCAATATTTGATTTATATATTCGTCAAGTTCTTGCGAATTTTGTACGCCAGTAACTCTTCGAAGTCTATTATTTTTTAATCTAATGTCTAATACTTTATTGCTGAACCTCTCTCCAACTTTTATAGACTTTATGTCGTCAAATAAAATTACATTCTTGTTTGACCGAAATAGATTTAAGGAGAAAAGCACCAAATGAGCTAAACCAATAAACAAACCTGACCAGAGTAAAAATTGGTCGCCCGTTTTAAAATATCTAAATACAGATATTACTCCATAAATCGTCCACATACCCGAGCTTAATAATTGCATTAGATTTTGTTTCTTAGAGTTATCTGAAATTTTCAGTCCACTTGGGGCAAATGAAATTTCTCCTTTCTTTAGTTTGAATGTCTTATTGATTTCAATTTTCATTTTGATTGCTAAGGGGCGCGTGTAAAAACCCGTTTGTTTTACTGGTCTATGGAATACTGAAAGTAGTAATTTATGCTTTCTCCGCAAACTGATACACTTCATTAATTGCAAAAGCTTTGAATAATTAAGCACCAAACTTGACCAAAGCAATATCTTTGGTTGCCAGCTATGAAAAGCAAGCATAAATTACAGGCAATTTAGCACTCGATTTCCTACAAGGTGCTGAGCAAATGGGTTTTATATGATGTTGTGGAGTCGTCTGTTTAATTCCCATTTACTTGAAGTTCTACTTTATTATTACTCAAGTTTACATATCCTCTGAAATAGCAAATGCCTCCATCATCTGGAATTATTAGCTTCCTATTGAAGTAGTCTATGCTGTCTGGGAACTCCATCAGTTCACACAAGCAATTAATCATGAGTACTTTATGGTCATCATCGTAGTAACCGAAGTATTGTTTGTAAACAGAGTCTACAATTTCAGGCGAACCTTTAAAAAAATAATCTGAACTATTAATCTCCTTCTTAAACAGAATTAAACCTTTTGAGATGTCTTCTTTTGTGGGAATAAAGGTTTTGTAATTTTTTGAGTAATAGTCATGCTCATGTATTATCACGGAATACTTGTCCACATATGTAGAATTCTTGTTGTTACAAGCAAATACTAAAAACAGAAATATAGTTGCTGAAATTTTTCTCATCATTGTAACACTAATGCTCCACAACGACCGTATAAAACCCGTTTGCTATACTGGTCTATGAAATACTGAAAGTAGTAATTTATGCTTTCTCTGCAAACTGATGCACTTCATTATTTGCAAAAGCTTAGGATAATTAGGTGTCATATTTGAACAGAACTCTATTCTTGTTTGCTCGCTATGAAAAGCAAGCATAAATTACGGGCTATTTAGCAGACAAGTGGCTACAAGGTGGTGAGCAAATGGGTTTTATATATTGTTAGTAGCTATTTTTAGATCAATATTTCATCTTCATAAAATATTTCTGATGCCAACAAAAAATTAGTTGGTGGAAATGAAGGATGTGGTGTCTCAATCTTTTTTGCGCCAATTACTGTCCCTTTTACCTTTAAATTTTTCGAGGTATATGTCGGGGTATTACCAGAATGAATTATCTTAATGATTACACCTTGCTTAAAATCAATATAGTCGAAGTTTATTAGAACAGTATGTCCATCAACCTTATCAAGTTTAAAATTATTTGCTTCTTTTGAGAAATAGATAATCTCATAATCATAAATTACTTCATCTTCAATTTCAATTCTCAAAGGATCTATTTGTGTTAAATCAGAATTTTTTATCGTTCTTTTTCCAGCGTTATAGAACGCAACCTTCGTATATGATAATGTCTCTACTGGAACTCCTTTATACTCAGCTGTAATTTGAATATCTGAAATCGTATTTTTTGATTTTGAAATTAGATTATTTGTTCTATTAAATGCACAAGGTCTTTTTATTACCTTAGACTTTCTGTATGTAACCACGGCAACAATGATTGAAATTATTCCAATCAAATAGCCGGATATGATGAACCATACTGAATTAATTATTTCTTCCATGAATCGCTGATAATGATGAAGCTTTATTGCTACTAACCTTTAGATTGTAACCATATAATTATTCCAAGATTTCCATTTATTATAAAATCCTTAAATTAATAAAGAAAAAGAAGCAGTTTGAGTACCATGCGCTAACCAGGTATTAAGACCTATCGGGCGATTCGGCAAACTGCTTCTCATTTACAGATTCAAATGGATATCAGGGAACGTTGACCACGTGGACCCAATACCAAGGTTTAGAATTTAATTAAATGAAATTATGAAGAAACTGTCACTTAATCAAACAATGTACGCTTACATCATAGGAATTGATGTAAGTAAGGAGAGTTTAGACGTATGCATGATTGATACCACGACTGGTGAGTATGAAACAAAAGTGTTGACTAACACTAAGGAGGGTTATTTGAATATGAAACGGTGGATGAAAAGCTTGGGTAATGAAGTGGAAAGTCAAAGCTTGTTCTGCATGGAACATACCGGAATCTATACCAGAAATCTAGTAAAATACCTATTGAGTGGAGGCTGTAAAGTTTGGATGGAATCTTCTTTACACATTAAAAGAAGTATGGGCTTAGTAAGAGGCAAGTCGGACAAAATCGATGCCGAGCGGATAGCCATCTTTGCTTACACTCATCAAAAGGAGGCTAAATTAGTACAACTGACGTCTACCACCCTAGATAGGCTTCAGTACTTAATGCGAACTAGGGTTCGTTTAATGAAAAGCAAAGAGAGTCAGGAGAAAGCCATCAAGGAAATGGAGACTTTTGATAAGAAAGCAGGAAGAGAAATGCGCTCCATGTGTAGACAAGCACTGACGGGTTTAAAGAATTCCATAGAAAAGGTCGAGGCCAAGATGTTAGAGCTGGTAAGTATTGATAAAGAAGTACGAGCATTATATGAGTTGATCACTTCAGTAAAGAGTGTGGGTAAAGTACTAGCAATAGATCTGATTGTGTACACCCATGGCTTTAGTAGAATGCTAGATGGAAGAAAATTAGCTTGCTATTGCGGTGTAGCTCCTTTTGAGTATCAGAGTGGGACAAGTGTTTATGCACCAGCTGGCACCTCTAAATTTGCCAATAAAGTGTTGAAAAGCCACCTACATATGGCTTCGATGAATGCCATTAGGTGTCTGAGGAATTACGGAATTATTACTTGAGAAAAGTAGAAGAAGGTAAAGGGAAAATGAGTGCCATCAATGCAGTTCGGAATAAATTATTACATAGAGTAGTAGCGGTTGTTAAACGAGGAACACCATATGTAGAGAAATTGGATAAAAAATAGATGAAAAGCTTGAAATTATCATGGATATCGCCTGTATAAAACCCGTTTGCTATACTTGGCTATGAAATACTGAAAGTAGTAATTTATGCTTTCTCCGCAAACTGATACACTTCATTAATTGCAAAAGCTCTGAATAATTAGGTGCATACTTGACAAAAGCAATATCCTTGGTTGCCAGCTATGAAAAGCCAGCATAAATTACGGGATATTTAGCACTCAATCTCCCACAAGGTGGTGAGCAAATGGGTTTTATATGATGTTAAGTACATTTTTTATAGATTCATAAACGCCTCAAAGTACTCATCTGTAACTCTAATTTGACTATCTACTTCTACAGTTAGTTCGAGGAAGAGGTTTGGCTCATTCCAGTAATCAAAATCTTTAATAAAGAATGTAGTGTCTTGGTTGCTAATGCTTAATCTATAAGCTGTCTCAGGATTTAATTCAAGATTATATAGTGTATCAATTTCTTGATGAACTTTAGGTGCTTTGAAGGTTTTGTTGTCAATTTCTACGGATATGTTCTTTAAATCTTTATTGGTTTTGAGACTAAAATTAAAGTTTATCTGTCTTGGTTGAGAATAGTAATTAGAATTACTGGAATAATTGAACTGATAAAAAAGAAGAAAGGAAATAAAAACTATTCCAAATCCTACGATTATAGCAATGTTTCTGTTTGGATTTCTTCTTGGTCTTCGTCTTATCATGCAGAGTAATTGTACTTAACGCCACTGTATAAATTCGTGGCTGATTAAAAGTATAAAAAATTCAATTAACTACCGAGGCAATCCGCAGGATTGGGTTATTAATTTAATTATCACCAATAAGGCAATCCTGCGGATTGACGGGCTTTCTACAAAGAGCCAGAGGAACATTAACCTGCTCACAGCCATGATTTATACAGGATGTTATATGCATTTATTCTACAGCTAGCTCTACGAAAATCGGTAAATGATCGGATCCAATATCTTCACCAACTTCTCTAGATTTAACAGAGATTCCTTTAGAGACTAAGCAGTGATCAAGAGTTGTTTTAGCAAGGTTGAACCAAGTTGGCCAAGTTGTAAGTTGGCCAAATCCTTTTCTTGTGTCAATAAGTCCAGATTTCGATATGAGTTCCTTGAAATGAGTTGAGAATGATGAAGTGTTTAGGTCTCCGATCACAATTACCTCATGATCTAGTGCTGATACTAGAGTTCCAAGTTCAGAAAGTTGTGTGTTTCGATGATCAAAATACCAAGTATCAACAGGGGGTAAAGGATGAGTGGTAATTAACCTAACTCTAGAAGTTCCCAATAGAATATCACCTTGAATTGACGGCACTCCTGCGTCTCCAATTTTCAGTTCTTCTAATTCTGAGATATTCATTTTACTGTAAACAGCTATTCCGAAGTTATCGTCTCGCGGTATGGTCAAGCGGTACTTATAGGCCTTCAGTTTTGGTTCTAGCATCATTTGCCAAAGATTGTTGAACTCTTGTAGCACAATTAGGTCGGGGTCCTTTTGTTTAATGTACTCCTCAACATCCTCAAATTGACCGTTCGAGCTAAGCAGGTTGATGCAAACAATTTTAGTCGTTTCATTTAGGCTTTTGTCTTTGTTGCCTCCGAAATATAAAGGAGCTATTTCTATCAGAATCGCAATTATGAATGGGATGAAGATTAAAGAAAGCTTTCTTTTTATAAAGAATAATATAACTGTTCCGATTGTCAGAATTAGAAAATACTGCCACTTGAAATGGCTGAATAAATCCAGTTTCCAGTTAGTCTGCCCGAAATAACCAAGGATGCTGAAAAAAGCAGTTACAGCAACAGCGAAAACCAAAATGTAAAAGAGGAATTTCTTCATGAAAATATATGAAACGGTTATTGCATATAACGACCGTATAAAACCCGTTTGCTATACTGGTCTATGAAATACTGAAAGTAGTAATTTATGCTTTCTCCGCAAACTGATAGACTTCTTTAATTGCAAAAGCTTAGAATAATTAGATTCCAGAGTTTGCCAAAGCAATATCTATGGTTGCCAGCTATGAAAAGCAAGCATAAATTACGGGCTATTTAGCAGTCAATTTGCTACAAGGAGGTGAGCAAATGGGGTTTTATACAATGTTGTAAATCGTTTCTATTCGGTGTCCTTCTTTAGCCTTTTAGGATTCATTCTGGTATCAAAAAAGGTAACAATTTTTATTGATTTGCTATCATATTTGTAGTACATGGTAGTCTGCTTTGATATTACAAATCTGTGAAGCCCTTTTACCGAATCAGATTTTGGTGCGCTATCTGGGTATTTTGAAATTTGAGCAAATGCGGTGTCGAGCTTGCCAATAAAAGCCTTTTTCACCTTCAGAGACCATTCCAATTCAAGATATTCAAGCAGTTTTTCTAACTTGTTAGATGCTCGTTTCGAGAGTAATATTTCTCTCATTACCGGTGTCTTGCTATAAAGTCATCGTAGTTAACCACTTCTCCTTTTTCAAGCTCTTCTATTCCCTTTAGAATATCCTCTTTCTCATTCTCCGGGAGAGTTGTCCAAAAGTCCGATTCTGGTTGTTTTACAAATAGATTCTTAATTGATTCAAGAATAGTTGGATTATCAGTTTCGAGAATCATTTTCATAATTCTCAGTTTTTCGGCTTGAATGTTCATGCTCTTTTTATTTTTACAAAGATAATAAAATAAACGCAGTCGTAAATAAACAGTTTTAATGCATTGATTTTAATAGTAACAATTGACAATTTAGAACAGAATGATTTACAACAAGTGAATATAGTCACCCCCTGGTGACTATATATACCTTATGTCAGGCAATCTAATGGATTTTAGCTGATTAAAAAACTGTAAACAGCTGCAGAGCCTTTGAAAAGCCATTAATTGTAGAATTGAACGTATATTAAACGTTTAATTCTACGGTTGCTACAACTCCTATTTCAAAACATCTAGAATAGGATCACCTGTAGCTCCGCTGGGTAAACTTGTTCCCAAAATATGAGCTAGCGTTACTGCTATATCATCAATATTCTGCCTCTTATATGATTTACCCCTTTGGATACCTGAACCATACCAAATTAACGGAACGTGGGTATCATAAGCGTAACCAGTGCCATGAGTAGTTGCTGAGCGAGTTTGATAAAACCAGCCTGGCTCCAATATCAATAATACATCTCCAGATCGTTTAAAGTTATAGCCCATTTGCAAGGCTGAAGCTTTGTGCTCTGTAAATTCCGTGCCTTGCATATCACTGGCGGAATAAGCTTCGGCCACGCCCTCCAATTTTAAGGATTCCTTTACTATAAACTTTCTGATAGCATCCAGGTCAACCTTTTTTTCTTTTATCAAATCATGATTTAAAAAAAACTGCTCATTGGAAAAATCCTCTATCCACTCCACTGCTCCAAATTTTTCATTTAAAGCATTTTCCATATTTTTAATATAAGCTTTGCCATCATAATGATCGGCAGGAATTTTATTGGCTTGCAAATATTCTGGCACTTCTGCACATCCATGGTCTGAAGTCACGAAAATCAGATAATTTCCTTTCCCCACTTCTTGATCTAAGTGTTCAAATAATCTGGTAATCTCCTGATCCAACTTGATGTAGGTATCCTGCACCTCCACCGAACGTGGTCCAAATCCGTGACCAATATAATCAGTAGAAGAAAAGCTTAAAGCCAAGAAATCGGTTACTTCGTCTTTTCCCATTTCCTCTCCTTTCATCGTAGCAATGGCTAAATCGGCTAAAATAGTGTTACCAAATGCAGTATTGGGCAATAAAGCAAAATTTCCGTTTTCGGCTCTCAACTTCTTCAAATTGTAAGGAAATACCGGCTTATCTTTACCTCTCACAGTCATTTCATAAGGCATATCATCCGAAGTGGATTGTGTATATTGTTCCAAAGGCATAGAAAGACTCCAAGTTTGGTTCAAGTATTCATCTGCCAAATTGCGATTATTAAAGGTTTTTAACCATGATGGTAATTCTTCTTGTTCATAATAACTACTGCTCACAAAGTGTCCGTTGCTCTTATCATACCAAAATGATCCGGTTGGATTATGTCCCGCTGGTAGAATTGAACCCCTGTCTTTAATAGAAATACCAACAACTTTTGATTTGAAATTGGTGGCTAATCCCAGCTCATCGGTGATTGTCGTACTCAACATGCGGTGAGGCGACATTAAACCCGCATCTGAAGTAGAACCAATGGTATAAACGGACGTGTCTTCTGCGCAATAAACTGAGGTTCTGATATTCTTATCATACCAATTATTGGCAATTATTCCGTGCGTGGCCGGTGTAGTTCCCGTATAAACAGATGCATGCCCTGGGCCTGTAAAAGTTGGAATATAATTGTAATGGGTATTATGATTATAAAATCCTTGAGAGATTAATCGCTTAAAACCATCCTCACCAAAGTTATCGGCATAACGCTCGAAATAATCATGGCGTAATTGGTCAATCACAATACCTACTACCAATTTGGGCTTGCTCACTTTTTGTTGCTGCTTTTCTGCTGGCTGGCATGAAAACAAAATCAAAAGAGCTGCTGCTCCTACTATATATCTTTTCATTGAAATCAAATTATAAATTTCACGCAAATTAAAAATTTGAACTGAGTAATGATAGTATTTTTACATTAAGCTTAGGTAAAGAAAAAAACTCCCTCGCCAAATTCTGTGGGTTCCCCGGTGTGGGAGCAAGGCGCTAATCACAAGCAGTTTCCAAAAAATCATCAAAATTCAATCCTTCCTTGAATAAAACTTTACCTCTCTTATCAAAATAGGCAATAACAATATAGTTTATTTCTGATAGCCTACGCTCCGCCAGCCAATAGAACTTTCCTTTGCTTTCAAAGGATTTTAGTTCATTGAAGATAAACGGAATTACCTCCTCGCCTTTTTGATTAAGCACTCCATATCCTGCTCTTTTTCGGATGATAAAATATTTTTCTTCTGCAAGCCTTACTTTTTCGAAGGATTCAATCGCCTCATGTAAATACTCATTCCTATAAATATTTAATATCCCAATTTCACCTTCCTCTTCAACTATGGCGATGGAATCATTAAAATAATCAATCGCTTCAAAATCGGCTTCGATCACGTTTTTAGCAGAAATATCACTTATCCCAAATAAATTATCATGCTTGAAAATGTAAAGAGAATCCTTCAAGAATACTTTTAATTTAGATTGAGAGTGTGCTGGAATAAGTTTCAAACTATCTACTATCAATGCCCCGAATTTCCTTTTTTGCAAAATAGGAATCAATCCATTTTCATAAGCTCCAAAAGCCTCCACCTCCTCAATCGGGATTACTATACCTGAAGAATCAATCAGTTGCTTCTTTTTGTTTTGATGAATTTGAATTAAATGTTGAGTTAAAATATTGATGTTTAGATTTTCTCCTTCTTTAATCTTTTTTCCAAAGCCATTAAATAATTGAGAATATCCCTTCACGTTGGTAACTTGTACAAATCGAATTTGATCGCTCACATTCGATAATTCTACATTATAGTTTTTTAGAATTTTAAAGCCTTCCCCCTTTTCTAAATTGATTCTTTTTCCTGATCTAAATAATAAATATTTAGATGAATCTTTTGTTGCGAAAGTCAACCAACTATTAAATAACCTCACGGAATCATATTGAAATTTCGGAAATCCTGTAACACCATTCTCAAAAACTGTCCAAAGGCTATCTTTCTTCAATGCCAATATTCCGAATCTATATTTAAAGTCATCAAAATTTTGATCATATATACTGACTCTATTACTATCTAATACACTATATTTTTTGTTAACATTCTTGATCCAGAACTGGTCAAAATAATCATACTTGGCTTTTTCCAAGGGGAAAACTAATTGCCCTTCTTTGTCCAAAATCGTTTCGTAATCATTGGAATACAACCTCAAATACTGATCGCTAATCCATTCGTAATCATCATAAAGAAAGCTTAAAGACTTTAAATCGTCTTTGGCTGATTTTCTAAAATCATTAGAAGAGGCCACTGCCAAATCATCCCCCCTTATAAAAAAGAACACCTCCTCTTCCTTCCAAATACTATCCATGGTTTGTCTTAAAATAGGCTCATTCAAAAGTGAAACCAAATGCCAGCCATCTGTTTCTTTCTTGGCGAAATGGAAATCATTAATCTTTTGGAAGTTCAATGCACTTAGTTGCAAAGCAGGGTTCAAACTAAAATGCTCAATGATTTGCTCCCGACCATAATCATTTATTTTGAAAAACCCGCTACCTAAATAATCAATGGATTTAAAATTTAAATCAGTTAATTGCTGTCCTGTTTTTAAATAAGCTCGTTTTTCACCATTTCTTTTACCTAAAATATAAGGCTTAGTGATAAAGAAACAGGAATCGGGATTAACACTACTAAATTGAAAAGTGAGTAATTGTGCGTTTGTCAAATCATAAAAAAAATATAGACTATCTCTTTTATGAGTTAATAAGACAGGTGATCTCTTTTGAAAATTTAATCCATCAAGCATTGCTTGTGCTTTTTCAGCAGCCTGAAACTGCCCATACTCATTAATAAATTGTTGAAAATCTATTTCATCCGCACCGGAGCTTATGATATTTAATAGCTTTAGGGAAGCCTCTTCTGCAAATTCTGATTGAGGCCTTTCGCTTAAATATTCTTTGTACTCCTCTACAGTTTGATTTTGTGTTTTCTTCTCATAATAAAGCGTTTCAAAAACATTTCTCGCTTTTTGAGCTTGAGGAGCCTCAGGATATTTCCTAAAAAATTCACTTACCGCTTGGGTGGTATTTTGAGCTATAGCGTCAGTATAAGCTACCTGATTCCTTAAATCTGTTGCCTGTGTCTTGTAAATGAGATATTGATAATTTTCAAGATACTCGTTGTAAGCTTCTTCTGTATTTTTTGACAGTGCTTTTTCAAAAGCCAAACTATCTATGATCATCCCCTGCTTGGCAACAGCGGTACTATCCAATCCCTTTTTTGATAATTTAACTGCTGTTTCCACATCCAAATAAGGCATTGTATCCCTTACCATTTGAATATAAAGATGGGCTGAATCCACCGCCTCGTGAGACCAAACGGGATGACTAAAATATTTGGCCAACATGAACTGCGTAGCGGGATCTTTGGGTTCCTTTTCTACTGCCTTGTCAATTCGCTTTTTAGCTTTGGCTAACTCTTTTTTCTCAAGAAATTTATTTGCCTTCAAAGCTTTATGAACACAAGACGACCAGAAAAAGCTGGTAATAATGATCAATAAAAAAAACAGTTTTTGATTCATATACATTTTGATGAACGCCAGAAGCATTTGAAAAAGATGGACAAAGTTATGAATAATTATAAAGCCCTATTACAATCCAGCTCTATTATTACCTGAACTTTAAGAATTCTTTAAGTTCGTTACCGATGTTAAATTTTAACACCTCTGCAAACTTCCAACGCTCTAATTTTATGACAAATAAAACACTAAAAATCATAACTGATGAGACTAAAAATTACTAAAAAAAACATGTTCAACTGCATTGTAACCCTACTAGCAATGCTTTCTGTACAAACTATTACTTATGCGCAATCAACTGATGCCTCCATAAGTGGAACTGTGAATGACAGTGATGGTAATGGACTTCCAGGGGCTAATATTACTTTAAAGAATGAATCTACTGGATTTGAGACGGGCACCATTACATCCTTAGATGGGCGATTTTTATTAAAGCAACTTCCCTTAGGAGGGCCTTACATTTTAAAGATCAGTTTTATTGGTTATCAAAATTATCAGCTTCAGGACATCCGCTTAAATCAAGGCGATAAATTGAATTTGGAAGTTGATCTGTCAATTGAAACTGAAGAGCTAAAAGAAGTAGTGGTAAGTGCAAATAATTTTGCCAAAAGAGCAGACAGAGCGGGGTCTGGTATCGCTATTAATGCTGAGAAGATGAAACATCTTCCTAACGAAGGGAGAAATTTCACAAATCTAACAGCTCTTTCTCCTTTACAAGGTGGTGGAAGTATTAATTTAGGTGGGCAGAGGAGAACATCCACGAACGTAACAGTAGATGGAGTAAATGCTAGAAATCAATTGACGGCTGGAGAAATAGGCCGAGGTCCTTACACAATTTCTATGGAAGCCATCAGAGAATTTGAGGTAGTAACTAATTCTTACGATGTTACGCAAGGTCGCCAGGCAGGAGGTGCATTGAATGCAGTGACGAAATCTGGTACCAACAAATTTGAGGGATCCGCCTTTATGTACCACAGAAACGATCAATTAGCTAGTCAATTGGATATCAGAGGAAATGAAAGAGACCAAGAATTTTCAAACTATCAATGGGGATTTAGTTTGGGTGGTCCAATTGTGAAAGACAAAGTTCATTTTTATATGGCTTATGATAGACAAGATTCAGGTCAACCGGTTTTCATTGCTGATATTAATAATGAAGCAGATGAAAGAAGATTGGGAATCAGAAAAGACACTTTGGACAAAGCTATCCAAATTGCAAGAGATTTGTACGGAGTAAGCGATGAGCAACAAGTTGGGGAATTCCAAAGAAGTTCTGTAGCCAATACCTTATTCACGAGAGTGGATTGGCAATTAAACGAAAAAAATAGATTGACTTTAAGGAATAATTATACCGATTGGAATAACCCGCTTAGTATTAGCGATAACTCCAATATAGAACTTGCAGAAACTTGGGGGTCATTTTCATCTCGGGAAAACAGCTTATTGCTATCTTTAAGAACCGCCAACAGCCCCAACTTAACGAATGAATTGAAAGCACAATTTCAGCATGCTGAAAGAGAATTTGGAACAAATCCACAACTAGCTAGTCAAAATATACCAAGGGCAATTGTCCAGGTTCAAAGCCCATTCCCAACAGAAAGCAATCCTAATGCAACGCAGTCGAGATCTTTACAGTTCGGGGGCCAGCGATATACTCCAGAGACTAATATGGAAAGACAGCTGCATTTGGTAAATACCACCTATTTAACTCAAGGAAAATACAACTTCACTTTCGGGACAGACAATATGGTAACCTATTTGGAAACCTTACTATCCAATGAGCAAAACGGAAGGTTTTTCTTTAACAGTCTGCAAGATTTAGAAAATATGACTCCGATAAGATACGCCCGAGAAGTACCTACTCAAGGATTGCCAATAGTGGAACAAACTGTTTATGACGTTTCATTATTTGGACAGGTAGATTTTGAAATGTTGCCGAACTTCAACACTACTTTTGGTATAAGATATGATGCCACTATTTTCTCTACTCCTGCTCAGTATAACCCAACAGTTGATCAGGAATTAGGGATCAGCACTGACCGCAAACCGTCTGACTGGTTCAATCTTCAGCCAAGGTTCCAGGCCTTATGGAATGTAAAAGGTGATAATAAAGACATCATCAAGTTTGGAGCAGGTCTATTCTCAGCTCAGCCACATTATTATGCCCAAGTTAATAATATTCAGAACAGTGGACAGATGTTGGCTTCGATTGATGTAACAGATCCTAACTTAATTCCAAATCCTGATTTTGAAAGTTACAGAGAGAATCCAGCATCTGTTCCAGGAATACCTGAAGGAGCTACAGCTGGTATAGCCACCATTAATGCAGTAGGTGAAGATTTCAAAGTGCCTAATACTTTGAAAGCTAATGTGAATTACAATAAGTTTTTTGGCGATAGATTAAGAGTTGGGCTTAATTTATTATACAGTAAAACCTTTAACAATTATGTGTACCAAGAGACTAATCTGGTTGATAACCCATATTTCAGATTAAGCAATGAAAATGACAGAGGCGTTTTTGTTCCAGCATCGGCCATAAACCCTGAAAATGGCCAATCAAGCTGGTTAGATTCACGAAAATCAAATGAAGTTGGCCGTGCTTTAGTACTTCAATCTGATGGAGAATTGACTCAATATGCTGCTGTTATAGATGCCAGCTTAAGATTAGGAAAGGACGGTAGCTTGAATGTCAGTTACACTAGAAATCAAGCAAAAGATAATTCCTCTTATAATTGCTGTGTGGCTAATACTTCTACTTTCCTTCCTATTGAAGACGATCCAAGGGAATTGAATTATGGATATTCTGACAATCACTTTTCTGATAAAGTCGTAGTAAATGGCGTCTCTCCATCATTTGCTGGATTCACATTTGGTGCAACATTAAATGGAATTGGTGGAACTCGCTATTCATTCTTAACCACAAACGGAAGTCTTAATGGCGATTTTAACTTAAGAAATGACTTGGCATATGTTTATGATCCTAATGATCCGAACACTCCAGCCAATATTAGTGAAGGCATCAATGGAATTTTGAACGATCCTGAAACATCGCAAAGTGTGAAAGATTATATCAATAATAATTTAGGCCAGATTGCGGAAAGAAATGGAGGCGTCAATCCCTTTTTCTACACCATCGATTTAAGGATGATCAAGAATTTCTCAATTGTCAATAAACACAACTTCGAGCTATCAGCGGATTTATTCAATTTAGCTAATTTACTAAATCCTGAATGGGGCGTGAATAATAATTTCAGGAACAGAAATCTTTTAAGAATAGCAGGTTTTGATCCAAGCAGTCAGAACTATCAGTATAATGTTGAGAGCAATGTTGGTGCCCTTCCGATTAACGGGACACCATGGAGATTACAAGTAGGCTTGCGTTATTCATTTTAAATTTCTTCATTTTTTTTGATTTTAAAGTTAGGGGAACATAAGCATAATGTTCTCTTAACTTTTTTTTTACAATAACAAACTAACTTCACCACACTTAAATAATAAAGTATGACCCGCATTTATAAAATTTCATTTATTTGTATTTCAATTCTCTTAAGCTTTTCTGTTTTAGCTCAAAATCAACAAGTCATATTAATTTCAATTGATGGATTAAGACCAGATTTCTATTTAGATCATGATTGGCCTGCTCCTATTCTTCAACATATGGCCAAAAATGGTACTCATGCAGAGGTTGTGAAAGGGATATTCCCATCCGTTACATATCCATCTCATACGACTATAATTAGTGGGATGCCCCCTTCAGAACACGGGATTTACTATAATACTCCATTTGAACCTAATGGAGCAACAGGCAAATGGTATTGGGAATATGAAAGCATCAATGTCCCTACGCTTTTTTCATTAAGTAAAGATGCTGGATTAACTTCAGCCGCTATTTCATGGCCGGTAACGGTTGGCGCTCCTATTGATTATAATATTCCAGAGGTATGGTCACTCATAGAAGGAGAAGATCGATTTACACCGATGAGAAAGAATGCGACTCCAAAGGGTTTTGTGGAGGAAATTGAGACCTATTCCACAGGCAAAATAAATGTTTCCAATTTTGGAAATGAGGGCTATTTCGCCAGAGAGCAAAAGTTTGCTTCTGCTGCTTCTTACATATTTGAAAAATACAATCCTGATCTATTAGCTGTTCATTTACTATCCGCTGACCATTTCCAACATACAGATGGAAGGGAAGGCTACATGCCTAAAAGAGCAGTAAGCGCAGTTGATGCTGCCATCGGTCAAATTTTAGAAACCGTGGAAAGATTGGGGAAATTAGAAACTACCACTTTCATCATAACCGGTGACCATGGTTTCGTGGATATTCATTCTGTAATGGCACCTAATGTTTTACTAAAGCAAAATGGATTAATCTCGGAAGATGACAAATCATGGACAGCCAAATTTCATACATCTGGTGCCGCAGCTTTCCTCCATTTGCAAAATCCAGATGATAAGGAATCAGTAAAAAAAGTAAAACAACTTTTAGAAGCACTACCCGCAAATCATCAAAAACTTTTCAGAATCGTTGAAAAACAGGAATTAAATAAAATTGGTGCCGACCCTAATGCCATGCTTGCTATTGCTCCAAATGAAGGCCTGAATATGACTTCTAAGACTACGGGGGAATTAATAAGGAAAGGAACTGGTGGTACACATGGTTTTTTTCCTGAACACAAAAACATCTATACGGGCTTTATTGCATTTGGTAGCAAAGCAGAAGAAAAGACCGTGCTGAAAGAAATGTATTTAACAGATATTGCTCCTGTTATAGCAGAAATTCTGGGCTTAAATTTAGAAAACATAGAAGGGATACTATATCCTGGAATAGTAAAAAAATAGTAACAATTATGGCTAAAACGTTTGAATTATTTAACTATTTAAATCAGCAAGAAGAGTACAAAGATTGCTTCCATCAGCATATAAGCGTTGCTAAATTTAGAAAAGGCGAATATATTTATAAGCCATCAGAAGAACCGCATACGATTTATGAAGTTATTTCAGGAACTGTAAAAGTAGGTAATTATGGCATTGACGGAACCGAGCATTGCTATGACATCTTAAAGCCAGGCGATTTCTTTGGAAATTACCGTCTATTGGATGGTAATTTCCAAGAATTCTCTAAACCCTTAACTAGTGTAAGATTAAGAACATATGACTTATCTTACATAAAGTATTTAATCTTTACTGATATTAACATTTCTGCGTTATTTACTAAATATATTGTCCGCAGATGGTCTAGAGCTGAAACAAGATTTTTCACCGTAATTTCTGAAGAGACTTCTATCAGAATAAAAAGATTGTATAGAGAATTCAATGTGAAAATTAAAGATGCTGACGGGAAATCTGTCAATATTTTCAGTCTATTCTCTCAAAAAGACATTGCCGATCTAACAGGATCAAGCCGACAAACCGTTGCTAATATTTTTAAAAAAGTTAATAAAGATTATCGATCGCTACTTTTAGAATTAGATCCCGTCATGATTCCATAATTGTAAAGCAATCAGGCAATTTAAATTGCCAATTGCTCGCTAAATAGTATATTGCGCATTGTTTTTTAGGCAGGTATACAACTATGGATAAAATAGCCATTATAGATTTAGGCACAAATACTTTTCATTTACTCGTTGTAAAAATCGACAAGGGTGAGGAAAACATTATTCACAAAGAAAAAATAGCTGTGAAGTTAGGGGAAGGTGGAATAAGCGAAGGTAATATCAGCAAATCTGCCGAAGAGCGGGCACTAAAAACAATGCTTTACTTTAAAGATAAAATCAATGAGCTGCAAGTGGAAAATATTTTCGCTAGTGCCACATCCGCCATGCGTAATGCTGAAAATGGCAAAGAAGTCATGTCAAGAATTTATGACGCTACAGGCATTTCTATTCAATTAATTTCAGGCATGGATGAGGCGAAGTTTATCCATCAGGGCGTTAAAAAAGCATTAAGAATTGGTACTGAGCCTGCTTTGATTATGGATATAGGAGGTGGAAGCGTTGAATTCATCATTTGTAACCAGATAGAAGTTTTTTGGATGCAAAGTTTTGAAATTGGTGCTCAAAGACTATTGGATAAATTTCATAAACATGATCCTATCCAACCAAAAGACATAGAAAAACTGGATGACTTCCTAAGAAAAGAATTGGCTGAACTTAAAGTAAAAATGGACATCTATCAACCTCATCATTTGATCGGTTCTTCCGGTACTTTTGACACCTTGGTAGATATCAATTACCAAGAAAAAGGACTTGAAAAACCAGATGATGTATCTTTCTCCTTAAACCTAGACGACTTTGACCAGATTTTTAATGAAATCATTCATAAAACAAGAGCGGAAAGAATGTCAATTCCCGGTATGATTGAAATGCGTGTGGACATGATTGTTGTAGCGGTTTGTTTAATTCAATTTCTGATTGAAAACAATGATTTTATAGATATTAAAGTATCGACTTACGCACTGAAAGAAGGATTATTGGATGCTATATTGTCAAATGAAATAAAATTATCCTAATGGATTTATTCGATCATAATTCATTACAGAATTTCGTTAAGGAAGTTTTTATTCAAATGGGTTGCCCGAGCAATGAGGCTGCGGAAGCTTCCGAGGTTTTGGTCAATGCCGACTTAAGAGGGGTTGATTCGCACGGAGTCGCCCGATTACATGGCTACATTAGATTATGGGAAGAAGGCAGAATTAATGCTAAACCTAATATAAAAATTATTCATGAAACGCCCAGTACTGCTGTAATTGATGGCGATAAAGGATTGGGCTTGGTTGTAGCGCCTTTCGCTATGAGAATTGCCATGGAAAAAGCCGAGAAAGTAGGCACAGGCTGGGTATCTGTTAAGAATTCCAATCATTATGGAATAGCCGGTCATCACAGCATGATGGCTCTAGAAAAAGATATGATTGGCTGGTCCATGACAAACGCAAGTCCGTTGGTAGCTCCTACCTTTTCTAAAGAAAGGCTATTGGGAACTAATCCAATATCAATTGCAATTCCTACCAAAAATCAACCACCTTATGTTGCGGATTTTGCAACTACCACTGTTGCAAACGGAAAATTAGAAGTATTAAAGCGGAAAAATCAAGAGGCTCCGCTAGGTTGGGTACAGGATAAAGACGGTAAAGGAACGACTGATGTAGAAGCCTTAAAGAAAGGTGGTAGTATGCTGCCATTAGGTGGCTCTAGAGAACATTCTGGTCATAAAGGATATATTCTGGGGTCAATAGTTGACATCTTCTCAGCAGTGCTCTCTGGCGCCAATTACGGGCCATGGGCTCCACCATTTGTCAGTTTCCTTCCGCTTAAAGAAAATCCTGTAGGTGAAGGCCTAGGTCATTTCTTAGGCGCCATGCGAATAGATGCTTTCCGACCGGCTGATGATTTTAAATCGCATATGGATAATTGGATTGAGACATTCAGAAAATCAGAAACAACTGGAGAAAATGATAAAGTGCTTATTCCGGGAGATCCGGAAAGGGAAATGAGTGCAGAAAGAAAAGAGAATGGTATTCCTTTATTGCCAACTGTAGTGGAAGATTTGAGTCAGATAGGACAAAAGTTTGGAATAGACTATCAAGACTATTTCCATTAAATCTTCTCATATTTGAAATTGCGAATCAGTAATTGAGAGAAATGTAGACTTACAAGTTAAATTGTAAAGCCCACTCTTAACACAAAAGGAGAATTGTAAGGGGAGCGGGAAACATCATAAAGTAAATTATACAAGGCCATTACGGTAGCTCCAGCTCTATTTCCGATGGGTTGAAAATAGCCACCGCCTATGAAAAATGCTGGAACCCATGCCCTTCCAAGCTCATAACCATTTGAGGTACTATAAATAACATCTAAATTTATATTCTCGTATTCCGAATATCCGAATAATTGCTGTGAAAAGTTATATCTTCCAAATAGCTTTGCACCATAGATATTGGTTTCATAATCAGGAACTCTATTCCCTCCTCGTACCCTGAAATATTGATAAATTCCACCAACACCAGCTGAAAGCTTCTCATTAATCATGTAGCCAACAATTGGTGAAGCTTCTATATGCGTAAAAGTACCAAATTGAAGACCAAAATTCCCACCGAAATATAAGCGATCCATGAATCCCGAACTTTCATCAACATATTTTTGTGCTGAAGAAGTATGATAAGAGGTAACTCCAATAATTACAGCTACAATTAATTTTATGAATTGCTTTTTCAAGGTTATTTTTTTTCAACAATAACGAATAAATCTTCGGATTCTTTCTTCATCAGGTATCTTTCTCGAGCAAATTTTTCCAATAGTTCGTCATCACTCAACAACCCTTCTCTATCCATCTCTACCTCTTTGATTTTCTCTTGGTAATATTCTTTCTCCTTTAATAAATCATTGTATTTAGAGGATAGCCTCCATTGCGAAATCAAATCATTTCCGTCAATAAATAACATCCAAACAAGGAAAGTCGCAGTAGCTATGAAATAAAAATTTTTAAATATTTTCGGAATTCTATCCATGATCTCCATTACCAATTAATACTTTAAAAGTAATATAAAAAAGTGAATTCGCCTAAAAGTAAAAAAGGCTACCAGTGAAACCACTGGAAGCCTTTTCATTAATAAATCAAAAAATTAGAAATTGATTCCTGGGAAATAAGCCATTTCTCCTAGTTCTTCTTCAATTCTTAACAATTGATTATATTTTGCCATTCTATCTGAACGAGAAGCAGAACCAGTTTTGATTTGACCAGAACCCATAGCCACTGCTAAATCAGCAATGAAGGTGTCTTCAGTTTCTCCAGAACGGTGAGAAATTATATTTTTATAAGATGCTTTATCCGCCATTCTGATGGCATTGATAGTTTCCGTCAAAGTACCAATCTGGTTTACTTTAATTAAGATAGAATTACCAATCTTCTCATCGATTCCTCTTTGTAATCTTTTAGTATTGGTAACAAATAAGTCATCGCCAACCAATTGAACAGTTCTACCTATTTCACGGGTAAGTTTTTCCCAACCTTCCCAATCATCTTCTTGCATTCCATCCTCAATAGATAGAATTGGATATTTATCTGTCCATCTCTTCCAATAAGCAACCATCTCTTCCGAAGTTAACTCTTCACCAGTGCTTTCAAACACATATTTCTTCTTGCCTTCATCATAGAATTCTGAAGCAGCAGCATCTAATGCAATAAAGATATCTTCTCCTGGTTTATATCCTGCCTTTTCGATTGCCGTCAAAACAACTTCTATAGCTTGCTCATTTGACTCGATATTTGGAGCAAAACCACCTTCATCACCCACATTGGTAGATAATCCTTTGCTTTTCAATACTTCCTTTAAATGGTGAAAAACAGTAGTTCCCATTCTTAATGCTTCAGAAAACGATTCAGCATTAACAGGCATTACCATAAATTCCTGAAAGTCAATTTTATTGTCAGCATGACTTCCACCGTTTAAAATATTCATCATCGGGACTGGTAATGTATTTGCATTAACGCCTCCAATGTATGTATACAATGATTGTCCTGAAAGTTGAGCGGCAGCTTTGGCACATGCCATTGATACTCCCAAAATAGCATTAGCACCCAGCTTTGCTTTATTATCAGTTCCATCTAATTCGATCATGATCTTGTCGATAAGATTTTGCTCAAAAACAGAAAAACCAATTAGCTCTTCTGCAATTGCGCCATTAACATTATCAACAGCTTTCAAAACACCTTTGCCCATGAAAATGGACTTATCTTTATCTCTTAACTCTACAGCTTCGTGAATTCCAGTACTTGCTCCAGATGGAACTGCCGCTCTTCCAAAACCTCCATTAGAGGTAAAAACTTCTACCTCTACTGTAGGATTCCCTCGTGAATCCAATATTTGTCTTGCGTGAATGTTTTCTATTATACTCATAGTTTTATTAGTTGATTAATGAAATAAATTGGTCGAATAAATATCTAGAGTCATGTGGCCCAGGTGATGATTCGGGATGATATTGCACGGAAAACACCTTTTTATCTTTCATCCTTAACCCTTCAACCGTATTATCATTTAAATTAATATGTGTGGAAACAACCAAGTCAGAATTCTCAACATCCTCAGTAACTACACTAAAGCCGTGATTTTGAGAAGTCACCTCACTTTTTCCTGACTCCTTATTAAAAACAGGCTGATTTAGACCCCTATGTCCGTTATGCATCTTGAAGGTCTTTATACCATTAGCTAAGGCAATTAGTTGATGTCCAAGACAAATACCAAATAATGGTTTGCCACTTTCAATGATTTGTTTGCTATTATTGATAGCATTAGTCATCACTGCAGGATCACCAGGTCCATTTGACAGGAAATATGCTTGCGGATTCCATCCTTCAGTATCTTGAAAATCGGTATCTGAAGGAAATACTTTACATCTAAATCCTCTATCAACTAATTGCTTCAAAATGCTGCTTTTAATACCATAATCCAAAACAGCAAGTTTGATCCCATCATCTGTCCCGATTTCATATGCTTCTTTTGTGCTTACAAAGGAAGAAAGTTCTAGTCCTTCCATAGAAGGCACTTTGTCTAATTCTTTCTGCAACTCTTCTAGGTCTGAGATTTCTGATGAAATAATGGCATTCATGGCCCCTTTATTTCGAATGTGCCTCACGATTTTTCGGGTATCAACATCGCAGATTCCAGGGATTTCATGTCCTACAAGATAATTATTTAAATTGTCAACTGCTTGACCTCTACTATAATCATCAGAAAATGCGTTAATCACCACCCCGAAAATTTTGGGACTATCAGATTCCGATTCTTCAGGATGGACACCATAGTTACCGATGTGAGCATTGGTATTCACCATAATCTGCCCATAGTAAGAAGGATCAGTATATACCTCTTGGTAACCGGTCATCCCGGTGTTAAAACAGATTTCTCCACCCTTAGTGCCTGAAAATCCAATTGATTTGCCATGGAAGACAGTTCCGTCTTCTAAAAGTAAAATTGCTTTGTTCTTGTTTTTATACTTCATCAGATATCATTCTGAAATTGAAAATGAATAGGAGCTATAATTTATTCGAGACAAAAATAAATAAAAAAAAAGGGATTGAATAAATATCCAATCCCTTTTATTAAATCTATTAGGAGAAAGATTACTCATCTCCTTTTTTTTCATCCTTTTTGTCGTCAGATTTAGACTCCTTCTTTTCAGCTTTAGGAGTTTCCTCTTTTTTTGCTTCAACTTTCGGACTCTCTTCTTTCTTAGCTTCTGCTTTAGGAGCATCTTCCTTTTTTGCTTCCTTTTTAGGAGCTTTTTCTTTAGCCTCTTTTGACTCCGTAGACGTGCCTTCAGACTTTGTGGAAGTAGCTTTAGCTCCACTTCCTCTACGGCTTCTTCTTGTAGTCTTCTTCTTCTCTTTAGCTTCGCCACCTAACAACAACTCATTGTAATCAACTAGCTCGATCAATGCCATTTCTGCATCGTCACCAAGTCTAGATCCTAATTTGATGATTCTTGTATAACCACCTGGTCTGTTAGCAATTTTAGTAGCTACTTCGTCAAAAAGCTCTTTAAGTACTTCTTTATTTTTTAAAGAAGAAAAAACTACTCTTCTGTTATGTGTTGTGTCTTCCTTCGATTTGGTCAATAAGGGCTCAACATACTTCCTTAATGCCTTAGCTTTCGCAACAGTTGTAGTAATCCTCTTTGAAAGGATTAAAGACCCAGCCATGTTAGACAACATCGCATTTCTGTGTGAAGCAGTTCTACTTAAATGATTAAATTTCTTACCGTGTCTCATTGTCCTTATTCTTCGTCAAGTTTGTATTTGGATAAATCCATTCCAAAGGTTAACCCTTTATCAGCTACCAACTGCTCTAATTCTGCTAAAGATTTCTTCCCGAAATTTCTGAATTTCATCATGTCAGAAATCTCAAGTGCTACTAGATCACCTAATGTTTTTACATCCGCTGCCTTTAAGCAATTATATGCCCTAACAGAAAGATCTAAATCATTAAGAGCCGTTTTTAGCAATTTGCGCATATGCAACATTTCCTCATCTACAGCTTCCGGCTCATCAGATCCGCCTGCATCCAATACCATATTTTGGTCAGAGAATAGCATAAAGTGCTTAATCAAAATGTTTGCTGCTCCTTTTAAAGCAACTTCTGGATGAATACTACCATCTGTCTCAATATCTAAGACTAATTGTTCATAATCAGTCTTTTGTTCAACCCTAGTATTTTCAACGCTATATTTTACGTTTTTGATAGGAGTGAAAATTGAATCGATAGCGATATAATCCGTAGCTTGATCCATTACCTTATTATCCTCAGAAGAAACATATCCCCTGCCCTTCTCGATAGTCAATTCTATCTCAAAATTTACTGATTCATCCATATGACAAATCAACAACTCAGGGTTTAAGATCTCATAAGCTGTAGTGAATTTATTAATGTCACCTGCCTTGAATTCCTTAATATTCTTAAGAGAAATATTGATCTTGTTGTCAGCAACATCCGCTATCTTCTTAAATCTCACCATTTTCAGGTTTAAGATAACTTCAGACACATCCTCAACAACACCTTCCACTGAAGAAAACTCATGCAATACACCAGGAATTTTGATCCCTGTTATAGCATAACCTTCAAGTGAAGACAACAAAATTCTTCTTAAGGCATTACCTACAGTAACACCATATCCTTTTTCTAACGGTTTAAATGTAAAAAGCCCGTGAAAATCATCTGCTTTTTCCATTGCAACCTTTTCAGGCATTTGGAATGCTAAAATGGACATATTATAAAATTTCTTTAAATTAACTTATTATTTTGAGTACAACTCGACAATCAGTTGCTCATTAATATTCTCCGGAATATCTTCTCTCTGTGGCGTATTAACAAATTTCCCAGACATTGAAGACTTATCAAATTCTAACCAAGAATATTTTGATACTGTATTTGATGAAAGACTGTCAGTAACTGCTTCAAGAGACTTTGACTTCTCTCTAACGCCAATCACATCTCCTTCTTTCACTTGGTATGATGGAATATTTAAAATCTCACCATTAACCAAAACATGTTTATGACCTACCAACTGTCTTGCTGCTCTTCTGGTAGGAGCAATTCCTAACCTAAACACAACGTTATCCAATCTGCTCTCCAATAACTGAAGCAAAACCTCGCCAGTAATACCTTTCTTTCTTGAAGCCTTGTCGAATAAATTAGCAAATTGTCTTTCTAATACACCGTATGTATATTTAGCTTTTTGCTTCTCCATAAGCTGAACAGCATATTCCGACTGTTTTCTACGTCTTCCTCTGCCATGTTGGCCTGGAGGATAAGCTTTCTTGGATAATGCTTTACTTGCACCAAAAATAGGTTCGTTAAACCTTCTTGCAATTTTGGATTTTGGTCCTTTATATCTTGCCATTTTCTTTAATTACTTAAGCGATGAATTAAACCCTACGTCTTTTAGGTGGACGACATCCATTATGAGGTAATGGAGTAACATCCTTGATCATCGTTACTTCAATACCTGTATTTTGTATAGTCCTAATAGCAGAATCTCTACCTGCTCCAGGTCCTTTAACGTAAACCTCTACTTTTCTAAGGCCTAAATCATAGGCAGTTTGTGCAGCATTTTGAGCTGCAACTTGGCCAGCATACGGAGTGTTCTTTTTAGAACCTTTGAACCCCATTTTTCCGGCAGACGCCCAGGAAATAACTTGACCTGTAGAGTTTGTCAATGAAATAATGATGTTATTGAATGAAGCCCTGATATGTGCTTGTCCAATAGCTTCAACATTAATAACTCTTTTTTTAGCTTTATCTTTTCTCTTTTGAGCCATGATCTAATGATTACTTAGTAGCTTTCTTTTTATTTGCAATAGTCTTCCTCTTTCCTTTACGGGTACGAGAGTTATTCTTTGTTCTCTGTCCTCTCAACGGAAGGCCTTTTCTGTGACGTAAACCTCTATAACATCCTATGTCCAACAATCTTTTGATGCTCATTTGCACCTCAGACTTTAAGACACCTTCAGTTTTGAAGTTCTCACTAATGGCAGTCCTAACACTGTTAGCCTCATCATCAGTCCATTCACTTACTTTTTTATCAGCATCTACGCCAGCCATTTCTAATATCTTAGCCGCTGAACTCTTACCAAGACCAAAAATATAGGTCAATGATATAACTCCCCTTTTATTATCAGGAATATCTACTCCGGAAACTCTTGCCATAATTACCCTTGTCTTTGTTTGAAACGTGGATTCTTTTTGTTGATCACATAAAGCTTACCGTTTCTACGGACAACTTTACAATCAACACTTCTCTTTTTGATTGAAGCTTTAACTTTCATAATCTTTTTATTTGTATCTGTATACTATTCTACCTTTTGTAAGATCATAAGGAGACATCTCCAATTTAACCTTATCTCCGGGAAGAATCTTAATATAATTCATTCTCATCTTACCGGAAATATGAGCTATAACCTCATGACCATTACTTAATTCTACTCTAAACATAGCGTTTGATAACGCTTCTGTTATTGTTCCATCTTGCTCTATTGAACTTTGTTTTGCCATAATTCTTGAATTAAGCTACTGCTGTTCTTTGTGATGAACTTCCTTTTACCTTACCTGATTTCATCATACCTTCATAATGACGCATCAGTAAGTAACTCTCAATCTGCTGCAGGGTATCTAAAATAACCCCGACCATAATAATCAACGATGTTCCACCAAAGAATTGAGAAAACTGAGTACCAACCCCAGCTCTTGCAACAAACGCAGGTAAAATTGCGATAAGTGCCAAATATATTGAGCCTGGTAAAGTAATCTTCGTTAAAATATTATCTATAAAGTCAGATGTCTCTTTTCCTGGCTTAATGCCTGGAACAAAACCACCATTTCTTTTCATATCATCCGCAATTTGACTCGGATTAATAGTTATCGCTGTATACAAAAATGTAAAAACAATAATTAAAAGTGCAAATGTAAGATTGTATTGCCAGCTTTGGAAATCAGAAAACACGGTTCCTATATATGCGGCTGTGTCGCTATCATCTGCCCAAAGGTTTGCTAACAAAGCAGGCAAAAACATTAATGATTGAGCAAAGATAATTGGCATTACTCCAGAAGCATTAACTTTTAGTGGAATATATTGACGTTGACCGCCATACACTCTTCCACCTACTACCTGTTTTGCATATTGAACAGGTATTCTTCTTGTAGCTTGGACTAGCATAACTGTTACCATCACGACAAAGAACAATGCTACGATTTCAAGAATAAAGAATAACAAACCACTCATTCCTAACGAAATAGCTTCAGCAACTATTGACCCAGGGAATCTCGATATGATTCCGATCATAATTAACATTGAAATACCATTCCCAATCCCCTTATCTGTAATCTTTTCACCCAACCACATACAAAATATTGTACCTGATGTTAGAACAATAACAGAAGTAAAAGTGAAGAAAGTTTGACTCATCATAATCGCTTCAGTTGGAATAGTTCCAGCAACATAACTAACACCTTGTACAAAAGTGATAGCAATGGTCAATACCCTCGTGATCTGAGTAATCTTCTTTCTACCAGATTCCCCTTCCTTCTGCATTTTCTGAAAGTATGGAACAGCTACTGTTAATAACTGTATCACTATACTTGCCGAAATATATGGCATGATACCTAATGCAAAAATGGATGCATTCGAGAATGCGCCACCTAAGATTGTATCTAAAAGGCCGAATATACCTTGTGCGTCACCTGATAATTTGGAAGGATCCACTCCCGGCAATACCACAAAGGAGCCTAAACGAAAAATGATTAAAAACCCAATGGTATTTAAAATCCTATCTCTAAGCTCCTCAATGGAGAAAATATTCTTTATGGTAGAAAAAAAACGATTCATATTATATTTTTGATGCAGTTCCTCCAGCTTTCTCGATTGCCTCTAACGCAGTCTTTGAAAACGCATTAGCAGTAACATTCAATTTAGCTTTTAAGGTTCCGTTTCCTAAAATTTTAACCAAGTCATTTTTAGCAACAAGTCCTTTGCTCTTCAACAAATCTAAATCAATAGTATCAACACTATATTTCTCTTGTAAGATCTGAAGATCACTTAAGTTTATCGCCTTATAGCTTACTCTATTGAAGTTATTGAAACCAAATTTAGGAACTCTTCTTTGCAATGGCATCTGACCACCTTCAAAACCTTGTTTTGAAGAGTATCCACTTCTAGATTTCGCACCCTTATGACCTCTACCTGCAGTACCGGCAGCACCAGAACCCTGACCTCTACCAATACGCTTTCTATTTTTAATAGAACCTTCTGCTGGTTTTAATGTATGTAATTTCATCTTATCCTTCAGTTACATTAACTAAGTGAGCTACCTTTTTCAACATACCTTCAATCTGAGGTGTTGAATCTTTAGTCACAGTTTTATTAATTCTTCCTAAACCCAAAGCCTCTATCGTCAGCTTTTGATTTTTAGGTCTACCTATTACACTTCTGGTTTGTGTTACCTTAATTTTCTTCGCCATTGTAATTACCCGTTAAATACGTTAGAAAGTGCAATTCCTCTATCTTTAGCTACCGTAAATGGATCTCTCAATTTAAGTAGTGCATCGAAAGTAGCTTTCACTACGTTATGCGGATTCGAAGAGCCTTTAGACTTAGCTAATACGTTATGAACACCAGCACTTTCAAATACAGCACGCATTGCACCTCCAGCAATTACTCCAGTACCTGGAGAGGCTGGTTTAACCAACACAAATCCACCACTGTATTTGCCAATTTGCTCATGAGGAACAGTACCTTTTAAGATTGGAACTTTCACCAAATTCTTCTTAGCATCATCAATTCCTTTAGTAATAGCATCGGTCACTTCATTAGCTTTACCTAAGCCATAACCAACAACACCATTACCATCTCCTACAACTACGATTGCAGAGAAGCTAAATCTTCTACCTCCTTTTACCACTTTAGCAACCCTTTTAATGGCTACTACTTTCTCCTTCAGTTCGATTTCGCTTGCTCTTACAGATTTTATATTACTCTGAGACATATTTTTAGAATTTTAAGCCACCTTTACGAGCACCGTCAGCCAATGCTTTTACTCTACCATGAAATCTGTAACCACCTCTATCAAATACAATTGATTCAATGCCTGCATCTTTTGCTCTTTGGGCAAGTGTTTCACCTACTTTTGAAGCCGTATCGATATCAGCATTACTTTTAGCACCAAGTTCAAGTGAATTTGCAGCAACTAAAGTATGACCTTTCAAATCATCGATTACTTGTGCATAAATGGCACGGTTACTTTTAAATACCGACAAACGAGGTGTTCCAGTAGTTCCAGATATCTTTCTACGAATACCTAATTTGATTCGAGCTCGTCTATTTTGTTTACTAATAGCCATTTTAAATATTATTTAGCGGCAGTTTTACCTGCTTTACGTCTAACTTGTTCACCAACAAACCTAATTCCTTTACCTTTGTAAGGTTCTACAGTACGTAGGGACTTAATTTTAGCGGCTACTTGTCCAATTAATTGTTTGTCATAACTCTCTAAAGTTACCACAGGATTTTGACCTTTTACAGTTTCAGCAGTAGCTTTAACTTCATCTGGCAACCCTAATAATATGCTGTGAGAATACCCTACGTTCAACTCTAATACATTACCCTGTACGGTCGCTTTGTAACCAACACCTACAAGTTCCAATTGCTTTTTAAAGCCTTCTGAAACACCAGTAACCATATTATTCAACAAAGCTCTGTACAAACCGTGCATTGCTTTATGTCTTTTTGACTCCGTAGCTCGTTCAAGTGCTATTACTCCGTCAGTATTTTTAACAGAAATAGCAGGATCTACTTGCTGTGTTAGAGTACCCTTTGAACCCTTTACCGTCACTAAATTATCTTTAGCAATTTCAAGTGTTACATCTTGAGGTAGATTTATAAGACTTTTACCTATTCGTGACATTTCTATTCTTTAATATACGTAGCACAATACTTCACCACCAACTTTCAGCGATCTTGCCTCTTTGTCAGTAATAACTCCTTTCGATGTCGACATAATCGCAACACCTAAACCATTTAACACCCTTGGTAGATTTTCAGAATCAGAGTACTTTCTCAACCCTGGTTTTGAAACTCTCTCCAAATTGGTTATAGCTGGAGTTTTTGTTTCAGGATCATATTTCAAAGCAATTTTAATATTACCTTGCCCGTTATTCTCCTCAAATTTATAATTCAGGATATAACCTTTTTCATGAAGCACCTTGGTCATACTCTTTTTCAAGTTTGATGCCGGTACTTCTACGATTCGGTGATTTGCTTTTATAGCATTACGAACCCTTGTAAGAAAATCAGCTATTGGATCAGTTACCATCTCTTAATTAATTATAATTTCTACTTGCTCTGCCGAAACAGGCGTGCAAAGTTAAGAAATTAATTTGTTTATAAAAATAAAATTTTAAAAATCACCAACTTGCTTTGGTCACACCTGGTATCTTCCCTTGTGAAGCCATTTCACGGAACGTTACCCTTGATATCCCAAATTTACGCATATACCCTTTTGGACGACCTGTAAGTTTACATCTGTTGTGCAATCTTACTGGAGATGCATTTTTTGGCAATTTATCTAAAGCCTCATAGTCGCCATTAGCTTTTAGCTCAGCTCTTTTGGCTGCAAATTTAGCGACAAGTCTTTCTCTCTTCTTTTCTCTGGCAATTACTGCTTTTCTAGCCATAATTATTGATTGTTTTTACTTGCAAATGGAGTTCCGAAAGCTTTCAACAATTCATAGCTTTCTTCATCCGTATTGGCAGTGGTTACAAATGTTATATCCATACCTGAAATAGTAGAAACTTTGTCAATACTAATTTCTGGAAAAATAATCTGTTCTTTAACACCAAGAGTATAATTTCCTCTTCCGTCAAAACCTTTGTCTTTTACACCCTGGAAATCACGTACACGAGGCAATGATACAGACAATAATCTATCCAAAAACTCGTACATTTTTTCGCCTCTAAGCGTTACTTTAGCTCCGATCGGCATCCCTTCTCTTAACTTAAAGTTAGAGATTGAATTTTTAGCATATGTCGGTACTGCTTTTTGACCAGTTATCATAGTCAATTCTTCGACACCAGTATCTACTAGCTTCTTATCCGCAGTTGCTGCTCCGATTCCTTTATTGATTACTATTTTAGTAAGTTTAGGAACTTCCATAGCAGAGCTATATTGAAACTTCTCTTTCAAAGCGGGAATTATTTCACCCAGATATAATTCTTTTAATCTTGGATTAGCCATTTTTGATTACCTCCCCCGTTTTTTTTGAATATCTTTGTAATTTACCGTTTTCGTCTAGCTTACGTCCGCTTCTAGTAGCATCACCTGTAGCTGGATCAACCAACATCAAATTACTGATGTGGATAGGCGCTTCAATCTTATCAATACCACCTTGAGGACTATTAGCAGAAGGTTTGTTATGTTTAGTAACAATATTTGCACCTTCAACGATAGCTCTTTCTTTTTCACCTAGCATTTCTAACACTTTTCCAGTTTTACCTTTAGCGTTACCGGCTATAACTTTTACAGTGTCGCCTTTGCGTATGTGAAATTTCCTTTGTTTATTTTTTCTCCTCTCCATAATATTATAATACTTCAGGTGCTAAAGAAACAATTTTCATGAATTGCTTTTCACGCAACTCTCTTGCAACAGGGCCAAAGATACGAGTACCTCTTGGCTCATCATTAGGATTCAATAATACAGCAGCATTATCTTCGAAGCGAATATATGAACCATCTTTTCTTCTCACCTCTTTCTTAGTCCGTACAATCACGGCTCTAGAAACAGTACCTTTTTTCAAATTACTTGAAGAAAGAGCAGACTTTACAGTTACAATCACTTTATCACCAATGGAGGCATACCTTCTTTTGGTACCACCCAATACACGGATACACAATACCTCTTTGGCACCACTATTATCCGCTACACTTAATCTTGATTCTTGTTGTATCATGGTTATTTAGCTCTTTCTACGATTTCTACTAATCTCCATTTTTTATTCTTGCTCAACGGCCGTGTTTCTTGTATTTTGACAGTATCGCCAATCGTACAATCATTAGCCTCATCATGAGCCATGAATTTGGTGTTTTTCTTTACGAATTTACCATACATAGGGTGTTTAACCTTTCTTTCTACAGAAACGGTAATGGACTTATCCATTTTGTTACTTACAACTAACCCTACTCTTTCCTTTCTAAGGTTTCTTTCCATCTTAGCAATTATTTAGCAAGTACTTTACTTCTTAGTTCAGTCTGCAAACGAGCAATATTCTTACGAGTATCTCTTATCTGCATAGGATTCTCTATAGGAGAGATCGCATGTGCAAACTTCAACTTATGAAGCTTTTGTCCTTCAACTTTAATATTCTCATTGAGCTCGTCAATGGATAATTTCTTTATATCAGCGTTTTTCATATTACAATAGGGTTTTCTGCATAGTCCCTTCTTACTGAAAATTTGGTTTTAACCGGCAATTTTTGTGCTGCCAATCTTAAAGCTTCTTTAGCTAAATCCATCGGTACACCACCAGCTTCAAACATAATGGTTCCTGGTTTAACGGTGGCTACCCAATATTCTGGCGCCCCTTTACCTTTACCCATACGAACCTCTGCAGGTTTCTTCGTTATAGGTTTGTCTGGGAAAATCCTAATCCAAACCTGACCTTGCCTCTTCATCGCCCTAGTCATGGCAATCCTTGCGGCCTCTATTTGTCTACTGGTAATCCAACCCGGCTCCAGTGACTTCAAAGCAAAACTACCGAAAGCTATTCTATGCCCTCTTTGAGCAATACCTTTTACTCTTCCCTTTTGCTTTTTCCTAAATTTTGTTCTCTTTGGCTGTAACATTTCTCAAATATTTTTAAACCAAGAAAGCGATTACTTACGCTTTCTTTTAGGACGTTCACTTCTTCTATTATTAGCCGGGCCACCACCTTTTCCAGGAGTACCTGCCCCAACATTCAGCGACAAGTCTCTCTTGCCGAAAACCTCTCCTTTGAAAACCCATACTTTTACACCAATAGTTCCATATATTGTATGTGCATGAGTTGTTTCATAGTCGATATCCGCCCTTAAAGTATGCAAAGGAATTCTTCCTTCTTTGTACATTTCGGTACGTGCCATTTCAGCACCGCCTAAACGACCTGAAACTTTAACTTTTATCCCTTGAGCACCTACCCTCATTGCTGAAGCAATTGCTTGCTTCATTGCTCTCCTGTAGGAAATTCTTGCTTTTAACTGCTGACCAATAGATTCACCAATTAATTTAGCATCTAACTCCGGACGCTTGATCTCAAAAATATTTATCTGAACATCTTTGCCAGTTAATTTTTTAAGCTCTTCTTTTAACTTATCTACTTCACTACCACCTTTTCCGATTACAACACCTGGCCTAGCAGTATGAACTGTTAAAGTGATTCTTTTTAAAGTTCTTTCGATAACAATCTTAGAGATTCCTCCTTTAGGAATACGAGCTAATATATATTCTCTTATCTTTTGATCTTCGATTAGTTTGTCAGAAAAAGACAAGCCTTTTCCTCCGTACCAGTTGGATTCCCAACCACGAACAATTCCTAAACGAAAACCTATTGGATTAACTTTCTGTCCCATTGTTATTTATTTTCAGCGTTATCAGATTCAGCCAATACCGCTTTGTCCGCAGCACTGTCAACAATCAAAGTTACATGGTTTGATCTTTTTCTAATTCTATGAGCTCTACCTTGAGGGGCAGGTCTTAATCTTTTCAAAACCCTACCACCATCAACTTGAACAGACTTTACAAATAAATCCGCATCTTCAAGATCAAGTTCAGGATTTGCTTGTTGCCAGTTGGCAATTGCAGAAAGCAATAATTTCTCAATTCTAGCAGCACCATGCTTAGATTCAAACTTTAAAATGTTCAAAGCACGATTCACTTTTTCTCCTCTGATAAGATCCACTACCATCCTCATTTTTCTAGGAGAAGTAGGTACGTTATTTAATTTAGCTATTGCTTCCATTATCTCTTACCTTTATCTTTTTTGTTTATATGACCCCTGAAATTTCTGGTCGGTGAAAATTCACCTAGTTTATGTCCTACCATGTTTTCAGTTACATATACTGGAATAAACTTATTCCCGTTATGTACTGCAAAAGTATGACCAACAAAATCAGGAGAAATCATAGATCTTCTTGACCAAGTTTTGATAACCGATTTCTTACCGGAGTCATTCATGTTATCAACTTTCTTCTCAAGACGAAAGTCGATATAAGGTCCTTTTTTTAATGATCTAGCCATCTATTATTTCTTTTTACCGATAATTAATTTATTGGAATATTTCTTAGGCGTTCTGGTTTTTAAACCTTTAGCCAATAAACCTTTTCTTGATCGTGGGTGACCGCCTGAGGCTCTACCCTCACCACCACCCATCGGGTGATCAACTGGGTTCATAACAACTGCTCTTGTTCTAGGTCTTCTTCCCAACCACCGTTTACGACCAGCCTTACCTAATTTCACAATCATGTGATCCGCATTTGACACAGTTCCCACTGTGGCCATGCATGTAGCTAAAACCAATCTCATCTCACCAGAAGGCAATTTCAAAGTCGCATATTTACCATCTCTGGCCAACAATTGAGCATAAGAACCTGCACTTCTTGACATAGCACCACCTGCACCAGGCTTAATTTCAATATTATGGATAATGGTACCCAAAGGTATATCCGATAATGGTAATGCATTTCCCACTTCTGGTGCTATGCCTTTACCTGAAACAATGCTATCTCCTACTTTCAACCCATTGGGAGCCAAGATGTATCTTTTCTCTCCATCAGCATAATGCAACAATGCAATAAAAGCTGTTCTTCCTGGATCATACTCTAAAGTAGCTACTTTAGCAGGAATGTTAAACTTATTCCTTTTAAAGTCAACAATCCTCAAACTCTGCTTATGCCCACCACCTAAGTAGCGCATAGTCATCCGTCCTGAATTGTTTCTTCCACCTGATTTTTTACTTGGAGCCAACAATGACTTTTCGGGAGCCACCTTGCTAAGCTCGGTATAAACCGGTGCTAACCTATATCTTTGTCCAGCTGTAACTGGTCTTAATTTTTTAACTGCCATTTTTCAGATCATTAAATTTCGCTGTAGAAATCGATTACCTCTCCTTCTGCTACAGTTACAATTGCTTTTTTGAAACTAGGCTTTCTTCCAGTAAGAATCCTAGACTTAGTGTAACGAGATTTCTGCTTTCCCAAATATTTCATGGTATTTATACTCTCTACATTTACACCGTAAGTTTTTTCAACCTCAGCTTTAATTTGGATTTTGTTTGCATTGATATCTACAACAAATCCATATTTACCTTTTTCGTTGAGGGCTGAGACTTTTTCCGTTACTAATGGTTTAACTAAAACGCTCATATCTTTTACTTAAATAAGTTTTCAATTTTCTCTAAAGAACCTTCAACGAAAAGCAACTGATCAGCATGAAGTACATCATACGTATTTAATGAATCAACTGTAGTTACTTGCGTATTCTTAATATTTCTTCCAGACAAAACAATGTTTTTATCTACCTCCGGAAGAACCAAAAGTGTCTTTTTATTATCCAAAGACAATTTGTTCAGCATTTCCGTATAGTTCTTAGTTTTCACTTCATTAAAAGTGAATCCCTCTAATACAGAAATCATCTGATCCTTTGCTTTATAAGTTAAAGCCGATTTTCTAGCAACTGCTTTTAACTTTTTATTTAATTTGAAGCTGTAGTCTTTTGGTCTTGGTCCGAATACTCTACCACCACCTTTAAAGATCGGTGACTTAATACTACCAGCACGTGCAGTACCAGTACCTTTTTGCTTTTTGATTTTCCTAGTTGACCCAGAAATTTCCGCTCTCTCTTTAGATTTATGCGTTCCTTGTCTCGCATTAGCCATTTTCTGTTTCACATCTAAATAAATAGCGTGATCATTTGGCTCTATATCAAAGATGGCATCCGATAAAGAAACTTTTCTTCCGGTGTCTTCGCCTGTATGTTTTAAAATTGAAAGCTCCATCTTTATTTCTCTATTATTACAAATGAATTTTTAGCACCTGGTATTGACCCACTTACTAATAGTAAGTTCTTCTCAGGGATAATCTTCAACACCTTTAAGTTGGTGTTCTTAACTCTCTCCCCACCTGTTCTACCAGCCATACGCATACCCGGAAATACTCTTGCCGGATAAGAAGCACCACCGATCGAACCCGGTGCTCTTTGTCTATTATGTTGACCGTGAGTCGCTTGACCAACCCCACCGAAACCATGACGTTTTACAACACCTTGGAATCCTTTACCTTTGGAAGAACCTGCAACATCAACAAAATCACCTTCTTCAAAAACATCGCTGATGGTCACTGTCTGACCTAAACTATAGTTATCCACGAAAGTGTCGTAACCTTCGTATTCACGAAACTCAGCTAGTTTCTTCTTAGGCGTTGTTTGAGCATTTTTAAAATGCCCCTGCAATGCTTTTGGTGTATTCTTCTCCTTGCGCTCGTCATAGCCCAATTGAATAGCAGAATAACCATCGGTCTCCTCTTTTTTTACTTGTGTAACCACACAAGGACCAGCCTCTATCACCGTGCATGCGACATTTCGTCCATCGACACCGTAGATACTAGTCATTCCGATTTTTTTTCCTATTATTCCAGACATTATTAAGTTTGATTAACAACCTTTAAACGGGTTTTACCGTAGCTTTTCCCGAAAGGACTGCAAAGTTAGTAAAATATTATAAGCTACAAAACTTACAACACTAAAAAATACTAAATTCTAAAAAAGAAAAACCAATGATTCACAGACCATTGGTTTTCTCATTTTTAATATTGTACAATTACACCTTAATCTCTACATCAACTCCACTAGGAAGCTCAAGTTTCATTAAAGCATCAACGGTTTTCGCACTATTTGAATAAATATCAACCAATCTTTTGAAAGTACACAATTGATATTGTTCACGTGATTTTTTATTCACATGCGGTGAACGCAATACTGTAAAAATCTCTTTTTCAGTAGGCAAAGGAATAGGACCACTCACTACTGCACCTGTTGTCTTTACAGCTCTCACAATTTTCTCAGAAGACTTGTCTACTAAATTGTGATCGTATGATTTTAACTTTATTCTAATTTTTTGATTCATGATTCCTAATTATTTAACAGTCTCCCCTTTTGATTTTGCAATAACTTCATCCGCAATATTTCGAGGAACTGGGTCATAGTGTGAAAAAGTTAAGGATGCAGTCGCTCTACCAGAACTAATGGTTCTTAAGTCAGTAACATATCCAAATAATTCAGACAATGGAACGTCAGCTCTAATTACCTGAGCAGCACCTTTAGGATCCATCCCTTTCATCAAACCTCTTCTTTTATTTAAATCGCCTGTAACAGGGCCAGTGTATTCTTCTGGAGTAAGAACTTCCACCTTCATCACAGGCTCTAACAATTGAGGTCCTGCCTTCTTAGCTGCTTCTTTAAAACCAATTCTTGCTGCCAACTCAAAAGATAAAGCATCTGAATCGACATCATGGAAACTACCATGATATAATTCAACTTTCATTGCCTCAATAGGATATCCAGCTAAAGGACCATTTGACATTGCCTCAGTAAATCCTTTTTGAATTGCCGGAATAAATTCCTTAGGAATTACACCGCCAGTGATTTTATTATCGAATTGCAAACCAGGTTGAATTTCACCTTTTTCATCTGGTTCAGCAGGAGACAATTTAAATACGATATCAGCAAACTTACCTTTACCACCTGATTGCTTCTTATAAACCTCTTTGTGATCTACTAAGCTCGATATAGCTTCTTTGTAAGCAACCTGAGGAGCACCTTGATTAATATCAACTTTAAATTCTCTTTTCAAACGATCCATGATGATATCCAAGTGCAACTCTCCCATTCCTCTTAGGATTGTCTGACCAGTTTCTTCATCTGTATTTACCAATAAAGTTGGATCTTCCTCTACCAATTTTGCAATCGCCATACCCATTTTATCCACATCGGCTTGAGTCTTAGGTTCGATAGCATAACCGATAACTGGCTCAGGGAATGTCATTGATTCAAGAACAATTTTATGTTTCTCGTTACAAAGCGTATCACCTGTCTTAATATCTTTAAACCCTACAACTGCAGCAATATCACCAGCATGAAGCGTATCAATTTGGTTTTGTTTGTTTGCGTGCATTTGGAAGATTCTTGAAATTCTTTCTTTCTTATTAGTTCTTGTGTTAAACACATAAGAACCAGAATCTAATGTTCCAGAATAAGACCTAACAAAGCATAAGCGTCCAACAAATGGATCCGTAGCAATCTTAAATGCTAGAGCTGCGAAAGGATCTTCAGAAGTCGGTTTTCTACTTGTTTTCTCATCTGTATCAGGATTTGTCCCAACAATATTATCTCTATCTAATGGAGAAGGTAATAATTCCATTACATAGTTCAATAAAGTTTGAACTCCTTTATTTTTGAATGCTGAACCGCATAACATCGGAACAAAAGCTAAATCTAAAGTAGCAGCTCTTAAAGCAGCGATTACTTCATCTCTAGTAATAGATTCAGGATCTTCAAAGTATTTCTCCATTAAAGACTCATCATACTCTGCAACAGATTCTAATAAGTGCTCGCGATATTCGCTCACCTCATCTTGCATATCTGCAGGTATTTCTATCTCTTCCCATGTCATCCCTTGATCTTCATCATTCCAAACAAAGGCTTTCATTTCAACTAAATCAACAACACCTTTAAAATTACCCTCTGCACCGATAGGTAATTGTAAAGGAACTGACTTAGTACCTAACATTTCCTTAACTTGCTTACACACGTTTAAGAAGTCTGCTCCGTCTCGGTCCATTTTATTAACAAAACCAAGCCTAGAAACATTATAATTGTCAGCCAGTCTCCAGTTAGTTTCAGATTGAGGTTCAACACCATCAACCGCACTAAACAAGAAAACTAAACCATCCAAAACTCTTAATGATCTGTTTACTTCTACAGTAAAATCAACGTGACCTGGAGTATCAATAATATTAATATGATACTCTTCGTCTTTGTAAGGCCAGAAAACAGTTGTCGCGGCAGAAGTAATTGTAATCCCTCTTTCTTGCTCCTGTTCCATCCAGTCCATAGTGGCCGCACCATCATGAACCTCTCCTAATTTGTGACTTACACCAGTATAGTATAAAATCCTTTCTGTAGTAGTAGTTTTTCCGGCATCGATATGAGCTGCGATACCTATATTACGTGTTAGTCTGAGATCTCTTGCCATTATAATTAGCTTTTAAAATCTAAAATGAGAAAATGCTTTATTTGCTTCAGCCATTCTGTGCGTATCATCCTTCTTTTTGATAGCAGCTCCTTCACCTTTGGAAGCAGCGATGACTTCACCGGCTAAACGTTCGGTCATGGTTTTTTCACCTCTTTTTCGTGCGAAAGTGATCATCCATTTGATTCCCAATGAAATCTTTCTTTCAGGACGAACCTCAAGAGGCACTTGAAATGTTGCTCCACCAACCCTTCTACTTTTCACTTCAACAGCAGGAGAAATATTGGATAAAGCTTTTTTCCAAACTTCCAATCCGTTCTCTTTTGTTTTTTCTTCTACCATACTTAATGCATCATAGAAAATGCTGTAAGCAATACTTTTCTTTCCATCCACCATAAGGTAGTTCACAAACTTTGTTACCAAAGTATCCCCAAACTTAGGATCTGGAAGAATATATCGTTTTTTTGGTTTTGCTTTCCTCATCTTATTTTATTTCTTAGGTCTTTTTGCTCCGTATTTTGATCTTCTTTGAGTACGTCCGTTTACACCGGCAGTATCCAATGCTCCCCTGATGATGTGATATCTCACACCGGGTAAATCTTTAACTCTTCCACCCCTAATCAACACTATTGAGTGTTCTTGTAGGTTGTGACCTTCACCAGGGATGTACGCATTCACTTCTTTTTGATTGGTTAACCTAACCCTAGCCACTTTTCTCATTGCTGAGTTTGGCTTTTTAGGAGTGGTGGTATAAACACGAGTACATACACCCCTTCTTTGTGGGCAAGAATCCAAAGCAGGAGATTTTGACTTTGAAGTCAATTTCTTTCTACCCTTTTTAACTAATTGTTGTATAGTAGGCATTTATTATAACTTTATCTTCTATTACTACTTGAGATTTTTAGGACTGCAAAGGTAGAAAATCAGATGCATTATCCAAACACATCTGATTAAATATTTTCACAATCCTCTAATTTATAAGGAATAAGCTTAAGCTTCTCCAACATTTGACCCAAAATTCATTGGGAATTTCGGAGATTCCTCTGATTGTTTAATAGGTCCGAAATTTTTCTCGTACTTATTGATATTATCCTTTAATGCATTGAGCAACCTTTTTGCATGTTCTGGAGTAACTACAACTCTAGACTTAACTTTTGCTTTTGGTACTCCTGGCATTAAGCGAATAAAATCAATTACAAATTCACTATTAGAGTGCGCCACCATCGCCAAATTAGCATAAACTCCTTCAGCTACATCTTCAGGAAGCTCAATATTAATTTGATTCTGCTGTTTCTTATTTCCTTTTTGTTCCTCCATTTTATATGTTGGATTTATTTGAAAGAGAAAGACTGAATTAAGCTTCAGTCTTTTCTTCTGTTACTTTACTTTCTTTCATGCTATCAAGTTCCTCTTGTGAACCGACAATCATTTCTGTCCAATCTTTCAAACCAGTACCTGCAGGGATTAGATGTCCTACAATTACATTCTCTTTAAGACCTAACAAATGATCAGCTTTACCTCTAATCGAAGCCTCACTTAAAACTTTTGTAGTTTCCTGGAATGATGCCGCTGAAATAAAGCTTTCAGTACCTAAAGATGCTTGGGTTATTCCTTGCAAGTTTGGCTTAGAAACTGCAGGTTCTGCATCTCTGGTTTTTACCAATTTCAAGTCTTTTCTTTTCAGCGTAGAATTTTCATCTCTGAGTTTTCTAGCTGAAATAATTTGACCTGGCTTTAAGTTTGGCGAATCACCTGCTTCAGTCACCACTTTCATGTCTAAAATCCTATCGTTCTCTTCTCTGAAAACAAAGCGATCAACAACTTGATTTGGTAGGAAAGTAGTATCTCCTGATTCTAGTACTTGAACCTTTTGCATCATTTGTCTAACAATTACTTCAATGTGCTTATCGTTAATTTTCACACCTTGTAATCGGTAAACTTCCTGAATCTCATTTACAATATATTCCTGAACTGCAGTTGGACCTTTAATAGACAAGATATCAGAAGGAGTAGTTGCACCATCAGACAATGCATATCCTGCTTTAACAAAGTCATTATCTTGAACTAAGATATGCTTAGAAAGAGAAACTAAATATCTTTTCTTAACACCGTCTTTCGATTCAATGAATATTTCTCTATTTCCTCTTTTGATACCTCCAAAAGTCACTACTCCGTCAATCTCAGATACTACCGCGGGGTTTGAAGGATTCCTTGCTTCAAAAAGCTCAGTTACCCTTGGAAGCCCCCCTGTAATATCCTTAGACTTACTTGTCGATCTTGGTATTTTAGCCAAAATCTGTCCTGGTTTTATTTTTGCACCTTCATCAACTGACAAGTGAGCTCCAACTGGGATATTGTAAGTTTTTGGGTCCTGACCTTTAGTATTAACTATAACTGCAGGGTTTTTAGTTTTATCTTTTGTATCAATAATAACTTTTTCCCTGTGGCCAGTTTGTTCATCAGATTCCTCTTTATAAGTAATTCCTTCTTCTATGCTTTCAAATTCTGTTACACCTTCGAATTCAGAAAGAATTACCGCATTATATGGATCCCAGAAACAAAGTTCCTGATCTTTTTCTACTTTCTCTCCTTCTTTAACTTTAAGAGTAGCACTGTAAGGAACATGATTACTCATTAAAACCTTTTTGCTCTTAGGATCGATGATCTTAATTTCGCCAGACCTACCCATAACAACAGTTCTTGATTCACCTTCATCGTCAGTAGATTGAATTGCTCTTAAGTCTTCGAACTCTACAACACCAGCAGTTTTGGCTTTAATTGTAGCTTCTACAGCAATGTTAGATGCAGTACCCCCAACGTGGAAGGTTCTTAATGTTAACTGAGTACCTGGTTCACCAATAGATTGGGCTGCAATAACACCAACTGAGTCACCTTTTTGTGCAATTTTAGAAGTAGTTAGGTTTCTTCCATAACACTTGCTACAAACCCCTTGTTGAGTTTCACAAGTTAAAACAGATCTAATTTCAACTTCCTCAATTATTGCCTCGTCAATCTTATCGCAAATATCATCAGTGATAGTTTCACCAGATTCTACAATTAGCTCCTCAGTTTGTGGATGGTAAACATCATGCACACTTACTCGACCTAATATTCTTTCTGCTAAAGATTCAACAATTTCGTCATTATCTTTTAATGCCGAAACTGTAAGACCTCTAAGTGTTCCGCAATCTACTTCATTTACAACCACATCCTGAGCAACATCAACAAGTCTTCTTGTTAAGTAACCAGCATCAGCTGTTTTCAATGCAGTATCTGCAAGACCTTTTCTAGCACCGTGGGTTGAAATAAAGTACTCAATTACATCTAGCCCCTCACGGAAGTTAGATAGAATTGGGTTTTCAATAATACCACCAACAGAACCGGCAAGATTTTTTTGTGGCTTAGCCATCAAACCTCTCATACCACCCAACTGACGGATTTGCTCTCTTGATCCACGAGCACCAGAGTGCATCATCATATAGATAGAGTTAAACCCTTGATTATCTTCCTCTAATTGTTGCATTAGAGTATTAGTCAATTGAGAGTTAATTCTAGTCCAAATATCAATTACTTGATTGTATCGCTCATTATCAGTAATAAGACCCATTAAGTAGTTATTCCAAACTGCGTCAACTTCTTCTTTGGCTTGTTCAACTAAAGTGTCTTTTACTTCTGGAACCATAATATCACCAAGTCCCATTGAAAGACCACCTTTGTAGGCACTTTGGAATCCTAATTCTTTAATGTCGTCCAAGAATTTCGCAGTTTTAGCTGAACCTGCTAATTTATAAACATGAGCGATAATACCCTGTAGGTTTTTCTTAGTCAATAATTGATCAATATAACCAACTTCAGCAGGCACACTTTCATTGAAAATAACTCTACCAGCAACTGTTTCTATTATCTTAGTTTCAAGCTCACCATCAGCATTACGAACTTTAGTTCTTAATTTAATATTGGCATGTTTCGAAACTTTTTGTTCATTGATAGCAATGATAACTTCTTCTGCACTATAGAATACTTTTCCTTCACCTAGTACAGGCTCCTCCTTCGTAGATTTTCTACCTTTGGATACATAATATAAACCTAGAACCATATCCTGAGAAGGAACAGTAATAGGAGCCCCGTTTGCTGGGTTCAAAATATTATGTGAAGAAAGCATTAAAGTAGAAGCTTCCAAGATTGCTTCATGTCCTAATGGTACATGAACAGCCATCTGGTCACCATCAAAATCGGCATTAAATGCTGTACATGCTAACGGGTGTAATTGGATTGCTTTTCCTTCAATTAATTTAGGCTGAAATGCCTGGATACCTAACCTGTGAAGAGTTGGTGCTCTGTTCAATAGGACAGGATGTCCTTTCATCACGTTCTCCAAGATATCCCAAACCACAGGATCCTTTCTGTCAACAATCTTTTTGGCTGATTTAACAGTTTTGACAATACCCCTTTCAATTAATTTACGGATAATGAATGGCTTAAATAGCTCTGCAGCCATATTTTTAGGTAAACCACATTCATGCATTTTCAATTCAGGTCCTACCACAATAACAGAACGACCTGAATAATCTACCCTTTTACCTAGCAAGTTTTGACGGAATCTACCCTGCTTACCTTTCAGCATATCAGAAAGAGATTTCAAGGCTCTGTTTCCATCAGATCTTACTGCATTTACTTTTCTAGAATTATCGAACAATGAATCAACCGCTTCTTGTAGCATCCTTTTTTCATTCCTAAGGATTACTTCAGGAGCTTTGATATCGATCAATCTTTTAAGACGATTATTTCTGATAATTACTCTCCTGTATAAATCATTTAAATCAGAAGTAGCAAATCTACCACCATCTAATGGAACCAAAGGTCTCAATTCTGGTGGAATAACAGGTACCATTCTGATGATCATCCATTCAGGACGGTTTTCAATTCTTGTTCTAGCATCACGGAAAGCTTCAACTACTCTCAATCTTTTTAAAGCTTCTGCTTTTCTTTGCTGAGAAGTATCAGTAGCTGCTTGATGTCTTAATTCGTAAGAAAGTTCATCCAACTGGATTCTGTTCAATAACATATCCAATGATTCCGCACCCATTTTGGCAATGAATTTGTTAGGATCGTCATCGTCTAACTTCTGATTTTCTGCAGGAAGCTTGTCTAAAATATCTAAATACTCATCTTCCGTCAAGAAATCCATGTGCGCAATTCCATCCTCTTCCTTTACACCAGGCTGTATAACAACATACCTTTCGTAATAAATAATTTGGTCAAGCTTTTTGGTCGGTAAACCTAATAAATAACCAATTTTGTTAGGTAAAGATTTGAAATACCAGATATGAGCAACAGGCACAACCAATTCGATGTGACCCATTCTTTCTCTACGTACTTTTTTCTCAGTTACTTCAACACCACATCTATCACAGATAATGCCTTTGTATCTGATTCTTTTATATTTCCCACAATGACATTCCCAGTCTTTAACCGGACCGAATATTCTTTCACAGAACAAACCACCCATTTCCGGCTTATAAGTTCTGTAATTGATAGTTTCTGGCTGTGTGACTTCACCGTGTGAGCTTTCCAAAATAGATTCTGGAGAAGCTAAACTAATGGTGATTTTAGAGAAGTCAGTGTTAATCTTTTTATTTTTTTTGAACGCCATAATAAATGTATCTAAATGGGGTCAGTAACAACCCCGATAAAACAATTGAAATTAGTCTAAAGTGATTTCTAACGCTAAACCTCTTAACTCATGAACCAATACATTGAAAGATTCAGGAATGTTTGGTTTACCCATATTTTCACCTTTAACAATAGCTTCATAGGCTTTAGCTCTCCCAATCACATCATCAGATTTGATTGTTAGAATCTCTTGAAGAACATGAGAAGCACCAAATGCCTCTAATGCCCAAACCTCCATCTCACCGAAACGCTGACCACCAAATTGTGCTTTACCACCCAATGGCTGTTGTGTAATCAATGAGTATGGTCCGATAGAACGAGCATGCATCTTATCATCAATTAAGTGACCTAATTTCAGCATGTAAATAACTCCAACAGTAACCTTTTGATCAAATCTGTCACCTGTTAGGCCATCATATAAATGAGTTCTACCAAATTCCGGAAGACCTGCCTCAGCTAATTCAGCAGAAACCTCATCCGAAGATGCACCATCAAAAATAGGTGTAGCATATTTTCTGCCTAATTTAAGTCCTGCCCAACCAAGAACAGTCTCATAAATCTGACCAATGTTCATCCTTGAAGGTACACCTAATGGGTTCAATACAATATCAACCGGTGTTCCGTCTTCCAAGAATGGCATATCTTCGTCACGAACAATTTTGGCTACAACACCTTTGTTTCCGTGACGACCAGCCATTTTATCACCTACTTTCAATTTACGTTTTTTAGCAACATAAACTTTAGCAAGCTGAACTATACCTGCCGGTAATTCATCTCCTACCTCTATAGTAAACCTTTCTCTTTTGAACTTACCAGCTATTTCGTTTCTTCTCTTGTTGTAATTTCTTACTAAATCAACGATAAGCTTATTTGTATTGTCATCATTAGTCCAATTATCAAGGATTAAGTCAGAAATCAAATTCACCTCTTCTGGTACATTGTAGTTACTTTCATCTCTGTAAATATTCTTCTCAGGGAATAAGTTCTTTTCAATGTTAGTTTTAGAGAACTTAACACCTTTGCTCATTATCTCATCACCAAACTTATGTTTGATACCTTGACAAGTCTTTCCTTCAAGCAAAGTAGCTAACTTCTCAATTTTCAGATTTCTTAATTTCAATAACTGGCGGCTATATTCCTTAGCAAGAACAACTACCTCTTTCTTAGCATCAGCTCTCCCGTCTTTATCTTTTTTGTGTCTAGCAAATAACTTAGTATCGATAACAACACCTCTTAAGGAAGGAGATGCTTTCATTGATGCATCTTTGACGTCACCGGCTTTGTCACCAAAGATTGCTCTTAAAAGCTTTTCTTCAGGAGTTGGATCCGTTTCACCTTTAGGTGTTATTTTACCAATTAAAATATCTCCTTCTTTGATTTCAGTACCTGTTCTGATGATTCCATTTTCATCGAGGTTTTTAACTGCCTCTTCACTGACATTTGGAATTTCAGAAGTAAGTTCTTCTTCACCTCGCTTAGTATCTCTAACTTCTAATTCAAATTCTTCGATATGAATTGAAGTAAATATATCTTCTCGTACTACTCTTTCGGAAATTACAATTGCATCCTCAAAGTTGTAACCTTGCCATGGCATAAATGCCACCTTCATATTACGTCCAATGGCCAATTCTCCTTTTTCAGTAGCATAACCATCACAAAGGATTTGTCCTTTGGTAACTCTGTCTCCTTTATAAACTATTGATCTAAGATTGATAGTAGTATTTTGGTTTGTTCTCCTGAATTTGATTAAATCATAAACTCTCTCATCATCTTCAAAAGAAACCAATTGCTCCTCATCGTTCATATCATACTTGATCACGATCTTCGTTGCATCAACAAAAGTAACAACTCCGTCTTTTTCTGCTACTATCATAGATCTAGAGTCACTGGCAACTCTTCCTTCAAGACCCGTACCAACGATTGGCGCTTCTGGTCTTAATAATGGAACTGCTTGACGCTGCATGTTTGAACCCATCAAAGCTCTGTTTGCATCATCATGCTCCAAGAAAGGAATCATAGATGCTGCAACTGATACAATTTGGTTAGGCGCTATATCCATGTACGAAAGCTCTTTCGGCTCTAGAACAGGGAAATCACCTTCAAATCTAGCTTTAACTCTATCATTCAGATATTTTCCTCCATCATCAATTGGTGCATTAGCCTGTGCAATGTTGTGATCATCTTCCTCTTCAGCTGTAAGGTATAGTACATTACCACTCATATCCACTTTACCGCCTTCAACTTTTCTGTAAGGCGTTTCAATGAAGCCCATGCTATTTACTTTGGCATGAACACAAAGAGATGAAATCAATCCAATATTGGGACCTTCTGGTGTTTCAATGGTACAAAGCCTGCCGTAGTGAGTATAATGAACATCACGAACCTCAAATCCTGCACGCTCCCTAGAAAGACCACCAGGCCCTAAAGCTGACATTCTTCTTTTGTGTGTAACCTCTGATAATGGATTCGTTTGATCCATGAACTGAGATAATTGGTTGGTTCCAAAGAAAGAATTAATAACAGAAGATAAAGTCCTAGCGTTGATCAAATCAACAGGCTTGAAGTCTTCATTATCTCTAACGTTCATTCTTTCTCTAATAGTTCTAGCCATTCTAGCTAAACCAACTCCAAACTGAGCGTACAATTGTTCCCCTACTGTTCTAACTCTTCTATTACTAAGGTGATCAATATCATCAACAATTGCTTTAGAATTAATCAATCCGATTAAGTATTTCACAATATGGATAATATCCACTTTCGTCAATACTTTAGTTTCAGCATCAATATCTAATCCTAATTTTTTATTGATTCTATATCTCCCAACCTCACCTAAGTCATATCTTTTCTCAGAAAAGAAAAGATTTTGTATAATTTCTCTTGCTGTTGCTTCATCAGGAGCCTCAGTATTACGCAGTTGACGATAAATCTGTTCAACCGCTTCTTTCTCTGAGTTAGAGTTGTCCTTTTGAAGTGTATTATAAACAATGCTGTAGTCAGTAATATTCACATCAGTTCTATGAAGAATGATGGATTTAACCCCTGCATCTATAATCAATTCTATATCTTCTTCCTCAATAACGGAATCCCTTTCTAGCAAGACCTCGTTTCTGTCAATAGATACTACTTCCCCAGTATCTTCGTCTACGAAATCTTCCGTCCAAGTTTTTAGAACCCTTGCTGCCAATTTACGGCCAATCACCTTTTTAAGCGCAGCTTTAGTACCATCCACTTCTTCAGAAAGATTAAAAAGATCTAGGATATCCTTATCAGAACCGTACCCAATAGCACGTAATAAAGTAGTAACTGGGAATTTTTTCTTTCTGTCGATATATGCGTACATGACATTATTAACGTCAGTCGCAAATTCTATCCAAGATCCTTTAAAAGGTATAATTCTTGCAGAATATAATTTGGTTCCGTTTGTATGTTTACTTTGGGCAAAGAAAACACCTGGTGACCTGTGCAACTGAGATACAATTACACGTTCAGCACCATTAATGATAAATGAGCCCTTTTCGGTCATGTATGGGATATTACCCAAAAACACCTCTTGCTCAATTGTTTCAAAGTCTTCATTATCCTCATCATTGCAAATCAACCGAAGTTTTGCTTTCAAAGGAACAGAATAAGTTAATCCTCTATCAATACATCCATCAATATCATATTTTGGTGGATCAACAAGATAGTCAACAAATTCCAAAACAAAATTCTCTCTAGAATCTGAGATTGGAAAGTTTTCTTGAAATACTTTAAAAATTCCTTCTTCAGCTCTTTTTTCAGCGGGAGTTTCCAATTGGAAAAAATCCTGGAAAGATTGGAGTTGAACATCAAGGAAATCAGGATAATCAATTACTGTTTTAATAGACGAGAAATTGATTCTTTCAGATTGATTTATATTAGCCAAGGCTCTGAATATTTAAAGTTATTGTAAATCTATAATGTGCATTTTATGCACTATCCTGTTTCATAAATTAGTACAAACAGGAAAAGACCTGACCACGAAAATGCATTAACATCATCGGGGACCAGGCCTAATTTCTTGGGCAGAAATCAGTTAATCCTTTCAGGATCAACTTATTACTTCAATTCAACTTCTGCTCCAGCTTCTTCAAGTTGCTTTTTAAGCGCCTCTGCTTCGTCTTTAGCTACTCCTTCTTTTACTGCTTTTGGAGCACCGTCAACTAATTCTTTTGCTTCTTTCAAGCCTAAACCTGTCAATTCTTTAACAGCTTTAACTACTTGTAATTTAGCAGCACCAGCAGAAGTTAATACAACATCAAAAGATGTTTTTTCTTCCGCTGCATCTCCACCGCCAGCACCACCAGCTGCCATAACAGGCGCTGCTGCCGCAGCAGGTTCGATACCGTGTGTTTCTTTAAGGTAATCAGCAAGTTCATTAACTTCTTTTACTGTTAATTCTACTAATTGATCTCCAATTGCTTTGATATCAGCCATGATTGTGTTATTTAAATTTTAATGATTTTGTTCTAGTAATTTGTTAATTATTGTGCTCTTTCTTCAAGCGCTTTTACTAATCCTGATACTTTGTGACCACCACTCTGAAGCGCAGAAATAACATTTTTGGCAGGAGACTGTAGTAAACCTACAATATCGCCAATCATTTCTGTCTTAGACTTCAATTCGCTAAGTGGAGTTAAGTGCTCTGCACCAACATATATATCAGTATCTATAGCAGCAGCTTTGAATAAAGGCCTTTCTGTGTCGTTTTTCTTATGAAATTCTTTAATCGCCTTGGCAGGTGCATTACCTACTTCAGGAGAAAAAAGTATCCCTGAGAAACCTTTTAATGATTTAAACATTGCAGAATAATCTTCTTCCTGCTTCTCCAATGCTTTTTGTATCAAGGAATTCTTAACTACTTTGTATTCCAAACCTTTTTCGAAACATAGTTGACGAAAAGCATTGGTTTGTGCAACACTCATCCCTGAACCATCAGCCAGATAAAAGTGCGGAAATTCCGTAAATTTTTCTGTAAGTTCCTCTATAAGTTGTCCTTTTTCTTTTCTATTCATATTAAATTCCAGCTATAGAGTTTTTATCAATTGAGATTCCCTTGCTCATCGTAGATGACATGGTCATACTCATGAAATACGTACCTTTAGATGAAGCTGGTTTCAGCTTCGCTAAAGTTTGAATTAATTCGTTAGCGTTTTCAGTAATTTTCTCTTGCGAGAAGGAAGCTTTACCGATACTAGCATGAATAATCCCGAACTTGTCCACTTTAAAATCGATTTTACCCGACTTTACCTCTTGAACCGCCTTTCCAACATCAAGCGTAACAGTTCCTGATTTTGGATTCGGCATCAGACCTCTTGGTCCTAGCACCTTACCTAACCTACCTACTTTTGCCATAACAGTAGGCATAGTTACGATAATATCAATATCTGTCCAACCACCTTCAATCTTCTTGATATAGTCGTCTAACCCTACATAATCAGCTCCAGCATCTTTAGCTTCCTGCTCTTTATCAGGAGTAACTAAAGCCAATACTTTCACATCTTTACCTGTACCATGAGGAAGTGCAACAACACCCCTAACCATTTGGTCGGCTTTACGAGGATCTACACCCAATCTTATATCAAGGTCAACAGAAGCATCAAACTTGGTTGTTGTAATTTCTTTCACAAGCGCTGAAGCCTCACTTAAAGCATAAGCTTTTGTAGAGTCTAACTTCTCTGCTGCAATTTTTTGATTTTTAGTAAGCTTTGCCATTTTCCTTTATTTTAAGAATTCCAAGGAGCTTTTCCTGTAACTTTTATACCCATACTTCTTGCAGTACCTGCAACTTGTCGCATGGCTGATTCGATTTTAAAAGCATTCAAATCAGACATTTTGGTCTCAGCAATTTCTTTCACCTGATCCCAAGTCACAGAACCAACCTTATTTCGGTTAGGCTCAGCAGAACCTTTCTTCTTCTTAGAAGCATCCAATAAAAGTACCGGGGCTGGTGGTGTTTTAATCACAAAGTCAAAAGATTTGTCTTTGTAAATTGTGATTACAACCGGCAATACTTGCCCAGCCTTTTCTTGAGTTCTTCCATTAAATTGCTTACAGAACTCCATTATGTTAAGTCCTTTACTACCTAATGCAGGACCAACGGGAGGTGACGGATTTGCAGCTCCCCCTTTAATCTGTAATTTCAGATATCCACTTATTTCCTTAGCCATCTTGCTATTCTGTTTTTTCTACTTGCATGTAATTTAATTCCACAGGAGTATTTCTTCCGAAGATCTTAACCATTACGTTAAGTTTCTTTCTTTCTTCAAAAACCTCCTCAACGGATCCGGTAAACCCACTGAAAGGACCATCCATCACTTTCACTGATTCCCCTACTATATAAGGAGTACTCAGCTTCTCATCCATCTCTTCAGTTTCATCCACTTTTCCTAATATACGGTTCACTTCATTTTGTCGTAAAGGAACCGGCTCTTTCTCATCACCTTGTCCTCCCAAGAATCCGATCACCCCCGGAATACTTGTGATGACGTGATGCGCTTCTCCATGAGAAATATCAGCCGATACAAAAACATAACCAGGAAAAAAATTCTTTTCCCTAACTCGTTTTTTACCGTTCCTCATTTCGTAAACCTTTTCAGTAGGGATAAGAATCTGAGGAATAAAATCTTCTATTTTTTGTCGAGCAATCTCATTTTCAAGATAAGTTTTAATCTTCTTCTCTTGTCCACTTATTACCCGTAAAACATACCATTTAAATTCTGACATTATCTCAATATATCTTAAATGCTAAAATGCATTATAAAACCACTCCATCGCATTATCAAATGCCAAATCTATAACACCAATTAATAGGGCAAAAATCAAAGCTCCAACTAATACCAGAATAGAACTATTCTGTAGCTTGCTGTAAGGCGGCCAAGTCACTTTATATCGCATTTCTGACCACGATTCTTTTAAGAATAAACTTAGTTTTTGCATCTCTTTAATGTGTTAAAATTGCACGGGTGGAGGGACTCGAACCCCCAGCCAATGGTTTTGGAGACCACTACTCTACCAATTGAGCTACACCCGTATTACCAATGCAACTCAAAATGGTCTGCAAAGGTAGATAAAAGTTTTATAAGAAACAAATGCGCTCCCAATTTTTCGAGAGCGCATCGTTTAATTTATTTTATATATCTTAAATATTAGTCTAAGATTTCAGTTACCTGTCCGGCACCTACTGTTCTACCACCTTCACGGATAGCGAAACGTAAACCCTTTTCGCAAGCTACTTTGTTAATCAAGTTAACTTCGATAGTTACGTTATCACCCGGCATAACCATCTCCACGTTTTCAGGAAGTTTGATTTCGCCAGTAACATCAGTTGTTCTCAAGTAGAACTGTGGACGATATTTGTTAAAGAATGGAGTGTGACGTCCACCTTCATCTTTAGAAAGAACATAAACCTCAGCTTTAAAATGAGCATGTGGGTTTACAGAACCTGGCTTACAAATAATCATACCTCTTTTGATTTGAGCTTTTTCAATACCTCTTAACAAAAGACCTACGTTATCACCAGCTTCACCTCTATCTAATATTTTACGGAACATCTCAACACCAGTAACAGTTGATTTAAGACCTTCAGCTCCCATACCGATCAAGTCAACAGGATCGCCAGAGTTTATAACACCTCTTTCGATTCTACCTGTTGCAACAGTACCACGACCAGTAATAGAGAATACATCCTCAACTGGCATTAAGAAATCTTTGTCAGTTAATCTTTCTGGTAATGGAATATAGTCATCAACAGCTTGCATTAACTCGTCAATTTTCTCAACCCACTCTGCTTCACCGTTAAGTGCACCAAGAGCAGAACCAGAAACTACAGGTAAATCATCACCTGGGAAGTCGTAGAAAGAAAGTAATTCTCTTACTTCCATTTCAACTAATTCTAATAACTCCTCATCGTCTACTAAATCTACTTTGTTTAAGAAAGCAACAACAGCAGGAACACCTACCTGACGAGCTAAAAGGATGTGCTCACGAGTTTGTGGCATTGGACCATCAGTAGCGGCAACCACTAAGATAGCACCATCCATTTGTGCAGCACCAGTAACCATGTTTTTCACGTAATCCGCGTGACCTGGACAGTCAACGTGCGCATAGTGACGGTTAGCAGTTGCATACTCAACGTGTGAAGAGTTAATTGTAATACCCCTTTCTTTTTCTTCAGGAGCATTATCGATAGATGAGAAGTCTCTCATCTCTGCAAATCCTTTATCAGACAATACTTTACAGATTGCAGCAGTTAATGTAGTTTTACCATGATCCACGTGTCCGATAGTACCGATATTCACGTGTGGTTTCGAACGGTCAAAGGTTTCTTTAGCCATATTTGAAAAATCCTCAGTTTAGTTAAAATTTATAATATATTTATTCAATAACACTGATTGAGCCAACGAGGGGATTTGAACCCCCGACCTCTTCCTTACCAAGGAAGCACTCTACCCCTGAGCTACATCGGCTTGAAATCATTCAGTGCCCTTACAGGCACATCCTAACAAAGGCAGTGACGTTTCCGTTCTGCCTTAATTTACACCGAAATGCCTATTGTATTATAGAGCGGGAGACGAGGCTCGAACCCGCGACCTGCAGCTTGGAAGGCTGCCGCTCTACCAACTGAGCTACTCCCGCTTGTTTAACGAAAATCAATCTTAAAAAATACAGATATCATTTCAATCAAATTGTAATCCTTTGCCAAAGCTTCGGATTACAAAGTGGGGGAAACAGGATTCGAACCTGTGAAGTCGAAAGACAACGGATTTACAGTCCGTCCCAGTTGGCCGCTTTGGTATTCCCCCAATGGTTTCAATAAGCATTTCCTAAATCCTTTTCGTTTTAGGAAGTGCAAAATTATATGGATTTTATATTTTATCAAACTTTACTGACAAAAAAGATTGTTTTTTTTCAAACATAAATTAAATGCTATTGCTATCCTCTGTTTATCAGACTTTTATAACATAAAATAAATAGAAATTATTTTTTAAATTCTTTCCGAGAATGATAACAGGGTTTAGTACGATGAATTTTAAAACATTGAGAAAGATGTAAAGCAAAAAAAATCAGTTATTCACTGCTAAAATTAAAATGAAATGTGTAAAATTTAATATGTGTTCCTATCTTCGTGTCAAATTTTAGTTATGTACGAAATAAAATTCAGTCAGTCAGAAAAAGAATATAAGCTGTCAACCAAAGATGGTGATATTTTTATAGACGATTCTAAAGTCGATTGGGATTTAAGTAAAACTGATGATCAATCCTTCCATATCATTTATCATAATCAAACATTTAATGCTCACCTGGTAGAAATTGACTATGAGAGCAAAACTTTTAAATTGCAATTAAATGGTAAAATCATTGAATTGGAATTGAAAGATAAAATGGATTTACTTCTAGAAGAAATGGGGATAAGTGATTTGGATCAAAACCAAATGAACCATGTAAAGGCACCCATGCCTGGACTTATCATAGACATCATGGTGTCTCCGGGTGATGAGGTAAAAAAGGGTGACCCATTGTTGATATTGGAGGCAATGAAGATGGAGAACGTTATTAAGGCAGCTGGTGACGGTATAATAACCGACATCAAGGCGCAGAAAGGCGATAGTGTGGAGAAAAATCAGTTGATCATTCAATTTTAATTATTTGAGTACAATTGAGTAATTGCATTGATTTTAGATATAATTAGTATAGACTTTTAAAGGGACAGCAACAATTTAGCTTATGAAATTCAAACGCATTCTATTGAAACTAAGTGGTGAGGCACTTATGGGTGATGAAGGTTACGGCATTGACTCAAAACGTTTAGCTCAATATGCAACAGAAATTAAAAAAATTCACGATCAGGGAATTGAAGTAGCAATAGTGATTGGGGGTGGAAATATTTTTAGAGGAATTCAAGCAGAAGCTGCAGGAATCGATAGAGTACAAGGAGATTACATGGGAATGCTTGCAACTGTTATTAATGGGATGGCAGTTCAGGGCGTTTTAGAAAATCATGGGATGTTCACGCGTTTAATGTCCGGAATCAATATGGAACAAGTTTGTGAGCCTTTTATTAGGAGGAGAGCTATCCGCCATCTTGAGAAAGGCCGTGTAGTAATTTTTGGTGCTGGAATCGGAAATCCATATTTCACTACTGATTCTACAGCCAGTTTAAGAGCTATTGAAATCGAAGCTGATGTTGTATTAAAAGGAACTAGAGTAGATGGTGTTTATACTGCTGATCCTGAAAAGGATGCAGATGCTACGCGATATTCCAACATTACTTTCCAAGAAGTGTATGAAAAAGGACTGAACGTAATGGATATGACAGCATTTACCCTTTGCCAAGAAAACAATTTGCCTATTATTGTATTTGACATGAATAAAGAGGGTAACTTATATGACCTCATTAACGGAAAAAATGTAGGCACCTTAATAAACTCTCAAAATTAAAAACCAATGGAAGAAATAGATTTAATATTGGACGAAACGAAGGAGCTGATGGAGAAAGCCATTCAGCATACAAAAAGCAATTTACAAAAAATAAGAGCTGGGAAGTCCTCCCCTGCCATGCTTGATGGTCTAATGGTAGATTACTATAATAATGACACTCCTATTAGCCAAGTTGCATCTATCAGTACGCCAGATGCACGATCCATTATTATTAAGCCATGGGAGAAAAACATCATTGGAGAAATAGAAAGGGCCATTATCAATAGCGATTTAGGATTCACTCCTCAAAATGATGGTGAAATTGTTAGAATAAACATCCCACCACTTACAGAGGAAAGAAGGATTGCCTTATCGAAGCAAGCCAAAAATGAGGCTGAAGATGGGAAAATATCTATTCGTAATGCAAGAAAAGATGCTAATGATCAACTTAAGCAACTTCAAAAAGAAGGTACATCTGAGGATGACGTCAAAAGAGGAGAAGATAAGGTTCAAACATTAACCAACGATTACACTAAAAAGATTGATGATATCCTCGAGCATAAGGAAAAAGAAATCATGACGGTATAACGTCACTAAATCAAAAAAGAAAGCTGTTTTAAAGGAATTTAGGAAGTCGGGATAGAAATAGTCTATTTTGACTTCTCTTTTAAAATAGCTTTTTTTGTTTCAACCTACTTTATTTGCGGTAGTTTATAAAGTTTTTCCAATTGCTTTTTCATGATCTTTTCAGGTGTTAACTTCACAATACTTTTTAACAGAAGCTTTCCCGCTCTGCTATGTGCCATTTTTCCAAATCGCCAGGAGTTATTTACCACATAATCCACTTTGTCACGCCTTACTTTTTCAAATTGCTCAAAAAGCTGAGGTGTAGCCGAATATTTTGAAAACAACTCAGCTATTGTGTAGGCGTCTTCAATCCCCTGTCCAGCTCCTTGCCCCATATTGGGAGTGGTAGCATGTGCTGCATCTCCCAATAAACAAATATTTTGGGAATGCCATCGATCTAATCTTTTCAAATCCAGTAAATCTCCTCTAATTATTTTCTGCTCTTCTGTTTCCGTGATGATCTGATTCACTATTGGATGAAAAGATTCAAACATCGTCTTCAATTTATCTTTGAGTTGTGGTAAATCGTCTTTTATAAAAGGTGCAGATTTAGCAACTGCAAACCAATAAACTGAGTCCTCTGAGACTTGAGAAAATCCAAACCTAACATTATTTCCCCAGGCTTCACGTCCTAAGTTTTGAAGCTGATCAGGTAGTGCCATATTTGCTATTCCCCTCCAACAAGTTTGTCCAGTGTCCCTTAAAGATGACTTGGGAAATAATTGCTTTCTGGTCTTGGAATTAATGCCATCTGCAGCTAACACAAAATCCGCAGAAACTGAAGTATCATGAAAATCAAGTTTAATGCCATCTGAATTTTGCGTGAAGGACTTTAATTCACAATCTAATTTCACTGTATTCTTAGGTAAGCTATCATATAGAATTTTATGTAATCTGGCTCTGTGTATTGAAACAATCTTATTCCCTTTTTGATCTTGAACGATATTGCCTCCCTTGCTAAATGGTCTCAACTGATTATCGGTTATATCAACTCTATCAAGTTGGACTCCACTATTCAGTAATTCTTCTTTTAAGCCCAGATGATTCAATACTTGTAGCGCATTAGGCTGAATCCAAATACCTGCACCTATTTCATTAAGCTCATCAGCTCGTTCATAAACGGTAGCTGAAAAACCTTTCTGTTTTAAGGCTAATGCGGTAGTTAGACCAGCTATTCCTCCTCCAATTATTGCGATATCCATCATATTTTGTACTTTTAGGTCAAATATACTAATTTAAAATATTTAGGTCAAGTTTACTAAAATGAAAGATACAAGAGCAAAGATACTTGAAGCAGCATTAGGTCTTTTTAATGAATATGGAATGGTGAATGTTAGTCTAAGGCAAATTGCACAAGCGCTAAGCATAAGCCAGGGGAATCTTAATTATCATTTTAAATTGAAAGAAGAAATAATAGAAACCTTATATTTTCAATTGGTATCTGAAATGGACCAGCAAATGAATGAATTAGACAGTGCAGAGAATGAACTGTCCACCTTATATCAAATGTCACTAAAGACCATGGAAAAAATGTATAAGTATAAATTTATCCTAATAGATTTTATCCATTTGATGAGGGAAAATAAAAGTATTAAATCGCATTATACAGAATTGATACAGAGGCGGAGCGAGGAATTTCAGCATATGTTTCAATCATTAGTAAAATCAAAACTTTTGAGACCGCAAGAATTTGAAAACGAATATCAAAGACTATATAAAAGGATGAATATTTTGGGCGATAGTTGGATCAATTTTCAATTGACTTTCGAACCTAATAAGGGCTTAAAACATTATTGTAATTTACTTTTTGAAATAATTTACCCCTATTTGACAAAGAATGGAAAGGAAGCATTCCGAAATATTTCTAATCTAAAATTCCAATAATTTCTTCACCTGTTCCTCCAATAATTCACCATACAATTTATCGGTAACTTCTTCACCATCAAAATTCTGTTCTATTCTAGCTAGTTTAGGTTTTAAAGCTAAAACATGCATACCCAAATAATTAAAAATATCAGTCATATGGCTTAGTGCCAAACCTGCGCCCTGCATACCGGAAGATATTCCAACCAGTGCACATTTCTTATCTCGAAAACTATTCGGATACTCCATTCCGTCAATGAAAGCTTTTAAAACTCCAGGAAAGGACCCGTTGTATTCAGGAATAATAAATACGTACTTTTCAGAAGCTCGCAGCTGATCTAAGAATTTATTAAATTTAGAATTACGACCATTATTATCATATAGAGCTGTAAAAACAAAATCCTGTGGTAAATCGGCTAAATCAACAATATTGGATTCTACCTGATGCTGTAAAAGGTGGCTTTGATAGAGATGGGCTACTTTTGAGGAAACTGAGTTTTTACGATTGGTACCTGAAATGATTGTTATCATAGTGAATAAATATCTTTAAAAACAAAAATAGGGACAATAAGTCCCTATTCCATAATTATATTAACGAGATTTGGATTATAGTGAAGAAAGATTCACCGTTAACTCAAAATCATCATAAATCATTTTATCCCCAAGTCCGTCAAAGAATGATCCTGAACCATATTTAACTTGCCATTTCGTTCTATCCAATGGAAATGACGCTTTAGCGTTCGCTTTTCCATTTTTTACTGTAACATTAGCAGGGAATGTAATTTTGTTAGTAATTCCCTTGATTGTCAAATCACCTGCAACAAAATGAGTAGCATCAGTTGCCTCGCTTTTATCAATAGAAGTGATAACAAATTTTGCCGTTGGAAATTTTTCAACACTAAAGAAATCATCAGACCTTAAATGACCCATTAATTTTCCTTTGTATTCTCCTTCTAAATCTAATACATCTATTGTCGTCATATCAATTACAAAGGAACCGCCAGTTACCTGCCCATCTTCCATTTCTAATGCTCCTTCCTTAATATTCACAGTGCCGTTGTGCTGTCCAGTTACTTTTTTTCCAACCCACGCAATTTGACTAGAGTTAGTATCTACTTTCACTTCTTTTTGTAAAAAAGTAAATGCTGCAGTAATAAATAATGCTGCCAATCCGATTGATAAAATTCTTGTTTTCATTTTCTTGTTCTTATTATTAATGTTCATACATTTAATGTTTATGTATATACCATGAATATTCAAAAAGGTTTTAATTTTTTGAAAATATTTTGAATGTAACGCTAGTTAAAACATATTGAAGCAAAATTGTTTAAATACTTATATGGTAACATTGGAACAAATAACAGAAGCTACAAGCTATATAATAAGTAAAATAGATTTCAAACCAGAAGTCGGAATAATATTAGGAACTGGTTTGGGAGCGTTGGTGGAAGACATAGATATCATACAATCCCTTTCTTACAAAGATATACCTAATTTCCCCGTCTCAACTGTGGAAACCCATAGTGGCAAATTAATTTTTGGAACATTGAGTGGTAAAAGGGTGATAGCAATGCAAGGTCGATTTCACTTTTATGAAGGATACAGTATGCAGCAGGTCATCATGCCAGTTAGAATAATGTATAATTTAGGAATCCAGCACCTCTTCATTTCCAATGCAGCAGGAGGTTTAAATAAAAATCTTGAACTAAGCGATATAATGATTATTAGAGATCACATTAATCTCTTTCCTGAAAATCCTTTAAGAGGTGCGAATTTAGATAAATTTGGTGGTCGATTTCCTGATATGTATGATGCCTATGATCCCCAACTGATTGAAATGGCTAAAGAAATAGCCAAAGAAGAAGGAATTGATATCAAAGAGGGTGTCTATGCAGGCGTGCAAGGACCAAATCTGGAAACACCTGCTGAATACAGATATTTGGACACTATAGGGGCCGATGCAGTCGGCATGAGCACCATCCCGGAAAACATTGCAGCGAGACATATCCAGATCCCTGTATTTGCAGTTTCAGTGATTACAGATTTATGTTATCCTGAAAAGCTAAAACCTGCTGCTATCCCTGAAATTATTGGGGCTGCCATCAATGCCGAACCAAAAATGACAAAGATATTTATGAAATTACTGGAAAAGATGGATTGATACCAAGGAGCAATATTAATTTAATGTTAACTTAAAATTGACAAAATTAATAATAGAAGCCAGTATTTTAGTATTTAATGTACTTATACTCATGATATAAAATATTTATTAATTATTTGTTAATACAATAAATTGTAAGATAACATTGGTCAGGTTTACTTTTGCACAAACTTTTAGGAAATGCGAAAAATAAACCTGATCTTTTTATTAACATTCTTTGTAGTCCAAAGTTCATGGGCCCAAATCGAAAAGCTTCCATATGACATCAATGGAAATACTTGGTTTGAGAATATTAAAATAGGTGGATATGTGCAAGCTAGGTACAACCGGCTACTTGAAACCAATCCCAATTTAGATTGTTCCCAATGCGATAAAAGCTGGGGAGCTGGAAATGGGATTTCCCTTAGACGTGTTCGATTAAAATTTTCAGGAAATCTTGGTCAATACGTTTACTTTTACATCCAACCAGATTTTGCTAGCAGTGGAAGTGGGACGGGCCAGCATTACGGGCAATTAAGAGATGCTTACTTTGATGTCAGTTTGGACAAAAAAAGAGAGTTCCGTTTTAGATTTGGTCAAAGCAAGATCCCCTACGGATTTGAAAACATGCAGTCAAGCCAAAACCGTTTACCATTGGACCGGAATGATGGCATGAATAGCTCTATCAAAAACGAAAGGGAACTCAGTATTCTTTTCTATTGGGCTCCTCAGGAAACTCGTCAGCTCTTCAGGGAACTGGTTGCAGAAGGATTAAAAGGCTCTGGGGATTATGGAGTTGTTGGTTTCGGAGTATTTAATGGACAAACCGGAAATTCTCCTGAATTAAACGATGCTTTGCATATTGTTGGTAGAATAAGCTATCCTATGAAGCTCGGTAATCAAATTATAGAGCCAGGCATTCAAGCTTTTACTGGACAGTATCAAATGCCACAGGGCAATTTAAGCGATGGCGTGAATGTTAGGGAAGGTCTGAATTATTTAGACCAAAGAGCAGCAGCAAGCTTTATTCTATATCCACAGCCTTTTGGAATTCAAGCTGAATACAATTGGGGAACAGGTCCTGAATTCAACAAAGAAACTAACTCTATTGAGCAAACGCAATTGGAAGGTGGATATGCAACTTTGACTTATAAATTTACTAAATTCCAGCAATTATTCTACCCATTCATGCGATACCATTACTACGATGGTGGTAAGAAATTTGAGCAGGATGCCAGAAGTTATAACGTAAGTGAGTTAGAAATTGGAATGGAATGGAGACCTGTTAGAGCCTTTGAATTGGTTGCTCACTACACCATTTCCTCTAGAAGATATGAAGATTTCATGAATCAAAATAACCTACAAACTGGAAGACTTTTGAGATTACAAGCACAAGTTAATTTCTAATAAGATCACAACATTATTACGCAGGCTCCGAATAACCATATAAGAAATGAATGGTTATGGAGTTGGGCAAAATAAGAATTGAAGTAGTGCAAGGAGATATTACTAAGCAAGATGATATTGCTTGCATTGTCAATGCGGCAAACGCAGAATTGCAAATTGGAGGCGGAGTAGCGGGAGCTATTCATACTGCTGCAGGGGAAGAATTAATCAAGGAAACTCAAAAACTAGCGCCTATCAGAACTGGGCAAGCTGTAATCACTGGTGCGCATAATCTCCCAAATCAACAAATTATACATACTCTCGGACCCGTTTACGGTTTCAACCAACCTGAAATGGGGTTTCTAACAGATTGCTACAAAAACTCCCTACATTTGGCAGAAGAAAATAACATCAATTCCATAGCATTTCCTGCGATTTCTACTGGCGCATTCGGATATCCTTTTGAAGAAGCAACAGATATTGCTTTATCAGTAATTAAGGAATTTTCGACAAAAGCTGATTCTATTAAACTTATCCGGTTTGTTCTCTTCAGCCCTTCTGATTATGAGTACTATGTCGATAAACTTAAGGATTTTAGGTTAATTTGATGAGCGACTATAGATAGCTACATATCGTCTTATCATCATTTACAAGCTTAAAAAGTGAGACTTACAGACAACTGCTTATATAAGCAAAAGACGAAATTTATATTTTAAGAAAATAACAGCCAGAACCCCATAGTATCAAGCCAACATTTTTCTTTTAAGGTAGATATTAATATCCAATAGCGCATCAACTATGTTATCGGCCATACTTTGGCGATATCCAATTATTTTTTGGTTTATGAGTTTACCTGAATCTCCGTTGAAGGCAAATCTTCCAATGGTTCTATTATTTTTTATTTCGTAAATCAATATTTCATAAATAGAGATGTCTATGCCATTGTGATATCCTGTCCCCATTTTCCAGCTAATATCTCTTCTTTCTTTAATAGTGTGGTTCAATAGGTCGACTATTGCGCTTTTACTTAAATCCATGAATTTCAATGAGTTGTTTCCAAACTCAATTTAGAAAAAATAAAACCTACTTAAAAAATAATATAGATGTATTTAGCGATTACATCCAAATAATTCACTATGATTACAAGATACACCTATACTATATTTTAGTTTGGTTGGATAAAGTAAACTTACATACTGATCAACCCATATAGTCACCAGTTTTTTGGCGACATTCTTTTGCTTTTTTATTAGAGATAACCTTCCAGAAGGGATTCCGGAAGAATAGCGCTGTTTTCACTAAAAAATTATGCATAGATCGCTCAAAACCTGAATGGTATTTAGAGGCATTCTTTGGCATTACAACATACTCATATCCAAATCTTTGAGTCACTTTGTCCATACATGGATTCCCATATAGGACATTTTGAGTATCTTGGATATAAATGCTCAATAACCTTCGTTCTTTTTTCTCGCCTTCAGGCTCTAGCTCGGGTCGCTTTTTTATTTTTTCAGTAGATTTATTACTGTAATCCACTTGCCCATAAATAGGGTGAAGTGAAAGCAAGAATAAGAAAAGGATGCATAAAGAGCAGAATTTCATATTACAAACATCAGAAAATAAATAAATAAAAAAGCCAAAAACTTTAAATTATTCTATTAAACGTCTGTTCGCCTGAAAATCGTAAAGCGTTAATTGTCTTAAATTATAATAGGCTTGCCAAAAATTCCCTAAAGAATTGATATAATCCCTTTTGGCTTGGTCCTTTTCAGTTAATGCTATTGAGAGATCTGTGATACTAATTTTCCCAATCAAATAACGGTTTTTAGCAATATTATAACGTCTTTGGGAAATATCATCAGCCTTTTGGGTAATCGCTACTTGATCTCGTAGCATCTCTAAAGTTCTAACTTGGGTATAAACTTCTTGTTCAAAATTTACTTTTTCCTGTTCCACCGTGTATTGAACCAATTGATAGTTTGCTTCAGCTGTTTTCACTCTTGATTTTTGCCGCCCCCAATCAACAATAGGAATGGTGAAGCCCAATTGGACTCTTTGTTGGTTTTCAGGAGTTTGATAAATGGCAGGTAATTGATCCGCTTGATTTGTTAATCCAAAACTACCAAAGAGGTTCATATTTAAGCCTGTTTCTCCTTGAGCCCTATCTACTTCCTTATCCGCTTCTAGCAATCTCCTCTTAAACCCAATTGCCTCTTGCCTATTGCTTAATGCTTCTTTCAATGCTACATCTGGGTCGATTTGAAATTCCGGAATATCTTCTGGAACAATCAAATTTAATTCTTCGTCATTCTTTAGACCCAGAAAAGCTTTCAATGCAAGTTGTGTAGTTTCCAAATCAAGTCTTGCTTGCGCAACTGCTTGTCTTGAATTCATTAAACTTAATTCCAATTGCAACAATTCATTTTCAGGTATTTTACCAAGTTCATATCTCCCTTGGGCAATTTTGTAGATAGTATCGTTATTTCCCAGGTTCTTTTGGGCAATTTCTAAACTCACTTGTGCACTTAATAAATTGAAAAATCTCTCCGACACATCTTTAGATATCTGTTCAAATTCCTCAACAAACTCCCTTTTAGATTCTTCGTATCTGAGCGGTTCAATTTGTTTATCCCATTTCAACTCATTGAATCGAAATAATGGTTGAGAAAAACCAATTGATAATGGATCACCCCCATACCTAAAATCATTCCTTTCGAAATCATCAAAGCGATTGACAGTTGAATTTAAAAAAACTGTACCACCAGTTAAACCAATTTGCTGTTCAAGATTTAATGATACATCAGAATTACTGTTAAATACTGAACGATACTGAGTTGATCCGTCCTCTTGAGTTATTGGGGTTACCGACCTGTTAAAGTTCGGTAGCGTACCACTAAGACTTAGCTGTGGAACAAAGTTTGATTTATACACTCTGTATTGCCAATATCGGTTTTCTTTAATTGTTTCCGCACGTCTATACGCTGGTGATTGAGTTTTGGCTATCTGAATAACATCCTTTAGCGTGTAGGTTCTTTGTGCCTCAAGCTTGAAACTTATTGATGAAAGTCCAATAAAAATAATTAAAAGGTAAAATAGCGTTTTATTCATATCTTAAAGAAGTTATTGGGTCTTGGTTTGCTGCTTTCCTTGCTGGGGCAATTCCAAAAATTAAACCTACAGTAGCTGCCACACCAAATGAAATCACGATAGATATCCCGCTTACTATGGTTGGGATTTCCGCAAAAGAAGCTACTAAATACGCGAAAATTATTCCGAGAATCACACCAATGATGCCTCCACTGATACTAATCATTACAGCTTCCAATAAAAATTGTAAAACAACATCAGATTTTTTAGCCCCTAAAGATAGTCTTAAGCCAATTTCTTTTATTCGTTCCATCACTGATGCTAGCATAATGTTCATAATTCCTATGCCGCCAACTAAAAGGGAAATTCCAGCAATGGCTCCTAAAACAATATTAAAAATGTTCTTTGTTTTCTGTTGTTGCTTTAAAAGTAATTCAGGAATTGTCACCTCAAAATCAACTTTATCATAATGCCTTCTCTTTAACATTCTAGAAATAATTTCCGCTGTGGCATTGAGATTTTCAGATTCCGTTACCTGCACTGTCAGCTTATCTATTTGATGATAATTTTGACTTGATTGATTTTGATTACTGTTGCTCCCATTTCCACTATTGGAATTAGCTTTCTTCAGCTGCGCTTGGGTAAGAGTAGCTCTATTTTTATAGTTCACTAGAACAGTTTGCACCGGAGTGTAGATATCCATATTGAAATCTCTCAAACCTAGATTATCCAAACTCTTTTGACTATAAACTCTTTCTTTCAAAACTCCAATTACCTGAAGCCAATGAGGCCCCACTTTAATCATTTTTCCGACCGGATTAGTATTGGGAAAAAACCTCGCTTTCACAGATTTCCCAATAATACAGACTCTGCTTCCTATTTTTAAATGTTCATCAATAAACATTTCTCCTTCATTTAGCTCAAAAGCCGAAAGGTTGAAGTATGCAGGTGCTACGCCTACCAACTTTGCAGACCGTCTAATTCCGTTTCGGATTACATAGGTTTCTAATATGATTTCCGGACTAATCTCCTCTATGCCGGGAATAATTTCCTTAATACTTTCAGCATCGGCTAAAGTTAATCCGGGGCTGAATTTCTTTTTTTCTTTTTTCCCGCTGCTTTGTTGCTGAAGATTCTCCTCGGTTTGCTCAACTACTGGCTCAATTACAATATTATTAACCCCTACCAATTTGATCTGATTAAGAATCTCCTGCTGAGCACCATTTCCAATCGCCAACATGGCAATTACGGCAGCAACACCGAAAATAATTCCCAATGCAGTTAAAAAAGATCTAGTTCGGTTAGCGACTACTGCTTCGAAAGCAATATTTAAATTTGCAAGTATCTTTTCCTTCATCTAAATTTCAGATGATTTTAAAAGCTTAACATCCTTCTCATCCATATCATCTGGTGCGATAAGGTAAATTTTCTCTCCTTGTTCTACTCCTTCTGTAACGATTACTTCATTGGCATTTGCTTTTCCTAATACCACTTCTTGTTTTATCGTTTCTAGACTAGATTTTTTAAATATATAGGAAATGGAATCTCCTTGATTAAAAACTGATTCTAATGGAACATAAATTGCATTAGGTACAACATCAGTAATAATTTCGTTGGCTGTACTCATGGCAGGCCTTAGTGTAGTGTCGCTTTCATTGATTTCTACTTTCACTTCGAATACTTTAGCATCCGAGTTAGGCCTTTGCTCTCCAACATTGGCAACATATATTACTTCACCGGTTAGTTTTTTATCTGGAAAGGCATCTAAGCCAATATTGACATGTTGACCTTTAGCAATTTTCCTGATATCTACTTCATTTACAAAAGTGGTTGAAATCATAGTGGACAAATCTGGCAAAGTAGCAACAGTTGGGTCAAAAGCACCAATTGAAGCACCTTCTGATTTCTTGGACCCATCATATTCACGCATATAAATGACCATCCCGTCTTCTGGAGCCATTATCCTAAATTTCTGTCTCAGCTCTACTAAAAAATCTCGTTCATCGCGATCTTCTGCCAGTTCAGCTGCTGCTTCTTGCATTTGTGCAACGGCTTTATCTTTCTTAAGCAAATAATTCTCTTTTGCTTGTTTAAAAGCTCTTTCTGCTTTACTAAGGTCAATTTCTGCTTGTTTTATTGTAGCAGGTGGCTCAAATTGAGACTGTTCCAAAACTAGTTTCTTTTCTTCCACAGCAAATTCAAGATTTATTAATTCATCTCTCGCTTGACGTAAGGTTAACGCTGTATCTAGTTTAGTTTGCGTGTATTGCGAAAGGCTTTGTTGATATTCATTTTCAACGTTTCTTAACCTATCAGAAAGTTCCGAAGCATCCAAACTAGCAACAAAATCTCCTTTCTGCACAACAGTTCCTTCATCTACTAATTTATCGATCTTAACATTCCAAAGTCGAGCGGCACGTAAACCAGAAGGACCTGTAATCTTAATGGCATTTTTAGCTTCTAGTTCACCAGTGGTCGTAATGGCGATCACAAATTCCCCACTTTGAACTTCGGTCATGATTTCAACAGTGTCAGTTGATCCTCCACCCCTAAAAGTGAAGAAAGCTATGATAATAATCACCAAAGCCGACAATGATATGATTAATTTTTTATTCATAATAGATGTTGTTCTAAGAAAGACATGTAACGCCTCAATTGTAAATTTATTGATTATCAATTGAATTCTAGCCACCACTTATCAATTAATATTCCCTACTAAGTAAATAGTTTTATACCAATGTATTGTTTCAAAACCGATATCTTGATGCATCAATCAATAGAATAGTTCTTGATTAGGTTCGCTTTTTTTGAAAAAACTTTAATTTTCCACAAATAACTGAACTCATAGAAGATTCCAGCATTTTATTACCTTTGCAATCCAATTAATACCCATGAAAAAAATAATCAGTTTCATATTAAGAAATGTCCCCAGAAAATACATCCAGTTAATAAGTGGAATTAGCTTGAAAATAATTGGTCTTTTTTATAGGGGCGATAATGTTTACTGCCCAATAAATGAAAAAGGCTACAGAAAATTTTTACCCTACGGCCGAGTTAATCCTAGAGAAAATGCCCTTTGTCCTGATACTCTTTCATTAGAAAGACATCGATTAATCTGGTTATATTTAAAGGAGAAAACCAATTTCTTCAATTCTAAATTAAAAGTTCTGCATGTAGCACCTGAACAGTGTTTTATGAGCCAGTTTGAAAAACTGCATGGAGAAGAGTATATAACTGCTGATATTGAATCTCCTTTGGCTAAAGTAAAAATGGATATTCACGATATCCCTTTCCCAGCCGACACGTTTGATGTGATTTTTTGTAACCATGTAATGGAGCATGTCGAGGATGATATCAAAGCTATGAGCGAATTGCACAGAGTATTAAAACCGGGTGGATGGGGCATTCTACAAATTCCATTCTTTGAACCAGTACCTGAAAAAACATTTGAAGATAACAGTATTACCGATCCTAAAGAACGAGAAAAAATCTTTGGACAGGATGACCATGTAAGACTATACGGAAAAGATTACCCTGATAGATTAAGAAAAGCCGGCTTCACAGTAACTGAAGATAATTATATAAACGAACTACCTGAGTATAGAGTCAAAAAATATGCTTTACCAAAAGGAGAAATTATATATAGGGTAAGTAAATGATATTGAAATCTAAACTATTTTAAACCTACTGGCTGTGGCTGTGCAATATATGTAAAGCATTCTTTTATAAATCCTAGGCCATAAGCAAAGAGCTGAATAAAAGAGGTCACTAAACTAAGACATGAAACTAAGAAATTTTTTGTCTTTATGAATGCATCAATTCCTATTAGTGCATAGTAAATGGTAAAAAGTGCTCCTCCTAATTGGAAAAGCTCCCTGTTCCATAAAGCAGTAGAAAGCCAAAAGACCATTCCAAGAACAAAAAACAGAGGGAATAAATGAACCAGTTTCAATTCACTTTTGTAGAACCTGAAAATATTGATTCTACCCCTACCAAAAAAGAAAAGCTGTTTATAGAACTGGCCTAGCTTTGTCCTTCTTTTATGGTAAACTTTTGCTTTGGGAATCAATCCGGTCTTAAAGCCTGCTTTTTCAATCCTGATGCTAAATTCAATATCTTCACCCATACGGGTAATATTATATCCACTAGTCTTTTCAAAAACTTCTTTTGAAATCCCCATATTGAAGCTCCTAGGCCTAAATTTCTCTAGTTGCTTTTCACCTCCTCTAATTCCTCCAGTTGTGAAAAAGGAAGTCATGGAATAACTGATGGCTTTTTGCACGATTGTAAAACTATCTAGTGCTGCATCAGGCCCACCAAATGCATCTAAGGGGTTTTCATTCAGAAAACTTTCTACAGTTTCAAAATAATCAGCTGGAATAATGCAGTCTGAATCAAATACGATATAGTAGTCTCCTGTTGCTTTTTCGAAACCAAAATTTCTGCTAAACCCTTGTCCTGAATTTTCCTTGTAGAAATACTTGACGTTTAGCTGAGAGGAAAAAGATTGACAGATCTCTTCACATTTGATAGTAGATCCATCTTCTATCACTAAAACCTCAAAGTTCTGGAGTGTCTGACGAGTTAAACTTTCCAGTAATTCATTGATCTCATCAGGTCGATTAAAAATGGGAATTATAACCGAATATAATCTCATCCTATGCCAATTTCCTCGTCTACTATATAATCAATTTTTCTAGGCGAATTCATAGTTATCATTTCTCCAATAAACCCAGCCAAGAAAAGCTGAACCCCTACAATAAGAGCCACTAAAGCTAAAAAGAATAGGGGCTGGTCAGTAATTTCCCGCACTGGTAAATGATAGTGGATCTCATAAAATTTCTTTCCGATGATATAAATTGTAACGAAAAAGCCGAATATGAACGATAGCGTTCCCAAGGCACCAAAAAAATGCATGGGACTTTTTTTGAATTTCGAAACAAAAGTAATAGATAATAAATCCAAAAATCCGTAAAGAAATCGCTCTAAGCCATATTTGGTTTCCCCATATTTTCTGGCCCTATGCTGCACTACCTTCTCCCCTATTTTCCTAAAGCCATTCCATTTGGCAATCACAGGTATATAACGATGCATTTCACCATATACCTCTATATTTTTCACAACCTTACTACGGTAGGCCTTTAATCCACAATTGAAATCATGTAGCTTAATTCCTGAAATTTTTCTCGTTACAAAATTGAAGAACTTTGAAGGAATGGTCTTGCTAATTGGGTCATGTCTTTTCTTTTTCCAACCGGAAACGATGTCAAACTTATCGTTAACAATCATATTATATAAACCTGGTATTTCATCAGGACTGTCCTGCATATCTGCATCCATGGTGATAACTACATCGCCCTCTGAAGCCTTAAAGCCTGTATGAAGTGCGGCTGATTTACCATAATTTCTAGCAAACTTTATTCCTTTTACGGGAAGCTTGTTTGTAGCTAAATCTTGAATAAGATCCCATGAGTTATCTGAACTTCCATCATCTATTAATAGCACCTCATAAGTCAACAAGGAGTGTTCAGACATCACCCGCTCAATCCAGGTGATTAATTCAGGAATCGATTCTTCCTCATTGAATACTGGTATAACTATACTCAAATTATATTTCATACTCGCTTAGGTTCACTAGTCCGCATAAATAAAGAAACCAAAGGAGTCAGAACAATTCCAATTATAACATTATTGACAGCCAAGCTTCCAATTATTCTACTATTAGATGATTCTCCAGACTTAAGGTATTCTTGATATCCCTCTTCTCCCATTTGATCAACGAGCATGTCCTTACCCGATACAATTTTCTCCGTGATCAGTTGACGATACTCATCAAAATGATTAGTGTCAAATAGAGTCCCATCTGCCCACAATACGATTGCATAAAAAGCTGCAAAGAATATTGTATAAAGAATTCCAATTGAAAATCCTTGCCAGAATCTCAAGCCATCCGGATTCGTGTCCCTGAAAATCTTCACACTGAAAAAAAGAAAAATAGCCATCAAAGGGCCGATGAATATGATGTTACTGCTGTAAATAACAGGGTTCTTATCTAAAAAAATCAGAATAAAAAACATCAATACCACAAAGAATATGGCAATTAAACTGAATCGCAAAGGGCTTTTAACTAATAAACTCATGATTAAGATTGGGTGAATTTAGAATCTAAATACTGATGCTGCTGGTGAAATACTCCGAGGACCTTAGCAGAAAATTCAGTATTCATAAATGGGGAATTATCACTTTTCGATTGGTTGCTATGTTCATCGTACCTCCAGGTTTCATTTAAAGAAAATAGAGTTAAATCTATCTCTTCACCCACTTCAATTTTACTATTAACATGTTTTAAGATCCTTTTAGGATTACTTTCTATGCAAGATATAAACGTATGGAGATCAATTTCTTTTGACAAGAATTTGTGATAAAGCGGCATAACAATTTGCGAACCCATAATCCCAAATGCTGCTAAATCAAATTCCATTTTCTTATGATCTTGATCGTATGGCTGGTGTCCTGAAACGATCACATCAATAGTACCATCATTTACTCCTTCAATTAAACCTTTAATATCTTTTTGAGTCCGTAATGGTGGTAAAACTTTATAATTGGTATCGAAAGACTCCAAATTTTCATCGTCTAAAATCAAATGGTGAATATTTACATCACAAGTAACATTCAATCCTCTTGCTTTTGCATCCCTAATTAATTCTACACTCTTAGCACTACTGACACAACTAAAATGCAATTTCCCTCCAGCATAGCGCAACAATTCCAAATCTCTTTGAATTACAATTTCTTCAGCCAAATGAGGGATTCCTTTCAAACCTAAACCTGTGCTTACTTTGCCTTCATTCATTTGCCCGAACAAAGCAAGTTTATGATCTTGAGGGAAATTTATCAACAGCCCATCGAACTTCTGCAAATATTGCAGAGATTTGACAAGAATATCACTATTCCATAGCGGTTGCGATCCATCGGTAAAAGCTGTAGCCCCGGCATGATGAACATCCAGCATTTCATTTAAATTTTCCCCATCACAATTGATGGTTACAGCAGAAGCTGGAAGAAATTGACTGACTTGAGATCTGTTATAAGATAAAATTGTTTTAATGTCGGCTTTATTTTGAATGATAGGGTTTGTATTGGGCATCAATAGAGCCGCTCCGAAGCCTCCACTTTCTAAGACTTTGGCCAAACTTTCGAAGTCTTCCCGATATTCTTCACCAGGTTCACCAGAAAAAACGCGCATATCCAACCAAGACGGTGAAGCATAAAGCTCTTTAGCTTCTATTATTTGATCCGCCTCCACTTCTCCTGAAGGATTAATGTCAGCAATTATTCCATTCTCCAACAGCAAATCAATTGTTTGATTATGCCATTGAGAAGCAGAATTGATGATTTTAACAGCTTTGATGTAGGTACGCATATCTATTTAAAAAAGCGGATAATTAAAACTTCAGCTAATAAACTCAGCAAAGCTAATACTAAGAAGTATTTCCACAAAGGAAAACCTTTTTTGGTTTCTGCTATGTAATCATCAATGGATGCAAAATCATAGCTGTCCAATATGGCTATATTATTTTGATTCTGAAATAATTCCTGCAGTTCCGGCAGAGTATAGTAGGAATTTTCACTTTCCGACTTCGGGAAATTCAAAGCTAGATTTGCAATTGTCCTCGTAGTTTTGGTGTTAATTATATCATAAAAACCACTTTTGATATCATCTTGAGGCAAAATTAATCTTAACTGATTGCCACTTATTCTTTGGTCGGGAATCAGTTCTTGCTCTTCTTGAACTAACTTAAATATATCTCCTGATTTTAAATTCGGGATATTAATTTCAATCACTTCATCATCTAAATAAAAATACTGGGCTTTATTTTCTTTTTTACCTGAAAAGGCTATTTTATATAAAATCGGGAGGAATAATCCATGTCTAGTAAAGTTGGTGTATTCTTCAGTCAATGGAACTGAAAAAGCATAAATATTATCTCCCACTCCGCTTACGGTCAAAAATGGATAAGTATTTACAAAAGAAAGAAGATCTTGACCTCCAGACCACTTCATGAACAACTTGGATTCAGGCATGCTGAGATTCCTTTCCATAGAATTGAAAATGTTTTTATAAAATGGATTGTTCACATCAGGTTTTTCTAAAACCAGAGTGTTTTGATTAGATTTATTGGTAAGCATAACCTCATTAAATCCTAGTCTGGCGAGGAAAGGGAACTGGTCAAAATTATTTTCAGGGATTACGACTAAGCTATTTCCGTTGGCAGCATAAGTCCTCAAAGCTGATGAAGCAAAATTATTCAATTCATTTCCTAAATGGACTAAAACCAAATCATATTCATCTAAGTCTTGAAAAGAAAAATTATTCAATAATTCTGTTTTCAGTTCAAAAAGCTCATCATTTTCAAATACTGTATTAATAAGCTCATGCTCCTGACTAGATGCTAAAGACAAGACTTTCAATCGCTCTTGGTTAGAAATAGTGAAATAGAAGTCATTGTCGAACTCCATTTGATCACCATCTAACGTAAGTTGAAAACTTCTTGAATTACTGTTAGCAAAACGCTCAATAGGGAAATCTAGAATTGCAATCCCATTTTCCTCCAATTCTACTTGCTGAGTTCCTATTAGCTGATTATTATTGTTGTTATTCAAAGAAACATTCACCTCTTCACTATTACCAATCGCAATTATTCTGATATTTAATTTAATCTTTTCTCCATTGGCTGCATTTGGAGCTATCCAAACCGAATCGACCATCAAATTATTAGGTTTCTGCAAGTAGGGCGGCATGAAAACATATGCCTTGCTAGAATCTTGAAAGAATGGTAAATTCTCATCGACCACAGGTTTTTGAAAATCACTTAATAACAGAAGCTTTTCAGATTTCTCGTTCTCCTCCAATATTTTTCCTAAATTAAATTGAGATTTACCTTCCTGTATGCTTATGTCACCATACGGTTCCACTGTCTGAGCAGACTGATTTAGTGCTTTAAGGTCCTGAGGATATTTTTCATATAATTGATTGACAAAACTCAAATTCTGCTCCACAATCGAATTTGTTTTCCCTTCTGCAATGTTCAAATTAGAAGGTGTACTATCTAAAACCACCAGATTTACTTCAGATTGCATGGCCTCACTTTCCCAAAATGGTTTAGCCATACTTAATACCAAGAATACTATCAATAGGATCCTGGTCAGCAAAATCAATAAGTGTTTAAGCTTTCTACTTCGCTTTTCTTCCTCATTCACAGCACTTAAGAAATAGAGGTTGCTAAACTTAAGGCTTTTATATCGTCTAAACTGAAATAAGTGAATCAGGATAGGAATTAATATTAAAAATAGGAGCCAAAAAGCATTCGGATTGGTAAAATTCATACAAGAGGCAAATTAGTGCAATAGATGAAAGTAATCAATACTTTAAGGCAATATTTAGTCCATTCATCAATAAATCGAGCTAATCCAAAAGATAATTTTAATTTTTTAGCAAAAATTGTATTAAATTATTTAAAATTGTCGGTTGTACAGCTTAATCAACTTTAATTTTTGATTAATTTGATACATGATTTTAAAACTTTACTATATGGAAATGAATTTACTCAAAAAAACTATCTTACTCTTATGTCTGATGTTAGGAATAGCATGGCAAGGTAATGCACAAAACACCAGAATTTCAGGAACTGTGTTGGATGACGATTCCAAAACACCTCTAATAGGTGTGAATGTGGTTATTAAAGGAAAAGTCTTAGGAACCACCACTGACTTTGATGGAAACTTTGATTTCAGTGTTAATCTTCCAACTCCTATCACACTTCAATTCAGTATGGTGGGTTATCAAACTGAAGAATATACCATAGATGCCAGCAACAGTTCTACAGGCATTAAAATATCAATGAAGGAAGAAACACTCATGGGTCAGGAAGTTGTGGTTTCTGCCTCAAGAGTGGAAGAAAGCATACTTCAGTCACCGGTTTCTATTGAGAAAATGGATGTACTTGCCATTCAGCAGACTCCGGCAGATAACTATTACAAATCCATAGGTTATTTAAAAGGAGTTGATGTAACCCAAAGTAGTATTAATTTCCAGATTGTAAATGCAAGGGGTTTTAACTCAACAGGTAATACTCGATTTGTTCAGCTCACCGATGGAATGGATACGCAGGCTCCTGCCTTGAATTTCCCAATAGGTAACTTGAATGGCCCCTCTGAATTGGACGTGGAAAGTGTAGAATTTATTCCAGGTGCGCAATCTGCTCTTTACGGACCTAATGCTTTTAATGGTATCATGAGAGTTACCAGTAAATCTGCTTTTGAATACCAGGGATTTAGCTTTTTCGCAAAAACAGGCGTAAACCATGTAGGCGCTGATACAGATGCTGGAGCTCCAAGCACACCTCAACCTATGTATGAGGCATCTTTCCGCTACGCAAAGTCTTTGTTTAACGATCGCTTCGCATTTAAAGTAAATGGAAGTTACATGAGAGCTGAAGACTGGTATGCAACTAACTACGATGCTGATAGAAATGCGGGCTTACAGCCTGATAACCTAGATTTTAATCCTGGTAAGGATGCACCCAACTTAATGGGTGATGAAGCAGCAGTCAATTTAGCTATTTTATCACTCTCAGATGCTTGGGGTACATTAGCAGGTCAGCTGAGCAATAACTCTCAAATTCAGAGAGATAATTTAATTAGAAAAGGAGTTCCTACCAATAGTTTCGTTCAAAATGGCTTTTTACCTAATCAATTGGTTTCAGCTTCTCCTTTTGAGGAACATCAGTTGATTGATTATGGCGCTGAGAATTATAAAGCTAACGTGGGGTTGTACTATAGACTGACAGATAATATTGAAGCTAGCTACCTTTGGAATTTTGGATATGGAACAAGTATTTATACTGGGGCTCAACGATACAGCTTACAGAATTTTGGTATTCAACAACACCGATTACAATTTGAAGGAACCAATTGGTTTGTGAGAGGATATGCTACCTTAGAGAATTCAGGTGATTCATACATCACTGAATTTTACGCTAAAAGGGTTTTAGATTTAAGTGTTGCTAACAGTCCTGTAGGCGTCTTTACGCAAGACGTTTCAGGTTGGCTCGGAACGTATGCTTACAATTATCTGGCCTCTTTATATGACCAAGGTATTGATCCCGAGAACAACTCAGTTGCAGATGTGTCACCAGCAATTCAACGGAATGCTTTTAATTATGCCAGGTCAACTACGGAGGCCTTTTTTGATGTAGATTTCGATTCAGAAGAAGGTCAAAGAATTTTGCAAGAGGCATCTGAAGGTACCGTTCCTGATGGTCCAAAGTTCAACGACCAAACTAGAATGTATCATGCAGAAGCACAGTACGATTTTAGCGACCAAATTGAATTCATGGATTTGTTGGTAGGGGCCAGTTTCCGTCAATATGACTTACGATCAAACGGTACAATTTTCCCAGACAGTCCTGAAAACCCAATCACTATTAATGAAATGGGGGGATTTGCACAAGCTTCAAAAAGAGTATTAGACGATAAATTGAAATTGATTGGATCTATTAGAGCTGATAAAAACGAGAATTTCAATGCTGTATTTAGTCCAAGACTATCTGGGGTTTTAACGTTTAATAAGACTCATAACGTTAGAGCTTCATTCCAAACTGGATTTCGAAACCCTACGACTCAGGGACAATATATAAATCTAGATATCATTTCAAGTCGTTTGTTGGGCGGCTTACCTGGAAATCTAGAGGAATATGAAATTGGTACTAATCCAAACATATACACAATTGAATCTGTAAATGGCTTTGCCGCTGATGTCTTTGCAGCCACTCCTCAAGAAAGAGCTGATCCAAACTTTATTCCTTCTGCAGCGCAACAGTTGGTAGCAATAGAGGATTTTGATCCGGTTGCACCTGAGCAAGTGCAATCTTTTGAGATTGGTTACAAAAGTGTAGTTGATAACAAATTGATGATGGATTTTGTGGGATACTTTAATAACTATAATAATTTCATCGTGCAGCAAAGGATGAGACGGGCTGGCTTAAACCCTGATGGAACACCTAATCCATTGACACTCTTAAATGGAACAGCAGATAACACATTTCAGGTTTATACCAATGCAGACGAACAAATCAGTGCCTTTGGATTTGCTGGAGAGTTGAACTATAGTTTACCAAAAAAATATACAGTTGGTGTGAACTACAATTACAATCAAATAAACACTCAAAATGCAAGTGATGATTTTGTTTTTGGTTTTAATACTCCTGAGCACAAGTTTAACGTGAAATTTGGCAATAGAAAGTTGACGGATAAATTAGGATTTAACATTGTTTACAGATGGCAATCAGAATTCTTCTGGGAATCTTCTTTTGGCGATGGAATAATTCCTGCCTTCGGAACCGCTGATGCTCAGGTTTCTTATAAATTACCGTCAAAAATGATGTTGAAAGTTGGGGGATCGAATTTATTCAATCAGTATTACGTACAAAGTTTTGGAGCACCTAGAATTGGAGGAATCTACTATGTATCTATTACATTCGATCAGTTGATGAACTAAACATTATTAATATGTAAGCATTAAAAGGTGATCAAGGAATTGGTCACCTTTTTTATTTTCAATGATTCACTGCGCATCACTCTATGGAGTCTATGCCAAGTCTGTATGACTACTACAGATATTAAAACCTGGCAAAGTCAGCAAAGGATGCTAAACAAATCTCTCAGAACTGCCAAGACGCAGAGGTACTGCAACATGAAAATCGGTTATTACGGTTGAATTCAATTCAAAAGACACTATGGCTTCAAGTAATCCGATCAATTCGAATAAGCCGTTTCATTTTCTTGCAAAAGTTCTTTGTATCTGACCATGACCATTTTGATCTAGATGATATCATATTATGCAAGGGACAAATCAATAGATTTTTTAACATTAATAATATTTCCAATTACTTTTTAGGAGACTTGCCGAATAAAAATAATATCCATGACCTGACAAAAAACAATATAAACTACAAGGAAATCTTTTTGACATTGGACTTTTTCTACATTTCATAAAAGTCCGTTAGAAGTTGGATAACATTTTCGGAAAATTTAAACATAAAAAAAGGCCATCAAATGATGGCCTTTTTAAAAATTGTAAATTAAATATTATTAGTTACCAGCAACTTGAACTTTCACTTCAATTGTGATAGTTCCATTACCATTGGTATCATCGATTTCAACAACTCTGATTAAACCTACATAAGCACCTCTATCAGCGTCAAGAGTGAATGCAACTACGCTTCCTTCTTGCAGATTTGCTGCTGAAACATTAGTATTATTTTCAGAACTAGCTGCCATTTCTAACTGACTGTTCAATAAAACCCCAGCAAAGTCAGCAGGACCTAAATCGGTTACTCTAAATCGAGTAGAATTTCTTGTACCAAACGTATTTGCAATAGATAAATCAGGATTAGTTGCCTCATAAACTGTATTTAAACCATCAGAATCAATTGAAGCTAAAGTTGCTTGGTTAGTATTACCAAAATAGTAAGCTAAATCCACAGGAGAACTCTGAACCCCTGAAGCATCTCTTGCACCAGCAAAGTTATAACGTACATTGCTGAATGCATCATAGAATCCTTCCTCGGCATTACCTTGGCCACCTAACAAAACTGTAGTGTAAGTATTAACACTTGAAACTACACCAGCAACTGCATGAACTCTACCATTTTCAGAAGTAATATCAGGAGATACAACTGGTGCACCACCTATAGCTAAAGTTTCATTTTCTTGGAATACGGTTGGAGCAACTTGAACATTTGTTTGAGCAAAAGTAGTAAGTGTGTTATCACCTTGTGCTAAACCTCCACCTATTGCTTCAGCAGATAAATCACCACCAACTACATGAGTTAAGATGATTCCGTACCATTGTTCAGCAGTAAATGTCTCTAAAGTAATTCCAGCAGTTGCAAAAACTTGATTAATCGGAGCAAAAACTGTAATATCATCTTCACCAGCTAATACTTCTGTCAATAAAGGGGCCCCTTCAGTACTTGCAGCATAAGTATCCGCTTTACCGATTGCCGCTGCTAATGTGCTGAAATCAGCACCAAGAAGTATCGTTTGCGATACTTTACCTAAGTTAGCACCAATAGTGGCGAAAATAGTTGGTGGAACTAAAATAGTTTCAACTACATGCACAACCCCATTTGTTGCAAGAATCTCATCTCCAACAAACTCTACATCAGTATCAGAACCCCCTGTAAATATATTGGCGTCCGCATTGAATGTAATAGCTTCACCTTGTAAAGTAGATAATTCCGTATCTTCAGTAAAAGACTCTCTTAATTCTACAGATGCTACAGCATGAAAACGCAAAACAGCACCGATCACTGCAGGACTAACTTGATTAAGATCGTCAACTCCAAGAGTTACTCTTAATTTCTCAAAAGCAGCGTCATTTGGAGCAAATAACGTTAAATTATTTCCACCTAAAGCACTTGCTAAATCATCATCTGCATTCACAAAAGCTTCTAATTGCGTGTGTGTTTCACTCGCAGTCACAATTTCTAATATTGAATTTTCTGCTTCTGGCTCAGGCTCAGGATCATCATCACATGCCGTGAACATAAAAGCCGACATTACTACAAAAAGCATTGCTAATAAGCTGCTAGTTGATTTTAAAAATAGATTTTTCTTCTTCATAATAGTTTTAATTTGTTTAATAGTTGTGAAAATAGGTATTTAAACCTCATTCTTAAAATATTGTTGCAATTATTTGTTATGCATAACGACTAAATTACCCAATTAATATCTTGCACACTCTCATTAGACACTACATTCAGTAAGAAAGTTGGGAAATCATAAAAATAAATTTCGATTGTAGATAAGAAGTGGTCAGAGTTAGACTTAGAACAGCTCACGAAATATTATAAATGAAAAGACTTTCACTTGCTATGATAGATTTAAACCTGTCAGGTTTCCAAAATTTACAATGGTAAACTGATTTCAATTTCTTACTTAGAATTTAAATAAATGAAACCTGACAGGTTTTGATAAAAAATGATTACTTCAAATATCTCTCTAAATAGTTAATATAGTTATTCATCAACAGTAAATAGCTTGGATAATTGTAGGCTACCCCGTGGGCACCCGGAGGAAAAATCTTTAAATCATGATCCTTTCCATTATCAACTAGGGCTTTCACTAATTGAAAAGTATTTTGAACATGGACATTTTCATCCATGGTACTATGAGCAATAAACATATGGCCAGTTAAGTTTTTAGCATAAGTAGTAGGTGCAGAATTGATATAACCTTCTTCATTATCCTCTTCTAATCCCATATATCGCTCTGCGTAAATACTATCATAAAGTCTCCAATCCGTTACAGGCGCACCTACTAAAGCCACTTTAAAAACATTTGGATGATTTAAGATAGAGAAACTACTCATGTAACCTCCATAGCTATGTCCTCTGATGGCAATTTTATCGGCCTCTACATAACCTAATTTGATCATATGATTAGCCGCCTGCGCAAAATCTTGCGCTTCAGTATGACCTAAGTTTTTATAAACAATTTTCTCAAATTCACGGCCATAACCTCCGCCCCCTCTATTGTTCACTTGGATGACTACATAACCGTTGTGAAGCAAATATTGATGCCAAGCACTTACGCTCCATTGATTATACACTGATTGCGCCCCAGGACCACCATAGACATCCAATACCATAGGATATTTTTGAGAAGCGTCAAATCCAAGTGGCTTATATATCGAAATATCAATTTTATCGCCTTCACTATTTGTAAAACTAGATAACTCAGGCATTACGAAAGCTACATTCTTTAAAGCTTCGGTCACTTCTTTATTTTCTTCCAATGCCTTTACTAATTTACCAGAAGCATTTCTTAAATCCACTTTAGTGGGCGTATTCACATTTGAATATCGGTCAATAAAAAAAGTTGCCTCAGGCGCCATATCAATATTATGACGGCCTTCCTGTTCTGTCAATTTTTTCTTCCCTTTTCCATTAAAATTGATCACATATAATTGACGTTCTAATGGGGAGTCCTCCGTTGAGCTATAATAGATTTTTTTCTTTTTACTATCTACAGCATGCACATATACAACTTCCCAATTACCAGTGGTTACCTGATTCTGTAATTTACCATCATAATTATATCGGTATAAATGAGCATAACCATCTTTATCGGAAATCCAGAAAAACTCCGTGGCATCAGAAGGGAAAAATGCGTAATGCATAATCCCGGCAAAGAAATCGAATACATCAATCCAAGCATCCGATTCTTCTTCCATGATCATATTAGCCTGTCCTGATTGGGCATCAGCCATGTACATTTTCATGTGAGTTTGAGCTCGGTTCAACTGCATAATTGCTAGTTTCCCTTCTTCAGCTGTCCAATAAATTCTTGGGATGTAGCCTTTTTCCAAAGGCACCTGCATCCACTCTTTAGATTTTTTTGAGACATTGATTACTCCAATCCGCACAGTGGGATTCGTATCTCCTACTTGTGGATATGGAACTTTTATCCATTCTTTATGAGTCCCTTGATAATCCGTCATTTGGAATACAGGTACTTCTCTTTCATCTGACTGCCAAAATGCAATGTATTCGCTATCATGAGACCATTCCCAAGCTTGAGCCAAACCAAATTCTTCCTCATAGGCCCAACCAAAACGTCCATTATAGAATCCATCTTCTGCATGATCTGTTAATTGTGTTTCCTGCTTTGAGGCCAAATCAAAAGTAAACAAATTGCCTCCTCTTTCATATCCTACCTTTTTTCCATTTGGAGATAACTCCGCTGTTTGTGCATCTTTAGCTACTAAATCCAAGGTTTTATCTTCGATGGAATAATAGTAATAATCTGATATGCCAGATCTTCTCCAAACAGGACGAAAATTCGTCTGAAACAGTAAATATTTGGAATCATCAGACCATTGAAAAGAAACGTATTGAAATGGGTCTTCAGAGCCAGGCACTTTTAGACCTTCAGTAGAAAAAATCAGTTTCTGCTCATCCTTTTTGGGATTATATGATTTAATTAATTGAGCACCATTTTCTCCCCTTTCAGTAAATGAGTAGGCCTCACCATCATCAATCCAATTTATATTGCTTGGGCCAGAATTCCCTCCAAGAGGCCTAAGCCCAGCCATAGCTTCTTGAAAGCTAGTAAATGTTTGCTTTTCCTGTGCCTGAGCTACAAAGCACCAAAGCAACAAAAGCAAGCTAAAAAACTGCGAAAATCGTTTCTGTATCATAATTATATATTCTTTGATTATAAATGCGCCTGAATTTAATAAAAAGGAATGGGAAAATAGGTATTGATGTTTAGGAGTGATTAAGTTTTAAAGTGATTCAAGAAAATCTGAAGCCGTCTCCCCCTACATTTGCTAAATTGACTGTTAACAATAAAAAGCAGATGGTTTTTTCATTAGACAAAAGACATTTTTTTAATAAATTATTGATCAAATTACATTTTTGTTTTTTGTTTTCCATCTAGTGTTAACTGGCTCACAGTTCATGTCGTTTCTTAATCACCCTCATTTTCCAATAGCCCATTTTATAATAAGCAAAAGCTAAGATAGCGGCCAAGAAATTAGAAATTGGGAAAGACCACCAAATTCCCTCAAACCCTAGAGTAGTTTTATTAGAAAGCATAAAAGCAACAGGAAAGCGGACAATCCATAAACTAAATATGGAAATTAGCATGGAGGCCTGGGTAAATCCTGCTCCATTGAAAACACCATTCAAAATTTGCTGAACTCCTAACAATCCGAAACTTGGTGCCATTATTTTGATAAATAAGGCACCATTCTTTATTACTGTGGGATCGTTTGGAATGAAGAAAGCAGTTATTGGCTCCGCAAAAATAAATAGTAATAATCCGATAGCCGTCAAGCCCCAAAAGCCAATCTTATTACTTAAATCACCAATTTTCTCGGCTCTTTTAATTTTATTGGCTCCTATATTTTGGCCTACTAAACTCGTGGTTGCAATAGCAAAGCCCAAAGCAGGCACTACAACCAAACTCAAGATCCTAGCACCCACTCCATAAGCTGCCACTACTTCACTGCCAAAACTTGTTACCAGCATAATCATAAAAGTCATTCCTGCAGCCCGGCTCGATTGATCTAAACTTGAGGGAATACCTAATTCGAAAAGCTTTTTGACCCATAAAAAATCCCATTTCATATGGATAAACTTTATTTTGATTCCCATTTTCCCCCGAAATAGAATAAATAAACCCACTACTGCAGAAATACCTTGCGTAAAAACACTAGCAATGGCAGCCCCTGCTACTCCGTTTCCTTCAATCGGCCCCCAACCAAAAATAAATAGCGGATCTAGAACCAGATTCAGTAGCACAGTTCCTAAAATGATGAACATCGGCAAATAAACATTACCAATGCCGCGCATCAAAGACTGAAAAACGAAGAACATAAATAAGAAAACGAAGCCAAAGGAGGACACTTCAAAGTAGCTGATAGAATCTCTTAAAATTTCAGGACCCGCACCCACTATTTTCATGAGCGGTTCTGCCGAAAAATAACCAACCAATGCCAATAAAATAGAAATGAAAAATATAACAATTACGGTCTGAGAAGAAGCATAGTTTACCTTAACTTGATTTTCAGCACCCTTATGTTGTGATACCATTACAGTCCCTGCCAATGTCAATCCTCCTCCTAGTGAAAGCACCAAAAATAGAATGGGGAAACTTAAACTCACAGCCGCAACTGCATTAGCACCTAATCGCCCCAACCAAAAAGTATCTATTAGTTGATAGGCAGTCTGAAGTACATTGGCCATGATGATAGGAAAAGCCAAGCTCACCAAGGAATTCAATATCTTACCTTCTGTGTATTTCCTGGATTTTGCCATCTTCAAAGATACGGTATTTCCTAATCACGAGTTTATTACCTTAAAGATTTATCGGGGGTAACCCTACACAATCGCATTAAAGTTTCCAACAATTACCTACCCAAGCAGTTATTTAAAATAAAGACTATGAGAGAATACGAGGTATTTTATAAAGATGGTACAACAGTTAATTGCAGTGCAGAAGACAGAAAAAACCTAGCAGACCAATTGTTCCATGGGAATGATGATAAATTGATAGATAAGGTAAAACTATTGAAATGGAGCACAGGAGCAATGATCTATACCCAAGATCCAGCAGAAGAGAAAATAAACTCCGAAATTACTACAGCAGATGCGAATCCCTATGGTTGGAGGAATGAAAGTGGGTTAAACCATAACCCGAACAAAAACTCCTGAAAAATTAAATAGGAACTCAATTAGTTGGCCAGAAGCTGAATTTCCCTTTGGCAAGACATAGTGCCAAAGTTAATTTTTCATAGAAGAAATGACAAAAAAGACCGTTTTGACGCCTTTGCATAAAAGCAATCAACGGCAATCTCATTAAAAATATTTCGCTTGAAAACAAAAACAGATACTTCTATTAATTTAGATTTTATAATTAGTTTTTGCAGTTGCTTTTGGTTTATTTAGATTTATGATCATCGATTCCGAATGCAATACTGTCTATTTTTCCAAAAAGCTTCAGGATAATTTTCCAGAAGAGTACCAGCACATATCGAAAGCATTGGCTCCTTTTGATTACATTAAAGTAAACCTTTTAAAAGGTACAAAAGACGAATGGGCTCGTGATTATATGCCGATCCAAACTGCAGAAAAACGGTTGGTGAAATTTCGTTACCAGCCTACTTATGAAGTAAGATCCAAATGGACAGAGCCTTCTGCTGTTTTAAAAGCCAATAAGCTAAGGGCTGACTTCTCTAAACACAACATCAATTTGGATGGAGGAAATATTGTAAAATGGAAGGATAAGGTCATCATAACTGATCGAGTGGTGACAGAAAATCACATCTATAAAAATGATCAAGAGTTGTTGTTTGAAAGAATTGCTGAAGATCTACAAACCCAAGTGATTATTGTAAAAGCTCATAAAGAAAGGGATGATATGACAGGTCATGCAGATGGGATGCTGCGATTTGTAAATGAGAATACATTGATCGGAAATCGACTAAAGGATGAATCAAAACCCATCAGGGAAAGCATAGAGAAAATGCTTGAAAAACATCACTTCAACTATATTGACCTTCCTTTTTTTGAAGATAAGTCCAGTAACCATTATTCAGCAATAGGTAACTATGTTAATTTTCTTGAAATCGCTAATATTATTCTATTTCCAATTTTTGATCATCTTGATCAAAAGAATGATGAGGCATTAAGTATTATGAAAAAAACTTTCCCTAATCGACAAATCATTCCTATCAATATTGATGCCGTTGGAAGAGATGGTGGATTGATGAATTGTATTAGTTGGTGTTTAAAACAGTAGCTTCACTTTTCCTTTGATGAATGACCCTCTCTCGATCGCCTTTCCATCACCAAGTTTTAATTAACTATTTGATATTGAGCTGAGTCAAGATCCCTAGCCCGCACTTAAGCCTAAAATCACCGCTACTCCAATTAGCACACCAAAACCAGTACCAAAACCTTTCCAAGCCTTTTTACGCTTTTTAAGCATTGAACCATCTTGGAAGCCTTTCTTATAATATTTATTGCTATAGTTCTTTTGCATCAAATGGTCAACTCTAGGAGGGATACCGCTGCTCACAATAGTAGTGGCTAATCCTACTGGGGGTAAAAGAAAAGTAGTAATTGCTGTAGCTCCTTGCAAAGATCCTGCATCATAAGATTTAAAACCATCACTCAAGCCCATAGAATAGGCATCTAAAGAATCTGACTCTGCAAGATTTATCAATTTCTCATCATTTAGCATACGGTATTCATTAAGTGAATCAATCCTACCTGAATTAAATTGAATATAACTTACATTAGAGGTCAGCACTGTATAAGTTGGCCTTTGCTCTTCTATTTTAGTATAATTTACTGCCGTTTGACTCACTTCTGTAACATTGCATTTAATTTTAGAGTCATTCTTTAATACAATTATATCTTGGGCTAAACTTTCCAGAGGCAACAAAATAAGAATAAAAAGAAATATATTTTTCATTTCACTACGTTATATCCGATTCCAAAATTAATAATTACACCTGAAATGAACGACCGGTTGTTATCCCCTTCAAAATTACTAGAAATCTCGTATCCCACTTTTGAGTTAAAATTCAATCGATCAAACTGCATGCTTGCTCCCGCTTTGGCGCTGACAACTAATCCAAAGAGTGTTCTTAAGCGATCTCTGGAATATTTTCCATCATCTTGATAGGACAGAAAAAAACTACTTTTAGTAACTTCTTCTTCTACCTTTTCTCTAACAAGACCAGCTCCAATCCCTGGTTGCGCGAATAATGTAAGTCTTTTATTCTCGAAAAAATTAAATCTAGGTATAAACTTATAGGATATGTAATTAACGTATACTGAAAGATCATAATTTCCAAATCCATCGCGATAGCGTGCAAAAGCAGTTGATTTTACATAATTGAAATCAATTCCAATAGACACTTTGTCAGATGATGGATAAAGAATTTCAAAACCAACGTAGGGAGAGGGTCCAAACTCCTTTTGTCCATCAAAATCAAGTCGATCTTTCAACAGTAAATCGCTTCTGTACAGAAAGCTAGCTTTATCAGGGTTCACTATCATAATCCCTGTCTGGAAGTTCACGTCTAATCGCGGTTCGGGAAGAAAGCTAATTTGCGCAAAACTTTGTGAAAGGAAAAGTGCCGTTAATACTATATATATGAGGATTTTTTTCATTGTAGATACACTGTAACTGATTTAGTTTGATGTCTATTCGAATATTCCATTTCAAAAATTCTAGATCTCTCTGCATCCCATTCTAAAGATATAATATCTGTCTTTCCAAAATAGTAAGACTCCCACTCTTTATTAGAGCCAAAACGATTTGAGAATTTAAACACAGAGGGAGCCTCTCCGCCAATAACGGCAAATGATAAAGTGAGAACACCATTTTGCAGACTCTGATTTCTAATCTCAACGTCACCTAAGCCTCGTTCCGCAAAATTTAGATCCTGTTGAAAGTAGGTGGAATATTCTCGATAACCGAAAAAGGAAGCCAGTACATTTTCATTGCCATTCCAAGCTTCCTCATTTTCCCAGAGTCCGATTGTAACTTCATGCATGCCTACAAATTGACCGGAAATATTGGTAATACAGTCTAATTCTCTATTGTAGTAATTGACAGATCCGCCACTATAAAAAAAACCGTCTATCAAAATCTCATATTCCATATTTTGCAATGAAACATTTTGATTCAAAGCAGTTTCATAAAGCTTTATAAAGTCAGCAGCAAGGAAACAGCCACCAAAATCTGCGCCTTCCCCTAGACCAATCGGATCCATAGACAGAATTTGGGGATTTCCAGCATTTTTGTTGAAATAAGGTTCAAAGTCATTTAAATCTTTACAGCTAACAATCAGCAAACAGAGGGGTAAAAGGAATTTGTACATACTTTTTAAAATTATCATAAAAGTAAATTTCCGGAACAATAAAACAAAAGTCTTTCTTACTTAAATTATGAATATAATGAAACCCCTATTTTTCTTCACCATTATATTTGATAGAAGCTAGGACAGAAAAACATGTCAAAAAAAATGGTATCATTTATAAGGAATTGATGGTAATTTACTTCCCAATACAAAACTTACTAAAAATATTAGCCAGCAAATCATCAGTTGTGATTTCCCCAGTTATTTCGCCTAAGAATCGCAAAGAATGCCGGATGTCTAAGGCTAAAAAGTCGCCTGTAATATTATCATCCAATCCTCTCAATACAGCATTTAAGCTGTTTTGGGTTTGAACCAGATTATCATAGTGACGAATATTGGTAACTACCGTATCGCCTGTTTTGAAATTGTCAAGATTGACAGTTTCCACTAACTTGGTTTTTAATGCCTCTAGGCCTTCCTTATTGATTGCTGAGATAAAAAGGGTGTTTTTATCTTTTTTCATTTCACTGTAAAGGTCTTGCTGTGCTTCATCCAATTTATTCCCTACTTTTATAAAGGGAATCCCTAGATTTTCGAGCATGTTGATATCTCGATTGACTTCCGTTAGGCTATCATTTTTCAAATCAAACATATAAATGATCAATGAAGCCTGCTTCATTTTATCTTTGGTTCGCTGCACCCCAATAGCCTCTACTTTATCTTCGGTATCTCGTAACCCTGCAGTATCAATAAAGCGAAACACAACACCCTCTAAATTGATTTCATCTTCTATGAAGTCTCGGGTAGTCCCTGCTATATCAGAAACAATAGCTTTTTCTTCATTGAGAAGTGCATTGAGAAGAGTAGATTTCCCTGTGTTAGGTTTTCCTGCAATTACCGTAGGCACTCCATTTTTAATCACATTCCCCAAATCAAAACTGCTGACTAAAGCGGTAATGACGCTCAACAATTGATTGACCAGCTTTTTCAAATCGTCTCTATCGGCAAACTCCACATCTTCTTCACCAAAATCAAGCTCCAGCTCGATCATACTTGCAAAATGGATCAATTCAGCACGCAATTGTTTTATTTGCTCTGAAAACCCGCCACGCATTTGATTCAGCGCTGCTTTATGTGAGGCTTCTGTATCGGCATTGATTAAATCGGCCACGGCTTCGGCTTGAGCTAAGTCAAACTGTCCATTCAAAAAGGCTCTTTGAGTAAATTCTCCTGCTTTTGCTAATCGAACTCCTTTCGTCAGGAATAATTTGATCAGTCTTTGCACAATGTAAGGCGAACCATGACAGGAAATCTCTACTACATTCTCTTTTGTGAAAGAATGAGGTGCTACGAATAAAGTAGCTACCACTTCATCTATGATTTCGCCTTCATCATTTCGAATGGTACCAAAATGAGCTGTATGGCTTTTCTCATTCAACAGATTTTTTCCTCTGAAAACGGTATTAGTTATGGAAATCGCTTCTTCACCGGATAAACGGATAACGGCAATAGCACCTACTCCCGGTGCTGTGGATAATGCAATAATGGTTTCCTTCAGCTGATCTAACATTTTGCAAATTTCATCAATTATTGGCGATTATAAAACGGATATTCTGATTATACTTCGCTAATGGTTTAAACCTGTCAGTGATTTTAATTGTTTGAGTTATTGGATTATTCGTTTGCAAAAAAAAAGTTAAGATTGATTTATTCTCGGGAATGACCTAAAGGCTAGTTAAAGCTTTTTTATTGTTCTGACTTAGTACTCCCATCTTCATTTTAAGTCCTAAAAATTAAGGCAATTCCTCTCCTTTTGTTGCTGAATATAATGCATACCAATCTTCTTTCTCCATATTTTTTGAATCAATCTCCAAGGCTTCTTCCAATCTTACTGGTTTTGAAGTGCCCAATACTGGTATGATACCGGAAGGATGCTTTTTCAGAAAAAGCAACATCAACTGTGCAGTATTCACTTCATATTTCTCGCACAAAATACCGAATACCTTATCCAACTCTTGATTAAGTTTATAATTTTCTTTTTGCTTTAAATTTCCTCCACCTAACGGAGACCAAACAGTGGGGCGAATATTTTTCACCAACAATTGATCCAACGTCCCATCTTCAAATGGATTGAGATGACTTATTGAAGCTTCTATTTGATGAGTGATCAAAGGAAAAACTGAATTAATCATTTCAAATTGGGAAGTCGTAAAATTAGAAACACCAAAAAATCTCACCTTTCCATCATCCCTTAATTTCTCGAAAGTTTCAGCTATTTCGTTGGGGTTCATCAAAAAATCAGGACGGTGCAATAATAAAACGTCAATATAATCAGTTTGCAGATTCCGAAGCGAGTTTTCTACAGACTGAAGGATATATTTATCGCCAGAATCATAAGTCTTCATCTTATTTTTTGGCCGTTTTTCAGCTGGCATTCTTATTCCACATTTGGTGGTAATTTGCATTTCATTTCGCAAATGAGGATTTTCTTTTAATACTTTCCCAAAATCTGCCTCAGTAGTATAGTCACCATAAATGTCAGCATGGTCAAAATCCTTTAACCCTAATGCCAGAGATTTCTCAATAAACTCTAACCATTGTTTAGTATTAAAATTTTCACCCCATTTGCCTAAACGCATGGTCCCAACTAAATAAGGAGAAAATTCTATTGCTTTTCGTTTTGAGCTTGTTTGTCGCATAGTCGTATTAAAATATTTTCAAAATTTACGCAATTATTTCAATTTCACATATCCTATATTAATCTTCTTCGTTAGCTTGCACGTATATTACTTTCACTATGAAATTGCACGATCAATCCACCACTAACAAACTTTTACTAGTACTAGTAATACCTGTAATATTTTACAGCCTGCAGTTATTATCATTTATATTCATCCCTCTAATGTTTGCCATTTTCATTGCATTATTATTTACCCCTATGATGCGTTGGATGAAAAAAAGAAAGGTCCCCCAATTTATCGCACTGGGGACGGTAATCCTGATTTTAGCATTGACTGGCTTTTCGGGTTTTAAAATTGTTCAAATGTCCGGGAAGCAAATAGAAGAAGGTAAATCAGAAATATTCAAAAAATTAGACAACAAGGTGGAGCAGGTAGTGACGCCATTTGCTGAAACTTTAGGACTTGACCCGTCCAATGGGGAAAGTACTATAAAAGGTTTATTAAAAAGTGATAAAATAGAGAGCTTTATTTTAGATAATTTTACCATCACAATTTCTTTTATACAAAGCACAGTGGTCAATATCCTGATGACACTTTTCTTTCTAATGTTGCTATTAGCGGGTTCTCTCAACTTTAAAGATATTTTACAAAGTACCTTATTTACTGGTGGAACCCAATCGGTTAAGACTTTTATGAAAGTAGAACGCAGCGTTTCTGATTTCTTGAAAGTTAAAATATTTGTCAGCCTATTAACCGGTATTGCTTTTGGAGTCATTGCTTGGTCTCTAGGTATTAGCTTTCCGCTATTCTGGGGACTATTAGCCTTTGTGATCAATTTCGTGCAAATGGTGGGTTCTGTTATTTCCACTGTATTGGTGATGATTTTTGCCTTTATTGAAATTGAAAGTCCTGGCACCCTACTTTTGGCTGCTATTCTTTTTACTGGAGCTCAAGTTTTATTTGGAGCCGTATTAGAACCTATTTTTATGGGGAAATCTTTCTCAATCAATATTATTGTGGTATTGGTTATGTTAATGTTTTGGGGATTTATTTGGGGTGTTCCCGGTTTGATTTTATCCATTCCATTAACGGTCCTTTTCAAAACTATATTGAATGAATTTCAAGGTGGTAAGAAATTCGCGAAGCTGATGTCTTGATTTTTGTACTGCAATAGGATATTGGTTTTTAGAATCCAGCTAAAATCACTATTTAGTAAAGAAACCACGCCCTTTTTGGTATTGAAGTAAATGCAAAAGAAATTTTTCGTATTTTGGGTTAAACTATTTCAACATCAATTATTAGAATGTCCAAAAAGAAAGCACTTAAAAGAACTGGTATTATACTTATATCCATCACTCTTTTTCTTTTTATCGCTTGGCAATTACTCAAGGAATTAAAAATTGAGGCTTTTGTGGTTAACTCCATTCATACCGAACTCAATCATTACTTCGAAGATTCTGTACATTTTCAAATTGAAGACATGAGGTTTCGGATTTTGGCTAAAAAAATCAACTTAGAAAGTGTTAAAATCAACATAATTAATGATAAAAAAGATACTTTAGCTAGTCTAGAACTTCCAAACCTAAACTTATCCTGGAATAAATATAGCGAAACCTTTAACAATCAATTTTTTAAATTCAATACATTAGAACTCAAAAAAGCAAAGCTGCTACTCCCTTTTGACTTCGATAAAATTAATAGAACAAAAGCTTCTCGCCCCTCATTTGAAGGTAGATTTGAATTAGAAATTACAGAACTTATTGTGGAAGGAGGTGAAATATTATTTTATGATGAGCAAAACAGCAAGTCGGGAAGAGTGAAGACTGAATACAATTTATTTGCTCAAGCACTTAAATTTAAGAAAGGGGAAATACCAGAGCAGTTTCAAGATGTCGCAAAAGACATATTCTTAGAATTTCACAATATGAGCTACTACTTGCAGGATAAACTTCATAAAGTAGAGATAAAGAAGCTAGCCTTTAATTTATTTAAGCAAGATATTACTATAAATGCCGCTCATTTTCGCCCCATTTATTCTCCTGAAAAATTTGCTGAACTAAAAGGAGACCAAGCCAATCATATTGACATATATTTAGACAGCATACGGTTAAATTCCATGAAATGGCAAGGAGACAGTATGTTCAGTGCCAAAACTATTTTTACAAACAATATTAAACTGAAAGTTACTAAAGACAAAAACTATCCACTTCCAGATGATCGCTTTGTACCCATTTTGATAGAGGTTTTAAAGGACAGCAAAATATCAATTGACGTTAGAAAGTGTATTGTAGAAAATATGAACCTAAGCTATTTTGAAATACCAAGTGGAAGTCAAAAAACGGGATCAGTTAGTATAACAAATATTGAAGGTGAAATTTCAAATATCACGAACAGAACGGATAGCATTGAGCGATATGGCAAAGAGTTGGTGATTAAAGCAAATGGAAACCTTTACGATCAAGGCAAGCTTACGGCTGATATAAGATATGACCTCAATTCTAGCTATGGCTATTTTAAAGTGGCCGGGAGTTTAGAGCCCATGTCTATAAGCGCAATCAATCAATACATAGCGAAATCTACTCCAGTAGAAATTGCTACGGGAAAAGTAGATGAATTGTATTTTACTTATTCCGGAGGTAATCAGGCAGTTCTTGGAGAAATGCAACTCAAGTATTCGGATTTGAAAATTGAGTTTAACAAAATACTAAATGATGAAGAGAAAGGAGACAAGGCTTTAAGCTGGTTAGCTAATGTTGCACTTTCTCAAGAAAACCCCAGAAAAAACGGTAAATTTAGAGTTGGAAGAATTCAATTTTCAAGAGATACGCGTAAGTCTATGTTCAGCTATTGGTCTAACAGTTTGGTTTCGGGCTTTCAATCTACCATTGGAATGGATAAACCAGCAAGAATTGAAAAATTGGAGCAAGAAGAAGACGATGGAAGCATTTGGCAAAAAATAGGTTTTGGAAAGGAGGATGAAAGTGAATAAATGGAAATTCATATTCTTATTAATTGGACTTGCTGCTATTGCATTATTCAGCAATTCGTACTTTTTTCCTGCTGAGGAAACTAACAAGGTTCAAAGAATTAATGGCTTTAATTTGGTTGCACCTCCACAAGCATTTCCAATTGATTCCCTTCAAAAAATAAAGGCAATTGGTACTAATTGGGTCGCAATTGTGCCTTACGCTTTCTGCAATGCTAAGACCGGTGAAATTAATTTTGATCATGCTAGGCAATGGTGGGGAGAAAAACCTGAAGGAGTGATAGAAACCATCCAGATGGCAAGATCAATGGGATTAAAAATAATGCTGAAACCCCACCTTTGGGTCGGTGGACAAGGTTGGGCCGGGGACTTGGAGTTTGAATCGGACAGCCTCTGGCATCTATTTGAGGAGCAATATTCGCTTTACATAGAAGCTTATATTGAAATAGCGGATTCAATGAATGTGGAAATATTTTGTATTGGTACTGAAATCAGAAAATCTACCCAGTCTAGAAATGATTTTTGGCTTGAACTTATATCAAAATGCCGAAAGAACTACAAGGGGAAGTTAACCTATGCAGCCAATTGGGATGAATATGAAAACATACAGTTTTGGGACCAATTGGATTTAGTCGGTATTGATGCCTATTTTCCTTTAAGCACTGAAAAGAAACCTACTAAAGAGCAACTTATTAGTGCATGGCTCCAACCTAAAGAAGAAATAGAAAAGGTGTCTAAAAAATTCAATAAACCTATTATATTCACAGAGTATGGATATGAGAGTATTGATTACAATACAATGGGACATTGGATGTTGTCTAAAGATAGCTTAAATATTAATTTTGAAAATCAGAGGATTGCCTTTGAGGCACTATACGAATCTTTTAATAGCGAAAAATGGTGGCAAGGGGGTTTTATATGGAAATGGCACTTACATAGCTTTAAAAATAGTGATCGATCTTTCAAAGCCTATACGCCCCAATCAAAGCCAGCATTAAAATCAATTGAAAACGAATTTAACCGGCATTTTTAAATAAAGTATAATGAAAGTATCATTTCAAAACGCATTTTTTACGCTTGCATTTATTGCTCTTTTAATCGCATTTTTAGTGTTGGCAAAGTCGATTTTAATTCCTCTCGGCATTGCATTGCTCTTGGCATTTATATTATTTCCTGTTCATAAAAAGTTTATGAAATGGGGAATAGGCAATATATTAGCAGCATTTTTATCTATACTATTATTAATCATCATCATAGGAGGAGGAATTACCTTCTTTTCAGCAGAGATCATTGCATTATCAGACGAGATCAGCAATTTCGGAAAGAAACTTACTACCCTTTCGACTGATCTGATCGTGTTTGTAAATAAGAATATCAGTTTGGTTGATGATTTAGAAAAAGATCAACTGCTAAAGGATTTGAAATCCTGGTTTAAAGATTCCGCAGGAAGCCTTCTAGGTGGCACCTTCAATAGTACGGCCAATTTCTTTACAGGAATGATTACTATGTTTATCTATATGTTTCTATTCCTGATTTATCATAAAGGTTTGGTTAGAGCCTTTATGAAATTCTCACCTGCTGAGCAGAAAAAGCAATTTTTTAATATGCTGAAGGAAATTCAGCAGGTAGGGCAAAAATATCTTTCTGGCATGTTGATTCTTATAGTGATTTTAGGTTTTGCAAATAGTATTGGCCTATGGATAATTGGAATTGACAGTCCATTCCTCTTTGGTTTTTTGGCTGCCTCACTTTCCATTATTCCGTACATAGGAACTACTTTAGGTGCTACTATTCCTGTTCTATATGCATTTATGTCGCATGATTCTCTTTTCATACCTTTAGCAGTTGCCATTCTTTTTTGGGCTGTTCAATTAATAGAGAGTAATTTTTTGAGTCCAAAGATAGTAGGCAATAGCGTGAATGTAAATGCATTTGCTGCAATTCTAAGTTTGATAATCGGGGCATCCATTTGGGGCGTTGCCGGTATGGTACTATTCCTTCCTTTTGCTGCCATGCTAAAAGTGATTTGCGAAGAGTACGAACCCTTACAACCCTTAGCCTTATTGATAGGAAATGCTAATTTCCAGGATGGGGATGATCATAAAAAGGGTCTATATAAGAGATTAAAAGAGAAGTTTAAGAGTAATTAATTATGCTCAAAGAATAATTAAATTCAGAAACGGACTTAATACTTTTAAACATTAAGACCTCAATACTTTCACATCCGTTTTCCTCCGTAAATTTCCAAAATGGCTTCAAACATTATGAAAGCATTATTTCTTCTTTTTTTGAGTGGCCCAGTATACTAATTTTGGCAAAAAGAGTAAATTACTAAGCTTTAATGCTACCTTTTCTTTCATACTTTTTCCATTGATGAAAAAGTGTGAAAAAAATCTAGGTAAAATGATGCTACTGCCCACACTAGCCATCGCCTGCCCGCTATTTTACCCTCCAACCCTCTTTTCCGCTTTATGCTAAAGTGGGCGTGTTAGTTGTCAATATAATTGACAATTAATTCGAACATATTTTATCCTTCTTTTAAGCTCGTACATTGAATTTTTAATATTATTTTAAAATAACTCAATAATTGGACTAACTAAGGTGTTCCAGCGAGGAAGATAGAAAATATAAGAGCAATTAATTATGCTTACAGAATGGCACCTAGACGGGCTAAACTCTTTTACACATCAACACCTCAACACTTTCACTTACTTCTTAACCCTACTGGGATTATCATTAATAAAGGCCTTCCAGCTTTTGGGCCCACTAGCCGTTTTTCCACCTTGGAAATGATGACAAACTGCTACTCCTAAAGCATCAGTAGCATCCAAAAGCTTCGGGATTTCTTTGATGCCTAATAAAGTCTTCAGCATTTCTGCCACCTGTTCTTTGGAGGCGTTTCCATTACCAGTAACTGATTGTTTTACTTTTTTAGGTGCATACTCTGAAATAGGTAAATCGAGCCGTAAGGCTGCTGCCATGGCCACTCCTTGGGCGCGACCTAATTTCAACATAGATTGTATATTCTTGCCATAAAAGGGCGCCTCCAACGCAACTTCATCAGGAGTGTAATCTTCAATCAGACTGCTTACTCGATCAAAAATCTTGCGGAGTTTGATTTCGTGATTGGCATATTTAGAAAGGTGAATAACTCCATATTGCAACATGGTCATTTGGTTACCACTGATCTGGATTACCCCATATCCCATAACCGAAGTTCCGGGATCAAGCCCTAATATGATTTTGTCTTTTGGCATTTTTTTTTAGAATCTAGATCCTAGACTTTAGAACCTAGACTTTTTTTTGAATTAAATATTCAGCTGATTTTCTTCAAGTTGGAGATAAAAAGTTTAGAATAAAGTGAGCAACTATTATTTTCAAAGCCTCTAAATATCTGATTTTAAATCTGTAGAATTTTTTACTGAACAAATTACAATCTGATTTGCGATGACAACCTAATTACCCCTCCTCCATCTTCTCACTTCCTTCTTCCAACTATTCATTAATGTGCTTCACTCCAATTATCGGCAATTCCAACCCCTATTTCCATAGGAACATCCAACTCCATCGCATTTTTCATGAGGTCAACTACTTTATCTTTTAACTTCTCAACTTCATCTTTATGAGCATCAAAAATCAATTCATCATGTACCTGCATAATCATTTTTGATTTTAGATTCTCCTTTTCCATCCATTTATGAATATTGATCATTGCGATTTTAATCATATCGGCTGCACTTCCCTGAATTGGCGCATTGATGGCATTTCTTTCAGCAAATCCTCTGACGGTCTGATTTCTGGAATTTATATCTCTTAACCATCTTTTTCTACCCAAAATAGTAGTGACATACTCATTTTTCCTGGCCTCTTCTTTAACTTTCTCCATATAATCATGAACAAGGGGGAATTCCTTAAAGTATGCTTTGATAATATCCGAAGCCTCGGTTCTTGAAATATTTAGGTTTTGTGCCAGTCCAAAAGCAGAAATTCCATAAATAATTCCAAAGTTTACTTCCTTTGCCTTTCTTCTCATGCTGGGATCAACAGCATCCAGATCTACACCAAAGACTTTGGCCGCAGTGGTGGCATGAATATCTCTTCCACTTTTAAAGGCTTCCATCATGGCTTCATCTTTAGAAAATGCTGCCATAATTCGTAATTCTATTTGCGAATAATCTGCTGCCATCAATTGATAGTTTTCATCCCTTGGAACAAATGCCTTCCTGATTAACCGTCCTTTTTCAGTTCGAATCGGGATGTTTTGCAGATTTGGGTTATTAGAACTCAATCGACCAGTAGCAGCAACAGCCTGACGATAATCTGTATGTACCCTGCCATCTTTTTTGCTGATCAATTTCGGTAATGCATCCACATATGTAGATTTCAATTTCTGATATTCCCTAAATTCCAAAATCTTATCAGCAATTTCATGTTCATTGGCCAATTTTGATAATATTTCTTCTCCAGTCGCATATTGACCTGTTTTGGTTTTCTTGGGTTTGTCTACCAATTTCATTTTATCGAAAAGGATCTCCCCTAATTGCTTTGGTGAAGCTATATTAAATTCTTGTCCTGCTAATTCAAATATTTTTTCTTGGGCTTCCAAGGCTGCCGTTTCCAACTCTTTTGACATTTTAGCCAGCGCCTCTTTATCAATTTTCACCCCTTCATATTCCATCTCCGCGAGTACGTAAGAAAGCGGCTCTTCCACCTCATGTAAGAGATTTTCTAGATTATTTTCTTTTATCTCTTTTTCTAATATGTGCTTCAACTGCAAAGTTATATCGGCATCTTCGCCAGCATATTCCACAACATCGGTAATAGGCACATCTCGCATATTCCCTTGCTTTACTCCTTTTTTGCCAATCAATTCAGTTATGGAAACAGGACTGTAATTCAAATAATTCTCCGCCATCACATCCATATTGTGACGAGTTTCAGGATCCAAAAGATAATGCGCCAACATGGTGTCGAACATCTTTCCCTTCACTCTAATCCCGTAATTACGCATTACTTGAATGTCATATTTTAAATTTTGCCCAATTTTAATGATGCCTTCATTTTCAAGTACTTCCTTAAACTCATCCGCTATTTTTTGAGCTTCTTTTTGATCAGCAGGAAAAGGGACATAATACGCTTCTCCAGCTACGTACGAGAAAGCAAGCCCAACCAATTCTGCATCAGTCGGTTCCAAATCTGTTGTTTCTGTGTCAAAACAAAACTCATCCTGTATGGATAGATAGGTGATTAAGTCTTCTCTTAACTCGGGGGTATCAATCAAATGATAGTGATGAACCGTATTAGTTATCGTCCTTCTTTCTTCTGGTTCCTCATCTTTCTGAGCAGCCTCCTCCGGGGTATCCGTGAACATAGACATTTGAGCGGGATCCACTTTAGTGGAAGATTTTGCAGCTGTTGCTGGTTCCTCTCCCAAAACCCGTTTCATTAAGGTCCTAAATTCAAGCTCTTCAAACAATTCCTTTAAAGTCTCTTCATTAGGTTCCTCTAGCGCTAATTTTGCAGGTTCATATTCTAGTGGAACATCTATTTTGATCGTGGCCAATTTTTTAGAAAGCAAAGCTTGTTCTTTATTAGCTTCCACCTTTTCTTTCATTTTCCCTTTTAATTCATCTGTGTGTTCCAAAAGACCTTCCACTGAACCATACTGTTTAAGAAATTTGACTGCTGTTTTAGCCCCAACTCCTGGGATTCCAGGGATGTTATCTACCGCATCACCTTGTAATCCTAAAATATCAATTACTTGCTCAACTCTATCAATATCAAATTTCTTTTTAACTTCCTCAATTCCCAAAACATCCACTCCATTACCCATAAATGCAGGCTTATACAGAAAGACATTTTCAGTTACCATTTGCGCATAATCCTTATCAGGCGTCATCATATACACTTTGAATCCGTCCTCACCAGCTTGCTTTGCAATGGTACCAATGATGTCATCAGCTTCATAGCCATCAAGAATTAAAACAGGGATATTAAAAGCCTCTACAATTTTTTTCACATAGGGAATAGCTACCCGAATATCTTCTGGCTGTTCTTCTCTTTGCGCTTTGTAAGCGGGAAATTCCTCATGTCTAAATGTTGGAGCGGAGGTATCAAATGCTACACCTATATGCGTAGGCTTTTCTTTTTTTAGAATCTCTAGTAAGCTATTGGTGAATCCTAGAGCCGCACCAGTATTCATCCCCTTGGAATTTATTCTTGGCGTTTTACTAAAGGCAAAGTGAGCACGATAAATAAGTGCCATTGCATCTAGAAGAAATAACTTTTTATCTGATTCAGGTGTATTGCTCATTTGATAATAATTTCGGAGTTAAAACAGATTTTAAAGTTATAAAATTGTGGCTCGAAAAGGAATGTCAAACAAAGAATTCCTTTAAAGTTATAATTAATTCCCTTTATCAGTAAAATCTCCTTTTAAGATTACCCTATCTAAACTCCTCATATTTTGAAGATCTTCTAAAGGATTTTTATCTAAGATGAGTAAATCCGCTACTTTCCCCTTTTCTACACTTCCATATTCCTTTTGCAAATCCATAAAAGCCGGTCCATGGATCAGGGAAGTTTGCAAAGCCTCAGCCGGGGTGAGTCCAGCGTCTACCAAGCTAAACAATTCCCCCCAAAGCGCTTCTCCAGGATAGACGAAAGAATTAAATGGCCCACAGTCTGAGCCTGCTAAAATAGGGACTCCAGCATCAAACATTGGGCTAATCATATTCTTGGCCAAAGATGAGACTTTTTCTCTCATTTGACTACCCGATGATTTAGCTCTTTTTGCAGACTTTATTCTTCCTTCATAAGTTTTTTGGATTCCCTCTCCAATTTGATTTAGTAAACTATCACTGCTGTGGTCTTCATCTGCTAAGCCTGAAAGTACTTTTCCGATATATAAAGTGGGCGTGATGTAAACTTCTTTTTGATCTAATTCAGCAAATAATTCATTTGCCATTTGCTCATCATAGCTATCTGTGATTGTTTCCATCATGCCATAACCCAAGCCTAATTCTGTCAGACTATCTGCTTTAGGAGAACACGCTTTCATGATGCAATACATATGCTCGCTTCCATCCATACCCAAAGAAACTGCCTTTTGGAAATCAGCAGACATCGGCATGTGCCCGGTTACTTTCATGCTTCTTTTTTCTGTTGCTTCAATAATGGCATAAAAATTTTCCTTTGCTAAACTTCCATCATAAATTTTTACATAATCAACATTAATTGATTCTAAAGAATCCAAAGCCATTTCAATATCATTTAGGTTTACGATTTTTATGGATCCTTCCCAAGCTGGTTTTGGTCCGTCAAGCTTAGGACCTGAAGTGAAAATGTAAGGGCCAATCAACTCTTTCTCCTTAATTTGGGCTCTCTACTGAAGTACGGAAGGTGTAATATCTCCACCAGCATCTCTTACAGTGGTTATTCCAAACTTCGAGAATAAACTCAGCAGTTCCCTATTTTCATCTATTAAATCCTCTCCTCCCCTAAAATGCACATGATTATCCCATAAGCCGGGCATAACGTACTGACCATTCAACTCAATAGATTTCTTGAATTCGTAATCAGCTTTCTCTAGCATCGATCCCACGGAAAATATCGAATCCCCTTTGATAGTGACATATTGATTTTCAATGATTTTATCGTTTTGTACATCCACAATGGAAGCATTCATCAGTATCAAATCAACTGATATTTGCTTATTAGAAGTACAAGATGCAATTAAAATGATACTTAGTAGTGATAGGAACACTGTGTGGATTGGCTTCATGTTTTTTCCTTAAATATAATGGAATTGATCTAAGATGTGGAATCCTCATCAAAGGTAACAGTAATCATTACTAGCCAGAGACTAGCGATTATATACAATCACTTCCGCTAGCCTCCGGCTAGTGGATAATACTCCAGCCTCTGGCGAGGTTTATAGCCGAAATAAATACAAGCTTTTTTTATCTTTTTCTAGCATGTGTTTAATTTAGCATCATTCTTTAAACCAAGACCTTATTTCAATGAGTCAATTCAGAAAAACTACTTCCAATGATACCTATTTCATCACATTAACTTTGGTGGGCTGGATAAATTTATTTGATAGAGAAGATTACAAAAGAATTATTGTAGAAAATCTTTACTATTGTCAGAAAAATGAAAATCTAGAGATATTCTCTTACGTGATCATGAGCAACCATATACATTTGGTATGCAGAAGAATTGATAAGGATTTAAACGAGTTAATAGGAAGGTTTAAAAGCTTTACTGCAAAAGAATTTATAAGAGAAATTAATAATAACCCCAAAGAAAGCAGAAGCTACTGGCTTCTAAACTTATTTAAGCATTTCGCAACATTAAGTAATCAATTTAGAGAATATAGACTTTGGAAAACTAATAATCAACCAACACTAATTTCTGACAGTAAAATCTTGGATCAAAAAACAAACTACATACATGAAAATCCTGTAAGGGCTGGCATTGTGACTGAACCTCAATATTATAAATACAGTAGCGCATGTTTCGATAGTCCATTAACGATCTTAGAAAGCTAAAGAATACAGTACCGGATGACTTAGCTTCCTAATCCTTGCCGGAGGCAAAAGTAAGCATCACTAGCCAGAGGCTAGCGATAGCCCAATCTATATCTTCCGCTAGCCTGCGGCTAGTGGAAATTACTACCGCCTCTGGCGAGCTAGAAAAACCCCTCCCCAGCAGCCTCTTCAGTAATCCTCTCCGAATTTTCCTTTCCTAAATACCGATCTATAAAGAAATGAGCTATGTAAAGAAGTGGCGTCAGTAAAATAGCCAGTGCACCTTTATATATATAATTAATGACTCCAACAGAGAGCACTTGTTCCATGCTCCAATTCCCAAAAACAAAGAAGGCAATCCAAAGCACCACAAAGCTATCTACTAACTGGCTGACTAAAGTAGAGCCTGTTGCCCTGAGCCAAATTTTTCCACTTCCGGTAAATTTTCTAAGGTGCTGAAAAACCAAGACATCTAAAAACTGACCAATCAAGAAAGCTGTTAAAGAGCCGATAATAATCCCTAATCCCTGTTGGAAAATAACACCGTAGGCATAATTAATGTTAAAATCCTTACCATTCGGATCAGGTGTATTGACATTTAACCAAAAATCAGCTGGTGCCAGTTTGGTAACAGCATAAATCACAAAAAAAGAATAGAGAATAAACAATGCAGTCAAAAAGCTAATTCTGCGAACGCCCTTTTTCCCGAAATATTCATTAATAATATCAGTGGTGACAAACACAATAGGCCAAATGATTACGCCTGCAGTAAGATTAAAATCTAATACAAAGTCTCCAAACAGTTTGATCTGAGCGGGTGGAAAACCCAAAGTGGCTTCAGCCGAAAAAATCTTCACCCCTAGAATCTCAGCTAACAGAGCATTGGTTAGGAATATCCCGCTTAATACAATAAAGAGATTTCTTTTTTTTCTATTGAGCGACCCGTTTGACTTTACCGCATCCATTTTATTCTTCTATAGTAAAAACTTGGCCTTCTTGTGCCAAGGCAGTATTAGCAAATTCCTTTTGAGCTTCTTCCAGTAAGGGATTTAACTCTTTATAGCGATTTGAAAAATGACCAATCAACAATTGACCCACTTTTGATTTTTGAGCAAAAATACCTGCTTGCTTCGCAGTTGTATGATAGGTCGCTTCAGCCCTTTCCAAGTTCTCATGTAGAAATGTTCCTTCATGATAAAGTAAATCCACTTCCTTCACTAAAGGAATGATGTCTTCATTGTATTTAGTATCAGAGCAATAAGCATAACTCCTCGATCGCTTTGCTGGTAAGGTGTAATCCGAATTTTTAAATTTCACTTCCCCGGCTTCATTCACTACATCCTTTCCCTTCTTTAGGATGTTAATATCACGCACGCTCAATTCTCCTACTTTTTCTTTCTTCAGCCTTTTTGGTTTAGGTTGTTCTTTAATTAAAAACCCAGTGCATGGAATTCTGTGATTGAGTGGAATGGTTCGAACTGTTAATTTGGGGTGATCTAAGATCAATTCTGATTGATCTCCCCTTAGTTCCTGGAAATGAATAAGGTAACTTAAATGCGTATTCGCATACTTTAAATGAAGCTGAATAATTTCAGATAAGCCAAGAGGCCCATACAGATATAAATCAGTTTTTCTTCCATTCAAATGCATGGTGGATAGCAGTCCCATAAGACCTAAGAAATGATCCCCGTGCAAATGACTAATAAAAATATGGCTTAAGCGATTTTTTCTTAAGCCATATTTTTTCATTTGAATTTGTGTAGACTCTCCGCAATCAATCATGATTTGCATGTCTTGAATCCGCAAGACCTGCGAAGTATGATGCCTTCCATGAGCTGGGGCTGCCGAATTGGAGCCTAATATGTGAACTTCAAAAGACAAGGAATTTTACTCGCTATCGTCTTCTTCACCTAACCCTTTTTCCAATTCGTGCATGAAAACAGATTCCACTGCCTCGTGAACGGTTGGTAAAATATCAAATACTTTATCTAATTGAGAGATTTTAATCAATTTCTCTGTGTGCTCAGTGGGAGCTGCAATGATGAAAGCTCCACCATTTTCTCCAATCACCCTGTTTCCTACCAATAAAGCACTCAATCCTGATGAATCTACATATTTCACTTCTGACATGTCAATCACCATATTCTGTACTCCTTCTGCCTGCATGGTAACCAAATCAGATTTGAAACCTGATGCCACTGAAGAATCAAATTTTTCTTCCTTAATTTTGATTAATGAATACTTCTCTTCTTTATCAATTGAATATTTCATGTTTATCTTATTTAAAACTTTTAGGTAATGAACTTACATAAAGGTAACTTCTTATTTAATCTTTTCTAGGATATTTTGTTCAATCGTTTCTAATACGTTATTGTAGTCACGGGGTTGGAATTTCTCACCCGTAACTTTTTCGAATAACTCAATGTATCGATTAGATATTTCCTTTATCTTTTCATCTGTCATTTCAGGAATCTGTTGGCCCTCTTTACCTTGAAAACCATTTTCAATCAGCCACTCCCTTACAAACTCTTTTGACAATTGTTTTTGCTTCAATCCCTTAGCTTGATTTTCTAAGTAAACATCAGAATAAAAGAAGCGGGAAGAATCTGGCGTATGGATTTCATCTATCAAAAAGATTTTATCGCCCACTTTACCGAATTCGTATTTTGTATCCACCAAAATCAGTCCGTTTTTTGCCGCAATTTCAGATCCTCTTTTAAATAATTTCTGAGTGTAAGATTCTAGTTTTTCGTATTCTTCTTGGGACACTAATCCCTGCTTTAAGATTTCTTCTCGAGAAATGTCTTCGTCATGTCCTTCGTGGGCTTTGGTAGTAGGCGTAATGATAGGCTGAGGCAATTTATCATTTTCCTTCAAACCTTCTGGTAATGAAACTCCGCAAACACTGCGTTTCCCATCTCTATATTCCCGCCAGGCATGGCCGGCCAAATAACCTCTGATCACCATTTCCACTGGATAGGTTTCACAATTAAATCCCACACTCACATTTGGATCAGGATTTGATAAAAGCCAATTCGGAACGATGTCTTCTGTATCTTTTAGCGCTTTTGCGGCAATTTGATTTAGCACCTGTCCTTTAAAAGGGATAGCCCGAGGCATCACCACATCAAAAGCAGAAAGGCGATCTGTAGCCACCATTACTAATTGATCAGGAGTTGTATAAACATCCCTTACTTTCCCTCTATAAAAATTTTGCTGATTAGGCAGCTGAAAATTGGTTTCTCTAATTGCTTCCATTAGGGCAAAAATAGCTAAGTGTTGGCAGATATAAAAGATAGGATGTAATTGAATTTATCAATAAAAATTTATCTGTAGGCCTGCTTCATTACTTTCATTTCTCTACCTTTCTTTTTGCTTAATCAAAAAGAAACAAAAAATCAAGAAAGTTTAATGCTTCTAGCCTCAATTCCAACGCTGGCTCGCTAAACTTTCCTCCCTCCCACTTTTCCGAGTTCCTCGGAAGTGGTCGATTAAATTCTTTTCCAACTATTGCCTAAATTTTGAGCTATATTATATTTTTTGAAAGTTTTATTAAGCACTCAGAGTACTTAATAAAAAAGACGTATTTCTATTTATGACATTCTTAGTAAAAAGCTGTGATTTAAAAAATTTATAGGATTTTCCATTGTATTATCAGAAATTATTACAAACCTTTGTCGTTCAATTTGAAAAAGAATAACACCATAGCGCAAAATTTCACTTCATTAGCAACAATTGCTTTTGATGCTGTGAATGTATTGCGTAACCGCCAGGTTCGCAGGTTTTTCTTTAGGGCATAGCCCTTTTCTATTCTAGGATACCCTATGCGGGAATCCAATAACTCATATTTTATAATTATTCAATTTCATTTAGTAACGCTGAATCCTATTTACCATTTTGAAAAAATAGAGGTGAGGCAATTCAATTTTTCATTCAATGGAAAAATCCAAATTTCATATTAGAGTTGCTACGGAAGCAGATCAAGTTTATGCTTCCAACATTATAGAAGAAATGGCAACATCCGCTGCCAAAAGAGGGACTGGTATTGCCCGTAGATCAGTTGAATATATAGAAAAAAAGATGCTGGAAGGCAAAGCAGTAATTGCTTTGACCCTAGATAAGGTATGGGCAGGCTTTTGCTATATCGAATCATGGGATCATGAGAAATATGTTGTCAATTCGGGCTTAATTGTAGCTCCTGAGTTTAGAATGACAGGTTTGGCCAAAGCCATTAAATCTGAAATATTTCAGTTAAGCAGAAAGAAATATCCCAATGCGAAAATTTTCGGCCTGACTACAGGGAGTGCAGTAATGAAAATCAACTCTTCTTTGGGCTATATCCCCGTGAGCTACTCAGACTTAACAAAAGATGAGGAGTTCTGGAAAGGCTGTCAAAGCTGTGTGAATTATGATATTCTGCAGTCTAAATACAAGCAGAATTGCATTTGCACCGCCATGTTATACACTCCCAAGCCTGAAAGCAAAGGCAAGGCGCTAAGGAAGAATTTCACCAAAAACATCAAGCTATTTGAGCGCTGGACCAGGATCAAAAAGCATGTGATGCTAAAACTCAAAAAGCATTCATCTCAATTGGTAAATTTATTTTAATCATCTATTGAGCTTAAGCCCTGTGAGGTCACCTTACTGGTCGTTTCTCCCATGTCGTTCGAGTTTGTGTCTTCACAAACTCTGAACTAAAAGCCCTGTGAGATACAGGGCTGGGCGAATAATAGTTGGTTGCATTATTGAAAACCGGTTTAATAAATATGAATACATAGAATTGAATTAAAAAAATAAAAATATAGATTATGAAAAAAGTTGTTTTAGCCTATAGCGGAGGTTTGGATACCACCTTCTGCGGCTTATACTTATCAAAAGAATTAGGCTATGAAGTCCATGCCGTTTTAGTCAACACCGGAGGATTTTCTCCTGAAGAATTAAAAGCAGTGGATGCTAAATCCAATAAATTAGGCATCGCTTCCTTTACAGTAATCAATCGATTGGAAGAATTTTATCAGAAGGTCATTAAATTTCTGGTATTTGGTAATATCTTAAAAAATCAGACTTATCCTCTATCGGTCAGCACAGAAAGAATAGTACAAGCTCAAGCCCTAGCACTTTATGCAAAAGCAATCGGGGCAGATGCCATCGCGCATGGAAGCACTGGCGCTGGTAATGACCAAGTTCGATTTGATATGATTTTTCAAATTCTTATGCCTGAAATCGAAATCATTACTCCAATTAGAGATTTAAAATTGAGCAGAGAAGAAGAAATTGAGTTCCTAAAAGCGCAAGGTGTTGAAATGGATTTTAAAAAGTCAAAATACTCCATCAATAAAGGGATATGGGGAACTTCAGTAGGCGGTGCTGAGACTTTGACTTCAAATCAATATTTACCTGATGAGGCATTCCCAACTCCCATCAGTAAAACAGAAGCGGAGGAGATATCGCTTACTTTCAAAAATGGAGAGTTAATCGGCTTAAATGATCAAGAATTTGCCCATCCAACCGAAGCCATTCAAACTTTGGAAAAAATTGCCAGCCCTTTTGGGATTGGTCGGGATGTGCACGTGGGCGATACCATTATTGGGATTAAAGGCAGAGTCGGTTTTGAAGCCGCTGCTGCGATAATCGTTATAAAAGCACATCATCTATTGGAGAAACACACGCTAACTAAATGGCAGATCTTCTGGAAAAATCAATTATCTGAATTTTATGGAAACCATTTGCATGAGGGACATTATCTGGATCCGGTAATGCGAAATATTGAAGCGATGTTCTTGGACAGTCAGCAATCGGTAAGTGGAAAGGTCTATGTGAAATTGAAACCTGAGCATTTCAGCTTGATAGGAATTGAATCACCACATGATTTGATGTCTAGTAAATTCGGCAGTTATGGAGAAATGAATTTGGCGTGGACAGCTGAAGATGCAAAAGGGTTCACCAAAATATTAGGGAATCAAACCGCAATTTATCACCAAATAAACAAAACTCATGGATAAGTTAAAAGCAGGAATAGTGGGTGCTGCAGGCTATGCTGGAGGTGAATTGATAAGATTATTGTTACATCATCCGAAAGTAGAACTGGATTTTGTTTTGAGCAATAGCCAAAATGGAATGAAAGTAAGCAAAGTGCATACCGACTTACTTGGAGAAACTGAGTTGACCTTTAGCAATTGCTTGAAAGAAAGTGCTCAGGTGATTTTTTTGGCGATGCCCCATGGGAAATCAGAAAAATTCTTGAAGCAAAATAAAGTAGCGGATGATGTTTTAATCATTGACCTAAGTACAGATTTCCGAAATGAAACGGAAGGTTTTGTCTATGGACTCAGCGAAGTATTTCAGGATAAAATCAAATCATCAAAGCGCATTGCCAATCCGGGTTGCTTTGCCACAGCAATTCAAATGGCTTTGGCACCTGTAATTGCTAAATCTTGGGTGCAGCAAAGCATTCATGTAAGTGGTATTACGGGAAGCACTGGAGCAGGCACAATTCCATCAGAAACTACTCATTTTAGCTGGAGAAATCAGAATGTATCTTCTTATAAGTTATTCGAACATCAGCATTTGCATGAAGTCAAGCAGACTTTCACTCAATTGGATTCAGATTTTAAAGAGGATATTCTTTTTGTACCATACAGAGGAAATTTCTCTAGAGGGATTTTAACAACTGCTTATTTTCCATTTGAAGGTAAGCTTGAGGAAGCTCAAAAGACATTTGCTAACTTCTATACATCCTCTGCTTTTGTTCATATTTCTGAAGAACCTATTGATTTAAAACAAGTGGTCAATACCAATAAATGTCTGGTGCATATTCAATTAAATTCTGGGCAACTCATTATTACCTCTATAATAGATAATTTATTAAAAGGGGCATCAGGTCAGGCAGTCCAAAATATGAATCTGCATTTCGGATGGAAAGAAAATTTAGGCTTACAGCTAAAAGGAAATGCCTACTAAAAATAAAATCATGGAACATTTTATAAAATTTGAAAATCAATCTGCTGCTAAAAAATTAATTAAAAAAGCCGTTCAATTTAAGGAAAAACCATTTTTAGAAAAAGAGATCGGCACAAACCTCAAAATAGGACTTATCTTTTTGAATCCTAGTTTGAGAACACGTGTGAGCACCCAAATTGCCGCAAAAAATCTCGGAATGGAAGCCATTGTTTTCAATATCGATAAGGAAGGTTGGGCATTGGAATTTGAAGAGGGCGCTATTATGAATGAAAATAAGGCTGAGCACATCAAAGAAGCAGCATCAGTATTAGGTAGCTATTTTGATATCTTGGCTATTCGTGCCTTCCCCACTTTAACAGATAAAAAACAGGATATAGCGGATAAGGTTATCCATCAATTTATCAAATATAGCCAAATCCCGGTAGTGAGTTTGGAAAGCTCAAGTCGCCACCCGCTCCAATCTTTAGCTGATATGATGAGCATTGAAGAAACTTGGAAACAGCATTCAAAACCAAAAATAGTTTTAAGCTGGGCACCACATGTAAAGGCACTACCTCATGCAGTTCCCAATTCTTTCGCAGAATGGGCGCTAGGGATGAATCATGACCTGACCATCACTCAACCCAAGGGGTATGAATTGGATGAGCATTTCACAAATGGAGCAAAAATTGAATATGATCAAGAAAAAGCTGTAGCAGATGCGGATTTTGTGTATGTCAAAAACTGGAGCAGTTACCATGATTATGGAAATTTACCGAAAGTAGAAAGCGATTGGCTGTTAAAAAGTCATCATCTAAAAGAAAGTGCCAAAATTATGCATTGCCTGCCGGTAAGAAGAAATCTGGAATTGGCCGATGAACTTTTGGATGGCAATAAAAGTCTAGTGCCTTTACAAGCTGAAAATAGAATTTACGCAGCTCAGGCTGTGCTTTTTGAAATTATTTCTCAAATCAAAGCCGGAAATGCTAATTAAAAATTCTAAGTGTATGTAACCTACACAGCTGGTGACAGACTAATGCTATTATATCAAGGAAATTTCATTAAGGAATTTTTCGCTAAGGCGAAAAACTTTTTGTTTTCCCTGCCTGCGGCAGACAGGTTTTGTTTCTATTGTGGTGGGAATTAGCAAAGGTTGGTAAAAATTAACAAATATTCTTTTTTAACCACAAAAGATACAATAGAACACAAAGGAAAATAACCTGCAAATTAAATGAAAATGAAGAATAAAGAAGTCGTGAATATCATTAAAATAGGAGGAAAAACCATTGATAATGAAGAAGCTTTAGCTCGGTTTATCACATCCTTTTCCAAAATACCAGGACAGAAAATCTTGGTTCATGGCGGTGGAATTTTGGCAAATCAAATAGGTGAAAAAATGGGGATATCGCCTCATTTTCATGAAGGCAGAAGAATAACTGATGAAGAGACGCTCAATTTAATCACCATGGTTTATGGCGGATTGATCAATAAAAAGATAGTAGCCAAACTTCAAGCATTAAAAGTGAATGCAATTGGCTTGAGTGGTGCGGATGCAAATTTGCTTAAGGCAGAAAAAAGAGCAGTAAAAACGATTGATTATGGCTTTGCAGGAGATATTCAAAAAGTAAATAAGGACTTCCTTGAAAGCCTATTAACGCAAAAATTAACTCCTGTCATTTGCCCGATTACGCATAACGGAAAAGGGCAATTACTGAATACCAATGGCGACACAATTGCCATGGAAATTGCCTGTGCCTTGCAAACGCAGTTTGAAGTGAATTTATGGCTATGCTTTGATAAAAAAGGAGTTTTGTTGGATGTTGACGATGAGAAATCAATTATTCCACAACTAAACCCTAAATCTTATGCAGAACTTTTGTCTAAATCCTTGATTTATGACGGCATGAAACCAAAATTAGAGAATGCATTTCAAGCTTTAAAATCTGGAGTATCAAAAATAAGAATTGGGTCGGCAGATGATATCGATAAAGCAATAGCCGATCAAAAAACAGGAACCTTTATTTGTGCATAATGGAAAATACTCAACTCATAGACTTGAAAGCTAAAGCCATTCAATTATTAAAAGAATTGATAACAATTGACTCTTTCAGCAAAGAAGAGGATAAAACTGCTGATGCAATAGGGCATTTCCTGAACAGTGAATCAGTGAGTTTTAAGCGGATAGGCAAAAACCTAATCGCCTATAATTTTCATTTTAATGAGCAAAAGCCTTCCATTTTGCTTAATTCTCATCATGATACAGTAAAACCAAATGTAAGCTATACCAAAAATCCATTTGAGGCAATAGAGGAAGGTGGAAAACTTTATGGGTTAGGAAGTAATGATGCCGGAGCTTCATTGGTAAGTTTAATTGTCACTTTTCTATTTTTTTATCCTAAAGATATTCCCTACAACCTCATTTTTATCGCTTCCGCAGAAGAAGAAATAAGTGGACAAAATGGAATCAGCAGAGCGCTTGAACAAATTCCGATATGCGAAGTGGCCATAGTAGGCGAACCGACAGAAATGAAACTGGCAGTAGCAGAGAAAGGCTTATTGGTAATAGATGCCGTTGCAAAGGGAAAAGCCGGACATGCTGCCAGAGACGAAGGAGAAAATGCCATCTATAAAGCTATGGAAGACATTCTGAAAGTCAGGGATTTTAAATTTAAAAAATCATCAAAATATTTAGGCGAGAATAAAGTAAGCGCCACATTGATAAAAGCAGGACAGCAGCACAATGTCGTGCCTGATGTTTGTGAATTCACTTTGGATGTTAGGATTACGGATGCTTATACTTTAGAGGAAGCCTTTGAAGAATTACAAAGCCAATTACAAAGCGAATTAAAAGCTAGATCATTCAGATTACAAAGCTCTTTTCTTCCTGAAAAGCACAAAATAATGGAAGTAGCGATAGTATTAGGATTGGAAAGATTCGGAAGCCCAACTTTATCTGATCAGGCACTTATTCCATTTGACTCCGTAAAAATCGGTCCGGGGAAATCGGAACGTTCTCATACTGCAGATGAATTTATTGAAATAAAAGAAATTGAAGAAGGCATTGAAATTTACATTCAATTGCTGGAAAGATACATGAACCATCAAAATACCACAAAATGAAGATCTGGCAAAAAAACACGGACTCCTTAAAAGAAATAGAACAGTTCACCATTGGGAAAGATACTGAATTTGATCTTCTATTAGCTCCATATGATGTATTGGGCTCCATAGCACATATAACTATGTTAGCGAAAATTCAGCTAATATCTGACAACGAGTTCGAGGCTCTATCGAAAGAATTAAAAAATATCCATCAAGAAATTCAAGGAGGTAAATTCCAAATTCAGGAAGGTGTTGAGGATATCCACAGCCAAATCGAGTTTTTGTTAACGGAAAGATTAGGAGATATAGGGAAGAAAATCCATAGTGGACGATCAAGAAATGATCAAGTACTTGTGGATTTAAAATTGTTTTATCGGGATAAAGTCAAAGAAATAGTAGAGTCCAGCAAGCAATTATTTGATCTTTTGCTGCACCTTGCTGAAAAACATAAACAGGACTTGATGCCCGGCTATACTCATACTCAGCTGGCTATGCCCTCTTCGTTTGGCTTATGGTTCAGTAGTTTTGCTGAGTCTTTGGCGGAGGACATGGATATCCTGTTTGCCGCCTTTCAAATTATAGATAAAAACCCCTTAGGTTCGGCTGCCGGTTATGGTTCATCCTTCCCACTAGATAGAACCTTCACCACTGAAATACTGGGCTTTTCAGACATGCACCACAATGTAATTAATGCTCAAAGCAGTAGAGGGAAAACCGAAAAAACTCTAGCATTTGCATTGAGTGCTGTTGGAGGTACGCTTAACAGAATGGCATCAGACATTTGTCTTTTTATGAATCAGCATTTCGCTTTTGTTAGCTTCCCAGATGAATTCACAACTGGTAGTAGCATAATGCCACATAAAAAAAATCCTGATGTTATGGAACTCGTGCGTGCAAAAAGTAATCAACTGCATGCCATCCCAAATGCCATTATATTGAATGATACCAATTTAACTACAGGCTACCATCGCGATAAGCAATTATTGAAGGAATACATTTTTCCTGGTATCGAAACCACTTTGGATTGCTTAAATATCACACACTTTATGTTAAAAGAAATTAAACTGGAGCAAAATATTTTGGAAGATAAAAAATATCAATACCTATTTAGTGTGGAAGAAGTAAACAGATTGGTAAAAAGCGGTATATCCTTTAGAGATGCCTATAAAAAAGTGGGCTTGGATATAGATAAAGGAGATTTCAAGGCCGCAACTCAACTAGACCATACTCATGAAGGGAGTATCGGGAATTTATGTTTGGAAGAGATTAATGAAAAGATGCAATCTAAAATCAAACGTTTTAATTTTAGTATGATTGAGCTTAGTAAAGGAAGATTGCTGGGGTAAAAAAATGTTGAGAACGAACACCGTAATTTTAAAGAATAGAATTGAAACTGAGATTCAAGTACACAAGATTCCTGACTGCGCAGGAATGGCGCACAAAAAACAGTTTGAAGCTGGATTGGAAGTGAATACTTTTAAAAGAACTCTAAAAAAAATGGCTACCTTAATTAAAAAGTAGCCATTTTATGATATTTTAATTTAGCTTATTAAGCCATTTGAGCATTAATTTTGTCAGCTAAAACCTGTTTTGGAACTGCACCAATTTGCTTATCCACAACTTCTCCTCCTTTGAAAACCAACAAAGTAGGAATGCTCCTGATTCCGAACTTAGCAGACACATTAGGATTTTCATCAACATTTACTTTACCTATAACCGCTTTTCCATCGTAATCACCTGCTAATTCCTCTACTAATGGGCCAATCATTTTACATGGTCCACACCACTCTGCCCAGAAGTCAACCAATACTGGTTGGTCTGATTTTAATATTTCTTCAAAATTGCTGTCAGTTATTTCTACAGTACTTGCCATCTTATTTTCTATTTAATTAATTTCTTATTGTGTGTTTCAAAACGTAAAGATAGAAAAAATTGTTGCTACACACATTTCTATTTCAGTAACAAATGTCACATCCGCGACTATTCTCTAGGGTTTACAGTACATCAAATTTTAAAAACCCCTTCATAAAGCTAAAATCAATGAAATAAATTGATAAAATTGATTCGCTTATCAGAATTTTCTATTTACAACTCTTCCTCAACCTTACCGCACTTCAACATTTTATCACCAAAATAAGGATTACGGATTTCTTCTTTGTCACTTAACCAAAATGCGCCTTCGTTGTTGAATGCCATTGGGCAAAATTGCTTATATACTTTTTGATCTTTGCTTTCTGCATTCTCTTTAACTAAAGTATAAACCTCTTGACTTAGGTCATCAAAACCAGAACGGATTTCTTCCACATCTTCTTGGTTGTGCATTTCTTTTGTTAAAGACTTAATCTGCTCGAATTCCGAACCAACACTCTCCAACAACTTTGCTAAAGCAGATTTTGCTTCTTTTGCATCAGTCTTCACTAAAGCATCTTTAACATTAAAATACGAAGACAAGATACTTTTCAACTGCTCTGAACTAACTTCAGAAGTAGACGCTTGCATTACCTTTTCTTCCTTTTTAGGTTCTTGACTTGCTTGATCTTCTGATTTTTTTTCCTGACTGCATCCTAAGGTTATCACTGTGAATGCTACTAAACTTAAAACTACTTTTTTCATTTTATCAAAATTTACACTGGTTACAAATTTAAAATTTATTAATTGAATTTTTAGATTTTTTCCTACGCTTGGTCTTAGCGGTGACGAAAAATAATAAAAAGCCCGAACTCACTGTGAGCAATCCAAAAACGGAGAATGCTCGAATTAAAGTATTATTGAAATCATCTCGGGTTTCATAATCCATGGTGTGCGTCATCCACAGAAAATCAAACCAGCGCCAGTCACGATGACGTACTGTATGAAAATCACCATTTTGAGCGTCAATATATGCCGTCAGGTTTTTTGAACCTTTAAAATCAATTTGCCAAACAGGTAAGCTTCTGCCTCTGAATTCATGATGAGCATCTGTCTCCGTCAGAAAACTCACCGCTTGTATTTCATATTCAGACTTGATATTTGATCTTGCTATAGCCCTTGCTTCTCCTGCTGAAATTTGCTTTTTGGAATTTCCATTTTCAGTATTAATGAGAATGGAATCATTTACCCAAAAATAGGCCACTTGATTCACAAACTTCAATTCTAAACTATGGATATCTAAAGAATCAGATGTTAACTTCATGCTTTGCAAAGTTGGTGAATTCTGGTTCGATGTCTCCGCAAGAAAATGATCACCATGAATTTCATCTAAATCTGTCCAGGTGAAATAAAGCCCGCTGATGGTCCAAAATAAAAATTGAACTCCAATTGTAACGCCTAAAAAACGATGTGCTCTTCTTATATAATATTTATTGTTCTTTCTCAATTAACTATCTTAAAATTAGGTTAATATCATTTTATAATGTTCGCTTAATTAATATACAAATACTCAATACCAACACCTACGAGCAACCAAAGATAGGCCACAAAAGATAAGTATTTCAAGGTCTTTTCCAGTACAGGACTTTTTGGTGCCATCTCTTTATGATGCATGATGTTTTTACCTTTCACAAAACCGAAGTAAATCAAAACACCTGATACAATAAAGAATCCGATATTCATAAATAAGGTATAATCAACTTTAAAAAATGATTGCTCCATTATAGAAATTGAGGCAGGATCAGGCAACATATTTAAAAGGTCAAATCCATAGTGAAGACCTAAAGAAGCAACTATTAATGAAGCAAATAAAAGGAAGAGTATAAAAAAACTCATCCGCCATCCGTAGTATTTGGCATTAATTCTTAAAACTGGAAAGACTACCAAATCACTAAAGATAAAAGCCATTACTCCTGCAAAACTCACTCCCTTACCAAACAACAATGCGGCTAAAGGAATATTCCCCATAGATCCAATAAAAGTTAAAAATGCTGCTACAGGGCCAATCACAACGTGCTCTAGAAGTGTAAAAAAGGAAAATGATTCTTCGCCATTTCCGGTATTAATAAATAAAGTTTCAAAAAAGCTGTCGGGCACAAAAGCTGCCACTATTCCTGCAATGGTAAAGCCGATGGTAACATCTTTCCATACCATTTTCCATTCCATGAAATATTGCTTCCCAACTTTCGCCCACTCTTTCTGTGATTTAATCTTGTCTTTAAAGCTTACTTTTTCAACATCCCCTTCCTCTGCAGAACCTAAATTATCTTTAGCCTTCTTAATTAATTTAGAAGGGTTAATAAGCCGGACTAATAGCCAACTAAATAATATTAAAATTACACCTCCTACATACTCTCCCACTACAAATTGCCAACCCAGAAAAATAGAGATGACAATACCCAGTTCTATCACCAAATTGGTAGAAGACAACATGAAAGCTAAAGATGATATAAAACTGGCTCCCTTCTTAAAAAGAGATTTAGCAGATGCCAAAGCTGAAAAACTGCAGGAACTACTAATAAACCCAAAAAAGGTTCCCAGAAAAACCGATTTAGCTCCGCTTCCTCCCATCGTTTTCTGCATTCTCTCTTCGGTCACAAATACCTGGATCATACTACTCAAGGCATATCCTAGAATAAATGCCCACAGTGCCATCCAAAAAAAGCCAATTGAGGTGTTAGCAGCTTCACCCCACTTTATTAAAAAATCATTCATAAAAATTAATTTTAGTTCATAAAATTTATCTTTTTGAAAAAAAGCATAGAAATCGTTTCAATACCAAAAGTCTTGAAAAACAACTTAATTTATCACCTTTTCAACCTCACCACATGTTAGCATGCTAGATCCGAAATAAGGATTCACAATCTCTTCTTCCATACTAAGCCAATCTGCGCCCTGGTCATTGTCAGCCATGGGGCAATGTTGTAAATATAGCTTCTCCCTAGTGGGACTAAAGGTCTCCGTCATTTCAATCATCCAGTCGGAAAGTGCAATAAAATTCTTCCGTAAGCTTTCAATATCATCATGATGATGAATATGCTCCAGCACTTTTTCCATCTTAGCATGATAGCCCATCCATTTGTCATGAACATCATCCTGAAATGCCTGCATATCAATTTTTTGATAAACTGATTTCAATTCCTTAGCTCGAGCTAAAGCAGACTGAAAATCATCTTTAGTCAACGCTTCTTTTAATTGAAAATAGGAAGGGTATAGTCTTCGTAATTCGGCTTGTGCCTCATCTGAGATCTCAACAGCAAAATCATCCTGCCTTTCAGCACTCATCATACTTGGCTTACCTGCAAGTTGAGCAGCTGCATCAATACTAAACGCTCCCTGAACAGCGATCTCTTCTCCTTCTGCTAATCCACTTTCAATTACATATTCATCATTCAAAGGCAATCCTAAGTCGATTCCCCTCATTACAAAGCTTATTCCCTTTTCCGTGTGCTCTTGCACATAAACCACAGATTTTTTGCCAGTCCACATTACTGCCGACTTAGGTATAACCACAACAGATCTAGCTTGATTCTCATAATTTATTTGGCCTGAAACGAGCATCTCAGGTTTCAATTTTCCATCAGTATTTTGAATATCAGCTCTTGCCTCCGCTACTCTACTTTGAGCACTCAATGTTGGATTAATAAAGTCGATCTTTCCCGAAAATTCTTCATTGGGAAAAGAAGCAATTTTGAAATCCACTTTGCTTCCAAGTTCAACAAAAGGGATATCTTGCTCATATACATCAAAGACTACCCAAACTTTGGAGAAATTATTCAACTGAAAAAGTGATTGCCCCTTCTGCACATAGTCCCCTTCCTTCACTTTCTTTTCAGTTACATAACCTGAAAAATCAGCCATAATTTCAAATTGCTCTCTGGGCCTACCTAAATCAATAATCTTCTCAATCTGCGCATCATTTAACTTCCAATTTTTCAGTTTCTCTATGGCAGCTTCAAATAAGCTTGGCTGCATTTCCCGATCATTATAGGCTTGAAGCAATTCCTCTTGAGCCGTCAATAGATCCGGAGAATATAGGGTAGCAATAACTTGCCCTTTTCTGACATATTCACCTGTGTAATTCAATCTCAAATTTTCTATTCTGCCCGGAAAATGTGCGGAAAGCGAATAATTTTGCTTTTCATTCGCCTGGATTTTTCCTGTCACTCGAATATCCTTTTCAATTGATTTGCGCTGGACCTTAGCGGTGCTCACCTGCGCCAATTGCATAGCAGTAGCTGACATACTCACAGCATCTGGGCTCAGTACATCACTGTTAGATTCATCTAAAGGAATAAGGTCCATCCCACAAATTGGACAGTCTCCTGGTTCGTTTTGTCTGACCGAGGGGTGCATTGAGCAAGTCCAGACTTCAGGAACCGATTCTTCGATCTGCTGATTATCCGATGTATTGATGTGCTGATGACTTGATGTGCTGATGAAGTAGCCAAGTATACCTCCAGCAACAACACTGATTAGGATGACTAATATAATTGTTTTAGTGTTTTTCATGATTGATATTTTCTGGTGGTGGAATCCTTTAATTAGTTGAATTTGAAATTAGGTATTCATATTTCTGCATGCTTATGTTGAATTCAGATTCAGCATTTGCTTTCAACCTTCGGTATTTTAAAAACTGTTGCTGAATTCGTAAAACCTCCTCAAAATCAGCCCCTGAATTGGCATAGGTCTTCCAAATAATTTCCAATGTGCTTTCTGTCTTTTTGATTTGCCTTTCATATAAGTTCAAGAGTTCCAGCTGTTCCTCTATTTCAAAAACAGTAGATTCATATTCCGTATCCAACTGATTTTTGACGTTTTGCTTTAGTAAGGAATAGCTCTCCTGCAGGAGTTGTGCTTCTTTCTTTTGGGCATTATATTTCTTTCTAAAAATTGGTAAACTCACACTAACCATAGGCATGAATACATCTTTACCATTATCAGCCAAACCCATGTCTTGCCTTTCCCCTACTATCACATAATCCAACCCAAGACCAATTTTTGGCAAGCCTTGCTTTGATGCTAACTTCTCATTGGCCTTGGCAGATTGTAACTTATATTCTAAAGACTGCATCAGTGGATGCTGATCAAAAAGCGAATCTTTTACCATTGAAGGCTGAAAATCTATTGCATTCAAAGTATCTGGAATTTTAATCACAACCTCAGCATTAAGCACATTTTGAAGGGCTGTTGCCAAAGACTTCTCTTTTTGTTTTAAGATTTCAAGATTAGTTTTGGCATCATCTATCATAATATCCACTCTTAGAACATCTACCATACTGGCATTTGAACTGCTAAATTTCCCCTCTGCTAGTGATTTATAAGATTTCAAAATCTCAATGTTCTCATGCTCGATTTGCTTTAGCTTTTGTAATTCGTAAATCGGATAGTATTTAGCAGCTACCTCCCAATACAACTTATTCCTTGTATCCAAAAAAGATTGAAATCTGGCTTCAGCTTCTAAAGCCACTACATTTTTCTGCGCTTTAAGAGTTCCAAACCAGGGAAACATTTGCGTTAAGCTAAAGCGTGCCAGCTGCGGCCCCACCCGGGTCTCCACAGGAGATACAAAATAGCCGATGGATAAGTTAGGGTCTGGCAGAGAAGATGCTTGAGGGAGCTTCTGCAGTGCCGCTTCGTAAGCTTTATATTCAGCCTGTAATTTAGGATTGTTTTCTACTGCGATTTTAAAAAAAGAATCTAGCCTATTCGTGCTATCCTGCCCATTTGTGGAAAACGATAGCAACGCCAAGAAACAAATCGACAAAAATAACTTGAAATATTTTAAAATATATAGATGTCTCATTTTTGCTTACTTTAAAGTTCTTTCTTTTAGGATTTTTTTATTTTACTTTCCTCCTTTAATGCATAAAGCACAGGAATCAAAAAGTATGTTAAAGATGCCATTAACATTCCACCAAAAGCAGGAATTGCCATCGGCACCATGATATCAGAACCTTTGCCAGTTGAGGTTAGAATGGGGAGCAAAGCGATTATCGTTGTGGTTGAAGTCATGACTGCCGGTTTAATCCGCTTTTTACCTGCTTCAATCACTGCACTCCTAATTCCTTTGATATTATCAGTCTTATTTTTATTGAAACTCTGATCAAGGTATGTTGCCATTACTACCCCATCATCTGTTGCGATTCCAAAAAGGGCAATAAAGCCAACCCAAACTGCAACACTCAAATTGATAGTGCTGATTTGAAATAATGATCTGAAATTGATATCAAACCACTCGAAATTGAAAAACCAATCTTGCCCGTATAACCATAGCATTATGAAGCCACCGCTAAATGCCAGCGCAATGCCTGCGAAGACCATTAAACTGGTCAAAACAGATTTAAACTGAAAATACAGAATGAGGAAAATCACCAATAACACAATCGGCACAATAATGCTTAACCTTTTCTCAGCGCGCACTTGATTTTCATAGCTTCCTGAAAATATGTAATTCACGCCTTTCGGAACCACTAATTCACCTTCATCAATTTTTTGCTCAATCAGCTTTCTAGAATCTTCCACTGCTGTTACTTCGGCAAAACCATCCCTTTTATCGAACAGCACATAGCCCACTAAAAATGTATTCTCACTTTTAATAGCTTGAGGACCACGTTCGTATTCAATATCTAATATTTGACCTAATGGGATTTGAGCTCCTGATGGAGTAGAAATCAACATTCGAGAAAGTTCTTCCGGACTCTCCCGAAGTTCTCGAGGATATCTCACTCTGACAGGAAAACGTTCCCTTCCCTCTACTGTGTTCGTGATTGTCATTCCCCCAATTGCCGTTTCAATAAATTGCTGAACATCCTCAATACTTAAGCCATAGCGGACAATTTCTTCTCTGTTAATATTGAGCAGCATATAAGGCTTCCCCACTATTCTGTCGGCAAAAACTGCTTCGGATTTAACAGAAGGCACTTCTTTAAGGATATTCTCTAATTGCAATGAAAAGGATTCTATAGTTTTCAGGTCGGGTCCGAAAACCTTAATTCCCATAGGAGCCCTCATTCCAGTTTGTAACATTACTAGCCGTGTTTCTATTGGCTGTAGTTTTGGTGCTGAAGTAACGCCAGGAATATTGGTTACTTTCTCAATTTCATTCCAGATATCATCAGGACTTTTGATCTTCTCTCTCCAATTCCTAAAATATTGCCCGTCAGAATCTGTGATCAAATAATTTTCAAATTCTCCATCAATTGAAAGTGAAATTTCATCTTGCAATTCCTTTTCAAATTCATTTGCCTCTTGATCTACAAATTTTCTGCTCTTAGGATCAAAAAATATTTTTCTCTCATTTGAATCAAGCTGCGATAATCCGTTGTCAGACTTGATATAAAAGTCATCATTTGCATTCATTTTGAATCGTTGCCTCTTCCCTTTCTGATTTAAAATGTATTCAGGTTTGTAATTGATGACATTCTCAAACATGGAAACCGGGGCAGGATCCAATGCAGATTCTACTCGACCTAACTTGCCAACAGTCAGCTCTACTTCTGGAATATTGGTCAACATCATATCTAGCTGACCTAATACTTTCCTATTATATTCAACACCTGAATGAGGCATGGAAGTTGGCATTAGCAAAAAGCTCCCCTCATCTAATGTTGGCATAAATTCTTCACCAATCCCTGGGAAGGTTGAGGACAAGAATGTCCAGCCTCTAGTTTTATCTAATTTTACACCTACTTTCTCAAATCCTGTGGCTAGGAAGCCGAAAACAGTATTAAAGCCTAACCAAATTACAATTCCTAAAAGAATAAAAAAGCTTGGTATCGATAAAAAGACCTTCTTATTGTCAAGACAAACGCTTAAGATTCTTTCATAATACGCTTCAATAAGAATAAACAGCGTTAAAATAATTCCCACGATAACAGCTACAAAAATGAAATTAGTGAGGATAGATTTAGCAGGTCCAAGGGGTAGCCAGTAATCAGCCAACAACCACAAAACTGCGAAAAGAGCAATAATCAAATCAGAATGCTTCAACGACCACTGAATAAAATTCGTCAGTTTAACTTCTTTCTTCTCTATGACTTGCTTTGCTAAACCTAATAGTCCGAAAAGCAGTACCACAACCCCAGCCCACGTATGGCCCAGTACCAAAGCTGTTAATCCTAAAAAGATCAGAACAGGATTTGATAATTTCTTCAACCAAGCATTTTTAATTTTGAAACCGAAAAACACATGTGCTAATGCTGGCAATATCAACAAGCTTACTAGTAGCGCTGCTATCAAAGCAAATGTCTTAGTGAAAGCTAAAGGACTAAACAATTTACCCTCTGCTGCTTGTAAGGTAAATACTGGAATAAAACTCACGATAGTAGTAGAAACCGCAGTTAGAATAGCACCAGAGACTTCGGCAGCTCCGTTATAAATCGTAGTGATAAGTTTTTGATCTTTTGGGGCATCATCCAAATGTTTGATTACATTTTCTGTCAGAATAATGCCTAAATCTACCATAGTTCCTATGGCGATGGCAATTCCAGAAAGTGCCACTATGTTGGCATCTACTCCGGAATAGCGCATGGCTATGAACACCATTAAAACGGCAATCGGCAATAAGGATGAAATTAAAAGTGAGGCTCTCAGACGGTAAACTGATATTGTAATGACCAGTATGGAAATCAGAATTTGCAAGCTCAAGGCATCTTCAAGCGTCCCCAAAGTTTCATAAATCAACTCAGACCGATCATAAAATGGGACGATCGTCAATTGACTCTTTCGACCATCTGCTAAAATCTTGGATGGAAGGCCCTGTGAAATCTCTTCAATTTTATCCTTTACATTATTAATTACCTGTAAAGGATTAGCTCCATAACGCGCAACGACCACTCCTCCTACTACTTCTGCTCCATCTTTATCCAACACTCCTCTCCGAGTGGCAGGACCTAAAGAGACTTTTGCAATGTCTTTAATTCGAATAGGAGTATTATCGTTAATTGCCACTACTGCCAATTCTATATCTTCTATATTTTCAATGTAACCTAAACCTCTGACTAAGTATTCGGCCTGATTAATTTCGATCGTTTTAGCGCCAGCGTCTCTATTGGAGTTTCTAACTGCGCTCATCACTGTGGAGAGTGAAATATCATAGATTTTTAGGGCGTTAGGATCTACATTGATTTGATATTCTTTCACAAAACCTCCAATAGAAGCCACTTCTGAAACATCTTCCGCGGCATTCAATCCATATTTCACATAAAAATCCTGAACCGAACGGATTTCGTCTAAATCCCAACCACCAGAAGCATTACCTTTTTCATCTCTCCCTTCTATAGTGTACCAATAAACCTGACCCAGGGAGGTCGCATCCGGACCCAAGGCTGGCTGAACGGCATCTGGCAATAGCCCACTAGGAATTGAGTTAAGCTTCTCCAGAATTCGGGAACGAGTCCAATAAAATTCTTTGTCCTCATCGAAAATAATATAGATGCTGGAAAAGCCGAAAATGGAAGAACTTCTGATCGTTTTCACCCCTGGAACCCCAAGCAAATAGGTTGTCAAGGGATAAGAGATTTGATCTTCAATATCCTGAGGGGAACGACCTTTCCATTCTGTAAATACTATTTGCTGATTTTCGCCATAGTTAGGAATAGCATCTACCGGAACAGGATCAGAAGGTAGGAAATTAATATTCCAACTGAAGGGCGCTACAGCCACGCCCCATGCAAGTAATAATGCCAGAAATAAGAAAGTAACTAACTTATTGTATAAGAAAAATTTGATAATTCGATTTAACATAAAAAATCATTGATTTAAACATAGAAATTTCATCGATGGAAATAACTTCCCCGATAAGTGGTTTAAAACAATGGTTTTATTAAATCAAAAAGCTTTGATAAAGAACTTGTAGTGGTGCTTTGTAGAGCGGTGGACTGTCAAAAATCAGAATTGCTGATTGAGCTTGAGAATCCAGTGGATTGGAAAATAAGTAATTAACCAACACATAAATTACAGAAACAAATGAAGAACCTGTTTTCAAAACAGAGTTACTCTCCTTCTGCTGCTGGATATCTTCCGTTGCTATTTGTTGTGATTCAGTTGTACAGCAGCCTTCCTTTTCTGATTCATGCTTGTGACAAGGAGGCATTTCATTATGCTCAGCATGATGTGTACAATGACTATCTGGTTCAGCAAAAGCCACTTCTTGTAGCGCATCACCATAATAATGCTTGTACATTACTGCTCCTAAACTAGTGCTGAGAATCAACACTGATAATGAGATGGCCAATATGGATTTCTGCTTTAACACAATCTTTAATTACGTTCGTAAATTTAAAAGGTTTTTCTGAAATTAAAAAGTACAGAATCTTGATAAACAAAGATTTACATTTGCTCTAACATCTGCTTTACATGCTGATCGGCTGTAAACATATTTTCGTACACTGCTTTAATTCTCAAATCCTTGTCTAACAAGTAAGTTATCCTCCTATTCATTCCTATCACGGGCACTGTTGCCTTATACAGTTTTGCGACTCGACCTTTTGGGTCACTTAATAATTCGAAGGGTAACTTATTTTCCTTTCTAAATTTATGGTGGGAAGAAATCGAGTCTTGGCTAACCCCAACGACTTTTACCTTCAAATCTCTGAATTCAGAAAATGCGTCTCTAAATTCACATACCTCAGCAGTACATACTTTGGTGAAATTCTTTGGATAGAAAAACAATATAATGGGTTCTCCAACTTGTTCAGATAATTTAAAATCTGTACCTGAAGTTGATGCTAATTCAAATTCTGGTGCTTTCTGCTGTTCTTTTAATGGCATAAGAAAATATTTTTTACCTTCTTCAAACTATTTGAAAGTAAAATGGTTATTGAAACGAGTTATTTTAGATAATAATTTAGTTTTCATGTTCAATTAGGTTTGGCAACACGTTGAAGAGCGTGTTGCTTTTTTCAACGATTGCAAATCGTTTTGTAGGGACAGTAAGCACATTTTTCTAATTTATCCGTTTGATTAAAAGCTTGGTCACTGATAAAAATCTCAGATAAAACTTCCTTTAATCCTTTTTCAAATTCCTCCATTAATACTTCTGCCCTATTCAAATCTTTACCAGCCAATTTCAATTTCTCCGAAAAGTCTGACTTGAATAAACCCTTCCCATTATACAAACCTGGTACCACATTTTTCACCCCATCATATTCTTCATTTCTGATAAACAGATAAGAATAAATAAGGGTCTGCATTGCAGCACCATTTCTTTTATCATGCTCTCGATCGAATAAACTTTCAACGTCTGAAAATTTTACTTCATCACCACCTGATTTGTAATCAATAACTCGAATCGTATTATCTTGCTCATCCAATCTGTCTATTGAACCTTTCAAACGAATTTTTTCACCATTATCTAATGGTACTGTATGTTCAAATTCTCCTTCTACCTTTTTCACAGAGAAAGGGGCAATTTTTGCATCATAATTTAAAATTTGAACCACCATTCGTTTTACCACATCTCTTATGATGATATTTCTGCCTTCAAACTCAAAATCTGACTCCTCACTTTTCTTACCATAAAGTTCAGCAAACTCCTCCCTAATGAATTTATCTATATTTTTCTTCAGGAGGTAAATCTTATTCGGATCTAAAACTTCTCCGATCACCTCTCCATACAATTTTTCCATTACATGGTGAAGGATATTCCCGAAATCTGCCGCATCCAAATCTTCACTAACCTCATCTCTTTCTTTGAGACCCGCTATGTAACGAAAATAGAATTGTAATCTACAGTCCAAGTAAATTTTTAAGGCAGAAGCAGATAGAAACCTCTCTGAACTGTATAGCTTCAATATCTTTCGTATATCCTCACTCTTCTCTATAGTAATTGGTACTGGAGCAGCTGCTTGCGGATCTTGATTTAAGCTTTGCAATTTCACCTTTTGCGATTGAATCCCCAGTTCGTATTGCAATTGCAGAAGATACCGACTTGGCTCTCCACCTTTTCCCCCACTATTATCACTATTGTAAATCAAATGCATTTGCTGACTTCGCTGCATGAGCCTATTAAATAAATAAGCATAAATGGAATCACGTTGCTCTAAAGTGGGTAATCCGTAAGCCTTTCGAATGTTATAAGGAATAAAGGATTGATTGTTCGAACCACCAGGGAAATTATCTTCACTTATGCTTAAGAAATAGATATGCTCAAAATCTAGATTTCTGGATTCTAGCACTCCCATGATTTGGATACCTTCTAAAGGCTCACCAGAAAACGGCACTCGGATGGATTGTATAATTCGATTAAATAACCGGATAAAGGAATTAATGTCCAATTCCAGTTTAAATTCTCTCACAATTTGTTCAAGCTGATTGATTTGCTTAAAAATTTCAGCCATAAACTCCTGTTCTGTAGATTCAATTTGCTCGCTGTGAACGTATTGCAAAATGGTTTTTAGATAAAGAAAATAATTAACTGAACCATCTTTAAATAAAATATCCAAGAGGGGATTTGTCGTTTCCTTCTCCGAATATAAATCCTTCAATTCTAGCCTTATGATATTATCCCGTTCAATCTGTTGAATTTTGGCTTTCACTCCTTCCCCTAACAAGTTTCCCACAAAAGGGTGTTTTAAAACTTTCAATACATCACGATGATTAAAGCTGAGCTTATTGATTTCCTGTCTTCTATTTTTTTGAAGATGAAGACAAATACTCATCAATTGATAAATCGAGGCAAATCTTAGAGGATACCCCATGGTAACATTTACTTTTTCAATAGATTCGGGCAGCGCATATAAAACCGGAAAAAGCAAGCTTTCATCTCCCAAAATGATGGCGGTTTTTTCAGGCTGTTCTATATTTTGTTCAGAAAGCAGCTGTCCTAGAAATTTTGCTTGCGCAATATTTCCTTTTACTTCAGTTATTTTAATATCTGGTGTTTCCTCAATGATTCTATTGGGCATATAAGTAGGAAAAGTCTTCCCCAAAACCGAATGATTGGCATATTCTCTAAAGAAATTTCCAGCTTCTTGCATAATGTTTTCAGGAGAAGCATAATAGGCGTCCATATCCCAAAAAACACCTGCTCCTTCTTTTACCGCTTCAGAGATTATAATTTCCTCTGTTTTGGTCAAGGCATTGAAGCCCGCAAAAATCAGTTGCCCTGAAATTTTTGTTTGTCCAGACTTGAGCCTATCAGCATAATCTCTGTATAGCATACCATTGTAAGCCTTCTTTTCTTCTTTTAGCTTATCCCTAAAATCCTTATAAACCGGATAAAGAATATTCCAATTTCGGGCAAATTTTTCTTGTGCATCTTTGGGTTTGGCTTCAAAACTCTTCCAAAATTTCTGAATTAATTGAAGTTGCTCTTCGGTTAAGAAATCAGTATCCGCCAGCTTTTTCCATTCTAGTAAATTTGCAAATAAAGGACGGGCATCTGCCATGTAGTGATCGACATCATTGAAATCTTTCACCAGCATATCGCCCCAAAAATAAAACTGCTCAAAATCTTCTTTAAAAGGTGCATGCTTTTGGAATACCTCATGCAATGAGAATACTAAGCTCAATTGATCTGGTACTGCGAAATCACTTTTTTGCCGAACAAAATCTTCGATGGCCATGGCCTCAGGTGCCCAAATGGGTTGATCTATGAGTTTTCGTAGTGCACGATTAAAAAATAAACCAGCCCTTCTATTAGGAAAAATAACAGTATAGTTAGAAATGTTTTTTCCTAGTTTGTGAAATAATGATTGGGCTAGTTCTTCTAAAAATGTGTTTTGCATAGTTTTATAATGAGAATCTTTTTAGATGTTAATGAAAGAAATCAATCTTTACTTTCACAAATCTTAAGGGCTCTTTCTTTTTTGATTCGGAAACTCGGAATAATCTTGGGAAATAAAATCTTAGTGCTAAGATTTACCATGATTCCAGTTTTCAAATTAATTATTCATTAGCATTTCAAATTTACTTTACTTTCTTTTTGCTACTATATAACAAGACTATAAACCAGCTAAAGCTGGAAATTTAACCACAAAAGAATCAAAAGAAAACAAAAGAACAGCCAAAGGCTGTTTAGCCCTCGCTCACTTCCGTTAACACAGCAGAAATTTGTTATCTTCATTGAAGTTCAGTTCAATACACTGCCAGCACTTGAACAAAAAGAAATCAGCTAGAGGCTGGTCAGCCTCTGGCTGGCAAAAATTCAAGACAATCCGCCAGCTGGCGGACATCCCAAATCCATCCGTTGGCCCGCTGTTTTGTACTTCTACTTGCCCACACAGAACACATATCACTAGTCTTTTTTTTAGTACCTATGAAATCAAAACTTCAAGATCTAAAATATAAAACTAAACCTCGATAATTTCCAAAGGATTAAGGTAGGCGATGTGGGCTGTGACTTTCTCGTAACCCATTTTCCTTAAAGTATTTCTGTAAAAGCTTACTTGCTTATGATCCTGCTCTGATTTTAAACCCGTTTTAAAATCTAAGATCTTGGCTTCATTTTCCTTTATTAAAACCCGGTCCAATCGGATTAAAGAACCATCTGTCAAAAGTACAGGGACCTCAGTTTTCACCTGCCAATCTGTTTCAAACCAAGGTAATAAAATACTGTCTTTCTCAAGATTATCCTTCACCAATTTTTGGATAGAATCAAAATCCTCCTTATTCAACATCTTTTCTGTCTTAACCTTTTTCAAAATTTCGGGAAGCTCATGCAAATCATTCAACTTAGAAAATATATCATGCACATAGATCCCTAAATCTGTTTTAGATAAACCCGCATCCTCAGCCAGCAAAGTAGAAGAATGTTTGATTTTCAATTTATCATGCCAATTGTGACTTTCATAATAAGTCAAATTCACTGAACTAACAGCAAAAGTTTCCGCACCGGCTTTTTTCTCTTTTGCCATTAAAGCAAAATCTGCTTCACTTCCTAAGCTCAATTTCATATCTGCTTCTTCCCAATCTTCTTGCTGTTCCGAAAATTGTCTAAGTAGTTTTGATATATAACCTGATTTTGCCTTTGCATGAGAATTAATAAAGAGTGCATCTCCAGCTCTTGTCATGGCCACGTACATTAAGTTTAAATTATCCAGATAACTCCGCACTTCTTCTTCCCAATAAGAACGAGCAAAATCAGAATCCTTTAAAGAGGAAGAATGCTTAATAGGTAGGTATGGGATTTCCGCAAAGTGGCCTCCCTCTGTGTTCACCCAAAGCGTAGGTGCCATCAAATGATTAGGACTTAAGGTCCACTCCAAAAGGGGAATCATACATATTTTAAACTCCAATCCTTTTGACTTATGGATGGTCATCAATCGTGCTGAATGCTCATCTGATTGCAATTTAATTGCATAAGATTGATTGTTATCTTCCCACCACTCCATAAAATCAGGAATACCACCTTTATTTCCGAAGTCCAATAAAACATCCTGAAAGGCAGATAAATAGGCCTTTTCCTTTTTAATTTCCTTTAGCTGGAACAGTTGAATTAACTGCTCACTCATTTCCAACAAACTCAAACTCATCAAATCTTTTTGAGAAGTTAAAAATTCGGCAGGTAAAAATTCATCCGTACTATTCACTCTCACAATATCGTGAATGCGTGATTCGTCATTGTGAATTATTTTCTGATAATAAAATTTAATTTGAGAAAGGGCAATTTTATCTTCTGTATACAAATACTGAAAGCAGTTCAGCAAGAAATTGACAATATGAGCGCTTGACAATAGTAAAGTTTCATCGGAGATTATATTATATTGATAATACTGTACCTTATCAGGATTTTCGCTTTTATAATGCTCCAGAAAATCCTGAATTTCGATGCCCTCTTTCTTTTTCCTTACCAATATTCCGACATCCTGTAATTTCACACCCGCATCCTGCAATCGCTCCAAATCTTGAACAAACTTTTCCAATGCCTTGGTCTGCCAGCTCAATTTTTCTCCATCCTCCGTTTCTTCTTCTTCAAAAAACTGAAGCTCTACAAAGCCCTTGTACGGATAGTCTTTTTTCTTCTGTTGCACTACTTCGTTGTAGGCATCAGGAATGTCTTGCAAAAGATGTTCAACCTCTTTCGTAAAAGCATTGGAGTTTTTATTCACCGCGTTCAACTTCACCAAATCAGGCATAGCAGTAAATAAATCATTATTAAAATCAATGATATTCGGTTTGCTCCGGAAATTATGACTCAATGCCTCTTCTTGATAAAAAGCAGGGGAAATGTCCTCTCTCAATCCTTTTAACAACAATCTCCAATCACCACCTCTCCAGCGGTAAATGGATTGCTTCACATCTCCCACCACCAAATTTTCATTTCCTTCAGCTAGTGAATTTTCAATTAAGGGTTTAAAATTCTGCCATTGCAAAGTAGATGTATCCTGAAACTCATCGATCAAGAAATGGTCATAAAAACTCCCCATTTTCTCATAAACGAACGGACTTTCGGTTGGATCGGTACCAATGATTTCATTTAGAAATTGAGTGGTATCAGAGAGGAACTGAATACCCTCCTCTTTTTTGTATTCCTGCATTCGTTGATTGAAATGCTGAGTAATTCCTAATAAATAAATGTTTTTAAGAATATTTTCAGCGGAACGGTATTCTCCTATATTCCTTTTTATGAAATCAATTGCCTCTTGGAAAGAATTCATCAAGCCATCTGAAGCCGTTTTAAAAATCAAATCTTTCTTTTTGGAGGATTTTGAGGCTAAGGATTCACCTTCCGACTCTATCGCTGTTTTTACTCTTCCTTTTACCAAATCAGCTAAATCATAATTTTTGGTCTCTTCGCTAATTTTATTAAAAAAATTAATAGCTCCTGAATTTCCATAACTAAAATCTGCGATTTCTAGCCCATTTGACTCTATTAACTGAAAGGCTTTTTTACTGATTCCATCCAAAGTCTTTTCAAACTGCGCAATTATCTTGTTCAATTTGTCCTTGAAAATTTTCAGCCTTCGATAATCATAAATTTCTTCATTCAAAGCTCTTTCTATCAGCTTGAAATCATCCTTCATCAGCTCCTCAGTAAAGGCAAGAATATCTCTTCTAACATCCCACCTACCTTTCTCTTCAAGCTTATTGATCGAGAAATCAATCACCCAACTTTTGAGCGCTACATGTTTGGGATCACTAATATCCTCCATCAACAAATCCAAAACGGACTGCCTTACTTCATCTGTATTCAGCATAAGTTCTCCATCGCCTTGGATGCTTAATTCGCGAGCAAATGAACGCATAACGTTTTGAAAAAACCGGTCAATGGTCTGGACCGAAAACCTGCTGTAATTATGTAGAATTGAAATTAATAATTGTCTTGACCGAGTCCTCAATTCACTATCTGAAAACTCCAATAAGTCTTTCAGCTGATTGGCCATCACTCCTTCACTATTCTCAGAAAATTCAAACAAATTATGAATAATCCGTTCTTTCATTTCCTGAGTGGCCTTATTGGTAAAAGTTACAGCTAAAATTCTTTTAAACTGATCAGCATTTTTAAAAGCTAACTTGAGGTATTCTCTCGTTAGCGTAAAGGTTTTACCACTACCTGCTGAGGATTTATATACTGTGAAAAGATTTCCTTTGTGCATAAAGGAAATTTACGGGATGTAGGTATAAATTAAAAGAAGTTAGTTTATAATATTCATAATTATTACTGTTGAAGCGATGATGCATTCAATAGAAATTACTACTGCAGAAACAATGTCACCAGTTGAACTAGAATTTAAGAATGATTTATATTTTGCTTTTACGTTCACAACTTCTCCCCTAATCATGATACATTTTTCATGTGTTTCAAATATAATACCCTACATCATGAGTAAAAAATACATCAATAAATAAATAGCTTCATTATAATATAATTTACATTTATTAAAGCTAAAATACTATTATTTAAATTCAAAGAAAATATTTTTTTACCTTTTCTCTACATTTCTTACATATCGTCAATACCACTAACACCACCGGAAACAATAAATTTCATTGCATTGGTACTATTGACATTCCATTCATGAACTAATTCATTTTTAACTACTAAAATATTCCCTGAAAAGTTATATGAATGTGGCATATACACAGAGCAGAAACCCTGCATCTTTACCTTTTCTAATTCACTTTGAGTAATGAAGCCAGGCTTAAATATTTTTCCAGCCTCGTCAAACTGCACCATCACGGGTTGATTAAATTTCTTTTTATCGCCTACGAAAGCACCAATTAAATCTTTTATAGAGTTGTAAATCAAACTTAGCAGAGGTACTTTGGTGATAAACTGTTCAAACAACTCAAAGAAGGGCTTCATGAAATAGGTAGAACCTAAGTAACCAACCCCAATTATTGCAGAGGCTAAAATTAGAATACCAAGACCAGGTATATTTACTGGAAGCAAACCATCAAGCCATGTAAAAACGGCTTGAATAACTAAAATCGTAAAAGCTATTGGAGCTACAAAAAGTAAGCCTCTAAAAAAATAAGCAGCAATTTTAGTAATAATCTTTTGTCGCATAATCATTTAATTATTGAATCAGTACTATAACGAAAAAAGCCTTGATGAAGTCCATCAAGGCTTAAATTATATTAAAAGTATTCAATTTATATTGAAATCCCCATGAAGGACATAAATGCAATACCCATCAGTCCTGTAATCAGCATTGTTATACCTAATCCTTTCAAGCCATCAGGTACATTAGAGTACTTCAGTCTCTCTCTAATTGCTGCTAATGCTATAATAGCTAAAAACCATCCAATTCCTGATGAAAATCCGTAAACCGCTGATTCTGCTAAGCCATATTCTCTCTGGTCCATAAATAATGAAGAGCCAAGAATAGCACAGTTCACTGCAATAAGAGGAAGGAAAATACCTAATGAGCCGTATAAGGCAGGAGAAGTTTTTTCAATAACCATTTCTACCAATTGAACCATTGAAGCAATAACGGCAATGTACATGATAAAGCTTAGAAAGCTTAAGTCAACTGTTGCCAGATCTTTACTTAACCAAGTCAAAGCCCCTTCATTCAATATGAATTCGCTCAGCAACCAGTTTGTTGGAACTGTAATTGTCAGTACGAAAACAACAGCTAATCCTAATCCGAAAGCAGTACTTACCTTCTTAGAAACCGCCAAAAAAGAACACATACCCAAAAAGTAGGCAAATACCATGTTCTCTATAAAAATTGATTTTATTCCTAAATTAATTAAATCCATTGTCTAAAATTTTTAGCGATTAATTTTCTACGTATCCTGTTTTATTTCTTTGAACCCAAATAATGAGACCTAGTATAAAGAAGGCCCCTACAGGAGTTACCATTATACCATTAGCTTGATAGTCCATACCTACCCAGCCATCTTTTGAGAAACCGATTGCCTCAAAAACCTCAAATCCAAATATTGCACCAGATCCAAACAGTTCTCTAAAAAAGGCAACAGCTAAAATGATCCATGCATAACCTAAGCCACTCCCCAATCCATCAAGAATTGAATCGTAAGGCTTATTACCTAGAGCAAAGGCCTCCAAACGACCCATAATAATACAGTTAGTAATAATCAATCCCACGAATACACTTAGCTCTTTGTACATATCGTAAGCAAATGCCTGCAATACTTCATTTACCAATGTTACTAAAGTTGCAATTACAGCTAACTGAACAATAATTCTAACACGGTTTGGTATTAACTTTCTTAATAAAGAGATGATCAAGTTTGAAAAAACGATAACGAAAATTACCGCTATTGACATCACCATAGTTGGTTTCATCTGGGTAGTTACCGCAAGAGCAGAACAAATCCCTAAAACCTGAATGGTAATCGGATTATCATCATTTAACGGGTCAGTTACAATCTTCTTTCTTCTTTTGGAAAGTAACGCTTCTGACTCCTGTTTTACTGGTTTATCTACAGTTTCTGTACTCATAACTTTAATATCTTTAAATTATAAAGTGGCAGTAGCACCTTTTTTGTTAAAATAAGACTGGTAATGCTTGAAATAATTCTTTAACATATCATTCAAACCATTACCTGTTATTGTCGCACCAGACATCCCATCAACATGATGCTCATCTAATTTGCTTTCAGGATTACTTTCTCCTTTCAACATTTTAACAGACACTAACTCTCCTTGGTCGTTGTATAATTCTTTCCCTTCAAATCTAGCTTGTACGGCATCCTCAGTAATTCTTGCGCCTAGTCCTGGAGTTTCACCTGCATGTGCAAAAACAGCACCTTTAATCACTTTACCTTCAGTATCTAGAGCAATGTACCCCCAAATATTATCCCAAAGGCCACTACCATAAACTGGAAGGATATAAGATTCAATTTCTTCCCCACCATCTTTACCGTAATATTTAAATACAGGGTAAAGTCTTTCTTCCGGAGCTTTTTTGTATTGCTTTTCAACACTTACGTTTTCAGCAATCATTTTTTTCCCTTCTTCATCTTCAGTAACCACATTACCTTCGTAGTCCGTCACCTCCGATTTAATCACTTTACCGTAAGTCTCAATTACATCCATTTCTGAAGTCACTTCCAGAACTGCACCTAAAATTTGCTTTTTAGTGTCCAATTCGATTGACTTTTGCTGAATTGGGCCCAAGCCAACTGAAGTGGCTGCCAACAATCCGCCTAATACTACTGTAAGTATGACGGAGAATAATATTACATAATAATTAGACTGTCGCACGTTTTAACCTCCTCTTTTTATTAGATTCAACAACATAATGATCAATTAACGGAGCAAACACATTCATTAAAAGAATGGCAAGCATAATTCCTTCTGGATAAGCTGGATTTACAACCCTGATTATCACTGTTAAGATTCCAATCAAGAATCCGTATATCCATTTCCCTGTTTCCGTATGAGCAGCTGAAACAGGATCTGTGGCCATAAACACGGCTCCAAATGCCAAGCCACCTATTACCAAATGATAATGCGCTGGCATATCCATAAAAGCATTATATCCGATCGCGTTAAAGCCTAATCCCATCAACCAAGCACCTGCGAAGACGCTGAAAATAATTTTCCAACTACCAACTCCGGTTGCGATCAAGATCAATGCACCGATTAAGACCATAAGAGTAGAAGTCTCACCAATTGACCCTGGTATTGCCCCCAAAAACATATTTTTAAAGGTGTACATTCCTTCCGCCCAATAGCTAGAAAAAGAACTAACTACTGTACCGGTGCCATTTAAAGCAGTATCATAAGCAACAGCTAAAGCAGTTGCTCCAGAATATCCATCAATTGGAGCGGCATCACCTAAGTAGGTCCAAACCTCCCCAGAAATGTCAGTCGGGTAAGCAAAATATAAGAATGCTCTCGCTGTTAAAGCAACGTTTAATACATTCATACCTGTTCCACCAAAAACTTCTTTTGCAATGATTACAGCAAAAACAGTAGCTAATGCAACTTGCCAAAGTGGAATACTAGGTGGCATAATAAGTGCAATTAACATACCTGTAACGAGGTAGCCTTCATTTACAGGGTGGTTTCTTATTACACAAATTGCAAATTCCGTCCCAAGTCCTACTGCATAAGAAACAATTACGATTGGAATAACCTGAATAGCTCCAATTCCTATTTTTTGGATAAAAGTGGCCGTTTCGCCTAGTGCTAAAAAATGCTGATGACCGATATTCCAGATTCCAAATAGTAAACAAGGAATCATAGCAATCACCACCGTAATCATGGTTCTCTTCAAATCGTTAGCATCTCGTACTTGCACCCCTTTCTGTCCTGTAACTAATTTAGGTCTGAAAAGAATTGTCCGGTGCCCTTCGTACAACGTATAGTACTTCTCGTATTTCCCCCCTTTCTCAAAAAGAGGTTCAATTTTATCGAAGAATTTTTGTATTGGATTCATATTTTATAGTATGATTATATTTACTGATATTAACCCTGTGGATTAATTACCTTTTATCCATTTATCATTAAATTGATTCCTTTTCTCAAAATGGCTTGAAGCTCATGTTTGGAAACATCAATAAATTCACATAATGCAACATCTTCTTCTATCAATTCGAAGATCCCTAATGCCTCCATTTCGTCAAAATCTTCTGCCATTATAGCTTTAAACAAATAATTAGGCAGAATATCCATAGGTAAAACTTTTTCAAATTCTCCTGTCATTACGAAAGCTCTTTCTTCACCGTTTGTATTAGTATTTAATACATACTCTTTCTTTTTGTTCAAGAAAGACAATAAGCCAATCGCCCTGTGAAAACTTAATTTCGAAGTGGTTGGTTTAATCCATCCCAATAATTCTTCAAAATCTCCTTCAGGCACAACAGTGATCTGCTCATCATAATACCCTAAATAACCTTCGGCATCAATTCGTTCCCCAGTCAACGGATTTCCTGAAATATATCTCACATGATCTCCAGAAATATTATCTTTTATAATATTTTTAATTGAAGCACCAACGTAGGTTTGATAATACTGAGGATCCTTAACCTCTGACCCTGTCAATGCCACTTTCTTAGAAGCATCATACTTTCCATTTAAGAATAGTTTTCCTATTTGGATTACTCCATATGGCTTTACTGTCCATGCAATATCCCCTTTGCTGATTGGATCGATATGGTGAATCTGTACCCCTACATTACCAGATGGATGTTTACCAGAAAATTTATTAATTTGAACACCTTCAGCTTGGCTGAACATTTTTAGCATTTCTTTATCCTCAGAAATGTTAATATGAACCTTACCTTCAGTAAATTTTTTGATGATTTCTAAACCTGCAGCAAAAGATTCTTCTTCGTCTTTGTATATAAAGTTATAATCTGGTGCTAGTGGATGAGTATCAAAAGCTGATATAAAAATTGCTTTTGGTGCATCTTCAGGATTTGCCACTATACCATATGGTCTTTGAATAATATTAGGCCAAACCCCGCTTTTAAGCATTAACTCCTTAGCTTTTTCAACCTCCAATGATTTAATATCCGATTTCGAATGCTTTCCAAAATCTTCAAAATCATTTTCCTTATCAGCTAAAATCCTTAATTCTAATAACTTTCGCTTTTCCCCTCTCTTAATTTCGGCTACTTCTCCACTAACGGGAGAGCAGTACAATACATCAGGAGCCATTTTATCGTAGATAAGAGGAGTACCCGCTTTAACAGAGTCACCTTCTTCTACTAATAACTTGGGCCTTGTGATTGCCGGGAAATCAGTTGGTTTAATTGCGAATGTTTCTGGTTTAGGTGCATTTGATACTTTGTTCTCGGCTTTTCCAGCCAAGTTTATATCAAAACCTTTTTTAAGTTTAATGGTATGAGACATGTCTTTGTTTAACAATGAACCCTTATTTGAAATTGAGGCAAAATTAAGAATTATTTTTCTAAAAAAAATCTTTTAATATAATAATACTCCACTTAATTTAATCAAGCTGAAACTTTCTGCTTAACAGCTTACAAGGCTTTCGTGTTCAATATTTTCCACAAAATTTTTTACTTTTTCCATTAGCCACATTGGTGTAGAAGTTGCTCCGCAAATCCCTACCCTTTCTATACCTTCAAACCAACTTAGATTCAACTCCTCTTCGCTTTCAATAAAGTAACTATTTGAATTTTGAGATTTACAAACCTGATATAAAGCCTTACCGTTGGAGCTCTTTTTACCACTTACGAACAGTATTACATCATGCTGTTTTGAAAACTCTAACAATTTTGGTTCTCTGTTAGAAACCTGCCTGCAAATACTATCATTAGCATTCAAAGTGGCAGCTTGTCCTTCCTCTACAGCCTGTTGTATTTTAAGTCTATCTTCAATTTTCTTTTTGATATCATAAAAGCCCTTGGTACTTTTAGTAGTTTGGCTAAACAGTGTTACAGGCCTACTAAAATCTATTTTCTCCAGATCCGAGTCATCCATTACTATGATAGCATTTCCATTGGTTTGCCCATCCAAACCAGTCACTTCCGCATGACCTTTTTTACCATAAATAACAATCTGCCCCTTGTCTGAACACATTTTATCGTGTGCATTTTTTACTCTGTTCTGTAATTTTAGTACTACAGGGCAACTGGCATCAATAAGTTCAATATTGTTCTCCATTGCAATCCTGTAGGTTTCCGGAGGCTCGCCATGTGCCCTAATTAAAACCTTACAGTCTTGCAAATCCTTTAAATCTTCGTAATTGATGACTCTTAGCCCTTTTTCATATAGCCTTTTGACTTCCATATCATTATGGACTATATCACCCAAGCAATATAATTTTCCGGCCTCTTCCATTGCATCTTCTGCCATACGTATGGCATACTCTACACCAAAACAATATCCGGAATCGTGATCTATGGTTACTTTTAAATTACCCATCATATTTAATCATTTTTTCTGTCGCCAATTGCAAGACATATTCTACTTGCTCCGGCAAAGTAATTTCGCTTGAATCTAAAATATAAGCATCCTCAGGAACTATCAATGGATTTTCCTTTCTTTCCGAATCCATTTTATCTCGTGCCAATAAGTTTTCTTCTATTTCTGGGATAGGAATTAATTGGTCTTTTTCCAATAATTCTTTTTGCCTTCTTTCAGCCCTAACGGCCAAGTCAGCTTTCATAAAGATTTTTAATTCCGCATCTGGGAAAACATTGGAACCAATATCTCTGCCATCCATCACTACTCCTTTTTTCTTCCCCAATTTTCGCTGCTGGCTGACCATATTTCTTCTTACTTCAGGTATGGCACTCACCTCGCTAACTTTATTTGAGATATACATTTTCCTTATCTCCTCCTCAACGTTTAACCCATTCAAATAAGTTTCACTAGAAGCTTTTCGTTCATTAAATTGAAATGAAATCTTGATTTCTTCAATCGCTTTTACTATTTCCTTTGAATTATCAATGTTCACGTAGTTCTGATGAAAATACAAAGTCACTGCTCTGTACATAGCACCTGAGTCAATGTAACTATACCCTAGCTGACTTGCCACTTCCTTGGCAGTACTGCTTTTCCCGCAAGCTGAAAATCCATCTATGGCTATTACTATTTTGCGCATTTTAACAATCTTTTACTGGACAAGGCAATGGTTTCTTTTTAGGCATTGATTTACGTCGTCCATTGTTGGCACAGGCAGACAAAAGTAAACCAATTATCAATAAAGTGAAGATCTTTAATACTATCGCTTTTCTAAGCATCTATTCGTTTCATTGAAATTCCTAACGCAAATATACAAGATACGGAAGGAATTTAATGGAATATTAGATGAAATATAAATAATAACAACAATTGAAAATATCACGTGTTGTATATAAACAAAAAAATATAAAACTATGAGAAAAGATTCAATTGAATACAACGGACTTTTAGGTGGGATACTGGTTTTCATTGGACTTACAGCTTATTTTTTGATTATGAATGCTATTGGGTTAGAACATAATTTAGAGCTTCGCGCTTTAAACATCATCATCATGGGAGCTGGGGTTTTCTTCTCCATCAAATCAATTAAAAAAAAGAACGAGAACTTCGACTATTTTAAAGGGATTGGTACTGGTATGTTGACAGCTGTAAGTTCATCATTGGCATTTGCTATTTTCATTTTCATATACTTACTATCAAACCCCGAATTTTTGCAGGAAATAAAAGAAGTTGAGCCATTCGGCAATTACCTTAATGCCTTTCTTATTTCATTTATTATCATAATGGAAGGTGCTGGATCAGGTTTTTTTCTCAGCTTTGGCATTATGCAATGGTATAAAAAAAGAACACCTGAATGGTTTTTAAAAGAGCAAAAAAACAGTAAAGAAAGCAAGTGAAATTATCTCCCTTTTAAGATTTTAGTAAATATGATTTTCAAATTCAATCATATAATTTATTAACTTTAAGTACGATTTGAAAATCAAGTACTATGGAATACAAAAAAGGTAAGGCTGAAGAATTTTTCAGCAAAGCGGGAAAAAAAATTGATAGTCTGTTTTCAGAGATTAGCCAAAGTAATATTTCAGATAAACTGGAATTAAAAGAGCGATTGCAAGAACTGAAAAGAAATAAGGAATCACTTGAAAAGGATTTTGATCGATTTACAGAAGACAATAAAGAGGTCTTTAAAGACTTAGCGAATAGCTTTGAAGAATCTTTCGAAGATATTAAAAACATCTTTCGGAAAAAGAACAATCAAAAGGGGTAACCAATTCCAATGTTGAGTGCTGGCCCGTAATTTGACCTTGTCCCCAAGTTCCATTCGCTTATGGTCCACCTGTCTCCCGAATCTCTTGCAGGATCGTACAATTTGAAAGCAAAATCAAATCGTAATATTAGGAACGAAAAATCGACTCGTAATCCTACTCCTGTTCCAATTGCTATTTCGTTATAAAACCTATCCCATTGAAAATCACTACCAGGCTCATCATTATCTGAAAAAGACCATACATTTCCTGCATCAATAAAGAAAGCACCATCCAAAAAGTTGATCAAGTTTCTTCTTACTTCTACACTGGTTTCGAAAATTATTTCTCCTGGTCGCTCGATGTTATATAAAAAATTCCCTTCATCATCTGTATCTACAAAACTTCCCGGCCCCAACCTCCTAGGTGCCCAAGCCCGAATACTGTTACTACCCCCAGCAAAATAATATTTCTCATAAGGTAAAACATCTTGTGAAAACTCTCCATAGGGTTTCGCAAAACCCACATTAAAGCGGTAGGCAAACGTACTTTTCTTTCCATAAGGTATATAGGTCCTATAATCTAAAGAAGCTTTAATAAACTGGAAATACTCCAATGATGATTGATTAACTTGCTCTCCGATAGCATTAATATTCAATAAATTACCCCCGGTTTCACCAAAGAATTTAATAAAACTAGCTCTACTTTGGGCTTGGCCATAGTTATTGAAATTTTTGGAAATAGTAATTGAGCTGCTTGAAACAAATGAAGGCAAAAACGACCTACTTAGCTGTCTGCCAAAAGTAGTTTGCTCTTCTAAAGCCCTAATAAATTCCTCTTGTAAATCTGACTCTATAAGATTTATATCAGATACGGTCAAATCAAAAATCCATCGCATTTTATTTTGCCAAGAATAACCAAATGATCCATTTAAATTGCTTCTTACATACTCTGGTCTATCTGTGAAATTGAAACCTAAACCAGTTTTGGTCTTAGGATTCAATAAAGCAAATCTAGACTTGAGCTGAGTCCCAAGAGGAAATAAAAAATGAGGAAATGTAAATGACAAATTTGCCCTAGCTTCAGTGGCAGTAGTCACATCGGTCTGATCTGAAATATTGGCTACTCCTTCAAACCCTAATCTCCCTGATAGCTCCATAACTTCTGCTCCTTTAAAAGGGTTTCTGTTCTTTAAGGAAACATTATAAAAAGGCCCAGGCAATCCAAAGGTCACGTTAACATTGACTCCAATTTCATTGCTCAACTGAAATTTATCTAAAGGACTTGTAAATATGTTAGCTACAAAGTCGCCTCCCGCTGTATCGTACTTAATATTCACAAAGCGGAACATATCTAAATTGGCTAATTGGCGCTGCGTATTAAGTGTCTTTTCTAGGCTATAAAATTCATTTGGCCTAATGAAGACTCTCTGATCAAGAATCTTCTTTCGATAAGAATAATCATAGTAAAAATAATTGATAGAATTGACCTTTTCTTCAGTCCTATTAGCTCCACCTACTTGCGTGTTTACGTCAGTAGTGAAATTGACTTTATCTAATTTGTATCGCTTATGATTTTTAGCATCTTGAGGTTTATTAATGATTATTTCTAATGCTAAATTAGTGGTGTCTGGGTCGCGATAAACGTTGTACTCCACAAATTGTCTAGAAAAAGTATAATATCCATTATTTTTCATAATGTTTTCTATTCTCTCCCTTTCCGCGGTCAATTTACTTTGGTCGTAAATGTCACCAGCTTTTATCAAACTATTTCTTTTCCCACCTACCAAAACACTCATCATTACTTTATTACCTCCGGTATTATAAATAATAGTATCTATAATATAGGATTCTCTTTCAGCTATATTATAAGTTACATTTGCTCTCTTATTTTTTATTCCCTTATATTTCACTTCATAGCCAACTTCTGCATCAAAAAAGCCTTTAGATTCCAAGAAAAGTTGAATTTGATTTTTCGTTTGCTTAGTAGCCGAAGAATCAAAAATTGCCAAAGGCTCTCCCCACCTCATAAAAAGATTACCATCTTCTAAAAGCGTTGAAAACTTATCGTTCTTTTTATTTAATTTTCTTTCTAATCGAGTGGCTTTATTGAATTTCTCAGCTTCTCGCGCTTCGGTGATCTTCCCCTGCAATTCCTCTAGCACAACTTCTTTTTCTACTTGGATTTCTTCGGGGTCATAATACTGCAGTCCAGTTTCGTATAAGGCTACATAAGGTGAAATAGGCAATAATAGAATTCGACTGTTTGCTTTCTGATTGTATAAATTTTCCAGTCGATCGGAAGAAATATTTTCATTACCTTTAATTTTCTGTTTAAAGAGAAGTTTCTCATCATTTTTCAAATAGCTTGTGCCCACACAAGAAGTGAAAAAAATGATACTGCTCAGCAGAAAGGATTTTATTAATTTTATATTCAATTTCAGTGCTATCGAAATAAATGCTTACTAAGACTCATACAAAGTTCATCAAATCTCTTCAATTAAAGAAATTCCGGCAGAAAGAAGGGCTATTTATAGTTGAAGGAGCCAAAAATACCCTTGAATTATTAAATTCTTCCTGTAAAATAAAAGATTTAATTGTTACAGAAGCTTTTTTGAAAAAGTTTCAACTAGAACTCAATAATGCAAAGGTCGAACCAATTATTATAAAAGAAAAAGAATTAAGAGGTTTAGGAACATTTCAAAGCAATACTGATGCACTAGTGGTGGCACATGATCAAATGCCTCCAACATACAAATCCAAGGGCTTTGATTTAGTATTAGATGACATAAGAGACCCAGGAAATTTAGGCACTATTATCAGATTAGCAGATTGGTATGGCATACAAAATATAATTTGCTCCGAGACTACTGCGGAATTTTACAATCCAAAAGTGATTAGCGCTTCCATGGGTTCCATTTTCAGGACTTATTTGTATCGAAGAGATTTGAAAGAATTCTTGTTTGAAAATAACAGCAGAAAAGTTTATGGTGCGTTGCTGGAAGGAAAAAATGTACATCAAGTTAATTTTGACACAAATGGACTTCTGATAATTGGGAATGAATCACACGGAATTGATTCAGAACTTATTTCATTTATTGCAGATAAGATCACCATTCCAAGAATTGGAAAAGCTGAATCATTGAATGCCGCAATGGCTACTGCTATAATTTGTGATAATGTTTTTAGAAATCAGTAGGCATAAAAAACCTGCTCTCAGCTTGAAAACAGGTTTTAAACAATAATTTACAAATTTTTATTGAACGCCAGCTTCAATAGTGGCTTCCATAGTAAAAGTAATGGTATAATCCATTGGAACATCTGCATATCCTTCAAGAGTAATTTCTAGTAAGGTACCATCATCAAGTACATATTCCTCAACTGCTTGTTTGAGAGCAGTAACATACTGAGGACTAAGGCTGTTTAATTGTTCTTCAAATGTTGAACCACTAAGAACCCCCGTTCCAGTTCCTACTCTATTCTCCCCTGCATAGAACAAAAGCTCTACATTAGTAGGAATACCACTGCCTCCTTCTAAGTTATCAACTACTGCAAAGTTAAAAGACTCAACTGTGAAATCCTTCATCTGCTCACGTCTTTCAGCAATCTCATCAGATGCCAAATCAACTTGTTCTATAATTTCAAAAGTACCAGTTTCTGTACTTGATACTCGAAAAGTTTTTGTTAAATCAGTTGGAACATCTACAGTAACTTCCTCTGATAAATCTTCACAAGAAATAGCCATGAGGCTAAACATCCCTACAAAGGTAAATGCATACAACAATACTTTTTTAATATTTTTCATCTTTTTTAGTTTTATTTAAAAGTTCAAAAGTACAGTTTAATATTAGATAATTGAATTAACCCCAATCAAATATTCTATTTTTTCGATAAACACCACTCAAAACTAGGAGAAAAGGTTGACTTGAGCCAATCAGATACTGAAAAGGCTGCTAAAATGGACGGATATAATAGCATGAATATGCATAAACCCAAGTCCATAAAAGAAGAAAAGCTCTTGATTGAGCAATTTAAAAAATCAATTTAATTTAATTCCATGATTGGTTAGACAGTAGCATTGAATCTTGTACAAGCTTCGGTTATTTTTTTATTATAAGGTTTATAGAATAAAAAAGTAAAAAACCTATTAAATAAAAAAAAGCTAAGAGACATACTATTTCTTGACACTGTTAATTTGATGATACTGCAGAAACAGTCATTACCCCTTCTATTGTAATTCCAACAGTATAACTAATAGCTCCATCGGATGTCAATTCTAATTGAATGTCAAAAGGTTCAAAAGCTTCCAAGCTTCTCGCAATTGCATCTTGTATATCAGCATTCAAATCAATTTGTGTTCCATCTAGATCATTAATGTCATCTATCGTCAAAAACGAGAAATCGCCATATTCAGAAATTAAGATAATCTCTCCAGATCCAATATTCCCTTCTGAGCCATTATCCGTAACATCAATAATTAATTTATTAGCAGAAATATTTATTATCCTGTCCTTATATTCATCAATTTCCTCTCCACTTGGATTTACAGTTTCTGTAAATGAGGTGTCTTTTGCCTCAGTGGTCGTAATATCAAATGAACGCTTTATATCAGTGGGCACATCAACATTTAATAAATCATCAGTATCTTCGCAGGAAATCGCAGTTAAACTAGACAACCCTATAATTGCTAGTGAAAAGGTGAAAAATCTTTTGAACTTTATCATATTCTAAATAATTTCTATATAACAAAAATACAGTTTATTATATGAAAAATCACGTTCGATTAAATAAACTTTCCAATTTTTCAATAAAACACCCTAAATGATAGCCATCCACCAATGCATGGTTGACGTGGACTGAAAACGGCATAAATATTTTGCTATGTTCCTTATAAATTTTTCCAGTTGAAATTTTAGGCATGCTATCTTCTACAGCAAAATGACGGGCATGCGAAATGGAAGTAAATTTGATCCAAGGAATAGCCGTAAAATGAATAACATCCACCATTCCTTTCATCACATCTAAACCAGACTCAGCTTTTATTCTATCAATTTCGGCTTTAACATTAAGTGAAAAGACCTTCAAATCTTCATCAAAAATCATCCTGGAATACCCAAAAGTTTTATCATCTCTCAAAACGGTGGCAGAAGCATGAACCGTCTCCACATCATATACTTCTTGTTCAATTAGCCTATAGCGCATTTCGGGGATTGCATTTACTGCCGTTAGTATCTTATGCAAATAATAATGGTAAAATGATATCCCATCCCTTTTGCAGTAACTATAAGCATCCGTGCATTCCAAATTAATGTTTACACCATAAAATGGTTCGTCAAATGCATTAAAAAAATTAAAATGGTCTTTGCGTGGATGTTTCTTAAAATTGAGTTTATTCACTAATGAATAGAGTTTATCTTAATCAGAGTTAAAATCAAATTTACTTTTAAAAACACACATTTTATAAGATGCTGGAAAATTATATTATTTATTTTCATAATACCATCCTTTGACTTACGTTTGTATCCAAAAATAGAACTATCAACCCAATCCAAATTTGATGAAACAATTACTATTGCTAATAACTTTATTTGTTTTTAGTCAACTTACCCTTGCGCAAATCAGAATAAGCGGCTATATAAAAGATGCGCGAACCGGTGAAAATTTAATTGGTGCCAATATTTGGCAACCTGCCACTAAACAAGGAACTGCCAGCAATACTTACGGCTTCTATAGCTTAAACATAGGTGGAGATACTGCCACTTTGGAAGTTTCTTATGTAGGCTACCAAACCATCAGAAAATCTATAAAATTAGAAGGGGATACCAATATCAATTTTGAATTGGAACTCTCTGATGAATTGTCTGAGGTGGTGGTCAAAGGTACCCGACCAGATTTAGAACTCACTAAGATGAGCAGTATGAAAATCAGTGCTCAAGACATTAAAGCCATTCCGGCATTATTAGGAGAGGTAGATGTTCTTAAAACTATACAGCTTATGCCTGGTGTTCAAAGTGGTTCGGAAGGAAGCAGTGGCATTTATGTTCGAGGAGGTGGACCTGACCAAAACTTGATTCTGCTCGATGGCGTTCCCGTTTATAATGCCTCTCATTTATTTGGATTTTTTTCTGTTTTCAATGCTGATGCGATCAGTAATGTAGAAGTGATAAAAGGTGGGTTTCCTGCAAGGTACGGAGGTAGGCTTTCATCGGTAATCGATATCAATATGAAAGATGGCAATATGAAAAACTGGCAAGCGGAAGGCGGCATTGGCTTAATCTCATCTAGGTTATCAGTTGAAGGCCCCATCAAGAAAGATAAAGGTTCAATTATCCTTTCTGGTAGAAGAACCTATATTGATATTTTAGCAAGACCCTTAATAAGAGCAAATGCCGATGGTGCAGATTTAGGATATTTCTTTCATGATTTTAATGCCAAGGCCAATTATAAATTCTCTGACAAAGACCGTATTTACCTTAGTGCATATACAGGCAAAGATAAATTCTACGCCAGAGATGAATACGAATATGATGATGGCGGTTCCATCAATGAGTATAAAGATGAAGCAGGAATTCAATGGGGTAATTTCACGACTGCTGGCCGATGGAACCATCTATTTTCAAATCAATTGTTTTTAAATACAACTGCCACCTACAGTCAATATAACTTCAGCTTATTTAATGAAAGCTATTCACGCTATGCCACAGCTGATGATGAAACTGAGGAAAATTTTTATGCATCATATAATTCAGGGATTCAGGATTACGGTTTAAAATTAGATTTTGATTATTATCTAAATAACGGGCATTCCTTGAAATTTGGTGCCAATTACATTTACCATATTTTCCAGCCCGAGGCTTTCAATTTTGAAGCAGACTTTGAGGCAGACTTTGACCAACCCGATACGAAACCAATTTACGGTAATGAGTTTTCAGTTTATATAGAAGATGAATTTGAACCCTTTGAAAAGCTAAAAGTAAATGCGGGTCTACATGCTTCAGCATTTCGAGTGAGGGAAGAATTTTACCCATCTTTCCAACCCAGAATTAGTGCAAGATATTTAGTGAGCAATAAATTATCTTTTAAAGCTTCTTATGCTGAAATGGCTCAGTTTCTTCATTTGTTGACGAATTCGGGAATTGGATTACCGACAGATTTATGGGTGCCCGTTACAGATAAAATCAAACCACAATTTGCACAGCAAACTGCCATTGGAATGTCCTCTTTAATTGCTGATGGGAAATATGACTTGTCAATTGAAGGCTACTATAAAAACATGAACAACCTGATTGAATATAAAGAGGGTTCCAACTTTCTGAATTTGGAAGAAAGCTGGGAAGATAAAGTAGCAGTTGGAGACGGCTGGAGTTACGGTGCTGAATTCTTATTTAGGAAAAAAGAAGGTAAGTTCAATGGTTGGATCGGCTATACTCTATCTTACAATAATCGCCAATTTGATGAATTGAATTTTGGACGAGTATTCCCTTATAAATATGATAGGCGACACGATATAAGTGTAGTCACAAATTATAGGCTCAACGAAAAATGGGAAATTAGTGGTACATGGGTATATGGAACAGGTAATTCAATAACATTACCAATAGCAAAAATATCAGAGCTTTCTGAGAATCCAAGATCAGAAAATGAGGGTTATTACGGATATTCCGATGTTTATCAATATAGTGACCGTAATGCTTACAGAATGCCGGCATATCACAGGGCGGATGTCGGGATAACACGACACAAAGAAAAGGACTGGGGAAGCTCAAGCTGGACTATAAGCGTTTATAACCTTTACAATAGGCAAAATCCCTTCTACATCACCACATCCAACAACAGCATAGGGGAAACATCTTTTAGCCAAATCAGCTTGTTTCAATTAATACCATCCTTTACTTACAACTTTAAATTCAGACCAAATGAAAAATAATCTTAAGCTAATTATCCTGTCAGCTTCTCTTTTGCTTGCCTGTGAAAAAGAAGTTGAATTAAAGATTGATGAAAACGATTCAAAGTTGGTATTGAATGCATGGCTAAAGACTGATAGACATCCACTTGTTGAAATCAATCGTTCCACCTTTATATTTGATAAAAGAGGAACTGACCATATCGATAATGCAGAGGTCATTATTTTTGAAAACGATCAGGAAATCGCATACTTAGAATATTTTCAATCAGGATATTATCAAAACAAAAACATTAAAATTAAGCCTGATACAGAATATAAAATTATTGCAAGAGTAGAAGGATTTGAGGAAATTTCAGCTACGGAGAAATCTGCAAGTAAAATCACGGATGAAGATTACGAATTTGAATTCAACTCAATTGAAAGAAACAGCCAATTTGGAGGTGAAAAACGATCTGAAGTAAACATCACTATCAATGATAATGCTTCCACAGAAGATTTTTACCTTTTCCGGTTAAAAGCGATCAGCACTGAATGGAATACCGACCAACCCGAGGAGGATACGACCTACAATGAATATTATGAATACGTAGAAGCCACTGATTTACAAACCGAAGAATTATATTTAGATGGAACTGGAAGCATACAAGTTCTAAAAGACGAGCTATTTAACGGACAAGAATATACTGTTAGGTTTAATTCCCATGATTTAAGAAAAGATATTTATGTCAACGGCCATTACAATGCTATTTTTCAATACAAGGTAGAGATGCATAAAATCAGTAAATCCTTATATTTATACTTAAAAAGTGTGGAAAACAATCGATATCCTGACCCATTTACAGAACCCACCCAAATATTCACTAATGTTAAAAATGGTTATGGAATTTTAGCCACTTCTACTGTTGTTGAAATAGCAATAGAAGAACTTGGAGATGTAGAAATCAATGAATAACTCATTAGGGAAATATCTAATAATAATTGGTGCTTTGATAATTTTAGCTGGAATTATGATTTATTTCTTTCAGGACAAGCTTCAATGGATTGGAAAATTGCCTGGTGATATAAGAATAGAAAGAGAAAATTTCAGCCTTTACTTTCCTATAACCACCATGCTATTGGCCAGTTTGGTGGTCTCTCTTTTAATCCGATTATTTAGAAATTTATTCTAATTTAAATTTTCGAGTATAGGACAAGGTAGGAAAAGCTATCATTCTGGTTCTTTCGTTTCTATAACCATATGGATCCCAAGAAGGCGAATCATACGGAGAAGGAATATCACCAGGAGCAACCAAAACGTGAGTCAAACCAATTTGCCAACTTACCAATTCCTTATTCTTCCTGACAAAACGAATCCCTGTTAATCCATACCATAAAGTTCTTTTTAAATCATATTCTCCTTCTTCATAGCTGTAATCGCCATTTGGGAGCATAGTTTCTCGGTAGACATACTCTCTACTACTAACATTAAAAATATAATTCTCAGTAAGAAAGTAGAAAAATGGTCCACCTCGAACTATACCGGAAAAATTACCTACAAAGGAATCACTACTAGCTTCTGTAAAATCATTATTGTTTACAGTGAGATATCCTGCCCCAATTGTCAAATTATTGTGACTATCGCCATAGCTGTAGGTTACAAACGCAAGATTTCCGAAAAAATTAGTGCCATAGGTACCTAAAATCATCATATCGCCTATTGCTACGCTATGTTTTTCTTGAAGGGGAATAGAAAGTTTGGCAGTGAAATACACTGGAAAACCAAACAAGGTAGTTCCCATTCCTATTGACAAATTATCTGAGAGGCCATATTGAATATCATGTAAAAGAAAATAAATCGAATTGTAGTATAGTTCTCTTTCCTTCAATCCGAAAGATGTTGGGGCAAAAAAGTATCTTGAATGGTGCTCAGAATTTATATTTTCATTACCTGCCTCATTACTTTCTGATAACTCCTGAGAGGGCTGCGTTGGGTTTTCAATAATATCTAATACCGCATAATAGATAACAATTGCTTTTTCTTCATCTGTACTAGATGCTAAATTTTCACCATTAGACTTCGATCCTAAAAGCTCACCATCACAATTTGAAAGTTCTGTGATTATTCGATTTCCATTTTTATAAATCTTAGCAAAATAATAATTGCATTTTTCTTTGATATCAACTGTAGTGCTTAGCGATATATCACTCTGCTTGAACTTTTCAGAAAGTAAATATTCAACTTGAGAATTAACTATGTTTGCACGGTCATCGAAAACTATTCGATCTTGGGCTATTATTGAATGGTAACTAATAAAAAAAACACCTAAAAATATCGATAAGACCCTCATAGCTCAAATAATTGATGTTAAGTAAATATAGGGATAATATTCAATTTAACAACGATTGTAAGCATTATTTCCAATTTAAATTACTGATATTCAGAACTTAATTTGATCACTCTCACAACTTAAAGTTTCATACCTTTCAATCTCAAACTATTCAACACTACAGAGACCGAACTGAATGCCATGGCCGCCCCTGCGATCATTGGATTTAATAAGAAACCGGTGAATGGATATAACAAACCAGCAGCCAGTGGAATTCCAATAATATTGTAGATGAAAGCCCAAAATAAATTTTGCTTGATCCCTCTTATTGTTAATTGAGATAGATGAAATGCTTTAGGTAAATTTTCTAAATCCGAACCTATTAAAGTCATTTTAGCCACGTCAATGGCTATATCCGAACCTTTGCCCATGGCGATACTCACATCTGCTTGAGCTAGAGCTTCAGAATCATTTATACCATCACCCACCATGGCTACTACTTTTCCCTTAGCCTGCAATTCCTTTACAAAGTCAGATTTATCGGAAGGCATTAAGTGGGCTTTTACGTTTTTTATTCCGACAACATTAGCTACAGCTTGTGCAGTTTTTTCGGCATCCCCGGTGAGCATATAAACTTCCATGCCTCTATTTTGCAATTGCTCAATACTTAATTTTGCATTTTCTTTGATTTTATCGGCTATACCTATAATGGCCAATATTTGCTTTTCATCAGCAAAATAAATGACGGTTTGACCTTTCGATTCCCATTCATCAGCAGTAATCAAAACTTCATCGCTGGTTTTTAAGTTTTGCTCTTGCATCCATGCAAAATTTCCTACAAAATAATTTTGATCATCGTATTTTGCTTTTACGCCTCTACCTGAAATACTTGCAAAGGATTGAATACTTATTTTTGAAAGTTCAGCAGATTTTAATTGTTTTAAAACCGCCTCAGCCAAGGGATGCTCGCTTTTAGATTCAATATGAAATAAAATTGATCTCAAAGAAGTTTCTTCAGAAAACCACTTTTCATTTACCACCGAAGGCTGGCCTTCTGTAATCGTTCCTGTTTTATCCAAAATAATCGCATTTGTCTGATAGGCTTTTTCCAAACTCTCAGCATCTCGAATCAACATATTATTTTCCGCTCCTTTTCCAACACCAACCATAATAGCCGTTGGAGTTGCTAAGCCAAGCGCACATGGACAAGCAATTACAAGCACCGTAATTGCAGATAGCATTCCTTGAGTCAAGGAATTTTCTCCACCAAAGATTTGCCACAAAACAAAGGTTAGAATTGCTATTCCGATTACAGTAGGTACAAAAATACCAGCAATTTTATCAACCAATTTCTGAACTGGGGCTTTACTTCCTTGGGCTTCTTTTACTCTTTCAATGATAGAAGCCAATAAAGTATCTCCTCCAACTTTCTCAGCTTTGAAAGTAAAGCTTCCTTTTTGATTAATTGTACCCGCAAAAACCTTTGCTCCAGATAATTTTTGCGCAGGAACCGGTTCACCTGTAATCATGCTTTCATTCACATAAGAATCACCACTCTCAACTGTACCGTCAACAGGAATTTTATCACCAGGCTTTACCAAAATTTCATAGCCTACTTTTACAGATCCGATGGGTATTTCCTCCTCACTTCCATTAATCAAAACAATAAGTGTTTTCGGCTGCAGCCCAATCAGTTTCTTCAAAGCCGAAGAAGTATTAGTCTTTGCTTTTTCTTCTAAATATTTTCCTAAAGAAATAAAAGTAATGATGACAACAGCTGCTTCATAGTAAACATGTGCCTCTAATCCCCTCTGAAGCCAAAATTCAGGATAAAACGTATTGAAAATACTCAGTGCAAATGCAATTCCAGTACTAAGTGCCACCAAAGTATCCATATTAGCTTTGCCATGTTGGGCTTGCTTCCACGCACCTTTGAAAAAATGACCCCCAAAATAAAAAAGAACTACTGCTGATAATGGTAAAGAAATATATTGGCCTATTTCCCAGCTCATGAAAAACATACCAAAAATAAAAACCGGAATTGAGAGAATTGCGGATCCTATTAGGCTTCTTTTGACTTCCAGAAACTGAGCTATTTGAGCTTCTTCCTGCTTTTCGGCTACATTGTCTTCCTCCATAATGGCATCATAGCCTACTCCTTGCAGTGCAGATTTTAAATCCGCCAATGAAACTTCATCAGGATTGAAAGTAGCCCAAGCTGTATGAGTTGCAAAATTCACATCTGCATCTTGAACACCTTTAGTACTTTTAAGTGCAGACCCCACACTGGAAGCACAGGCCGCACAGCTCATGCCAGTTATTGGAAATGTTTTTTTTATTATTTGGGCTTCAGCTTTTTCTGTCATTTAAATCTTTTTCTTAACGAACTTAAAAATCTTTAAAAAAATACATAAACAATTTTTCATATATTACGATATGAAAGTCATGGAAGTTCAAAAGTCTGATGAAAAGTTAGCCAAAATGGCTAAAATATTGAAAGCTGTAGCCAATCACAATAGATTGAGGATTGTACAGCTACTATTAAAAACAGGAGAAATGACAGTGAATGAAATTTGTGAAGAGCTGGAGAACTGTGAACAGTCATTGTTATCACATCATTTAGCCGCTTTAAAAGAGGCTGCAGTTTTGAGTTCAAGAAGAGAAGGGAGAAAAATTTACTACTCTTCTGCCAAAAAAGAGATTGAGAATTTAATGAATTGTATTGAAAACTGTTGTAAATAAATGAATGATAAAATAAAAGAAGTATTAGAAAGAACGCCATTCGAACCAGAGTTAAAGGATGAAATCTTAAAATCCGGTCGATTGAAGAAAGCTAAGACAGGTCAAACCGTCATCACGCCAGATGATGAAGCACAGGAAATGCCTTTAGTGATGTCTGGTTTACTAAGAGTAATGCGAAACGATGACAATGGCAATGAAGTCTTTTTATACTATTTAGAGGGAGGGGAAACATGCGCCATGTCCATCACTTGTTGCTTAGAAGGAAAAAGAAGTTCATTCCACGTAGTGGCCGAAGAAGATTCCGAACTATGGATGATGCCGGTTTCCAATTTGGACAATTGGATAACAAAATATCGGAGCTTTAGACGGTTCGTCTTCAATTCTTACCAAACAAGGTTTGATGAATTACTACAGACGATCGACAGTATGGTTTTCATGAAATTAGATGAAAGACTTTACAATTATCTTTTAGATAAGAAAATTGCAAGCGGATCATTTGAAATTAAGAAAACTCATCAGCAAATTGCAAATGAATTGAACACCTCCCGAGTTGTAGTTTCTAGACTATTAAAGAAGTTGGAAAAGGAAGATAAGATTGAGCAAAGAAGAAATTATATTGAAATACTTTAAAACTTGTTTTCAGGATGGCAAATTAGAGCAGTTATTATAAGTCAGTAACTCATGTTACAATCCACCTTTGGACACTGCCGTATATTTGTGGTAAGTTAAAAAATGAAAAGAATTTAGAATTATGAAAATAGAACAAATTTATACAGGATGTTTGGCACAGGGCGCCTATTATATGGAGAGCAATGGTGAGGCTGCTATAATTGATCCATTAAGGGAATCTGCTCCCTATATCGAAAAAGCAGATAAAGATGGCGCTAAAATTAAGTATATTTTCGAAACTCACTTCCATGCTGATTTTGTTTCAGGACATGTGGATTTAGCCAATAAAACTGGGGCAACAATTGTTTATGGTCCTGGAGCTAAAACTGACTTCGATATGCATGAGGCGACAGATGGAGAGCTCTTCCAGATAGGTGACATAAAAATAAAGGTTTTACATACTCCTGGTCATACATTAGAAAGTTCTACCTTCCTATTAATTGACAAAGAAGGAAAAGAAAAAGCCATTTTCAGTGGTGATACTTTGTTTATAGGAGATGTAGGAAGACCGGACTTAGCACAAAAAGCGGGTAAAATTACTCAAGATGACCTAGCAGGAATGCTGTTCGACAGCTTAAGAAATAAGATTATGACATTGCCAGATGACGTAGTTGTATATCCTGCGCATGGAGCGGGTTCTGCCTGTGGTAAAAACATGAGTAAGGAGACTACGGATCTGTTAGGTAATCAAAAGCAAACGAATTATGCCTTAAGAGCAGATATGACTAAACAGGAGTTTATTGCCGAAGTAACTGACGGATTATTACCTCCACCACAGTACTTTGCTCAAAACGTGGCCATGAACAAAGCAGCTGATACTTCTGGTTTGGATAAGATCTTAGAAAAAGGAAATGTGGGATTGGATGTTGAAACATTTGAAGCAATGGCAAATCATGAAGGTGCTTTAGTGTTGGATACTCGTCATCAAAATGAATTTGTAAAAGAACATATACCCAATTCCATTTTCATTGGTATTGACGGAAGTTTTGCCCCTTGGGTTGGTGCTTTAATCCCTGATTTGCAGCAACCTATTGTATTCATTGCAGAAGAAGGTCGAGAAGAAGAAATAGTGACCCGTCTATCAAGAGTGGGGTACGATAATACATTAGGATATCTAAAGGGTGGAGTAAATGCTTGGAGATCAGCAGGAAAAGATACTGATAGTGTTAAATCTATTCCTGCTACAGAATTTGCATCAGAATTAAAATCATCAGATTTGACAGTTCTAGATGTTAGAAAACCGTCTGAATTTCAATCTGAACACGTGGAGGATGCACAAAATTTTCCTTTAGATTATATCAATGATAACTTCGATGAGTTAGATAAAGATCAAACTTATCATGTGCATTGTGCAGGTGGATATCGTTCAGTGATTGCTGCATCTATCATGAAATCAAGAGGTGTTCATAATTTAGTAGATATTGCTGGTGGTTTTAAAGCTATTAGCGAAACAGATATTCCTAAAACAGATTATGTTTGTCCCACTACTTTGAAGTAAATTCAATTTTAAATTAACTAGCAAAAGGAGGCTCTCTTAGTTTATGCGAGCCTCTTTTTTAATTCTTTTATATGAAAACATATTCATATATAATATTCTTATTGCTGTTGCCTTATGCTACTACAGCTCAAAACCACGATCAACAATTTGAATCCATAGACTCTGTCAAGCATGGTTCATTCAACCCCAATGAAGCCCACAGTTTTCATGAATGGTTTAAGAAAGGACATGTAAGCGGTTTATTTCGCTCCAATACTATTCAAACCTACAGACCAGCTAGCCAAAATTTCAGTGGTGCTTCTGGTTTAGGTGGAAGAATCTATTACCACAGTGCCTATTGGCATGGACTCCAAATGGGAATTGGTGGAATCTATACTTACAATGTTTTATCCACTGATTTAAGTGGTTCAGATCAAAACCCATATGCACCAAGATGGGAAAGGCAATTATTTGATTTAGAAGATCCAAAAAACAAACATGATTTGGATCGACTGGAGGAGCTTTTCATCAAATATCGCTATAAAGACTCTTATGTTAAATTAGGAAAGATGCTTTTGAATACACCCTTAGTTAACCCTCAAGATTCCAGGATGAAGCCTTCGGCATTTCAAGGAATCTGGTTGGACTGGAATGAAGGCCACCGATTTGAGATCAATGGAGGTTTCTTCAATAAAGTTTCACCCAGATCTACTACCGAATGGATTAAAATCAATGAAAGTATAAACCTTTATGAGCACTTGCTAAACCCAGATTCAAGTCATTACGACTTAAATACGAAGGGAATAGCCATTGCAGGTGGTCATTATATTCCAACTGAAAAACTCAGTTTCCATTCCTGGCAATATCTCATTGAAAACATTAGCTTTATAACATTTAATCAAATAGAGTATCAAGAAAGCAAAATCAAGCTTGGACTTCAGTACTATTTTCAAACCGCCATTAATGAAAATCACTATGTAGAAAAGGATCACAAAACTCACAAAATATCTGGTCAGATCAAATGGATGGAGGATAAATGGCAATTGTCCTACAATCAGACTACTAATATATCTGACTACGCAATGAAATTTCCGTCAGAATGGGGAGCAGAGCCTTTTTATACATTTATTAGCCGACACAGAATTATTGGTCTGGAGGAAGTTAATAGTCGAGCGATAAAATTAGATGTTCAGCCTTTTAATAACTGGAAATCACTGAATCTCGGACTCTATGCTGTGCATAGTTTATTCGAGCAGTCTAAGGTTAAAAATTCAATGACACAATTAAGTTTAGATATTCAAACCCATTTCAAAGGTAATTGGAAAGCACTAAAGTTGAGATTTCTGAATACCTATTTTATTACAGATGGCTTTGAAGAAGATTCCTTTTTATTTGAGTCAATTCTTCATACTCAATGCATGGTAAATTATCAATTTTGACTTATGCCTTCCTCAATTTCAAAATAACCGAAGTACCTGATTTCCCGTCACTATGGATATCAATTTTACCATTCATTTTTTTAACAAACTCAATTACAATCGAAAAGCCTAGTCCGCTTCCATGCTCATTTGCAGTTCCTGTACTACTTACTACATGTTTCCCTTCTAATACTTTTTGAATTGCAGTTTGACTCATTCCTACTCCACTATCAGAAATTCTGATTTCAATAAAAATACCTGCCTTATTGGCTTCTAAATCAATCTCCCCGCCTTTCCTTGTAAATTTAATTGCATTAGAAATTAGATTTCTAAATATGGTCAACAAAGCATTTTCATCTGCCAGCACAGCGAAATCTTCATCAATTTCATTTACAACTTTTATATCTTTCTCTGCTAATTGATAATCAAAAACCTCAATTGTTCTTTCAAAAATAGTTCGTACTGCAATTTGTTTAATATTAAAAACAAAATCACCTTTCTTACTAAAGGTCCATGACAATAACTGATTAGTAAGCACTGAAATATTTTGTATCGACTGAGTTAAATACTTAAAATACTTAGATTTTCTATTTTCGTCAGTTTCAATTTGCAGTAGGTTTATCATAGCTCCAATATTTCCAATTGGACCTTTTAAATCATGAGCAATTATTCCAAATAATTTATCTTTACTATTGTTTGCAGTGATAAGGGTTTGACTTGCCTTATATAATCGAATAGCCAAAAACAAGGATATGACAAGAAAAATAATGATCAAGATACCGATAGTGTACTGTAATTGAATTAAGTCTTTCTGAGCCGTAAGTTCTTTTTGTTTCTTAGTATTTTGAGATATCAAGTCCTCATTTTCCCTATTTTTCCTTTCCACTTCATAGCGTGCATTTATTTCTTCTAATTGACGTGTTCTCTCTGACGCAATCAATGAATCCTTTTCGGCACTATGTAATTGATGATATTTATATGCCTTCCTATAAGATCCCTGAGCCGCATAATTTTCAGCTGTTAATTTATAGACCTTTTCTTTTTCACGCGTCTCTGAGGTTTCCTCCATCATCAACAAAGATTTATTATAATAATACAGCCCACTATCATAAGACTGCGTAAGGGTATGAATTTGACCTAAAGTATAATAAGTGTAAATCAATACAGATTTATATTGATGTTTTTCCTGGATCTTCACTGCCCTGTAGAGGAGTTGTAACGCTTCTTGATATTGTCCGAGTTCCATTTTAGGTTCGGCAAGATTCCCAAGAGTAATTGATAATCTGAATGTATTATCTCCCTTTTCATTAATCGCTAATGACTTTTCATAATTAGTAATTGCATCCCTGTATTTACCCTGAAAGCAATCTACTATTCCCAAATACTCAAAATTCGATGCAATGTATATGGAATCATTTGATTGAATCGCATATTCTAACATTTTCTCATACGTGGCTCGAGCGTCATCATATTTTTTAATACTCACAAAAATACCGGCTAAAATATTAGATGCTGCAATTAAATGTGATGTATCCTGTAGCTTTTCAAAAATCTGAATGCCTTCTAATATCTCTTCAATTGATCTTACATTATCTGTCATTCGCCATAGAGAGTGTGCAATCCCGATCTGTGCCTTACCTTGATAGAACTGATCTTGGTTTTCAAGAGCAATTGATTTCAAAATCTCGAAATTCTTCAATGCGACCGGATATTCCCCTGTAATGTATAATGCATCTGAAAAACTTAAATGATACTTTAATCTTTCTTCCTCAGAATCAAACTTTACTGAATCAGCATCAAAGCTAGAATAAAACTGAATTGCACACTGATAATTTTCGGCCGCAAAACATGAATCACCTTTTTCAATGAAGTCATGGTAATTTTTGACCTCTTGCTCAAAAATTAGATTAAAATTTAGTAGGAGTAGGTTTAATAATAAAATCACAACATCTCAAGAGATTAGAATTACAAATTAAGCTATTGTGATTAAATTCAATAGGTATTTATACTATTTTTTATTTTTTAATTTTTCATACTCCCGATCAACAGAGTAATATGAATTATTTACATACACGCCAAGAAAATGTAATGTAATTCCTATTCCCCAACCAAAAGTCATCCAAGCAGGCCATGGAAGAAAAAAGTCACCATAATTAGCACCATAACTGCCGGTAAAATACCACAACAACCACACTAATACATTTACTGAAAGGTAAGTTGATAAATGACGTTTAAAACCAACTCTGGCCTCAGCTAATTTCCATAATTCTTCGTCTCTATTTTCCATATGTTTAATTTAAATAATTTTTCATTTATAAAATGAATATTTTTGATCTTTTTATTTGCTGACTTCTCACGTACTCTTCCAGTTTAATCATTCACAAAATTGAATATTATCCCCGCATAAATACTCCTTCTGGTTAAGTAGTTAGACTGATAATTGCTGTAATCATAATTATAGCTTATCGAATTTTCATTTTTGAAGTCAAATACGTTAGCGACATTAATAAAAAAAAGACCGTTAAATTTTTGAGAGAATTGGAATAACCTGCTCACTCCCAGTGTAAAATTCATATACGGATCAAAGAAAATTGGTGATGTTCTCGTTTGTGGTACATATACTTCAAGGTCTGAAAAATAATCAGCGCTGTTTACTAATCGGTAGGTGTTTCCTTTAAAGATCTGAAATGAGGCATTAAAGGTCCATTGAGGAAATGGATTATATTTAAAAAACGTGCGAGCAAACCAATCCCAAGAGCTATCTAGATGATAAAATGAAGCGGATTGATCCAACTGAAACTTATTTTTTACAAAAAAGCTCAATCGACTCTCGCTCCCCGAAACTGCACTATCTCCATGAATTCGAAAAAAGCTTTGATGAATTGCCCAGTGCTTATCGCTAAAATCTAAGTCCATACTGGACTGAACTTGTTCTAATATTTGCGGATTCGTATCTATTCTCGTTTGATAATACTTCCCATGAGCTCCTATCAAATTCAACCGTTTATTAATATCCCATAAGTAGTTAAACTGATAGCTCCATAATTGCTCACTACTATTAGGTATATAGGCAGTTCGCATTCCACTGCCAAAAGCATGATCCCCCCATTTTTTTCTTCCATAAAAGTAATACTCATGACTTTCGAGTTGTTTGTTCGAACTGATTGTAAGTATAGGATGAATTGGTGCTAGTGCATAAGCAAAAGTGGGCACATCTCCACTAAATACACTATTCTGTAGCCAATAGGCATAGCCCGTTTTCAACACATCACCTTTTTTAGAATAGGTTAGGTTTACAGACGTGTAAGGGTCAGAATTTTTTACAAGGTAATCCATATTCCCAAACTGGAATTCATTTTTGCTAATAGAATTTCCTGCTATCAAAGAGCTTTGCCAGGAACCAAAATCCTGCACCCATTGAACAGTGGTTAAGCTCCTCTCAGCGTATTGTAAAAATCCATCCTGATAGCTAGGATGTCTGAAATTAAAATTATAGTTATCAATTATTGCATACTGGTATATTTTGATCGATCCCCAAGGTTGATGAGTAGTGAAAAGAGCACCTCCCTCTACAGCGTTAAAACTATTAATGTCTTTAAAATTCACTGTATTCACTCCTTTCAGAACTTCATCAAATTGGTAGTTGCCAAAAACACCTAAAAAAGATTGCTCACCAATTGCTCCTCGACTAGAGTACCCAAAGTTGGCCATTGAAAGACTAGCTGTATGTTGCCAATATTCAGGAAAACGATCAGCTAGTTCCAAAACTACAGTACCTGAAGTCGCTTGTCCGTACTCCACAGGTGGGTTTCCAGGAAAAACGGTAGCACTTTTTAGAAAATCAGTATTGAAAATACTTAGGGTCCCGGTATTCGTTAGTTGTGCATATTTCACAGGATTCTTTACAGGAACACCATTCAAAAAATACCCAGTTTGCTGCGGAGATGCACCTCTAAAAGCAACTGCTGCATTTTCGTCTTTGATGGTTGACGACATTTGTGTGTTTATAGCTACTAAAGCGTCCGCTTTAGAATTTGGATTTATATATATATCAATAGGATTAAGTTTTTCAAAAGCGAAATTTTCCGCTCCTAATACACTGGCTCTTACCTCAACACTTTGCAATTGTTGAGAATACTGCTCCATATTGATCAGTAGGCTATCATCTGATTTTTTCACAACGAACCACTTTTCCTTATATCCAATAAAGCTACAGACTATAGTATCCCCGTCCTCGAGGCCTATCAGATTGAAAAAACCATTAATATCTGCTACATCATTGATGGTATAATTAGTCTTTTTCCAAATATGTGCTCCAGGAAGTGACTCACCATCTGCTTCTATCTTACCTGATATTCTAATTTGTGCAGAAGCACTTGAAAAGAAAAAAAATAAGAAAATTGAATACAGCAAATTCTTCATTACGGATAAGCTTTAAATAATACAAATAGAATAGTTCCTTACCTATTTGCTCGCTTGAGCCTTAGGTAAAAGCTGGGAAGAAACCCATCTGAACTCAGGTTCTACAGCCAAAGCCTTCTGATATGTGGCAATAGCCTTGCTATGCTGGCCGACCTCTTGGTAAGCTTGTCCTAAATTTGCAAGTGTATTAATATACAGCCATCCTTTGTAATTATGCTTTTCGAACAACTCCACTGCCTTCTTAAATGATACGATTGCGGCTTCCTTATCTCCACCAAAGGTTTCAGGTGTATAAAATAATGAAGATCCCGAAATCATATGAACAATAGGTGAATCAGCATTGGCCTTCAATGCACTTTCAATAGCTCCTGAACTTTTTGGACCATAGTACATGCCTTTCCAAGGGGAGTAGGCCATTATAAATCCATAAATTGACGAGCGCAGCGCCATGGCCTCTGCCCTATAAATACCCTTTTCTTCTAAGGCCTCTAGATAATCTAATGCTGGATCTACAAACTGATCAAACTTCTTTTCATTTTTGGTGACCATAGTATTATTCAGAATACCGTAATAAGCAATGCCTTTCTCTATAGACCATTCCTCGTTGTACTGATCAAGAGCAGCCTCCCATAAACTCTCACTATTCATTAGATAGGCTTTATACATTAAACTATCGACTTCCTGTGCTTTGGTAATGTGTGCATTCACAATCATTACTAAAACAATTCCTAAGATTCCACTTAAATTTCTCATAATAAACTACTTTAATTTATAAACTATATTTTGATAAAAAAAGACTAATTAAAGTCTTCAAATCCTTTTCAAGATCAATCTGTTGGCTTAATATATGATCGCAGAGCGTTCAAATACGTTTCGAATGCATCAACCCCTTGTTCTGTAATCTTACAACTTGTGTGTGGATAATTGTCCTTAAATGTTTTATCCACTTTTATATAACCTGCATCCTTCAATTTATTAACCTGTACACTTAAATTTCCAGAGGTGGCACTTGTTTTCTCCTTTATAAAGTTAAAATCCGCTTCCTCAACGTTCATCAAAAGGCTCATAACAGCCAAACGTAATTGAGAATGCAATAATGGATCTAATGGCTCAAACATACTTATACATTTAACTTTTTCGGCAACAGATGCCCTGGGATAACAAAGCTAACAATTACTGATAAGGATAGCAGGAAAAGTTGCGTTTCAAATCCAGCATAAAATGCGAAAAAACCTACCAGCATGCTTAAATATCCACCAACAGTTAGTGCTTTATACTTTATGACACCTCCTGTGCTGGCAGTTCCTATTCCATATAAAACCATTAAAATTGGATATATCCCATTCCAACCTAAAGCGGGTGATGCAAATAGAAACACAAAGAGCGCTGCAATGAAAGCTCTCCAAATGGATGCTAAAGCTCTATCTGTAAAACTAAACGCTCGAGTTCTTCTCTTCTTCCTGCTAAAGTAAATACCGTTGTAAATGCCTGCGATTGGCATCGAAAGCCATACTAGCCAAGCCATTTCAATACCAAACTGATATTGCAGTAAATAATGCAACATCGATGAAATTGCCACTGCATAGCCCCACATCAAATAGATTACCTTATCTTGACTGATATTGTACTTAGTGGTACTAATCATCTCTGAGATGATGCTCAAACTTTCCTCTACTTTTAATTTTTCTTGTTCCATGTTTCCTTATAATTTTATAAATTCCCAAAATTTACACTCAACTTTATTCCGAAATTATTAAGGTGTTGTTGATTTAAATTTGCGTCTGCATTCAAATAGGCAATTCGATAATACACTCCAGCCGATAGATGCATGGTATGATTAATAGAGTACCAAACTTTGATATTAGGCTCTAGAAAATAAAAACTTTCAGAAATATCATCTAGTGAATAACCTCCAGAACCTGCCAAAACATCTCCTCCAAATCGAACTGATTCTTTCAACTCTGAAAAATATCCTAGCATTAGCCCACCATAGCCTAAGGAATTGAATTCTCCATTTGGCGTAGCCACACTATTTGCACTTCCGTATCCGGCACCACCCAGGTAAAAGTTAGGATTAATCACCCAAGCTCCACCGCCACCGATCATTAATAAGTTTCCGTGAGAAGTAAATTCAGAATTGGCATGCACACCTCCGAAACCACCTTGCGCTTTAGCTTTTTCAGCAATCACAACTGAAAAACAAATCAAAACTGTTAAAGTCAATAGTCTTTTCATACTTCAATATTTTGTTCACAAAACAAATATAATCTAGTTTATTTTATAAACCAAATTACAAATAAATTATTTTGGGGAAGCTACTATAATTTTGTTTTGAGCTGTTATCTTCAATCACTGTTGAAACAGAGAAAGAAATTATACTTGTGGAACTTTCGGCTTAGAACTAGTAAGCCATTCAATTAGGTCTTATTATACAGATTTATTAAAAACAACCTTATGTTGTGCTTCACGACCAAAAACCATAAGGGTGGCAAAGACGGATTAAACGATGGTCTTGAGCAAATTCCACAGCATAAGCTTTTTGGAGGTGTCTTGATTAAGGTCTACAAGGTCATGTGCGTAGATAGCACTGCCTTTATTTATTTTTAGAATGCTGTATTCTGAAGACTGCACATATTGATTGTGAAATGAGAGAAATAGCTTCAGGTGTTGGACTAATTTTAATTGTTCAGGGTGCTCATGAATAATTTCATATTGACCTTCTTCTATATTAATGGCTCGCAATAATTTATTGAGTGTTTCCTTTTCTTGACGCCCTAAATTATCCTTTAATAAAATCACTACCTCTTTTTGGTCCTTCTGAGTTTCAGCTCCATTTGATTTTGACTGTACCACATTCTTCGGCTCTTTGACCAACTGTTTGTCTATAGTATCCTTCTGCACTTTATATTCAACCGTATCGCTTTCCTCCTGAAAAACATAAATTTGGTCACCATCAAATAGTTGCGTTAAGTAATCTTGATCAATATCCATTACTCATTTAGTTTAAAAATAGACTTCAATTCTGTAGCTTCTTCTGGCTTCATTCTCTTACCTAAAACTAATCGTAATTGCCTTCTTCGCAGAGCCCCATCAAAAAGTTCTTGTTCCTCATCTGTTTCAGGAACTAATTCAGGAACGTCAATCGGTCTTCCAGATTGATCCACAGCAACAAATGTAAAGAAAGCTGAGTTGGAAGGATATTTTTTTCCCGAAGGGATATTCTCCCCTTTAACCACTATATGAACCTCCACGGAAGAACTAAACGCTCTAGTTACTTTAGCTTCTAAAGTCACTACATCTCCCAGGGCTATTGGATGTTGAAAAGAAATATTATCAACCGAAGCTGTGACTACTATTCTGTTGCAGTGCTTTTGAGCTGCAATAGCTGAAACAATATCCATCCAATGCATCAAACGTCCACCCATAAGATTATTGAGCGGATTGGTATCATTGGGCAATACCAATTCGGTCATTATAGTATAAGTATCTTTTGGGTTTTTTGCTTGTTTTGCCATAGTAAATTTAATTTGTCACAAAGATAAAACATAGATATCAAACGGACTTCTAAAAACGGAAATTTACTGACCTCAAATTTTCAAGTACCATCCCAAATAAATTTTGTCATATATATTAAAATAAATAGATTTTTTTTACCTTAACAAATAAATGATAAATCAAATTATTAAGACATTCCCCGACTATTCATGACACTTGAAGAAAAAGATTGGACTATACCTCTAATTTATCTATTTGCGGGAATAATATGGATTGGTCTTAGTGATGAATTACTATTTTTTTTGAGTGATAAGTTCCAGTTTAGCACAAATACGCTTAACAGCTTAAGCCAATGGAAAGGTTTCTTCTATGTTGCTCTAACAACCTTTCTCTTGTACTACTTAATAAAAAGAAAAACTAAGCTCATTTTATTTGTTATAAACGACTTTAAGCGTCTATTCCATGATAACCCTAATCCAATGTATATTTTTGATATCCATACCAAAAATATCATGTTAGCTAACAAGGCTGCAAGTGACCAATATGCATATACGATACAGGAATTGTCTCAATTAAATCTCCATGATTTAAGACCTGACTCAGAAAAGGAAAAACTGAAAGCGCATCTACAAAATTTGACCGATGACTTTAAAGATAGTGGGGAATGGATTCATCAAGATAAAAATGGTCAGCTTTTTTATGTAAATATCTTCTCACATAAAACCGTCTATAGAGGAAAAGAATGTCGAATTGTGAATTCCATTAACATCAATAAAAAAGTTTTAGCGGAAATGGAGCGTGCAAATTTTGAGAAAGCGTTGGATAAAGCTGCCTTAGTATCTGTAACAGGCATTGATGGAAACTTTCAAGACGTAAACAGTGAGTTTTGTAGGGTAAGCAATTACACCAAGGACGAATTAATTGGACAGTCTATGGAAATTTTGGAATCGGGAGAACACGATTCCAAGTTTTGGAATGATATGTGGAAAAAAATTAAGGCGGGAGAAATATGGAGGGCAGATGTTAAAAATAAAAGCAAATCAGATGAGTATTACTGGGTAGATATTGTAATCAGCCCAATTAAAAATCATGAAGGGCAAATCTACAAATTCATGTCAATCAGTTATGACATTACTGAAAAGAAAAAACTAGAACTTAATCAACAAAAGTTGCTGGATGATTTTACTGAATATGCCTTTCAAACTTCACATGAGCTGCGAGGCCCTCTAACCAGCATGATGAGTTTCACTTTACTATTCGAAAAATATGAAAACCAATCTCTTCTAATTGAGAAATTAAAAGGCACAGCAGCCGAAATGGATAAAGTCATTAGAAAAATGAACGACAGCTTAAGCAGAACTGCTTTGGAACTTATTCAAGAAAAAAGAGATAATCAATCTTCAGGATAAGGCACATAAACAAAGCTGGTCATATCTGTATCAACTACGAAGAGACAGCAGAATTCATCCGGATTTTTATAAGCTCTTTTAAATTCCTCCACTTTATCTTCATCAACGATTTTCCTCTGAATAAACTCATCCAAATAAGTGATGAAATAATTCCAGGTTAGATTTAATTCTCCTGCACCGATCAATACTTGCCCGATCGGTTGCTCAGTTTTACAAATAGGAAAAATAGGGAATTCCGAAAAACCTTGCTTTCGAACGGCATAGGAAGCCTCTTTTAACGTTTCAGAAATGGCCACAAAATCTTCCGTGATTGTACCTAAATATTTTCCGTTTAATTCGGGATTATTATCCATAATAGTTAATCTATTTTAAAGCATTGCCTCATCAGCAAAGCTGTAGTACTTATCTTCTGCAAAAATAATATGATCTAAAACCGGAATATCCAGCAAAAGACCGCTTTCCTTCATTTTCTTTGTCAAACGTATATCTTGCTCGCTTGGGTTTCGATTTCCAGAAGGATGGTTATGCGCTAATATAAGCGCTGAAGCCATCTGGTCAATAGCTTCTTTAAAAATGATTTTAACATCTGCTACAGTTCCTGAAATGCCACCGCTACTAACCCTCTTCATTCGAATAACGCGGTTTGCCCTGTTCATCATTATGACCCAAAATTCTTCATGATGCAAATCTAGCATTACTGATTTAAGCAAATCATAAGCATTTTCAGAGGAAACAATTTTCGGCTTTTCCTGAACAGCTGATTCTTTTCTCCTTCTACCTAATTCTAAAGCCGCGATAATTGAAATTGCCTTCGCTTCACCAATTCCTCTAAACTTCATAAGTTCTTTCACCGAGAATTTAGCCAAATGATTTAGATCATTGTTGACGTCTGCCAGGATATTCTTACCAACATCAATGGCTGACAAAGATTGTGTTCCTGAGCCTATCAAAATAGCAATTAACTCAGCATCGGAAAGGACTGCTCGACCATGGGTTATTAATTTTTCCCTTGGTCGGTCTGCTTCGGCCCAACTTTTAATACTAGAGACTGCATCGTACTGTTCATTTTCCATTTGGGTGCCGTTAAGGTTGAACTTTTAGAACCCAAAATTTATGAAATTAGTACAAACTAAAAAAGCCTCAACTGATAGAGTTGAGGCTCAAGACTAATATCTTAAAAATTCTTAAGCTAATTTAGCTACGTGCTTGGCTAATTTAGATTTGTTATTATCCGCTTTTTTCTTGTGGATAATATTCTTCTTTGCCAATCTATCCAACATTGAAGTTACAGTTTTCAATAAGTCTTCAGCTTGCGCTTTGTCTTCTGTAGCTCTCAACTTACGGATATAAGTTCTAGTGGTTTTAGCCTGATATCTGTTTCTCAAACGTCTTGCCGCACTTGAGCGAATTCTTTTTAATGCTGACTTGTGATTTGCCATATTGATTTATATCTAATGAAATTCTTGCTTTCTTTTTAAGGACTGCAAATTTAAAAGAATTTGTTTTACTAAACAAAGCCAATTCGTTTTTATCAGCATTTATTTTTGCGAATAGCAATAAACTCTTCCGAAATGGCTGTTTTTATTTTTCAAAATTGTACAAAAATAGGCTTTCTTCCTAAATAATAAACCATTTATTGAATTCTACTCGATGTTTTTTCGAATACAATTTTTACTTTAGATTCTGAAACAGCCAAAATCCTGAGATGAAACGTTTTTACTTGATAGTATTCATTTTAATATTTTTCTCTCCAACACTTTCTTTTCAAAATATCAGAAAAGCAAACTGGGGCTTCTTTGCACACCAAAAAATCAACAGATTAGCAGTTTTCACGCTTCCACCTGAGATGATTACTTTTTACAAGCACCATATTCAGTATATCACAGAAAATGCGGTGAATCCAGACAGAAGACGCTATGCGGTGGATTATGAGGCCCCCAGACATTATATAGATTTGGATGTTTATGGTGATAGTGCTGTATATAAAATGCCTCGTTCCTGGAATGATGCAGTGGAAAAATTCACAGAAGATACTTTACAGGCCTATGGTATCGTACCCTGGCATGTACATTTTGTCACCTACCAACTAACAGAAGCCTTTAAGAATAATAATGCCGAGGATATTCTTCGATACTCAGCTGATTTAGGTCATTACATCGCAGATGCAAATGTCCCATTGCATACCACGAAAAACTACAACGGTCAATTAACAGGGCAATACGGGATTCATGGTTTTTGGGAGTCTCGTTTACCTGAACTCTACTCGAATGAATACGATTTCTTTATCGGAAAAGCTGAATATGTGGACAATACTCAATTTGCCATCTGGAATGCTGTTAAAGATGCTCATTTAGCATTAGATTCAGTATTTGGTTTCGAAAAAAAATTAACCGAAAAAATGGCTGATGACCGAAAATATAGTTCAGAGCTAAGGGGAAATGTAAACGTAAAAGTCTACTCAAGAGATTTCTCTAAAGCTTATCACGATTTGCTAAATCATCAAGTAGAACGAAGAATGAAGAACTCTATTAAAATGGTGGGAGATTTCTGGTTTACTGCTTGGGTAAATGCCGGACAGCCCGATCTGGATATTTTAATTGATGAAAGAGCTATTTTCAGTACTGAAGAATTCATTCCCCAGGATAAAGGAGAGGAATTAAGAATACATGAAAGCGGTGTTCAGAATTGAATTTATATCACAAAAGGCATCAGCTTTTTTACTAATGCCTTTTGTGATATTATGTTTCCCTAGAAATAATAGGAATAATAGCCCTTGACGCCCTTCTTATTGACTCCACGAACCACTACTTTTCCCTTTACAGATTCTAAGATATCCGATAGTTCTTTAGGACTATTCACCTCAGTTCCATTGATGTTCGTGATAATAAAGCCTTCGTCAATATTTAACCTCTTAAAAAACCCATTTTTTACATCTACTACTCGTACTCCACCAGTGATATCCAGTAAATTTCTTTCAACAAGGGGAACACTTTCAAATTCAGCACCTAATGATTTAGAGAAGTAAACGTCTCGTTTCAGTAATTCTGTAGTATTTTCACTGTTAGTCAGAATTAATTCCTTTTGAATTTTTTTCCCACTTCTATCAATGGTCAAATAGAGTTTATCACCCGGAGACAACATGCTCAGCTTTTCCTCAAACTCTGAATGTGTAGTAATATCTTCGCCATTTAATTCTCTGATGATATCTCCTTTCTGCAGATTCGCTTTATTAGCTGCACCTTTTTCTTGAATGTAGCTTACTACAACTCCATCTAAATCTTCAGTTTCCAACTTTTCAGCTATTTCGGTTGTAAGACTTGAAACTTCTGCTCCTAGAAAAGCCTTTTGTACCATACCATATTCTATAATATCGGTAGCTATTTTTCTGGCAATATCAATGGGGACAGCAAATCCGTAACCAGCATAAGAACCTGTTCGTGACAGTATAGCCGTATTAATTCCTACCAATTCTCCCTGAGGGTTTACCAAAGCTCCACCGCTATTGCCTGGGTTGATAGCGGCATCCGTTTGAATAAAAGACTCAATTGGAAAATTGCTTTTCAAAATATTAAGTTCCCTACCTTTTGCACTTACAATGCCAGCTGTTACAGTAGAGGTCAAATTAAAAGGATTACCAACAGCCAAAACCCATGACCCTACTTTTAAATCTCTTGAGGATCCGATGGAGATAGCTGGAAGATTATTGTCATCAATTTTCAAAACAGCCAGATCGGTTGATGGGTCTCGTCCGACTAAGCTCGCTATATAGGTTTTCTTCTTTCTGACTACTTCTATTTCGTCTGCTCCTTCAATCACGTGATTATTAGTAATGATGTAACCATCCGATTTGAAAATAACTCCAGAACCAGAGCCTACTTGCTGCATACTTCCGCCTCCACCAAGCCATAAGTCTAACCAAGAACTCCTGCCATAGGCTTCTGAAACCGTTTTAATGTACACTACACTTTCACGGCTATTTTTGGACGCCTCCACGAAATCTAAATCGGGTATTGTGGCAGTGGAATTCGCATTATCTGCTGTATAATTCTGATTCGATACCTGGCTAATCGGAGTCTTAAATGAATTTTCATTTATTTGGGAATCTTGATTTTTATCAGTTAGTTGCAGAATAAGAAGGGCTCCTACAATTCCTCCTAGAAACGCACTTATTGTTGTTTTCAAATATTTATTCATTTTCTATTTATTTTATCCTTTATCTACTTAATGAAATTAACTGACATATATTGTGCCGATTGATTTTACGAAAAAGTAAATAGTTCTGTTTTGAAACAAAAAACGGCAGTCCTAACAGACTACCGTTCCACAGTTTTAATGTTAACCTAAACTGTGTATTATCCTCCTGCCCTGTTCAATTCTTCTAGATTACTATTTCTTTGACGGGCTTTAAATTCTTCACCTTTGCTAAACATATATCGTAACGTAAATCCTATACTTTGTTGTCCAAAATATTGACTAATTTCATTAATGTTACCATTAAAATTTGAACTCCCTTCAAATCTTCTGGTTCTGAAGATATCTGTAATATTTATGGATGCATCAAACTTCTTATCCATGAAGCTTTTCTTAACTGCAAAATCAATGCCCCATTGTTCGCCAATTGCATATAGTCCCCAAACTGTATTAGATCTATAGTCACCATTAAGCTCCAATTTGAAATCATTTGGTAGTATGAAAGTGTTGCCCATTCTAGCGAAAGCTGAGGTAGCATTGTTCTCCACTTGGTTTCCGTTTAAATAGGTAGTGAATTCCTGGTGAAAAACGGATATATTGCTATTGATTGACCACCATTTGAATGGTTGAAAGGGAATTACCGCTGTAGCACTGTAGTTAACTTGATCGTCAATATTTTCTTGGATAAACACAGTTGTCCCGTCTTCAGGATTTTGTGTAGGGACCTCTGCTATGAAATCACTTGTTAAACCATAATTCAATACTAAATTATATTGACCTAAAATGGTTTGTGTTACGGACATAGAATGAGTAAACTGTGGCCTCAAATAAGGATTTCCCTGAGCCCAGGTGTATGGGTCCAAATACATCACAAATGGGTTTAGATTATGGTAGTTGGGTCTATCAATTCTACGGCTGTAGTTATAGTTCACTTGATATTGATCTGATATATTATGCTGCAAGAAAAAGCTAGGGAAAAGATTAAAATAATTTCTCTCATTTACTGTATTTAGGGTCAGAGATTCTCCAGAGGAAACCGTTTGCTCCCCTCTTAAACCTACTTTATATGATACTTTTTCACCAATGGCTCCCGCAAAACTACTATAGCCAGCAAAAATTTGTTCTGTATAAATAAAATGATTGGACCGATTTCGATCGAGTGTTTTCTGATTATCCTCAATTTCATAAAAATTAAGTAAATTATCCGAAACCACATGGCTTGCTTTTAGTCCCGCTTCCACCTTAATTTCATCAAGTAATTTTGCTTCAAAATCCACTTGTGCTGAATAAATATCATATGCAAATGGGTTCTCATTTTCTAGTCGCTCTACGGCAAATGGCTCACTATTATTTTCTTGGAAATAGCTGTTAGTAAAAGTAGATCCTCCATCATTAAACAGTCTAACATAGTTTAAATCCGTGGTGATTTTCGTGCCGTTAGTATCCAATTTGTGAACATAATGCAAATTAGCCTGTGTATTTAAAAACTGGTAATCAATTTGATTATCAGAATTAATCATGAAATCGTTAGCACCTTGCTCTAAATCAGTATCGATATTAAAGTCATGGTAGACATCTTGTCCATAAACATTAACCATCACTCCAACAGACTGCATATCATTTATGTCATAATCTGTTCCTACTCTAATCGATGGAATCACTCTGTTTACATACTCTTTACCTGTTTGATCAAAAATGGTCAGAGTACCGTCAGTCTGTGTGATTTCTCTGTAAAACCCAGCATCTCTGATTCTTCCTCTTTGAGATAAATCCGCATTGACAAATGAATTCCACTTCCCTTTTTTATGGTTCAATTGTATTCCTGAGTTATAATTTTGCATTTCATTATAACGATAGCTTGCATTTATACTTCCATTGATTCCTTGAATACTATTTTTCTTCAGAGTGATATTGATTATTCCAGCATTTCCCTCTGCATCATATTTAGCAGATGGATTATTAATGATTTCAATAGTTTTGATATTATCTGCAGACATGCCCTGTAACATATTCTGTAAGTCTGTAGCAGATAAATAGGATCTTCGACCATCAATCATTACTTGAACTCCAGATTTGCCATTCAGCTGAATATTTCCGTCTTGATCCACGAATACGCCTGGGGACTTTTCCAAAACCTCATATGCCGTAGCACCTGCTGCCATTGCAGTTCCTTCTACTGAGACAATCATTTTATCTGCTTCTACAACTACTTGTGGACGCATAGCTTTCACTTCTACAGCATCCATCACTTGCACATCTTCCTGCAGTCTAATAGTGGAAACATCAACAGTTGAATTAGTAGCATTCACAACTATGCTTTTAGAAATGTAGGTTTTAAAACCAACAGCGGATATTTTTAAATAATATTCACCATACTCCACATTGATACTAAAAAGACCATTTTCATTGGTTATACTGCCCGTTACTAAACTTGAATCAGTAGCTTGGTAAATCGCTACATTGCTATAAGGAAGCGAGGCATTTTGGGTGTCAGTCAAGACACCTTTGATCGAGCCAGTTTGCGCTTGTGCAAAACTGCTTAACAAAAGAGTTAGCGTTATTAAAGATAAAAAAGTTTTCATGTTCTTGAGCGTTTGCATTTTCTTGTCCTTTAGTTATTAGATGCGTTTATGCTAGCTCTTGATGCACGGAATGTGCCATATTGTATAGGTGGCTTATTCTAGATGTAGAAGGTGATTTTAAGAAATTTCAACATAATCCATGTACGATTTTGAACACTTTTTAATTTCAGAAACGAACAATCGTACAAAAAAAAGACTGATTGACCACAAAATTTTTAAGAATGGAATCACGGAAACCCAAGCCATAAAAAAACCTGTGAAGGAAACTCCACAGGTTACTGAAATCTATATTAAAAACCGGAAGCTTATTTTAGACAGCGATAATCACCCTTTAAATAATCTCCAAATCCTTACCAATCTCTTCAATTTGCTTTAAAGTATAGTCTAACTGCTCGGTTGTAAAGCCAGCGGTAACTGTCATTCGCACTCTAGTTAGCTTCCTCGGAACTGCTGGATACGGCACTGGATTTACAAAAATATTTCTCAAATGCAATCTATATGTCATTTCTTTGACCTTGTTGTCATCCCCTATGATAATAGGAAAAATCGCAGTTTCAGCATTCCCAATATTAAATCCTGCTTTCAACAATCTTTCTTTAACGTACTGAATATTCTCCCAGAGTCTTTCCTGACCTGCCTCATTATTTTCAATTAGCTTTAAGCCTTCCAAAGCCGCTGCAACTCCAGGCAAATATGGGGAGGTGGAAAACATGTATGACCTACTACTATACTTTAAATAATTGATTAATTTCTGGGAAGCGGAAACAAACCCTCCTACAGCACCGACAGATTTACTTAAGGTACCGGTAATAATATCTACCTTTCCCTCTAGACCAAAATAATCAACAGTCCCTTTTCCATTTTTACCAATCACTCCGGTTGCGTGCGCTTCATCCACCAAAACCCATGCCCCATAATAATGCGCAATGTCCAAAATTGCTGGCAAATTACATATGTCACCATCCATGGAATACACACCATCAACCACAACTAGTTTATTAATAAACTTATTTTGGACACTTTTCAATACTTTCTCCAGCGATTCGGGGTCATTATGTGCGAAGAACTTCTTATTAGAGCCTTTACTTCCATCAATCAGGCTGGCATGAGAAAACATGTCATAAATAGCGATATCCTTATGACCTAATAGCCCTGAAATGGTCCCAATATTGGCCGCGTAACCAGAAGTATAGACTATTGAGGCTTCCATAGCCTTCATTGAGGATATTTTCTCCTGCAACTCTCTTATGATGCCCATTGTCCCACTCAATAACGGAGCTCCACCAGCACCTCCTCCATATTGATCAATAACTTCATTCACCTTCTTCAATATTCTCTTGTCTTGAGTAAGATTCAAATAGTCATTGGAAGCAAAATTGAGCATCTCTCTGATCTCCTTCGATTCCGGATCAATTACTTTGGAAACTACCTTTGAGCCATCAATTGATTCTCTTTCATATAAAAATCGGTTACTTTTTTTCATATCCGAAAACCAACTATTCATCATATCCATTCGACTATCCCATTCGGCATATTCGAGTTTGGGATCACCTGTGAAATTATATAAAGAATATTTGTTGGCATCTATTTCCCCTGCAGGAGAAATATCAAAATACATATGATCTACATTTTGCTCATCGAACAGATGATAATGCTTTCTATATGGGGTTGAAGATAAAGACATATTGTAAAATTTTGGTTTATGAACATTTACAATTTAAGGCCGCTTTGTTTAAAATTCAAACCTTAAATACTGTATTTAATACTATACTAATAAACTGAATTAAGGTAAAAATGTTAGGTCCATGTTTTTGTCTAGCATCCAGCCTGTTATGCTATAGCGAGTTTTATAGGACATTAATACCTCATGTTCCAGTTCGCTTCTAAATAGAAGTAATCGTCCAGCAAACGGCTGCACTTTCTCAATTGTCCCACTTGGATAAAGTGCCAATTCCCCTCCATGACCATCTTCCCAATTTTCGTTAAGATAAAGAACAAAAGAAATTACCCGATGAGCGTTTTGTTGAAATCTATCTACGTGTTTCTTATAAAAGGTATTTTCAGGATAAATAGCAAAATGGGTTTCAAAGTCTTTAATTCCTAGATAGCAGGTTTCATTTAATTTATCTTTCAGTAATTCAATTTGGTTTAAAAACTTTTTGACAATCTCATGCTTGCTACCTCTGTCTATCCATTGTATAAAATCACCTCTTATGCTTTTGTCTAACTGAAAAAGGGCTTGTTTACCAATTCCTGCCTTTTTAAAATCACCGGAGAGACGACCTTCGTTAGCAATCGAAACGAGATTCTTTACATCTTCTAGCGAGACGAAATCATCCCAAACATAGTATCCTATTTCACTCAATTGATCTATTGCTAAAAGAAGCTTGTTGGAACTTATATTCATCTGCCGCAAAAATAGCTTAAAATTTCTTTAAAATTGAAGTTTCTTTACTCAAGCAGTAAATTTTTCAACAAAAAACATAGACCTACTTTTAACGTACTGTTTTTATAGGTAGATTTATCAGCCATTTTACAACGCACGAACTTCAACCAGCCCTTACGCTTTTTAAAAAGTAAGAAATTTTATTTATATGATTTCACAGAAAGAGGGAGCAGTTTTAGTTTTCGATTTACATTTTAAACTAAGAACTACAACTGACGAAATTATTGCCTTTTTAAATCAATTTAAAAACGCAGAAATTAATCAGAGTGAATTTTATGGAAAAGTAAAATTCCAAACCATTATTGACATTCTTAATCACAATAAGCATCTTAAAGGCAAAGAGGAAGCATTTCAGAAAGAATTGGATGGAATGTTTTATGAAATTAAGTTAGAAATATGTAGAAGATTAAGGGTTCTATTAGCATTCGAACAATTAAGCAATGCATTAAAGGAAGATTGGCAAAAAATTAAGGTTTTCAATTCTATTTTAATTGACTTAAAGCAGCAAGGCCTGTTTAATATGTTTGAAAACTTAATGAAGGAAAACAACATCAATCTAGGAAAACGGATTGCCTTTGAAGAAAAATACAAACCTTTTACACCTAATTTAAATGGAAAGAAAAATCAGAATCATTTCAAAGCATACCTAAAATCAAACCATTCTGATGTGGTCTCTGATTGTGTGCTTTGGTTGAATTCATTGGAATTTGAAAAGGCATTTAAAAATGATAAGCAATCAAGAACTGAAATACCTGTTCATGAGCTTCCTGAAGAATTAATTTACGAAAAAATTATCCCCAAAATCATTGATCGAAATACATTGGATTTTAATGTTAAGGAAGGTAACATCCAAAAATATAAAGAGACCTTTACTCTCGCCAACTATTGCTTAAGCAAATTGGAATAACAATTAGAGATCTCTACTTATTCTCAATTAGTGCTATCTCATCTTTCTTCAGTTTGTCAACAATCAAGCTACTCGCACCAATTATAGGGGCAGATTGATTCTGCAACTGAGAAGAGATTACTCTTACCTTACCTTTAAAAACTGGCATTAAGTTTAACTCTAAGTGCTCCTTAACTGGATTAAAAATTAAATCCCCTGCTTGAGATAGTCCTCCAAATATAAATATCGCCTCGGGGTCTGTATGAATTACTGTATCAGCTAATTTGGTCCCTAAAATCCTTCCCGTATATTCAAATGCTTGCTTGGCTATAATATCGCCTTTTAATGCATATTTAGTAATCATTTCAGGACTTAATTCGTCAAAACTAACAGATCTTAAGGCACTATCCTCGGTATAATCAGCCAGCAATTTATAAATGGTTCTTTTGATTCCTGTTGCAGAAACATATGTTTCCAAACATCCTCTTTTACCACATCCGCAAAACCTTCCATTTCCATAAGTAACAGTAGTATGCCCTAACTCTCCTGCAAATCCATTTGCTCCATTCACTAATTGTCCATTACAAACAATCCCAGCACCCAGGCCAGTACCTAAGGTTATGACAATGAAATCTTTCATTCCTTTAGCACCTCCAAAAATCATTTCCCCTACTGCTGCTGCATTGGCATCATTCGTTACAACAACTGGCACCGAAAACTCATCTTCCAAGGTTTTAGCAAGGGGTAAAATCCCTTTCCATCGTAAATTGGGAGCATGTTCCACTGTTCCTTTGTGGTAATTAGCATTTGGAGCACCAACTCCAATTCCAATCAACTCATGTTTGTCATGATCCAAACCTTTTCGAATTTCATTTGACAAAACATGAATATAATCTGTAAAAACAGCTTCTGTTTGAGTTGGAATTGCTCCTTGATATAAAACTTTCCCATCCAAAGTTACAATACCAAATTTTGTTCCCGTACCTCCTATATCGATCCCAATGCTAACTTTCATATCAATAATATTTAAGAACTGCTCTGCAACTTTTCACCTGGCTGCAATACTATTTTCTATAATGCTTTTTAATTAAATAACTTACCAATAAATCAATAGGTTCCTCTACAAAGATCCCCTTTTTTAACTTATACTCCTCTACCACCTCATTCACAATTTCTTCAAAGAAATAAGGGACAGAGCCAACAAAATGAATGGGGAGATTTTCATAATTTTTAATGCTACATATATATGTTTTCACAAACTCTGAAATACTTTCCTTTACCAGATTGTGTAGATATGGATTCTCGATCCTTTCCTTTATGAATTGACTAAAGGTGCTTAAGTAAACGTTTGCATATGGTTTTATGTAAACATTTAAAAGAATATCCTCTTTTGTTAATTGAAACTCACGTTCCAAATCCCGAGATATTTCAACAGGCAGTTGCTTCTTCAAAAATTTACTTAATAAGAGCTTTCCAAAGTGGCTTCTACTACCTTCGTCACCCAAGATGAAGTCCATTCCGCTAACTTCCTGGCGAACTATATCCCCATCAAAATGACAGGAATTAGAGCCTGTACCCATAAGGGCAGTTATGGATGGTTCGCCATTAAAGGTGGCAAATGCAGCTGCTACAATATCTTCCTTCACATAGAGGTGCGATTTATTGAAAATCATAGAAAGTCCTCTTTCCACCATGGCTGCGAAATGCTTACTTGAACATCCTGCACCAAAATAATAAACAACTTCAATTTCGGAACTATGATCAAGTATATCAGGCCCAAGAGATTTTACAATATCACTAATGGCTACATCATCCATAAAAAATGGATTTATACCCTTGGTACTTTTCCGCACCAAAGAATCTTGAGCATCAACCAACTGCCAATCACATTTTGTGGAACCACTTGTGCCTATTAAAATCATAGCTTATATTGATAAAATTTTAGCAATTCTTAAATCATCTTTATGAATATCTTTTGGCTGATTCATAATATCATCAAATTTATTGAATATAATATCGTGATGCCTAATGCCAACCATAGCATCAGTTTTTCCCTGGTCCAAACCTTCTATTGCCGCAACACCCATTTTACTAGCCAATACTCTGTCAAAATAAGTAGGAGTCCCCCCTCTTTGCAGATGACCTAATATAGTAACTTTTGTGTCAAAATAGGAAGATTTTTCTTTCACCTTTTCTGCAATTTCCATTGCGGAACCAGATTTTCCACCCTCAGCCACAATTACTAAACTAGAAGTCTTCTTTTTCTTACCCCCTTTATTCAATTTCTCCACCAATTCGTCAATTGATGTTTCTTCTTCTGGAATTATAATGGAAACAGCACCACCAGCAATCCCACTGCTGATCGCAATATATCCTGAATCTCTACCCATCACCTCAATAAAAAACAAACGATTATGAGACAATGCTGTATCCCTTATTTTATCGATAGCCTCTACTGCCGTATTAGTTGCTGTATCATATCCTATTGTATAGTCTGTTCCTGGAATATCATTATCAATCGTACCCGGGATACAAATATAAGGAAGGCCATGCTCTAAATATAAATGATGCATTCCCGTAAATGAACCATCACCACCAATACCTATCAATCCATCAATATTGTGTTTCTTAAGCTGATCGTACGCTTTTTTCCTACCTTCAGGAGTTCTGAATTCTTTGGAACGTGCAGATTTCAGCATTGTGCCACCTCTCTGCAAGATATTAGCTACTGATCGCACATCCATCTCTTCAAAATCACCCTCAATCATGCCCTCATATCCCCGATATATCCCAACAATCTCCTTATTGTAATATATACCTGCTCTCACCACAGCTCTAATAGCTGCATTCATGCCGGGGGCATCCCCACCTGAAGTAAAAACACCAATTCGATTCATCTTATTCATCTAAAAAATTATTCGCCCCGCCAAAGATAGTGTAATGAGTACACTTACCCAATACTATTTTACTATCTTTGCAATACTAATTGAATAGAAACATGTCAGAATTCCATTACAATCCGCATATATCGGTCGACTGTGTCGTTTTTGGCTTTGATGATGAAAAGATCAATATTTTATTAATAAAGCGAAAGCAAGAAAGGGAAAATGTTTATGCATTACCAGGAGATTTAGTCCAAAGAGGGGAAGATTTAGATGTAGCTGCAAATAGAGTCCTTTTTGAACTCACTGGAATGGAAAATTTATATTTAGAGCAATTTAAGACTTTTGGATCTCCAGATAGACTCTCAGATCCGGTTGATGTGGAATGGATTAATTCGATCAGGGAACATCCCGAAGCGAGGGTTATAACTGTTGGTTATAACTCATTAGTTAAAACTGACGATTTCGATTACAGACCTTCTTCATTTGCTGAAGAGGTGCTTTGGCATCCAATTGAAAAACCGCAAAAACTAGGTTTTGACCATAATGAAATCGCCAATACAGGTTGGGCTATGTTAAGGGAGAAAATCAAAAGGGAGCCCATTATTGCATTTTCCCTGCTACCTCAGAAGTTTACTTTAAGGCAATTGCAGACCCTTTATGAAGCTATTGTTGGTCAAGAATTGGATAAAAGAAATTTCAGGAAACGGATGCTAAGAAATAAGTTTTTAGTCCCAATGAACGAAAAGGAAACTGGCGTTTCCCATAAACCAGCACAATACTATTATTTCGATGACCTCAAATACAAAGAAGATTTTGCTAAGGACCAATGGTTTTTATTTTAAGTATTCTTTCGTATTTTTAACTAATGAATTTGACTAAAAATAATCCCTATACCAATTGGCAAGAAACCCGCAAAATAGGTCGCTGGAAATTTTCTATTGCTTATGGTATCAGCTTTGGATTGTTTATTTTTTTCTTCAATCTTCTACATTTTCTATTTACTTCGACTGATCTAATTACCTTTTTATTTACAATAGAATTTCTGTTAATATCTATTCTAGGGTGTATTTTTGTCTACTATACCTTAATGTGGTGGATTCAGGAAAGATTATATCAAAAAAGGAAAAAGTAATTAAATAAATGTGTGGGATAGCAGGGGCTTGGAGAAAAAAGGGTGCATTGGACAAAACCCAATTTGAAAATGCATTGAATCTTATGCAACATCGGGGCCCTGATGCAATGCACTCCATAAAAACACAAAATCTAAATCTAGGTACCCAAAGATTAAAAATAATCGGCATTGAGGAAGGAAATCAACCCAGAAGTGATAAATCGGGAAATCATCTAGCATTTAACGGAGCCATATATAATTATCCAGAATTAGCCAATTCTCTAAATATTTCATCAAGATCAGACACAGAAATCTTATTTCAGCTTATTTTAAATAGAGGAATTGTTAAAACTCTTAAAGAAATAAGAGGAATGTTTGCCTTTTCATTTTACAATGCACAAGAAGACCTATTTTATTTGGCTCGCGATAGAATGGGACAAAAACCACTGTTCTACTATCAAGATGAGGGAATACTGCTGTTTGCCTCAGAAATTAAAAGTCTTAAAAAACTGATGCAGCTCAATGACATTGCGGTTCAAATCAATGAAAATGCTATTTATCATTATTTGTGTTACTCTAACATCCCTGAACCAGAGACTATTTATGAAAATGTATTTGCTATTCCACCTGCCCATTTTCTAAAATATCAGAAAGGAAAAACCAGTATAACCTCTTATTGGGAACACCAATATTTGCCTAAAGAAAATCTTTCATTTGCGGAGGCAAAGGTAAAAGTTCAGCATGCCATTGAGAATTCTGTAAAAATTAGGTTAAGGGCAGATGTGAAAAAAGGACTGTTTCTATCTGGCGGATGGGATAGTTCAGTGATTGCATTGGAAGCCTCTAAACATGAGCAAAATTTGCAAGCTTTTACTGTTGAATACCCTTTTCAAACTAGCCAAAATGAAAGCAAGATAGCAAGTGAAACAGCGCAAAAATTTGGCTTAGAACATGAAGTAATTAGAATCGATAAAAGTCCATTGACGTTGTTGGAAAAATCAATTTCAACTTTTGACCAACCGTTGGCAGACAGCAGTGCCTTGCCCAATTTAGCAATAGCTGAATCCGCTTCTAGGCACGTGAAAGTGATGTTGAATGGAGATGGAGGTGATGAGTTATTCGGAGGGTATAGAAGGTATTTTACCGCTAAAAACATCTCATATTTGGCATTTACCCAATATCTCAATAAAATTATACCCAACGGAGAAAGGCGATCCGAATTAGGCTTTCTTAAAAGAACTGCCAGGATCACCAGTTCATCAGATTCAGAAAGGTATTTATTATTCACTACGGACATGTTCCAAGACCATGACATTCCTTCCTTATGGAATCATGAGTTGGAAACTTCCACATCTAACCTAATTAAATCACACTTCAATAAGAATTTATCAGATTTAGATCAATTGATGCATTGGGATCGTACTTTCAATCTACTCTCTGGCATTTTAGTGAAAATGGACAGAGCAAGCATGGCGTATTCTATTGAAGCTAGATCTCCCTTTTTAGACCATCAACTGTTTGAATTAATGAATCAATTTCCTGATTCATTTAAAATTTCAGGTTTTAATAGAAAGCATATTCTAAAATCTATTTATGCCCAACAGCTTCCTAAATCCGTGACAAAAGCAACAAAGACTTCCTTTGAAGCACCACTCGGAAATTGGATAAAAAATGATTTTAGAACGCTCATCAAAGATCTACTTCTCAATCCGCAGGCAAAAATTTATAAGTTTGTAAACTATACAGAAATCATGCTGATGATGAAGGGCGTGAAATATCAGGAAAGAAATACTCAATACATGATTTATAGCTTGCTGGTGCTAGAAATGTGGTTACAAAAAGACAACTAAAAGAAATTATCTTGAATAATCGAAAAACTTTAGCAAAATTCGAGCATGAGTTATAAAGAAATAGACCCGAAATCGATTAAAACACCAGAACTGCACGGCCTATTATTGGGGGCTATTGCCCCTAGACCTATTGCCTTTGCCAGTACTATTGATCAAGAAGGAAATGTGAATTTAAGTCCCTTTAGTTTCTTTAATGTATTTGGAGCAAATCCACCCATACTCATCTTTTCTCCTGCAAGGAGAGGTAAAAATAATACAACCAAACACTCCTATGAAAATGTGAAAGAAATACCTGAGGTTGTCATTAACATAGCCAATTATCCTATGGTGGAGCAAATGTCTTTGGCTTCTACAGAATATGATAAAGGTGTGAATGAATTTATAAAGGCAGGATTCACACAGGCTAAATCGACAAAAGTAAAACCGCCAAGAGTGGCTGAAGCGCCTATTGCTTTTGAATGTAAAGTCAATGAAGTGATAGAAACTGGCAAAGAAGGTGGTGCAGGAAATCTTGTTATTTGCGAAGTTATTCATATTCATATTAATGAGGAAATTTTAGATGAAAACGGAAAAATTGACCCCTTAAAATTAGATCCAATTGGTAGGCTCGGAGGGAATTGGTATAGTCGATCCAAAAAAGCACTATTTGAGGTTGAAAAGCCGTTGCAGAAGCTGGGAATAGGTATTGACGCCCTACCTGAGGAGATAAGAAGAAGTAAAATGTTAACAGGCAATGATTTAGGAAAACTGGGAAATACGGAAAAAATTCCTGAATCTGATGATTTACAAGGCTTACAGCTACCTGATAAGTATCAAACATTTACTGAAGATAGCAATGAACTTCACGAGATAGCTCATCAGTTATTAGAAGAAAATAAAGTAATGGAGGCATGGAAGGTGCTTCTGCGTTAGAAACCCTTATCTAAATGGATATTTAATAAACTTAATTCTCGATTGGCCATCTATGCTTGCATAGGCAATACAATAAGCTTGAGCTTCTTGGCCAATTCCTTTCATCCTTAATTTTACATCAGAATTTGTGAATTCATCACTCAAAAAATAGTAAACTTCAGTGCTTCCGTATTTAGTATGAGGTAATAAATCAGCATGTTTTTCCATTTCTGACCATAATGTATCATTTATCGAATAAGCATAAACTCTGTGAATTGGTCCGATATTATTTCCATTTCTCATAAATGCCAGCTCCTGAAAGCCACCTTTCAATGAATTTATATTTTCTGATGTCAGTAAAGAATATATAATCATTGATATGATCAAAATGGAAATAGTTAAAATTATTTTCTTCATCTTTATTTAGCCACTAATTAACGGTCAGAATAATATGACCACCCATGTATTAAACTTATAAAAGATGAACAATATACTATTTATAATTTTAGTTTCTTTGATGAAAATATTATTTTGAGAAATGTTTAACCAAAAAAATTATTGCAATGAAATTTAACACTAAAAACAATTTAGATAGAGTAATCTGTAAGACAGAGTATAATGCAGATGATAATTGGATTTACTGCGATTGGGAAGGATATGCAAATGTTGATGCAGTAAAAAGTTGGGGGCTAGAGTTTGCTGACCTCATTAAGAAAAGTAAATGTCCTTATTTACTAAATGATGATAGCAAATCAACGGGTCCATGGACTCAGGCAATGGATTGGATAGAATCAGTTCTAATTCCAAAAGTTATTGAATCGGGTCTAAAATATTATGCTCATGTGGTATCCAGTAACACTTTTTCTGAAATGTCAGCCAAAGAATTAAATATGAATATTGGAGGACATTTAGAAATGGCCACTTTCAAAACAGTTGATGAAGCGAAAGAATGGTTAAAATCTAAACAATCATAAAGTATCAAGGTGGTCTTTTAAAGGCTAGGTTCCTTTAAAAGACTACTTTATTCTTACATTTGCACTTCGCAACGCTGGTTTTCTATTAAATTCTTTTGCTTTTCAACAGTAAAAGCAGATTTTTCACTTTCCATTTGCTCTTGATAACTTTTTCTTAATTGCTTTCTTTTCACTGCTTCGGCAAATCTTCTTAGGTCGTCCTTAGATTTAAGGATCAACTTTGGGACCGTTTTCAAACTACCATCCTCATTTTTGGCTACCATTGTAAAATAGCTGGTATTGGTATGCTTAACCAATCCAGTTTTCACATTTTCTGCAATTACTTTAATGCCAATGATCATACTGGAATTTCCAACATAATTTACTGAGGCCAGCATTGACACTAAATCTCCCACTTCCACTGGTTGGAGAAAATCCACATTATCAACGGAAACCGTTACGCAATAAGCCCCACTATGCTTGGTGGCAGTAGCATAAGCCACCTTATCCATTAACGAAAGTAGAATTCCGCCATGTATTTTACCACCGAAATTGGCATAAGAAGGTATCATCAATTCGGTAATTGTAGTCCTTGAATTTTGGGCTGATTTGCCTTGCATATCACTTATAATTGTTAAAACTTCAATTTACTTAATTTTTACTTAAGCATTATCATAAATCCTAAGTCCAACAAACACCATTCTCGTTCGTTAGGGTTGCAGAATGATATCAATCACATAAAAACTAGCTGTAAATGAGATTCATTTTGCTATCAATAGTATTCATTCTTTCGATTGAACTTCCAGTTTTTTCTCAAAGTAAATTAAAAGCTGCTGAAGAGTACTTTAGCAAAAAGTATAATATCATTGAAAATGGAAAGGCTAATAGTCAAAACATAGATCGAGCCATCCAATTATTCGGAGAAAGTACTTCTGAACCTGATAAAACCATAGGTTTACTGAAAAGCTACGAATTCAAAGCTTCATGGACCGAAGTTTCAGAAAGCGAAAAAAGGGACTTATACGAAAAAGCAATCGCTTTAGCTAAAAGCAAAGCTGGAGAATATCCTAATAATGGTGCGATAGCTTATTGGTATTCAGCAAATTACGCCAGATGGGCAAATCTAATTGAAATCACTGAAGCAGCACAAGAAGGTGTTCTTGATAAAATCAAAAAATTGACTGAAAGAGCCATTGAACTAGATAAAAAATATAATCAAGCAGGCGCTTTACGATTACTAGGAGGATTGCATATGGAAGCACCAAGTATTCCTTTGATTCTTAGCTGGCCTTCCAATGAGGTAGCTGAGAAATTATTGAAAAAAGCCTACAGCATAGCCCCTGAACACACGGCTAATGTTTATTTGTATGCTAAAATTCTTCATGTGATTGGAAAAGAGAAAAAAGCTCAAAGAATATTGAAAGAACTTACAAACAGACAGGCTAGAGAACAATATTTTTTAGTGGATAAAAAATATATCCAAAAGGGGAATGAACTTTATACCGAAAACTACTAGGGTCAGTCTCCTAATGAATTCTTGGTTACTATATAGCGAAAGGCTACCACTGCCTTTTCCCACTTTTTGAGCTTGGTCAAATCCTTTTTGGCCATGCTGGGAAGTACTACCTTATTAATTTTAGCAAGAACCTTAAAAAAACTTTGTTTCATAAAAAAATTTATGCCCCAGTAAAGGGGCATAAAATTATTTAGTTAAATGCTTTCTCAATCTTGTTTTTAATTCTTCCCTATCACTTGTAATGCTAGGGTCACTATAAATACTTTTAGACAGTTCAGCAACTGCTTTTTTCTTATAGCCTAATCTTTCTGCAATATGCTGGCAAAAAACTATTTCGCTTTTATATACTTTGCCATCAATCTTCATCAATTGAATAATATTGTACAAGTATTCAAACCTTTGGTCTTCTGATAAAGTATCCAAGTTTTTCATAGGCTCAGGATTCTTCATCATATGATAAATTTCATCCTCAGTAACCCCATTAGCCTTTCCAATTTTTTCAATTAAGTTTGCTTCTTTATCCGCCAGCTCATTATCAATTGTGGCTAATTTAATTAAGATTTTTAGCTGTTCTTTTAACATGGTTTGAGATTTAGACTTTTAAGTTTTAGTATCTATTTATGGTGTTAGACAAGAAAGATGAATAGATAACCTCCCGTCATTAACTATTAGCAATTTTAATATTTGCATCTAAAGTTAATAATACTTTTGAATATTCACATTTTTTTGTCGGCTAATGTAATTATTCCATAGTTTTTAAAGTAAAATTTGAATTGTCTGCAATACGTCATAAAGTCTTTTCTTCTATTCAAATCCGATTCCTTTTCATAAATTAGGAAGTCCAAGCATAAAACTATTAATTTCATGAAGAAGGAAAATATTCAATTCGAAGGTTCAACGGGTGATAAACTATCGGCTGCAATTCATTTTCCTGCTGATGATCAACCTCATAATTATGTCATTTTCGCCCATTGTTTCACATGCAACAAAAACCTTAATGCGGTTAGAAATATTATTTTATCCATGACCAAAAAAGGCTTCGCTGTCTTAAGTTTCGATTTTACTGGTTTGGGTCAAAGCGAGGGTGAGTTTTCTGATACTAATTTCTCCTCCAATATAGACGATTTGATTAAAGCGTCAAACTATTTAAAAGAAAATTACCGAGAAGCAAGCTTATTAATTGGCCATTCGCTGGGTGGAGCAGCAGTTTTAATGGCTGCAGATTTAATAGATTCAGTTGCTGCAATTGCTACCATTGGAGCTCCTGCAGAAGCAGATCATGTTTTAAATTTAATTGAAGATAAAAAGGAAGAAATTCTCAAAAAAGGCGAGGCTAAAGTGAATATAGGTGGAAGACCCTTTAAAATTAAAAAACAGTTTTTAGATGACCTTCAAAGTAAGGACAATCTGAAAAAGATAAAAGACTTACGGAAAGCATTACTAATTTTACATTCCCCACAGGATCAAACTGTGGACATTTCCAATGCAGCAACCCTTTATGAAAAAGCACATCATCCAAAAAGTTTTATCTCATTAGACGGTGCAGATCACTTATTGAGTAATAAAGAAGACTCACTATATGCAGGTGAAGTAATTGCCACATGGGCAGATCGGTATATTGAAAAACCAAAGCAACAAAAAATATCTACTGATTCGCAGACAGTGGCATTTATCGGCAAAAAGGAAGATCAATACACCACACAAATTGTAGCAGAAGGTCATCATTTGATTGCAGATGAACCTGAAGATGTGGGCGGTAATAATTTCGGTACTTCCCCTTATGGATTATTAACTTCTGCATTAGCCGCTTGCACAGCCATAACATTGAGAATGTATGCCAATAGAAAAAATTGGGATGTGGATGAAATTTTAGTGCATGTGGATCAAGATCAACGCTATGATGAAGACAGCCAAGATTGCGAATCGGATAATAGCAAAATCACATTCTTTGATAGAAGCATTGAAATTAAAGGCTCATTGGACGAAAAACAGAGAAAAAGACTGATTGAAATAGCCAATAAATGTCCGGTTCATAAGACCTTGGAAAGCAAAATAAAGGTAGAAACTAAGGAACGATAGGGAGTTGGAAGCTTGAAGTTTGTAGATTGTCGATCCCTAAATAGAATTAACCGTTTTGATTTAAAATACATTTTGATTTGAAAAATATTCTGGCCTGACCTTCTTATCTCATGCTAAGCTAAAATTCTTTTCTATATTCAGGCAAATTTTTAGTATTTCAATATGATTTTAAATACCATTGACTGGATTATACTTTTTGGTTTTTTATTAATTTCCTTAGGAATAGGTTTTTGGACGTCCAGAAAAAATAAAAGTGCCTCCGAATTTTTTGCAGCTGGAGGTAAAATGCCATGGTGGCTTTTGGGTGTTTCAATGGTAGCCACCACTTTCTCAACTGACACCCCTAATTTAGTAACAGATATTGTCCGCCAAAATGGTGTTTCTGGTAACTGGGCATGGTGGGCATTCCTGCTGACTGGAATGTTGACCGTTTTCGTTTATGCGGGCTTATGGAAAAAATCAGGTGTGCTCACCGATGTTGAATTCTATGAATTAAGATACTCTGGCAAAGCTGCTCGGTTTTTAAGAGGCTTTCGAGCCATCTATTTAGGATTTCTTTTCAATGTGATGATCATGGCTTCCGTGAGTTTGGCAGCCATTAAAATAGGAGGCGTTTTATTAGGACTAAGCCCTGTGCAAACGGTAGTGATTGCAGGAATTATCACAGTAATCTATAGCAGTTTGGGTGGCTTAAGAGGGGTTTTGTTTACAGATTTCCTGCAATTCTTTCTTTCTTTGGGGGGTGCTTTGGTCGCTGCCTACGTAGCTTTGAACCATCCCAAAGTTGGAGGTTTAGATAAATTGTTAGTCCATGAAAATGTGGTGGACAAATTATCCTTTTTCCCTTCATTCTCCAATCCTGAAATGTGGGTGATGCTCTTGATCATCCCTCTACTTGTGCAATGGTGGAGTACGTGGTATCCAGGAGCGGAACCTGGTGGAGGCGGATACATTGCACAAAGAATGTTTGCTGCTAAAAATGCGGATCATTCCATCAAGGCTGTATTATTTTTTAATGTGGCACATTATGCCATCCGTCCGTGGCCATGGATAATCGTTGCACTGTGTTCCATTATTGTTTTTCCCGATTTGGATAGTTTTGCGAAGGCATTCCCTGCTGTAAATTCAGGAGTGGCTACGCACGACATGGGTTATCCAGCTATGCTGACTTTTATTCCTGCAGGCCTTCTTGGATTGGTAGTCACTTCATTAGTGGCAGCTTATATGAGCACAATTTCCACTCATTTAAATTGGGGCTCATCTTATTTGGTCAATGATGTTTACAAAAGATTCATTAATCCTAAAGCTTCTGAAAGTAAGCAAGTACTGCTAGGGAGATTATTAACTGTAGTTCTTATGATTTTCAGCATGCTAATGGCCTTGGTATTGGAAAACGCTTTACAAACCTTTGAAATATTGTTGCAAATCGGTGCTGGTACTGGATTAATCTATATTCTCCGCTGGTTTTGGTGGAGAATCAATGCCATCAGTGAAATTGTAGCCATGGTGGTCAGCTTTATTATTGCACTTTATTTTGCATTTGCAGATCAGCCATTTGGTTTTGATGAGCTACTCTCCTGGCAAAAACTAATTATAGGGGTCACTATTACAACGGTAAGCTGGGTAACAGCTAGTTTTCTTACCGAAAAAACCACCGATCAACAATTAGCCAATTTCTTAAATAAAGTAAATCCGGGTGGGCCAGGTTGGAAAAACATCATTGCAAGATTATCATCAAAAGGATTAATACAGGAGAAATCTCAGAAATGGAAAGTGCCTACAGGAATCATTTGTATGATAGCAGGAAGTATGGGAGTGTATGGATTCCTTTTCAGTACTGGCTTATTTATATATGGGGAAATCTTAAAAGCCAGCGCCCTATTACTGTTCAGTATTTTATGCGGAGCAGTAATCTTTAAATTATACCCGAAAATCATCGCTGAGGATTGAGTGGTTGTTTACCTACTAAAATCTGAAAGAACAATTTAAAATCCGAGGCTAAACTCCAAAGTGGGTAGATGAAAGTAGCTGGCTTGTTTTTCTCAAAAAAGAAATGTCCTACCCAAGCAAAACCATAGCCTACAACGGGAATTAATGCTAAACCCCAATAGGTTTGGGTAATCAAAGCCCAAGCTAAAACACCAAACAATAAAGCGGTACCTATAAAATGCAATTTCCTACAAGTAGGGTCTTGGTGTTCGGTTAAGTAGTATGGATAAAACTCTTTAAAGCTTTTATATTTTCTTTCTGCCATGACCTTAAAATTTGTTAACAAATTAATCAAAAAGGACAAGATTCGAAAATCAGGAATTCATTAATCATTCTTGAATTTATTTTTATTTACAAATTTTCCTTGCGGCTTTTTTTCCTTTTTATAAAATATAAAGGAAAGCGTAAGTAAAAATACCGTTACAAGTCCAAATTCTAAATTTTCCAATTTAATCATTTCGTAACTATATGCTAAATAGAATAAGCAAAGTGCCATTGTAACCAAAATGCCTACCCCAGATTTTTCGTATTTAAATCTTCTCTTTGCAAGCTTAGGTTCAACGGAATTTAATAAAACAATATCATCAACCTCCTTAATTATACTTGCAATCTGCTTTTCGTGCAGGCCCTTTTCTTCTAACTCTGTCCTAATTTCATCAAAAAGAAAACCCTCAAATACTACTTTCATGGCATAATTCGTCTCTGATTCTAATTTTTCTTGTTCACTCATCATTTCCGTACAATATAACATACTAAATACTTAACACATCGGTATAATTATTGGTTATAAATGGAAAAAACTAGAAAACCATGAAAAATCTAATGATTCCCTTAGTTGCACTATTAATTTGTAGTTGTACTGTTGTCCGTCAAGGTGAAGTTGGCGTAAAAAGAAAACTTGGCAAAATAGACCCTGATGTATATTATGCTGGTCTTTACGGAATAAACCCATTTTTTACGAAGATGATCAAAACCCCTACAAGAACCGAGAACCTTGAACTAAATCTAAGCCTGCCCAGTAAAGAAGGTCTAAGCATTCAGTCCGAAATTTCCATTCTTTATCGAATAAAAGAGGACATGGCTCCTTTAATAATAGAAGACATTGGTCAAAACTATGTTAGAAATGCCATACTACCTGTTTTCAGATCAGCTTCCTCTGATATTTCCGCCAATTTTATGGCCAAGGATATGCATTCGGGAAAAAGAAAGCAGATAGAAACGGAAATTAAAGAAAGAATGACTGAAGTGTTAAGTCCGCGAGGATTCATCATAGAGGAAGTTTTAATGAAAAGCATTGAACTCCCACGTGAATTATCAGCCGCCATAGAACGGAAATTACAAGCGGAGCAAGAATCCATGAGTATGGATTTTATTTTGGAAATTGAGCGCAAGGAAGCTGAAAGAAGAAGAATTGAAGCAGAAGGCAATAGAGATGCACAGAAAATTTTGGCCGAAGGATTAAATGATGCCATCATTCAATTAAGAAGTATCGAAGCTTTCAAAGAATTGGCCAAAAGCCCGAATGCAAAAGTGATTATAACAGATGGTAAAACCCCTATGCTTATTCCAGGTAATCAATAAAATTTAAATTAATACCCACTCCAAAAGGCTTCATAAATTTGAGGCCTTTTTTATAAACCATTAATATAATATCCATCAATACAATTGAATAAATTCATAACTTGAGAAGTAACAATAATAAAACTTAAGATTATGAAGAAAATTCTACTGCTAACTTCCTTCCTATTCCTTTTGGGAGTGGTTTCATATGCTCAGGAAAAAACTCCATTAGAGTATATGGATATATTCGATTTGCAATATGTTGGTGATCCACAAATTTCTCCTGATGGTGAAAAAATAGTGTATGTAAGAAATCAATTTGACGTGATGACTGATCGAAAATATACTAATTTATGGATCATAGATTTTACTGGTGAAAATCATATGCCGTTAACGTCAGGAAAGTCTGGTTACAAACAGCCTATTTGGTCGCCCGATGGAAAAAAATTGGCTTATGTGTCAGCGGAAGAAGGAAGTTCTCAAATATTTGTTAGATGGATGGAAACCGGCCAAACAGCTTCTGTCACAAACCTGGCATCTGGACCTGGAAATATCACCTGGTCACCCGATGGAGAACATATTGCTTTCAACATGAGTGTTCTTGAAAAACAAGAAAGTTTTGGGCAATTCCCCTCCCCTCCAAAGGGAGCAGATTGGGCTTCCCCCGGAAAAGTAATAGAAGAAGTTTCTTATAAATCAGATGGTAATTTTTCATTTTTAGAACCTGCTTACAATCATGTATTTATCGTGAATTCAACAGGAGGAGCTCCGCGCCAACTGACTAGCGGAGATTACAATCATGCGGCCCCATCATGGACTGCTGACGGAAGACATTTGGTATTTTCAGCTAATCGATCTGAGAAGGCAGATTTAGAACCAAACAACACACACATCTTCAAAATCAACATAGCGACAGGAGCTTTAACACAATTAACAGAAGGACAGGGTCCTCATCATAGTCCTATTGTTTCGCCAGATGGTAAGTCTATTGTCTATTTAAGCTATGAAGATCAGTTTGTGGGTTATCAATTAGACCATGTTTTTGTGATGGACATTGAAGGTAACAATACGAAAGAGCTCAATCATGGATTAGATAGGGATTTCAAAAATTTTACTTGGGCCAAAGACAGCAAAAGCATATTTGCTTATTATGATGACCATGGAAATGGTGTTTTAGCAAATCTAAAAATGGACGGAAATGCAGTTACAATCACAAAAGGAATTGGAAATGGATCTTTCGGAAGACCTTATTCAGGTGGAAGTTATAGTATAGCTAAAAACGGAAGATATGCATACACCAAGGCTAACACCCAACGTCCAGGAGAATTATCAGTTGGTCATTTCCCAACAAAAATGGCCAATAGAACCATCACAAATCTGAACGATACATTCCTTCAAAATAAGAATATTGGTAAAGTAGAAGAGGTTAATTTCAAATCTTCATTCGATGATAAAAACATTCAAGGTTGGATTGTTTATCCTCCAGATTTTGATGAAAATGAAAAATACCCATTGATTTTAGAAATTCATGGAGGTCCTCATTTAGCTTATGGGCCTCATTTTAGTCCGGAACTTCAATTAATGGCTTCAAGAGGTTTTGTAGTTTTATATACCAACCCTAGAGGAAGTACTACCTATGGTGAGGAATTTGGAGGCTACATCAATCATAATTATCCAAGTGAAGATTATGATGATCTAATGTCTGGTGTTGACATGATGCAGGACAAAAGCTTTATTGACCAAAATCGACTTTATATTACTGGTGGAAGTGGTGGTGGAGTATTAACAGCATGGAGCATTGGCAAAACAAATCGTTTTAGAGCAGCGGTTGTAAGCAAGCCGGTAATCAATTGGTACAGCTTTAGTTTAACTGCAGATGGCTATAATTATTATCCTCAGTATTGGTTTAATAAAAAGCCATGGGAAGATCCTCAACAATATTTAGAGAGATCCCCGATTTCATTGGTTGGAAATGTAAAAACCCCTACCCTCTTGGTGACAGGAGAAAATGATTATAGGACTCCCATGAGTGAAACTGAGCAATATTATGGTGCATTGAAATTGCTGGAGGTAGAAAGTAAAATGGTGAGAATACCGGGAGCAGGACACGGTATTACGGCAAGACCAAGTAATATTATTAGACATGTTGCCTACATCACGGGCTGGTTTGAAAAATATAAATAGATCCCTAAATTAATACTTCAAAATAAAAACCTCATTCATTAAAATATGAATGAGGTTTATAAATTTATTTTTAACCATAAAGGGAACAAAATGATCGCTTAAGCCACTTTCTCTGTGCTTCCTTTCAACCAAACTGGCTTGGTGATTTTTACTTCCGCATCCAATTGATTGAGCATATTATATAGACCAAAATAAGTTCTATTTACATATAGCCCATGTTTTGATCCTCTAGCACCATTACTATTTCGTACTTCTTTCATCTTAGAAACTCGTTCGCCCATGGCATATATTTCTTCGAAGAAGGCATTGTTTCCAAAATTGAATATATCATATTGAAAGGGCTTGCTCAACATACCAATCATTTCAGTAAACACGCCACTAAAAATTTCTCTTTCGGCAGGAGTATCCTTTTCGTGGAAGAAATCTAAAGCCTTAAAACGTTTATCTATTTCTGCTTTATCTTGCAAAAATCCTGGCTTAAGCAAAGCAAAATAATTTTCGTAGAACTCGTCCGGGATTTCCTTGATACATCCAAAATCTATAATACCCATGGTACCATCATCCATGAACATAAAATTACCTGGATGTGGATCTGCGTGCACTTGCTTTAATTCATGAAATTGGAAATTATAGAAATCCCAAAGTGCTTGACCAATTTTGTTTTTGGTTTCTTGAGATGGGTTAGTTGCCAAAAATTCTTTCAAATGCACTCCATCCAACCAGTCCATAGTAATTACTCGTCCGCCAGAATACTCTTCATAGTATTTAGGGAAATAAAGTCCTTCAATTTTTCCAGCTAAGGTTTCAGTAATTTCTTTGGAACGTCTCAATTCCAAATCATAGTCAGCTTCCTCCATTAATTTCCCTTCCACTTCGCTCATGTAATGATCCAATTCAGCATTACTCATATTGAATAAGCGAGTAGCAAAAGGTCTAACCAATCGTAAATCGGAGCTTATGCTATCTGCAACTCCTGGGTATTGAATTTTTACAGCAAGCTTTTTACCATCCTTGGTGGCCCGATGAACCTGTCCCATCGAAGCTGCATTTACGGCATTCTTTGTAAAATCATCGAAAATCGCTTCTGGACTTTTACCCAAAGTTTTTTGAAAGGTCTTTACCACTAAAGGATAAGACAACGGTGGAGCGCTGTATTGTGACATGGTAAACTTATCCTGATAAGCAGGCGGCAGTAAATTTCTATCCATGCTTAGCATTTGAGCCACTTTAAGAGCGCTTCCTTTCAATTCACTCAGAGACTCATATATATCTTCCGCATTATCTAAATCCAATTGAGATCGATCAAGCTTAGAATTGAAAGCCTTCTTTGAATAATGTTTTATATAGTTCCCTCCAACTTTTGCCCCAGTGGTTACAAATTTGCTAGCTCGTTGAATTTTTGATATGGGGATTCGAGATTGTTCTTTTCTTTCGCTCATGATTATCGATTTTGAAAAATGAATTTGGCGAAATCAAACATAGAGTCCAGAGGACTTTTACCCATCAAATCATAGGCAACATTTACCGCTTTTTCTATAGCTGCATCTGTTTTTTCAAAATCCTTACTGTCGTCATTAGCCCAGAATTGAAGTATGAAAAGGGTTTGAATCCACAAGCCTTCTACATATTTATCTCCAATTACAGGCCTATCAATTATTTCTTCCGTTTCCTTTCCTTGCAATAAAATTTCATCCACAAATTTATGAAAATGCTTCTTGAAGGCTTCCAAAAAGGCTGGCTTTACATCTCCCTTTCGCATTTTCTGTAAATCCATCATGGCATAAGAACGATTCGCTTTCAATACCTCTATTAATGTAAAGTACAATGCCAATAATTTTTCACGCGATGAATATTCCACAAAAGATTCTTCGGAATGTAAATTTTCGATCGTTTCCTTGAGGAAATCTGCCCAAATATGTTTTTGTAAAGCTTTGAAGGAATTGTAGTGATTATAAAAATCTACCTCACTCATCTTCAAATCTTTAGCGAATTTGTAGATAGAAGCAGGTTCTTTTCCATTTTCTAAAACAAAATCCACGTAGGCTTCCTTTATTTTTATATCAATTGGTTTTGCTGTTTGCTTTTTTGCCATAATTTAATTTCTAATTACGGTAGTGTAACAGCCTGATAATAGGAAAGGTTTTAGGAAATGGAAAAGAAAATTGCAACGGCCTTTTCTTTAATGATTTTACTTCCTTAGTTCCAAATAAATATATGTGATATAATGAAAACACTTTCTATTGACAGTTTGACTTTTTAGCAGAATTATAAAAAAATCTATATTTTAAAATTCCCACATTTAGGAATAAGATTTCCAGATATTAAAGCCAAATCATTTCTAATGCTTCACGCCATTTATACCGTAGCAAAAATTTAATAAACCAAATGGCAGTCATTTGATCATCATTTTCAAACAGTTATAAATTGCCCTGGAGTATTTGGGGAATAAGCTCTATTTTATTTCTTCCAGCTCTCGTCCTTTGGTCTCCGGCATCACAAAAATAGCCCATAATAGCTGTATAAACATCATTATAGCAAAAAACCAAAATATAGCCGATGAACCGAAAGTGTTGGCGAAAAATGGAAAAACATTGGCAATGATAGCGGCAAAAAGCCAATGAGTGAAACTACCAATAGACTGTCCGTGTGCCCTTAGCTTATTGGGGAAGATTTCTGCTATAAAAGCCCAAATAATAGAGCCACTTCCCACTGCATGTGCGGCAATAAATAGAAATACAAAGAAGGGAAGGAGGTTTGAAGGAATTATATCTCCACTGAAACTGATGGCCATTAAACTCAATGAAATTAAATATCCCCCAGAGCCTAAATAAAGTAAGAATTTCCTACCCATCCTATCAATCAAATAAAGACCGATCATGGTGGCGATCACATTAATGAACCCGATTCCCATGGTGGACAGCAATCCATTTTCTGTACTTATACCTGCAGATTCAAATATTCTTGGGGCGAAATATATAATGGCATTGATACCGGAAAGTTGATTAAAAAAAGCAATTAAAATAGCCATTAAAGTGAATTTGAAATATTGCTTTTTAAAGAGGGCAAAAAAGCCTTCTTTTCTTTCCATTTTTGCTTTTTCCTTTTCAATGTTTTTGATTATATGATCTACATTTTCAGGATCGGTCTTGGTTAAAACCATTCTGGCATCCTCATAATCATTACGGTTGGCAATTAGCCATCTAGGGCTTCTCGGCAAGCGGATGCTCAATAATGAATATAATATGGCAGGAATTATTTCTACCCCCAACATCCATCTCCAGCTACTTTCCAAATCTGCCAATGCAATTAAATAATTAGAGAAATAGGCAATCAAGATTCCCAATACCACATTGAATTGAAATAAGGCCACTAACATTCCCCTTTTACCGGCAGGAGCAATTTCACTAATATACATCGGGGCAATTACAGATGAAGCCCCAACTCCCAAGCCGCCCAAAAAACGAAAGAACATAAAAGTATTCACATCAGGTGCTAAAGCTGAACCTAAAGCTGAAACCGTATAAAGAACGCCAATTAATAACAACATAGGCTTTCTTCCAAAACGGTTAGCGGGATAACCTGCAGCTAATGCACCTATTACTGTCCCGTAAAGTGCAATAGCAATAGAAAAGCCATGCATCCAGTCAGAAAGCTCCCATATTTCTTGAATAGCTTGCTCTGCTCCGGATATTACAGCCGTATCAAAACCAAACAAAAAGCCACCCAAGGCAGCTGTAAGTGAAATGAAAAATACGTATGAGTTCTTAATCATGCTTTCCTTAGTCAATTTGCGGTGATTAAAAATAGGAAAGTATTTCGAGAATGGAAAAACTATGTTAGCAGGTTCGTGAGTTTAAAGTTTAAAAGTGGTCAGTTAGCCAACTTGACAACCTGTAACCTTGCCAACTAGAAAATTCTAATAAGCCCTCACTTCTTTTCCTTCCATAAAGTTAACAAAGGCCTTATTCACCACTCTATTGCCTCCTTGAGTTGGGAAGTCACCTGTAAAGTACCAATCGCCTAAATGCTCCGGACTTGCTTTGTGTAGATCTTCTACTGTTTGGTAAATCACTTCCACCTCTGCTTCAATCGTATCGATTTTTACTAGTTCAGCTATCTTCCTTGAGATTTGTTCATAAGTGAAAGGTGCAAATACATCTTTTACGTGATTCTCTGTATTGTCACTATGTAAACATTTTTGATAAGCCTCTTCTAATATATTTTCCTGCTTCGTCTCTTTTAACAGAGCTAACACAGCACGGAAAGCAATAAAATCTTTCATTTTACTCATGTCAATCCCATAGCAATCCGGGAAACGGATTTGAGGCGCTGAGGAGACTATGATGATCTTCTTTGGTTCTAATCTATCTAGCATTCGTAAAATGCTTTTTTCCAAGGTAGTACCACGAACAATGGAATCATCAATCACAACCACCGTATCCACTTTCTTTTTGATTACTTCATACGTAGTGTCATATACGTGTGCCACCAAATCATCTCTATGCGCATCATCGGTAATAAAAGTTCTTAATTTGGCATCTTTGATAACCAATTTTTCTACTCTTGGCCGAAATGATAGTAGTTTTTCAAGAGCATGGTCATCTTCTCTGGCACTTCGCAGTTCTTTAAGCTGTCTTTTAGCCAAATGCTCCTCCATTCCTTCCATCATTCCTAAAAAGGAAGTTTCTGCAGTATTGGGGATGTAGGAGAAAACCGTATTTTCTAAATCGTAATCGATAGCCTTAAGGATCGTTGGAACCAAAAGCTTCCCCAGCATTTTTCTTTCTGCATAAATCTCAGGATCGGATCCTCTGGAAAAATAAATCCTCTCAAAACTGCACGATTTCCTTTCCAACGGCTCTATAAACTGCTCCATTTTGTAATCTCCATTGGTATTCATCACTAGAGCATGAGCTGGTTTAATCTCCTGAATATCCTTGTAATTTACATTAAATGCAGTCTTAATTGCTGTTTTTTCGGATGCTACTACAATTACCTCATCATCAGCATAGAAATGTGCTGGTCTTATGCCAGAAGGGTCACGAGCTACAAATGCGTGGCCAGCACCTGTTATACCTGCCATTGCATACCCGCCATCAAAATCTCTACAAGCCCTTTGTAAAACTTGCAACAAATCTAATTTCTCTTCAATTATTTGAGTGATTTCCGCATTGGTATACTCATCCTTGTGCTCCTCAAATATCCTTTGGTTTTCTTCGTCTAAGAAATGGCCGATTTTCTCCATCACGGTAACGGTATCTACCTTTTCTTTCGGGTGCTGTCCTAGTTCAGTTAAAATATCAAAAAGCTCTTCAACATTTGTCATATTAAAATTGCCAGCCACCATCAAGCTTCTGTTTTTCCAGTTGTTTTGACGTAACATTGGGTGGCAGTTTTCAATGGAATTTTGCCCGTGTGTTCCATATCTCAAATGACCTAACCACACCTCTCCAGTAAAGGCACAATTCTCTTTTAACCACTTTTCTTGGTTAAACCACTTCCCACCTTCCTTCTTAGCTTTTTTATATTTCTTCGAGATTTTCTTAAAAATATGGGTGATTGGTTGATTATCAACAGAGCGATAACGACTGATATATCGATGACCTGGCTCCACATTAAGCTTTACATTTCCTACTCCAGCACCATCTTGCCCACGGTTGTGCTGCTTCTCCATCAGCAAATAAAGCTTGTTCATGGCGTAAAGCGGACCATATTTATCGATGAAATATTGGAGAGGTTTTCTTAAGCGGATAAAGGCTATCCCGCATTCGTGTTTGATGATATCGCTCATGATTTTTTACTTAAAGTGCAAAGTTAAGTTTATTATAATTGATGTTCAATCTTTTTCTTTGATTAAGACCATATCTAAAAATAATCCAAGTAAGATATTCGATAGAACTATGGTTTAATTGGGATGAAATTTACTAATTGGTACAGGTTAAGTTTAAAAATAATCCTATTTTTGAATTTATATTATTGATGCTCACTGCCTCAAGCCAAGACTCAAACTAAGTATAGAAGTGATAAGGACTTTTTTAGTACAATTTTTATTGATTTTTTCCTTCATAACTGTAGGTGTTTCACAGAATTTATCTTTTGATTCATTGGATAGTTATTATAAACATGAAATCAACTCAGATCATTCAGTTGAGGTTGATAATAAAAAGTTAGCTCAAGAGATTAATGAAATACCATCAAAGCAGATATCCGACTTCTCAGAATTTAAAAAGCATTTGAAACTTCTGGCTTTGGCCGAAAGAAACAACGAATACCAATTAGGAATTAAACAGATTTCGAAACTAATTCCAGTCACTAAATCTTCTAATGAATTTCAAGCTTTTCTATATTATAAATTAGGCCAATTCTACTACCGAGAGAATAGATTGGTAGAATCTTTAGAATGTTATTTAAAAACTTCTTCAATACTTGAAAAATTAAAAGTCCACGCCACCCTGGCAGCCGTTTACAATAGAATCGGGAGAATAAATATGAATGGCTGGAATAACGATATTGGTATTGAATATGCAGACAAAGGATTGGAAACTTTAAAAAAGGTGAAAAAATTTAGTCGTTCAGATTCCTTTTCGTTGCTGGGATTATATGAAATAAAAGGAATTGCTTATCGAAGAACTCATCGTTTTGACGATGCCTTAATTAATATCGATAAGGCAGTTAAGTTATCTTCCGTTTTAAATGACTCCGTTCGGTTAGCACTTAATAATGGAAATAAAGCTACTATTTATTATGAAAAAGGAGACTACAATTTAGCAATTCCTCTCTTGGAAAAAGATTTTGAAACCAGCATAAATGCAGGCGTGTACAATAGTGGAATGAATGCTTTAATTTACTTATGTTGGATTTATCTTGAAATGGATAATGCCGACTCTGTTGTAAGTAAATTTGAAACAATGCAGGATATTGCAAATAACTATCCCATTACAAACCCAAAATCTAAGGCAGAATACTTAAAAGTCGGAGCCACAGTAGCAGAAATTAAAGGCGATACTGCTATGGCAAATCAGTACTTGAAAGACTACATTTTACAGGATAATATAAGAGATTCCATTAATATGAGCAATGACGTGGCAAGTTTGCATGAAAGACACCTGATGGAACAAGAAATTAGTAAATTAGAACTACTTCAAAACACTAATAAACTTCAATCCTCCCATTTAAAATTAAGGACAGCTCTTTTGATTATCATTGCTGTCACACTTTTGGTAGTTCTTTGGTACGCTTTTACCCTTAGAAACAAAAATCGGAAAATTGATAAACTCAATGAGATGTTGGAAGCAAAAGTGTCGGAAAGAACAACACGATTGTTAGAAATCAATAAGGAATTAGACACCTACTTATATAGAGCTTCCCACGACATTAGAAGGCCTATCAGGACACTATTGGGATTGAATAACATTGCTCAGATCAATGAAGATCCTCATGAAATGAAAGCCCTTTTTAGCAAAGTGCATACCACAGCTATGAGTATGGATAAAATGCTTTTCAAATTACAAATGGCTTATGCACTTAATAATTCTCACAAGATCGAAAATGTTAAAATTACAGAACTTGTGAATGAATGTATTAAGGATATGTCACTGGAAATTGAGGAGCATAACGCAAGTATAAAATTAGATATAAGGGAAAATGCAGCAGATGTACAAGCCAATAAGTCCCTTCTAAGAATAGCTCTTGACAATATTATAGAGAATGCTTTGCTCTATCAAAACGGAACGAAAAATGAAATAGAAATATTCACTGATTCAGGTAACTACTATTTTTACATACATGTGAAAGATAATGGTGACGGCATTCCAGAAAAATACTTTGAAGATCTTTTTAAGCCGTACTTTAAAATAAGTAATAAAACACAAGGATCCGGCTTAGGATTGTTTTTAGCACATCGGGCTATTTCCTTTTTAGCTGGAGAAATCTCCGTTACTTCTACAGTAAATGAGGGATCACAGTTCACACTTAAAATTCCGATTAATCCCAAATAGGATACTTCTCTAAATGCACTTCGTCATGGAAGAATATTTTAGCAGACGCCTCAAAAGATGCCGTAATATCAGAAACCAAAAATCTATCTTTCCTATCTTTTTTAGTTGAGAGCAAAGCATTCTCTTTTAAAAAGTATTCCAATCGCTTGGCAACGATGCTGGCTGAATCCAAAATATCAACTCCTCCGTTGTAAAATTTATCAATTTCATTTTTGATTAGAGGATAATGCGTACATCCCAATATTAAAGCTTCGATATGCTTTAATTCATCGTGATGAAGATATGCTTCAATTATATCATGACTAATTCTATTTTCAAAAAACCCTTCTTCTATCATAGGTACTAAAAGTGGAGTGGCCAAACTCTTTAATTCAACATCGGGGTTAAGTTGCTTTAACTTCAACTCATAAGCGTTTGAATTTACTGTTTGTTTCGTACCGATCAGTCCGACTTTTTGCTTGCTGTAGTTTTGTCCAACATGCTCAACCACAGGATCAATTACATTGAAAACTTTAGCTTTGGAACCTACATACTCCTTAACCAATTCGAAGGCTGCTGAGGAAGCTGAATTACAAGCTATCAATATTAACTTACATCCTTGCTGTAACAATACATCCGTTACTTTAATGCTGTAGGCCTGAATAGCTGCCGCTGATTTATCACCATAAGGTAAATGCGCAATATCGCCAAAGTAGACCATACTTTCATTAGGCATAAGTTCTTTGACTTTATGCGCCACAGTTAGTCCGCCAATACCAGAATCGAAAATACCTATAGGTGCTGAATTATCTTTATTCATATCACAAAGATGGGAAGTTGTTGGAATAATTTAGAAATTGAGATGAAAATTCTATATCTCAATATCAAGTTGCTTGCCCTGTTCTTCAGCCTCTTTATCTTTTTTAGAACCAATTGCAATTCCAATTGCAAAACCAATAGGTATACCTACCGCCATGAGACCGTAGTTATTTAATGAAGCTCCAAACGCTATACCTAAAGGGATTCCAAATGCGCTCATCCCTATTGCCAACCACATATTTTTGTAATGATTTTTAGCAACTAAATTCATTTCTTTCTCTGCAATCTTTAATATCGTTCGAAATGATTTTGCCAACTGAGCCGTTAATAATTTTTTCGAATCTGCTTGATTTACCTTATCGACTTCTTCGTTAATTAAGTTTACTACTGATTTGGGAATTTCTTGCTCCTCCAGAGCATGCATTAATTGATGGAATTTCTGTTCCTGCTTGCTGGTGCTTTTGGTTTGAACTCCTTGATACTTAGGATTAAATTTATTAAGTGGCATTTTGTACAAATTATATCCCAAAATATACAAATGATGCCCTAAATAAAATAATAATACACAAAAAAACCCTTGACATTCGCAAATATCAAGGGTCAATTTACATAAAATTTTATGTGTATTAGACTCAGATGGAAAAGCTTTCGCCACAACCGCAAGTTCGAGTTGCATTGGGGTTGATGAATTGGAATCCGTTCCCATTCAAGCCATCGGAAAAATCTAAGGTGGTACCTAAAAGATACAGCATGCTCTTTTTATCCACTAAAAGCTTCACACCCTTATCTTCAAAAATTTCATCCCCATCTTTAATTTCCTCATCGAAACTTAAGTCGTACATTAAGCCGGAGCAACCTCCACCCTTAACTGACACTCTTACATTGCTAGTCTCACTGTGCCCTTCTTCAGTTTTTATCTTTCCTAATCTGTCTTTCGCTTTGTCTGTAACAATAATCATAACTGTAACTATTTATTTTATGATACCGGATTTAAAACTACACTAAAAACGGTTATTGTATTACGATCTCTGCCGTAGTAAAGTTTGTCTAAACTATCTAAAATATTGCTTGCTCTAAAATAAGAGGTATGTAATTGCTTATCATCCTTTGTCATCCACTGGATAGTGTAAGAACTTTCTCTATCTCGGAAATTTTTCACATAATCCGTCATTTTCTTCAAGGCTTCCAACTTATCGTAACCTGATTCCGAATGAAACAAAAAGGATTGATTATGCCTAGGATTGATCGTTATTAAGTCCAGTTTAACCTTCCCATCTTGAGAGCCAAACTCAAAAACCAACTCACTACTGTTTAAACCCAAATAGCTAGTAATTTCTTTTTGCAATCTGGCACTTTCAATATGTATGTCTGTGGATGTTTCCATCTTTAATAATATCCTTTTTGAAATTTAAATAATGATTTTGAGTAACCCAACTTTTTTATCCGTGGAAAAGTTTCTGCATTTTTGCATTTACAATTGCAAAGTTAATCATTTAGTTTTAGAAAATTCAAAAGCATGTTGAAAGTAGAACATATAGGTATAGCAGTAAAAGACATGGAAAGTGCTAATTCACTTTTTAGTAAACTATTCAATAGGCAACCTTATAAACTTGAAAAAGTGGAAAGTGAAAGTGTAGCCACCTCTTTTTTCCAGATGGGAGAAACTAAAATTGAGTTATTAGAAGCTGAAAGTGAGGACAGCGCTATTGCCAAATTCATTGAAAAAAAAGGCGAAGGAATCCATCATATAGCTTATGAAGTGGGAAACATCGAATCTGAAATGAAGAGACTGGAATCTGAAGGTTTTCAACTCATCAACAAAACCCCTAAAAAGGGAGCAGACAATAAATTAGTTTGCTTTTTACATCCAAAAAGCACCAATGGCGTACTAATAGAACTGTGCCAAGAAATCAAAAAATGATTATTGGTGCTGAATGGAATTATAATACTTCAGCTTTTTCTTTCCTTTTCTGGTTTGAAAAGAACTCTTCTGGCAGGCAGAAAAAAGAAATGCGCCTAAAAGCAAGAAAATGAATGACTTAAATAATTTCGTTCGCATAATACAAAAGTAAATAATTCAATTTAGAAACTCAAAAAAATATATAATGAGCGATCAAAATAGAACAGAGATCAATAAACTCGGTGAATTTGGTTTAATCGATAAAATCTCAGAAAAGTTCAGCAAACAGAATAATTCTACTCATTATGCCATAGGAGATGATGCAGCAGTCATTGATGTAGGTGATCATTTCCAGCTGGTTTCAACCGACTTGCTCCTTGAAGGGGTTCATTTCGACCTTTCATATTTCCCGTTACATCATTTAGGGTTCAAAGCAGTGGCGGTAAATGTCTCAGATATTGCGGCTATGAATGGGATAGCCGAACAGATAACGGTTAGCTTGGCTTTAAGCAATAGATTTTCGCTGGAGGCGGTAGATGCATTTTATGAAGGAGTGAAAGCTGCTTGCGATGCTTATAAGGTAGATTTAGTGGGAGGCGATACTACGGCTTCACCATCAGGCTTAATGATTTCAGTTACGGCCATAGGTAGAGTAGATAAAGACAAAATCGCATACCGATCAGGTGCTAAAGTAAATGATATTGTATGCGTAACCGGAGATTTAGGAGGTGCTTTTATGGGACTGCAAGTTCTGGAAAGAGAGAAACAAGTTTTTTTAGAAAATCCTGAAATGCAACCGCAACTCAACAATTACCAATATATTGTGGGTCGACAATTGAAACCTGAAGCTAGAATGGATTTAGTCCACGAGCTTTTGGATTTAAAAATTGTCCCTACATCAATGATTGATATCTCTGACGGACTTGCTTCTGAGTTGCATCATATTGCTAAGCATTCAGATGTGGGTATCAATATCCATGAAGATAAATTGCCCTACGCCACCAATATGCAGGAAACCGCAATTGAGTTCAAACTAGATCCAAATACTGCTATTTTGAATGGTGGAGAAGATTATGAATTGCTTTTCACCATCTCACAAGATGATTTCGAAAAAGTAAAAAAGCATCCGGATATTCATTTTATTGGTTATGTAAATGAAAAATCAAGTGGTTTGAATATGGTGACTGCTAAAGGAAATCCTATCCCGTTAAAAGCGCAGGGCTGGGATCATTTTGGGTGAAATATCCAGTATCAAACCGGTAAAACGGTCTTGGTTTCGTTCGTGGTCCTTGAACCAAGGTTAAAACCGTGGTTTTAATCAAGCTGGTGCGAGCTTAATGATATTAAGTTAAGATAATAGTAACTGAGCAAGATGTAGATTAATTACGGATTAGGCAATTATCATCCCTTTTGGAAAGGAATTAAAGATGGGGCTTTAAAGCTTGTATCGTCCATTTCGAAGCAACAAATGTGCAACCGAAAATAAAGGCCCAAAGGGCTAACATAGCAAAACGTAGGGTGAAGCCCTACGTAAAAAAGAAGGGAAATCAGCTCTGAAAGGGCGCAATATTACGCCCTTTCAGAGCTTTTGAGCTGAACTCGGCTTGTTATCACAGGTCTTCACCCTGTGTTATAATATTACGTCCTTTCAGGACTAAAGCAACAAACTAAGATTATTGATTAATCAAAAAAATTTAAAAATCAATTACTTAAAAACACCTAATCAATAGGGCATTCACCTTATTAAAAGCTTAACTTAACAACATAATGTGAGAGCTTCTTAGTTCGCACCATTTTTTAATTAAAAACCTTCTGCATCCAAGCGGCCAATTCCATTAACAAAGCAATTCCCATATGTGCCACTATTCCTCCCCAAATATTCTTGCTTTGGTAGGTCAAAACACCTAAAATATATCCCCCGAAAAATGAGCCAATGGTCTCACCAAGGGGTTTACCATAGTGCAAGGCCACATATAAACCTACCATCGGCAAAATAGCCCTAGGGCCTAAAAAGGCAGTAAAAGCAAGCACCATAAATCCACGAAAAAGAAATTCAGTAGTGACAAAATCCCATGCATAGAAGATTTCGAAAACTACAGCTCTTAACTCAACCGACCAATCCATAAATTGATAGGTTGGGGAAAACCTTGGGTAGAAACTCCTAAAGCTCTCCTCAAAAGACGCTCCAACAATTAACGGTATCATTAAAAGTATCAGAGGGAAATACTGACTAATTTTTCGAGCGGAAGTGCGTAATCCGTAAAAGTTGTTATTACTTTTTTCAAATTTTTTATAGTATATGAAAAGTGGCAACATCATTGCAAAAACACTAGTGATCTGTCCGATCACTTTGTATAAATAATACCGGTCTTTGTACTCAAATAGATCATTGATGATGACTTTATGATATTGAAAGCAAACATCTACAGTTAACACTATAAGCATAAACAAGCTCTTGGCCATAAATGCTTTGTCTTTAAACAGATTGGGAATGGTTTTAAACCGATAACAAAGAAAAATTATGCCATAATAAATGAATGAAAACATTATAAAATGCGCAAGATATGGTAGTGAGTCAGGTTTCAATCTGTCGATCCATTTTTCGAACCTGACATCCATTATTAAATAGTTGAAGGCAGTAAGAATTCCAATGAAAATGCTAATGGAAATATACAAGGCGGGAGGGTGTTTAACTTCCTTGTGAAAATCCGCAAAATAACGCCAAATTGTCTTCATATTTTTAAATTCCATTATCAAAGCTCTAAACTTTGGAAAGTTTAATATCCAATACTATATCTAGATAAAGCTTGATAAACCTTATGAATCGGCAAACCCATTACCGTAAAGTAAGAACCTTCCAATTTTTCAATATGAGTTAAGCCTATACCTTCCTGTATTCCGTAAGCTCCTGCTTTATCAAATGGCTTATGATTTCGAATGTAATCGCAAATGATTTTCTCCTCTATCGGATTAAAATAAACCAAAGTCTCATCAGAATATTTTTCAAATTCTCCATTTTGCAACACGCAAAAGCCTGAAACTACCTGATGGGCTCTCCCACTCAATTTACTCAACATGCTAAAAGCCTCATTTTCATCTAGAGGCTTTTCCAATAATTCATTATCAATCAAAACAGTAGTATCAGCTGTTAAAATTATTTTATCTGAATATTGAGCATCTTCAGCAAAAGCCTTAGCTTTCTTCTCTGCTAAAAAAGCCGCGACCTCATTATGAGGCATATCTTCTGGATAAGATTCTTCTGTATCCTTAGCTTCAGCTGTAAATTCAAAGCCTGCTTTGGTCAGTATTTCTTTTCTTCTAGGTGACTTAGACCCTAAAATAAGAGGGTAACTCAAATTCATCTTCCTGTATTGATCCAAATAAAAATCCACAAATAGTTTTAGGGTAGAAATAAGTTGATTTCTGAGGCATAGTAAAGCCTGTATTGCAGACTTTCTTCACCTGCTCCATGCTTATTTCCTTTGTAATTAGAGCACACTGCACTTCATTTTTCAACAACTTGCGAATACAAGCTGTGAAGTTTCTTTCAAACTGTATGGATTCTGAACTTCGTTGTTCCTTTCCTTTAATTCCCAATATCTTTTCAATGAAAAAATAATGTAAAACCGTAAGATCAAGATGCTTTACCTCATTAGGAAAATTCCAATTCAGTTCAGAAATCTTTTCAGGTTTTAGTCTGATTTTGTAAGTGTTTTCTTTAAACAATAGACCAAAAGCCCACATTTTTCCTAAAATAATTTCATGGACATCTTCCGGATTTTCTAGCGTTTTGATGATGAAATCATCTTCTAACGCCTTTAAAATTTCCTTTTCTGAAAAATCAGGAATATCCTTTATCAACCGGTGTGTGGGTAGAATTCTTAAATCATCCGAATCAGCATTGGTCAAATACATCATGTGGAAATTATAGCCTTCCTGACCCGTGTGATTGGGATTCTGTTCTATCATCTTTTTTCGATAGAGCAAACTTCCTTCGTATCGATGATGGCCGTCTGCTAAAATTATCTGCTGAGACGCAATTTTAGCTATGAATTTTTTAATGATTTTGGCATCATGGATAACACTTACAACCTCCTTTACGCCTTGGTAATCTTCTAATTCCCCCAATGGCATTTCCATGCTCTCATCCATGTAAGGCTCCAATTCAAAATCAGGATCGGAATAGAGACCGTGAGTTGCACTTACATTTAATTGAGTTTTATCTAACAAATCAATTCTGTCATTCACTGACTTGGGAATGGTATTTTCATGCCTTAATATAACATTTTCATCCCAATCATAAGCTTTAATGAAAGTGATAAATCCTTTTCTAACTCGTTCACGGGTTGAACCAGGCAAAGTAAAATACTGATAATATACATAAATGCCCGGCAAAGGATCCTGCTTGAGAATTCCTTCCGCTTTCCATTTAGCTAATCGATCCGCAGCCATATCCGCAGATTCTTCTCCACCTTTTGGCACTGAAAGATGAATGCTGTTTAAAGGATTTTTATATAATGCCTCACGTTGCTGGGGAGAAACTACATCAAATAATGGACTGGTCAAATTCTCAATCTCCTTTTGAAGTTTAGCATTATAACGCCAGGCTTTAATAGGCTTAATTTCCGCCATTGCTATAATCTATTCTTTTTCCACAAAGATATTTTCTTCCCGTTTCCTTCTTGTGCAGTTTGCTTTTTTTGCCTTTCAGACCATAGTTTCACTGCCAAAGCCGCTGCTATTTCCGACTCAGTATCACTCACTTTCTCATCTAGGTCACTTGGTTTGAAGTGATTTTCTATAAATTTGGTATTAAAATTACCACTAGTGAAAGCCTCGTGTTTTAGCACATATTTACAAAAACTTAAAGTGGTTTGTATTCCCACAATTTCATATTCATCTATTGCACGGAGCATTCTGCTTATAGCCTCTTCCCTGTTGTCTGCATAGGTTATTAATTTAGCTATCATAGGATCATAATGAATTGGAATATCCATTCCTTGTTCAAAACCATCATCTACACGAACCCCAGTGCCCTGCGGTCTTTTATAAACTTTCAAAGTTCCAATATCAGGTAAGAAATTGTTTTGCGGATCTTCTGCATAGACCCTTACTTCCACCGCATGTCCTTTAATACTCAAATCTTCTTGCTTAAAAGACAAAGCTTTACCTTCAGCAATTCTTATTTGCTCTTTTACCAAATCAACGCCAGTGATCTGTTCCGTCACAGGGTGTTCCACCTGCAGACGGGTATTCATTTCAAGGAAGTAAAAATTCAATTTATCATCAACTATAAATTCAACAGTACCTGCACCATAGTAATTACATGACTTTGCCACATCGATTGCAGCTTGTCCCATTTGATTTCTTATTTCAGGAGTTAAAACACTTGAAGGCGCTTCTTCTATCACTTTTTGATGCCTTCTTTGAATAGAACATTCTCTTTCAAATAAATGTACGACATTTCCTTTTTGGTCACCTACTACCTGGATTTCAATATGGCGGGGTGAGGTCACAAATTTTTCAATGAAAACAGCCCCATTACCAAAAGCATTTTTAGCTTCACTTACCGCTCTATCCATTTGAGATTCAAAATCAGCAGGATCCTCAACAATTCTCATTCCTTTTCCACCACCTCCAGCACTTGCTTTTATCAGTATCGGATAACCAATTTCATCTGCTTTCTTCTTAGCAAATGCCACATCGGTTATGGCCTTGTCTAAACCCGGAACTAATGGCACATCTCTTTTCAGAACTGCGGCTTTAGCAGAAAGTTTGTCCCCCATAATTTCGATGGATTCAGCTGACGGCCCAATAAAAATTATACCTGCTTTTTCTACTTGTCTTGCAAAATCTGCGTTTTCAGATAAAAAGCCATATCCAGGATGGATGGCATCAACATTTAATTCCTTGCAAGTATCAATGATTTTATCTATTCTCAAATAACTTTCTGAAGAAGCCGGAGGACCTACACATACTGCTTCATCTGCATATCGCACATGGAGTGCATTTCTATCGGCTTCACTAAATATTGCTACGGTTTTTATACCCAGTTCTCGTGCAGAACGCATTACTCTAAGGGCTATTTCACCTCTGTTAGCAACTAAGATTTTTTTAATATTCGGCATTTTGATTAGTCGTTCAATATCAAATAAAAATTGAAGTACAATGCTACATAATAATTGTCTTTTTTACTAAAAAATAAGCCTTAAAAGCAGGGAATCAATTTTTTAGGTAACGGCTTTTTTGTTACCTTTGAGGTTTAATTAGAAATAGTATTCATACAATAAAATAGATAAACGTGGATTTATTTGAGAAATTGAAGGTGGATCGTGGACCTTTGGGTAAGCATTCCAATGTAGAAGAAGGTTATTTTATGTTTCCTAAATTGGAAGGAGAATTATCTCCTCACATGAAGTTTAGAGGAAAAGAAGTCTTAACCTGGAGTTTAAACAATTATTTGGGCTTGGGTAACCACCCCGAGATCAGGAAAGCAGATGCTGATTCTGCAGCTAAATGGGGTCTAGCATACCCGATGGGGGCTAGAATGATGTCAGGAAATACTTCACAGCATGAAGAATTAGAAAGACAACTGGCTGACTTCATTAAAAAGGAAGACGTAATGCTATTAAATTACGGTTACCAAGGTGTACTTTCTATTATCGATGCAGTAGTAGGTAGAAAAGATGCCATTGTATATGACGCTGAATGCCATGCATGTATAGTGGATGGTGTTCGATTACACATGGGCAAAAGATTTGTATACCCACATAACGATATTGAAAACTTAGAAAAGCAATTACAAAGAGCTACTAAGTTAACAGAAGAAACCGGTGGCGGAATATTGGTTATTACCGAAGGAGTATTTGGAATGACCGGGGCAATGGGTGATTTGAAATCCGTAGTTGCTTTGAAAGAAAAATATAATTTCCGTTTATTATGTGATGATGCTCACGGTTTTGGAACTATGGGAGAGACTGGCGCTGGAACAGCTGAGCAGCAAGGCGTAATGGAAGAAATAGATTTATACTTCAGTACTTTTGCTAAATCCATGGCCTCAATTGGTGCCTTCGTAGGAGGAGATCCAGATATCGTTAAATTTCTAAGATATAATATGCGTTCGCAGATTTTTGCGAAATCACTGCCAATGCCGATGGTTGAAGGTGCATTGAAAAGATTAGAATTGTTGCGAGACCAGCCTGAACACAAAAAGAATCTCTGGAAGATAGTAGATGCGTTGCAAAGTGGCTTGAAAGATAAAGGATTTAGTATTGGATTAACTCAGTCGCCAGTAACTCCTGTAATGTTAAATGGGACCGTTGGTGAAGCAGCGGCTTTGGCCTACGATCTAAGAGAGAATTTCGGCATATTTTGTTCCGTTGTTATCTATCCTGTAGTGCCAAAAGACACTATTTTACTAAGATTGATACCAACTGCATCACACAGTTTGGAAGATGTTGACCGTACAATTAAAGCATTCGAGGCAATAAAAGATAAGCTAAAAGAGGGTCATTACAGAGAAAATGAGCTCGCAAAAGCATTTAAAGAGTAATTTTTTCGGAAAAAAACCACTCTAATTGTTGTTTTTATATGTTTTTGCCTATATTGCTTTCAATTAAATAATTTATTTAGTCAACCGTAAACTAAAATAAGAATGAAAAGATTCGAACAAGTAAGAGACCTTATCATGGGTCTAGAAGGTGATTTTGAAAAATTCTACGACAAAGAGAATCAGGCAGCTGGTACTCGAGTAAGAAAAGGAATGCAAGAGTTGAAAAACTTAGCACAAGAAATCAGAATTGAAGTTCAAGATATCAAGAACAAATCTTAATTAGAATTTGAACGATTTCGAAAGAGGCTATCATACTTGTTAGCCTTTTTTTATGCCCAAGATCTTGAAGTCTGGAATGTTATCTCTAAAAACGAAAAATCATATTCTCAATAGTAAACTTCAGAATCGGCAAAAGTAATTTTCTTCAAGCTAAGGGAAATGGTATCAACAAAAGATATTACTTCATGGCCTCCTCAACCATTTTTTTGGACCCTACATAGAAGGGAACTCTCTGATGAAGTGATTCTGGTTGTATATCCAATACTCTCTTTTTTCCATCAGTTGCAATTCCTCCCGCTTGTTCGCAGATCATAGCTAAAGCATTACATTCGTAGTTCAGTCGCAACTTTCCTGTAGGAGCTTTTTCAGTAGACGGATAAATATAAATCCCTCCCTTCAATAAGTTTCTATGGAAATCTGCAACAAGTGATCCAATGTAACGTGCGGTATATTTTTTATCTTTACAATTCTCAATGTAATCCTGCACTTTTTTTTCAAAGCTTCTGTAGCCACCCTCATTAATAGAATAGATCTTTCCATCTTCAGGAATCTTCATGTCTGCATGGGATAAGAAAAACTCACCTAGGGAAGGATCATATGTAAATCCATTTACACCTCTTCCTGTAGTATATACTAACATAGTTGATGAACCATATAATAAATATCCTGCTGCCACTTGTTCTGAACCTTTCTGCAAAACATCCTCCTTAGTCACCTTACTTCCAACCGGAGAAACCCGTCTAAAAATAGAGAATATGGTTCCGATGGAAACATTTACATCAATATTCGATGAGCCGTCCAAGGGATCCATCGCTACGATATATCTTCCATCTTGATTGTTCAAATCAAGAATTTCATCATCCTCCTCCGAAACAATTGCACAAACTTCTCCTCCATTTTTGAGTGCTCTTATGAACCGAATATTAGCAATGACATCTAGCTTTTGTTGTTCTTCCCCTTGAATATTCTCGGTTCCAAACGCCCCGCCTATATTCAATAAACCGGCCCTATTAACCTCTCTATGAATGATTTTACCAGCTAAAGCTATATCTCGCAACAATTGGGAAAGTTCCCCAGATGCAAATGCAAAATCATTTTGTTTCTTTTTAATAAATCGGTCTAAAGTGATACCAACAGAGGTGGCTAATTTAGTTTGCATGGAATATTTATTTGTATTGCCGCTAAATTATGAAAAAAATGTAGCTTATTTTGCCAATTCTTACAGAAAAGGAACATATGCAGGTATTTAAATTTGGAGGTGCATCTATAAAAGATGCTAAAGCAGTTCGCAATATGTCGGGAATCCTTAAAAGATTTCCAAATGAAAAAATAGTTATAGTAGTATCCGCAATGGGTAAAACTACCAATGCCCTGGAGGAAATACTGCACTTGAAGTTGCAAGACCTATCAACTGATGCTGCTATTCAAAACCTATTTCAGTATCATGAAAATATTATTTCAGCCCTTTTCTCCAGCAATGAGTCTAATGGACTCCAAATTCTCAAGGATATATTTGGTAGGCTAAAGGCGAAACTTGATGAAGTTGCTGATTCTCATTATGATAGGTCCTATGATAGTATAATTTCATTTGGAGAAATCATTTCCTCCTCAATTCTATTTGAATTTTTAAAAAGTGAGAATCTTACTATTTCAAAAATTGAAGCTAAAGATTGCATCAAAACGGACAAAAGTTTCCGGGATGCGCTGGTGGACTGGGGAAAAACAAAAAAACTAATCGAAACCGCTGTTCATGAAGACTTCCAGCAAAATCAATTCATTATAACTCAAGGTTTTTTAGGAGGGTCTGAAGACGGTAGAATTACTACTTTGGGACGAGAAGGATCTGATTTCAGTGCTGCAATTTTTGCTTACTGCACCAGTGCAACAGCGGTTACCATTTGGAAAGATGTACCAGGAATTTTAAACGGAGACCCGAAAAAGATTAAAGATGCAGTTCTGTACCAAGAACTCTCCTATCAGGAAGCTGCAGAAATGACTTATTATGGAGCATCAGTCATCCATCCAAAAACTATAAAACCTTTGGCAAATGCTGGCATTCCTTTACATGTGCGTTCTTTCAGTTCTCCTGAAAAAGGTGGGACAATTATCCATGATTGTAAAACGATTCATCGAACCCCTTGCATTATCATAAAGGAAAAACAAAGCCTGATTACTTTTAAGTTAAGTGACTTTACTTTTATAACAGAGGCTTTGATCGGGAAAATATTTAAGACCCTAAACAAACACCATATCAAAATCAATATGATGCAAAACACTGCTATTTCTTTCTCAATTTGTGTAAACGATGATTTGCACCGCTTAGATCAACTCATGAAAGATTTAGAAGAAGACTTTTCTATTTTCTATAACAAAGGGTTAGAATTAATCACCATCAAAAATTTTGAAGAAAGATTAATCACTAAAATGACAACGGGCAAAGAAATTTACATGGAACAAAGAAGTAGAAAAAATTATCAGGTGGTGGTGAAGGGGAATCTGATAAGCTTCCAATAAATTAGCAAGCTAAAACTCTGAACATATTGATTCAACCACAAAGTAACAAAAGAGCACAAAAGAAAATAATCAAGATTATGTTTAAATCATATTGCTGAAATATTCATTTACAAAGGTCTTTTGTCCTTCATTATAAAGGTTATAAACATTAAAATTAAAAAGAGTACCCTTAGGGACTTTTAAAAGTTTCATATAAGACAATATTTGCGCTTCATATACTGGTATTATTTCTTTAACTGCCTTCAATTCGATGCAAATAGTATCCTCAACTGGTAAATCACATTTTAAATTTACATCCAATTCCAATCCTTTAAAATCAATTGAAATTATTTTTTCAGTCTGGATTTCTATATTCCGATTTTGAAGTTCATGCGCCAAACATTTTTGATACACATTTTCTAATAAACCTGTTCCTAATTCCTTGTGGACTTCAATTGCTGCACCATTAATTTTATAGGTTAATTCGTTAAGATAGGCCTTACTATTTTTCATTTTTTATGGGTTCGGTTGAATTGCATAGAATTTCAAATGTGTTATTTATGATGTATTATTCCAAAACTGCAGTTTCTAAATAGAAAATTCATACCATTCAATTTGGCTTTATGAATTGCCTAAGGCAATTCAACTTTTGTTTTCTTTTGTTACTTTGTGGTTAAAACAAACAACAAAGTGATTAATATATAAATTTTTAAATATTATCAATCGGTTTTTAGGTGGAAATACCTAAAAGGAGAGCTGCTAATGAGGAAGGAAATTAATAAAGGTCTTTTTTCTTGACTTTACAATCAAGTCAACTTTAAACCACCCTCAAAACCAGTCCTTTTAAATACTCTCCCTCCGGATGGAAAATATTGATTGGATGATCAGCAGGTTGGTGAAGTTGATGCAAAATTTGCACTTCTCTCCCAGCACGAGCAGCGGCAGAAAAAACAACAGTTCTAAATTGTTCTTGGCTCACCACTTGAGAACAACTAAATGTGAAAAGCACGCCTCCTGATTTCATATTCTTCATGGCTTTCTCGTTGATGGTTCTGTAGCCCTGTAAACCATTTTTCAATACTTTTCTGTGCTTGGCAAATGCAGGCGGATCCAATACGATTACATCATATTGCTCAGGCATTTCATTTAAGAAATTAAATACGTCTGCTGTAAAAGATTGATGGTTTTGAGCATCTGGAAAATTCAATTTCACATTTTGATCAGTTAAATCCATAGCTCCTTGAGAACTGTCCACACTATGGACCAATTCTGCACCTGCCTGCAGGGCAAAAATGGAGAACCCACCAGAATAGCAGAATGTATTGCAGACTTTTTTACCTTTACTGTACCGTTCCAACAATTTCCTATTCTCTCTTTGATCGATAAAAAAGCCTGTTTTTTGCCCTGTTACAACATTGATATTAAAGGTATTTTCGTATTCTTTAACTAGCCATTCTTCTTTTTCTTCACCATAAAGGAAAGTATCAGTAGTTTCTAAATCTGCTTTGAACGGAAGTGTATGATTACTTTTGTCATATACCGATTTCAATTGATCTCCCAACAGCTCTTTAAGCGCTTCTAAGAAGACTTCCTTGATTTGGTACATACCGACAGTGTGCGCTTGAAAAACCACACAGCCGTCATAATAATCGACAATAAGCCCAGGGAAACCATCACCCTCTCCATGAACTAATCTAAAAACATTTGTTTTAGCATTTCCCCATAGATTGGCTGTTTTTCTTAATTCAATAGCGGATTGTAATTTCCTCTTCCAAAAATCCTGATTGATTTCCTCTTTTTGAAACGTCAGCATTCGAACGGCTAGAGAACCCACCTGAAAATAGCCAATGCCGATAAACCGCTTATCCTGCGTTTGAATTTCTACAAAATCTCCTTCCTTTACTTCAGTAGGCACCGGATGAATGGCACCGGAAAATATCCAAGGATGGAAACGTTCCAATGATTTTTCTTTGCCTTTTTTAAGATTGATGATGGGTAATGAGCTTTGCATAAAATTGAATTCTAAATAATATGCAAAGATGGGGAATTTGGATTTAATTTCAGCCTACTTATTCAAAAACGACCACTACAGGAAAATGATCTGACAAAAATGTATCCTGAATTCTGAGACTACAATTCTTATAACTTTTTGAGGTAAAACCCTTGTAGAATACATAATCAATGCGCCTGTTATAATTTTCTCCAATTTTAAACCCATTATAAGTTCCGACCGGTCCTAAATTTAGTTTGGTCTCAAAAGCATCATGCAATTGGGTACTGAGCACTTTCTTTATTGGTTCTGACTGTGGTTCTAAATTAAAGTCTCCCATTAGTATCACTTTTCCACTTTGATTTAATTCTTGAATTTTCGATAAAATTAAATCTACGCTATTAGATCTGGCTGCTTTTCCCACATGGTCAAAGTGAGTATTTAGAAATAGAACGGTGTCTTTTGATTCTAAGTCTGCAAGTCTAGCCCAAGTGCAAACTCTTGGCAAAGCTGCATCCCAGGCTTTAGCAGGAATTTCAGGATTAGGAGACAGCCAAAAAGTGCCACTCTCCAAAATCGAAAATCTATTCTTTTTATAAAAGATTGGAGAATACTCCCCTTTAGTTTTACCGTCATCACGTGCAACTCCCAAACGTCCATACTCTAATAAATTACTTTCTAAAAATTCAATTTGAGAGTGCAATACTTCTTGCATACCAAAAACATCCAGTTCCTCTATTTGAATAAAATTTAAAATTTGATCCTTTCTATTATCCCATTGATGTACACCTTCTTTCGGATTCTCATATTTTATGTTGAAAGTACAGACTTTAAATGTTTGAGCACTTGAACCTACGGCTATGAGTAGCGCGAAAATTGTAATTGCAAATCTTCTCATTTTGTCAAATTTAAAATCTTTTGAAATATTTCAGTGTTTTCATAAATCCCTGTAAATACTTCTGCATTTGGGCCATAGGCTAAGACAGGGACCATTGCTGCAGAATGCCCTCCCGTTGAGAATGAAGGATTAATAACGTTATAATCTGTATGACCTTTTTCATTCTTACCAGATCTAAGCGTATAACCTCCAGTTTCATGATCAGCAGTTACGACAACTGTAGTGTTCCCCTCTTTTTCAGCGAAGTCTAATGCTACACCAATAGCATCATCAAAATCATTCATCTCTCCCACTAAGTATTCATGATGATTATCATGCCCTCCCCAGTCAATTTGTGAACCTTCTACCATGAGAAAGAAAGGGGATTCTGTCTTTTTGAAATATTCGATTGCTAAAGAAGTTGCATTCGGTAAGAATTCATCTCTTCCGTCTATTTTCTTCGGCATAGCGCCATTTTGCAATAAAAATCCATACTTCTTATCGCCCGAAATTTCATCTTCAGTTATTAAAGCAGTTGTATCAACTGTAAAATCAAAAGCAGTTAAACTATCTATGTAATTTACTCCATCCTTTCGTTTGTTAAAATGCTTTAATCCTCCGGCAGCAAAAAAATCTACTTCTGAATTATGCATTTGAGCAGCCATTGCATCTTCTTTACCTCTGGCATCCGAATGCGCAAAAAAAGATGCTGGAGTAGCATGAGTTAAAGTTGAAGTAGCTATTATTCCTGTGCTGTAATTTCTTCTTGAAACAATTTCAACAAGGTTTTCAACCTTATTGGTATCGACATCTACACCAATGGCCCCATTATAGGTTTTCACACCATTAGCCATGGCCGTCCCGGCCGCACCTGAATCGGTGATTTTTTGAGTTGCTGATGAAGTTCTAGAAAATCCGGTATGCTTAAATCTCGAAATATTTACTTCTCCCTCCTTGAAATAGTAAACAGATGATAATTGTGACATCCCCATCCCATCACCTATCATCAAAATTACATTTGGTGAATCTTGCTTGGAATTTGCTCCATCTCCTTGTTTTTGGACAGGATTACAAGCAGTGATGAGTAAGTAAATTGGAACTAACAGAATTAAGTTTTTCATCGTTTTTTCTGAATTCATCTGTAAAAATAAATTGATATTCAATAATTAGTAGTAATTGAGAGTTGCTAAATTATTAAGGTTTCGTTTCCTAATCTAAACATATATCAGCCGCATCAACTAATTGACAAGAATCGAATTCTTTAATCACTTGATGATGTTGACGAAGTTTTTGTAGCACTACATCATGATATACAAAATCTGCAATTTCGGATCGAAAAGAAAAAAAAGGTTTTCCAGACCAGGAATGATTATCGTTGCATCCCGTAACTAAGTAAAATCCTTTATTTAGCTCTTCCAATTTTTCAACTATACTGCCTGCACCGTGCAGTAGCAAATAGCCAATATCGGATTCATTACAATAATGATGAGGAGCCGTTCCATAAGGAACTAGATCATCGCAAGTTCCGTGGAAAAACTGCATGGGAATTGCGGTCTTCTTATTAATTAAGTCTAGGTCATAAATGGCACCGGCCATTGAAATTAATCCTCCGAATTGGAAATTATCTGGAAGTGGGGTATTAGCTTCTGGCCAGAATGCTGCATGCAAAACTGCTTCAGCTCCTGCACTGCTGCCTGTCAAAACGATTTTTGACGGATCTATCTTTAACACTTTTGCTTGATTAAGAAGGTGCACTGTGGCTTTCGAAATCTCCAATCCTGCTTGCTTAAAAGTATTCATTTTATTTTCTGCAGCTTGATTGCATCCAAATGACTGTCCCTTCATGCTTAAGGTATAAGACATGCTTACGGCCACAATTCCCCTTCTTGCCATATTCTTACAAAACTCCATAATGGCATATTCATCTCGTGCTCCACCTGCAAAACCACCACCATGCACAAATAACAAAATTGGCCGATTTTCCATTTCATCATTTTTAGGCTGATAAATATCAAGCTTCAATTCTTCAGAATCAGTTTCTAAATAAACTTGCGTTTGAATATCTACCTCATTGAAGATTTGATTCTCGTAACGCTGAGCTAATGATTTCAAATGTGAAGAAAAACTCATTGCTAAGATTAATAAAATGAATAATCTAGATTTTATCATTTTTTGTCTTTCCTTAAATTCATAATCTAAATGTTTTGTAGCCAACACCTCCTCCTTTACAACCCCATGCTTATCAGTAAATTAGTCAAAATTGATACTATTCCTAAGGTAATTCATAAACATAATTTTATGTCTTTATCAAGAATAGGATCATATGAAGTGCCTGTATTTCCACGCAATTTTTCAAACTGCTTATATGCTCTATCTACTCTCGCTTTAGGCGTGGGCTCAAATTCCTTTGCCGTCACTTTATACAATTTTTGAAGTGAATCTAATTTAACTCGAAGGTTTGCTTCAATTTGATCATATTCAGGATTATCAATCTGATTGTTAATTTCTGTTGGGTCGGTTTCCAAATCGTACAGTTCCCAAGTATCAATATCATCATAAAAATGCATCAATTTATATTGATCTGTTCGCACTCCATAATGCCTTTTCACCATATGGAAAGCAGGAAAATCGTAATAATGGTAGTATATGGCATCCCTAAAATCCTGATCGCTCACTTCCCCCTCTAAAACAGATTTGAAGGATTTCCCCTGCATGTCTGATGGAACTTCCGCTCCGGCAAAATCTAAAAAGGTCTCGGCAAAATCTAGGTTTTGAGTTAAAGCATTCACTACGGTTCCCGCTTTGATCTTTTCTGGGTACTGAATTAGTAATGGCATTTTTAATGATTCCTCATACATATACCGTTTATCGAACCATCCTTTTTCACCCAAATAAAAACCTTGATCTGATGTGTAAACCACAATGGTATTTTCACTTAGGTTATTCGCCTCCAGATAATCTAATATTCTTCCAACTCCTTCGTCCACTGAGGCAATCGTAGCCAAATATTCCTGCAAATACCTTTGCCCTTTCCATTCCGCCAATGCTCGACCAGATAAATTAGCTTCATGAAAGGCATCATTTTTTGGCTGGTATGCTTCATCCCATTGTTGACGCTGCTCCGGAGTCATGCGTTTAAAATCTGATTTCCAGGGATTCCAGGCCAACTCCGGGCTCCCTTTTTCTTTGGTCATTTTCAAGTCATGCCCTTCATACATGTCTTTGTAAATCGTTTGCAATTGCTCTTTTGAGGCCCTGGAACCATCATGATCCGTAAAATAACTCTCCGGCAAAGGAAACTTTACAGCGTCATACTTATTGAGATGTCTTAAAGCAGGCATCCAATTTCGATGAGGTGCTTTATGATGTATCATTAAAAAAAAGGGTTCCTCCTTGTCTTGGTTTTGTTTGATATAATCTACTGCATAATCAGTAATCAAATCGGTGGCATAACCATTTACGATGCTTGTATCTGCCAAATCAGTTGTCCAATGCGCGGTAGTATCAATTCTATCTTTATTGATATTGACCGTGTCTTGGATTTTAATGAACTGTGGATTATAATAATTTCCCTGGTCATTCAAGATATTCCAGTGATCAAAACCTTGAGGATAGCCATGCAAATGCCATTTACCCACTATTCCTGTTTTATAACCTGCGGCTTGAAGTAATTTGGGCAAAGTTTGTTGAGTGCCATCAAAGCGTTCACCGTTCATCCTGAAACCATTGATGTGACTATGCTTCCCGGTTAAAACTACAGCACGGCTTGGTCCACAAATGGAGTTGGTACAAAAATTACTATTGAAAATCGCACCGTTTTTTGCAAGCCTATCAATATTTGGAGTCGGTGCTAATTGACTAATTTCATGCCCATAAGCACTAATGGCTTGCTCAGCATGATCATCGGCCATAATAAAAATAATATTAGGCCTTTTCCGCGTATTTTCACTTTCTGTATTCTGTTCAGTATTACAAGACAAAACACAGAACGATATAAGTAAAAGGCACAAATTCTTCATAGTATCATGGTTTTCGCATTTCAATGACATTCAATTTAAGCTCCTCTTTTTAAGTCTTAAAAGAGATTTTTAACCCTGTTTTCGCCATCTGAAAAATGAATTTCTAATTGGAACAATTAAAAATTTCATTCAACTATATCATTTTAATTCAAACTCTGATTCTAAAACTTCATCCGAATTAGTTCCTACAAAGACCTTGAATTTTCCCGGTTCCGCATAAAAACTCATGTCTTGATGATAGAATCCTAGATCACTTTTACTTAAAGTAAATTCTATGGTTTTAGTCTCTCCAGCCTTTAATTCGATTTTTTCAAAGCCTTTTAATTCTTTAACAGGACGCGTAACAGTTCCCACCAAATCACGGATATATAATTGAACAACTTCTTTACCTGTAAGATCTCCGGAATTCGTTACCTCCACAGATAAGGTTAAACTTTCATCCATACCTATGCTTTCTGAACTCAAGCTTAAATTATCATAAGAGAAACTGGTATAACTTAATCCATACCCGAAAGGAAATTCCGGCTCGTTAGAAACATCCAAATAATTGGTCTTAAATTTTTGGAACCATTCTCCTTCCAAAGGACGTCCCGTGTTTTTATGGGCATAGTAAATTGGAATTTGTCCTACATTTTGAGGATAGGTCATGGTCAATTTTCCAGATGGATTAACATCACCGTATAAAACATCTGCTAAAGCCAAACCTGCTTCAGAGCCTGGAAACCAAGCATTCAAAATAGCATCTGAATCTTCTAATATTTCATTTAAAACTAGTGGCCTTCCACTTAACAAAACCACTACTATTTTTTTCCCAGTGGCCTTCAATGCCTTTAATAAATTCACCTGAACATCAGGAATACTGATATCCGTTAAGCTTGAACTTTCGCCAGAGCTTTCGGAAGCCTCGCCTAAAACAGCCACTACCACATCAGCATTCTTAGCTAATTGCACTGCTTCAGCAATCATTACTGCTTCAGGTCGGTCGTCTCGGTAAGTGTTTTTGCCAAACATGCCAATACGCTCTTCCAGATCAGCATCTTCGACCAAGTTAGAGCCTTTTGCATATTTCACATTCTCAGGATTAGTAGAGACTTCTTTAATCCCATCATAAATCGAAACTGATTTGCTGATATCCGAGCTAACACTCCAGGTTCCCACCATATTTTCTTTATTATTGGCTAATGGACCAATCAACGCTATTTTAGCATCTTTTTGAAGCGGTAAGGCCTTATCATTCTTCAATAAAACCATAGATTCAGCAGCAATTTTTCTTGCAACTGCTCTGTTTTCAGCTGAGAAAATTTCCTGAGAAGCTCGTTCTTCGTCCATATATCGGTAAGGGTCATCAAACAAGCCTAATTGAAACTTGGCTTTCAAAATCAGTCTAGCTGCATTTGTTATGGTTGCTTCCGTAACCTTGCCTTCTGCTACAGATTTTTCTAATGTCGTTAAAAAGCCTTCACTTGCCATATCCATTTCCACTCCTGCATTGATGGCTAAAGCCGAAACTTGTTGTAAATCACCCATTCCGTGGGCAATCATTTCGCTAACACCTGTGTAATCACTCACCACAAAGCCATCAAAGTCCCAAGCATAACGAAGTACATCCGTCATCAACCATTTATTGCCTGTGGCTGGAACCCCATCTATTTCATTGAAAGAAGCCATAGCAGTACCAACTCCTGCATCTACTGCTGCTTTGTAAGGCGGGAAATAATCATTATACATCCTCAAGCGTCCCATGTCCACTGTATTATAATCTCTACCAGCTTCAGAGGCACCGTAAAGCGCAAAATGTTTTACGCAGGCCAACAAAGTATTGGCTGCAGATAGATCATCTCCTTGATAACCTCTCACCATGGCCGAAGCAATTTGACCACCTAAATAGGGATCTTCACCACTGCCTTCTGAGACTCTTCCCCATCGTGGATCTCTAGAAATATCAGTCATGGGAGAAAAAGTCCAAGCAATACCATCAGCAGAGGCTTCTTCAGCGGCTATTCTTGCCGATTTTTCTATCAAATCCATATCCCAACTGGCAGATAGGCCAATAGGAATCGGAAAAGTCGTTTTATAACCATGTATAACATCTTTTGCTATTATTAAAGGGATTCCTAAGCGGCTTTCCTCCACTGCAACCTTTTGCACTTCGCGGATTTTGTCCAATCCATTAATATTGAACAATCCTCCTACTTTTCCTTCCTTAATTTGTTTGGCTATACCTTTATTTGTACTAATTCCAGTACTTACATCTCCAGCGGAAGGCAGGTTCAATTGCCCAATTTTTTCTTCCAGGGACATAACAGCCAGTAGAGAATCTACTTTTTGGTCTATACTAGAAGTGTTTTCATTTTGCTGAACATTTGTACAACTGCCCAAAATCAACAAAAAACCAAGAAAGGATACTATTAAAAATTTCATTTGTAATCTATTTTGAATTTGAAAATAACCAACTAAGTAATTCAGGTTCTGCAAAAGCCAGGTCCCAGCTATTATGATTAGCCTTAGGATACTGTGTGAATTTCACATTAGCTCCTGCTTCCTCTAATGATTTCACCATATTTTTAGAATAAGAAGGCTCTACAACATCATCCTTTGCACCATGGAAAACCCACATATCTACTTTTTTGGCGTAATTCCCTACAGAATAAGGATTCCCAGCACCACAAATGGCAAATGCTGCGGCAAATGTATTCGGCATTCTATGCAGTATTTCGAAAGTCCCCATACCTCCCATGGAAAGGCCACCCACATATAATCTTGATTCATCAATGAAGTGATTTTGGCTAAAACTCTTTACCAAATCCATGACCATTCGCATACTAGCATGAGGGTCAAGTAAATAATCAAAATCAAATGTGTTCCCTTCAGAAGAGCGAACTATTTCAGCTTTCGCCCAGTATTCTGATTTAGGGCACTGTGGAAAAATAACAACAGCTGGGAAATTCTCACGAGTATCCTTTGCAAGAAAAAGATCACTACCATGAACAAGCTGCTTTTCATTATCGCTTCCTCTTTCGCCTGCTCCATGTAAAAACAAAACAAGAGGATACTTTTTAGCTGGATCAAAATTTTCAGGATACAAGATTCTATATCTTAAAGTATCTTTCCCTTCAATCAATTCAGCCCTGAGGAAGCTCGAATTATCTTGTCCACTGGCATTGAATACCAGAAGGCTCAAAAGAATACCAAAGAAGTATTTCCCCTTATTCTTCATAGTAAAACCCTAGTTTAGAAAGCCCATTTTCAATTTCTTTATTCTGCATAAACAGCTCCCAAATCAAACCTGAACGATGGTTTTCAATCATGACTGGGATTGGTCCTTGATCAATCGCCAAGTAGCGAGGTACATACCAATCATGTTCAAAAGAGAAAGCATCATACGCACCGAAATTTCCTATCAAACTATCTCTTTTAGGTTCATATAAAAATTTTAGAAACTGCATACTTTCCTTTGGGGTATAAGGAAAGGAAGAGAGTGCCGCAGTTGGAGAAATCACACCTAAATCATCACTAGGATTATGTCCAGCATATCCTCTCATGGAATAGCTGGAGGTTAAGCCCCACATATTTTCTCCGTATCCCTCAAAATTATTAGGATTCTCTACTGCATATCTATATTGAATGATTGCATGATTTTTATTCAAATCCCAGTAGTTGCCGTATTTGTCATTCAAATTTTTAGGATTTAAACCCAAATAGGAATAGTGAGCCCAAAATAAAGGCCCAACAGCTTTATTGGCATGTTCGAAATGATCCAATATAGTTGGCAAGCCAAAGACAGTTGTATCATTAGCAATTGCGCCATCTCTTGCCCAACCTTTGTGATATACATCGGCCTTTATAGGATGCGTTGGAGAAGAGGCTGCCAACACATACATAATTAGGCATTCGTTATAGCCTCCGACTGGGAAATTCATGTCCCAGCCATGGTTAGGCGACCAGTGCCAATACAACACATTTTCTCCACCTTTTGTGTACCAATCCCATTCTACTCCTTCCCAAATGCTTGTAATTCGTTGCGCAAGTTTTTCCTCTGCTGCAATTGAAGAATCTAAAAACTGTCTGACTGTTAAAAGTCCTTGAATCAGAAAAGCAGTTTCCACTAAATCTCCACCATCATCTTTTTTGCTAAATGCCTTTACTTCTCCCGTTTCACCATTTAACCAATGCGGATAAGCTCCATGAAAACGATCAGCCGTTTCCAGAAAATCTAATATCTTTCCAAATCTTGCAATCGCTTCATTTCGTTCGACAAACCCTCTTTCTACACCTACAATGATGGCCATTAAACCAAAGCCTGAGCCTCCGGTAGTTACGATATGCTTATCATTTGAAGGATAAACATCATCCTCGTGAAATCTTTCCCTAGCTAGCCCAGAATTAGGTTCTGCCCCGTCCCAGAAATACTGGAAAGTTTGATATTGCACTAAATTCAATAGTGAATCATCATCCATTTTATTCGTGTTTTCTTCCTTTTCCTTTTGAGGGGAAGAACAAAAAGAAAAAAGCAATGCCGTAGTAATTAATAAAAGTATATTTTTCATTTCAAATTATTTGTATGGAATCTAATAATTAATTTTAAAAATATTTATCATTTGACACTGACTATCAAAGAGATACAATTTTCCCTCGAGTAGTTACCTAATAGACTCTCTTTAAAAAGTAAATCCTAAATCATCTAACCCATTCTGCACATCTGAATCTTGCATGAAGGTATTCCAGATTAATGCCGTTCTATGATTTTCTATCATAGTAATGATCGGTCCTTGATCGATAGCTAAATAAGAATTGGCATACCAATCCTGGGTCACATTAAAAGCATCATAAAAGCCATATTCGCCCCATAACCTATCTCCTAACAAATAATAAAAATGCTTAATAGCTTTCATAGATTCTTCAGGAGTATAGGGAATTGATGATAAGGCAGCAGTAGGGGTAATTACTCCTAAATCATTCCCAGGAGAGTGAGCGCTATATCCTACGTGATTGTCACTTGCTGTTAATCCCCAAGAAGCTTCACTGTAGCCCACAAAATTGTTGGGGTTGTCAATGCAATAAGCTTGGTTAATTAAAGAATGTGCTTGGTTTTGTTCCCAATAATTGGCGTATTGATCTTGAAGGTTTCGAGGATCTAGGCCCAAAAATGAGTAATGTGCAAAGAAAAGGGGGCCTCCTCTATCTTCCCCTACTGGCATTGAAATACCATAAGTTGAAGTACCATTAACGATCCCGCCATTTCTGGCCCAACCAGCATCATAAACTGATTTTTCAATAGGATGAGTAGGGGAAGAAGCAGCAAGTACATAGATTATTAAGCTCTCATTCCAACCTCTAATGGGAAGATTCATTGCCCATTCATTTTCGGGTGACCAATGCCAATACAATACATCTTCTCCACCCTTGGTAAACCAATCCCATTCTACTTCTTCCCACAATGTAGTAATCTGGTTAATAATAGCCAGTTCTTGTGCATTTGATCCATTCAAATATTGTCTTACCGCCAACAAACCTTGGATCATAAAAGCGGTCTCTACTAAATCAGCACCATCATCCAACTCACTAAAAGGAATCGTATTTCCTGTATTTCCATTCATCCAATGCGGCCAAACACCATGAAAGCGGTCTGCCTGAGATAAAAAATCAACAATTTTCTCAAGTCGATCAATTCCCTCTTGCCTTGTGATAAAACCTCTTTCAATGCCCACAATAATGGCCATAACTCCAAAACCAGAACCACCAATAGTCACCACATCTCCAGAGGTATTTCTCTCTCTGGCTAATCCACTATTGGGATGGGCAAAATCCCAAAAATACTTAAAAGTTTGGGCTTGAACTTTTGTTAAAAGCGCTTCATCTGATAGTTCGTTAAATTTGAAGGTAGAGTCTAATTGGGTATAGAATATTTTGTCAAATCCTGAGAATTGAAATTCATTTTCACTTGGTAAATCATTCGATATATTAAAGTTATATCGAACCAAATCTCTTGCCTCTTCTTGGCTTTGGACTTGCAATGTTTTTTGGTCTTCTGAAAGGTTGAAACTTAAAGGCAAGCGAGCTCCTTTATTGATAAGTGAAATGAAATCGCTAAAATCAGTATTAGGATTTAGCATTTGGTTAAAAGCCAAGATAATTTCAGGATTTAGGGATATGTTGTCAATTCGGTTAGTGCTTTGTAATGATATACCATCTACTTCTACACTAAGTAATTTTATCTCCCCTTGTTCTGTCTTAAATTGATAGGTTCCACCAGGGAACTCTTTGTTGTTTACAGAACGTAAAGTCCCAACTGTTATAGTATAAACAGTATTATTTTGAAAGTCATTTTCAGGCAATGCTGATATGGCTTTATCTTCGTTCAGATAAGAAAAGTTCAAGGCTAAATCAACCTCTTCAGTTGAAATACTAATGTTTTCCTCAGCTGAATTTCTATCCAATGGATCAGTAAATTCAATGACAAGACCTTTGTCAAATGGAGCATTTTCGGTTACCTCCCCTTCAACTAAATCAAGGGTACCTAATCTTATACTTCTCAATTGTAAAAGACCTAATTCCTCAGGCTCTTGCTCCTCCTTACAGGAGACCAAGATTCCACTTAGTAGGAACAATACTAGGAAGGATAATAAAGGCTTAGGTGAATATGACATCGAATTGGTTTTTAAAAGAAAAAGCAGAGGCTTTTTACAGCCCCTGCTCTATGAAAAACAATTAAACTATTATGGTCTTTCGGCTTCGTAAAGAGATGTCACATCGTCTTCAGAATATGCTGCATGAATAATTCTGAAATCATCTAACCAACCTTTAAAGTGGTTTGCATTTGGATTCTCGTAGTTTCCAAAAGCGGCATCATCAAATAAACTACCTGCTCTGGAATGGATAAATCCGAATGCAAGATCATCAAATACCTCAGGTTCTGCTCCCCTGTAAGTTACCCCTGTGATTGTTCTTTTTGTATCGCCTTCTGGCCATAAGTTGAAATCAAAACTCTTCATTAATTGTCCATCAAAATACAAATAGCCTTTTTTCTCTTCAGCATTATATGTAAATACATTATGGTACCAATTGTCAACAATAATGTCTTGCATTTGAGTTGGAGAAAGACTTCTTGCGAAATCCCAGCCTTGCCATCCACCATTAGTATTGTCAGTAGCTTCACTTGGATAGAACATGTCTTCAGCAGTTTCTACTCCCTCATCGTTTACATAGCTTACTGCGTATTTGGAACCTTCAAAAGAACCAAAAATTTCATATTGAATCCCGAAAAATGCTCCCAAACCAAAAACAAACATCCCTGTTGGATCTCCATTATCATTTACATGACCTTCTGGTTGAACTTTTAACCAAAAGCTAAGCGTAAAACTTTCAGTATCATCTAATAATGAAGCTGCTGCAGGTACTTCAATTATACTAGCATCACCATCAAAATATGCAGTGCTATTAACGGAACCAAATCGGTCTTCCTGATATTCTATAGCAATTTCCTCTCCATCTTGGAAATTACCCATCTCATCGGAAGCATCACCATCAAATTTCCAGTATGCAACTTGGCTTGCCTCTTGAGGGGCTACTACTGGTAGTCTACCAGCTGTATCGAAAGTTCTTGAGCCATTTGTAACTGCTCCACCATCAGCGCCAGTAAGTGCGCTTGAAACTGATACTGTGTAGTCAGTCCCCTGAATTAAGTCTTCATCTGGGGTTACAGTTACAACGCTACCGCTTGCTGATACAGAAATGGAAACATTATTATCTCCATCGCTAACTGTGATATTTGAAGCTGTGGCTGTTGCCGCATCTACTTCTCTATCAAATGTTATTTCAAACACAGCATCAGGCGGAACGTCTGAGGCAGACGTAGCTCCATTTAAATCAACAGTTACCTCATCACCAGTTGTGATGTCTGTTCCAGTTGCAGTTAAAGCTGTGATAGTCAAATCGGGTGCCTCATCCGGTTCATCATCACAAGCTGTAAAAACCAGCGCACTTAGCATTAAGGCACCGATCCAATACTTCATTTTACTTAGCATTCTCATAATCGTTTTTGTTTTAAGTGTAAAAAATTTAATTCCAATTTGGGTTTTGGGAGATCTTTCCTTCCGAGATGTTAATTTCAGATTGCGGAATAGGGAATAATTCATGCTTCCCTGTTTCAAATCCCAAAGGACCTAAAATTTCTTCCGCACGATCAGTTCTAACTAAATCCCAATAACGTAAGCCTTCAAAAGCTAGCTCTCGGCTGCGTTCTTCGTAAATAATTTCTCTTAATTGATTTGGATCGGTTGTAGTAATATCTGACAATATCTGATCATTATCCTCCCTTGCTCTTTCTCTCACGTCATTCAGGTAATTTAATGCTTGTGCTGAATTGCCAGTTTCATTTAAAGCTTCTGCCGCCATTAACAAAACATCAGCATATCTAATCACTCTTCTATTATGCCCCCATCGATCTGCGGCTAATTCTCCTGTGGCATAAACCTTTTGGTTGTAAGTTTCGATTTCAGCTATAGCACCATCTTCAGCGTAAGTGGTATCAGGTGTGGTACCATCACCTTGAATAGTGATTCCATCAATAACATCGCCTAAAAAGATAACAGATCCATCCAGTCTCGGATCATTTTCATTATTTAATTTCTCTATCCAGGTATATGACGGCCTACCAAAGCCCCATCCCCAATTGGGAGTTCCTCTTACCCCCTGCGTATTGGCATATTGATTTCCTCCTAAGGCAAAACTATTTTCAGCAACAGCACCAATCTCAAAAACAGACTCATCACCATGTTCCGTAGCTACACGAAAAGCCATTTGAAACTCATTTTCCAAGTCATATTGCTGGGAATTAATCACCTCTAGTGCATAAGTGGCCGCTTCAGGGAATTCGCTTCTGTATAAATGGATTCTTGCTAACATGGCTCGCGCAGCACCTTTTGTAATCCTACCTGCATCTTCATCCGCATATTCTGACTTCTCAGGTAAATTATCTACAGCAAATAATAAGTCAGGGAAAATTATATCCTGATAAATGATTTCTTTATCAGTTCTTGCCAATCCATCTGGAGCTTCGGATGACTCAACTAATGGAACATCTCCAAAGGCCTGAACTAAGGAAAAATAAAAAAATGAGCGTAAAAACCGAGCCTCACCCAATAATCTGCTTTTGAGCTCCGCATTCATTTCAATAGAAGGTACTTTTTCCAAAACCAGGTAGGACCTCCTAATCCCTAAGTATAATGTTCTATACCAGGTTTCAATATTTCCATCGTCTGAAGTAAAGGTATAGTCTTGAAAATTTAAGACTTGAACTCCATCTCCCGGATTACTTCCTTTGACCATTTCATCAGTCATAATATCGATTAAAGGAAATCCACCAGAATAAATTCCCCAAATTCTTAAGGTATTATAAATACCATTGGTGGCAATAATAGCTTCTTCAGCAGTGGAGGGAAAATTACCGGCCACCAAAGTTGCTTGCGGTGGTCTCTCCAGAAATTCTTCTTTACATCCAACAATGAGAAAGAAGGCGATCAAACCGATTAATGAATATATTTTGTAAGTCTTCATCAATTATAATTTTTTAAAATGTCACATTTAAACCTCCACTTAGCACCCTAGTGGTTGGGTAAATACCATTGTCAATCACACCGCCTAATGCAGAATTACCACTCCCAATCTCTGGAGTATATCCTGAATAATCAGTCCATACAAAAAGGTTGGTTCCTCTAAAGAAAATTGAGGCATTGCTAAAATTAATCTTCTCGAGTAGGGATTGTGGTATCTGATAATTTACGGTAATTGTTCTTAGTTTTAGGAAAGAGGCATCCTCCACAAAATAATCTGAAGGTTGGTAATTAATACCTGAAAGAGAAGCTCTTGGGTCAGTATTTGAGGTTCCCTCGCCAGTCCATCTATCTAAAAAACGATCCTCGAAATTCAGAGTCGAGAATCTGATGGCTTGTTTTCCATTGTAAATACTATTCCCCATTTGTCCTGCAAAATCAGCTGAAACATTAATGCCTTTATAACCCACATTAAAGTTAAAGCCATAAACAAAATCGGGGATCCAAGAACCAATAAATGTCTTGTCCTCATCATTTAATTCTCCGTCACCATTCACATCCTCATAAATAAAATCACCAACTCTTTGCTGGCTTAAGCGAGGAAATTCCTCTAGTTCTTCTTCATTTTGAAAAACGCCTGCCACTTTGTAGCCATAAAAATACCCAATCGGTTGCCCGACCTCAGTATAGGTAACTCTTTGTCCATTGCCTAAATCTCCACCGATAATCTGCTCTGAGGCTCCTATATCTTCACCTAAATTCAGTACTTCGTTTTTATTGGTATAACCATTAATCCCCAAACCGTAGGTGAATTCCCCTATATCATCGACCCAATTTAATGCAAATTCGATTCCGCTATTGTTCACTGTGGCAGCATTAAACCTCTTCTGAACAAATGCCCCAGCACCGGCATAGCCTGGTAAGTCTAAATTTACCAGTATATCTCTTGTAGTACGATTATAGTAATCCAACTCTCCAGTTAATCGACTTTGAAACAAATCAAATTCAACGCCTAAATCATATTCTGCAGTGGTTTCCCATCTTAAATCAGAGTTCCCAGGACTTCCCACGAAAGAAGCTCCGTTAATTAGGGTATCATCAAAACCAAAAACTGTATTAACGCCAGAACCAATTCTAGAGAATTGATCATTTGCCGGAATATTTTGATTACCATTTAAACCATAACTAGCTCGAAATTTCAAATTATTCACAATAAAATTAACCGGATAGAAATCTTCATTTGAAATATTCCAACCTAATGCAGCAGCCGGAAAGTTTGCGTATCTATTATTTTGTCCAAAGCGGGATGAACCGTCTCTACGAAAAGTGATAGTAGCTAAATATCTACCATCATAAGCATAGTTTGTTCTAAATAGAATGGAAGTTAAAGCACTAGTTCCTCCACCATTTGAATTGGTCTGCAAATCTTCAGCACCAGCACTTAAATACCAAAGGCTTGGGTCAACACCTATTAAGTTTCTTCTTCCACCATTTATAAACTCCGAATTTATTTCCTGAGCGGTATATCCAATAACACTATTTATTGTGCTTTTATCGAATTCCTTATTGTAAGAAAGGGTATTTTCAAATATCCAATTTCTGCTCTCCCCAAAGCCTACACTAATACTACTTTCTTCATTTTGCTGCAAGGGGGCAACAAAATATTCTGGAGTAAAAGAACGGTTTTTACTATTACTCAAGTCAAACTGATAACTTGTTCTAAATTCAAAATCTTCCAAGAAGTAGAATTCCGCATAAAAGTTACCTAAAGCTCTTAACTCATTTCTAGAGGAGTTATTATATTCAATAGCTGCCAAAGGGTTACTTCCTTCCACCTCAGCAAAGGTGTCATCGCTATTATAAGGAGCATTGATTGGCCAGGCTCTGATTAAAGTATTCACAACGCCCGGAGGATTAGTAGCCTGAAGATTAATCCCCGTTAGATTAGTCCCAATGGTCAAGTAGGGCTTTACTTCGTAGCTCGTATTCAATTTGAAAGTAAATCTTTCAAAATCTGACTTGGGCACAATACCCTCTTGCGAGAAATATCCACCTGAAATGTAATAATTAAGTTTTTCTGTAGCCCCTTTAGCTGATAGCGTATAAGTTTGAACGGGTTGCGCATCTTGAAAAACCAAGTCCTGCCAATCGGTATCCGGGAGAATTCCAATGTTATTATATGTACCGGGATTAACGTCATTTATATAATTAGCAAATTCAGGTCCTGACATGACCCCTATTTTATTAGCAATGCTTTCAACCCCATATTCGGATGAGAAAGAAATACTACCTTCGCCTTCTTTTGCAGATTTTGTTGTTACTAGAATTACTCCATTAGCACCTCTCGTCCCGTAGATTGCTTTGGACGAAGCATCTTTCAAAACCTCCACAGATTCAATGTCATTACTATTCAAAAATCCGATTCCCCCCTCAATTATGACCCCATCTACGACATATAATACTCTATTGTCATTTAATGTATTGATACCTCTTAACCGGACGTTTGACTCTGATCCAGGCTGACCTGAACTATTCAACACCTGCAATCCAGCTACCTTCCCTTGCAAAGACTGCATCGGATCTGCAGCAGGAGCTTTAATCATCTCTTCTGACTTTACAGAAGAAATCGAACCAGTCAAATCGCTTTTTTTGATAGCTCCATAACCTACTACCACAACTTCTTCCAAGGCCTCAATGTCTTCTTCTAATTGAATGTTAATCACGCTCCTACCATTCACATTTATTTCTTGAGTTTTGTAACCAATAAATGAAAATCTCAAAGAAGCATCTTCTGCAATAGTTAAACTATAATTACCGTCAAGATCAGTTACAGTACCGCTTCCAGTTCCAATTACTTGAATAGAAACACCGGGAATAGCTTCTTTGGTAGAAACATCAGATACAGTTCCTTTTAATTCCACTTGAGCCATGGACGAACTGGCGATGAAAAATAATAACAAGACTAATCGTATAATTTTGTTCATAAGAAAACATTTTAGGCCCTAAGAGCGACCTCTACTACAACTTACTTTTAATGAAGTTAAGAGAATGTTTTTATGAATTCAAAATTAAAAAATAGATATTTTTATATTATACAATTGAGAAAAAAGGCTTTTTTCAACTTTCTATAACGCTTTAAAAACAGGAAATATATTTCGATAAAGGCTAAAGAAGCGATACTTTGATTTTGATTTCCTGTTAAAAAAACAATGAAAATAATTTTAAGGATATATTAAAATAATGCAATTATCGCTTCACTTCTACAAAATTTGTTAATCTTTCATATCCAAAGTGTAGCAGGTTATTGAGATATGCTTTACCATTATTTTCTACTTCATCGTGTACTTTTCGCTGGAAATCCCAAATGGTATTCCTCCTCATGTTCATGATCTGTGCTAGTTCATCCAACGTATAACGGTCCTCATTGAGATGGGCATAAACAATAAAGAAAGCTTTGGGTAAGTCGAATTTAATACCTTTAAAAATGGTGTATGCAGTTGGACTTTCATTGTATCCACATTTAGTGCATCTTCTAGCTAGATTCTCTTCATTAAGTTGATACTTAGTATTATCACACCTTTGGCATTCGTATCCGTTTTTCCATTTGAAAGAAGCCAAAACTTCAAGACATTGATCTTTGGTGGTGAAAATTTCTGAAAACTCAGAAAAATTTAAGTTCTTATTCAGTAGTCTTTCCCGCTGAATCTTCTTGATATTGTTTTTTAGTTTCCAATTATCCAGATCAAGCATTGAGTTAATTTCAGCGATTTCCCTCGATTGCTTATTAATTTGCTCATTTGAAACTTGTAGCTCAATATTTTTCTCATGAAGGTCTTTTGTTCTTTCCTCCACCTTCCTTTCTAGCCCTTTGTTGATCTTATTGATCACTTTTACATTTTGTTCATGTTGCGTAACAATCCTTTTTAAGGCCCTGTCTCTGTTAGCCTTCAAAATTCTTACCCTATCAGACAGGGCAAAGGTTAAAAACAACATTTCTAATATAAAGCCAATATGAAGACTATAGTAACTGAAGGTAGTAAATGGAATTACCGACCAATTGATGAGGGCTCGCATCAGAAACCCTAGGAATAGTATTCCATACGCCACAACAAAGAAACGAGCCGGTTTATATCCTCTTCTAAAAACAAAAATACTACTGACAAATATGATGGAAAGTAATATAATCTCCAGATTTCGAAATCTAAATAAAGAGGGATCAAAAAATAATGAGTAAACAAATAGTAATGATCGAGCTGTCAATACTGCTACTATCAATTTATGAAGCTTTGGCGCTCTAATTTTAGTATTCAAAAAGCGCATGGAAAATATAGATGACCAAAGAATAATTGAATACAGGGCAACGCCATAGGCCAGCTGATTCCAATTGGGTTGTTCAGGCCATAAGTATTGGTACGCTATCCCATCAATACATAGGGCATAAAAACCCACACTCAAAATGTAAAAAGTATAATAAATATACTTTATCTCTCTGATAGCCAGATAAATCAATAAATTATACAGTGAAATGATTAAAATCATTCCATAAAATATCCCATACAAAAAGTATTCATTGAGACTGTACTGTATAAAACGATCAATCCGCTTTATAGCCACTCTTATATCAGCATATTGAGAATTCCTTATTTGAATATAAGCTTCATATTCACTATTGGCATCTAACGTCAAATCAAAATTCTTGTGCTTGATTGATTTACTACTGAATGGGTAGGAATCACCCAAATTATACTTTCGATACACTCCTCTATTCTGCCTGATAAAAACATTTATGCTATCAATGGTTTGATCGTAAAACTCTAAAATATAATTTCCCTCATACTCTGGAAGCGTAAAATTCAATTTTACCCAATAAGTAGAATTCCTATTATAGTCTTCGGGTTTATAGTTGGGTTTCTGGGTAAAATTTGCCGCAAAAGATGGAGACTTCACATCTGCAAATGTTAATTGATTGCTTTTGTCCTCATATGATTGCAATTCTTTCAGACCAAGAATTATCTCATTTTGATCCTGAGTTACTTTCAAGGGATCGGAAATGAATAATGAAATAAATAATGAAAGGAAAATCATAGCCTAAATATAACCAGAATTTTGATTTTGGGCCGGGTAGTTCTATAAAATTGGAATTGATCAAGATTTTTATTTAGTCTTAAATTGCTGGACAATCATAAGTCTAGCTTTTTAATTCAATTCGCTTAAAAGGTCTTTCAAATCGAGTGGTTGTGTGTACATATCAATACCTCCTTCAGCATTCTTCGGCCAATCCTCATTTGATTTGTCCCAGTAAAGTTCTACTCCATTTCCATCAGGATCATCCAAATATAGTGCTTCAGAAACACCATGATTGGCTGCACCCGTGAGTGGATACTTAGCTTCTCGTAACCGCAAGAAGATTTCTGCCAAAGATTTTCTAGTTGGATACACTATTGCAGTATGAAATAATCCAGGATACTTTTTAGGAGCAGGGAGCGAACCTTTGCTTTGCCAAGTGTTTAGACCAATATGATGATGGTATCCACCTGCTGAAATAAAGGCGGCCTGATCACCCAACCTTTGGATAATTTCAAAACCTAAAAGCGCATGATAAAAATCCAAGGCCTTGTCGAGATCTGACACTTTTAAATGCACGTGTCCTATATGTGTCTGCGGAGGAATTTTGTAATCTTTCATAATCTAGATTTTAAAATGAACTTTCTCCCCAGTTGCCATCAAATACAATTTCAGAAATAGCTTTTCTAGCACGCTCTTTGGATTCTCTCGCCTGTAATTCTTCAGGCACATCTTTTATCTCCAATTTATATCCCAAAGCAATACCGGAAACAATTTCATAATCATTGGGAATATCAAAATCCCGTTGGATATTATCCCTTACAATTCCTGCCATCTGATGTAAATATAAGCCCATAGCGGTGGCTTGAGCAGACATATTCCCAACGGCTAAGCCTAGGTCGTGCATGTGGTGCATATTGGGTTTATCATTCTTTTCAAACGTCTTTTTAGCAAAAGTCAGCATCAGCACGGGCGCATTTTTTGCCCAACTTTGATTATTTTCATTAATTCCGCTTAAAACCTTATTGAAAAGCTCATGATGAGATTTTTTAGCTACAATAAATCGCCAAGGCTGTTCATTGAAACAAGAGGCTGCCCAGCGCGTAGCTTCAAATATTTCTTCCAATTGGTTCTTTGTCACCTCTTGATCAGAAAAAGCAATTGTGCTTCTTCGCTTTTTCAGCAGTTCCAATTGTTCTTGAGCGCTGATATTTTTATCCTCTATAGTATGATTTTTCATGTAAAAACTTTTAAGAATCTAAACGCATATTTAAATTACATGTTGCTACATAGGTTTTGATTCCCAGTCTTAAACTAACTTAGGAGATGTAACTTGAATGTCATCAAATTTCATTTCACCGCAATTAAATAAATACCACAAAAGATAAAAAAGAGCACAACAGAAAATTTACCTTAAGTAAATTTTATAATAATTTGTTAATCAATACTAATTAATATACTTTAGTATTTACTCTATAAGACAACCTTATGAATTTATATGGTATTTCAACCTAAGTTAAATTTAATGAATACCCGAAAAGCTTTTTTAAAAGAATTAACCTACAAAATTAACGGTGCTGCAATAGAGGTTCATAAGGAATTAGGACCTGGCCTGTTAGAAAGTGTATATCATCAATGTCTGATACATGAATTGAGAAACCGAAATGTTTATTTTCAGTCAGAGAGATTAATTGAAGTAAATTACAAAGGATTGAATTTAGATACTAATCTAAGATGTGACCTACTAGTGGAAAAATCAATTTGTGTCGAACTCAAAGCCGTGAAAGAAATGCTACCGATTCATGATGCCCAAATTTTATCATATATGAAGCTTTTGAAGGTGCCAAAGGGTATTTTATATAATTTCAATGTCTACAATCTTTATAACGAAGGACAAAAAACTTTTGTAAATGAATTTTTCATTTAATTAATTAAATCTCTTGACAGCAATTCAAAGTACTAGAGAAAAAATTCAAATAAGAATTGCCAGCGGCAATTCCTCTTTTGTGTTCTTTTATCTATTTTCCCGATTTTGATCGTGACAAGTTGTGGTTAATTTTACCTTATGTCAAGTCATCGCATTCTTACAGAATCAACCTAAAAGGAGATAACAATATGTTTTCTTTGTAAATTGGCATAGTCTTGAATCAAACAGCCTTAGGCTGTTTTCTTATGTGTTCTTTGGTCTCTTTTGTGGTAAAATTTCCAGCTTTAGCTAGTTTATGCCTTCTTGAAAGAAAATTTTTGTCTTTTATCAACTCTTGTTATTTAGTAGTAAACACTATTTTTGGCTTTGCCGAAATAAATGCTGTTTTATTCCATCCCAATATCCTTTTGTGTATCAAAAGACATCAATTCCTTTTCCAAATCACTTAAAATTTCCTTGGAAGTTTTTATAGAATTTTCAAACTCATCCTTCTCCTCATCTCCAGCAAAGCGAATGCTCACTTCTTGATCTAGCGGTAGGAAAATAGCTTCAAATACTTCCGATAATTGTAGTTTGGTAAGCTGCAAGATACCAGACTTTAATGCTGCTTCGGTGATTATATCTTTCCTCGATTCTTCTATCTCTCTAATCTCCTTCATAGCTGCCTCCATTCTGTTTTCGAAGAGCGTAATGTCTAAATCCAACATTCTCAAACTTTCAAATTCTGCTTTGTCCCATTGAAAATTGGGCTCATCTAATTGCGGATCAGGCAATAGAATTTCAATATTCTGATTATCATCACTGCTCACGGCCATTTGTTGCAAATCCACAAAAGCGGAAATTTCCACAGGAATTTCATAATAGGCAATAATAGGTCGGTTGGGTTTGTTCCTTCGATGCACAAAATAGACATCGTTCAATACTACTTTAGCTCCATGAAAATCTTGTTGGAGGATTACTTCTTTCACTTGTGTTTCTTCCAAGTACTTCCTTGGATGCTGCAGCTCTAAAGTAGCCCAGACTGCTAGTGGAGCTACAATTAATGTTACAACTAGGGCGGTAAACAGATACTTTTTCATTTGGTGCTGTTTTGGTGAATACAAAAGTAAATTTAAGGAAGGATATGGAGATTTGGAAATAGTAGCTTACTAACAAAAAACCACCCAGTCTCCCAGGTGGCTTTCGGTTATGAATAAACAGTGTGTGTTTATTATCTTTAATACTTTTGTCTAACATCTAGAATCTAGGTTCTAGATTCTAATCAAGACCCACACATTTCACAATCATCAGGGTTATCTAATGAACAAGCAACTTGCGCTGCTTTAAGCGCTGCTAAGTCATCTTCATTACTAGCTTGTGGTCCTTGTCCCGGACTTGGATTGCTAGGTCTGGTCACTTTAGTATCCGTATTTTGTGTGATATCCTGTGGCTTCTGTTCCGGTTGCGGCTCACCCAATTGACTCTTATCAACCGTAAACTGAATTGCACTTGTTGCCGCTTTAGATCTCAAGTAATACATACCCGTTTTCAAGCCTTTCTTCCAAGCATAGAAATGCATAGAAGTCATTTTACCAAAGTTAGGATCTTGCATAAACAAGTTCATACTCTGTGACTGACAGATATATGCTCCACGATCAGCTGCCATATCAATAATTGACTTTTGAGAAATCTCCCAAACTGTTTTATACAATTCTTTGATATCAGCCGGCACCTCAGCAATATCCTGAACTGAACCATTGGCTGCAATCAGCTTGTTCTTCATATTATCATTCCACAAGCCTCTTTCGATCAGGTCACGCATTAAGTGCTTATTCACTACTACAAACTCGCCAGATAATGTTCTTCTGGTATAGATGTTTGAAGTATATGGCTCAAAGCACTCATTATTTCCTAAGATTTGAGAAGTAGAAGCTGTAGGCATAGGCGCTACCAATAGCGAGTTACGCACACCGTTTTTCTTCACTTCTTGCTTCAAAGTAGTCCAATCCCATCTTTCGGTAGGTGTTACGTTCCACATATCGAATTGGAAAATCCCTTTAGATACCGGAGATCCTTTATAAGTTTCGTACGCCCCTTCTTTGATCGCCAAATCTTTAGAAGCGGTCATAGCAGCAAAATAAATGGTCTCAAAGATTTCTTTATTCAGTTTTCTTGACTCTTCAGAATCGAATGGATAACGCAATAACATGAAAGCATCGGCTAATCCCTGAACACCCAAACCAATTGGTCGGTGTTTCATATTTGACGTCTTCGCCTCCTTTACCGGGTAATAATTCACATCGATTACACGGTTAAGGTTTACTGTAGCTGTATAAGTAATGTCATACAATTTATCATGATCGAAGAAATTCTGTCCGTCTTCATCTTGCTGCACAAACATTGGCAAGGCAATAGAAGCCAGATTACAAACAGCTACTTCATCCTTAGACGTGTATTCCATAATCTCAGTACATAAGTTCGAAGACTTAATTGTACCTAAGTTTTTCTGATTCGACTTTTTGTTAGCCGCATCTTTATACAACATATATGGAGTCCCTGTCTCAATCTGAGATTCCAGGATTTCAAACCAAAGCTCTTGTGCTTTAACCGTTTTTCTTCCTCTTCCTTCTCTTTCGTATTTCTCATAAAGCTTCTCGAAATCATCTCCATAAGCTTCATCCAATCCTGGTGCTTCATTCGGATCGAACAAAGTCCATTCGGTATTGGCTTCCACTCTCTTCATGAATAAATCTGACATCCACATGGCGTAGAATAAATCACGTGCACGCATTTCTTCTTTCCCATGATTCTTTTTCAAATCCAAGAAATCGAAAATGTCAGCATGCCAAGGTTCAAGGTAGATAGCAAAACTACCTTTTCTTTTTCCACCACCTTGATCAACATATCTTGCGGTCATGTCAAAGTTTCTCAACATAGGCACAATACCATTGGAAACCCCACCGGTTCCTTTGATGTATGAACCTGTTGCTCTTACATTGTGGATGCTTAGTCCGATACCTCCAGCTGATTGAGAGATTTTAGCCGTTTGCTTTAAAGTATCATAAATTCCATCTATACTATCTTCTTGAATGGTCAATAAGAAACAAGATGACAATTGTGGTTTAGGAGTACCTGCATTGAAAAGTGTTGGAGTAGCATGTGTAAACCACTTTTCAGACATCAAATTATACGTTTTGATGGCTGATTCAATATCTTCCCCATGGATACCGATAGCTACACGCATCAACATATGTTGCGGGCGCTCTACAATTTTACCATCCACTTTCATTAAGTAAGAACGCTCCAAGGTCTTGAAACCAAAGAAATCATATCCGAAATCACGGTCGTAGATAATAGCAGAATCTAATTGAGCCGCATGTTTTTTGATGATACCGTAAGTTTCAGTAGAAAGCAAAGGTGCGTTTTGTCCTGTCTTTGCATCCACATAAGTGTAAAGTCTTTTCATTGTATTGCTGAAAGACTTACTTGTAGTTTTATGCAAATTGGAAATGGCAATTCTGGCGGAAAGCTTAGAATAGTCAGGATGCTTAACCGTCATGGAAGCAGCCGTTTCAGCTGCTAGGTTATCCAATTCCTGGGTAGTTACGCCATCGTAAATACCGTTAATTACTTTTCTGGCCACATCAATTGGCTGAATATAATTAAGATCTAGGCCGTAGCATAGTTTCTCTATGCGGGCAGTAATTTTATCGAACTTAACGGTTTCTCTCCTACCGTCTCTTTTTACAACTAACATGCTTTATTTATTTTATGGGGTTATAGGTATTTGTTTTAATGAGATTCCCGCCTTCGCGGGAATCACGCCTAGAAAAATCTTAGAAGTCTTCGTCCAAAGAGAATTTAGCTTTATCGCTATCTTCTTCTTTTTTCATTACACCTGCTTTTTGGTAATCCCCTACTCTCTTTTCGAAGAAGTTGGTTTTACCTTGTAATGAAATCATTTCCATAAAGTCGAATGGATTACTTGAGCCATACACTTTATCGCATTTTAATTCCTGTAATAATCTATCGGCCACAAACTCGATATACTGACACATCAAATCTGCATTCATTCCAATTAATTTAACGGGCAATGAATCAGTCACAAATTCTTTTTCAATTTCTACCGCATCTGTGATGATAGAAGTCACTTTCTCTTTCGATAATTTATTTACCAGATGATCATTATAAAGCAAACAAGCAAAATCGCAATGCAAACCTTCATCTCTAGAAATTAACTCATTAGAAAATGTCAAACCTGGCATTAAGCCTCTTTTCTTCAACCAGAAGATAGAGCAGAAACTTCCAGAAAAGAAAATACCTTCCACAGCAGCAAAGGCAATTAGTCTTTCAGCATAATTTCCTTCATCTATCCAGCGTAATGCCCAATCTGCTTTTTTCTTCACACAGTCCATCGTATCAATGGCATTGAAAAGACTGCTTTTCTCCTTATTATCTTTCACATAAGTGTCAATTAAAAGAGAGTAGGTTTCAGAGTGCACATTCTCCATTGCAATTTGGAACCCGTAAAAAAACTTGGCCTCAGTATATTGAACTTCAGCTACAAAATTCTCTGCTAAATTTTCGTTTACGATACCATCACTTGCAGCAAAGAATGCTAATACGTGTTTTATGAAGTGTGTTTCTCCTTCGGTTAGGTTTTCCCAATCCTTCATATCCTGACTCAGATCAATTTCTTCAGCCGTCCAAAAGCTAGCTTCCGCCATCTTATAAAATTCCCATATATCCTTATGTTGTATAGGGAATAAAACAAAGCGGTCTTTGTTCTCCTTCAAAATTGGTTCGTCTTGGAATGTGGTTACTTCACTCATCTTTGAAATATTTTTTAGTTACTTAATAAATTCTTCAAAGAAAACAGGGTGGTTTAGGCTAATGAATTCTTACTAAAGCAGATAGAAAAAATTACGCAGTCAAAAATCTTTTTTCTCTTCCCTATTTTCTTGGCTGTGCTTACAAATATTAGGAAGAAAGCTGAAAAATCAAAGGTCTAAAAGTTATGGACAGCAAGCTGTGGATAAGTACATATTTACTTGATTCTTAGTTCTTTATATACTTTTATCTCATCAATACTTAGGGGAATTTCGGCTGTATTCAATCATTAAAAAAAGTTGCAAAAGTTTTCCACAAGCACAAGCAAATTAGCCTTTAAAAAAATGCCAGTAGAACCGCTTTATTACATCCTTAATTATTATACAACAACCTCTCTTTCAGGTCTTCAGGCATAAATTCGATTTGCGGTTCATGCTGATTTAAGAAAAAAGCGACTGGACCGTAATATGTGTTGCCCGAAACGGGGTCTTCAAATTTACGATAAACTCCCTTCTTCATTTTATTAGATAATGCAGCTGAAACTGAGCTTCTTACTTTAGATTTATTGAGATCAGCTTCCTTTTCCATGATAAAATCCACAACTTCATTGGTCTTCACCAATTTCCGCTTAAAATCGATAAAATAGGCGATTTTCTTAGTCCAAGCCCACTGATCATGGTAAGCATTTGTTTTTTGATGCAATAAATTCTGCGTCTCATTTTCCTGAAATAGAGGGAGATTCACCAGGTTAGAAAGATGGCTATCAATCTCCTCGATCTCGGCTTTAAATTGATTGATTTTCATTTGCAAAGCCTTTTTTTTATCACCTAAAGCCTTTATATATAAGTCAGTATATTTCTCAGGAATGTTTACCTTCATTTGTCCGATATTTTATAGTTGTCTTTACTATACAAAATAAAGCATTTCAAGCAAACTAAGCAAGCAGATCAAGCGCCTAATAAGATATAATATTAATTTAAAGCTAATAAATAGCTTATACTGCTTGCATTTCAGCCTAATTAAAGCGAAGATATAATCGCTTAATAAATGTGTAGAACGATTGAGTGATAAAATACCGCTCATAATAGATAAGCTTTTGTAACTATAAATAAAATCACTATATTTGCATTCCTTTTGGGAAATAGTATACTTTATAAAACAATTATTTCAATGTACGCAATTGTAAACATAGCCGGAAAGCAGTTCAAAGTAACGCAAGACCAGTTCGTTTACGCTCCAAAGATGGAGGGTGAAGATGGCGCTTCCGTAGAGTTCGACAAAGTATTGTTAGTAGACAATGATGGAAAAGTCGAAGTAGGTGCACCTTTAGTAAAGGGCGCTAAGGTATCAGGGAAAATCCTTGGTCATGTTAAAGGCGATAAAGTAGTCGTATTCAAGAAGAAAAGAAGAAAGGGCTACAAAAAAAGAAATGGACATCGTCAAGATTTCACAAAAGTTTTAATCGAAAAAATTTCAAAATAATATAAACCATGGCACACAAAAAAGGAGCGGGTAGTTCCAAAAACGGAAGAGAGTCGGAAAGTAAACGATTAGGTGTGAAAATATATGGTGGCCAAGCTGCAATAGCAGGAAACATATTGGTTCGTCAGCGTGGTACTGCTCATCACCCGGGCAATAACGTGGGTATGGGAAAAGACCATACTTTATTTGCACTTACTGATGGAGTGGTTCAATTTAAAAGAGGCAAAAAAGATAGATCTTACGTTTCCATTGAACCGGTTAATTAGGTCTCATTAAAAAAATTGTATTCAAAGCCTTTCAATTCTATTGAAGGGCTTTTTTTATAACTCTAAATTAATAAATCTAAACTCCACTTCCGCTTATTACAGAGGGTATTCTTAAACACGCTATATGACTAATAGCCTAATCAACTGTAAGATTTAGCACTTCTTTCTGTGAGAGAATAACAAGAACACGATTACCCCAACCATATTACATCTATTAAAATGCTCTTCCGTATACAGCTGTAATTAATAACTATTATATCATCAATTTATTTATTATATTAAATGGCACTAAGTAAATAACGTTATTGATTTGAAAGTCAGACTTTTATATACCATCATAGTTACATTGATAAATATTCAATTGGTCAATGCACAAAAAACTGATAGTCTGAGACTGCAATTATCAAACTCCGATGAGCAAAAAAAAATTGAGATCCTCCACTTACTAATATTTGAAAACTGGTTAAATCAGCCAGATTCCGCTCTAAAGTATGCTGAACAAGCACTTTTTATTTCCAATAAATTAAATGATCAAGTCAATATTTCCAAGTCTTTAAGGCTTTTAGGAGGTACATATAATTATAAAGGTGAATTCGAAAAAGCATTGCAATATAACATCCAAGCTTTGGAAATAGCCAGTCAACTTAACGACTCTATCTTAATGCACAATGCCTTAAACAATATAGGATTTGTAAATATCAGTCTCGGAAACTATCAGAATGCATTGGAGTATTTAATACGATCTTATGAAATGAAGAAAAAAATAGGCGTGAAATATGGTTTAGAACATACATTGAACAATATCGGCTTAGTTTATCAGAAGGCGCTAATGTTCGACAGCGCCCATCATTACCTCCGGAAAGGGCTTCAGGTGGCTCAAAGAAATAACGATTACGATTTAATAATATATTCCCAAAATAACATTGGGAACACCCACCTTCAACAATTTGAATTCGAAAAAGCCGAAATGTATTTTAAATCTTCCTTACAACATATGGAAAACTATGAAAATAGAAATTGGCATGCTGTCTCTCTTTATGGAATGGGCCAGGTCATGCTTTTCAAGGAACAATACGATTCAGCTGTCTATTACCTCAATAGATCTTTTGAAATCAGAAAATCCATCAAAGACCAAAAAGGCATGGGTGAAATCTATCTGTGGTTGGCAAAACTATCTTTTATGCAAAGCGAATCAGAAAAGTCTTTAGCTTTATTGAAAAAAAGTGATTCCATAGCTACTAAAATTAAAGCAAAGGATTTAGTCATAAAAATTCATGAAATCGAGGCAATGATTCATCAAAAATCGGGAAATCTTGAAAAAGCAAATGATCTGTTGAGGATGAACGGAAAACTCAAAGACTCATTGTATGTAAATGTACTAAGGAGAAACTTGAGTTTAACTCCGTTAAAATTAACAGAAAATGAAAACACAATGCGATTGCAAGAAAGTGAAATTGCATTAAAGGAACAGGAATTTCAAAATTTGGTTTACATCTCTCTACTCGTATTAATAACTCCCTTTTCAATTTTATTGGTTTTAATCTTCCAGAGAAATAAAAAAATAAATAATACGCTTAAAAAGCAAAATGATAAGGTTGAGGCTCAAAAAGAGGAAATAGAATCACAAAAGGAGTATTTAGAACTGAATTTAAAGGAGTTAGAGAAAGCAAAAAATGTGATAAGTCAACAAAAAGATGAGCTCGAAATCTTAAATGAACAATTAGCGGGGACTGTTGATCAGCGTAATATAGAACTACAAACGGTCAATGACAGGCTAAGATCCACCAGTTTAGAACTTGATAATTTTATTTACAAATCTTCCCATGATATAAAAGGGCCAATAGTACGATTGATGGGTATTTGCAACCTAGCCCTACGAGATGTAGAAGATGCCAAAGCCTTGAATTATTTTAGTATGCTGGATAAAGCAGCTATGAGATTGAATGTAATTATTGAAGAACTAAAATTAATTGGTGAATTACATGACAAAACGCTTGAAAACACCCAAATAGATTTTAGAACTATTGTGCAGGAAGCCTTTAATGAAGTAATTTATATTGAGAATATAAGGAAATTCGATCTCAGCATCGACATTGAGAATAGCTTCTTATTCTACTCTGATGAGTCCATCATTAAGCTGATAGTGTTCAATATTTTACAAAACTCAATCCAGTTCATGAAGAGCGAGAATCTAAGTGACTATAAAATGCAATTCTCCATTACTCATCAACCTCAAAGCATCAGCATGATCTTTAAATTATTTGATCTAAAGTTGATTGACGAGGAGAGTAACAAACTGATGAAAGGCTTTTCTAAAGCCCAGAATGAATTTGAGAATATCAGCATCGGCCTATACACAGTAAAGCAATGTATTCAAAAATTAAATGGAAATTTCAATATCCATCCAGAGGACCATACTCACACAGTTTTTGAAATAGAATTACCTAAGGTCATTTAAACCATTATTCATCATCTTGCACATTGACAGATATGTTGCCTCCCAGACTAGTAGATATCCCGACTCTGATTCCCCAACCTTTATATTTCATATTTTCATATTGAGTAGCCACTTCAATACGGAAAAACTTCAAAATACCATCCAAAGAGTAACCTAGCTCTGCATAATTGTTACTATCTGGTGTGTAAAGGTAGTTTAAGAAAGCTCCCTCTTTAAGACCCAAAAAGCGCGTAGCAGGGATTTGTGTTATTAATAATTTCCTAAACCGATGAAAAATGAAGTTTTGTGCATAAAACTGATCGGTACTAAACCTGTAGTAATCCAATAATCTAAAGGATTCCACAGGATCGTTTTGAGTTATAAATGCTCGATTTCCAGGAAAATGAGCATAATCCATAAAGCCTAAGCTACTATTATTGAGAAATGCGCCAATATTAGTATTAAAATAAGTCTTGCCTTTTGCACCAAAATCAAACTCATCCTTATATCCAACTACCAATCGATCAAAATCCACATTGCTTCCTGCAAGATTTTTAAAGCCTTTATAATACTCAAGAGAAAAGCGTGTAGGTCTTTGGGTCACGGGTCGCTTCACTCCGTTTCTAATCACATACTTTACAAACGGCTTATAATAAAATTTAACATTTGCAGTTAATGCCGTTTGTCCGTCAAAATCATCAACAGGATTGATATTAACAGGAAAATTAGGCGTAAATTCCCGTCTCCAGTCAATTAATCTGAAATCTGCATTATTATTTAGCCTGTTTCGTTCCTCATACTCCAATTCAGCAGACATCTCAAATTTCGTAGAGAATCTTCTTTCATAATTTAGTTTCATAAAATCCTTTTCATACAGCTTCATGAAATTCTGCTCCCATATTGTCGAGAAGCTTGTGTTGAGTAGTGGATAAACGGCAGGGGCATCGTTGAATTGTTCTACATAACGTCCTACCCTAAAGGATATATCACCTGTTTTGAATTGATATTTGGCCAGGATTTTCCCAATAAATTTATTGCGAGCAACTGAATATCTTACTGTAGGCTTTAATAACGCATAAGACCTCCAATTGTAATAACTTCTGTCAATTTCATCGTTCCTTTGAGTAGTATCGTGCTTAATAGGGATAAACTTTTTCAAACCTATGCTGTAATCAATATTAAAGCCTTCCACTGTGTTGTAATGAATATTGAGAAAGGGATTGTAAATTTTAAAGTAAAGTTTACTTGCGCTATCTAATCTATAATCTCCCCCAACTAAAATATCAGTAATTTGAAAAGATGATTTCTTAGCAGACTTAACAGAATCTTTAGACAGATCTTCTTCAATTAGAGTATTTAAACTGTCAATCTTGGCATAGCCTCTGGTTTCATCAGTAGATAGTGGAATAGGACGGATTTGCGCCCAAAAATTGGAATCTTGATTAAAGGCAGAGGAATCAACTTTATAATCATATACCCCAATGATGTCTTGCTTAGCCAAGGAATCTTGTTGAGCTTTTTTATAATCTTTCATGATGTCTGCTAAGTCCTCAGATTTCACCACAACCTTTCCCTTCTTTTCTGACTTCACCAGTTCATTTGCCTCAACAATAATTTCTTCTGTCATTTTGCCCTGCTCGGCATCATCCTTATCTAAAATCTTGATATTTCTTGGTAATGCCGGATTTAACTCAATTTTATACTTACTCATGGAGGCCAAATACTTCCCTTCAAAACCTACTCCCATTAATTTACCATCCACATCAAATTGGTGCGTTATAGGCATCCAAGCTAATTCATTAATATTTTGGTAGACTTGCTGGATTCTGACCTTAATTCCTAACTCAATTTGAGCATCCAAGTCCACTCTGAATAGGGCCCAATCCTCTTCAACCAATTGAATTTCACCCTCAAACACATTAGGAGCTGGTACTTTGGGTATTACTTTAATTTTATTAATTAAATATTCACCATCCATAAAAGCTCCTAAATGCTTGAATCGATAATAACGAAATGCTTTGGAAGAAAGAGGTGAAATGACAGATGCAATTTCATCTTGATAAAAACTACCCGCTATGAATCGCATGGGGTTTGCATTAAAATCGGTCTTTTTTGAAGCATAAACTGAGATCACTTTTTCAGAAAACTGATTGGGTCTTCGATAACTCACCTCACTAACAGACTCAGTTATGATCATAGTTTCCGTATCAATTCCCTCCTTTTTTAGCATTCCTGTCAAATAAAATGGAATGTCGGTCACTCTACCCTTGCCCTTCACATAAACTGTTGCCGCATAGGCATCAATCTGCTGACGATGATAACTGCTTTTGGCTATAGCTTTTCTCATCATCCAATTCGCAGGATCAGTTGCTTTGGCCGTTGTGGTTACCTCATCCAACAGCAGACTTTGTTTTGGTAAAACCACATCCAGCCGGCTATTCTCATTTTTTACAGTTATCTCCTTCCTTACCGTTTCATAACCGACAAACTTAAATTGAAGTGTGTAGTCTCCTGCTTGTAATTGTAATTCGTAGTAAGCTTCCTGATTTGTGGACGTACCTGAACCAGTTTCCTCAACATAGATAGTTGCAAAAGGCAGGGGCTCTCCATCATCACCATAAACAACTCCTCGGACACCCTGGGCTTTGATTTGAAATATTAAACCTACTAAAATAAAGGCGGTAAATAGTTTTTTCATATTGTGGGTTCAAATGAAGGGTCAAGATATTAAAGTAAAGCTTGTTAATAGAAGCTTAATTGAAAAAGATTATATGTAAAGCTTTTTTCCTTTTATCCTATCTAAAACCTCTTCAGGGACTAAATATTTCACTGAACGATTATTTTTTATAGACTTCCTAATAAAGGTAGCTGAAATATCCATCATCGGTGCCTCGACAAAACGTACATTTTCATGTTCATCCAAATCTGATTTTTTCGCGTTGGGACGAGGATAAACCAACAATCCATAGTCCCTCAAAATGACTTCGCTGTTCTTCCACTTAGGAAAGCTTTTTAAATTATCTTCCCCAATTATTAATTTAAAATGGTGATTGGGGTTTTGATCGGTCAAATAGGCTAAGGAATCGCTCGTGTAACTAGGCTTTGGCATATTAAATTCTATGTCAGTCACTTTCATTTGGAAATTATCAGCAATGGCTGATTGCACCAAATCATAGCGGTCAAATTCATGAGCTAAAGATTTCTGTTTTTTGAAAGGACTTTGAGGCGAGACCACGAACCAAACTTCATCCACATCGGGCTCCTCCAACATGGTATTTGCAATGATCAGGTGTCCGACATGTATCGGATTAAAAGAACCAAAGAATAGACCTACATTTTTACTCATGAGTTTATTTTTCAATAAAGCCCGACACCATGTCCTCTGCCTTTTGAAGTGACGTTTCTAAATCTTCATTTACTAGGGTAACATCAAACTCCTTTTCAAAAGTCATTTCAAACTTAGCTTTATAAAGTCTTTGTGATAAGCTAGATGAAGATTCAGAATTTCGATTTGTTAATCTTTCTTCCAATACTTCTATGGAAGGCACTTTAACGAAGACCGCCAATGCATCTTCACCAAAATATTTTTTTAGTTTTAATCCACCTTTAACGTCCACATCAAAAATTACAGCTTTGCCAGCATCCCAAATCCTTTGAACCTCTTTTTTCAGCGTTCCGTAGAAATTTCCTTCATACACCTCTTCCCACTCTACAAACTCATCTTTATCAATCCGTCTTTTAAACTCTTCAACGGTAAGGAAATAGTAGTCCACCCCATCAACTTCAGTTCTGCCTCTTTTATCGCGAGTGCAGGCTGATATTGAAAAACCCAACTTAGGATTTGTATCTAATAAATACTGAACAATGGTGGTTTTTCCTGAGCCAGAGGGAGCAGAAAAGATAATGGCTTTACCCTTCTTCTTCTTCATTTTAATGAGGCTGTTTCAGAAATCTTACTTTGAATTGTGTTTGCTAAACCGTTAGGAGAATAATTGGGTTTAATATGGTTTTTGAGGCTGTCTGTAATTGACTTACTCAGCAGATATTCTTCACGGCACTCTTCGCAGCGTTCCAGATGCTTCATTAATTCTTGATGTTGCTCTGCTGTTGCTTGTCCGTCTATTACTAATTGTAGCAATTCTGTACACGCTTGGTTTTGCTCAACTTCCATGGTTTGCTTATTCATTAAAAAATTTTGGCTGTTAGCTTTCTAATGCAAATATGCCGAATGTTTCTTTCTACAAAAAATCTGTTTCAATTATTTTCGCTTATCCTTATAGCCTAAGGAACTAGCATACTGTTTCAATTTCTCTTTTAATAAATTTCTTGCTCTGTGTAACCTGCTTCTTACTGTGCCAATTGGTATATCTAAGATTTTAGCCATTTCCTCATAAGTAAAGCCTTCTAAGTCACACAATATTATAACTGTTCTGAAATCCACGTCCAATGAATTCAGTGCATTGGTAATTTCATCGCCAATTAAATGTTGAACAGTTTCAACTCTCAAATCCGTTGTTATATTTTTATTTACAGAATCAGAATTGTAAAAGGTTTCTACCTCCTGATAGTCAACTTTGTTCGGCTGTTTACTTTTCTTTCTGTAATTGTTTATAAAGCTGTTCTTCAAGATTCGAAACAGCCAAGCTTTAGCATTGGTTCCCGTTTCAAAAGAATTAATAAATCTATAAGCTTTCATGAAGGTTTCCTGTACCAAATCCTTGGCATCATCTTCATCTAGAGTAAGCCTAAAGGCGAAATTATACATCGCATCAATATGAGGCATGAATTCCTCATTGAATACTCTTTTTTTATCTTTGCTTTCGTATGACATGCGCTCTCCCACAGAATAGTTTAATTATTGTATATAACCAAAAATTAGTGAGAAGGTTATGTTTTTAAGCGCTCATCTAAAAGCTTACTTTACTAATTTGTAATTTTTAGTTGTAAATAACTTCTTGCCCCCGAGGATATTATTTTCAACCCAAGTTAGTAATTGCTTTTTGATGGTTTTTGTCTTTGAAATTTGTCTTTTTTGTTTCGTTTTTTTTGTGAAGTTTAATTCATTCTGCCAATCCATAGTTTCTATCCAATCCTGCAGCACCCTTGGATGAGTCCCTTTGAACTCGGGGAATCTTAACATATAACCGTAGTCAAAGTTTTTGGGCTTCTCGAAATCATTTTCATCTACTTTGTTGGAATGAATTCGACTTAAAGAGGCAGATTTTTTTGTCATTAATTTTGGTGGGCGCACCCAACCATAATGGTAGATGTAGGCGTCTAATTTTTTCACCCCTAACTTATAAGTCCCTTCTTTAACCCTGTAATTAACACCATCAAAATTTGGGATTCTCCTAAAAGATTGAGCTGATTTCCAGCTATGGATATCTTTTCTATTCCTAACAATTCTAATTTCCCAAGGATACCAACCATGTTCATGCTGATAATGATTGTAATCTCCCCAAAAATGGGTGTATTTGAACAAAAACCCCTCTACGCGCTCATCATCCAGATACTTCTTACAATTTTCAACAACTTCAGTATGGTATTTTTCATGTATAAGCTCATCTGCTTGCAGATAGAAAAGCCAATCTCCGGAGCATGCTTCTTTTGCAATATCTGTCTGATGAGCATTTTCCATTCCTTTCGGAAATTTTTCCGTATCCCAAACAGTATCTATAATTTTGACTTTAGGACTTCCCAAGGACAATATTAGCTCTCTTGTATTATCATCTGGATCACAATCACCCAAGGCCACTACAAATTCATCGACTATATCCAATATCGATGCGATTGATTCCTTAATTGGGTAATACAGTTTACCTGCATTTTTCACCATCGTAAATCCACTAATTTTCATCTAGCCTAAATTTTTAATTTTATTTACTCAATTTTTGACATTAGCAAATTTATCAAAACCTGTCAGGATTGTAACTGATATTGATGATAAAACGTGATGTTCTACAATACTATAATTTCTTAAAACCTGACAGATTTCATCTTTATGATGAACTTGACAAAATAGAATTACTCAATTTCTTAAATTTTGAGTAATTTCGTGTTTATCTTCTCTTACAAATCTTGGAAATAAATGAATTCCCATAATCAAGAACTATATTTTCATGTTGGTCTTGGTAAAACCGCCTCTACTTTTTTGCAGTCTCGGTTTTTTCCAAAATTAAGGGGTATTCATTACACACCCTCAAAGATCTACAGATTTTTTCCAAAAATAGTGAAAAAAGGGGAGCATAACAGATATCTCTTTTCAAGGGAATTTGACAGACAATTCTACACTGAAACAGAAAAAATAGCTAAGCTTTCTGCAGACACTCACATCATCATTATTTTAAGAAGACACGACAGTTGGATTGCCTCACAATACAGAAGATATGTGAAAAATGGAGGAAAACAGAATTTTAATCACTTTATAGACTTGGAAAATGATCATGGCGCATGGAAACAAAAGGATCTATACTTCTTCCCGATGCTCGATTTTATCAAGGATCACTTTACTAAAAAACCGCTAGTTCTGTTTCATGAGGATTTAAAACTGAATTCAGAGAAATTTTTAGATCGAATTTCAAATTATTTAAATGCAGAATATTCGATCGCTGACATTAATCTAAAACCGAAGCATTCGGCCTATAGTGATCATCAGTTGCGTTTGGTAAAGAAATTTAGTCCCATTAATAAAGATAAAGAAACTCACTACTCCAATAGAATTATAACTTTTATTGTTTACCGTTCAAAATGGCTCATCAACCATTTGGTGCTTTACGGTGCAAACCTAATCCCAAAATCTAAATCTGAACCTTTGGTTGATGCAAACCATCAAAAGAGGGTAGCAGAATTTTATCAGGAAGATTGGCAAAAATGCATTGAATTTGCTCAAAAATATTCAGCATGAAGATAAGTGCTACTATAATCACTTTTAACGAGGAGCAGAACATCAAAAGATGCTTAGAGTCTCTACTTGAAGTTGCTGATGAAATTGTCGTGGTGGATAGTCATTCCACTGATCAAACAGAGACTATATGTATGTCCTACGAGCAAGTCAGATTTATCAAAAATGAATTCCCGGGACATATTGAACAGAAAAATTTTGCCATTGAGCAAGCAGCGCATGAATGGATTCTTTCTTTGGATGCTGATGAATGTTTAAGCGATCATTTGAAAACTGAAATAGAGACTATTAAATCGTTCGATCAAACTGATTTCCAAGCCTACTCAATGCCGCGGTTAAACAACTATTGTGGGAAATGGATTAAACATAGCGGTTGGTACCCTGACAGAAAAGTTAGGTTATGGAATAGAAAAATAGGGAAATGGGGCGGTAATAATCCACATGACAAAGTTATTTTAGATACTGACTTACGAGCGGGAAATCTTAAAGCAGATTTGTTGCATTATACGATTGCAAGCTTAAGTGCACATATTAATCAAGTCAATAAATTCTCTGAAATTGCAGCTCGTCAGCTTATGAATTCAGATGAAAAGTCATCGGCCACCTTTAAGATGATTTTCGATCCTCCTTTTATTTTCATTAAAAGATACATCTTACAGTTGGGATTTTTGGATGGGTTTTATGGTCTCTGCATTGCCGTGATTTCAGCTACGGCAAAATTTTTAAAATACGCCAAATACAGGCAATTAAAATCAAAGAAATGAAAATTCTTCACCTAAGTTCTGAATCTAGTTGGCGAGGAGGAGAGCAGCAAATTGCTTATCTGATTGAAGAATTGGATAAGATGGGAGTTGAACCACTTGTGGCCTGCAAACCCAACTCAAAATTCGAAGAACTATGCATTGAAAAAGGATGGCAACACTACCCTCTCAACATGAAAAATTCCACTGATTTCAAATCAGGGATTGGGTTAAAAAAATTATGTCATGAATTATCAATTGACATAGTACACGTACATAGTTCGCATTCTCATGGCACTGCCTACTTATCGTATCTGTTAGGTAATAAAACGCCCGTGGTATTAACGAGAAGAGTAGATTTTGAATTGAAAAATAACTTCTTTTCGAAGCACAAATACACATTTCCTAAAATTAAAAAGATCGCCTGCGTTTCTGATGCAATAAGAGAAATAGTAATAAGAACCACCAAGCAGCCAGAAAAATGTGTGACTATTTACAGTGCTATCAATCATAAAAAATTTGAAGCCCACATTGGAAATGATTTTCTTCGAAAGCAATATAAAATTGCTGATGACATCACCTTAATCGGAAACACAAGTGCGATAGCTCCTCATAAAGATTATTTTACTTTTGTGGACAGTGCCTATTATTATATCCAAAATTTCGATAAAAAAGTGAAGTTTTTCATCATAGGAAAAGGCGAACTGGAACGTGAAATCAAAGATTACATTAAGAAACTTAAACTAGAAGATTACTTTATTTTCACTGGATTTCTAAAGAATATAGAAGAGGTCTTGCCTTCGTTAGACATCTTTTTCATTAGTTCAAAGACAGAAGGCCTAGGTACTAGTGTAATAGATGCTTTTGCGGCAAAAGTACCTGTAGTAGGCACCAAGGCAGGTGGTATTCCCGAATTGGTCAAAAATTTAGATACTGGTCTTATTGCTGAGGTAAAAGACTCTAAAAGTTTAGCCGAAAACCTTTTTGAATTGAAAAAAGATGAAAAGCTTCAGGATCAACTGATCCATAATGCTTATGAATATTCATTGAAGTTTAATACAAAAGTGATGGCTGAAAAATACCTTAATTTATACCAAGAAATTAAGGCATCTAAGTAATTAGGGAACTCATGAAAAAAAGGACAAAAAGCTACCCAATATAATTCGGCATTCTATTTTGTGCTGAAACTATACAACCCCGAATGCTAGCGAAAATAGTAAATTTTGAGGTTTTGAGCATAATTCAATACTCTAAAAAAGCCTCTTTTTTTTTTAGTGAAGTCAATTTTACCAGCCGTTTTCATTTATCAAGAGAAGCCTAATTAGCTCTTAATTATGCAATCTTACTTTAAAGCCTTTCCCTTTAGTACCAATTGCAATTTTATTTAGTACAGAATCAAATTTGATATTTAGTATTTCTTCCCAATACTTGACGATTTTCTTTTCTTCAAGTCGATTGAAATCGTCTAAATAAACAACCAAATCTGAAGCTAAAAGTGAATGATCATTTAAAAACTCTATGGCAGGAAAACGATTCATTTTCTTTTCACCAGGAGGGCCATCTACCAAAATTGCATCATACTGGTAGTTGGGCAATTTGAACTTTAAGTCCTCTCTATCATACCAGTTTACTGTTTTAGAAATCAACTCGTTTTCTTGACTTCTTAAGGGCACATGTACCAATTCAACGAGATGAGCTAACCCCTCTTTTTCTAATGTATCTTTCACAATTTGTAACCATGCATCATCGTGTTCGACAGAAACAATTTTACAATCAAGGCTGTTTAACTGGACCAGTTTTGCAGCTAAAAAGGTGGATACACCTGAGCCAAACTCTAAATAATATTTCCTATTGTTTAAAATGAGGTCATTCAGTACGATGGATATGGCAAATGGTCTAATCGCATACTGTGTCCATGGTATATAGGTTTTAAAACCCTTTAGCAGTTGCTGCAAAACAAGACTATCTGCATAGATGTCTTCTAATAACTGCTGTTGTTTGAGTATTTTTTTCCTGATAATATTCATCTACCTAATTAAAATATTTCTTCTAGTAAGTCTATTTGTTTTTGGGCTCTAGTTTCCCAGCTTAATGATAATGCGACATCCTTCAGCTCTCGCCTAGCATTCTCCATCTTATCCTGATTACCTAAAAAAGACTCAATTTCTCGAGCCGCCTGTTCTGGCTTTTCCCAATCAACGAATAAACCGGTATTAGCATTTTCAATGAACTCTTCCAAAGATGGTAATTTGGTAGCAAATACTGGCAAATTAAATGAATAATAGTCCAGCAGTTTTAAAGGAACTGTTAAATATCGATTAAAAAAATTATCCATTAGTGGCAAAAGACCTGCTTGAGCATTTTGGAGGAGATGATGTAATTCCTTCTTATCTAACCAACCCGTGATCTCAAGTTTGTTATCCAATCTCTTCTGCGTGATTTGCGATTCAACTTTAGCAATCTCAGCTTTTGATTTACCTCCAATAATCTTAATTTTTATTGACTCATCGAGGTATTCTGAAAGTTTAAATATATTGGAAATACCTTTTAATGCATCTAGAGAACCTACATACACCAAATATTTTTGGTCAATTGTCGGTTTCTTCTTGTCCCTAATGATTAATCCAGTGTGAAATACATTAATAGATTGGTGGGGATAATATTTTCTAAAAACTTGCTTTTGAACATTGCTTAAACAAATAATCCCATCCAGTTTTTTCAGAAATAATTTCTCTAATTTCTGCTTTCTTGCCAGACGATTGGAATTCAGATCAGTTCTTACCTTTAGGTCGGTATAAAAATCATGCGTCTCAAAATAAACTTTCCAGTTCGATTTTTTGAGAGTAACCAGATAGGGTAAAAAACCTAATGTCCTTGTAATTATCAGTTGTTGAGATTTATTCCTAGAAAGATTTAGAATACAAAATAAATAAAAGAAAATAGAGAACTTCTGCCTTTTGAAGGTTCGAATCTTAAGATTCTCTGGAATAATTGTATTAAACCTATCTTCTAAATACGGTCTAATGGGCTGACTTGACCCACTTCTAACATAAAGGTTGATTTCTTGACCTTTTTCAGCAATTGACAAAGCATTGTAAAACACAAAATTAACTGATGGTGACATGGAGGTAATATCTACCGAATGAACATAAGAAATCAACCTATTCATACATTACTTTTTTCTTCCCTTTTCAAATTAGTTATAAAACAAAAAAGAGACTAAACTTCTAATTTAGTCTCTTCTAATGGTTAATTAAGCATGAATATCTTAATATCTATAATACTCTGGTTTAAATGGTCCTTCAACCTCAACTCCAATGTAATCTGCTTGGTCTTTGCTTAAAGAATCTAGTTCTACTCCAATTTTAGCCAAGTGCAATGCTGCAACTTTTTCATCTAAGTGCTTAGGCAACATATAAACAGCATTCTCATAATTATCTTTACGAGTCCACAATTCGATTTGAGCCAATGTTTGATTTGTAAATGAATTAGACATTACAAATGACGGGTGACCTGTAGCACAACCAAGGTTTACCAATCTACCTTCGGCAAGAAGTATAATTTGCTTACCGTTTTTCATAGTAACTAAATCAACTTGTGGTTTGATATTGTCCCACTCCGCATTTTTATGTAACCAATCTACATCAATTTCATTATCGAAGTGACCAATATTACAAACAATAGCTTTATCTTTCATCGCTTCAAATAAATCAGAAGTAATGATATCCTTGTTGCCGGTAGCAGTAACAATAATGTCAGCTTCCGGAACTGCTTTCTTCATTGGCTTTACCTCAAATCCGTCCATAGCAGCTTGAAGGGCACAAATCGGGTCAATTTCTGTAACTATAACTCTCACCCCAGCACCTCTTAAGGACGCAGCAGAGCCTTTTCCAACATCTCCATATCCACCAACAACAGCTACTTTTCCGGCCATCATCACATCAGTTGCTCTTCTGATAGCATCCACCAACGATTCTTTACAACCATACTTGTTGTCAAATTTAGATTTAGTAACAGAATCATTAACATTAATTGCAGGCATTGGAAGTGTACCTTTCTTCATACGCTCATATAATCTATGAACTCCTGTAGTAGTTTCTTCTGAAAGACCATTAATACCATCTGCTAATTCAGGATAGTTATCTAAAACCATATTGGTCAAATCACCACCATCATCCAATATCATATTTAGAGGCTTTTTATCTTCTCCAAAGAAAAGTGTTTGCTCTATACACCAGTTGAACTCTTCCTCAGTCATGCCCTTCCAAGCATAAACAGGAATACCAGCAGCAGCAATAGCAGCTGCAGCTTGATCTTGAGTTGAAAATATATTACAAGAACTCCAAGTCACTTCAGCACCTAAAGCCACTAAGGTTTCAATCAAAACAGCCGTTTGAATAGTCATATGCAAACAACCAGCGATTCTAGCACCCTTCAATGGCTGTTCTTTTCCATATTCTTCTCTTAAAGCCATCAATCCTGGCATTTCAGCCTCTGCAAGTGTAATCTCTTTTCTTCCCCAAGCAGCAAGGGAAATGTCTTTTACTTTGTAATTCTGTGTATCTATCATCTTAACTTATTTTCTTCTTGTGATTTGATTAAAGCAACACAAAATTACCACATTAGTTTTAATAAATAAAGAGACTAAGAATTTATTGGATAAAAAGCTTAATGGTTTGACAATAAGCGGACTTCTTTGAACTGGTATTTCTTGAAAATCCCACTATCATCTTCAATTTCTAAAATTCCGTCAGGATGAACTTTCCGTATAATTCCGTTGAATTTACTTACCGAATCTTCATAAAAAGCCACCTTATCCTTCAAATACAAATTGGCCTCGTAAAGCTCATGAATCAATCGGAAATCACCTCCTCTCAAAATTAAATAGTAATGCTCTATTCTTTGGGCAACTTCAAGCAAAAGCTGGTTTAAATCCCAAGTCCTTTGAGTATGAGAAGCTAAGGAAGTAGCAGTTGATAAAAGGTTATCTCTCTGGTTCACATTTAACCCAATTCCAGCTATGCTTTCCGAAATGCTGTTTTGGTTAATGGAGTTTTCAATTAGAATCCCGGCAATCTTTTTCTTGTTAACAATAAGATCATTAGGCCATTTTACAAACAAGTTTGCGTTAGGAACAAGTCTTTTTAACACATCCAAAAGTGCTAAAGACACCATTCGATTCAACTCAAATTGCTGAGAAGGCTTCAAAAATTTTGGTTTAAAATAAACGGAAAAAGTTAAATTCTCGCCTTGTGGCGAATTCCAAGTATTTCCTCTTTGTCCCTTACCCTTTGTTTGGTGATCTGTGATGATAATTGCACCTTCATGAAGTTGATTTTTGGCAGACATTTGTGCCATCAAATCATTAGTGGAATGACAGCTTGGCAGAGAAATCACTTGTTTCCCTATAAATAAAGTATTGGCAAAGATTTTATGCAATATTATTTATTAAATTTACAGCAAATAAACATTTTTGATTTGAAACCAAAAAATAATTAATGAATTCAGAGGCTTTAAGTAACTTAGTGGTGCAGGGAATGCAGGAGAGAAAAGCTCAAGACATCACCATCATAGATTTATCGGAAGTGAAAAACGCAGTAGCTGATTTCTTTGTTATATGTTCAGCTACTTCTGATACTCAGGCAGATTCGATTTCAGAATCTATAGAAAAATACGTATACAAAGAAACACAAGAGAACCCTTGGAAGTCGGAAGGAAAAAACAATAGAGAATGGATTCTCATTGACTTTGTAAACGTTGTCGCCCACGTTTTCAAAAAAGACAAAAGAGAACATTATGACCTAGAAAATCTTTGGGGCGATGCAAAAATCATCGAGGTTGAAAATGTATAAAAAATTATCATAAACATAATGCTAAATGCTAACGTTATGCTAGCAGCATTGTAATAGTAAAAAGTAATGGCAGAAACACCAAAAGATAACAAAAGAAAAAAAATCATACCTAAACCCCCTCAAAAGCCTAATTATCAAATTTGGGTAATTATTATTTTGATCTCAGTGGTTTTTGGTATATCCATGTTTAGTGGCAGCAGTAGTGCTATTAAAATATCTGAAAAAAGATTCGAAAGAATGTATTTGAGTAATGATGTAAAAAAAGTCTTATTGCTCAAAAATCAAGGAATAGTTGAAGTCTTCCTTAAAGAAGAAGCACTCCAAAATTCAAAATATATCCAGGAGTTAGAGAATAGTAATCCTTGGAATTATCAACAAGGTCCGCACTATTCTTTTGAAATTCCTAGTTTAGATATCTTCGATAAAAACTTTGCTCAGCTTGAAAGCCAAGTTCCCGAAGGGGACAGAATTGGTTATGAGGTAGAAGAAAGAACCCAATGGTCGGAAATGTTTTGGAGCTATGGCTTTTTAATATTTTTATTATTTGGTGTATGGTTCTTAATGAGAAGAATGTCCGGGCAGGGTGGACCTGGTGGCCAAATCTTCAATATCGGCAAATCCAAAGCAGCATTATTTGACGCGGAAAATAAAGTTAAAATTACTTTTAAAGATGTAGCCGGACTAGACGAAGCAAAAGAAGAAGTCGCAGAGATAGTAGAATTCTTAAAAAACCCTTCCAAATTCACAACGCTTGGCGGAAAAATACCTAAGGGTGCATTATTGGTAGGCCCTCCGGGTACTGGAAAAACATTACTAGCAAAAGCAGTTGCTGGTGAAGCTGAAGTTCCTTTCTTTTCTTTATCAGGCTCTGATTTCGTAGAAATGTTTGTGGGTGTTGGTGCGGCTAGAGTACGGGATTTATTCAAACAAGCCAAGGAAAAAGCTCCTTGTATCGTTTTTATTGACGAAATCGATGCAATTGGTCGCTCTAGAGGTGGTGGAAGAATGCCGGGTTCAAATGATGAGAGAGAAAATACCTTAAATTCCTTATTAGTGGAGATGGATGGTTTCTCTACTGACTCAGGGGTTATCATTTTAGCTGCAACAAACAGACCAGACGTACTGGATTCTGCTTTAATGAGACCAGGAAGGTTTGATAGACAAGTAAGTATAGATAAGCCAGATATTATCGGAAGAGAGGCTATTTTCAAAGTTCATTTGGGCCCATTAAAGGTAAGTAAGGAAATGGACGCGAAGAAATTAGCTGCGCAAACTCCTGGCTTTGCCGGAGCTGAAATAGCTAATGTTTGTAATGAAGCTGCTTTAATTGCCGCAAGACGAAATAAGAAAGCAGTTGATATGGATGACTTCCAAGATGCTATCGATAGAGTTATTGGTGGTCTCGAGAAGAAAAATAAAATCATTTCTCCAGAAGAAAAGAAAATTGTTGCTTACCATGAAGCGGGGCATGCTGTTGCAGGATGGTTCTTAGAGCATGCAGATCCATTGGTGAAAGTTAGTATTGTACCAAGAGGAATTGCAGCTTTGGGATATGCTCAATATTTACCTAAAGAACAGTTCTTACATCAAACAGAACAATTATTTGATGAAATGTGTATGGCTCTTGGTGGTCGTGCAGCAGAGGAAATAGTTTTTGGTAAAATTTCTACTGGAGCTTTAAGTGATTTAGAAAGAATTACCAAAATGGCTTACAGCATGGTAAGCGTTTACGGTATGAACGATAAAATCGGTAATGTTTCTTTCTATGACTCTAAAGACGGTGGTGATTATAAATTTACGAAACCGTATTCTGAAGATACTGCTAAGGTAATTGACGAAGAGGTTAATAAATTAATAGCCAAAGCTTATGTAACAACTAAAAAGCTCTTGACAGAAAAAAGAGACAAGTTGGAGATTTTAGCACAGCAACTTCTTGAGAAGGAAATAATTTTCCAATCTGATTTAGAGAAATTAATTGGTAAAAGACCATTTGCTCAACAAACAACTTATGAAGCATATACCAATGGTAAAAAGCAAGAAAAATTAGATCAGGAAAAGAAAGAAGGAAAATCAAAAAAAGATGAAGCTGTAGCTGAAGAAACTACTTCCGAATCTTCAAACTCAGAAAATAAAAAAGAGGATAAGTAGGAATCCATTTATCTAAAAAGTAATAGCTCTACAATGATTGTAGAGCTATTTTTTTGCACCTGCTTTGATCAACTTTTCTTCAAGACGATCACTGATAATTAATGACATTGACTCTGATTCAATAAATTCACCCTTTTTGTCTAAAATTATGTAAAATGGGAAATTCCGTATTTTTAAGTCATTTTTATATCTACTTTTTCTAAAGGCATTAGATTGTTCGGGTAATAAATGATGACCTCTTATCCTATTTTGATAAATAAATGCTTTGGTTTTTTCAGGCACTTCATAAGCATCAATACAGATATGCACGAATCTGAAATTGTCCTTTACTTCTAGTTTTAAATCTTCTAACAAATTAAATTCGTGGGCTATGTCTGTATCCCAGATTGACCAAAAAACTAGTAAATACGACCTTTCAGATGAATCACGGGCAATATAGTTCTCCATTGCTCCGTCTATGTCAATTCCAAAAATAAAATCTATTTCGGATCGAACAGATAGCTCCTTTAACTTTTGCATTTGGATCAGTTCCTGAACTATGTTTTTTTCCCTATCATTTAAATCACCTTTAAGTAATTGGTAATTCTCTTCTAATTCGGATAAAGGCAGTCCGATTCTAAAGAAATGATAAAAAACCAAGGCATTTGATTCGGGCTCCCCAAAATCAGACTCTATTTCTGATTTCATTTCAATTTTCTTCAATCCTTTAAAAGCACTGGTATGAAAATATTGATAAAATAATTTATACATCAATTGCCAATACTTGACATAATTGGATGAATATCCCACTATATTTTCCTCAAACTCCTGATTATAATTCTCTATAGCAAAATTAAATAAACGCTTAGCAGACCTATGACTCCATACCGTAGTCTTATAGCCGGTTTCAGCTCCATATTTATCATCACTTAAAGCTAAGTGTTCTATGCTATCTAAAACTTTCGAATAATAAAGGTCTATACTATTGAGTTTCTTAAGTTTAGAATTGCTTAAACTAAGATTTCCAGATCGCCAGTTTTCTACTGACACGATCAAGATGTCTTGGTCATTCCTTTCAGGCTGTGATACTTCAATCTCAAAATCCAAGTTTATGTCTTTAATCCATAAATAGTATTGAGTATCATTCAGACTCAATAAATAGAAATGAAAATCCATTCCTACTAATTGAAATTCTGTGGAGGTTGGGTACGCAAATTTTGGAAAATAGCTTATTAATTGAGGATAAGTTGGATCCTGAAGCTTGATTTTGAAATTTTCTTTATGCTTAAATGTTACCGAACTTGCCGAAAGCTCGAGTGTACTAAAAAAAAATAACAATATGCCGAATAGTAGCTTGCCCCTCATAGTTTTATTAACATAATAAGCAAAATTATAAATATTTGCTATTAGTAGAGAACATATGAGGGATTAATCTGTGTTTTATGCACCCACAGCCTGAAATATCTTCTTGTAAATGGGCTTCCGATAAGCAAATTGAAGCCACAAAACAGGCTTCAATAAGTAATCCATTAATATGGATGGTGATTTAAATTCAATATCATCTATGATACTAGATTCATTTTCATCGATTTTCTCAACCACATGATGATGCTTCCATGATTTTAAAAAGAATGGTAACTTGATGCCTTCATCTACAAATTCAAAAACAGAATCTGAGGTATTATCAAAAGTTATTTTGCTAATCCAATCCTGTTTAAAAAAAATAAAATTCAGTTCGAGATGCACCCTATCACCTGTTTCACAACCTCCAAACTCCTTTAGGTTAACTGGTGGAAAAGGAGGATTCAAGGATAAAAACAGTTTTTCATCAAATCCGCTTTTTACCGATAAAAAGTCTTGGTTGACTTTAGTTTTGAGTCTTAAGTGCATGAAATCAAAATCAATTTAGACACAAAATGTTTGAAATTATTCTTTATATTTTGATCCATAGCTGTGGGTAATAACCTCGCCTGAAGCAAATCTTAACTCAAAAATTTTATCATATTCACTTTCTTTGATTTCCTTTTGTGGCTTTTCAAAACCCAACGCTTCTATTTCTTCAAGAATGGTATTGCTGTGACCTATTACTAAAATAGTATCCACTTTTAATGCTTTTAATTTTGTTGCAAAGTTCTTGGGTTCATATAGTGAGATTTGAAGATTCTGACGCTCCGCAACTGGCTCGGCTGTCTCACGTGTCCGAGCATAATCCGTTGAAAAAATTGAATCTACCTTTATATCATTGAACCAACTAGCCAAATCCACAGACCTTATTACGCCATCAGTGGTGAGAGGAGGATCATTTTTAGGGGTTACATCTTTTTCTGCATGTCGAACTAGATAGATGACTTTGTTTTCATTTTCATTATTACAAGCTGTAGCCAAAAAGCTTAGCAAAATTATTACTACAATAATTCTCATATAGTTTATTTTTAAATGGTTTATATTTTTGGAAATGCCACGATGAACTTGGCCCCTTTACCCAATTCACTTTCACACCACACACTTCCGTTCATTTCCTCTACATACTTTTTGACTATGGACAAGCCAAGCCCTGTGGAAGTCTCATCTCCGGTTGGTTTAGCAGACAAGGTCATGTATTTAGAAAATAATTTTACTTTATCTTTTTCAGATATGCCTGGTCCTTCGTCCTTGACGAAAACATGATGATATTCGTGATGTGTTTCGCTCCCAATTACAACTTTGCTCCCAAATGGAGAAAATTTCAAAGCATTGCTCACTAAGTTCTCAAAAACTTGTTTTAGAAAAAAAGAATCTACCATGACAGTTTTCCCATGGAGAACTTGGCTTGTATCAATTGAAATATTTTTAGACTCCGCTTTTTCTCTAAATTCGGATACAGTTTCCATTAAAATATTAGCTAAATCAACGGTTTTAACTTTATAATTGAGGCTCCTTTTCTGAATGGATTCCAAGTCTAAGATACGCTCAACCAACTCCTTTAGATGATGGTTGGAATTCTCAAGTTTTTCAAAAATCTGAACCTCTTCTTTATCCCACTTCTCACTTTTAAATCCCAAAATTGTTATTAACCCATTCATTTGATTGATGGGACTTTTTAAATCATGAGCTACAATTCCAATTAAATCGTCTTTCTGCTTATTTATATCTGTTAATTCCTTATTCTTTTTCTGCAAAAGTTGCCTTTGATGGGACAATTCATCTTTACTCCTGTTCAATTCAGACAACAATTCTTCTAATTGTTCACTTTTCTCTGTCAATAGTACATTGTCCCTTTCACGAATGCGATTAGATCTTATCAATAAAAAAACTATAATAGTAACAAAAAGTAATCCAAAACTAACAGATAAAATGATGGTCCATTGTAATTCTTTTTGCTTTTCAGAAGCCATCAAACTTTGACTTTGAATTTCTTTCTCTTTGTTCAAAAATGCAATTTCATCGGCACTACCTGTAATATTATCTCCAGCCAAACCCCAAATCAATTCTGAATAATCATTCCCTAGGTATCTCCTAATAATTTTATCCGCTTCTGCTCTATACAAGTAACTTTCAAAATAATTTTTTACAGGTTTATCAAGTCCATTACCTAACTGATAAACAAATCTATATCCATCTCTTTTGACCTGGAATTTACTGTGTCTCTTAACAGGGTGACCCTTGGCAATTTCGATTACATAAAATGGTAAACCAACGTAGCCAACCATCTCCTTATTTCTGCTCACCAATCGAATAATATCCTCATCATTTGGCACATCAACATAATTTAAATTCAATTCATATTGATTACTAAGCTCGTTCAAATCATCTTCATAGGTGGTGCTGGACATAGTAGCTGCCTCATAGCCGTCAATGTGCGTCCTTAAATTACTACCGTCTTCTAATGGAGGAACTGACAGATGCGTAATAAAAACACTAACATCCGGCATATATGAGTAAGAAAAGCCAACTAATTTTGAACGCTCTTTTGTTTTTGAAATTACTGATACCCCAAATGCTGGAATCATTGATTTATTGACATAATCAAATACAGAATCGAAGGTGGGCACTTGCTCCCATTCTACAAAAAGTTTAACAGAATACTTTTTTTCAATAAACCGAAGAAATGAATCCATCATTTCCTTTTCTATTCCTAGTAAATTCCCAATTTCATCTTGATAAATAAAAGGTTCAATTGGGTAATAATAAACTTTAACCTTCCCTGATCCCTTTTCAAGAATTTCCTCAAATGACTGTGCACCTAAAATAAACGTGCTTAGGTACAAGATGGATGATATGACGAGAATTTTTTTCAAGCTATAAAAGCATTTCAATTCTTAAAATAAACAGAAAGCTACCATTTAAAAAAATAATTGACCTATTATGGACGATATTTCCAAATAAGTGCTTCAGCAAGAAACTAAATTTATATTAAAATTACTTAGTGGAGTTCAATTAAAAGGTACAGATAAATTCAAATTTGAAAAATACAGGATTTCCCAAAATTCATCAAAAACTCATAGAAATAATTAAGCTCTGATAGAGGAGTTAATCATTGTTCTGAAAGTCTCCTCTTTTTATAGCTCTAAATATTTCAACCCAAGACATTGGATTAAGAAGTGGATTTATTCTCACAGAACTTCTGGTCTGATCGTAAAATGCTTGTTGCTGAACAAACCAACGATGGTTCATGGAGCCATCAGCAGGCAAGGATTTATACATTTCTTGCAAAGTTGCAGGATCAAGATTTCTGTTCATATTGTCATAATCATCTGGCAGTCTTACAGCAAGAAGCGCTTTCTTGAAAGCTTCCGCAGTAGGTGGCAAATTGTAAACCTGAACCTCATTAAGCATTTCTGTATCAGATTCAAGTTGAAATATTACTTTTAATGTAGATGTCTTTATTTTGGGAACGATGTATGTGGCCTTTTTGAAACCCACTGCACTAATTACTAAACTATCACCTTCTAAAGCAGGCATAGAGAAAAAACCATACTGATTTGTGGATGTTCCTCTTCCAAAGACTGGGGTATATATATGGACTCCAGGAACACTGGCACTGTCTTGATCTAAAACAACTCCCGTAAATTGAATCACCCGGTCTTCCTCCGTCTCTTCTTGAGCATAAGATAGAAAGGGTACAATTACTAAACAAAATAATAATATGGCTTTATTAATCTTCATTCACTACAAATATAATGGATTAAAGCGAATTCTAGAAATATATCTTCCAGTGCTTAGTAACACCTTCAAAATACCTATTCTAGTTTACTAAAACTAAATTGATAACGTATTAGTTAAGCTATAGTTATAAGAATGATAATTATTAAATAGATGCAAAAGTTCATTATTCCTTTATTACTTTTACCTTGCTAACTATCTAGGTTCTATGAGGCTAAAGAATTTTACTTTAAACTTCAGTGTACAATTTTATAAATGTTTATCGGACGACTCACGCTTGCGTGTTCTATTTCTGGTTCACCAAAATCAGGAAATGTGCATATCTGATTTAGAGTTAATTTTAGATTTTACGCAAGCCAAAACATCGCGACACATTTCTTACTTAAAGAATAATGGCGTTTTGAACTCTAAGAAGGTAGACCAGTGGGTGTTCTATTATGTTAAAGAAGAAGTAAAAGATTTATTAGCGCAGACTTTAAAATTTGTAGAAAAAGATCAGCAATTACAGAAAGATTTAGAAACCTTTAAAGTGATGTACTCCAATAGAGCATTAGCTTTAAACAAACTACACAGTAAAAAATGGGTGAAATAAAATCATACAAACATATTTTTTTTGATTTAGATCATACGCTTTGGGATTATGAAAAAAATTCAAATGAGGCTTTAGGTGAACTATTTCTAAAATATCAACTCAACAAACTAGGAATCGACAGTTGTGATCATTTCAATCTATGTTTTGAACAAGTAAACCAATCACTTTGGAGTGATTTTAACAAAAGCAAAATATCGAGAGACACAATTAGGGAGCAAAGGTTTCTGAGAATATTGAATCAGTTCGAAATCGATGATAGGAAATTGAGTGACCAATTATCTGACGAATATTTGATGTTATGTCCTACAAAACCACATTTAATGCCATATACATTTGAAGTCCTTGATTACCTCAAAGATAATTACCAACTTCATATTTTGACTAATGGTTTTACTGATGTTCAAAGACTTAAACTAGAAAAATCCAGATTAAATACATATTTCTCAACTGTTGTGACCTCAGATAGTGCCGGTTACAAAAAGCCCATGTCTTCTATTTTTAAATTTGCAATCGATAAAGCGGAAGCAAGGAAAAATGAAAGTATTATGATTGGAGACAATCTTCAAACCGATATCATGGGAGCTAGAAATTTCGGAATGGATACTGTCTATTACAATCCCAAAAAACAAGAACATAAATCTAGTGTAACCCATGAAGTAGATTGTTTGAGTCAGTTAAAAAGTATATTTTAGTTGTAATTCCGATCAAGCAAACGTAAAGCTTTATTAACCGTATTAAATAATGTTAAATTGCAATTGGAATAATAATTGCTAGTAATATTCTGACTTTTAATATTTGATATATCTCAATAAATTAGATTCAATATGCAGAAAATAATTCTTACTATTTTTCTTTCCATTTTACTTTGCTTACAAATTTTTGCTCAAGAAAAAGATCAATCCTCAGATTCTGCATTTGGATTAGGAGCCGAAGCAATCATCTTACTAGACAGCGGACAAAGTGTCTATAACGAAGATTTTGAACTCATTTTTACACACACTACAAAAATAGAAATCTTAAAAGAATCTGGACTTAGCTGGGCAAATGTAATGATTCCATACAGTGAAAGTGATTCATTGCTGTCTATAAAAGGACAAACCTATAATCTAGGGGCAAATGATTCTTTAGTTATTGACAGTTTAAATTCTGCCACTATTAAGAAAAAGGTAAATAATGGGATAGTGGAAAATTATTTTTCGTTACCCAATGCGAAAGTTGGAAGTATTATTGAATACTCCTATCAAATAAAGATTGCTGATTGGCAAGAGCTGAATACGTGGTATTTTCAAAATGACATACCAGTCTTAAAATCAATTTACACTACTGAAACTCCTAATTATTTACTCTTCTACAAGTATTTGGAAGGTCTATTGAATTTAAATGACTTTAGCAGGAAAACTGTTAAAAAAATGATCAACGACAAACAAACAGACATCTTGATTGAGAATTATCAAATGGATAGTATTCCTGCCTACGTGCAAGAAAATGACGTTCCGGGATACGACTATTTTGTTTCCAAATTGAAATTTGAATTGGCAGAATATACCCTTCCTAGACAGAATACCGAATTTTTGTTGCCACAGAATTATGAGGAACTAGCATTTAATTGGGCTGGCGCTCCATTCTTCAAAGACGTTTACTCAAAAAGCAGCTACTTACAAAGAGAAATTGACCGGATCTACCACCCACAATTACTTAAAATGGATGTCATAAAAGGGTTTTATTTCTTCATTAGAAATAACTTCAATATAGATTTAACATACGGAGATAAAAGCTTGGAGGAAGCTTACAGAGCTAGAAAAGGTACTCCACAACAAATAAATATGATATTAACCAAAATGCTGAACCAGTCTGGATTCGATGCCTATTTGGTTGCTTTGAGCACAATTTCCAACAGACCTACATATCCTGATAATCCAAATTTCGAATTATTCGATACATATATAAGTATGGTTAGGTATAATGGGGATAATTATTTTATGGATGCATCTGAAAAGGATTTATTGTTCAATATGCTTCCTCCTGATTATGTAAACAATGGCGGCTTAGTCATTTCTCAAGATGCACCTGGCTTTGTTCCCTTAAGCTTTGACCATGAAGACAAGGAAATGATAACAGCAGAATTCGTTATCTCAGATTCTGCCACAATCAATGGTGAATATGAGGTTAAAAGAGAAGGCTATGCTGTATATAATTTCGACTCCCGTTTTCTAAACAACAATAGAACTTACAACGACTACCTCATTGAAACCATATTTCAAAATATGGATTGGAACATTAAGAAACATGAGGTAAATGATCAATTTGAAGAATCTAAAATTATAAAAGAGTATTTGTCTTTTGCTAGACCTGCAGATTCAATTGCAAAAAACTATATGGAAATTCAACCTATTGTTTTCAATGAATTCCCTGAGAATCCACTTCAAGCTGAAAAAAGACAAAATCCTTTAACTTTGTACACTCCATTAGTTAGAAAAGCTAGCTATTCCTATTCCATCCCTGAGGGTTGGACGGTATTGGAATTTCCTTCCGAAAAAAATGTAGCACTTCCAGATGGGAAAGGAAAATTGATGTACCAATGCAAAAAAATGGGGGATACATTGAAAATTGAGTATAGTATTAACTATGATAAAGTCATTTACATGCCAGATGAATACGTGGTAATTAAAACTTTCATGCAAGAAATCACGGATACCTTAGCTCAAAAAATTGTTTTGATTCGTTAAATTATTATGTTCTTTCAGATAGGTTAAGCTTACTGCTACCACTTCTCCCATGCTTTTGCAATTATTAAACTCCTGGTGCTTGTAGTGTTCAGCAAGTTCCGCTTTGAGATTTTTCAAATTTTCAGGGGTTGTTAATTTATCTTTTTTCATAGCTCTCATCAGCTCCTTCAGATTATGATCTGATGCTTTCATCCTATTTACAATCAGGGATCGTTCCTCTTTTTGATATTGCTTGACAGTTGCAGGCGTCATTAGCTCAAGGCCTAATTCAATAATAGGGTTGTTTTGTTTGAAGTACTGAGGCATATACACAGCTTTCCGACCCTCATAAGATTGTTGATCAAAATCTATAGATTTAATTCTGTAGTGGATTTCTTCAAAATCAGGGGTAATATCTATTACAAAATTACTAGAATGCATATCACCCAATAAACGTACAAAACATCTTTCAGTGAATTTCACAAATTCTTTTGCCAGTCTAATTTTGTTTAATTTAGCATCATCCATATAGTTTTTTATAAACTGGTCGCCAGGAATACCAGGAATATGTTCCTCGATTAATGTCGCACCATTTACAATATAACTCATCCTATTGGGCGACAATAAATGCTCTAATTCCAATCCATAAATTCTGGAGGCATCGGCTTTTTTGATATAGAAGTAATCAAAATTGTCGTTGATTTTATTGACTATTCTGACACGGAAAGGATACGTATTTCCATATGTACATGCATCCACTCTATCAACATAAAGATGCTCCATTACAGACAAATCACCGTCTGCTTTGAGAATAGCATATATATTTTTTAGACCATAGTAGATATGCTTCATATCATCTTGTGGGAAAAACAATGTTTCCCAGAGCGTATCTTTATCTTCGCTGTCATAGAGCGGAATGGCATTATTTGCTCGTGTTAAATCATCATACTTAATAGGGATATCCAATTGACGACCATGATTTTTTAGATACTTCATCAAATGGTCACTTACAGGAAATATTTTTTTCTTTTTACTGATTAAAGCCATATTCGAATATAAAGCCTTTTCAGAAATAAATAATTATGCAGTCTTTTTTCGTAAGTTTAATTCTTCCGATTCAGTTATTTCCTTTATATTAATCTTACCCATCTTTTTATGATTTGATATATAATCTGATGTGTCCGCATAGTATACCAAAGACCAGTTTCCTTCTTTGTCTTCACCTAGTGCACTCATGCTTTCAACCCAGTCACCTGAATTCATATATATTAAACCATTAATTTCCTTTAATGCAGCTTGGTGAATATGTCCACATATGATTCCATCGCAGTTCTTTATTTTTGCTATTTCTGCAAGTTGTTTTTCGAAATCATCAATATAAGAAACTGCAGATTTCACTTTTGATTTCACTACTTGGCTTAGAGAGTAATAGGGCAGACCTTTTTTCCTTCTATATTGATTGTATTGAGAATTGACCCACAACAAAAATGTATAACCTGCATCTCCTAATTTAGCTATCCATTTAAGATTTGTAGTAATAGAATCAAAAATATCACCATGTACAACATAAAACCTCTTACCATTACTCTCAATTACTATATCACGCGTAATGGTCAAATTTCCAACTTTGAATGGAAGTACTTGGTCCAAAAAATCATCGTGGTTTCCTCTTAAATAAATCACTTCGGTTTTATGATCCTCAATCATTTTAAGAATTCTATTGAAAAAACGGGTGTGTTTCCTTTTCCAGGTGCCATACTTTTTTAGTTGCCAACCGTCAATAATATCTCCATTGAGAATTAATCGGTCGCAGCTACATTGCTTGAGAAATTTGACAAGTTCTTTCGCTTTGGATCCTTTGGTGCCAAGATGCACGTCAGATATGACTAAAGTTTTATAGTGTGTTATCATGACCTTTATTGGTTTCTTAAAGGTCATCATTGATTATTATTCCATGTTTAAGTGCCTGTTAAACAATTGAAAAGATTTTTAGACTTATTACAACTATAGTAACATTCCTTTAAAAAAGACTCAATATTAAATTAATAGTGGAAAAACCAATGGACAAAATTCGCGAATAACAATCAACAAAAGTTCAAGCAATAGAAATAATTATTCTCTAGCTTTTATTACGATACTTCTCCTTTGAATTGAGCTAAATTGAATGAATCCTAAAGGTTTATTTTCAGGGTTTGTTATGTTCTTTATATTAGATGTCGGATTCACTGGTGGTGGACTGAAAACCCCTCCATCGTTAAATAGCAGATTAATAAACTCAACATAATACTGGTAGACGTCCTCATTTATTGTGTAAAGCTCCAATCCAACAGAATCCTCCTCTTCGAACGAACCAGGAATTGGTAATGCACTAAACTCTTTACCAAAAAATTCTGACGTTAAAACAGAGTTTGACAAATCCCCTCTAGAATTTTGAAGGGTATCATTTACGATTACATCAAGCTTAAAATATTCAATTCCTTCATTATTCAATTTTCCGTTCACAAACATGAAGAACCCGTCCCCGAAGGCAGGTTGACCTAAACTATTTAATTCTTCAGCTGATAAATAATACAAAGAATCCAAAGTGGCATTCTCTAAAATTTCACCTTTTGCCTCTAACAATTCACCTTTAGCTTCAATTTGAAGAATGTATTCTTGTCCTACAGAAAGCTCTATCGGTCTGTTAGATCTATAAGCACTGTCTTCACTATAATAAACAAATTCATCGATTACGTTGTAGTCACTATCCAGTAAACTAACCTCGGCCTGGGTAAAAGGTGACAAGCCGCTAGTATCATAATAATTTAAGCTCTCTGAAATTTTTACTTTCTGAAACGATCTCTCATTGACCAACCTGCCTTCAATGACCAACTTAGGTTCTGACTGTTCCAAATCCAAATCGATAATTTCTTGACAAGACCAGCTCACTAATACCGCTAAAAGAAGGCTTAATATTTTGTTTCTGCTCGCTTTCATTAGTTAAAAGAAAAGTTATAGGTGATGGAAGGAATAATGCCAAACAAAGCAGTTTTTACTGCAGCAGGTCTAGTACTCGTTATCGGACCATCTTGAGATTCACTGAAATTTGGATCATTGTTATTGACCTCTCTGAATTCTATAGAAAATGGATTTTTACGGTTATATACATTATAGAAAGAAACATTAATCTCGTGATCATAGCGCTTCCATCTACTTTTTAATTCGTAAGTCAGGCCTAAATCCATTCGGTGAAAATCAGGCATTCTGCTGGTGTTTCTTTTGGAATCATCATAATATGGAATATTTTGCCCGCTCATGATATATCTTCCTTCAGGAAAGGTTACCGCTGCACCACTAGCATACACCCAATTACCAGAAAATGATAGTCGTTCGGAAAATTTATGTGATACTACTACTGAAATATCATGTGGTTTGTCATAGCGAGCCAAATAGGGATCACCACTAGCCACCCCTTCAATTTGTCGCTGGGTTCTTGCTAAAGTATAACTTATCCAACCTGAAGTTTTTCCAGTATTTTTCCTCAACATAAATTCGGCTCCATATGACCAAGCTTTTCCCTCAGCAACTGCTGTTTCTATTCTGTCATTTAGCAAAACATCTTCTCCAGGTAGGAAATCCACCACATTTTGTAGCCATTTGTAATAACCTTCAACTGATATTTCCCATGCATTGTCTTTCAGGTTTCTAAAATATCCAATGGCTACTTGATCCCCGATTACTGGCTTTATATGATAATCAGCTGGAATCCATCGGTCAGTTGGGAACCCTGCTGTAGCATTAGTAGCTACTTGCAAGTATTGACGCATTCTATTGTAGGATGCCTTCAAACTAGTTTTAGAATTGACGAGATACCGAATTCCCAATCTTGGTTCAAAACCTCCATAGTGTTTTACTAATTCCCCACTTTCATAAACATCAGTCCTGATTTCATTTTCAGGACTTTTCCTTTGTCCCTCAGTATAAATAGAAACAGAATCTGCGCCTATTTTAGCAAAAGATGAGTAGCGAAGGCCATATTCCATGCTTAATTTATCAGTAATCGTGTGTTGATTACTTACATAAAGAGCGGTTTCAACGGCATAATCATTTTGAAGATTGAAGTCTTGCACATTAGAATCTTGTGACTGTATTTCTGCAGGTGCAAAAACATGGTAAATAGCATTAGCTCCAAAGAAAAGAGTATTATTGTTATTTAAAAAATAATCAAAATCCAGTTTTAAATTGTATTCTAGTAAACCAGAATTCCAAATAAAGCCTGAACCTGCAGTATTTATATCAAATCCGTAGTCAAAATTACTATACAGCAAAGTAGTATTTAGAAATAGTTTATCATTGAAAAGGTGGTTCCATCTGGTAGATACTGTTGCATTCCCCCAATCGAATCCAAATAAATCTTGGAATCCCAGGTTATCACGTCCAAAGTACCCAGAAACGAAAATTTTATCTTTATCGCTAAAGCGATAGTTAAATTTGGTGTTAAAATCGTAGAAGTATAATGTGTTGTTTCTGATATTTTCGTCCTGCGCAAAAGTTAAAAATAGATCAGCATAGGTTCTCCTTCCAGAAAGAAGCAAGGAAGATTTCCCCTTAACTAGCGGGACTTCTGCAGTTAAACGACTGCTAATACTACCAATGCCGCCCGAGGCCTCAAATTCCTGATTATTCCCTTCACGCATTTGAATATCCAAAATGGAAGAAATCCTTCCTCCATACTTGGCAGGAATACCTCCTTTATAGATCTCTACATTTTTTACCGCATCAGGATTAAAAACTGAAAAGAATCCTAACAAATGACTGGCATTGTACACGGTTGCTTCATCAAGTAAAATTAAGTTCTGATCTGAGCTTCCTCCTCTCACAAACATGCCCGATGTACCTTCTCCAGCGGTAGAAACTCCCGGCAATAATTGTAAGCTCTTCACTATATCCACTTCCCCAAAAAGCGCGGGCATAGATTTAATCCTGTCAATTTGCAGTTTTTCGGTGCTCATCTTTACAGAACTGACATTTTCATCACTTCTTGTTGCTGAGACCACTACTTCCTCTAGACTTGAAGTTTCTTCTTGTAAATTAAAGTTGATCGATTTATCTTCCGTAAGGCTAACTTTCATTTCCTTCGAAGCATAGCCAACATAGCTTGCTTTTAAGATGTACTCACCTTTCGGCAAATCGAATGAATAGTAGCCGTACAAATTAGTGGCCATTCCATTTCCGGGTTGGTTTTTATCCACAACTGTAGCACCAATTAAAACTTCACCAGAACCTGCTTCTTTGACGTATCCGCTTATAGTATACTTTTGAGCATGTAAATGGCTGACCGAAAAAATCAGTAAAATTAAAAGTTTGAATTTCATAACGGTTGATAGTAGCTAGCAAACAATGAGCAAAAAACGATATGCTTCTACTTTTGTTAGTTAATTCATCAAAACTTAACATTAGTTTTGATGAATGGAGTATTATGAGGACAAATAAAAAACCGATGGTCAATAAGATTTTGCCATCGGTACTAAATCAAAGCCGGTACTATTAAGAATTTTTAGTCAGCAGACTGGATTTTCTCATCTATATATTTAACTGCCTGATTAATCGTAGACAATTTTTCTGCATCCATATCTGGAATTCTGATATTGAAATTTTGTTCGAATTCCATCACCAATTCTGCATAGTCCAATGAATCTATTCCCAAATCCTTGATAAAACTCGCGTCTGCAGTCACCTCTGAGCTAGCAATCCCAAGTTTCTCAACTAATATGTTTGTAATAGTTTTTTGAATTTCTTCTTTTGGCATTTTAATTATTTTTTCCACAAATATAACTTTTTAAAGGGTAATCACTAAAATTTTAATACAAACTCTGTTCCAAGTCCTAACGTTGATTGAACTGATATATTACCTGAATGTTTTCTCATTATTTCTTTTGATAGACTCAATCCGATACCTGAGCCGTTTTTCTTGGTAGTAAAGAACGGAATAAATATTTTAGTTAATGCTTCAGGTTCTATTCCTGTTCCGTCATCTTTCACACTTATAACGACTCTTTTTTTGGCATCGAGGTTGGAACTAATCCATATATTTTTTTCAAGTTGATCTGAATCGAAGGACTCTGAAGCATTTTTAACTAAATTGATGATTACTTGTTCAATCAACTCCCGATCAATTGAAATTTCGGGAATCCGTTCGTCAAGTGCCTTGTGAACATGAATTGATTTCCCCTTTAAATCTTTGCTCATAAGCAAGCAAATTCCTTCCAAAAGAATATTGATGTTTTCGCTTTTGAGCTTTGGAGTTGGAGTATGGGTCAAGTTTCTAAACTCATTCAAGAACCTAATTAAGCCTTCACTTCTATTTTCGATGGTTTTAAGTGAATACATTAAATCTTCCATATCATCCATTTTGATAGGTACTTGCTCCGCATCGTTGACTTTATATTCACTCAGCATTTCACGAGTGGTGCCTGTTAAGGAAGAAATAGGTGTTACGGAATTCATGATTTCATGAGTCAATACTCTAATAAGATTTCTCCATGCCTCCATTTCCTTTTCATCTAGTTCGGTTTGAATATTTTGCAACGAAACTAATTTAAAGTGCTTATCATGCAATTGCAGCTCTATAGCATAAACTGACAATTGCCTACTCTCTTCGCCTATATTCACTTGAATTAATTTACTTCCTCCCGTTTTTAGCTCCCTGAAGGTTTCCAATAACTCCTCGCTTACTTTAGCGAGCTGATTGATATTATTTATTTGATAAGAAGTATTCAATAATTTTTTTGCCGCAAAATTATATAGCTGAATGTCACCAGACTTATTAAACGTAATAATACCAATACCGACATGTTGGACTATATTTCTGAAATATTGGTACTCGGCTTCTTTTTCCTTCTGTCGCTCTTTAATTGAATTGATAATGGCTTTATACTGATTTTTCAACTCCTCATTCTTTTCCTCCGGTTCAAAATCTATTTCATTCTTTTTCAATTGCTCCAAAAAGCGATTGATGGAGATTTCATTAGCAGCCTGTTCTTTAAAAAAAGCCCTTGCTTGAATAATGATCAGTACCAAAAAAACCAATCCTAGAAAGAAAGACTCATTATGAACAGAAACAATTGCCCATACAAATACTGTCAAGATTAACAAGATCAGTCGTATTAAGAACTTTTTTAGAAGTGGATTATTGAAGGTCATATTTACTTAATCTTCTATACAAAGAAGCTCTAGTTAGCCCTAGCTCGTCAGCTGCTTTCGAAATATTACCTCCATGAATCTGTATTGCTTTTTGAATGGTTTGCCTCTCAACGTCTTCCAAATTAAAACTATCATCCATAGTTGAAGCTTGCAGAGAATTTGAACTCCCTCCTTTAGATAAAAAGAAGAAATCATCGGCTTCTAAGGTGGAATTATCGGCCATGATTAAGGAACGTTCTATGGCATGTTGCAATTCCCTGATATTACCGGGCCAATGATATTTTTGTAATAGCCTTAGTGCATTTTGGCTAATTTTCATATTCTCTTTTTTATATTTTTTAGCATAAATGCCAATAAAATGCTCAGCCAATAGTGGGATATCTTCAATTCTTTCTCGTAAAGCAGGTAAATGAATTTCTACTGTATTGATTCTGTAAAGTAAATCTTGTCGAAAATCACCTTCGTTAACTCTAGCATTAATATCCTCATTGGTTGCACAGATTAAGCGCGTATCAAATGGAATTGCTTCATTACTTCCCAAACGGGTCACCGTTCTATTTTGTAAGACATTCAAAAGCTTTGCTTGGAGCGGAGCGCTTAAATTCCCTATCTCATCCAGAAAAATAGTACCTTTATCAGCTATCTCAAATCTACCTGCCCGATCTATTTTAGCATCGGTAAAAGCTCCCTTTTTATGTCCAAATAGTTCACTTTCAAATAACGAATCGGTCAAAGCTCCCATGTCAACGCTTACAAAAGAGTTATCTTTCCTGCTCGACTTCTTATGCAAAGCACGCGCAATTAATTCCTTTCCAGTTCCGTTTTCACCCAAAATCAAAACATTGGCATCTGTAGCTGCCACTTTATCAATAATAGTGAAGACATTCTGTAAAGCCTTACTTTCCCCAATTATTGATTTAAAAGGAGCATCTATAGATTCTTCCAATTGTTGCTTTTCTTGTTCTAATCGACTTACTTGATTGTAGGAATTCTTCAATTGTGAAGCAGCATGGATAGTCGCCACCAATTTTTCATTTTGCCAAGGCTTTAACACAAAATCAGTAGCCCCTTTTTTCAAGGCATTTACCGCAGTTTCTACATCCCCAAAAGCGGTAATTAAAATCACAACTGCTTTTGGGTCCCGTTCTTTGATTTGTTCCAACCAATACATCCCTTCTTTTCCGCTTGTGGTATCTTGACTAAAATTCATGTCCAGCAAGATGACATCATAAGTAGCTTGATTCAATAAGAAAGGAATCTTGCGAGGATCTTTTTCAATGATCACTTCCTTTACGTGTTTTTTTAACAGCATTTTAGCTGCGAACAATACATCCTCATCATCATCGATAATTAGAACCTTATTTATTTCTTTTTCCATACTTTATTGCTTGTATTGATATTTGGATAAAAACAATGCCAAAGCCAAAATAAGGCTCAAGTGTTCACAATTTAATAAATCACAAATAAATACTGTTCATTTTCGTACGATAATGTTGCGAAAATGAACAATTTTAGGATTTAATGGAGAATATTTTTTCTTTGGGGAATGATAATGGTAGCTTTGCAGTTTACAAAAGCAAATTACAAAAGCAAAAATTATGTCAACAGCAAAAAAAGGCGACAAAGTAAAAGTTCACTACACAGGTAAATTAACTGACGGCACTGTTTTCGATAGTTCTTTGGAAAGAGAACCAATCGAATTTGAATTGGGTGCAGGACAGATGATTGCCGGTTTTGACAATGCGGTAGACGGAATGGCAGTTGGAGATAAGAAAACTGCAGATATCCCAAGCGCGGAAGCTTATGGTGACAAAAGAGATGATATGATGGTTCCGGTTCCTAAAGATAAAGTTCCGGAAGAAATAAAACCTGAGGTGGGCATGCAATTATCAATGCAACAGCCTGACGGTCAAGCTTTACCTGTTTTAGTAGCAGAAGTAAATGATGATCATATAGTTTTAGATGCTAATCACCCTTTAGCAGGAAAAGACTTAAATTTTGAAATTGAGTTAGTTGAAATAAGCTAATCAACATTTTTAATAATACTAATTGAAGGCCCGACTATTTCGGGCCTTTTTTCTGCTCTATAATTTACCTTACATTACTTTTCAAAATAATTTTGGCAAATATGTTAGGGAACAATCTTTTCACTAGAACGCCAAATCTCTCAGCACCTCCAATTACAGCCTCCAATTTATTCTTTTCTACTGCTCTGATAATTCTTTTTGCACAATCATGGGCTGACATTCCATTTTCTTGAGCAGTGTCCATTTCCCCTGTTGGTTTGCCATCCGAACCTAAAGCATTAACTGACACATCCGTTTTGATAAAGCCAGGACAGATCATGGTCACTTTGATATTTGACTCATGAAGTTCAGTTCTTAAAGAATCAAAAAATCCATGTAATGCATGTTTCGCTGCTGCGTACGATGAGCGCCAAGGCGAACCAAATTTCCCAACCAAGCTGCTGGTTACTACAAAATGACCTGATTTTTGATTAACCATATGGGGAGCAACTGCTTTCGTAAGAGCAATTGTACCGAAATAATCAATTTCCATTATTTGCCTATCAACGGTTAAATCAGTCTCTAAAGCCATTCCTCTTTGACTAATGCCCCCATTGTTAAACAAAATATCGATTCTTCCAAAATGATCCAAAACTTCGGCTACTTTGGAATCAAAAGATTTCATATCAGCTAAATCCAGAGGCAGAATCATGATATTTTCAGGCTTAGAAGATTTCGCTTTTACTTCGTCCAAAACTTCCTTGCGTCTTGCTGAAATTACAACTTTTGCTCCCTTTGCTATTAGTTCATAAACTATCGCCTCACCTATTCCTGAACTAGCACCAGTTACCCAGGCAATTTTATCTTTTACTTTTGTCATTTTTTTCAATCTTCAAACTATGAAGCGAATTTACATTTAATCAGCTTCAATCCTTTGGAAAAAGCAAAAGAAATTAAACTAACTTATTAGTATTTTGTAAAAATTATAATACCTTCATGCCACTTAAGCAAAATTTTACATTGAAATGAAGTATATCATCTATTCTCTTGCCTCAATTATCATCATTTCATTTTCCTCTTGTGACGGAAATTCAGGAGAAAATGACCAAAAATCCGAAATTACCATTTCAATCGATTCCGCATTGGTGGATGCCAAAGGAGAAATCATTGATACAAAATTTGGAATTTACTCATTTGGCTTTGATGACAATAAGGACTTTATGTATAAGTTCAACACCAATAATAGACATGGTTTAGAAATTATTGACATGAATAAATTGGAATTAGTTGACTTTATTCCGTTTGAAGTTGAAGGACCAAATGGCACTACTAACAGAGTGAATGATGTCTATTTTATTTCAGAAGATAAAATTGCTTTAGTGGTTTATCAAGCTATTTTAATATTTAACCGGAAAGGCGAATTACAGGAAAAATATATTATCAGGGATGAAGAATTTGAAGGAGATTCGATTCCTAAAGAGTTCAGCATGGAGGCAAGCGGATTATTTGTTCCAGAAGAAAATATATCTTTTAACTTGGTTAATGAGGGGTACGGCTACGTACGAGGTTTTTCAAAAATTGACTTGCGCAAAAAAATTCGAAAAGTAGTTTTCATTAATGACTTAAAAAAGCTTTCTGACTATCACATTTCACTTACAATCGATGGAAGAATGATGATGTTAAGGACATATTTGTATACCAATTTCCAAGACGATAAATATATTTTATCCCATGATATGGAAAATGAACTTTATTACTATGATTTAAAATCAGACAGCATAATCCATAAAAAATATACTAGTCAATTAAGTGCCAATAAAAACCAGATTTTTGGGAAAGATGTCGATTCAAGAGAAGAAATAGGTAAAATTATGACGGCACGGAATAAAGCTATTCGATTCAAGAAGCTCGTTTACGATAAAAATAGAAATCAGTATTACCGCTTTTCATCATTTTCAACTACTCCCGACCAAGAGGATGAAAATTGGAATATCATCTTGACCATTTTTGATGAAAACCTAAATCAAATCAATGAAATAGAAAATATTGATTTAGATGAAGTTCCAGAAACTTATTTTGTAAAAAATGGCAAAATCTACATTTACAAAAACATGGAAGATGAGATGGGATTTAAGATCTTATCCATAAATGAAGATTAAACATTCAAATTCAGGTAACGAAAAGCTATAGTTCTGCTAATTTTAAATGATCCGGCCCTATTTCCACAACAATATATTTTTTGATAAAATCACCTTCAAGATTTTCTATTTTTAGAATTGACGTTTCGACATCATAAAAATAGAGACCTTCCTGCATGTAATGCGCATCAACGGGACTAAGTACCAAATATTCACATTTGTTGTTCGAATAAAAACGGTAAGTATCCCGAAACCAAGAGGGCGTTAAACGATCATCCCCACACGGATAAAATACCTGAATAGTTTCACCCCTCTCGGCTAATGACCAACACTTTTGCAAACTTATATTTTCTTTATCACCACAGGCAGATAAAGTCAAAACTAGTATTAAGAAAATAATAGGTACATTTTTCATTTTGCAAAAGACACATGACCTGCTTGTTTGGTTGAAATGTATATGTGATTTTCCCCTATTAGTGGTCAATACCGGGTGACAAAAGCATCAGGAAAACGGTCAGTAATTTTCGCTTTTAGCTTATCCGCCCTTTTCCTATTACTATAATCACCTAAAATGATAGCATAAACTTTAGCTTCATTCAATTCTTTGACTTCAACATAAATTTTAGCCCGATAAGACTTCTCAACATTTTCCGAAAGCTTCAGCATATTATCAAAACCTTGAAAGCTTCCGATTTGAACGCCATATCCTGAAGGTTCTTTTCGTTTTACTTTCATTTCGAAATATGATTCTCTATCAATTTGCTGATCTATCTGAACTGGTCTGTTACTATTTGTTCTTCCATCTCCTGCATCCACTACTTCAATTTGGACTTCAGTCAATCCTTGATTGATAAATTTCAATTGCTCTGCGGCCGCTCTAGATAAATCTATCACCCTCCCCGAAACAAAAGGACCTCTGTCATTAATTCTTACTTCAACAAATTCTTGATTCTCCAGATTGGTGACTTTGACTATGGTTCCAAATGGTAATGTTTTATGAGCTGCAGTCAAATTTTTATGTTTGTACTTTTCACCACTGGCAGTCTGTTTTCCTTCAAATTTATCTGCATAGTATGAAGCTGTCCCTTTTTGGATTTGAGCCAAAACAGACCCAAGCGTAAATAAAAACAACGCAAAAATAAATATTAGCTTTTTGAGCATTTTGAATTCTTTTTTTGTGTGCATGAATTTAATGTTTGTAAAACTATTTTCACAATAATATTTAAACGCTTATTTTGCCAAAGTTTAGATAAATAAAAATTTGATTTCAGAAAAAGGACTCTTACGCCTCACAATACTATTTGCTGTGCTCTGCTGGCTCTCATTGGTGCTTGCAGATTTATTTTTGCTATTTGCTGAAATCAATGGAGCTAATGCAGGAATCACGGAAGAAATTCCCCAATTATTGCTGTCCCTTTACATTCTATTCTTTTATTTCTTTTTCAAAATTAGAATTCAAAAGGCTGAAAGTATCAATTTTATTGATTTACTGTGGCATGTTTTCTCAACGGGGCTAATTGTTTCTCTCGTACAACTATCTGTAAGTTTATTTTTCTATTTATTGAGTGACAGCAAACTACTACAAAATCCGCTGACCGTAAATTTCTTCTACCACATTAATTTAGGAGCAGTTATCGTATTTTTGGTATCTACCTTTATTGTTTGGAAAAGGCTAATACTGTACCAAAAAAACAAAAGATTATTAATTATCTGGCAGGTATTCGAATATTCATTATTGGCCTCTTTACTTTACAGCTTCTTCCAAACTGGTTCTCAGCAGTGGTTATTCAATGGCTTATTGGGCATATTTATCTTTTATGGATTAGTATTATCATTCAATCTGAAATGGATAGCCTATCTCAACTTTAAGCAAAAGTGGAGAAGTATTTTGCTACTGGGCTTAGTTATATTATACCTATATTATTTCATCAATAATCTTTTCGGTTTTTCGCAGGAGTTCAATTTAATTATGGACTTACTGGACAACATTTTCATTTTGGTCATTGCAGGATTCATATTTATTTATGCGCTGATCTCCATTTTGGTTATACTTTTCAATCTTCCTACATCCTCGGTCTTTGAACAAAAAATTAGTGAAGTTTTAAATTTTCAGCGTTTAAGCCAATCTATTCAAAAGGGAGATAATGAAAATCAGGTTTATGAAGTACTATTGGAAAGTAGTAATAATGCAGTTTTCTCTACTAGTGCGTGGTTGGAAATTCATGAAAATGACGAGACCGCAAGAATCCTAAAGTCGAATATAACAGACTTAAAAATTACTCAAGTCCGAAAAAGCATTCAAGACAGTGGGATTTTCGTCTATTTGAATAAGCAAAAAGCCAATAATTTCAAAAAGGACTTAAATCTTGCTAAGCTCACATCAAACCTAAATGATCCTGATTATGGTTCAGTCTTAGTAATGCCGTTAATAATACAAGATCGTCAAATCGGACTTTTAGTAGTTTTAAAAGACGTCTCTGATGGCTTTAATAAAGAAATGGTGAATATCATCAACTCCTTTGTTAACCAAGCTTGTATTTCCATAGAAAACTTTGAGCTATTAACTGAAGCTTTAAAAAATGAACGCTATAGAGAAGAATTAAAAATTGCTTCTAAAGTTCAAAAAAGTCTTTTACCGCATTCATTAATTTCAGATACAGAGTTCGAAATGCATGCGTTTTATGAATCTGCTGATGAAGTTGGTGGTGATTATTACGATTTCTTTAAAACGGCCGACCACAAAACCGCTGTCATCATTGGTGATGTATCAGGAAAAGGAACTTCCGCTTCATTTAATATGTCGCAAATGAAAGGAGTTTTTCATAGTCTGGTGCAATTCGATTTAGATTCTAAAACTTTTTTCAGCAGAGCAAACCACGCCTTAAGCCACTGTTTAGAAAAAACTTCTTTTATAACAGCTGCCTATTATACTATTGACTCTCATGAAAAGAGCATTACATTTTCAAGAGCAGGGCACTGTCCCGGATTGTTTTATAATAGTAAGGAAGCGCGAGCTGAGTATTTTCATAACAATGGCATGGGGCTCGGCATTGTTCGCAATGATAGTTTTGAAAAATTTATTGACATCACCAAAATACATTACAATAGTGGTGACATTCTTTTTTTATATACTGATGGAATAATTGAGGCGAAAAATACTGTAGGTGAGGAGTTCGGATATGACAGGCTTAGTGCCTATTTAGAACAAAATAGCGAGAAAAGTCCTAAGGAAATTCAGGATGGTTTGATTAATTATTTATATGATTTTATTGGAACAGAAAATCTTGATGATGATTATACTGCTTTAATAATTAGATTTTTATAACATGGCAGTCAACTTACTGAAAACAAGCACGTAATAAGATTTGTATGATAAACATAACGACAGAAATAGAGAGAGAAGACCACATTCTGAAAATAGAAGGAGATGTGGACGCCAGTTCAAGCATTCACTTAGATGAAGCTTTGACAGTTCTGGCGAATAATAGTGCAGTAAAGTTCATTTTAGTTGACGGAACAAATTTAAATTATATTTCATCAGCGGGTTTGGGAGTTTTTATGTCATATATAGATGATTTTAAAAACAAAAATATTAAAATGGTGATATATGGTTTAAGTGAAAAAGTTTTGAATGTATTCCAAATATTAGGCTTAGATCAACTAATGATTATAGTGACCGACAAGCAGACAGCGAAGAAGAAGTTACATGAAGTTCAATCTTAAAGTATATTGTGAAAAAACGCGCCTTAAAGATATTCGGGAATTCATAACCGAAAAGCTAAAGGCTTATGTACATGATGATCTGGAAATCAATCAAATGGTATTGGCTGTGGATGAAATCTGTGCCAACTTAATTATTCATTCCAATTATTGTAATGCCAATGAAGCCATAAATTTGGAAGTATTTGTCGAAAAAGATGGGGTCACTTTTGAGATTTCAGATGAAGGCGAAAAGTTCGATATTAAAAAATACAAAGAACCCTCCATACAAGAAGTGGTCCAAACAAAGAAAAAAGGTGGAATCGGCTTAATGCTGGTTAGGCGAATTATGGATAAAGTGGAATTCAAAAATGAAGAAGAAAAGAACACTTGTATATTACACAAAAGATTTAAATCGCAGTAAATTTAAATGATTACCCTTTGTCGTTAGTATTTTTCAATACATCCATATCAGTAAAATTCAACCCCCCGCCTTACCTGCTGATAATCAGTATTTTAAATATTTTCTTAAATATAATTATCCCATAGCCTGTATTTATTATTTTACTGTCTGAATCGATTTGCATAAATTGCCATTCAAAATTCACTTAAGCCAAATGAGGAACATTAAAGGACTAATAATCCCAATTCTTTTTATATTCATCAGTTCTTGTAAAACAACCCAAAAAACTTCCAAATCTGACGTTGGAAAGCCCTTATTCACTGTAGATTCATTAGCCATCTTTCCCGATGAATTCACCTACGCTTATGAAAAAAGTAATAGAAATAAAGGTGAAGTGGAGCCTATTGAGGAATATCTTGATTTGTACATTAACTTTAAATTGAAAGTCACTGAAGCCAAAGCAGAAGGGCTAGATACAACTGAGGCCTACATAAATGAACTCAATGGTTACTTAGAAGAAATCAAAAAGCCTTATCTAACTACTGAAAAGGTAAACAAGGAATTAGTAAAAGAAGCATACACAAGGTTACAACAAGAAATCAATGCAAGCCACATTCTGATTATGGTGGATAAAGAAGCTAGTTCAGAGGACACAGCAAAAGCCTATCAGAAAATTAGCGAAATAAAAGAAAAATATGAAGCAGGAGAAAGTTTCGAGGCTTTAGCACGGAAGTACTCAGAAGACCCATCTGCTCAAAGTAATAATGGCCTTTTGGGTTGGTTTACTGCCTTCCAGATGGTATATCCCTTTGAATCTGCAGCTTTTGAAACGGCTGCTGGAGAACTATCTCCTATTATACGGACTCAATTTGGCTATCATATCGTCAAGGTAAACGATAAAAGGGAAACATTGGGTCGGATCAAAATTGCCCATATTATGAAACGATTTCCCCCTCAGGCTACAAAAGAGGATTCCGTAAATATAGAAAAGGAAATAAAAAAGTTACACAGGGAGTTGCAATCTGGTGGTAACTGGTTTAGCCTTGCAACAAAAGAGTCGGAAGATCTAAATACTAAAGATAAGGGAGGAAGCCTACCTTGGTTTGGAGCTGGAAATTTACCCGCATCTTTAGAAACAGTCGCTTTTGAACTGGAAGAAAAAGGAGATGTTTCACTTCCCGTAAAAAGTCCTTACGGATGGCATATTCTGAAATTAGAAGACAAGAGAGGCGTTGGGAGTTTGGAAAGTATGCACGAGAGCCTAAGCAGAAGAGTCCAACGTGACCAAAGATCAGATTTGAAAGAAGTTGAAGTTATTAAAAAATTGAAGCAAGAAAATAATTTTACTACAAATCCTGAAGCTTACAATTTATTGAAGGAAAAGGAAGATTTGAGGACAGAAAATTTCAAAAAGAAAGAATTAGAAACGAGACTTTTTTCGATATCAGGAAAAAAGTATTCCGTGAATGACTTCTTAGACAGCTTTGATTCATCTAAAGATCTGAAATCCGAACTAGAGCAATATGAAAAGTCCTCCGTTATTCAATACGAAGAAGATAATCTGGAAACTAAATATCCTGAATATCGACTGTTACGACAGGAATATAAAGACGGTTTATTGCTCTTTGAAATTATGAACCAGAAAATATGGAGTAAAATTGGACAAGACAGTTTAGCCCTGAAAACGTTTTATGAAAAAAATAAAGAGCTATACAAAAGCAATGAGATTGTTAAAGTTGCCAAAATTGTGTTTTCAGATACCTCCGCAATAAAGCCATTTAAAAACCCAATAAATGGGTCTTATTTTCCGTTAACACAGAAGTTGGAATATAGGATGAAGATGAATTTGAAAGATCAACTAGAGCAGGCGGACAGCGTTGACTATAAATATTATATAAGCTTACAAATACCTGAAAATTTAGGGGAAAGCGATTCTTTACAGCTATTTGAAGATTTAAATCAGACATTTGGCAATATGGAAGTGGTGAAACTTACCTATTCCGATGAAAATAAAATATATTTGCAGTTGCTTTCAGAAGCTAACGAGCTTTTGGCAGGGAACAATAAAAGTGTTGAAACAGCATCAATTGAAATAATTGATGTTAAGCAAGACTCAAAATGGAAAAATAAAACGCAAGGGGATTATATCAAGACTGTGACTCAGGAAGGGATGATAGAATTAAATTATGCTGTCGAGAGCATCCCTCCAAAGCAAAAATCTTTTGAGGAAGCTCGTGCGGAAGTAATGGAAGATTATCAAAAGCATCTTGAGGATGAGTGGATCAGGCAACTCAAAGAAAAATATGAGGTCTCCGTAAATGAGAGCGTCTTAAATAAAATAAAATCAGAAATTGAAAAATAATTTATCAATCATACTGTCACTTGGCTTCACTCTTTGCTTCATGGGTTGTGATTACATCAACCTAAAAAATTTCGAATCAGAAGAGGAAGGCAAAGAGGAAATCCAAGTTCCAGTGGCAAAAGTTGGGAACTCTACTCTTTATCAAAAAGATTTAAACGGAATCGTTGGAAATGAAATCAGCCCAAAAGACAGCGCCAATTTGGTGAACAGATATGTCAATTCATGGATTAAAAAGCAATTGCTCATATCAGAAGCTGCCGAAAAAATTAATTTCGATCAAGCTTCCATCGAGAGGAAAGTTTTAGATTACCGCTATGCGCTGATGGTTCATGAGTATAAAAAATATTATGTGGGAAATAATCTGGACACCCTTGTTAGCCAAGAGGAAATAGAGACGTATTACAATGATAATAAAGATAATTTTGAGCTAAAACAAAATATTATAAGAGGCTATTTTATAACGGTCACCAAAGACGCTCCTAAAATAAACCAACTCAAAATGTTAATTAATTCCGATAAGTCTGAAGACTTCAAGGAATTAAAATCATACTGTTTTAGATTTGCCGAAACCTACTTTTTAGAAGACTCCGTTTGGATAAATTTTGATGAGGCAATCAGAAACACTCCATTTGTAAGTGTAACCAATAAAGTTGACTTTTTGAAATCCAATAGATTTGTAGAAGATTCAAATGATGAGAATTTATACTTTTTACGAATAAAAGAATACAAAATATCCGATCAGATTTCACCATTGGAATTTGTACGAAATGATATTAAGCAAATTATTTTAAATAAAAGAAAGGTGGCTTTGGCCAACCAATTAGAAGAGGAAGTTTTTGAAAAAGCGAAGAGTTCAAACAAATATGAAATTTACAATCAGTAAAAATAAATCCATAGCACTTTTATTGGCATTTTTAGTTTTGCCATTATTATCTAAATCTCAATCCGAGGGAGAAGTGGTAGATAAAATTATAGCTAAAGTTGATAATTATATTATCCTAGAATCGGATTTATCCCTTGCCTATAAAGACTTCTTATCAAGGGGTGGCATGACTAGAAGCCCAGAAGCCAGGTGTGAGGTTTTGGAAAACCTTGTCATTAATAAATTAATGTTAGCCAAAGCTGAAATAGATTCTGTTACCGTATCAGAGGCACAAGTAGATGCACAAGTTCAAAACCGAATGAAAATGATGGTGCAGCAAATAGGTTCTGAAGAAAAGATAGAAGAGTATTATGGCAAAACACTAGAAGAATTTCAGGTGGAGATCAGAGGCGATGTAAGAGAGCAAATGATAATTGGCGAAATGCAACGTACTATTACTTCCGACATTGAAGTAACCCCAAGACAGGTGAAAACCTTCTTTGACAATATCCCAAGAGATAGCCTCCCTTTTTATTCAACACAAGTGCAAGTTGGACAGATAGTAAAAAAGCCTACCATGAGCAAAGAAGCTAAAGACAATATTAGAGCTAGGCTGAATGGATTGCGTGATAGGATTCTTGAAGGGGAGAATTTTGATGATATTGCAAGACTATACTCACAGGAACCAGGCGCAAAACAATCTGGTGGTAACATTGGTTTTTTTGAACGAGGGCAATTAGCACCTGAGTATGAAGCTACTGCCTTAAGGCTAAAGCCAGGGGAAATTTCAAAACCAGTTGAAACAGATTTTGGATTTCATATTATTGAGTTATTAGCAAGAAGGGGAAATGAGTTTAATACTCGTCATATTCTGATCTTACCAAAATTCACTAAGAATGATATGGACAGAACAATAAATTTCTTAGATAGTATTAGGACATTAATAATCAAAGATAGCATTACATTTGAAGCAGCTGCAGCTGAACATTCCGATGACATGAATACCTCTTCAAATGGAGGATATTTTATGGAAGGTGAAGCGGGAGGTACCAAAATTTCTGTAGATGAATTGGATCCTAATGTGTTCTTCACTATTGATACAATGGAGGTCGGAAGCATTACAAAACCAATTGAGTTCAGGCAGCAAGACCGGTCTGAAGCAGTAAGAATACTATACTATAAAGATAGAATAAGACCTCATAGAGCTGATATTAGAATTGATTATCAAAAAATTAAACAAGCTGCATTAAATAAAAAAAGAAGTGAAAAATTGGCAAAGTGGTTTGAGGAATCAAAAAGTGATGTATTCATTGTTTTGGACGATCATTACAAAGACTGCCAAATTCTTAACTAATCAATATGGAGAAATTTGAAAATGAAGTAGAAGCGGCAAATGCTTTACATGAAAAATTCGAAAATTTAAAAAAGGAAATTTCAAAAGTAATTGTTGGGCAAGATGATGTTATAAAATTAGTTATTAGTTCATTTTTCTGTCACGCTCATAGTCTTTTAGTAGGCGTTCCAGGATTGGCCAAAACTTTATTAATCAATACGGTAGCTTCTGCTATGAATTTGAAATTCAATAGGATTCAGTTTACTCCTGATTTAATGCCATCTGATATTATAGGAGCTGAAACTTTAGATAAGGATCGAAACTTTAAGTTTATTAAAGGCCCGATTTTCAATAATATAATTTTGGCAGATGAAATCAATAGAACACCTCCTAAAACACAAGCGGCACTATTGGAATCGATGCAAGAAAAAAATGTGACCGTTGCAGGTGAAACCTATGCGTTGCCAGATCCATTTTTCGTACTTGCAACACAAAATCCAATAGAGCAAGAAGGAACCTACCCTCTTCCTGAAGCTCAACTAGACCGTTTTATGTTTAATATCACTTTGGACTATCCTTCTTATGAAGATGAATTGGATATTGTAAGAAATACTGGACAAGAGCTTGAAGGGGTCAATGCAGTGATGACCTCAGAGGAGATCCTTTATTTTCAAAAATTAGTGGATAAAGTACCTGTTACTGATAATGTTATAGAATTTGCAGTTCAATTAGTTCATAGTTCAAGACCTAATACCAACAAAGCATTTAATATCACTAACGAATATTTGGAATGGGGAGCAGGACCTCGTGCATCTCAATTCTTGATTAAGGGAGCAAAATGCAATGCCTTGCTCAACGGAAAATACTCTCCAGATATTGAAGACGTGAAAGCAGTTGCAGTACCAGTTCTACGTCATCGTTTGGTAAAAAACTTTAAAGCAGATGCTGAGGGCATGAGCATTGAAAAGATTATTGAAGAGCTAATCAAGAAAGTAGAGGCAAATTAATCGGTACTACTAATTCTCTGTTACTTTGAACAAGCCAATTGCCAAGGCATTCACCACATTAATTGAAGAGTTTTGCCCAAACATCGGGATATGATAATGATATTGACAGAGATTTAATAGTCCCTCGGTTATGCCTTGCCTTTCGGAGCCGACAACCAACAATATTTTTTTGAAAGGGCCAACTGCGAGATTATAAATGGGCTTGCTCTTTTCCGTAATCTCAATTGCAATCGGTTGGTATCCAGCATTTTTATATAAATTAATTTCACTGTTTCCATCATTTACAAATTCATATTCTATGGTTTTGTAAGTATTTCTAGAAGCTCTTTTGACTTTAGTTGTCAAATCAATGGCATGTTTACCGACAAAATATATCTTTTCAACCCCAAAAGCCTCGGACAATCTCATAATCATCCCTGCATTTTCAGGAGTTCGGATATTTTCAGCCATAACTACGATTTGTAATTGATGTCTATCGTTTTGAATTCGTTCATGTTCTTTTTGAATCATTGGATACGATTGATATGAATGACAAAATAAAGGTTTTTCAAAATCAATTAGCTATAAAAGCAGACGATTTTCCATGATTTTACTTCACAAATGTCATAATGTCAGATAATATGAGTCTATTTCTTATTGGCACATCCATTGTTATGTATTGTGAAAAATGAATTTAGAATTAGAAAAATAAATAGATCATGGGAAAAATTATTGGAATTGACTTAGGTACTACCAACTCCTGTGTGGCGGTAATGGAGGGTAATGAGCCCGTTGTCATCCCCAACAGTGAGGGTAGAAGAACTACACCTTCAATTGTAGCATTTTTGGATGAAGGGAAAGGCGAACGAAAAGTAGGTGATCCTGCAAAACGTCAAGCTATTACAAACCCTGCCAACACAATAGCATCAGTGAAAAGATTTATGGGTAAGAAGTTTTCTGAAATTTCAGAAGAGAAAAAAATTGCTTCATACAAAGTTGAATCTGGAAATAATGATACAGTTAGAGTAAAAGTAGGAGACAGAAATTATACACCTCAAGAATTGTCTGCAATGATCCTTCAGAAAATGAAGTCCACTGCAGAAGATTACTTAGGACAAGAAGTGACAGAAGCTGTAATTACAGTGCCTGCTTACTTTAACGATGCAGAGCGTCAGGCTACGAAAGAAGCTGGACAAATTGCAGGATTGGAAGTAAAAAGAATTATTAACGAGCCAACTGCTGCGGCTTTGGCTTACGGATTAGACAAAAGAGATAAAGATCAAAACATAGCCGTTTACGATCTAGGTGGTGGTACTTTTGATATCTCTATATTAGAATTAGGTGATGGCGTTTTCGAAGTAAAATCAACTAATGGTGATGTACACTTAGGTGGTGATGACTTCGATCAGGTAATTATCAACTGGTTAGCAAACGAATTTAAGGAAGAGCAAGGTATCGATTTAAAGCAAGACCCAATGGCCTTGCAAAGATTGAAAGAAGCTGCCGAGAAAGCTAAAATTGAGTTATCAAGTTCTACTGAAACAGAGGTGAATTTGCCTTATATCATGCCAGTAGATGGCGTGCCAAAGCACTTGGTAAGAAAATTAAGCCGTTCAAAATTCGAGCAATTGGCTGACGACTTAGTGAAAAGATCAATGGCTCCTGTTAAGAAAGCTTTAGAAGATGCAGGTTTATCAAATTCTGAGATTGATGAAGTAATCTTGGTTGGAGGTTCAACCCGTATTCCAAGAATTCAGGAAGAAGTTGAAAAATTCTTTGGCAAAAAGCCTTCTAAAGGAGTAAACCCTGATGAGGTTGTAGCAATTGGTGCTGCGATTCAAGGTGGAGTATTAACTGGTGAGGTTAAAGACGTATTATTATTAGATGTAACTCCATTGTCATTGGGTATTGAAACCATGGGTGGAGTAATGACAAAGTTGATCGAATCAAATACAACGATTCCTTCTAAGAAGTCAGAAACATTTAGTACTGCTTCTGATAATCAGCCTTCAGTGGAAATCCATGTATTGCAGGGTGAAAGATCAATGGCAAAAGATAACCGTTCTATCGGTAGATTCCACTTAGATGGTATTCCGCCAGCACCAAGAGGTGTACCTCAAGTTGAAGTAACATTCGACATTGATGCTAACGGTATCTTGAATGTATCTGCTAAAGATAAAGGAACAGGAAAAGAACAGAAAATCAGAATCGAGGCTTCTTCAGGATTGTCCGAAGAGGAAATCGAGAAAATGAGAAAAGAGGCGGAAGCAAATGCTGAAACCGATAAAAAAGAGAAAGAGAAGATTGACAAAATCAATCAAGCTGACTCTTTAATATTCCAGACTGAGAAGCAAATGAAAGAATTTGGAGACAAGCTTTCAGAAGGCAACAAAACGGCCATCAATGATGCTTTAACCAAATTGAAAGAGGCACACAGCAGTCAAGATGTTGAAGCGATTGACAGCACAATGGAAGCATTGAACACTGCATGGCAAGCGGCTTCGCAGGAGATCTACCAAGCGCAACAAGCAGCCGGTGGTGCTGAAGGGCAGCCAGGCGGAGACGCTGGGCAACAAGCAGAAGGCGAAAGTGGCGATAGCGTAGATGACGTGGAATATGAAGAAGTAAATGATGATGATAATAAAGATTCTAAGTAAGAATCTCGAAATCATAAGTAATAGTGTGAGCCCCTTAGAGATATCTGAGGGGCTTTTTTTTGTCGAAGTAACCCATAACTAAATAAATACTCTTTCTTTTTTAGTTAAAATTTGTATTGAATTTTTATGTTTGCTAACATTAAATATATTTATACAAACAGATACAGCCCCCTTTATCTTATAAAATATGATAAGATTCACTAAAAATCAGTTAGCATTCCTTTTCACGATTTTTATATGCATTCTAAATTCATCCTGCCAAAACTCTTATCAAAAAACAGAAAACCAAAAGGCCAATTTTACCTTAGAAATACAAAATTCACTAAATTTCAATCTAGAAAACGATAAAACCGCCTACACAAGAGGAGTACAAGTATATACAAATCACAATCCTCAATATTTGCTATTCTTCCATTCTCACAGAAAATATACTTCCATCTATGATTTGAAATCGCAGGATTTACTGCATGAAATCCATTATGATTTTGAAGGGCCAAATGCAGTTCCAAAAAGTATAAACTATGCCCATATGCACAATTTTGATTCTATTTTCCTGTTTGATCCATTACCCCAACAAATTTATCTTGTAGATTCTGCTGGAAATAATATAGATAAATATGACATTAGCCTTGGTGACATGCATTTTATATTTGCGGACGGAGGCCATCCAGCATACTTTAATGAGGGAACACTATACCTTCCAACTTACCCCTCCCCTATGGAAAATGCTACCTCTTCAGATTATGGTATGATAGAATTTGATATTAATAGGAAAGCTTTTGGCACTCAATACAAATTATCTGAGAAATACGATGACGGCTTTTGGGACAAACATAGTTATAGACAAGCAATTCCTATTTTTAACGAGGTAAATAAAAATATCATCATGAGCTTCCCAAATGATGAATATATTTATGTTATAGATGCTCAAGGTAATAAGACACAGCACTTTGCCGGCTCATCGGAAATGAACACCTTAAAACCCTTAGCCAATGAGGTTTATAATGATGATGAAAGAACTTTTAGATTGCAGGCAAAACAGGGCTTTTATTCAGGCTTTAAATATGACAGATGGAGAAAGGTCTATTATCGCTTTGTTTACAATCCCACTGATAAATTTGCCGATAGAAGCACATTAGGTAAAAATGCTTCCATTATTATTCTGAATAATGAGTTTGAAGTAATTGGGGAAAGCCCTATTAATGCTAAAAAATATTCACTAGGGATTAACTTTATCAATGAGGATGGCTTATATTTTTTCAATAATCATAAATATGAAAAAGTAGATGACAGCCAATTTTCTTTTGATCTGTTTAAACTTAAAAATGCAACACCATGAAATAGTCATAAACCCTGCATACCAACCGAAATGAATATAACAGATCATTGAAGGTTAGATAGCTAGGCTTTTGAATTTTGACTATTCCATGTGACCTTTGAAAATAAACTTGTACACATGAAATTCTTAATTATCTTATTTAGCCTTATCATTTTTCAAACTGAGTACCCACATACCGCACAAAACAAGGACTTTATGGTAAAATATAAGTTTGAAAAAAAAGCTGACGGGAAAACTTATATGCTAGGGCACATTACATTTCAAAAAAATAATAAAAATGGAATTAATACCAATATGATTGTTGAAGGTCACAGAATTGGCACGGTCCCACAAATGGACGGCACTTTTGAATTAGAACTTCCGGATAAAAAAGGTCAGATTTTAGTGTGGAATTCTAAATATATAGGCAAATGGAGATTTGACTACGAGGTCAAATTAAGCAGAGATAAGGATTTTACAATTGGTGATAATTAGAAAAATTATCAAATAAAAACACTCAAAAGCCATTCATTACTAAAAATGAATGGCTTTTTTATGAAAAAAAATCTGCTTCTATCCTTTGGATTTAGCTTGAACGACTGTATCAACTTTCTTTCTAAAGTCTTCATCTTGTTGATAGGCCATCATGATTTGTTGGTATTTTTCTTGGCTAATATCATGTTTTTCCAATGCTGAAACCATTTTTGACTGCGTTTCTTGGTTATTAGCCATAATTTCCTGAGCTGCAGCATTAAAGGCTTTCATTTCTTCAGGGCTTGCCTCTTCATCAGATTGCCCCTGCTGGATAGCTACAATCTCATTAAATCTTTCTAATTCTAAATCATTTTCTTTGATGATTCCCATAGCCTCCTTCTCTGCTGCTTGTTGTACTTTAGTGACATCCAAGTTGGCTTCCACAAAGGTCTCAATCTCCTGATCACTAAAGTCTGTTGAAACTTCTTGTTGTGGCATTGGCATTTGTTGCTGTGCAAAAACGGCCGTAGCCAATACAGACAATATTACGGTTGCAAAAACTCTCATTTTCATTCTATTAGGGTTTTGTTTCTCTGACATGCGAAGGTACAGCGACCAAAACGATTGAAAAACCTATTGCCAGCTTGATTTACAAAATATCGGAAAGTTCTTTAAATACTGAAATAGAATGATAAAATACTGAAATCAATCACTCACTACAGCAAAAACTTTCTGGGTATCTTCACCTCCTAAATCATCTACTATTTTAAGCTCATTCCATCCCGAATTAAATTGAACAGCCATTTTGTGCTGTCGATCAGTTTCTCCCAGAAAAACTTCATTAAGGTACCAATAAACTTTTTTAACGGAAGTCGTGTGACCCACTTTACAAATGACCTTTTGCAATTTGCCATTAAAATCAACGGGGAGAAATAATTTAGCATCCATATTGGGATAGATTATCCTACTGCTATTTTCCGCTTTATATCTAGTGCATTCAGGATTATGCGGAGGTATTGCCTCAACAAAAGTCCCTTTTTTTCTTAGATAATAAGCAATATCTGCAGGATATTCCAATACTTTAGTTGGAACTGCACCTAATTGATCCCAACAGGCTGAACAAGTCTGCAAATCCAATTGACGATTTAAATATTTCGTCTGATGGTAGTCACAACTTTTCATTGATTTCATATTGTAAGGTGCATTAACAAGCTCCGTTTCCTTGCAATTCTGCGATGACCTAAATCCTGAAATAGCACAAATCTTAAGTTTTTGAAAGTCCATTTCATTGAACTCAAACCATTCATTTTGAGAGTCGGACGGAAGTGCTTCCAAAAGATCAAAAAGAATAGGGCCAGCAGAATTCGCCCCGCTTAAATTCTTATTACTTTCTCCATCGAAATTTCCCACCCAAACAGCTATGGTATAATCAGGATTTAAACCAACTGCCCAAGCATCTTTATGTCCATAGCTAGTTCCTGTTTTCCACGAGAACTCTCTAGAATTATCAAATTTCTGCCAAAAATATTCACTACCTGGTCGCTTTAAGTCTTTTAGCATATCGAGAGTCAAATAAGTACTGCCTGCGCTTATCAACTGGGCACTTTCCTGAGATTTCCCTACTTGCTCTTTTAAAATAATATTATCTGAGAATTTGCCCTCATTGGCCAGCCCCCTATAGAGTCTGACCATATCCCACACACTTACTTCTGCTCCTCCAAGTATTAATGGCAAACCGTATTCATCAGCGGACCGAAATAAGCTACTTACTCCGGCTTCTTTAAGAAAACTGTAGAACTGGAATAAACCATAGCCATTAAGCAAACGAACAGCAGGTATATTAAGGGATTTAACCAAAGCCTCTTTGGCCGTCACCACACCTTGGAAATCTTCATTCGCATTATTAGGTGAAAAGCCATCAAAATAAGTCGGAAGATCTCTGATAAAAGTTTCAGGGATAATCATTCCTTCATCCATGCCTAAGGCATATAGAAAAGGTTTTAGAACACTGCCGCTTGACCTATGCGCCAACACACCGTCCACTTGTCCTTTATTTGCATTATCATAAAAATCCGGGGAGCCTACATAAGCTTTGATTTCACCTGTTTTCGAATCTGAAATTGCGAAGGAGAGGCTAGTAATTCCATCCTCTTCATATAACTCTTTATATTTCTGAGCAATAAGGTTTGATCTCTTTTGTAGCTTCTCGTCTATTGTAGTGTGTAATATTTTTCGATCAGGGTACTGAGTCTTTAAAAACGAAGCCGAATGAGGGGCCGAACTTTTAAAGGGTATGAAATCATCAGGAACAGCTTCCAAAGTACTTAATTCATAAGTAAGCTTATCTATGCATTCCTTTTCATAAAGCTTTTTCAATAAAGAATTTCGCTTTTCTATCAACTTATTATTGATTTTTGAAGGATAAATTAGTCCAGGTGCATTTGGAAGTACAGCCAAGGTAGCAGCTTCACTCCAAGTGAGAGATTTAATTTGTTTACCGAAGAATTTGTGTGTTGCCGTCTGGTAACCAATTACATTACCACCATAGGGGGCGTGCTGCAAATACATTCTGAGAATTTCCTCTTTAGAATAGTGTAAATTCAGCTTTATCGCCTCGATGGCTTCCAGCGTTTTGTAAAAGAAATTCCTTTTGTTCTGATGTTTTAAGCGAACCACTTGCATGGTTAAAGTGCTCGCCCCGCTCACAATTCTAGCTGCTTTTATATTTTGATTGATTGCACGAAAAACTGCTCCGAAATCAATACCAAAATGTGAGTAGAAATCCTGGTCTTCATATAGAAGTACAGCTGTTTCAAGTTTTTGGGGTATAGCAGAGGTGTCAGGAGGCAAAAACCATTGTTCATTCTCATTAAGGAAAACATGTAAAAGACTACCACGATCTGATTTTACAACTGTGCTATAGTCAACTGAAAAATAAGGTCTTCTGAAAGGAACTAACAAAAAAATAATGGCAACAGAAAAGAATACGACCAATACCCATTGCCATTTCTTAATTTTAATCCATGCTTTCAACATAAACCTTTTTACTTGTATTTCTGGCTTTATAATCTGGGTTATACATTGCCTCTACTATGGTTGCCGGAAGTTGATATTCCCCTGCTGAAACTGCATTTAACTTCATTACGAAATCATATTCCGTATTCCCCACTAGATCAAAAAACCACATGGCTCTGTCATCTCTAATATCAACATAATCCTCTTTGTTAATATTCCATTTATTCATCCATTCAGGAGCCACTGATCCTTTTAATCGGGTATTATCAATTTGCCAACCGGAAGGTAAGATTTGAACTAATGCAATTTCAGAAGCTCTGCTAGCCGGACTAGTGTTTTTGACTCTGAACCTAGCATAAAAAGTTTGCCCTTGCTTAGTGCTTTCTGGATTAATAGTTCTTCCTTCATCATCGTAATACTCCACCTCTAATGAGAGATTTTTCTCTTCCTTAGGAGCTTCATCCTTTAGTGGGACACCTGTCCAGGAAAGGGCGGCATAAACTTTATCGACATTGGAATCATCGCTCAAACTAATGCTGAGGTTTTGACTGAAATTATTTTTTACTGGCATTCTAAACCTTCCATTTTCATTGAATTCTACTGTGCTGCCATCAGAAAGTTTAATTTCGCCTTTAATTACCTTTCCAGCACTCAAGTCGATATCTGCTTTATCAAAGTAATGTCCTAAGGCCAATAACATATAACCGGAACTCTGGGTGCTTAAATAGTCTTTCGAAGATAATCCTTTTGCTACCTGCTTGGCCATTAATTCTGCTGTTTCCATATCCTCCATCAAAGTGGCACAATATAAAATTATAGCATCATCACGATATTTAGACCCAAAATTATAAGAGAAGGCTTCATATTCCGTTGTTTCTGTGCTTGCCTCTGATAGTATATTTTCTTTAACGTTCTCTACACCTGAGAGATGATAAGCTGTGGCTAACATCCATCTTTCAGCATTATTCATTTTGGAAAGTTCATTCTCCATTAACAAATTCATCTCTGAGATTGGCCTTTTATCCGCCAAGCTGAGGATAAATACTCTGTTCACCCTAGTACTTAACTTCCCTCTCCTACGACTCGATTGTCTACTTAATCCATCAATGGCCCCCTCATACATAAAATCAGGGACTGAATATCCTAGATTCTTGGCTTCGATCAGGTAGTGCGTTGCATAATTGGTACCCCATTCTGAAGCTTTGCTGCTTCCCGGCCAATAGGAAAAACTACCATCACTAAGCAAGAATTGTTGTAAACGGTTTATACCTTCATTGATGTTCTCATCAATCTCACTGAACTCTTCCTTGTCAAAATAGCCCATTTTCTTCAGATATAATTGAGGGAAAACAGAAGATACTGTTTGTTCTATGCAGCCATAGGGATAACGGATCAACCATTTCAATCGATGCTCAAAATCCATATTAGGAAATATATTGATATCTAATGTAGCATAGTTAGTACCCTCAATACCTATTTTGGGAACTTTCATATCAATGCTTTTACCAACATTAACATCTACTGTATTCTTATCATAAACCCTTGTTGCAGAAGGTGTAATGGCAATATCAGTCTCGTTTTCAACTTTAATATTTCCTGAAACGCCCTCAATTCTAATTTTGGCTTGACCCACAGCTTCTTTTACTCTTACCTTAAATTTGATTTGCGTATCGTCTTGCTTGCTAAAGTCAACAGTTTTGGAGTCAGCACCAATTATTTCTAAAGGTCCCTCAATTTTCAAATCAAACTTAGCCGTTTTAACACTTTCATTTACCTTGAATAAAGCAACCGGAAGGGTGAACTCATCTCCTGGTTTTAAAATTCTAGGAATAGTCGGCTGCATGATTATATCGGATTTAACAGGAACAGTTTTTTCTGCACTTCCATAACTTCCATTTTGCGTTCCCACTACCATTACTCTTACGGCCCCATTATAATTAGGCATATGAAATTTGACTTTAGCCTTTCCGTTTGCATCGGTCATGAAAGGCCCTTTAAACATACTTACCGGCTTGAATCGCTTGGTATCATCGTCAAGATCCGTTTGAGATTCTCTGTAATCCATTTCCATGCCTCCTCCTATTGAAAAGGTTTGAAATACATCATTTTTATTAGCACTAATTATATGAGAAAACACATCGTAAGTATTTACCTGCAGCCCTATTTTTTTGTAGAATGAAATCCAGGGATTGGGAGTTCTAAATTGCGTTAAACTGAGCAATCCTTCATCTACTACAGCAATGGTAAACTGTGACTTTTTCCCATCAAGGGTATGAATATTCACCTCGAACTCTTCATTTGGCACAAGGTTTTGAGCCATATTTATATCATATCCAATCTTGGTATCGGGATCTTCGATCATTAGAGGGATAATTCCGAACATCCGGATCGGTCGGTCATTCTCAGTCTGCTCGTGCCGTTGAATCACGGATACAGTTGCATAGACATTAGGAACCATATTTTTCTTGATAGGAATATCGAGAATCAATTCATCTGACGACTCATCAGAAGGGTTTACCCAAAACCAATCTATCATGTCATCTCCTTGCTCTAAGGTAACCAAGACCCTTCCTGATTTAGGATTAGGTAATTTTATTTTGGCAGTTTCATAAGGTTCATATTTTTCTTTATCTGCCTTCAAAGCTAAATTGCCTTCATTTAAATCTCCGCCAGGAACACTCCCATATCGGTATGCACTAAAAAATGAAGAGCTAACATGTCCGTTTCCACCATCACTTACTTCTATCAAATACTCTCCGCTTTCTTGGGGACTAAAACTGATATAATCCATATTTTGCGAAGTAGTGATTTTCCCTTCTGTTTCCAGATAAGTCTGGCTGTCTTCCTTATATTTTAGCTGATAATTTCTTCTATTATTATATTGGTACCACCATCTGCTGTCGTTCCTGTAAATTTTGTATTGAAGGGATTTCCCACTCATTTTATTACCATTCTCATCTAATAAGACAACAGGGAATCTAACCTCCTCGCTTGTTTTATAATAATGATAACCGCTAGGGTCTTTTAATCCCACATAATTCGGATACCGATGGAGTTCAACAATATTATAATTTTCATTTGGCTGACCACCCGTTTCAAAAACCTTTGCCACCAACTTTGCTTTTAAAGCTGATGGGATAGTTCCTAATTCCGGAATCACCCAACTACTGCTGAGCATGCCCTCCTCATCTAATTGAGATTTTAAAACATTCTGGCTTAGCGGTTTAAACTCAACGTCCGCTCTGCTGAAATTGAAGTCTTTATACTTTGGGAAATTGATCTCCCAAGGAAGAATTTCGACACTAACTCCAGTCTTAAGATTAGAAGCTGGGGTTCCGAATAAATAACGAGATTCTATATCATAATCCAAGGTCTTATCTGTCCAGCTAAAAGTGCTTTTTTCAGGCTTAACCATCACTTTTAATTTCTCCGCAACCACTGTTTCAATCTTTAAGTTTTCACTAAATGACGAACCTCCAGCATTGATTCTTATGGTGTAATTGCCAGTAGGAGCATTAGCTTCCGTTTGAAAAGCAAAAACAAAAAGTCCATCTGTAGATCTAGGATTGGTAGCCTCATGAATAATTTTATACTCAGGATCACGAACAGTGATCGTTGCTTTATTACTTCTAGGGAATGTATTATTGGAATTTCTGACTATTGCACTAACATGAACGGAATCTCCCGGACGATAAACCCCTCTTTCCGTATATATAAATGCTTTAGTTCTATCTCTATTTGAATAACTACCTCCTACATCAAATCCTGATGTGCTCCACTGCATTTCATTCTTTTTCAGGGCAGTAATTTGATTGCTTTTTTCTGCTAACAAATAATAAAAATAGCTCCTGTTAGAATGGACATGCCCATCAGAGCCAGTAGTGAATGTATAATCTACGTTGCCATTATAATCCAATAACTTAATATCCACACCTGAAGCTGGCTCAGCAGTAACCAAATCAGTGGCAAAAATATCCAAGCCACTAGATGTACTTTTTACCGTGATCCCTAAATCACTTATAAACAAAGGTTTGTATATCTGACCTTTTTCCTGAATATGATTCAATTTATCTCCTTCAATTGGAATGCTCACATCGGAAGGAGTAAAATTAACTCGTACTAAAAACACACCATGCTGATAAGTTGAAAATAAATCGGATAAGTCAAATTCATTTAATACCCATTCATTCTTTTTATCCTTCAGTTCAATCGTTTGATTTTTTACAATGACACCCACAGTACTTGAATAATCATTATTAAAAGCTTTATTCCTAGTTTTTTCACTCTTGAGTTGTTCTGCTTTCAGGAACTGACCAATTTGATTTGTGTACAGCTTTTTAACTTCAAGATGAACACGTTGCAGATTTGAGGTATAAAACTGAATTTTACTTTGGTTTGATGAGGGTAAGATGATTCCATTTGATCCAAATTCAATCTGAGGCTGAATATTAGACAGGCTAATTTCTTCTGTCTTTATATTCTCTGTTTTGGTTCCCCACTTACTTCGAATCCCCTTTTCAATGGTAACAGAATAACTTTCACCAAACTTAAATTCTCCATCTAGGATTACTGCTTTCCCCAGTTTTTTAGGTGATATTTTCACATTAGGTGAGATGCTCACTAGACCTGTTATATCTTGATCCACATCCAAGTCATCAGAAAAAGTTAAGCGCAACCTTGGTTTTTTACCACTCTCATCTGCTGACAATTTTGTCATTTTCATTTGTGTTATCGGAGCTATATTGAAAACTTCCGAATAACCGTTTGAAATATTGAGGGTCTTTTTATCAATTTTAAAACTGAATTCCTGCTCTCTATCAGTTCTGTTTATTGCAGTTGAGGTAAATTTGAAATTCTTGTCATCTAATTTACTCCAGTTCAATTGGATATCACCTCCTTCAATCTCTGTAGCCATCTCTACAGCCTCTAGCGATGTCTTCTCAGTAAATGACAGACCACCGCTATACAACACTTTTTTAGGATTATTTCTGTCAACTAGATCTAAGTCCCCTGTGAAACTGCTGATTTCCCTGCCTAAGATCAATAAATTAAAACTTAAATTCTCTAGATTTTTCTCCTTAAAATTTGAGGAAAGCTTTTGCAAATCAAGCTGGCCTTCAATTTTCTCCCTCATGGGTAAATCCTCCTTTGGAATAAACTTTAGTACGTTAGTACTAACCCAGACAGCTTTCCCATCTAATGAGTGGCTGAAACTAAAAACATCCTCGGGGCTGCTATCAACTTCATTTTCCTCAATCACGGGATTGTTAAAAATCACCTGTATTTGATCATCAAAATGGACTTCACCATTTGTTACAAAACTCACCTCTTTCGCAATTTCTTCGGAAAATTGGATTTTGGGTACTTCTGTGCTGTTTTCAGTTTTTTTGCTACATGAAAACGATAATAAAGCAATAAGGAAACTGTAAGCGATTTGCTTGAAGGGGAGTGAAAAATTCATATGCTAAAATTGTTCTTTAAAAATTGACGCTTAAAACTAGGTAAAATGATTTAAACAAAAGAACATACAAATGGATTTATTTGGATTTGCTGCCAGCACTAAAAAGAGAGTCTTTAAAAATTTAATATTAGTATTCTTTTAGCAGCAACGCCCAATTGCTGCCGTTCAAAGTACAGAATAGTATTAAACTGAAGCACCAAAAAGCCTAAAGAGAGGAATAATAAGTGTTGACATACTTATTAATTTCAAGTCTCCGTTTTACGAATCCATTTTGGCGTTTCAGGAGCTTGATATTTTTCCATCTTATATAACAGAGTAGAAATTTCGTCATCACTTAACAACATCTTACGGTTTATCTCCTTTAATAAGTTTTGCTCTGTCATTTGAGAAAGCATTTGCAAAAGAGGATCGTAAAAACCCTCCACATTCAGTAACCCGACAGGCTTTTGGTGCAAACCTAATTGTCCCCAGGTCAGAATTTCAAAAAGCTCTTCCATAGTGCCAAAACCGCCAGGTAAGGCAATAAATCCATCTGCCAAATCATGCATTTTGAGTTTTCGCTCATGCATGGATTCGACCACTATCATCTCAGATAATTCAGTATGTGCTACTTCCTTGGTTTGCAAGAAATCGGGAATAACACCAATTACTTCGCCATTTTCTGATAAAGCGCCATCCGCTACTGCACCCATCAAGCCAATTTTAGCACCTCCGTATACCACTCCAATATTTTTTTGAGCTAAAATCTTTCCCAATTGAAAAGCTTGCTCACTGTATTTTCCATTTTTACCTGCGCTTGATCCACAGAATACTGTAATTCTTTTCATAAAAAGCTATTTAGTTTCATTAAGATTATAATCCCAGTTCTCTATCTACTGCATTTTTATAATTATTGAAGAAGGATAAAATAATAACAGATTTTTCGTCTTCATCTATCTCTTAATAAAGACTATTATATTTTAGGATAACAGCTTTGTGAATATTCTCTTTTACAGATTTGGGATATAACTTGGGATTTTCTTCAATGAGATTAATTGTGAAGTCAATGGCTTTCTTCAAGTTAACAGTAACTACCTCAGGCCATCTATTTTTTAAATAATTTGAAATCTCTTCTAATTCACTTAATGCTTTTTCAGTCCATAAGACCTTATAGCCATTTTCCATAGCGCCTTTTTGCTTCCGATTGAGAAATTAAGTTTCCTTTTTTAGCATCTTCTCGTCCCAACCTAATATACTCTTTTTCGGCTTCAGATAAATCCGCCCAAAAATCCTTATCTGAGTATCTTTTTATATCCTCAATTTGACGCAATATGGCATCATTTTCTTGGCCATTAATCCAGCTTATCAGATCTCGTTTTAAATCCTCTTTTGTGGTATTCTTCATACTTTCAAGTTATCATTTATAAAACTCAAATCAAATAAATTAAATTCCATTGGTTTTAAACAACATCCTCTCTCCCACTCCTGCTTCAATTACCCCACCATTCTCATAAACTTTATTCCCATTTACAAAAGTGCTATGAACAGACGAAGGAAAAGTATGCCCTTCAAAAGGAGACCAGCCACATTTGGCTAAAATATTATTTTTGGTTACCGTATATTCCTTTTCTAAATCCACCAAAACACAATCGGCATGGTAGCCTTCTCGGATATAGCCTCTTTCTTCTATTCTGAATAAAGTGGCTACATTATGAGAAGCTTTTTCAACAATCTTCTCTAAAGATATCTTTCCTTGCTTATGAAAATCTAAAAGTGCCATTAAATTATGCTGAACTAATGGTCCACCGGATGGTGCTGAGAAATATTTGTTTTGCTTCTCTTCCAATGTATGTGGAGCATGATCGGTAGCTAGCACATCAATTTTATCATCTAAAAGTGCTTGAAATATAGTTGCTCTATCACTAGCCGTTTTCACAGCTGGATTCCATTTTATCAAGGTTCCTTTTTCTCTATAATCCTCATCACTAAACCAAAGATGATGAACACAAGCTTCTGCTGTGATCTTCTTCTTTTCTAGTGGAATTGAATTATCAAAGAGTTCTGTTTCTTTTCCTGTTGAAATATGAAGTACATGTAATCTCGAACCGTGCTCTTTCGCTAATTTTACAGCTAAGGAAGAAGATAGATAGCAAGCCTCCTCAGATCTAATAATAGGATGCATTTCGATGGGTACATCTTCACCATATTTTGCTTTTGCTGCTGCTGTATTGGCTCTGATTGTCGCTTCGTCCTCACAATGGGTGGCAATCAACATAGGCACCTTGGAGAAAATATTATTGAGCGTATCTTCATTATCTACCAACATATTGCCTGTTGAACTACCCATGAACACTTTTACGCCACAGACTTTTCGCGGGTCCGTTTTCAATACTTCCTCTATGTTATCGTTGCTTGCCCCCATGAAGAAAGAATAATTAGCAATAGAATTCTTAGCAGCAATCTGATATTTATCTTCCAATAATTCCTGAGTCAAAGCATTGGGTACGGTGTTGGGCATTTCCATAAAGGAAGTAATTCCTCCTGCAACAGCTGCTCTTGACTCTGTATAAATATTCGCTTTGTGCGTTAAGCCTGGTTCACGAAAATGCACTTGATCATCAATTAAGCCGGGTAAAAGATATTTTCCTTTGGCGTCAATTACTTCATCAGCCTCCTCAGCATTAATGCTGGATGCAATTTTTTCAAAGCGTCCATTTTTCATCAGCACATCTAGCTGCTGAATTCGCCCTTCATTTACTATATTTGCATTGACAATCAGAATGGTTTTCATATTTCAGTACATTTTTCCTTAAATAATAGACTTCATGTCGCAAGATACCGCATCCTTTCAAGATTTTAAACTCAACAAACAATTATTCAATGCCATTGATGATTTGGGTTATGAAAAACCTTCTGAAATTCAAGTAAAAGCAATCCCTAGGATTTTGAATGGCCATGATGTTATCGGTATTGCCCAGACTGGGACTGGTAAAACCGCTGCTTTTGTACTACCGCTTTTAATGAAACTGAAATATGCCCAAGGTCATGACCCCAGAGCCTTAATCATAGCACCTACTCGCGAATTGGTGATGCAGGTGTATGAAAATATACTAGAACTAGGGAAATACACAGATTTACGTACAGTTTGCCTTTATGGTGGAATTGGTCCAAAAAAACAAGCAGAAGAAGTAGCTGCAGGTTGTGATATTATTGTAGCCACTCCAGGCAGGCTTTTAGATATTTATAGTGCTGGCGTATTACAACCCAAGCAAATTAAAACTTTTGTGTTGGATGAAGCGGACCGCATGATGGATATGGGATTTATGCCTCAAATCCGTAGAGTTCTGGAACTTTTGCCAATGAAAAAGCAAAACCTCTTTTTCTCCGCTACTTTTCCTGAGAAGGTTGAAAAATACGCCTATGAGTTTACAGACTTCCCGGAAAAAGTGGAAGTCACCCCTGAAACTATGACTGCAGAATTAATAGAGCAGTCTTTATATCACGTACCCAATTTCCTAACCAAAATAAACTTATTGAAATACCTTTTTGAAAATGAAGATTTCAGTAGGGTTTTAATTTTTGTAAGGACTCGTAAGAATGCCAATAATGTATACAGTTTTATTGAGCGAAGAATTAGCGAGGAAGCGCGAGTGATCCATGCCAATAAAGCACAATCAACTCGGATTAATGCGATCAATGAGTTTAAATCTGGAAATGTCAGAGTACTCGTAAGCACGGATGTGACGGCCAGGGGAATAGATGTAGAAGAAGTCAGCCATGTCATCAACTTCGAAGTCCCTAATAAATATGAAGACTATGTTCACCGAATCGGGCGAACCGGACGTGCAGCACATCATGGGATTGCTATTAGCTTTGTTGACCCTTCGGACGTTTACCATATCGATAAAATTGAGGAACTAATCCAGAAGAAAATCAAGGTCCTAGAACTGCCGAAAGAGATTGAACTGATGGAAACACTCCCTTCAGAGAAAAAAGACATGGAACAAGAAATCGATCGTCAAAAGCACTTAGAAAACCCTGACTTCAAAGGCGCTTTCCATGAAAAGAAAAAGAAAAACTTGAGTGGGAAAGCAAGAGATAAGGCTTTTGGGAATAAGCCGAAGGATAAGCGGAGGAAGAAATGATTTGTTGATTTATTAATGATTCGATGTGCTGATGAACTGATTTCCAAACTGTATCGCCCTTTCAAAATTGAGTTGTAGAAATAAATGGAAATATAGTAGATATAGAATTGTACTATTGAATTGAACTGACAAATTCAAGTTTTTTGGGTATTGTCAGCTGCCTATTTGATAAGTATTAGAAAAAATTAGCTTTAGAGATAAAAGTCTAGATTCTAGACTCAAGGTTCTAAAAATCTCAAACATGAGTAATTGGAAAACATTATTTAAAGAATATAAATACATTTTAAGCTTAGGCTTTGTATTTGCCTATTTCTCCAGTTTTGGACAGACCTTCCTGATTTCGCTTTATGTGCCTGATATTGAAAGTTGGTTAGGGCTCAATAATACTTCAATGGGAAGCTTATACGCTGCCGCAACGGTTGCATCGGCTTTCACTTTACCTACCTTAGGAAGTTTATTCGACCGTATGAAACTAGGCAATTACATGGCCATGATTTTGATTGGCTTAATGACTGCTCTCTTGGTTTTATCCTTCTCCATCCATATCATCATGGTATTTGTTGGGCTCTATATGTTGAGGCTGTTTGGTCAAGGATTAATGAGTCATACTGCTGTTTCTACCATGTCCCGATATTTTGACACCAATAGAGGTAAAGCCATAGGGATTGCCACAACTGGTCACCCATTTGGAGAAGCCACCATGCCGGTTGTCATTACATTAATAATTGGATGGTTAGGTTGGCGAGGCTCATTGCAGTTAAATGCAGCCATAGTTTTAGTCTTTATCATGCCCTTGGTTTATTGGCTATATAGTAAAAAGAAGAAAGAAAAGATTCAATCAGAACCTGAAGTGAATTTGGGTAAAAGCAAAGTTAGCGCTTGGAAAATTCTGAAACATAAAGCCTTCTTAATCATTGCGCCCGCTGTTTTTGCTTTAGGATTTACCAACACAGCCATTTTCTTTTTCCAGTTGAAATTAGGGGCAGCAAAAGGCTGGAGTGCGGCATGGGTTTCCTCCTCATTAGCCGCTTTTGCTGGAGCGAGTGCTTTAGGTATGTTTATGGCAGGCCCTTATATTGATAGGCTGACAGCTAAAAAGCTATTCCCATTTGTTCTCATTCCTTATGTAATTGGAGTGCTGACCTTACTGGTGAGTGATGCGCCCATTATTTATCCTTTATCTCTAGCACTTATGGGTTTTGCAAATGGCTTTGGAGGAACCGTTAAGAATGCACTATTTGTGGAAATTTTTGGAGCCGATATCATCGGAAAAGTTAGAAGCTTATTTGTAACCGTGATGGTTCTAAGTACAGCATTAGGCCCGTTGTTTTTTGGAGTATTGGTGGATGAAGGCTACAGCTTTAATGAAGTGTTTCTTCGAAATGCACTAGGAATAGTGGTCATTATTTTATGGAGTTTTAGGATTAGGAAGATGTAGGCACTCCTGAATTTTAGCTCTTCTGATTTGGAAAGAAGGTAATTAATCGGATCAGAATCGAGTAGAAAACAAGAGAGTTCGATTACATTTCAAATTCCTCACTTCATTCCATACTTAAGCCACAGACTTTAATTTGCTCCAAAAAGTCAAGCATTTTTTAGAGAAGAATTCTAAAATTTAAAAAGTCTGGAACAGCTTTGGAATTTTGCCAACTTACAATTTAATGCAATGACTATGAAGCTAGATACAAAATAAGCAGTACGTTATCGGTAAAATTGCTCCTACGAACTTCATATTCAAATAGTCTACTTAAATTATAAGAACTATTAGCTTCAATTTTTATAAAAATCCCATCTATTTCAAATTCATTAGATGCTTCTATTAAAGAGCTGCCGCCATTAGAATTCGATCGTACAATATTTACTTCAGTAACGTTCTCGCTATCTATGACAGATTGAATTTTTCGAGCTACAATCTCACCATCTGACAGAATCTCATCTTCTGAGCATGATAGTAAAAATGTAAACATTATAAGTACGAGCAGTTTAGTCTTCATGATGACTTGTTAAGGTTAGTTGAAGTTTCAATATTGCAAGAAAGATATTTCGAGTTCTGATAAAAAGCAACTAAATTCAAATAATTATTACTCCTTTAATGTATCCTCAAAAAGCTCAAATATCCTGCGGTATTCGTCCGTCCAGCTGCTTGGCTCTACAAAACCATGGCTTTCAACTGGATAAACTGCCATTTCCCAATTCTCTTTCTCTAACTCAATCAACCTTTGGGATAATCTTACCACATCTTGAAAATGAACGTTAGTATCGACCATTCCATGACAAATTAATAAATTTCCTTCCAGACCTTCAGCAAAATAAATCGGTGAACTTCTTTCGTATGCTATTGGATCTCCTACTGGCGTATTTAAGATGTTACTGGTATATCCATGATTATAATGAGCCCAATCTGTAACCGATCGCAAAGCCGCACCCGACTTGAAAGTTTCTGCTTCATTAAATAAAGCCATTAATGTGATGAAACCGCCATAAGAACCTCCATAAATTCCAATATTGTCTTTATCTACACTTAATTCATTTACCAAATAGTTGGCCCCATCAACTTGGTCGCTTAAGTCTTTACCTCCCATATGACGATAGATTCCTGTTCTCCAATCTCGTCCATAGCCTGCACTGCCTCTATAATCAATGTCCAAAACCGTGTAGCCATTGTCCGCTAAAAGATTATGGAACATATATTCCCTGAAATAAGAACTCCACCATTGATGTGCATTTTGTAGATAGCCAGCACCATGTACAAAAATCACAGCTGGTTTGCCATTGCTTCCACCTTCAGGTTGATAAAGTCTCGCATGAACTTCTGCCCCGTCTTGCGCTTCAAAAGTGATATATTCCGGAGTTCTCCATTCGTAAGATTGAAATTCATCAGAAATGGAACTCGTAATTCTTTTGGCTTCAGCATTCGACTGATTATCCATTACATATAATTCCCACGGTTGAGTGGCAGTACTTTTTCTTAAAGCAATTTTGCTTTCATCGGGAGAAAGATCATATTCCATTCCGCCTTTATCAGAAGTCAATTGCTCCATCTTTCCTCCATCAACTGGCATTTTATATAAATTTCGAATGCCTGGACTTTCAGGATTAGCTAAGAAATAGAAATGGCTTTTATCATTGGACAAATTCACATCATATATTTCAAAATTGCCTTTAGTCAATTGCTTTTTCTTCTTTTTTGATTTGGACAAATCAACTGAATAAAGGTGGCTGTAACCGCTTTCTTCGGATTGAAAATATAACGTTTTATTATCTGCTAAAAATCCTTTAGTAGAACCTCCCCACGCATAGCCTACGCCCGGTCCCGCAATCCACGCTTCGTCCCTTTGTCTGTCGATAAGCTCTAATTCCCCACTTTCAGGATTAAGCAAAAACAGCCATCTATCTTTATTGTCAGTAGCTCTTGCATCAATCACCGTATATTTTCCATCCTCTGAAAATAAAGGCGATTGAAAAATCATTTTCCTTGTTTCAAAATCTTCGTCTTTTCTTTCAGGGTAGTCACTCCAAAATTCGGGAATTTGATTGAGTCCTTCTACTTCCTCAATCCTCACCAATTTGTTTTCTCTAGTCTTCAAATTGAAAACACCTAGTTCCATATGAGCTTGCTCTCCTCCTACTTTTGAGCGTGCTCTTAAATCTTCTGTATTGCCTGATTCAGTCACATAGTCTGGTACGATAGTATTATCATTTCCATTGGGTGAAATATATAATCTGTAAATGATGTAATTTCCATCAGGACTTATACTGGATTCAATTAATCTTTTACCATCTAAATATACGGTAGGGATGCCTTCAGACTTAATACTTTCCTTATATGCATCGGACTTTTCCTCTTTTTCTTTTCTCTCCTTAAGTACACTAATTAATTCAAGTTGCTGATTATTAAGCCATTCCTCCTTCTCGGACTTTTTAGCTGTTTTCTCTTGAGGCTCAGAACCTGTACTAAATTCTACCAACTGTCTGTTTTTGCCTGTTTTCCTGTCCCAAACAAAGATATTATTATCCACTACATAGAACATTTGCTGTTCATTATACAAAAAACCAGCATTGGAAATTCGCTCTGAGGTTTCTATTAAGCTTTCAATATTACCAGTCTTTATCTCAGCCAAGAATAGATTACCATTTCGGATAAAGATTTTTTCCGTCTTTGCTGCATTATAAACTCCTCTCCTGTCAGGATAAGACATCTCTTTCTGATGATTGATTGGCACGATTTCACCTTCTAGAAAATCATAGGTATAAAGCGAGTCATTGGGATTATTATTTGGATTCCAATCAAAGAAAAGTTGATCACTGTTTTCACCCCAATAGAAATTATCGGGGGAGTGGCCGATCCAGACAGGATCACGCATGATTTTCTGAACACTTAATTCTCCTAATTCTTGGGCAAATGTTGTTGATAAACTAAGAATAAAGAAGCAAAAACTGACATATAATTTTCTCATATAAAATGGTCTTTAAAAACTGAGAATGAAACTACAATTTTATAAGAGGATGTGGAAATTATATTTGATAAAAGGAGGAATGGGTTATTTATGTGAAGCAAAAAAACCGCTTCCAAAGGAAGCGGCTTTCCGGCTTAAAATGAAAAAACAACACCTAAACAAACACCTGTTTTGTTTAGGTCTCGTTTGCCTATCTGTTTACATTTTTAAACTTAGTCCAATTGTACCATAGCTGAATGAACCTCTTCCTCCCTCCAAATACATCCCAAAATTTTTGCTGAAGAGATATCTAAAACCAAATATTGGCCCAGCACTTAACCTCACCTGATTTGCTTCAATGTTTTGAAAGTCACCTGAGTACAAATCAAAATTTAATCCCATAATTAAAGTGGCATAAAAATCCCATTTTTCATCAACGTCAAGTTCTAAAAGCTCATTAAGCAAAACATCTGTTAAATGGAACGTAGCTCTCCCTCCTACAGCAAAAATGGAGTAACCACCATTGAAACCACTGCCTGAATAGTTCCAACTTGCAATTCCAACGTATGGCCCAACTCCTATAAATTCACCGAGACCAACCTCATAATTGGCAGTTATTGCTGGAATTGAGAAACTTCTGTTATAAACAAAGCCATAACCATAATACCCAAATCCTAAGCCGGCATTGAGTATATTGTCGCCCTTCTCAAATGATTGTCCATTCGTATCAAATGCAAAAAGACTCCCTATTATTACTAATATTATAATTGTTATTTTTTTCATGATCATCAATTTTTAAAAATGAGAGCAGTAATGCATACTGCTCTCAAATTATTTAGTCTATCAATACAGCTCCAGAAGTGTTATTAGAAAAAGTATTATTTGCACTTACTCCTAGAACATCATTTACTGAAGCGCCTCCGGACTGATCAATCACGATTCCATATCCGCTAGATCCCAAGAATTGTGAGTTGGTAATACTTATCACTGAATTACTAAAAACACCCAAATTACACTTGAAATCTGCATTACTTGGAAAAGGCATTTCAGAAAATCCTCCATTACTGATAATCACATAGTCAAGCTTGTTATTTGCATTTGCTGAGGCTATTCTTAAGCCTTCCCACTTAATTCCACTAGTTGAAGTGAAAGTGATCTCATTGCCATCTGTACCTTCGGCTATGATTGAACCATCAATTTGTATATATATATCTTCTCTTGCCTCAAAGTATGCTCCCGCGGCAATGGTCAAGTTTCCATTTATATCAAGACTTCCATCAATAATGTATTTTGAAGAGCCGTCTAACTTATTCCAGGTAACAGTCTCCTCTGGTACTAGCGAAGAAGCAAAGATTTCAACCTCTCCCTGTGTGTTATTGGAAAAAGTAGTAGCACCATCCAACTTAGAGACATGGAATGCATTTAGGCTAATTGCGGTTTGATTATCTGAAAAAATATTATTGGAAAACGATCCTAAATCTGATAAATCATCATTTACGTGCAATCCATATCCATCGCCATTAGAAATAGTAGAATTAGTTAAATTTAAAAATCCGCCTGCATCTAATGCTACATTAGCTTTATAATCTGGACTACTGGCTAATGCCCACTCAGAATTTCCAGCGTAAGATACTTCTACATTGTTCAATGTGTTATTTTGATTGGATGATTCAATATAAATTCCCTTCCAGAAAAAACCAGCAGAAATATTGGAACTTGTGAAAGTAATCGTGTTGGACTCCCCTCCGTCTGCAGTGATACTACCCCCTGAATTGATTGAAAAATAAACATCTTCATCAAAGGTAAAATTGGATCCTGCTTCAATAGTAAGATTGCCGTTAACATTCAAATCTCCACTTACCCTGTATGCTGTAGTTCCGTTCAATTTGCTCCAAGTTACTGTTTCAGTGTCCGGTAAGGTTGAACCAAATACTTCAACATCTGCATTTGCATTACTGTTAAAAGTAGTTGCGCCATCTAGTTTAGCAACAGTTATGGCTCTAACTGAGATTCCTCTGTTATTATTTTCAAAGACATTGTTGGCAAAATTTCCTAAATCACTTTGGTCATCATTTACGTGAACTCCATATCCGTCACTGTTGCTGATAGTAGAATTTTCGATATTTAAATAACCACCTTCATCTAATCCAATATTAGCTTTATAATCTGCACTACTACCAAAGGCCATTTCTGAATTTCCTGCATATTCTACCGTAGTATATTCAAGACTATTCCTTTGATCAGACGATTGAATGAAAATTCCTTTCCACAATTGACCAGCATCTATATTAGAAGAAGTGAACTTCACCCCGTTTTCTGCTAATCCATTTGCATCCAACACTCCACCTGATCCTACATATATTTGAACGTTCTCATCCAAAATCACATTCACACCTGGGTCTATTGTTAAATATGCGGAAATGGTAATATTTCCAATCACTCGATAATCTGGCAAGCTAGGATCATCATAAATATCTTCCCACGTAGTTTCTTCTGTTACATCTGCATCAATAATAACTGGTGAAACTTCAGCTTCAATAGTCACTTCTGCAGTGCTTTCATTTCCTTCCCCGTCATCAACAGTTAACATAATTGTATAATCACCTTCCAAATCTGCTGTAAAATCCAAAGTTGCAGTTGCTTCATTTGCCAAGGTAGCATTGCTATTGCTCGGTGCTGAAGTTAGCTCCCACAAATAGGTCAAATTATCACCTTCAGGATCTGTTGAATTAGCTCCTGATAATTGGAAGGTATTACCTACATTTACTACGTTATTGTTGTTATCTGCAGTAATTAGGTCATTATTTGTATCTGTAATCACAGCCGTTGGAGCTTCATTTGCATTAACTTCTGCTGAAATCAAGACATCATCTGTATCTGTATTTCCGTCAGGATCTTCGACAGTCACAGTTGCAGCATAATCCCCTGCCACATCAGGAACAAAAGTCGCACGATCACTTGATGCATTCGATAAACTTGCATTACTCCCTGTAGGTGTTTGCGTTAATTCCCAGCTAAATGTTAAAGTCCCTCCTTCAGGATCCGAAGAGTTACTCCCGTTGAGCGTTACCGTGCTTCCTACAAAAGCGCTAATATCTGTTCCAGCATCTGCAACCGGTGGTTTACCAACCTCAGGATCATCTTCTTTACATGAAATCATTACGAGGAGAGCTACTACTAGCATGCTCCATTTTCTTAAGTGTTTTAAATTTTTCATAATTGTTTAGATATAGTTTTTCCTTTCAAGATACATCACACCAACTTTCTCTTAATTGGGTCAGAATTTACAAATAAATGTCCTTTTAAACGTTCTAAAATTCTATAATTAGTGCAATTTTATCTATATATATAACAATTATACAGCTAAAGAAAAGATTATGCAACTGAGAAATAGTGTATGATACTTCTGAATGAGTGAAGGGTTTACTTGAGTGAGTAATCAATCTATACTTTTAAAAAAAGAGTAACCTTTTCCTTATAGCTTTTTGAAATGGGGTATATTTTCTTATTCATCATTTCTAATGAACCTCCATCGCTTTTCAGATATTTACTGATAAAATTTGCATTTATGAGGTATGATTGGTGAATCCGTAAGAAAGCATTAGACTTGATTGCCTGCTCAATATGTTTCAATGTTTTACTAACTGTGATGCTTGTACCATCTTTCAAGTGGACTTTACAATAATTATTATTGGACTCACAGGCAATGATGTGATCGTATGGAATGTAAGTTGTACCATGCATATCATTTATAGCCAACCTTTCACTTGTAAAATGTTTTTCCTCCTTTATTTTATCATAATAGATTTTTGAAACAACTGCTTGCAACTCTGAAGCTTCAATGGGTTTAAGTAAAAAGGCCTCAGCCTTAAATTTATATGCTGGAATAGCATATTTACTATGTGCTGTTGTAAAAACTACCTTAGCACCAATATCCCCAATTGTTTCTAAAAATTCCAAGCCATTCATTTCAGGCAAATCAATATCCAAAAATAAGATGTCTGGCTTTTCTGAAATTAACATAGTGCTAGCTTTGACTAAATTCTGAGCTTCCCCTACAATAGAAATTTGATCGCTACAAAACCGATCAAGGTCGAACCTTAAGGTCTCTAGGCAATGAAGCTCATCATCAACTAATATTGCTGTCAGTTTTCTTTCCATAACTAATTAGTGGTAAATATAATACTACTTTTGTTCCACCTGGTGCTCCGTCATCTAAATATAGATCCTTTATTTCCAGCTTCGCTCGATCACTATCCAGTAAGTCTAAACGCTTTTGAGTAAGATCAACAGCCATAGATTTTTTCTTTCCTAAGCCAGCATATCTCTTTTCTTTAATATTCTTATTTCTGCCTTTTCCATTGTCTTGAACTTCAAACTTAATTAAAGAATTAGATGCTAAGCTTATTTTTAGACTGAGTACTTGATTTGGTTTGTCCATATCAACGCCATGAACTATAGCATTTTCCAAAAAGGGTTGCAGAATAAGGGGTGGAATGCTTAGCTTTCGTGCATTAATGGAACGATCCACATGAACAGAATAATCAAAACTACTATCCGCACGCATACGCTCGATTCTAACATATATTTTAAGCATTTTCAACTCCTCTTCTAGACTCACATAATCATTTTCACTACTTTCCAAAATATACCTCACAAGTCGTGAAAAATCCGTTAAGTAATCATAAGCTTGATGCGAATCATTTTTGATAATTAAAGCTCTGATAGCATTTAGAGCATTAAATAAAAAATGAGGCTTCATTTGACTTCTTAGCGCAGTCATTTTTACTCTATCGATTTCCTTTTCAAGTGAAAGTTTCAACACCTTTTGCTTTTCCCTTTCAAAAAGTTGCTGCTCAGCAATGAGTGCTTCACTACGTTCCAGCACCTGCCTTTTCAAATCTTCATTATAAGTATTCAGAAGTTCTTCTTTTTCTTGGATTTCAGAAATCATCCGTTCTTTAAAAATATTTCGCTCATTTTGAATCAAATTTGATCTATAAGCCAGTCCTAGCGAAAAAAGTAAAATTTCCAGTAGTGTACCAATCCGCATATAAATAACATCCAAAGCGAAAACTGAAATAACTGCCCCTAGCAAAAATAGAATAGAACCAACCATATAGAAAATCACCAATCTGTTTTTACTCTGAATCAAAATCACTATTTGCATATAGACGGTGGCAAGAGTTGCAAATGTGCGTTCTATGTAAGACAGCCAATCGTTAAACAACATGTTATTGAAAGTGCTAATGTTGAGAATGGAAAGTCCTACAGCTAAGAAAAAGATTATCCTGACGAAATAGGCCGCTCTAAAGAAAATAGGATAATCTTTTTTTGCATTTAAAAACAAAATCCCAAATTGAAGCGCAGCAAAATGAGCAATGTATTGAAAAGTATCAGATATGTAAAAATTTATTCTGGGAAAATATGCTTCTATTTCGCTAATTATTGAAATGTATATAAATTCTGACCTGGAAAACAGATAAATACCGAGGACAAAAATATATAAAGAGTAATAGAAATATATCGCTTTTTTTTCATAAAAATACACTCCCAGTGCGTACAATAGGACAAAAAACATGATTCCTAAAAAACCAATATTGACAAAGTCAATTCCGTTTATTTGATTATGATACATTCCTATTTTGAATATATAGTTCTTCTTAAATGCTATATTAGTAAAAAAATGATCAAATCCTTATTTTAGAATTATCACCCTGATAATAAGTATCATAAACCAAATAAGTATTAAAGCTGTACTTGATTTTCAGTCCTGCAGCAGATAGTTTAAATTCAGTTAACTTATCCTCCCAACAAATTCCTTTTTCTCGGGTTAGCCTTTTATCTTTGTAAGCTTATGGAAGTAGTAGAAAAATCAAATGGTCAGGTAGATTTTGAAAGCCTTGATCCTAAAAAATATATCATTATTAAAGGTGCCCGGGTAAATAACCTTAAAAACCTGAGTGTTGCCATTCCTAGAAATAAATTAGTTGTTGTCACAGGACTATCTGGTTCCGGAAAATCATCCTTGGCATTTGATACGCTATTTGCCGAAGGGCAAAGAATGTATGTGGAAAGTTTGAGTTCTTATGCCCGACAATTTTTAGGTAGAATGGAAAAACCTGAGGTAGATTTCATCAGGGGTGTTTCTCCAGCTATTGCCATTGAACAAAAAGTCAATACTCGAAATCCACGCTCCACAGTTGGTACCACCACTGAGATTTACGATTACATGAAACTCCTTTTCGCTAGAATTGGTGTTACTTACTCCCCTAAAAGTGGGAAAAGAGTGACTAGAGATACAGTTAGTAGTATATCTGATGAAATCCACAAGCATAAAGAAGGAGAAAAATTTATGGTTTTAGCTCCTTTAATTGTACCCAAAGGAAGAACGTTACAGCAAGAGTTAGAATTGCTACTAAGTAAAGGTTACACAAGGGTTGCACATAAAGAGGAAGTCCTTTTTATAGAAGACATAATTGAGGAGAAGCAGGAACTGAAAAGAAAGGATTTATATATTTTAATTGATAGGGCTTCTGTTCAAAAAGAAGATGAAGATAATCAATTCAGAATATCGGATTCGATTCAAACAGCTTTTTTTGAAGGACATGGGGAGTGCATTATTGATTACGTAGAATCTGAAGGCAAAAAGGAATTTAATGATCGATTCGAACTAGACGGGATACAATTTGAAGAACCCACTATCAATTTATTCAGCTTTAATAATCCGTATGGCGCTTGCCGAACTTGCGAAGGCTTTGGAAAAATATTGGGAATAGACGAAGATTTAGTGATACCTGACAAAACACTTTCAGTTTATGAGGGAGCCATTGCACCATGGAAAGGTGAAACCATGAAAAAATGGGCTGAACCACTATTAAAGCGTGGTATTGAATTTGACTTCCCTATCCACAGAGCTATTGAGGAATTAACAAAAGAAGAATACCAACTACTTTGGGACGGGAATAAATATTTCAAAGGCTTAAATGCTTTCTTCGAGCACTTGCAATCCAAAATGCATAAGATTCAATATCGGGTTATGCTTTCCCGCTACAGAGGTCGGACCACTTGTCCAGATTGCAAAGGCACTCGTTTGAGAAAAGATGCAGGATATGTAAAAATAAATGACGCCTCTATAATTGAATTGGTTTTAAAACCTATTGATCAATTGCTAGCTTTTTTCGAGAAGATAGATTTGACAGAGAGTGAACAGAAAATAGCTGGTAGAATCCTGAAAGAAATAAATAGCCGATTAGAGTATTTGCTAGAAGTAGGCTTGGGCTATCTCACCTTAAATCGTTTGACTTCCACTCTATCTGGAGGAGAATTTCAGCGAATTAAATTGGCCACTTCGCTAGGAAGTGCTTTGGTAGGTTCCATGTATATCCTAGATGAACCTTCAATAGGATTGCACCCACGAGATACTGCCCGATTAGTAAAAGTACTCAAAACCTTAAGAGATTTGGGCAATACGGTGATCGTAGTGGAACATGAAGAAGAAGTGATGATAGAAGCCGATGAAATAATTGATATTGGGCCTGATGCGGGAGCTCATGGTGGAGAATTAGTATTTCAAGGAGACCTGGAAGAATTAAAAGAAGCGGACAACACACATACTGCACGATTCTTAAATGGAAGCAATGAGGTAGCAGTTCCCAAAAGTAGAAGGAAATGGAAAAACAGCATTTCCATAAAGGGAGCTAAAGAAAACAATTTGAATATCAAGGAGGTAAAAATTCCTTTGGAGGTTTTGACCGTGGTAACTGGGGTCAGTGGTTCTGGGAAATCAACTTTGATCAAAAAGATATTGAACCCGGCTTTGGCCAAAATGATTGGTCAGGGAAGCAGCGAGAGCACAGGCAAATTTGAAAAGCTGGAAGGAGATTATAAAAAAGTAAAATCCATAGAATTTGTTGATCAAAACCCTATCGGAAAATCATCTAGATCTAATCCAGTAACCTATGTAAAAGCCTATGATGCGATAAGACAATTATTCTCAGATCAAACTTTAGCAAAGCAACGGGGCTATAAACCTGCTTTCTTTAGTTTCAATGTAGATGGAGGTAGATGCGAAATGTGTCAGGGTGAAGGTATTCAGAAAATTGAAATGCAGTTTATGGCTGATATTGAACTGACTTGCGAGAGTTGTAAAGGTCAGCGATTCAAAAATGAAATTTTAGAGATCAAATATCAGGATAAAAATATAGCGGATGTACTTGATATGACGGTAGAAGAAAGCTTAGAATTCTTTGCTGGAAATAATCCCGTAATCAATAAATTGCAACCCTTATTTGATGTTGGCTTGGGCTACATCCGCCTAGGTCAATCATCTAATTCTTTGAGTGGTGGAGAAGCACAACGAGTAAAGTTAGCCTCTTATTTAGGTAAAGGGGGAAGTGCAAAAAATGACCACAATCTCTTTATTTTTGATGAGCCAACCACTGGTTTGCATTTTCATGATATCAAAAAACTGCTTGAGTCTATAAATGCTTTAATCGAGCAAGGCAATTCAGTGATTATTATTGAGCATAATATGGAAGTGATCAAAACAGCCGACTGGATAATTGACTTAGGTCCTGAAGGTGGTGAAAAAGGTGGGAAGGTTGTTTTTGAAGGGCTTCCAGAAGAGATGATCAAGTTGAAAAATAATTATACCGCAGAATTCTTGAAGAGCAAACTTTAACATTCCAAGCGCCACGTTACAAATGTCTATGAAAAATATTTTCTAAAATCTAAAACCGAATGAACATTCATTCGTATATTTGCATCAATGAATAAAAGAGAACTTATTTTACAAACGACATTAGGTCTGATCACGGAGAATGGATTTCATGCTACTCCTATGTCAATGATAAGCAAAAAAGCAAAAGTTGCGGCTGGCACTATTTATCACCACTTTGAAAACAAAGAGGTTTTGTTAGAAGCGCTATATACTGAATCGAAGCAGAAAATGGGAAGAGCTATGCAACTAGCAACAGTCGGTGGTCAAAATTATGAAGCTGATTTTAAATCTATCTGGATTTCGCTGTTCATCTTCTATGCCGAGAATTATGAAACTTTTCAATTTCTTGAACAATATGCTCAGTCTCCTTTTATCCGCAAAGAAACTAAAGAGGAACAGAGAAAACATTATCAACCCATCATTCAATTTTTAAATGACGGAATTGATAAAGGACTTCTTAAATCAATAGATGTTGAAATTTTAACTGAAATGGTTCATGGAACTGTGGTTTCAGCAGCAAAAATATTCCACCAGCAAAAAAAACTCACTAAAAAATCTATAGATGACTTAGCACAGTTTGCCTGGCAAGCTGCAAAAGCATAAAAATTTTAAAATAAAACCGAATGAACATTCAATCTGGTAAAAAAATGAAAACAGCATTAATAACAGGCGCTTCTTCAGGCATTGGCTTGGAGCTAGCAAAAATTCACGCACAACAAGGAGACAATCTAGTGTTAGTCGCCAGATCAGAGAAAAAATTAAATCATCTGAAAAAAGAATTAGAAAGTCAATATGGCGTTTCAGCTGCAGTATTTGCTTTGGATCTTTCAAAGCCCGATGCTGCGCATCAGCTTTTTGACCTAACGGAGAAGGAAAATATTGAAGTTGACTATTTGATTAACAATGCCGGATTTGGTGATTTTGAACAATTCCATAAATCCGACCTAACGAAAGCGACTCAAATGATTGATCTTAATATTTCGAGTTTAACCATTCTGACAAAGTTATATCTCAACGGAATGCTGGAAAGGAAATCAGGAAAGATAATGCAACTTGCTTCTACAGCATCCTTTCAACCCGGACCTTTCATGGCAGTATATTATGCCACGAAACATTACGTATTAGCATTTTCCGAAGCCATTGCCGAAGAGCTTAAAGGCACTGGCGTTACAGTCACTGCACTCTGTCCTGGGCCAACTACCTCAGGGTTTCAGGATGCCGCAGATCTAGGCGATTCGAAGTTAGTAAAAGACAAAAAATTGCCAACTTCAGCAGAAGTAGCTGCATACGGCTATAAATCGATGATGAGAGGAAAAAGAGTTGCCATTCATGGCTTGCAAAATAAGCTGATGGCTTTTAGTGTCCGCTTTACGCCTAGAAGCTGGGTTACAGCCTTGGTCAAAAAACTATCGGAGAAGGTTCAATAGAAATATTGGCATAATTCTCGAGTCTTAATTGTCAAGTTTACCTTTTGCTGTGTTTTCACTAAAGTTGTCACCGACCCTCCAATAATCTTTGGATTTCTTATGAAAACACAGCAAAGGGCTTTCAGGCCATGTTGAATTTCAATTTAGTCTATCCTATTGAGTTTGAAGGTAAAAAAACCATTGTCTTCATAAATTTCTAGGTTTAAGTTATTAAATCCAATTCTTGTGGCATTGCTGTAAAATCCAAACCGTTCCCGATGAATAAGGTCGATAAACTCCATATCTAAAGTATACAGTCGTTCATTACCTTCCGATGTTATTGTTCTATGTAAAGTTAAAAACCAATCGCCTTCAAAGTAGGCATCTAATGAGGCATCATAATATTCCGCAAATCCATCATCATAAAATGTAATTTCATCTCCCCTATAATCATCTAGAATATTTTTTCGAAATAGAGCAAAATCACCTTTGTAAAAAGCCCTATCAAAGTACCATTTTCCTTCAATTCGGTTTTCTCTTCGCTCTAATCTGCCCCTATCGGTACAGGATGAAACAAAAATAACAATCAGTAAAAAGTAGGATAGCTTTTTCATAAGTCTGATTTTTGATTTATTTTTCTAAACCAAAAATCAGACCAAAATAATTTTATTTATGTCTATGCCCAGGTTCATAAATTAATCTTATGAAACTGCTCAAGCGTTCTCTTTCTCTATTTATGGGGATTCCTCCTACAATACCAATCAATAGCTTATTTGAAATTGAAACCCGCATTTGGGGTCTGATAGTCATGTCAAAATCGTCTTGAGCAAGAATTTTATTAAATTCTACCCCTATAAAATTACGTGTATTCGGAATCATATAATGAAAGTTCGTATTAATCTCGTACTCAAACTCTCTTTTCAATTCCTTATTAAACGGAATAAACCATCTTGGGCCAGTATATATTAATGAATGAAACCCGTTTCTCCAGTTTGTGGCTGCAATTAGAAATGGGTTGACAACATCCCCTTGAAAGACCGAGCTAGTAGAGATACTATCTAATGGTGTAAAGACGAATTCGTTAATACCGCCTACAGCCATAGAGGTATTCATTTTTTCCGATACTAAAAAAGTCCATTGAAATGCTTTTTTGATAGATTCAATCCTGTTGGAAGGTCGCGTCCCATTAGCACTTTCCAATCCATTAGAGGTATATATAGAAACTGGAACTTCAATTTCAAGCCCCAACCTGTCCTTTACAGCCCATTCATATTCTACCAAGGCTTCATACTTATCATAGTTCAACCTGTCAAACATCCCTAAGCCCACATTCCATTCGCTCTCTCCTTTTCTTGCTCCTAAATCACGGATAAGGTCAATAAAAAGTGGCTCTGCATGTTCAATCTTTAAAGGTAGTTCTGTACTGTCATTTTGTGCTTCTTGCGCATTAGTGAAATTGATGGCACATAATAGTGCCAATGCTATAACAATAGCTATAGATTTATTGTAAATCATCTTTTTAATATTTTAAATGAAGTAAACCCTAAAAACTATGGGTATAAAATAATTTTGATCAACCGAGAGGCTGATTTTCTAAGAGATTTACAGAAGTTTGGGTGGTGGCGTATCAAGAAATTGATATCCTCTTGCTAACTTAAAATGGGGATAAATAAATTGATTTTTACTAAGAGTAATTCTTTCATGATTCAATTCGATAATCAAACTGTTGCTTAAAAATTTCTGCAAGGTATCTACTAGATTATCTGAACTATCATCGTCTTTATCTGTCTCAACTAGGTCAGAATCTGTTGCATTTTCGACCAGTACTTCAATTAAACCAGAATTACTATTTTCAAATTCATCACTAAACTGGATGGATTCCATTTCTGGTATAAGTATATTGTTGAGCATAATGCCAATCAAAGACAAAGAGATAATTAATTTCCCTGATTCTCCAGCAAGATATACCCTAAGTTCCTTCAATATTATTTTGAATCTTCAATTTTGAGCAACAAACGTATGGAGAAGCTGGTTGGTTTAATAATTTTCACCATATTTAAATCTAAAATATACCCTAAGCTAATTTCTTATGTCTGAAAACGAATTACTAGAGCAGATCAAAAAGAGAAATCCCAACGAACCGGAATTCATTCAAGCGGTAGAAGAAGTGATATCTTCCATAGGGGTAGTCTTTAAAAAGCATCCTGAATATCACCGATTAAAGCTTTTGGAAAGAATGGCAGAGCCAGAACGACTCATCTCCTTCAGAGTTAATTGGTTGGATGATAGTGGTGAGGTTCAAGTCAATAGAGGTTTTAGAGTTCAAATGAACAGTGCCTTAGGCCCTTACAAGGGTGGTTTACGATTCCACCCTTCTGTAAACCAAAGTATTCTCAAGTTTCTAGCATTCGAACAAATATTTAAAAATGCTTTAACTGGTTTGCCATTAGGTGGTGGTAAAGGCGGTGCAGATTTTAATCCAAAAGGAAAATCTGATGGAGAAATCATGCGCTTTTGCCAGTCTTTTATGGGCGAATTATACCGTCATATCGGGCACTTCACTGATGTGCCGGCTGGCGATATTGGAGTAGGAGGAAGAGAAATAGGCTATTTATTTGGTGCTTATAAGAAATTACAAAATGAATTCACTGGCGTACTGACCGGAAAAGGTAGAGAATGGGGCGGCAGCTTAATCAGACCAGAAGCTACTGGCTATGGATTAGTATATTTTTCTCAATATATGTTGGAGAAAGTAGACGATAGCTTAAAAGATAAAAAATGCATTGTTTCTGGGTCAGGAAATGTGGCTCAATTTACTTTAGAAAAATTAATTGAATTAGGTGCTAAACCAATTACTGCCTCTGACTCCTCAGGCTACATCATTGATGAAGAAGGATTTGATACCGAAAAGCTAGAACACATCAAGGAAATTAAGAATGTTAATAGAGGGCGGATTTCTGAGTACCTGGAGAAATATCCTGATGCTACTTACGAAGAAGTAGACCAAGATAAAGATCATAATCCGCTGTGGACCATAAAAGCTGATTGCGTGTTTCCTTGTGCTACGCAAAACGAAATAAATAAAAAAGATGCCGAGAATTTGAAAAAATCAGGCATTCAGTTATTGACCGAAGGGGCCAATATGCCCTTAACAACCGAAGCAATCGATGTGATTTGTGCTTCAGAGGTTTTATATGCCCCTGGCAAAGCTACTAATGCTGGTGGTGTAGCCGTTTCTGGATTAGAAATGAGTCAAAACAGAATTGGAGTCTATTGGTCGAGAGAGGAAGTGGACGAGAAACTGCAAACTATCATGAAAAATATCCACGATAATTGCGTAAAAACTGCGGAAGAATATGACCTCAATCAGCATGATTATTTGGCTTCTGCCAACATTTTCGGCTTTTTGAAAGTAGCAGATGCAATGAAAGCTCAAGGTGTAGTGTAGTACATTCCTTTATTTGTAATCTTGAACTTCAAACCATAATTTAAGTAATATTAACTATCAACGAAAAACAGTATGAAATGGATTTTACGGCACCAATGGATTAGTTTCAGACGATCTCCCTCCTTTCAGAAGGATATCGGAATCAAGATCTTTCTAGGGCTTCTTGGATTTCTGGTGTTGGTCAATTTAATATTTGTAAGCGCTAACCTGAATGAAACACTTGAAGCACTAGGCATTGATTCTGAGCCTAGCCTATTAGTAAACCAGTTTCTACTTTACTATTTCGTAAGTGAATTAGCAATTCGTTATATTATGCAGACTGTGCCTGTTTTGGATATTGAGCCTTATTTGCATTTACCTATTCGTAGAAAGTTAATTAGTAGATTCTTGGTTTTTAAATCAATTATCAACCCATACAATCTGATTGCTCCGGCAATTTTTATCCCGCTGACAATTAGTACTTTTATTCCTGCTATGGGATTGGGGAAATCATTAACTTGGTTAGCTTTTACTCTCGTATTATCTCTTTGTCTACATTTTTTCAATATTCTTTTGAAGAAAAAATTAGAAAGCAAAAATATCGTTTGGATAATTTTCGTCCTCATTATTTTAGTTCATTATGCAGGAAATCAATATTTCAACTTTACATTAATTCCATTAGGCGAATGGGCTGTAGCGATCTATAATTCTCCCTTGCTTTTGTTTATTCCCATAGCTTTGCTTGGCTACTTGATCTACATCAGCTATCAATTTTTTAATCAAAACTTATATGTAGAAGATTTATTCGATGCTAAAATGATGTCAGGGGAACAACTAACCAGCCGATTAAGTGGCTGGGAAAGTAAAGGACTAATCAATACGCTTATCGTTCAAGAATTAAAACTAATCCTACGCCATAAGAGAAGCAGATCGAGCATCTTAATGGCTGGACTATTTTTATTTTATCCGTTGCTGATATTTAGCATGGGAGAAGAAGCACAAACGAACGTCATGCCAATTTTTGTCAGTATATTTTTTACAGGCATATTTATTATTCAGTATGGACAATTCCTATGGAGCTGGAATACCAACCAAATGGATTTCTTTTTGACTAAAATAAATCCTTATACGCAATGGGTAGAATCCCGATACCGTTTGCTAATCTACTCAGTTCTTATCACATCAGTTCTCTCCCTACCTTATTTTTATTATGGATATGAATTAATGATGATCATGGGAGCTACAGCCATTTATAATATTGGTATTAACAGTATGTTGATCATGCGCATGAGTTTATGGGGACCAAAACCAATCGAGTTGGATAAAAGCTCCATGATGAATTATCAAGGTGTAGGGGCCGCACAGTTTGTTGTAGGAATACCACTAATTGTTGGACCTATAGCTGTATACGCTATTTTTGCAAACATTTGGACTTCGGAAATTGGAGTTTTAGCAATTGCTTTGACAGGACTAATTGGTTTAATCTTTAGAAAAGCCTTTTTTAATGCAATAGCCAAGAAACTAAAAAAAGATAAATATAAACTCATCCACGATTTAACAATATAGAAAGTGATCAAGATTAACAACCTTCAAAAAAGCTACAAAAACATAACTGTTTTAAACATTGCCGACCTCCATATACCTGCAGGCCAGTCTTTTGGACTTGTTGGAAACAATGGGGCCGGAAAAACCACACTTTTACGTCTCATGCTTGATTTAATAAGAGCCAGTGAGGGTGAAGTCATAGTTGATGATGCAGCCGTGCATAATAGTGAAGAATGGAAAAATTTCACAGGTTCTTTTATAGATGAGAAATTCCTGATTAGCTACCTGACCCCAGAAGAGTATTTTCAATTCACTGCCAAGATCCGAAACGTGAGTAAGGGAGATTTAGATCAGCATCTTCAATTATTTGAAACCTTATTTAATGATGAAATTTTTGGTAAAAAGAAATACATTCGAGATCTATCCAAAGGAAATAAGAAAAAGCTAGGGGTAGCTGCAGCTCTATTAGGCGACCCAAAACTCGTTTTATTAGATGAACCTTTTGAAAACTTAGATCCAACCAGCCAGATCCGTTTAAAGAAAATCATACAGCAATTTCAAAAAGAAAAATCCGTGACTTTTGTGATTTCAAGCCACGACCTCAACCATGTAACTGAAATATGTGAACGTATAGTTATTTTGGATAAAGGAGAAGTAGTTAAAGATATCGAGGTAACAGAACGGACATTACAAGATTTAACGGACTATTTCGGAGAGAATGCCAAAGAATAAAATCAAAAATTACTTAAAAATCTGACCCGATTCATAAATTACAGTGTGATCTAAGTACAACACTAAATCATACTATTATGAAAAATATTTTTTATGTACTTGTATTGGCGGGTATTTTCACTTGTGGTCTTAGCTCATGTGGAGGAGAAGAAATTGATGCTTGTATTGGAGTTGCTGACAACGCAGCTAGCCATGATGATGCAGTACTTGCCTGTGATGATTGCTGCAGAAGTAATGGATACAAAAGAGGGATAACTACTACCAAAAACTCTAATACTACTTGTGAGTGTAGCGGAGAAGACGACTGAATACAACTGAAAAAAACTATAGATTTTTAATTTAGCTAATTTTTAAGTTACCCTTCGAAGATAAGCCTTGAAGGTAAAACCTGTCAGGTATTATTTTGAAATTGATGATGAAAATTGTTTCATTCGCATACTGTAATTTCAAGAGACCTAACAGGTTTTTTAAGAAATGTTCCGTGTGGAAAAAGCAAAGAAACTAAATTACTCTCCGGCACTTCCACTAATCGTTTGTCCGTAAAAAATAGCATTTATCAGTAAGCGGTTAGTCCCGTACCAAAATGCTCTAAAATTAGTATTGTCAGTGAACGAAATGACTTTACCTCCTCCTATTCTACTAACAGTTACTGCTGAAGTGCCTTTTAATTTCTCAGCATTTTCTTCTGAAATATAGCCATTCAACAAGGGTGATTGCGTATAGCGAATCGGATTTGCATATTGATTTTTGGATTTCTCCATGAACAATGTGCTGTTTCTGAATACAGGCATTTTTGCATTTTTCAAACCATATGCTAAAGGATGGCTTAAATCCAGCTCTACTTCAAAAATTGCACCCCCAATTACTTGCGCGCCTCTGTTATTGCCTAGGTCTTCATAGGCTTCATAACCAGTTGTATCTGCTTTATTATCCATGAATTTTACTTTGGTCAGCTTCTGATCAGAAAGCCATTTTGCTGCCGATTTATATGCTATAATAGTCCCGCCTTCTTGAGCCCATTGCTGTATTTTATTTTTTTGACTGCCGATACTTCCATAACCCCAGCCATTAGGCATCATCAATACATTATATCGACTTAAATCCGCCCTGCTAAAGTCATTAACATCTATTTTAGTAATCGGCATTTCATAATGCTGATCCAATAAAAACCACATTTCACCTGCATCATAAGGACTGATCCCATCACCAATGATCATGGCAATTTTGGGTTGATTCAAAGATTCAAAAGATGGACTTCCCAAATTAATTCCTTTAGTATTTCCACTTTCTACAGCATAAATTTCCACTCCAGAATCTTGAATAGCTTCTTCTAGAATTTGATAAATTTGTATAGGCGATTGTTCTTGTTGTTGCACTGGGATCAAAATCGAACCTGTAGCCAAAGTGGTCCCATCATTCAAAATGACCTCCTTGGTATTCACTTTAGTTCTTAAACCTGCTTTTTGAATTTTAAAGAGTGCCTTAGGTGCATAGAAATCATGCCATTCCATGATGTAGGCGTATTCACTTTTGCCACCTTTAATGTTTCCTTCAGGTCGCATAGTAGCTTCAAATTTATCCCCCAATAATCCGGTATTGAAACTTCGCTTATCAAGGCTTTGGTAATCTAAGTTAAATGACATCCCCATATTAAAGGCGGATACATCATAAAAAAGACTATCTTTAAAGCTCGTTCTCACGTCAAAAATCGCTTTTACCAATCTGCTCTGGTACTGATTCATCGGTATGATATAACTGTTGTCAGTTTGAAAACCATTGGTAGTTTTAGCTAATTTGTGCACCTCAATTTCATGGCGATCTAGCATCTCTGCAAATCGAAATAGTTTAGATTCATCTTGATCCGAAACCACCCAGGCTTGTACATCTCCCTCGGAAGCCATATTCACAGAATTTTTATAGAAATCTCTCTGGAAACCAAGTAATTCCTCGCGCATTTCATAAGCAGCTTGAAGGGTACTGAGAGAAGCAGTAAATTGATTTTTTATAGTAAATGGAAATTCTAAGACCCCATTTACGCTTTCCTGCGCATGTCCTCTGGAACTAGCTTGCTCAAATAAAATACCTATTGCACCTTGCACATCAGGGAAAGTTGAGCCTTTTCCATAGTAGAAATCATCGAAGCTTTCTTTGCTGTAATAAAGAGAACCTATTCTATCCAAGAATTTTGCATGATAAGTTCCAATTTGTCCGGTCAGATCTTGATTTTTCTGTGGGGTAATGGGATGCGTTCTTTCCGGAATTCCAGGTTGAAAAAAGAACGTGCTATTGGTTCCCATTTCATGATGATCAGTTACTATATTAGGCTTCCAAGCATGGAATTGCGCAATTCTACTCTGCGATTCAGCTAATTGAACCGGCAACCAGTCACGGTTCATGTCAAACCAATAATGATTTGTTCTTCCGCCAGGCCAAACTTCATTAAATTCCCTGTCATTTGGATCTGTAACTAAGTTTTCGCTTTTATGCATGTTTGCCCAGGTAGCAAATCGATTTAAACCATCGGGATTAAAAGAAGGATCTAATAAAACCACTACATTTTTAAGTTTATCCTCAATATCTTGGCCTTTAGCCGCGGCCAAATAATAGGCTGTTAACATAGATGCATTACTTCCACTCGGTTCATTTCCATGAATGGAAAAACCCATCATGATGACAGAGGGCATTTGGGCAATATTTAAATTTGACGAAGAACTAGGGTCAGTTAATTGTTTATGTTCCTTTTTTATCTTGTCGATATCTGCATGATTATCAGGATGAGTAATTGTCAATAGTAGTTGAGGTCTGTCCTCATAAGTTTTACCTGTTTCAATTATTGTAATCCTATTGGAAGCATCGGCTAATGCTTTCATATAATAGACCAACTTATCGTGCGTAACATGCCATTCTCCTACCTGATGTCCGATGACACTTTCAGGCGTTGGAATGGAAGAATTATACTCTACACTATCGGGTAAGAAATAGGATAAATCCTTTTGGGCAAAAGAATTATTGACCATGAACAAAATGACTACAATGCTGGCTAAATATTTCATAATTTAATTATTGGATTTTCGAAACAAACTTAAAAGTCAAATTAAGGAGAAAATTTGAGATGACCATTTTTAATTGTTTAAACGGCAGTTTTCTGTTTTCTATTAAAAAAAAATTAAATGCTTACACTTTAATGTTAACTTAATGTTAATTTTACGCAACTGAATTATAATCAATACTTAACCTATCAAAAAGGATATAGATTGATTAGGAGGTTAATTTTGCATTAAATCAAAAAATAAAATCAGAAGAAATGAAGAAAATTTTACAAAGTTTATGTGTAATGGCGATTTTGCTGGCTTTCGCCACAGGATCGGCTTTAGCGCAGGGTGTAACGACATCAGGTCTATCCGGTGTAGTGACAGATCCAAATGGAGAAGAATTGCCTGGAGCTACTGTACAGGCTGTACACAATCCATCAGGTACAACTTATGGGGCTGTAACAAATGTAAGTGGTAGGTTTAGAATGCCAAACGTCAGAGTAGGGGGGCCTTACACACTGACTGTAACTTTCATTGGCTATCAAGAATATGTTGTAGAAAACATTAACTTATCTTTAGGTCAAACACTTAACCTTGATATTTCTTTAGCTGAAGAATCAACTATTCTACAAGAAGTTGTAGTTAGATCTACTAAAGGCCAGGCTATTGATGGTGACAGAACTGGTGCATCTACGAATTTATCTAACGAGAGAATTGCTTCAATGCCAACAATTAATCGAAGTATCAATGACTTTACTCGTTTGAATCCTCAATCCAACGGCACTAGCTTTGGTGGAGCAGATAGTAGATACAATAATTATACAATTGATGGTAACTTGTACAATAACAACTTTGGATTAGGAAGTTCACAATTTGCAGGTGGAAACCCAATTTCAGTAGATGCAATTGAAGAAGTACAGGTAAACGTTGCTCCATATGACGTAACGCAAAGTGGTTTTACTGGAGCTAGTGTAAATGCGGTTACAAAATCAGGTACTAATAGTATTCAAGCCAGTGCTTATACGCTATTCAGAAATCAGAACACACAAGGTACTACGTTAAATGGTGGGCAAGATGTACCATTTTCTGAATCTAAAACTCAAATTCATGGTGTTACTTTAGGCTTGCCAATTATTAAAGATAAACTATTCTTTTTTGGTTCATTTGAGTTCGAAGACAATGCTATTCCTGGTGATACTCGTAGAGCTGCTCGTCCTGAGCAAGGTTTATTTCCAGATTTTGAACAAGGAATCGCAAGAATGACAGCTGATCAAGCTCGTTTTGTGCAAGAGCAAATGGAAGAAATATACGGATACGAAACTGGTGCTTTTGAAAATTATCCATTTGAAGATGTCGCAACAAGATTAAACTTTCGACTAGACTATAATTTAAATCAAGAGAATAAAATTATGGTTCGCTACAATAATTTTCAGCAAAGAAGAGATGTTGGAATAAATGGTAACAGTATTCGCGGACTTCCTCAAAGTGAGAGATTCAGAAATACAAATCGATTTGGTAATGAAGCATTAACTTTCAGGAATGGAAATTACGGAAGTGAGGAAAACGTTCAGTCAATTGTAGGTGAATGGACCTCTACTATTGGTAGCAACATGGCTAACAAATTGAATGTAGGATATACTAGTTCAGTTAGTCAGAGATTTATTCCTGGAGACCAGAACTTCCCAATGTCTGAAATTTTAGAATATGACGGTTCAACACCTTTGTATTTTGCTTCTTTAGGAACGGAGTTATTTACGAGAGGTAACCTATTAGACAATAAGACTTTCAATATTACTAATAATTTCAACTACTTTATGGGAGACCATACCTTCACAGCTGGTGTGAATTTCGAATATATGACTTTCGATAATGCCTTTAACCCAACTTGGGATTCTTGGTATAGATGGAACTCATATGATGATTTCGTAGCAGCAGTAATTGATCGTGATCCAAGCGTTCGTCCAGCAGGTTTTGCTATTGGATTTACTTATGATGAAAATAACCCATTCGAATTACCAACAGATAGAACTCAGTTCGGTCAGGTAGGCCTTTATTTACAGGACGAATACCAAGCTACCGAAGATCTAAAATTGACTTTAGGTGTACGTGTTGAGATGCCATTTTATCCAATAGATGCTCCTAGAAACCCAAGAGTGGAAGACTTAGGAATTAGTGTAGAGAATCCAAGAAATCCAGGTGAATTCATTGAGCCACGAGTTGATCAATTCCCTTCTGTCAATCCAGTTTTTTCCCCTCGTTTTGGCTTTAACTGGGATGCATTAGGTGATAAGTCATTACAAGTAAGAGGTGGTTCTGGTATTTTCACTGGACGTCCAATTTTCGTTCATTTGTCGAATCAAGTTAATGGCAATGGTGTAACTCGTGGATTTATTGGTTTATTACCTGATCAGTGGGGACAAGATGGAAATCCTACTTGGGATGGTTTCCAAGCAGATGTTAATTACTATCGACCTAATCCGGCAGAACAAGAACCAACTGTTTCTAGTTCTTTGTCAGTTACCGATGAAAATTTCAAGTTACCACAGACTTGGAGAAGTAACTTAGCAGCAGATTATGTTTTGAATGGATTTGTTTTCACAGCAGAAGGTATATTCTCTAAAGATTATAACACTCCGTTCAGTGCAAATTTATCAAGTGTGCCTACTGGTGAATCAATAAATATTGCTGGGAATGCATACCCAACCTACGATCAAGTTGCTTTAGGTGGTGCTATAAATGAACTTTACTATTTAACAAACATTAACGACCGTACCTATGCTTCATTGACTATAGGAGCTGAAAAAAACTGGGGGAAAGGGATCTTTACGAGCTTAGCATATACTAGAAGCCAGACAAGAGACTTTGGTTTAATTGGTGGATCTCAAGCAGCTTCATTATGGCCAGGTGATGTACAGGAAGGTAGAAATAATCCTGAAGAAGGATTCTCTCGAAACGATCAGCCAAACAGAGTAGTAGGTTTGATTTCATTTAACACTAAAGGACTGAATGAATCAAACAACACATCATTCAATTTATATTATTCTGCTGGAGAACAAGGTAGATTTTCTTATACATATAGTGGCAACTTGAATGGCGAAGGATCGGGAACTTCTCTAATGTATATTCCTGAAAATTTAGAAGATGCTCAACTAGTAGATAGAGTAAGTGGAGGTTCGATTGTTCAAACTGCACAACAACAGTGGGATATATTGAATAACTACATTGAAAATGATCCCTACCTAAGCGAAAATAGGGGCTCTGTTTCTGAAAGAAACGGTGCTGTTTTGCCTTGGTTACATAGATTGGACCTTTCCATTGTTCAAGATATAAACTTAACGAAAGATCCAACTGCACACAAACTTCAATTTAGAGCAGACATCCTGAACGTTTTAAACATGATGAATGATTCTTGGGGTGTAAGTAGACAAACTGTTCAAAGAAACTTGATGAATTTTGAAGGTACTGATGGAAATGGAAATGCACAATTCACCATTAATCCTATTCAAGGGGAATCAACTTTCCCGACAGATGTTACTGTACCTAACTTTAGCTTGGGTCAAACTTGGAGTGCTCAATTTGGTGTGAAATACATCTTTTAATTGAAAGTGAAAAAATTTAAAATAAATATTAAGATGAAAAATTTATTAAAACATGCATCTTTCGCAATTGTAGGATTGTTTATACTAACAACTTCTTGCATTGACGAAAACTTTGATGACAGTTCTGAGGTAGGAATTACTGATAAAAAAATACTAACTACAGTTTTGAATGATGAAAATCAATCGGGTGAGTTAAGTATATTTTTGGGACTGGTAGAATCAACAGGACTAACTGGTAGTTTGACTAGCCAAAGAGTGCAAGATCAATTAACCGTTTTTGCACCTAATAATGATGCTTTTGAAATATTAGCATCAGACTTAGGATATGACAGCGCAGAAGATCTACTTGAAGATGATGATTTAGCCTTGCAAGAAATATTAGAAACACACATTGCATTAGCTAATCTTTCAATTTCTCAAATTGAAAATGGTTCATTCAGATCAATGGCAACTTTATCTGGAATAAATATACCTGTAGCAAGAGATGGTGGAAACGTTGTTATCAATGCTAATCAAGATTTACAAATTCTAAGGTCGAATTCTGAAGGAAACGGTACGGTTCATATAATATCAAGAGTGCTTCTACCAATTAGATTTAATATCGATTTCTCAGCAGACTTCGGTGGTGATTTTGACGCTTGTAATGAAGTACTAGCAGACTGGACAGTTGAAAATGTAGTACTTGCAGGTGGTTCTGGATGGGGCTGTACAAGCTTTGGCTTTGAAGGACAAGGAATTCAAGCTAATGGTTTTTCTGGAGGTGCGCAAGAGGTAGACTCTTGGATTATTTCACCGGTTCTTGAATCAAATGATGTAGTCTTAAATACTTTAAAGTTTAAGTATGCTAGTAGATTTGACGGACCAAACCCTGAGATATGGGTAATCTCTGAAGATGATTATGAAGCTGGTGCTTCAATTGATATGGAGGCATGGACTAATTTAGAATTTAGTTTCCCAGCCCCTGCTAGCGCAAATAATGTATTTACAGATTTAGCAGTAGGCATTCCTTCTGACGTGCATTCTGGAGCTTTTAGATTTGCCTTTAGATATTTATCTGGAGCAGGTGCGACAAGAGTAACAATAGATAACATTCAATTAGGAGAAGAATAAAAATCTCTTCACTAGAATTTTTAAAAACCCGAAGCAGATCAAATAGCTTCGGGTTTTTCTTTTTACACGATCAATTGATTTTTACAAAGTTTATTTTTAAGTGCAAATCAGTTCAGGTCAGTGAGTTCAATTTACTACAATTCAGATCGGAATATTATCCTCTTTCAATTAGAGATCATAGACACTAGTTAAACTCTATTGAATAAATAGCTAATTTGCATGATGCCAGATATATTGACATCAAAATCTTGGGTTATATTAATCTATCCATTTAAATTTGCTACTTGTTAAATAGCTAAAAAATACTAGCTGTTATTTCCCACTACTTTGACTTTAGTGTCTCAAAAATCAAGACTTGAAATGAAAAATATTTTACTACTAATCAGCTTTACCATTATTAGCGCTACAGCGATTTGCCAGCCTGATGGATACTACGATGGAACAGACGGATTGACTGGAGAAACTTTAAAGATAAAACTGCATCAAATAATTAACGATCATGAGGTAAGATCGTATGGAGAATTTCGAGATGAAATTTTACCGGACCTCGATCAGGATCCTAATAATCCTGAAAACATCATCCTTTTTTACAAAAATGCTTCGATTCCAATTCAAAATTTCGCCTCGAACAATGAACCTGACTTTTGGAATAGAGAACACACTTGGCCATCGTCTCACGGCTTTAATGATGAAGATACCGCATATACTGATGTTCACAATTTACGGCCTTCAGATGCCACCGTCAACAGCTCAAAAAGCAATAAAGACTTTAATGATGTTGAAAATATTGAAGAAAATGCAGAAGGAGAAGCTCCTGACACTTTCACCAATGCAGATTTTTGGGATCCTAGAGATGAGATAAAGGGAGATGTCGCTCGAATTTTATTTTATATGGCCACGCGTTACGAAAGCGAATCACTAGACCTCGAGTTAGTTGATCGAATAAGTTTTTCAGGAGATCCTGAGGTAGGCGTATTATTTACATTAATCAAATGGCATAATCAAGATCCAGTGGATAATTTTGAAAGGGCAAGACATGAAGGTGCTTTCGGGTATCAAGGAAATCGAAATCCATTTATTGACCACCCTGAATGGGTAACAGAAATCTGGGGAGAAGCTACTTCACCAAACCTTATTGTAAATGATCTTGACTTTAATGCTGACTTCGGTAGTGTTGAGTTAGGCTCTTCAAGGGATCAGCAATATGAAATAAATGCCTATAATTTAACAGGTGATGTGTCTGTTACAGTAGAAGCCCCTTTCTATCTATCTACTGACGGAGAAAACTACTCTGATAGTATCGGATTTTCATCTAATAATGATCCTGAACAAATTTTCACCGTGTATCTTCGATTTGAACCAGACACTGAAGATCAAGAGGCTACTGTTGAAGTAGTAAATAGTACTGATGGTGATTCCGAAGTCCTTCGTGTATCTGGGCAGGAAGGTGCTCTTGAGCTGCTTAGAATTGCTGAAGCAAGGGAACAAGCATTAGGAGCAGTTGTCAGTATAACAGGCGTGGTAATTGATGCGGGAAACAACAGCAGCACCAATAGGGTAATTTATGATGGCACTGCCGGAATTGTTGTAAGAAGCTTTGATGCTGGTAACGAATCTGAAAACCTTATGCAAGGCGACAGTGTAATTGTAACTGGTGGTTTGGAAGAATTTAATAATCTTTTACAAATTGCTGCATCTCCAATTACCATCACAGTAATTGAACAAGGAATGAATCTCCCAGAACCAAAAGTCCTCGAGATAGCAGAAGTAGGTGAGGAATTTGAATCTCAACTAATTAAAATTGAAAATGTGGAGTTCGTGGAAACGGGCAATTTTATGGGCGGTGGTGCTGGTGGTAATTTCACCATTTCTGACGGTGATAATGAATTGATTTTTAGAATTGGTTCAAGTGCACACCCGCTAGTTGGAGAACCAATACCTTCTGGCAATTACAACATTACGGGCTTTGTGGGACAATTTGGAGTTGATTACCAACTTTCTCCTCGTACTATTGATGATTTAGAAGCTGTTGAAGATGAAAATGATTCAACTGAAAATCCAACACTTGCAATTGCTAACTACCAGTCTATAGATGGATTGATTTATCCAAATCCAGCAAAGGATGAAATATTCATCAAAACTAAAAAGACAAATTTTGACGGACCATTAACCATAACAATCTATTCAGCAGATGGGAGCGTCAAAAAAAGATTGAAAAAAAAGGTAAATGCCAATAGTATTCGTATTGACGACTTAAACAATGGTCTTTATTTCTTAGTGATTTTCAGCGAAGAGCAATACCATATACAAAAATTTATTAAACATTAATTGATTAAAGATCAGGTTTATGGAATCTCTGGAAAATAAATGCAGAGATTCCTAAATTCCAACCATCCCCATTTCCCACCGTTTGAGAGAAAGCATGCTCTTTCAGTAACCATATTGCTTTCAGCTAGTTTTAACTCTTTGTATGTTTGTACATTAATTCAGCTAATACTTTTTATAAAATTCAATTATGAACAAAATTATCATTCGGATTTTAGCCTCCGTGGCTGTTTTGGCAGTCGTTATTTATTTGGTCTTTCCTGAAATTTTTTCATCAAAACCCGAAAACAAACTTGAAAGTCAAGCACCTGCTCAAGCTACTACAAAAATCTCAATTGATGCTCAGCTTGCAAAATTTGAGACCTTTAAAAACGATATTGTACTAACTGGTTCTCTATTGGCAAATGAATCCGTGGAACTAGCAAGTGAAATCTCAGGTAAGATAGATAACATCTATTTTGAGGAAGGTCAGTACGTTAAAGAAGGAAAGCTACTTCTTCAAACCAATGTGGCAGATTTAGCAGCAAATCTACAGCGATTGAAATATACTGCGCAACTCAATTCAGAAACTGAAAAAAGGCAAAAACAACTTTTGGAAAAAGAGGCAATTAGTAGAGAAGAATATGATATTGCCTTCACTAATCTAAAAACTACGCAAGCTGAAATTGATGCCTTGCAGGCTGAAATTGATAAATCTAGAATCAGAGCTCCATTTTCAGGCTATATTGGGCTACGATATGTCAGTGAAGGGAGTTACATCACACCAAGTAGCCAAATCGCTTCCCTTTATAATGTGGATCCAATAAAGATCGAATTCTCAGTTCCTAGTCGATATAGTGGTTTGGTCAAAAAAGGAAGTAACATCACTTTTTCATCTGAAGCCGAAAATAAAGAGCGAGAAGCAACGGTTTATGCTATTGAACCGCAAATTGACCCTGTAACACGTACCTTGTCAGCCAGAGCGCAAACTTCAAATCCTGACAACACATTGATTCCTGGTCAATTTATAAGGATAAATTTGAGTTTAGAAAACAGAGAAAATGCAATTTTATTACCAACAACCGCTATTATGCCCAAAGCTGACGGACATACCGTATTCATAATTACAGACGGAAGAGCGAAGCTGCAAGATGTTCAACTGGGCGCCAGAACCGCAAATAGAGTTGAAATTTTGAAAGGAGTAAATGCTGGGGACACTGTTGCTATTGCTGGCGTTCCTCAATTAAAGGATAAAGCAGAAGTAGATATTAAGAAGTTGGAAAAATAAAGCTATGGCATCATTATCAGAAGTAAGTATTCAACGACCTGTTTTAGCCATTGTGCTATCATTGGTCATATTAATTTTTGGCTTCATTGGTTTTAACTTTTTGGGAGTTAGGGAGTATCCATCGGTAGACCCACCCATCATTACGGTTACCACTGACTATGCTGGAGCAAATGCCGATGTAATTGAATCGCAGATTACTGAGCCATTGGAAGAAGCAGTGAATGGTATTGCAGGTATTAGAACCATTACTTCCACTAGTGCCGAGGGTAGAAGCAGGATCACAATTGAATTTAATTTAAGCGAGGACTTAGAAGCAGCCGCAAATGATGTAAGGGACAAAGTTTCTGGCGCCCGAAGGAGGTTGCCTGAAGATGCCGAACCGCCAACCGTAAACAAAGCTGATGCCGATTCTGATCCCATAGTTTTCTTAAATATTAACAGTGAAGAAAGAAATTTATTAGAATTATCAGCAATTGCTGAAAACACTTTTAAAGAAAGATTACAGACCATTTCCGGAGTAAGTGAGGTTCGAATATGGGGAGAAAAGCGCTATGCCATGCGTCTATGGATGGATCCCATAAAATTGGCAGCTTATCAACTAACTCCATTGGATGTTTTGAATGCAGTAGAAAGCCAAAATGTTGAATTGCCTTCGGGAAGTATTGAAGGTGATATGATTGAGTTAGTAGTAAAAACTCAGGGTCAGTTAAAATCTGAAAAAGATTTTAATGATCTTATCGTGGCCGAAAGCAATAATAGCTTTGTTCGATTTTCCGATGTTGGCTATGCGGAATTAGGACCGTTAAACATGAGGACTGTATTAAAGAGGGATGGAATCCCAATGGTAGGCGTTGTTTTAATTCCACAGCCGGGTTCTAATAGTATAGATATTGTGGATGAGTTCTACAAAAGAGTGGATAACATCAAAAAAGATCTGCCAGAAGATATAAATCTAGGCATTGGGTTTGATCAAACGGAATATATTAGGGAATCTATCAACGAAGTTCAGCAAACTATTATCATTGCTTTCCTTTTAGTAATCTTTATCATTTTTGCCTTTTTAAGAGATTGGCGAACAACTGTCATTCCTATTGCCACCATTCCAGTAGCTTTGATCGGTACCTTCTTCGTCATGTACTTGGCCGGATTTTCAATAAATGTACTAACATTACTGGGAATAGTATTGGCCATTGGCTTGGTGGTTGATGACGCCATTGTAGTGCTTGAAAACATTTACACGAAAGTGGAAGATGGAATGGAACCAATGGAGGCCGCTAAAAAAGGTGCCATTGAAATTTTCTTCGCTGTTATAGCCACTACCGTTGCTTTAGTAGCTGTATTTATGCCCGTTATTTTCCTGGAAGGAATTACAGGTAGGTTATTTAGAGAATTTGGCGTAGTGGTAGCAACGGCCGTAATGATATCTTCATTTGTGGCTTTATCATTAACCCCTATGATGAGTAGCCGAATTTTAAAAAGAAGGGAACGACACAACTGGTTCTACAGGAAAACTGAACCGTTTTTCGTTTGGCTAAATAAAGGCTATTCAAGAAGCTTAGATGGTTTCATGAAAGTCCGATGGATGGGGATGCTATTGTTTTTCGGAGCCGTTGGTCTTATTTATGGTCTTTTTCAAACCCTTCCTTCGGAACTAGCTCCACTAGAAGACAGGGGAATGATCTCAGTAAGTACTACAGGACCAGAAGGGGCTACCTTTGAATACATGGATGAGTACATCAATAATTTGGTGGAAGTCAGTATGGATACGCTTCCAACTGATGGCTTAATTTCAGTGACTTCACCAGGTTTTGGCACACAGGGCACTAATTCTGGATTCTTAAGGATTATGCTAGTGGATGCCAAAAATAGGGAGAAAAGCCAACAACAGCTGTATGACGAATATACTCCAGTTCTCAATGAATTTCCTGCTGCTAAAGCGTTTGCTTTCCAACAGCAAACTATTGGCGGCAGAAGAGGTGGATTGCCAATTCAATACGTTATACAGGCTACTTCTTTAGATAAATTGCAAGCGGTATTGCCAGAGTTCATCGAGAAAGCTAGTAATAATCCCACTTTCACTGTTGTAGATCAGGACTTAAAATTTACCAAGCCTCAAATTGACATACAAATAGACAGGGAGAAAGCCCGATCTTTGGGTATTTCCGTAATTGACATTGCCAGAACTCTCCAATTAGGCTTGAGTGGTCAACGATTTGATTACTTCATTATGGACGGAAAGCAGTATCAGGTGATTGGTCAAGTACAAAGAAATGACAGAAATGCTCCTATCGATCTAAGGTCACTATATGTACGTGCTCAAAACGGTCAAATGCTGCAATTAGATAATTTGGTTAGTCTGGGAGAAAGTTCCACTCCCCCATCACTTTACAGATACAACCGATATATTTCTGCTACATTATCTGCAGGTCTAGCCCCTGGCAAAACCATCGGAGATGGAGTCGAAGCTATGGATGCCATAGCAAGTGAGGTTTTAGATGAAACCTACAGCACCTCTTTATCAGGAGCATCATTAGATTATTTTGAAAGTTCATCTAGTCTATTGTTTGCTTTTGGTTTTGCTATTATTCTGATTTATTTAGTACTGGCAGCTCAATTTGAGAGTTTCAGAGATCCGGTTATCATCCTTTTTACCGTTCCATTAGCAGTTGGCGGTTCTTTCCTATCTCTATGGCTATTTGGTGAGACTTTGAATATTTTCAGTCAAATTGGAATCATCATGTTGATAGGCTTAGTTTCAAAAAATGCTATTCTTATTGTAGAATTTGCTAATCAGAAGAAAGCTCAGGGATTGGGACTAAATGAAGCTATTACTGAAGCGGCAAAATCTAGGTTCAGACCTATTCTGATGACAGCATTATCCACCATTTTAGGCATTTTACCGATTGCCCTGGCTTTAGGTGCTGGTTCTGAAAGTAGAGTATCAATGGGTATTGCTATTATTGGTGGTCTGATTTTCGCAACAGGTTTAACGCTTTACGTTATTCCTTCAATTTATTCATATTTCGCAAGTAAACAGGCACGTGTATCACGTATTGAATCTTAATTTTTTATGATAAAATATAAAGTACTACTTTTTTTGATGCTTTTAGGGCTATCAGTCACTGCACAAGACATGAGCCTGAACGAGGCAATTACCATTGGGATGGAAAAGAATTTCTCCATTAGAACTGCGAAGAATACAGAGAAAGAAGCTGTAATTAATTCAAATTATGCTTATGCTGGTTTCTTGCCTGTAATTGATGTGACAGGAGCTAGAAATTTCGATGTTGAAAATGTTGAGCAACAATTCAGAACGGGAGATACGAATGAACTTGACGGAGCACGATCTAATAATTTTAATATAAGAGGAGATTTGACCTGGACTTTATTCGATGGAACGAAAATGTTCTTGGATTATAAAAGTTTGCAAATTGAAAGGAACCAAAGTCGTTTCGAAACACAAGCAGTAGTTGAAAATACTTTAGGCAGTATTATTCAATCCTACTTTGCCTTGGTCTTTGAGCAAAATCAATATTCCGTTCTAGCATCTGCAGTCGAATTATCGGAACAGAGGTTAGAAATTGCCAGAGCAAATTACGAAGTGGGGAAATTCTCCAAAACAGAACTACTTTCCGCCAAAGTAGATCTAAATACTGACAAAAGTAACCTGTTAAATCAAGAGGAAATTAAGCAACAAGCTAGGGTCGCTCTTAATTTACTGTTGGGAGAAGATCCAAACCAAGAATTACTGGCAATTGATAGCTTGGAAATAGATGAAAGTCTTCAACTCAATATGCTGATTGATGACCTCAGTGTCAGAAACAAACAGCTCTTAGCCTTAATGCAACAAGAAAATATATTGCAATTGCAAAATAAGACCGTGATGACTGAAGTATTACCTCAGATTGATTTCAATTTGGGTTATGGTTATACGAATTTCAACTCACAAGCTGGGTTTTTACTTCAAAACCAATCCATTGGGGTTAATTACGGTCTAAGCCTATCTTGGCGAATTTTTGACAGATTAGATCGGTTCAGAAGAAATCAAACTACTCAAATTGCCATCGACAACAATAGTATTGCAATCTCAGAGCTGGAAAATCAGCTGATGGGTGACTTATCATCTGCCTATGTACGTTATCGGAATAAGCTAGATTTAATTGATCTTGAAAAAGATAATTTGGAAGTTGCCAAAGAAAATGCAAGTATAGCTATTGAAAGATACAGGGTGGGGCGTTCCAATGCTATTGAACTAAGAGAATTTCAGCTTAATGCGATTGAGGCAGAAAGTAGGTTATTAAATGCAATCTTTTTAGCGAAACAAGCTGAAATTAATCTGCTGGCCATTAGCGGTAATTTACTTAATAAAGATACCCCCAATTAAGACAAAATTTCGCTTTGATATAGCAGGTTTAATCATAATTTTATTTCACTTTACTATTGTTTGACATTAACTTTGGCAAACTCCAAAACAAATGTTCGAAAAACTAAAACAAAGATGGGATCTTAAATCTGGAGGACAGGTTTTCATTGTCTTATTGGTTTTTGCTTGTACTGGATTTACCGTAATGTTTTTAAAAGAACCCATTTTATCACTAATAGCGGCAAAAGAAGAAAGGAACTGGGTCTTCACAACAATTTACTACATCCTGATTTTACCCGTTTATTTTTTGATTCTGCTCCTTTATGGCTTTATTTTCGGTCAGAGCAAATTCTTTTCGGGCTTTGTCAAAAAGACGATCAGTCGATTTAGGAACAAAAAATAAAAGCAGGAAACTACCCCTGCTTTTTTGTTAACCTAAACTAAAACACTATTTATTCATACAATTGCATTCAAGATTTCAACCAAGTCTTGGCATCATCCAAGCTGTCAAAATATTTGAAATTTAATTTCCCTTTTTGTTTATCTAAAATATTCTTTGCTGCAAATTTCCTGAATACATCCTTGGAAACTACAACGGCAATTTTTTCAACTTCCTGAGCAGCTTTAGGAATTAAGGATTCAGATACCCATTTTTGATCCTCTAAGGAAAGAACACCTGCATCTGCATTATTCTGAAGCCAATTCTTAATGTGTGACTTTTGACACAAATCATAGTTGGCTAGCATAGCCGCACGATAATCCTCGGATTTTAAACTTCCGTGGAAAGTGATCATGGCCGCTTGAACATCTATCTGTTCTTCAATGGTTACATTTTTAGTTTGAGACACTAAAGTTGACATATTTTTATAATTTTTTATACTTTGCAAAAGTAATCGAGTTTCTTGTGAGTGTTTTTTTTTATTACTTATCAAAGTTACAGAAGTAGTTCTTTAGCCTTTTTTGAATCATTTACATTCTCATCTCTGAAATTGAACTTCAAGCAATGCGCTCTGAATTTAGCAAACAGCAATAATATTCTCCTTTTCAAGGTGAATCCTCCTTTTGATTAGGAATTTATAGTGCCAATTGTATGTAATAAAATTTTGTATTGATTAGATTTGAAACTAAAATATTCTAAATGAAGAAATATAGCCCTCAGCAGCTTGCATTAAGAAACGGTCAAGATCGAGATGAAATATGGATAGCATACCAGGGCATTATATATGATGTTACTAATTCCAGGCTTTGGAAGAATGGAACACATTATGAACATTGGTCAGGGCAGGACTTAACAGATGAGTTAAAAGATGCACCACATACTGACAAGGTTTTCGAAACCTTGCGGGTGATAGGAGAACTAAATTAGTGAATCAGGTCGATTTTGTGGCTCTTTGCGTATTTCTTCAATTTTCTCCATTTGCTTGGAGTCACTTCTATCTTCTCTGTTAAATGATATAAGTGCGAAGGGAACTAAAAAGAAGGTCACTATAATATAGATAAAACCTGCCAACCTAAATTTCATCGCAAGTCGACCAAAGGATTTAGCCATTTTAACGGGTATGCTCCTTATGATCGGAAAGGGCAAGAAAATTAAGACACCTATCAAATTGAAAAATAAATGAACCAAAGCAATGCTTACCGCAGCTTCTGATTTAAACAGGGCAGCAATCAATGCTGTTATTGTTGTACCTATATTTGCCCCCATAATAAAAGTAAAACATTGTTTTAGGCTAATTTTACGGGTTGCCACAAAGGGCACAATTACTGAAGTAGTCACCGAGCTGCTTTGAACTCCAGCAGTGAAGACAACTCCCCAGAAAAATGATCTGTAGGGACTTCCGAAGAAATACTTCTGAAGAAATTCTCTAGAACCTCCTGTAATTGATTTATATAATGTTTGAGCTAAAAACTTGACCGCTAAAGCCAAAATCACGAAGGAAGAAATAGCCAATATTATTGGATATGGCAGCAAATTGCCAATGAATATTACAATTGGTTTTGTCAGTAAGAAATATCTAAATTCATTGTCCTGAACTACATAATCAGCACCCAGAATAAAATTAGAAGCCGCAGATGACAAATTTGTTAGAATTCCATAATTATACTCCAAAGGGAATAAAATGGCTACTAGCAGGATATTGAAGAAATCATGCACAACGCCTGCGCCTATAGCCTTTCTGAATTCATCTCGGTTGGTAATAAAACTCAGTGAAACCAATGTACTGGTAAGGGTTGTCCCAATATTAGCACCCATAATCATCGGGATGGCATCAGAGAATTCGATAGAACCTGAGGCTACAATGGCCACAATCATGGAGGTACTTGTGCTGCTGCTTTGGATTATGGCCGTAATTAGCAAGCCAATAAAAAGACTGATAAATGGATTTGAAGTAAGGTTTATGATAGATTCAGCAATATCTTTATTGAGTAATCGAAAAGAATAACCAATAAAATCTATTGCCAATAAAAATAAGAATATATTAAATACAATTAAGACACCCCTTTTTAGGGTTTCTTGCCATTTGTTTTCTGTATTTATTTCTGGAGTCTTAATTTTTTTGTGTTATTTGAGTGTAATTTAAAATGCAAAATTAACAGCTTACAGTTGAGTATTCGCATTTGCAAAGTAAAACAATTGTTAAGAATAAAATGGGCTCTTAATTAACTTAAGCTTAACATTATTTGTGATCTCTATTATTAATAATATGGCATTATCGACACAGTTAACATTAAGGTAATGTTGTTAACAATTTTTTAACTCATTGTTTCACTAAGAATAATTAGCTTTGTGTCTGAAACATAATTTTGCTAAATAAGCATTTTTGAATCGAATTTTTTATGGCTAAAAAACCATTCCTTAAATACAACAGAAATACAGTTTCTGAAGTTACCTACAAAACTTTTGAAATAGCAAAGAAGGAAAAAGCTTTCATCACGATGATTGCCATCTTCACTTTTGTTTGCGGACTTATCACTCCATACCCTCAAATTGCCATGTGGGTAGGATTCGGTCTTGCTGCTTATTCAGCAATTGCTAATGACAGTATTCAGACTATCGGAACATTCATTGCTTCTAACAGCAAAAAACCATGGTGGATATTATGGCTTTTTATGGGCCTGATTTTCCTTGCCACTGTACTGTACAGCTGGATTGTATTTGATGGAGATGTGAGTAGCCAAAGGTTATTAACCAAAGGGTTTGACAAAGCTCCTACATCCTTTAGTTTTCTTCAATTAGCAGCTCCAATACTACTATTGGTGTTAACACGATTCAGAATGCCGGTTTCTACCACATTCTTGCTCTTAAGTGCCTTCTCTACTCAGGCTTCATCAATTGGAGCTATGATAGGCAAAAGTTTAACGGGATACGGCTTGGCTTTTATTACAGCTATATTCGTTTGGTTTCTAGTTTCCAAATTTGTCTCCAAATACTTTAAAAGCAAAAAACCTGCTAAATTCTGGACACCAGTTCAATGGATCATTAGTGGCGCTTTGTGGTCTGTATGGATCTCCCAGGATGCTGCCAATATTGCGGTATTCCTCCCTAGAAGCTTAAATATTTACCAATTTATTGGCTTTGCTGGATTCATTTTTATTGGAATGGGTTTACTATTTTATTTGAAAGGGGATAAAATCCAAAGTATAGTGAATGAAAAGGCTGGAGTTACAGATATAAGGGCTGCCACAATAGTTGATTTCGTTTACGCTATTTTACTTTACTATTTTAAAGTATTAAGTACGGTTCCAATTAGTACCACTTGGGTTTTTATTGGCTTACTAGGCGGTAGAGAAGTAGCTATAGCAATCAGTAAAAAACGTTATAAGAAGAGAATTAAGAATATCAGAAGAGCAAGTAAAATTGTAGGTAGAGATTTCCTTTATGCCACGATCGGACTTGTACTTTCTGTATTACTTGCTATAGGAGTAAACAAAAAATTCCAAGATCAAATTGTGACGGAGTTCATGAATTTGTTTTAGAATATTCACTATACAGTTAAAGTATTTAGAAGTCTCTACTCAATTTACTATTCTTAAAAGTATAAACTATGGCCTTTTAGCGCACCTATTGTTCGGTAAGGTAGATCGTTTACAAAGTTAAAGGCACTAGCTGTCCTGGATTCCTCGGAACAAACTTGTTGAGACTTCTCTGTTATGACTTTAGATCATAAGCTGCAGGAAGTGCGAAAGTGGATGAAGATAATTGGTTGATGATGACACCAACAAAGGAATGATGAATTGTCTGGAGTAAACTCATAATTAATTGGCTCTCCGGGTCCAAAAGGACGGGGATTTTTGCAGTGCTATTCAAGAAATAGTCCTAATAACCTTCCTATGCAGGGCCTGCACTTTTAGATGCTCCTTTAAGCCACCATAATCTTTAAAGCATCATGATTTTTAATAATGAAACTTATGCTATAGAGCTACCTCTTTATGAATCAATCATTCATGCTTTTTAAAAATAGAATCGTAGTAGCAGCAGCTGCCAAAAGTGTTTTGTCATCTTCAGGTATTTTTTTCCGTAACCAGACTGCATTATAGCCCATCTTACCGGGGAAATACTTCACTGCTCCTATAGCCTCACCTGCTTCCCAAAATTCATAACCGAGGGCAGGAGCATTGAAAAAGCCTCTTTTAAAATCAGTATAAATGTGTTTTAAGACTATTTTGCGGACTCCATTCGTTAGTAGGCTGTATGTTTCCATATACTGCGATTCATTTTCCACAGCATTCAAGCGTAATAACCATTCATCATGATTTGAATTCAACAATATACTTGCCGTAAAAAGCGCCTCTTCTTCAAAATTCCCGTCCTCACCGATGGCTACATTGATAAAAGAAGATGAGAAGAGCGTTATACTTTCCTCATACTGAGTGCTAACATAAAAAAAGGTGTTTACCCATGCAGTATCTCCCTGGCCATTAACTAGGTTAAAATGAGATTTACTTTCACTAAGTAATTTGACCTCATTACTCCATATACTAGAAAGCCGAGAAGTCTTTGTCCATCCAGCTTTTCCTGCCACCACTTTGAAAGGGCCAAATCGGTACCTAGGCACATTTCCAACCCGATAAGCTTTATATTTTACCTCATATTTTTCCCCTTTTTTGGCCAGATCAGGATCAACTGCTAATTCTTTTTCCTGTGCATCTGCTACGGAGACTGAGAGAAGCAGGTAAATTAAAGATAGGGTTGGAATCCATTTCATCTTTTTAAGCTACGAAAATTGCCGCAAGAAAAGAATAGCATTTTCTGTTTTTTATTACTTGCCGCCATGTTTTGGGTCGAGCTAGAGTGATTAATCTTTTCAGCGAGTTCATATTTTGAAGCCCTCTACTCTTTTTAGATAAATATTTTCTTCAGAGAATCATCAGGTTTTAAATGGACGCTGTCAAAATACTATAGCAGGCCTGCTTGCCATCAGGACCAGTATAGATAGATCATTTAAAGTAGCATGCAAAGGAAAGCTATGAGAAACGAATACGAGTAAGCTCCTACAAAAATGAGTATGAGCGCACCATCAGCAGGGTTAAATGTAAAACAAGCTAATACATGAAAGCCAAACGGCAATCAACCGTAGAACCCGTTTTTGGCACCTTAACGCAATTTATGGGCTTACGAAAAGTAAATACGCTCGGAATTAAGCAAGCCACCAAAGTCATGATGATGGCTGCAGTGGCCTTTAACATCGAAAAACACCTTGAATTCTCAAAAACTAACCAACATCAAGAACAAAAAAAGCCATATTGCCGGCTACATACTATATGGTTCAATGACGGCTATATTATATCACTTTTAAGCCTCGATAAATGAAACCCACTTTATATTCACTTTGAAAAAAGGAGTCTGTTAAGATCTTAAATGCCTCAAGTATTTTGATTTTTTAGTGGGTTTTGCAATGACTTTGGTTGTTAGCACTAGTTTTTAGATCTTTTCTTGGCGTAAAATTTTTTCCATTTTACGACCTTTTGCTAATTCATCATACAACTTATCTAAATATCTACATTTTCTGTACAATTCAAATTCATCCGGTATTTCTTCAATGCGATAACCACAAATTACGCCTTTAATGAGGTGAGCATTTGGATTCAATTCTGCTTTCTGAAAGAATGTTTCAAAAGTTGCTTTTTCATCAATCAATTTTTGAATTGTTGCTTCATTAAAACCAGTTAGCCATTCTATAACCTGATGAAATTCTTCTTTAGTTCTACCATTCTTTTTTAGTCTATCTAAGTAATGTGGATAAACAGACGCAAATGTCATTTTTGAAATTTGTTCGTTTTTTTCAGCTGTAACTTTCATGATTAATTGACCTTTATATGGCGCTAGCGCCACTGTATAAATTCGTGGCTGAATAAAAGTATAAAAATTTGCGATAACTACCGAGGCAATCCACAGGATTGGCTTATTAAATTAATTTTTCATCAATAAGTCAATCCTGCGGATTTTCGGGCTCTCTACAAAGAGCTAAAGAAACAATATTCTACTAACAGCCATGATTTATGACAGGCTGTTAGGCTTAGTTGTTAATCTACAAAAGTCTCCTTTATTATGCTTTTAACTTCTTTTATCTCTGGTTTTGACAACCGACTGAGAGTTTTTATAATTCTTTGCTTATCAACAGTTCTGATCTGATCGAGCACAATCCAACCCATTTTGTTATCGTGTTTTACTTCTACTCTTGTTGGATAATTTTTTGAGCTCGTTGTCATTGGAGCAATCACGATCGTCCTTAGGTATTTATTCATCTCGTTTGGAGAAATCACAACGCAAGGTCTAGTTTTCTGGATTTCACTGCCGATTGTAGTATTTAAATTGACTAAAACGATTTCGTACTGATTTATTTCCATTCGTTTAGGTTTTCATCCTCGAACACATCGTTAAATAGTAAACTGTCATCCTTATTATCAGACATTTCCTTAAATGCCTTCTCCCACCCTTTTCGCGGTTTTGAAAGAGGTTTTATGATGATCTGTCCTTTTTCTAAAATCAGATCAACCTTATCTTTAATATTATATTTCTCTAAAATAGTCTTACTAAATCTTATTCCTTTAGAATTCCCTATCTGTACAACCGAAACTTCCATAATTCCCTTTCTTTTGTGTAATTACAAAGTTACTACTTTTCGCTGAAAATGAGAAACTACGGATAATTTTTTTGATTGTATGTATCGAATAAAGCAGAAATTAAGCCTAACGACTGTATAAAACCCGTTTGCTATACTGGTCTATGAAATACTGAAAGTAGT